>Ga0209566_100090_pt1 | contig 141829 bp, 156 predicted proteins | sample Araplavi_mTSA_r2_2_FD_184287 | JGI IMG/M metagenome (GOLD analysis project Ga0209566, IMG submission 184287) | Arabidopsis root microbial communities from North Carolina, USA - plate scrape CL_Cvi_mTSA_r2 (SPAdes) (version 2) | ecosystem: Host-associated > Plants > Roots > Endosphere | place... | reverse complement strand
AAGCCGTAGCGGCGAATCTGATGCTTGCGGTACAGCACCATCGGTATCGCGTACAGATACGACGTCTTAGGCATCGTCTGGTGAAAGGCCGTATCGAATACGACCGCCTGTGGCACGTTAGGCAGGTTCGTCTCCACGGCTACGATGCCCATCATGTGCGCAGGGTTGTGCAGGGGAGCGAGGTCGAACAACTTGCGGATCTCCAGCTTCACGTCCCCGTCGATGAGCACCGATTCGCTGAACGACTCGCCGCCGTGCACGATCCGGTGGCCGACGGCCTGCACCTCGTCGATGTTGCGCAGCACGCCGAAACGGCGGTGCGTCAGCATATCGAGCACCTTGCGCACGGCGACGGTATGCTCGAGAATCTCGCTGACCTCGCGCACCTCGGGCTGCCCTTCGACTTCGTGCGTGAGAATCGAGGATTCCATGCCGATGCGCTCCACGCGGCCTTTGGCAAGCACGGCTTCGGTCAACATGTCGTAAAGCTGGTATTTGAGCGAGGAGCTCCCCGCGTTGATGACTAGCACGTTCATGGTTTGCGCTCACCGTCCTTCGTATACTTGAAGAAGCCTTGCCCCGTCTTCACGCCAAGCTGTCCGGCGCGGACCTTCTTCTTCAGCAGGATCGACGGCCGGTACTTGAGCTCCCCGTACTCGCGGAACATCCGGTCGAGGGCGGCCCAGACCGAATCCAAGCCGAAGCGATCGGCCATCTCGAGCGGGCCGTAATGGAATTGATAGCCGATGCGCATCGCGGCGTCGATGTCCTCCGGCGAAGCGACCCCCTCCTGCAGCACGTTCAGCGATTCATTGATGAGAAGGCAGATGAGCCGCGTCGTCACGAAGCCCGGCGACTCGAACACCATGACGCCCTTTTTCGCCAGATCCCGCTCGATGAACTCCTTCGTGCGTTCGAACGTCTCGTCGGACGTCTGCAGGCCGCGGACGATCTCGACGACGTCGATCCGGAAGGCCGGATAGACGAAGTGCATCCCGATCACGCGCTCGGGGTGCTTGGTGACGCTGGCGAGCTCCGTCAGACTGAGCGTGGACGTGTTGCTCGCCAGCACGCGCCCTTCGGGTATAATATCGTCGAGCTGCTGGAACACCGCTTTTTTGCTTTCCAGATCTTCGCTGATCGTCTCGATGATCAGATCGCACTCTGCCAGATGCTCGAGCGAAGGCTCGGTATGAATCCGGTTCATGATCAGTTTTTTTTCCGCTTGCGTGATGGCCCAACGCTCGATTTGCCGGTCGAGGTTTTTCTCCAGCATAACCAGCGCCTGCTTGAGCCGCGCCGCCGAGCTGTCGGTCAGATGCACGTCCAGCCCTTTGACGGCCAGCATTTCCGCGATGCTCAGGCCCATCGTTCCCGCTCCCACTACGCCGATCGTCCGAAACATGCGACATTCCCCTTCCGCGACTAACGTTCTGCAGTCAACCTGACATTCCCATCTTAACATACCCGCCGGGCGACATAAACCGACGGCGCTCGCCGGAATTAAGAAGGGTTTGCGTCCTTTTTGCGTCGGGGATGTGACAATCGCGACCGGATGAGCGGCCGAGGACTCCTAGCTGCCTAAAATCGCCGCGAGCCGTGCAAGCAGCGCGGCATTCTCGTCCGCCGTTCCGACCGATATGCGCAGATGTCCGGGCAAGTCCCATCCGTTCCCGCTGCGGACGATGATCCCGGCGCTCAGCAGCTGCTCGTAAATGCCCGCTGCTCGGTCGCCGAAGTCGGCCAGCAGAAAATTCGACTGCGAGGGCACGCTGCGGATGCCGAGCCGAAGCAGCCCATCGCTTAGCTGCGTCCTTCCCGCCAAGACCGCGGCGAGCGTAGCCGCGAGATGCCGTTCGTCGTCAAGCGCCGCAGCGGCGGCGACCTGGGCGATCAGGTTCACGTTAAACGGCTCCTTGACGCGCAGCATGCTCTCGATGACGTCGACCGGACCGGCCGCGAAGCCCGCCCGCAGGCCTGCCAGTCCATATGCTTTGGAAAAGGTCTGCAAGATGACGAGCCGCGCGCCATCGCGGAGCAGCGAGAAGCCGTCGCTATAGTCTGCCGCGTCCGCAAAATGCGAGTAAGCGGCATCCAGCACGAGCAGACAATCGGGCGGGAGCGCCTCAAGCAGTTGAACGAGGCCGCTTCGCGGCAGGTAAGTTCCCGTCGGGTTGTTCGGCGAGCATACGAATACAAGCTTCGTGCCGGCATCGACGGCGGTCAGCAGATCCGCTGCTGACAGCGCGAAGCCGTCGCGGAGCGGGACCTTGACCGTCTCGGCATTCATCAGCCTGGCGCCGAATTCGTACTCGCTGAACGTCGGCGTAAAGGCGACGATCCGGTCGCCCGGGTCCAAATAAGCCTTGGCGATCAGCGTAATCAGCTCGTCGGCGCCGTTGGCGACGATAAGCTGGGCAGCCTGAAGCGACAGCTTCTCCGCAAGCTTGGCGAGCAATGCGCCCGAGCGGTCGTCGGGATAGCGGTGGACGTCCTGCAGCATAGCCATGGCGGCTTCGATCGCAAGCGGCGAAGGACCGAGCGGATTTTCGTTGGACGCCAGCTTGATGACGCGATCCAGGCCGTATTGGTCGCGAATGTCGGCGATTGAACGGCCGGGCACATAAGGCGTCATGCGATCAAGCGTCGCTCGCGGGCGCGGTCTGTTCGAATCTGCGTTCGAAAATTCGTTTCCAACCGTCTTGCTTCGTATCGGGCTTTTGCTCATCTCTATCAACTCCATCGTTCAGAATAATCCTATATTACATTATCGCGTTAACGCAGTAAAGCAATATGACAAAAAAAACCGCAACCCGCTATCTTCAGCGAGTTGCCGTCTTTTCGACAGGTTCGTCTGCCGTTCGTCCCGCACGATTCGTTTCACTCAGAATGGGGGCCAATTGCTTCCTCCAGCTGTCCAAATACTTATCTTCCTTCGCCCATTGCGCCATGATGAGCGACTCGCCCGGCTCCAGGGAGATCCGAAGCGGATGCTGGTCGCCGCCTACTTGCTGGTATGGATAAATCACGAGCTCGTCTTCGAGCACGATGACCAGCATGTCCTCGTTCGGCGACGAATAGGCGTCTTTCGCTTCGGGTTGGATTTTCAAAATTTGCGACCATGTCGGGTACAGCGTATCGAACTTGTTGATCGATTCCGGCAGCGGCGTCGCCAGTTCGGTGAGCTCCGTGCTCGCGAGGGGCGCATACGGCTCGCCCGCTGCCGTCTCGGCTGCGGCTGCGACCCAGCTGCCGGTGCGCCGGATGATCGACCATTGTTCCGTACTTAAGCTTGGCGCGGCTTCGAGCGTCGCCGCGGGCGATGCCGCCGCGTCACCCGTGCTCATCGCCTCTTCAAGCGAGACGTGCGGCTCCGTGGCAGGGTCGAAGCTGGCGCGCTGGACGCTCGCGGCCAGCTGGTCCATATCCTTCACCCAGCGATACCGCCGATTGGGCGCATCGGATTGGTTTTGTTCGATGGACACGTACTTGTTCCCTACGAAAAGGAGCCGTTCGGTGATCGGAGCCGCGGGCGTCTTCCGCAGCTGGCCCGGGTCCGTCTTGGCCGCTTCTTTGCCCGTCAGCGGATAAGCGATCAGCTTCTGCGAGACGGCCGAGCTCTCCTGCGTCGATGATACCGCTTCAATTTTCCAGAAGTTCTGTCCGTAAGGCATCACGATGCCGTCGCCCTGCGCTTCAAGCTCGAACTGTCCGTCGGTCGGCGCGATGAGCAGCGTGCGATAGCTGCTGATCACGTTCCCCGTATCGTCTTCGGGATCTTCGCGCAAGCCGAGCAGAAGCGCCGAATGCAGCTCTGCGTCGGCGTCGGCGAACATCGGGGATTCCGTGCCGGCCGTCGGGTCCGCGCCTTTGAGGGCCATCGGCCCGGCCGGACCGCCCGAGCCGAACGACCATTGCCAGAGGCCGACGAACAGAAGCAAGACGGCAATCCCGGCGAGACCGGCGCCGTGCCATCCGAACCGGAGAAGCGGATGGCGTCTGGCGACCGGACGGTCGATCGCCTCCTCGATGCGGGCGGCGAGCCGCGCATCAAAACCGTTTTTAGTGAGCGGGCCGCGCGATAGCTGCTGCATAAGTTCTCTGTCATTCTGTTCCATGGCCGTTGCGCTCCTTCATTTTGGCGATTTTGCGGCGAGCGTGGAACATCCGAGACTTGACGGTTCCCTCGGTAACTCCGAGCACCTCCGCGATCTCCTTCAGGGAGAGCTGGTGATGCGCGTACAACACCAGCACCTCGCGGGACTTGGCGGGAAGCTTCATGACGAGTTTCCACAAGTCGTTTACCGCATACTGCTCGATCACGTCGTCCTCGACGGAGCGCCGCTGCCCGGTCTCAAGGCTCCAATCCGTCAGCGAGACTCTTCGGATGAAGGCCGAACGCTGATGATCGATCACGGTGTTGCGCGTAATCGTGAGGAGCCAGGTGCGAATGGAGGAATCGCTGCGGAACGTATCCAGGTTTTTGAACACCTTCACGAACACGTCCTGCGTTACGTCGTCCGCCACATCCCATTTGCGCGTCAGGCTGAAGGCGAAGTTCCACACTTCTTTTCCGTAGGCGGTCATGAGCTCGTGCAGCACCGTTTTTTTGTTCTCGGAATCGCTCATATATTTTAAGTATTCGAAATTGGCGTCGGAGCTCTGCAAACAACCACCTCATTATTGGACGAAGACAAATGACTTCCGGTTCAAATTATTATGTTACCACAATTATTTGCTTCGGTCATTTCCTGGCCGCAGGCGATGCCTCATCCTCTCAAAGCCGCTGCAAAAAACACAAAAGCCGTCCCCCAGCCAACGAATGTGGCATGAGGGACAGCTCATCCTTGCCGTTATGCAGCCGCTTCGGTCAAATGCGCGCGAAGCGCTTCGCCCGACAGCGTCTCTTCCCGGATCAGAATCTCGAGCAGCTTGGCGAACGTGTCCATGTGTCCGGACAGCAGCTGTCTCGTGCTGTCGGTCAGCGCGTCAAGGATGCGCGCGTTTTCCTTGGACCATTGTTCGGCCGTGAGCGCTTCGGGATGAATGATGCCGAGATCGGTCATGCCGGATTCGATCAGCGTCTTGACGATGTTCGTCGCCTGGTCGAAGTCGCCGCGCGATCCGGTGCTGCGTCCGCCGTAGTGAAGCTCCTCGGCCACCGCTCCGCCAAGCGCGATCTGAATCTGCGCTTCAAGATACGTCTTCGTATACAGGTAGCTATCTTTGCGCGGGTGATGCCGGACGTATCCGAGCGCCTGGCCCCGGGGCGTCAACGACACCTGGGCGACGCTGCCCGGACGAACGCTCTCGGCGACGATGGCATGGCCAAGTTCGTGAAGCGCGACGCGCTCCCGCTCTTCGCTGGTCGTCTCCCGGTCCATCCTCTCGCCCATCATGACCTTGTCGATGGCCTGGGCCAGATGCGACGGCCGGAGCACTTCGCTCTCCTCGCGCATCGCATAGATGGCGGCTTCGTTCATGACGCTCTCCAGCTGCGCGCCGGAGAAGCCGAACGTCTCCTCCGCCACCTTTTCAAGCGATACGTCTTCCGCCAGCGGCTTATTGCGCGCATGGAGACGCAGGATATGCTCGCGGCCGTGCCGGTCGGGCATATCGACCTGAATGTGCCGGTCGAACCGGCCGGGACGCGTCAGCGCGCTATCGAGCAGCTCCTTGCGATTGGTCGCAGCGATGATGAGCACGCGCACCGATTCGTCGCCTTGAATGCCGTCCATCTCGGTCAGCAGCTGATTGAGCGTCTGATCGTATTCCTTGTTCTGGCTGCCGTCCCGCTTGCCGCCGATCGCGTCGATCTCGTCGACGAAGATGATCGCGCTGTCCTTCTTTTGCTTGACTGCGAGGCTGCGCGCCTGGCGGAAAATATCCCTGATGCGTCCTGCGCCGACGCCGACGTACATCTCGACGAATTCGCTGCCCGAAGCCGCTACGAACGCCGAGTTCGTATGCTTCGCCGCCGCCTTCGCGAGCAGCGTCTTGCCGGTGCCGGGAGGGCCGGTCAGCAGAATTCCCTTCAGCGGGCGAATGCCGAGCTTAGCGATCCGTTCGCGTTGGACGAGAAAGTCCAGCGCTTCGACGAGCTCTCGCTTGGCCTGATCCTGCCCGCCGATATCCTCGAACGTCAGATAAGCCGGCGGACGCGTGCTCGCTTTGCGCGTCGCGCCGCCGAACGCCATCCCGCTGCGGTTTTTGGCCAGGAACAGCAAGCCCGTCACGAGTCCCGCGCCCATCAGCAGCGGAAGCGCCGGCACGCCGATAAAGATCATGAATACCAAGAAAACGGGTACGAAGCCGATCGCGATTTCCTTGCCGTAGTTTCTCCAGTTACGCATTCGGCCACACCCCCAATTGCTCGCCTTGACGCGGCAAGATGACGAACTTGGCGCTGCCGGACAGACGCAGGCTGATATACACGTTCTCTTCGTCGATCTCGGCGGAAGCGGTCAATCCGGGCGTAGCCGCCTGCAGCTTAGCCATGGCATCGCGAATCGAGGTGTACTCCTTGCGGTCCATCGCCTGCGCAACGTCGAACAGCGTCGAACGCCATATTTTTTCCAGCGCTTCGTTATCCGAATTCTCGGCGACGAGCTTCAGGCTTTTGGAGCCGATCGACCGCGCGCCTTCTTCTTTTACCGTTCTATATACATCCGCCAGATCGGCGGTATCGCTAAGCTTCACCTTCAACGTAATGCCATCCGCGCCAAAATCCGAGTGAGCAGATTCAACCCCCGGCACTTTCGCCGCTGTGCGGTCGAGCGGCTGCTCCACGCCATAATGACGATAAGCAAACCAACCGCCGAACAACAGCGCCACCGATAATACGGCCGTCGTCGCTATAGGCAGGATTCGCAATTTCATTTAGGCAGTTGCCTCCTTTTAGATGATATACAAGTTTGATTGATTTCCATATGCATCAACAATACATCAGCTAGTATATCATAAATTGATAGACTAAATATACATTCATGCATAAAAAGTTGTGTCAAAAATTTGCCCTTTGGGTAAATGAAAGGTTTGAAATAAAAAACAACCCGCGCCGTTTAAGGCGACAGGTTGCGATGAAGCATTCGCATATTCGTTCGTGCATGCGAATCAGCCGATTAAATTGTACGTCTTCATTTCGGTCCCGTCCTTAAAAGAATAAAACAGGATCGCTTGCCGTTTGGCAGCCGGATCGTCTATGTACCGAAGTTCCCACGCCGGCTGGCCCGCAAACCACCCGGGCAGCAGACGCACGATTTTTTTGCCGGGCCTGGACGCCTCGAACAAATTCCGAACCTCCGCATCGCCCAGTCCGTCGCCGGCCTTCTCCTTGGTCACGCCGTCCTTGCGCAGCCACACGAACCACTCGACGTTCGCGGCGTCCTTGCCCTCGACGACCCAGACGCTGTCCTCCCATACATGCTTCGTGGCCAGATCGATCTTGACGAGCCCCGCTTCCTGCTTTGCCCTGCCGATCGCGGACCGCTCTTCGCCGCGGTATTCCGCGTCCGCGCTGCGAACGTAGACCGCGAAGACGACGGCGAGGAAGACGATGAAGCCGGCGATGATCAACGCGAGACGCCAGCCGGTCCATGCCGATTGGCGTCTGCGCTCCGAGATGCGGCTCGGCGTCATCCGCGCAGCCTCTCGAAGCAGCGCTGCGCTTCGAACCGGATGCGCTCGACGTCAAGCGTGAGCAGTTCCCGATTGCGCAGGATCTGTCGGCCGTCCACCCATACGTGCGCGACATCCGCGCCGTTAGCGGCATACACGAGGTGGGAGATATAGTCGGTGCGCGGCACGAAGTGCGCCTTGTCGATCGAGACAGCCGTCAAGTCGGCCTTGAAGCCCGGACGCAAGCTGCCGGTGACGTCGCCGAGCCCGATCGAGCGGGCGCCGTAGATCGTCCCCATGCGAAGCGCTTCGGCAGCCGGAATCGCCGTCGGATCTCCCGACACGCCTTTGTGCAGCAGCGCAGCCAGCCGAACCTCCTCGAACAGATCGAGGTTGTTGTTGCTCGCTGCGCTGTCCGTTCCAAGCGACACCGTCACGCCCGCGCGCAGCAGATCGGGTACTCTCGCGACACCGCTGGCCAGCTTGAGGTTACTCACCGGGTTGTGCGAGACGGCGACACGGCGTTCGGCGAGCAGCGCGATCTCCTCGTCGTTCAAGTGTACCGCATGAGCGACCAGCGAAGGGCGCGAGAAAAATCCGAGGCGATCCAGATGTTCTACGGGTCTTGCGCCATATTGCTTGACGTTTAATTCGACCTCTGCGGCCGTTTCGGACATATGCGTATGCAGCGGCAGATCGAGCTCGTGGGCGGCCGCCACGATACGCTCGATATAATCGGGCGGACACGTATACGGCGCATGCGGCGACATCATGACCTGGATTCTCCCGTCCGCAGCGCCTTGCCAGGTTTTGGCGAACTGGATGGCATCGTTCAGCTTGGCCGTCTGCACGTCGGGCGGGCACAGACCGATGACGCCGCGCGTCAACGTCGCCCGCAGCCCCGCTTGCGAGGCGACTTCGGCGACTTTGTCCATATGGTCGTACATGTCGACGAATGTCGTCGTGCCGCTGAGGATCATCTCCGCGGCGGCGAGCGAAGTGCCCCAATAGACATCTTCGCTCGAGAATTTAGCCTCCATCGGCCACATATGATTTTCCAGCCAATCCTGAAGCACCAGATCGTCCGCCAGACCGCGCAGCAGCGACATGGCCGCGTGTCCGTGCGTATTGATGAGGCCGGGCATGAACAGCAAGCCCTTGCCGTTAACAATCTCTTCGGCGCCGTCGCGCACCTCTGCGGGCGCTTCTCCTTCGCCGGAAGCGGCGATATAGCCGTCCTCGATCGACATCCATCCTTCGAACGTCTGTCTGTCCGCGGACAGCTCCGCGAAAATTCCGTTCTCGATCAGCCAACGTTTCATTGTTCCGCTCCTTCGCTATCCTCGTTCGGGCCGGCATCCCCGGTCCCGTCTGCCAAATCTTGATCGTGATCCATATAATAAGCCAAGCTGAGCAGGTCGCTCGTAAAATCGGCGTGGTGGATGCGTATGCCTGCAGGAATTTTCAGCACGGTCGGAGCGAAATTCAAAATCGCCCGGATCCCCGCATCCACGAAACGGTCGGCGACTTTTTGCGCCTCGCTCGCCGGCACCGTGATGATGCCGATCGAGATGTCCTTGTCGCGAACTTCGTCGGGCAGCAGCTGAATCGGCTTGACCGTCAAATTGCCGATCGCCACCCCTTTTTTGGCGGGATCGTCGTCGAATACGGAGACGATCTTCATATTGTCTTTTAAGTACATATTGTAGTTGCACAGCGCCCGCCCGAGGTTGCCTGCACCGACAAGCGCCACATGTATGGGCCGGTCGAGATTCAGGATATGGCGGATCTTCTCGATTAAATATCCGACGTTGTACCCGACCCCTTTGCGGCCGAATTCGCCGAAGTAGGCCAGATCCTTGCGGATTTGGGCGGGATTGAGATCCAGCTTCTCGCCGAGGTCCTGCGAGGAGACGGTCTGCACGTCGCTGATGCTCAGTTCGTTCAAATAGCGAAGATAGATCGGGAGGCGTCTGACGACGGCCTCCGAGATTTTGATTTGCTTCAATTGGAGACTTCTCCTTCCGCGCCGGTATCCTGCTTCGTTTTTTTCGTTCGCGCCCGCTTGGGCTTGGGAGCTGGCTGCGCATCCGTAGCTGCAGTCGAGGCTGCAGCCGATGTTGGAGTCGTAACCGCCGCAGATTCTACATTCGGTTCTGCATCCGATTCTACATCCGATTCAGCAATCGACTTTGCTTTCGAATCTGCAGTGGATTGCGCAGCGGGTTCTGCAGCTGAAGCTGAACGCGCCTTGGCTGCCGCTTCACTCGCCTCGCCCGAAGCCGCAGACTCCTGCCCGCCGTCTCCAAATGGCAGTTCCGGCGACGGCTGAAGCCATTCCCGCACGCGCGGCACGAGTCCTGCCAGCGGCAGATGCTCCATTTTGGGTCCGGGCAGCGAGTACAAAAAGTACTTGCCGTAGCTCGTGTCGATGACGCGCGTGTCGTACAGAATGACGATGCCTTTGTCCGATGCGGTTCGCACCAGCCTGCCAAAGCCCTGCTTGAACTTGATGACCGCCTGCGGCAGCGAGAGCTTCATGAACGGATTTTTGCGCTGCGCCGTCAACCGCTCGCTTTTCGCCTCTGTGACCGGATGATTCGGCGGCTGGAACGGCAGTCGAACGATCGCGAGGCAAGTCAGCGCGTCGCCCGGCAAGTCGACTCCTTCCCAGAAGCTGCTCGTACCGAGCAGCACGGACCTGGGCTGCTCCATGAATTGGCTCGTCAGCCGGCTGCGGCTGCTGCCGTCCAATCCCTGGCCGAGCACCTGAATATCCGCGGAGGCAAGCGCCGACTTCAGCGGCTCGTACACCGTCTTCAGCATCTTGTGCGACGTGAACAGTACGAGCATGCGTCCCTGGGTCTCGGCGGCCACTTCGGCCAGCGAAGTCGTGAGCGCCTGCAGGAATGCGGCCTCGCCGTCCCTGCCTTTGATCGAAGGAAAGTCGCGCGGTATGAGCAATAGCGCCTGCTTGCGGTAATTGAACGGCGACGGCAGCTGTGCCGTGCGAAGCCTTCCCTGCTGCTCCGCCTCGTCAAGACCAAGCTGCTCTTTAACGTATTGGAACGACTTGTCCACCGTCAGCGTGGCGGATGTCAGCACGATGCTTTCCTTTTGCCCGAACAGCCCGTCCTTGAGCAAGCCGCTCACATCCGCCGGCACGATATACATCCACAGCGAGCGGGCTTTGTACTGCGTATGGCCTTCGATCCAATAGACGGAATCTGCCTCCGACATCGAGACGAAGCTTTGTAGATCGGCGCGAAGGCCGGTCAGTTCCTTGACGGTGCCGTTCATATCGGTCAGCAGGCTCTGAAGGGACAGATCCTCGCTGCGGTCCCGAATCTCCGGCAGCAGTTTTTCGAGCGGCCGCGCCAGATCGGACAGACGAAGGACGACATTGTCCCCGTCCACCCGGATCGACTCCCAGTCCTTGGGCATCGCCTCCGGCTTCAGCCGATAGCTGAGACCGCCCGTCTCGTCCGCCGCGCTGCCGGAAGCAAGGAGCGCGAACAGCCTGTCCGTCCACTGCTCCCACGCATCCCTCAGCTCCTGCACGCGCGGCAGCAGCTCCTCCAGCTTCTCCGCCCACGTGCCGCTTGCGCTCTCCGCCAGTCCCGTCAGCTGCGAGATCAGATTCGGGAGCTGTCCGGTCCTCGCATCCTTGGCCAGCCGTGTGAGCGCGGAAGGCAGCGCGCCGTATCCGATGCGGCGTCCGAGGTGATTGCTGGCCACCTCTTCCATATGATGGGCTTCATCGACGATCAAGCGATCGTAAGACGGCAGCAGCCGATGCTCCGCGCGCATGTCCGTGAACACCATCGCATGGTTCGTGATGACGAGGTCGGCCTTCAGCGCGTCCTGGCGGGCGCGGTGGTAGAAGCATTTACGGAACCAGGGACACTGCCGGTTTAGGCAGGAATCGGCATCGCTGGCGACGGCGTTCCATTCTTCCTTGGACCGGCTCCCGAGGTTGAGCTCCTCCGCTTCTCCCCGCTCCGTCTCCGACAGCCAGACGGCGAGCTGGCCGCGGGCCACCGCTTCTTCGCGCGTCAGCGCGAAGGCCGGCGTCTGCATCTGCTGCTCGAACTTGCGAAGGCACATATAATTGCTTCGACCCTTGAACACCGCAGCTTTAAAGGGAACCGGCAGCACGTCCTGCAGCAGCGGCAGATCGCGCTGTCGCAGCTGCTCCTGCAGCTGGATCGTATGCGTGGTCACGACGATTTTTTTATTTTCTTTTAATCCATAATAAAGGGAGGGCAGCAAATAGCCGAGCGATTTGCCCGTTCCGGTGCCCGCCTCGACGAGCAGATGCGCGTCGTCCGCGAGCGCCCGATGCACCTCGTCGTACATGATCCGCTGTCCTTCCCGGGGTTCGTAGCCGGGGAAAAGCGTCTGCATACGCGACGTCACGGTGTCCAGGTAGGCCTCGAAGGACATGTCGCCCAGCTCGCGCTCGGCCTTCATTCGCTGCGCTTCGCGGTCCGCGTCGTCCTCGGTCCAATCCGCGATCTTCATGGCGAATTGACGATAATACTGGTAGCCTTCGGGCTCCTCGAACCAGGTCGTATCGCGCTCGGCGCGCAAAGACGCCAGCAGCCAGCCGAGATCGCTGTGTTCGCCGTCCGTCAGCTCGCAGAGCCGCTCAAGCGTGAGCGTCGGCAGGGCGCGCAGTCTGGCCAGACAGGCCGTGAGCACTTCAGCCGTGGCCACGGCGTCGCTGTCGGCCTGATGGGGCCGATCGTGCACGATACCGAGGCTATGCGTGATCGCGCCGAGCCGGTAAGAAGGCAAAAACGGATAAACGAGCCTCGCCAGATCAACCGTGTCCAGCACGCGGCCGGAGAATGGCAAATAACCGCTCCGATCGAGAGCGGCTTGCAAAAAAGCGGCGTCGAAGCCTGCATTGTGAGCGACGAGCACGGCATCGTGAAGCAGCGGCACGATCTCTGCGACTGCATCCTCGAGAGCGGGCGCGTCGGCCACATGGTCGTCCGTGATGCCTGTCAGACCCGTGATAAAGGCAGGGATCGGGCGCGTAGGCTTAACCAGCGACTGATATACCGAAGACAGCGCGCCCTGATCGTCCACGACCGCGATGCCGATTTGTATGATTTCATCCTGTTGGGACGACGTTCCCGTCGTCTCGAAGTCCAGAACGGCAAATTTCATGCATGACTTCCTTTCCTGCTTGTGCCCGCGTCGCCACACTGCCTGCGAAGCGTTAGCCGCGCGATCATCCGGGCACGAGCGCCGCGAGTTCCGCGCTGCCGAATGACAGCTGCACGCTGCCGCCTTCCCGGCCGCATGCTTCCAGATTGCGCACGGCGTCCTCGAATCCCGGATCGAGCTCCGCCGCCTTGCGGAAAAACCATTGAGCCTGCGCAAGATTAGCCTGCACCGCCTGCACGCAGCCCATCGCGTTGTACGCGATCGCCTGAAGCTTCGGCTCGTCGGCCGTCCCGGCTACAAGCTGGAAGTGCCGGTGCGCCTCGGCGAACTCGCCTAGATGCATGCGGCTCATCGCGAGATACAGACGGGCCACCGACCACTCGGCATAATGCGCGAGCAGCTCCTCGAACTGGCAGGCGCATTCCCGGAACATCTGAAGCTTGAAGTAGCCCTGACCTTTGACGAACGGCGCGGGCCACTCGATCGGCTGCGTCATGACGGACATATCTTGCCCAACTGCGCTCTCCTGACGCTGCCGCCGGTAGTCGCCCATTTTTTCTTCGAGCGCGAGCCATGATTCAATGATATCATCACTCATCGATTTTAACACGTTCCATTGCTCTTCCAGCGCCAACTTTTCTTCCGGCGATGACTTCGGGTAGCGTTCGATCATCTCGTCCAGCACGTCGTTCATGGCGGAGAAAAAAGGTTGAATCACGGAAGAAGGCCCCCTGTCGCAGACGAGTTGTACTGCTCATTCTGCGTTTGCCGGGGGCCTTTCATACGCCTTAAACGACGGTCGAATGAGGCTCTTCCGCCATCATTTGAACGACGCTGTTTGACTCGTCCAGAATCGCGACCTTCGGCTTGTGGCGCTTCGCTTCTTCGTTCGTCACGTAGCCGTAAGCGATAATGATTACCTTGTCCCCGGGCTGTACGAGCCGCGCCGCCGCGCCGTTCAGGCAGATGACGCCGGATCCCCGCGGACCGGGAATCGCATACGTTTCGAACCGGGCGCCGTTGTTGTTATTGACGATTTGCACCTTTTCATCCGGCAATATATCGACCAGGTCCAGCAAGTCACTGTCTATGGTTACGCTGCCCACGTAGTTCAAATTGGCTTCGGTTACCGTCGCCCGGTGCAGCTTGGACTTCATCATTTGTCTTAGCATATCGTTTACGCCTCCGCTACTGGAATCAGGATATTGTCGATCAAGCGCGTGCGGCCGAAACGGACCGCCACGGCCACGATCAGCCGCTCCGATAGGCCGGACAGCGGCATGTCTTGAATCGGTGGCGCGAGTTCTGGATACGTGAGCACCTCGACGTAGTCGATATCGGCCAATTCGGAGGCGGAGATCTCTTGCGCCACGGCCGCTTGCAGCTGCGCAGCAGTCTGGCCCGCCGCGATCCGTTCGGGCACGCGGGCGAGCGAACGGGAGAGGACCAGCGCCTCGCGCCGTTCGTCCGGAGACAGGTAGACATTGCGGGAGCTGAGCGCCAGGCCGTCAGGTTCGCGCACGATCGGGCAAGGTATGATCTCTACAGGCTGGTTCAAGTCCGCCGCCATGCGTTCGACCACGGCCACCTGCTGCGCGTCCTTAAGGCCGAAGTACGCCCGATCCGGCTGCACGATGTTGAACAGCTTGGTCACGACGACGCCTACGCCGTCGAAGTGCCCGGGACGGCTCGCGCCGCACAGGCGCTCGGTCACCCCGGATACCGTAATCTGCGTCGCCGCGGGGCGCGGATACATCTCGGACACGCTCGGCAGGAAGACGATGCCGGCTCCCGCTTCTGCGGCCACCGCCAAGTCCCTCGCTTCGTCCCGGGGATAACGTTCGAAATCTTCGTTAGGCCCGAATTGGAGCGGGTTGACGAAAATGCTTAAAACGGTCAGACCGTTTTCCCGGTTCGACCTGCGAAGCAGGCTCGCATGGCCTTCGTGCAAAAAGCCCATCGTCGGCACGAAGCCGACGGAAGCTTGATCGCCCGCTTGGAGCCGATAAGACCGGATCGCCTGCCTCAGCTCCGCGATCGTACGAACGACCGCAGGAGCGGATGTGAGGGCTGTCGTCATTGGGATTCGCCTCCGTATAATTTGACCGTGGGCGCTTCTTTGGGCTGCGCCTGCATCGGGAACGCATGTTTTTCTTCGGGGAACTGTCCGGTCTTCACTTCGTTGACATACTGGGAAATAGCAGAACGGATCGTCTCGCCGACGTCGGCGTAGGCTTTGACGAACCGCTTGTCCCGGATGCCCGATCCATAGCGGATGAGGTCGTGATAAACGAGCACCTGCCCGTCGCAGCCCCTTCCCGCTCCGATGCCGATCGTCGGGATCGACAGCGCGCGCGACACGGCGGAAGCCACCGGTTCTACGACCAGCTCGAGCACGACGGCAAATGCGCCGGCCTGCTCGAGCGCCTTGGCGTCCGCAAGCAGCCTGGCGGCCTCGGCATCGTCGCGGCCTTGCACCTTGTAGCCGCCGATCTGCAGCACGGATTGGGGCGTGAGGCCAAGATGTCCGACGACGGGAATGCCCGCCGACACGAGCAGCGCTATCTCGTCCGCAAGCTCGGCGCCGCCCTCCAGCTTCACCGCATGAGCGCCGCCCTCCTGCATGAGCCTTGCCGCGTTGCGCAGCGTCTGCTCCTTGCTGCCGCGGTAGGTCGCGAATGGCATGTCGGTCACGACCATCGTGCCCGGAGCTCCGCGTACAACCGCACGGGTATGGAAGATCATGTCCTCCAGCGTGACCGGTACGGTCGTCTCGTAGCCGAGCACGACGTTGCCGAGGGAGTCTCCGACCAGCAAAATATCCGCGCCGGCTTCTTGCGCCAGTATCGCCGATGGAAAATCGTAGGCCGTCACCATCGCGATCGGCGAACCTTGGCTCTTCATCGTTCTTAATTTGGGCGGCGTTAACGGTTGACTCATGTTCGGGCTCTCCTCCTTGGGCGGTCCGCCATCCGAGCGCACAAAAAAACCTTCGTTTGCCCATGAGCAAAGAAGGTATCCATTCAGCAGGAACGCTTCACGTCCTTCTGTCTCGGTCCCTTGGGCTCAGAGCAGAATCCGCCGCGAATCATCACGGTTATTCGGTTCGTTCGGGTCGTACGTTGCAAAAACAATTTAGTCGTTAGCATGTGTCTCAGTGCGGTTCAACATGATACCGCCCGAGAGCTACATTATAACAGATGCCGATGCCGGCGTAAACGACGCTATTCGCCGAAATTCGGCGTCAGCGGACGCCCTTACCCGCTCGCGCCGGGCAAAGGCGCGGCATCTCCGATCTCCGCGGAATAGATCGTCCGCATGCCGCCATTCGGCAATTCCACGCGCAGGCCGCCGTTCTCGTCAAGTCCCCTGGGCACGCCTTCGAAAAAGCCCTGAGCCGTATTCAAAGACACGTTGCGGCCAAGCGTAACCGAATAGGTCTCCCACAATATCCGGATCGGCTCGAAGCCGCGTTCTTTGTAGACCGCGTAAAGCTGTTCGAATTCGAGCAGCACGGCTGCGATGAGCGCGGCGCGGTCATACGTTCTGCCGGATGCGATCTTCAGCGAGACCGCGCGGGTCAGCAGCTCCTCCGGATAATCCTCGGGAACGAGATTGACGGCGATCCCGAGACCGACCGCGACGTAGCGAAGGCGCTCGTCCTCCGTAGCCGATTCGAGCAAAATGCCGCTGATCTTGCGCCCGTCCACGAGCAGATCGTTCGGCCATTTGATGCCGATGGACAGGCCGGTCTCCCGGCTCAGGCTCCGACACAGCGCCACGGCCGCGAGCAGCGTCAACTGCGGCGCCAGCTGAAGCGGAACTTCCGGACGCAGCAGCAGGCTCATCGAGACGCCTCTTCCCGGCGGCGATACCCACGACCGCCCCATCCGTCCGCGGCCGCTCTCCTGCCGCTCCGCGACGACGAGCGTGCCCTCCGGCGCGCCGGCCTCCGCCAAGTCGCGAAGCACGTCCTGCGTGGACGTGACTGTGTCGCGGAGATGCAATTTTCGGCCGAACGTCTCGGTCTCAAGCCTGCTCAGCAGTTCCGCCGCGTTCAGCCGGGACGGCCTGCCGACCAAGCGGTAGCCCATGCGGGGTACGGCCTCGATCTCGAAGCCTTCTGCTTCCAGCTTGCGGATCTGCTTCCAGACCGCCGTACGGCTCACGCCAAGCTGACGGCTGATCTCCTCGCCGGAGACGAATTGGTCTCCCTTGCCCTCAAGCAGCGCCAGCAGCTGCGATTGTTCCATGACTTCTCTTCTCCTTTAGCCCGCGATTATCCAGGCAGCGTTCGCCCCAGACGATCGAAGCCTACGGCTCTTTATGCGTTGTAGCGATGTAAAAATGCGGCAAGCAGCTCCGCTTCGTCGTTTGCAAGCTCTCTCATGGCCACCCGTTCGAGCAGCTCGCGCAGCGCCTTGGCGATCCAAGGGCCCGGCGGCTTGCCCGAAGCGGCAGCCAGCCGGTCTCCGCGAACCGCAAGCTCGGGGATCCGCACAGCAGGGATGGCCGCGGTCCATTCGGGGACCGCCGCATGCAGGGCATCCGGCACGTCGAACGCTTCGCGCATCCGCTGCGTCCGGAAGAGCTCCATCCAATCCGCAGCAGCCGCGAGGCCGAAGTCGAGTACGCCCATCGTCCAGCTTCGCCTCCATGCTTCGAAGCCGGAGTCGCTCGCTTGCAAGCTGATATGCAGCCGGATGACGTCAGTCACCCGCTTGATTCGCCGCGAAGCGTAATGCAGAAGTTTCATCGTCTCTTCCGCAGCTTCGGACGACGCGCCTCCCGCCAGCATCAAGGCGGCCCATCTTAGATCGGCGTCCGCGGTGTCGGGCATGTGCCTAGCCAGTCCTTGCGCGCGAGCAGGTCCGCCGGCCAACCAGGCTTGCTCTGCCGCGGCTGACCCGTCGCTTAACGTCTTCGCAACCGGCGCTGTCGCAGCTTCGCATCCGCGAGCCCCGGACGCAGCCTGCCGAAGGCTGGCCAACCAGGCACCTGGCAGCGCCGACTTGAACCGCTCCGGCAGCTCTGCCGCCAGCAGCAGCTCGAATGCGCGTCCGGGATCGCGGCCTCCGCCCATCTTGTCCAGCTCCGCCCCGATTCGCTCCATCGCGATCAACCGCAGCTGATCCCGGGCGGCCAGCACGCCGTCCCAGGTCGGCTCGTCGATAACGAAGCCGAACTCGGCCGCGAACCGGACGCAGCGAACGATCCGCAGCGCGTCCTCGCCGAAGCGCTGGGCGGGGTCGCCGACCGCCCGGACGCGGCCCTCCCGTATATCGCTTTCGCCTCCGAATGGATCGACGATCCATCCGTCCGCTCCCGCGGCCATCGCGTTGATCGTAAAGTCCCGTCGCGCCAGGTCCTCCCGAACGTCCCGCACGAAAAACACCTCGTCGGGCCGCCGGCCGTCCGAATAGCCGCCTTCTTGCCGAAAAGTCGTCACTTCAAAAAAAAAGCCCGACCGGCGCACCGTCACCGTACCGTGCTTAAGTCCCGTCGGCAGCGCATCCGGGAAAATCCCGAGCACGCGTTCCGGCGATGCGGACGTCGCGATGTCGATGTCGTGGGCCGCTCTGCCAAGCAGCGCGTCCCGGACGCAGCCGCCTACGAAATAAGCTTCGCAGCCTGCGCGATCAAGCGTCTCAAGCACTTCGAGTCCCGCTGCCCATTGCGGGCCTTCGAATCGCATCATGACGCTTCGAACCTCCTTCTTCATGCGCGCCATGCCGGCCGATGCACGCTGCGCGGGGCGATCAGCGAAACTCGCAGACCGGCAAGGCGACGCGTGCAGGAATGCCCAGCACGTTGTAGTAGATCTGCTCGTATTGCGCCGTGATCAGATCGTTGCAGAACTGCGTCGTGGCGCGCATCAGGCAAGCTTCCCTGAACTGCGCATACAGCGCTTCGTCCGTCAGCAGCCTTACGGCATTCGCTGCCATCTCGGACGTATGACCGATCGGCGAGAGGAATCCGGTCTCTCCGCTGACGACAAGCTCGGGAATACCGCCTGCCGTGGAGCCGATCGTCGGCACGCCGCAGGCCATCGCTTCCAGCGCGACGAGCCCGAAGCTTTCTTTTTCCGAAGGCAGCAGCAGCAGATCGGCCAGCGACAGCACTTCGGCCACGTCGTCCTGCTTGCCCAGGTAGTGCACGCGGTGCTCCAGTCCCATGGCCCTGATCTTCGATTGAATCTTGGGCAGATCCGGCCCTTCCCCGACGAGCAGCAGCCTCGCGGGCATCTCCGCGCTCACTTTGGCGAAAATGTCGACCACGTCCCCAGTCCTCTTGACCGGACGGAAGTTCGAGATATGCATCAATATTTTCTCGTTCGGCTCCGCGAAGTCCTTCCGCATCTCCGATACTTCTCGCGGATAGTAGACGCGCTTGTCCACGAAATTGTACGTCAGATCGATCGGACTCTCGATATCGAGCAGCTCCTGCGTCTCGCGGATGAGATCCCGGCTGACCGCCGTCACCGCGTCGCTAGCGCCGATCCCAAGGCGTATGATATCCTTCAGCGTCTCGTCCTGCGCGAGTACGGTGATGTCGGTGCCGTGCAGCGTCGTCACGATCTTCAGCTGATTGCCGGACATCTGCTTGGCAAGCAGGGCGCATATGGCATGCGGCACCGCGTAATGCACGTGCAGCAGATCGAGCTGCTGCAGCTTCGCGACCTGGTGCATCTTGCTCGCGAGCGACAGATCGTACGGCGGATACCGGAATACGTAATAGTCGGAAACCTCGACCTCGTGATAATAGATGTTGCGGTGGAACTTGCCGAGACGAAACGGCATGCTGTGCGTAATGAAATGAATCTCATGTCCCTTCTCGGCGAGCAGCTTGCCGAGCTCGGTGGCCACGACGCCTGATCCGCCGAGCGAGGGATAGCAGGTAATACCGATCTTAAGCGGTCTGTTCATCGCAGTCCCTTCTTCCCAAGCATACACGGAAAACCCGGTTGAATGGGTTCTCCTGCGTTTTCGTGTGAGGCTTTTACGCTTTAAACATTGTGCTTGGCACTAGGCGGCGTTACCGATAGCATGCCGCGCGGCCGTCTTTTCTAAGAATCAGAACCGCTCGACCTTAAGCGATCCCTTCGGTATGAATCCTTCGGCATAAGACAGTCGATGCGGCGCTCCGAACAGCCGGTCGCGCGCGGCGACGTTTTCCAGATAGCCGGCCGTCAGCGGGGTCGGGACCCAGTCAACACCATCGTCCATCGGAGCGAACTGCGAACGGTATGCCGCCAACGCTTCCATTTTAACGGAATGATATGCGGTAACGTCGACCACCAGCTGCGGCGCATGCACGTCGTTGATGAAGTAGTAAATGAATGCATCCGGGCTCCATGCGTCTAACTGCGGCAAATACCGGCGAAGCTTGGCGTTAAACACAGCCTCTTCGGCTAATCTGCTGCAGGCGATATGGTCGGGATGCCGGTCGATGAAATACGGCGCGAAAACGATGCGCGGGCGGTGCCGCCGGATGACCTCGACGAGCTTGTCCGACTGCGCGGTCCCCGGCTGCAGCCCGCGATCCGGCAACGCCAGATTGCCTCTGACGGCCAAGCCGAGAAGCTCGGTGGCTTTGGCTGCCTCCGACTGACGCGTCCTGGGATCGCCGTTGGAAGACATCTCGGCCAAAGTCAGGTCGTAGAGGCCGACAAGCTGGCCCTCCTGCGATGCCTTGGCGATCGTGCCGCCCATGCCGATCTCCGCATCGTCCGGATGCGCGCCGAACACGAGCAGATCGAGCTTCGCATCGTCGCTCATTCGTCGATTCCGGGCTTGTACTTGTGTACAAGCTCACGCCATGCGAAATCGCCGCGTTCGAGGCATTTGACGAGCAGCTCGGCCGTCGCGACGTTGGTCGCCACCGGAATGCCCTGTACGTCCGACAGCCGAAGCAGCGCGATGATGTCCGGTTCGTGCGGCTGCGCCATCAAGGGGTCGCGCAAGAAAATGATGAAGTCCATCTCGTTGGTGGCGACCATCGCGCCGATCTGCTGGTCTCCCCCGAGCGGGCCCGATGCGAACCGGTGAACCTGCAAGGACGTATTCTCCATGATCCTTGCGCCCGTCGTGCCCGTCGCATAAAGCTTGTGAGGTTTGAATACGTGCTCGTATGCGATGGCGAAGTTCACCATCTCTTCTTTTTTGCGATCGTGAGCGATCAGTGCGATATTGAGCATAGTGGTGCCGCATCTCCTCTCCCGGGAGCGGGAAAATTAAGTATTGGATCGATTCCGTTAGTCGAGAAAATGCTCGAAGCCGTATACGAGTCCGGTCGTGCCCATGATTTTCTTGACGGCCGTGTTCACGCCGGGCATGTACCCCGCGCGGTCGTAGCTGTCGTGCCTGATCTTCAGCGTCTGGCCGTGGCCGCCGAAGATGACCTCCTGCTGGGCGAAAACGCCGGGAAGTCGCACGCTATGTATGCGGAAGCCGCCGAAATAGCCGCCGCGGGCGCCCTCGATAACCTCTTCCTCGTCCGGATTGCCCTGGCGCAGCTCGCGCCGCGTCTCGGCGATCCGCTCCGCCGTCTTGATCGACGTGCCCGAGGGCGCATCGAGCTTCTGGTCGCCATGATATTCGATGATCTCCACGTGAGGCATATACTTGGCCGCTTCGGCGGCGAACTTCATCATGAGCATGGCGCCGATCGAAAAGTTGGGCGCGATGAGGCAGCCGATGCCCTTGGCACGGCTCTCGCGGTCGATCTCGTCCATCTGCTCCTGCGTAAAGCCCGTCGTGCCGACGACAGGACGCACCCCGTATTTTAAAGCCGTCATCGTATTGGGCATGGCCGACTTCGGGTTCGTGAAGTCGACGAGCACATCCGGACGGCTGTCCCGGAGCGCCCGCTCCAGATCGTCGGTCAACGGCACGCCGGCTTCGGGCAATCCGACCAGCCGGCCCGCATCCTCGCCGGAAGCGGACCGGCCGATCGCCGCCGCGAGCTGCAGCGCCGGATCCTCCAACACCATTTTGACCACTTCGCGCCCCATGCGTCCCGCTGCGCCGGCTACGGCGACTTTAATTTGCTGCGACATCCGCTATCACCTGTTCCTTCGTCGTGTATGATTGGTATACATAAGTCGCCAGCGCCGCGCGCGATCCATCTTCGTCTCGCGCAGAAGCTTGCCCGCCTCCAGCAGCATCGGATTCATCTCCTTGGCGATGCGGAGCGCCTCGATCGCGCGGTCGTACTCGCCGGCCAGACGACATGCGATGCCGAGCAGCAAATACGCGCCCGCGTCGAGCGGATCGAGCTCCACCGCTTCCTCCAGCAGCTCGATCGCCGTATCGGGCTCGGGCTGCGGCTTGGCGAGGAGCGCCTTCGCCTGCCGGGCGAGCATGCGGCCCTCGACCAGCCTCAGATGAAGCCGGTAGTCGGGCTCTTCGGGTGCCAGTCTTACGGCGCTTTGCGCATAATCGAGCGCCAGATCGAGCCGCCCGCTTCGTGCCAGACTGATCGAGCCTTTATAATAGTAGGAAGCGTTGTCGGGCTCCGCCGCCGCCGCTTGCCTGAACCATTCGACCGCGGATTCGAAGTCCGAGGCCAGGATGGCTGCGTAGGCGCGGCGCAAGCAAGTTTCTCCGTCCGTCACTCGTACCATCCTCCTCGAATTGGGGATGATACAGCATATGAACTTAAGGAGTATCCGTGCGCTTCTTCGTCCACCTGTCGGCATCGCGCGTGTTGAACTTGTTCAGGACGCGGCCGATCGCCTGGGTCAGGTCGATGCCCTCCCGGTTGGCGAAGCACAGGACGATGAACAAGACGTCGCCCAGCTCCATTTCAATGGAGTTTTCGGCCTCATCCGCTTTTTTCGGTTTCTCGCCGTATTTGTGATTGACCTCGCGCGCCAGCTCGCCCGTCTCTTCGGCCAGCCTGGCCAGCATCGCGAGCGGCGAGAAGTACCCTTCCTTAAACTGCGAGATGTAATCGTCGACGTCGCGCTGGATGTCGGACAGATGCCGCTCGGCTAGTTCGAGGTTCGCGATTTTGGATTCCGCCATTTGTCCGGTCCTTTCCATCGGTTTCTTCTTATGTTAGCTTAAGATGTCGGCAAAAATCAAATGAAATTCAGCTTGGAGGACTAGCGAATGAATCGGCAAAAAGCGTGGGCCGCTATCCGAACGTGGAGCATTCTGCTGCTCGGCACGGCGCTCTACGGATTCGGGATCGTCTATTTTATCGTGCCCAACCGCCTGATGGAAGGCGGCGTCACCGGCGTAGGGATCTTGCTGCTGTACGCCACGGGCCTCCCTGCGTCACTTACGACGCTCATTTTGAACCTGCCATTATTTTGGCTCGGCTGGCGCAAGCTCGGCTTTCGGGCCATGGTTTATACGTTCGGCGGCACGTTGTCCCTTTCGGGATTTTTATGGCTTTGGCAAACGCTCGTCGACCAGGGCTGGATTACGCCTTTTACGACACAGCAGGATTTTATTCTGGTCGTTCTGTATGCGGGCGTAACGCTGGGCGCCGGTCTTGGACTCGTCTTCTACTCCGGAGGAACGACAGGCGGCGTAGACATCATCGCCCGCATTGCGAACCGCAAAGGCGGCATCAGCATGGGGCAATTCATCCTGTTGATGGACGTCGTCATCTTGGGCACCTCGCTCATCTTTATCCCGAAGGAAAAGGTGCTGTATACGCTTGTCAGCGTTTTTATCTCCTCCAAAGTCATCGACTTCATTCAGGAAGGCGCCTATTCGGCCAAAGCCTTCACCATTTTGTGCCGGGATCCGGAGACGCTCGCCAAGCAGATTACGACAGAGCTTGAGCGGGGCGTGACGCTGATGAACGCCGTAGGCGCCTATTCCGGCGAACCGCGCATGGCGGTCTACTGCGTCGTCAGCCGCTTCGAGGTTCGCAAATTAAAAAGCCTCGTCCGTCAGCATGACAGACAGGCTTTTATCGTCATCTCCGACGTGCACGACGTTGTCGGGGAAGGCTTCCGCGAAGAATAAGCGGCGACGCCATCCTCACTTGCGTTGTTCGTCGCGATATTTTCGCCATCCCGAATAGGTCAGGACTGTCAGAATGAACGCTCCGATCACCGAGAACAAGCCGACCGGCGGAGCGGGAGCAAGCGGTACCGATGCCGGCGCCTCGGAGGCGGACGGGAACAGCTCGTCTACCGTCGCCCGGATTTGAGCCGCCAGGGGGGCCGTCAGTGACGGATTCGGCGGCGAATCGGCGAGGACCCGCTTCGCATACCGGAACACCGCATCCGCGCGGTCCACGGATGCCGACCTTCCCGTTACGGCCGCTGCCGTTCGGACGAGCTCGTAATGCCCGGTCAGCGTTGCGAGCCGGTCAAGCGCAGCTTGGCTCGTACCGCCCCGCGCTCCGGGGAGCGAAGCCGCGAGCTCTGCGGCATCCTCCCGCATCAGCCTCCGGTAGTCGAGCCACAGACCTTGTCCCTTGGGCGAAATCGCATCCGCGGCCAGCCTTAAAGACGCAGATGCGATATATACCTCCTTTTCGTCCGGAGACAATGCCGTCACCGCCCTACGCATCCGTTCCATGCTGTCGGACAGCGCACGGACAACATCCGACGAGGGCAGTCCAGCGGCCTGCAGCGCCGCCAGCGCTTCCTCCGCCTCCCGTACCTTGCGGAGCACGCCTAGCGGATCGCCTTCGCCGACCGACCTATAGACACTTTCCGCCGCTTGGCGGAATTGTTCGACGGGCTCTCCGGGAGAGGCGGAGCCGGCTGCTGCGGCAGCCTGTCCGCTCAGCCATGATTCGAGCCACAGGATCAATGCCGCGGCAGCCAATACGCGGCGCAGCAACCGAATTCTCGTTCCAATCGCGAACATGGACATCCCTCCCCTATGAGGGTATGAAGGGATGTCCATGTTTAGACCACGGTTAGCGCGAACGCATCGGCTGCCGATTCGCGGCGGAACGGTATACGATCGCGATGATAGCGGCTGACGCGACGCTCGCCACGGTGAGCGCGAAAGTGAAAATCGCGACGCCTAGCAGCCGGTCGTCCAGCGACTGAGGCAGGCTCGGATAGACGCCGAAGCTGTAATCGACGATGTCGTTCAGAAAGGTCCAGGCGGCCGCGAAGCCGACCGCGCCCAAGCCGAATACGAAAAAGCGTCCGTAAAGAACGGCGCAAACCGCCATCGAAAGATGCGAAGCGATCAGCATCCAATCTTGCCATACGATCGGACTGCCGTATGCGGCACTGGCGAATATGACGACGGTCGCCCAAACGCCATACTTAATAGAGGTGACGACGGCAAGCGCCTCGATCGCGCCGCGCACGCTTCTAAGACCGCGGTCCTTCGTGCCTAACGGAGACAGCCAAAGCCAAAGCGCCGCGAAGGTGAAAAACAGCGAAGCCGTCGGGCTGTCCGGCACGAACGGTAAATGCCAGGCGGGGTGCGTCTGCTGCGTCTCAATGAGCTGTTCTTTATACCAATAATAGCCGTAGACGGTACCGATGACATAAAAAATCATCAGCAGCGTCATGATCGAATTTTGCGTCAAAAATCGGCGCGACAGCAGCAATCTTAGCTCCATTCTGCACCCCGTTCGAAAGGGGCCTGACCATGCCGGTCAGGCCCCTTAATCGTAAGTCTTATTCGGCCGCGGCCTTCTGCTTGGACAGCCATGTCGCGACTTTGTCGATCTCTTCGTCGGACAGCGTGCCCTTGAAGGAAGGCATGCCGTCGTTCTTGCCGTTGGTGATGATCTCTTTGATCTGGTCGTGGTTCAGCGTGTCGCCGATCCCCGCCAGCATCGGGCCGACCTGGCCTTGAAGCTCGGTGCCGTGGCAGGCGATACATTGCGCCTTCATCGTGACGGAGAAAGCTTCGTCCTCCGGATTGACAAGCGCCGGGATCTTCTCCTTGCCGTAGATATAGCGGCCCTTGCCTTCTTTAATCTGCTCTTCCGACTTCATCTCCCGCTCGATATGCTCGGGGATGGTGCCGCTCGCTTCAAGCTCCTTCGTGTAGTGGTGCCAGGATACCCAAGTCAGGTAGACGCTGGCGATCAGCGACACGAACATGAGCGAAGCGGCGATCGGACGGCGGTAGAAGCGGCGCTCCTTGCCCGTATCGAGGAAAGGGGCCAGGAACAGCGCGCCGAACATGATGGCCGGTATGCCGATCGTACCGAGGACGATATAGTGCTCGGACGTGTACGGATACTTCAGCAGCTGATAAATGAACAGGAAGTACCAGTCCGGCATCGGGATGAACGCGCCGTTGAGCGGGTTAGCCGGATAGCCGAGCGGAGCCGGCTCTGCGATCGTGAGCGTCAGAAAGCCCACGAGCACGACGACGCCGGCCATCCATTCCTTCAGCAGGAAGTTCGGGATGAACGCTTCGGACTTGCCGGGGAACGCCGTGTAGTCCGGCGGTGCCGGCTTGTCCGGATTCGGCTTGCGAATGCGCGAGTCGCCTACGTAGACGATTTTCTCGTTAGAATTGCCTTTTCCATGTGCCAATGCTTGCCACTCCTCTCTCTTACAGCGGCCCGGAGATGCCCTGTTTTCGAATCATGAAGAAGTGTGCGGCAAGCAGCGTGAGCAGCACGCCGGGCAGGAAGAACACGTGAATCGCGAAGAATCGAGTCAGCGTCTGCGCGCCGACGATCGTGCCGCCGGCCAGGAGCTCCTTGATGTATCCGCCGATCCACGGGACCGAACCCGCAATCTCCATGCCTACCTTGGTTGCAAAATAAGCTTTGTTGTCCCACGGGAGCAGATAGCCGGTAAAGCCCAGACCCAGCATGACGAAGAAGATCAGCATCCCGACGACCCAGTTCATCTCGCGCGGCGCCTTGTAGGAGCCGGTGAAGAAGACCCGAAGCGTATGTAGGAACATCATGACGATAACGAGGCTCGCGCCCCAGTGGTGCATGCCCCGGACGATTACGCCGAAGGCGACTTGGTGCTGCAGATAGTCGACGCTGTAGTAAGCGTTGATGATATCCGGCACGTAGTACATCGTAAGAAACATCCCCGAGAGGATCTGGATGACGGTGATAAAGAACGTCAATCCGCCGAAGCAATATACGAACGCGGAAAAGTGATGAGCCGGGTTAACGTGCTCAGGCACCTCGTGGTCCGCGATATCTCTCCACATCGGCGTAACGTCGAGACGTTCGTCAATCCAGTTATACATGCCTTTGAACATGGACGAGACGCCCTCCTTTATACGCGAGTGTTCGATTCCAGCGGTCCGAGATATACCCAGCCGTTCTCGACTTTGACCTGGTATTCGTCAAGCGGCTTCGGCGCCACCTTAAGATTTTTGCCGTCCTTCGTATATCTTGCGCCGTGGCAAGGGCAGTGATACAGGTTCGGCGCTTCCTCGCCGCTCCAGCTGATCGTACAGCCCAAATGCTTGCACACCGGGGACAGCGCGAAGATCTTGCCCGAATCGTCCTTCGCCACGAAAGCCTGGAGCTTCGGGTCGCTCTCGTACCACCCGTCCACCTGGTGAACCTTGAAGTCGATGCTCTTCGGCTCCTTGGTCACGTCTTTTTCCTCGATCGCCTTGACGAAAGCGGTCTCAGCCTTCTTCTGCAAAAGCGGGTCTACCGCAAAGCGCAGCATCGGGATGATCGCTCCGCCCGCCATGAAGGCCGTGGCTCCGCCGAGCGTATAAGATAGAAATTGACGTCTGGTCATTTCATTGCGCTTGATCGGCTTATGCGAGGTTTCATGCTGCTGATTGTGGTCCATTTTTTCTACCCCCTTTGCCCACCAATATCGCGTCCGATACGGACTTTCACCTTTTGTTCACAAGGACATACCTATAATATCCCACGTGTCAAAGAGCGTCAAGAATTCCCGTTCCCGATTTGGACACATCTCGGAATCGAGCGAACTAAAATGTTGTCAATTTGTCACATTTAACCGCGGGGCGAACATGCTTTTGTTATGCCCAGATCCGTCGATCCTATACGGTCACCGAACGGGTCAGCCCTGCGCCCCGCGCTTCCACAGGTCCGCGACCTGGCGCCGGATCCCCTCTGCGTCCGGCTCGCTTCCGGCTTCCCCCGGGAAGGCGAACAGGTCGGCGGACGGCACTTCTTCGGCCCGCCAGCCGGATATGCCCGAGACAACCACGACGTGCTTGAAGCCGCCGGCTTTGAGGCGTTCGCAAAGCGCGTTCAGCAGCCTCTCGTCGCCCGGCCCGATATAATGATGGGCGGGATACGTGACCGTCCTGCCCCTGAACGCCGATTCGACCGGCGCGAGCCAGTCGCCGGCCGCCCCCACCAGCTCGGCCGCCGCCGGCGGCGATTCCGTTCCGGTCAGCCCCGTGACCGGCAGCAGCGCCGTGTCCATGTACGGCTGCAAATCTCCCCAATTGTCCTCTTGAAACTCGCTGAATCTCATGAGCGCCCGTCTCCTTTCCCCAACTTTATCTATCCTACCCGATCCGCCGCCGCTTGCAAGACCTTTTTTCACATCGTCCGCTCAGCAAAAAGCAGGTCCGCCGCGCATGCGCATGCGAACCTGCTCCGTCAATGCTTGGACCGCGGCTTAGTGCAATATCGTCTTCAGCTCTTCGGTCAACCGCAGGAACGATTCGGAATCGCCCTGCGCGAGCGCGTCGTCGATCTCGCCGTACAGCCTCTCCTTGCGGTATTCGCGAAGCGCCTCGTCGAGCGCCAGCTCCGCGGCCAAGCCCAGCATCGTCTCGTAAGCGACCTTGATGTCCATTGGTTGCCCTCCTGATCCTCCGGGAGGCGCGACTCGTTAAAGCTGGCCCCCCGCGTATTTAACGGCTTCCGCCGCGTAATGTTCGGCCGTCCTCCGCATTCGCTCCAAGTCCTGCTCCGTCAGCTCGCGCACGACCCGCGCGGGCGTCCCCATGCTGAGCGTATACGCGGGAATCGACTTTCCTTCCGTGACGACCGATCCCGCGCCGATCATCGCATATTCGCCCAGGCTCGCGCCGTTCAGCACGATGGCGCCCATCCCGATCAGCGAGCCTTTGCCGATCTTGCATCCGTGCACGATGGCCGAATGCCCGACCGTCACTTCGTCCTCCAATAGCAGCGGCTGCCCGGTGTTCACGTGACCGACGACGCCGTCCTGAAGATTGGTGCGGCTGCCTATTCTCACCTCCGCCATATCTCCCCGGATGACGGCATTGAACCACACGGAGCTGCCGGCCCCGATCTCCACGTCCCCGATGAGCTTGGCGCCCTCCGCTATATACACGCCCCCCGCCAAACGCGGGTACAACCGGCCGTACCTGATCAGCATGTCAGTAACCTCCCCGGCGCAGAATTGTATTCGAACTTTCCCGTATGCGCCTAATGTTTGGAGAGGATTGTAGCAAGCCCATCACCGGCTGTCAACGGCGCCATAGCTCCAAGGGATCGTATCTTCGAACCTGATCTCGCTGCCCGATACGAGCATCACGCCCTGCGGCGTCATCGTGACCACAGCTTCGCCGTTTTGCGTTTCCCCAAGCCTTAGCAGCCCGAGATGCAGCATCATCGCCAACGTCCGCCGCTCGAGCACGTTTTTTTCCGAGTCGTAGTAGAAAGGCTTCACGAGCGGAAGCAGCGTCCGTCCGAGCGAGGGCACCGTCACCCAGGAATGCCTCGACAGGCGCATGATCCATTGCGCGAGCGCCTGCAGATTCGGGATGGGCTGTTTATAGAGCCTGAGCCAGAACCGGTACAGCTCCGAAGGGGCGCAAGCCGTCAAGCCGTCGGCCGTCTCCCGTCCCCGTTCGGTAAGCCGCAATTCTCCTTCTTGCTCCAGCAGCAGTCCCGAATAGTAAGCATAATCGTAGATGAGCGAAAATCGTTCGGGGTATTCTTTGAACCGGCGTCCGTAGCCGAAGCGGAATGCCGTCTTCGCGGGCAGCTGCTCGAGGACAGCGAAGCCTTCCAACACTTGCTGAAGCTGTCTCTTATATAAGTAGCCGTCCGAGGTGAGCGGCGCGTCGTGGTCCCGGACGAACCGCAGCAGGGAAACGAGGTCCGCCGCCATCAAGCCCCGTTCGTCGCGATAAACCGGCGGTTCTTCCCGCTGCTCCACGCCAGTCCGGAATTTGTCCTCGATCGCGTCGCACAGCTTCTTCTTCACGTCCTCCGGAACATGGTACAAATAACGCGTCTGCTGCGTGATGCCGCCGAACAACCAGCCATAGCGCTTGAACCGGGCGATGGCGCTTCGGCCTTCGTCCGCCGGCGTCTTCGGCGCCTCGACGGGTTTCGGTTTCTTTTTCGCCGCCGAGGATCGCTTCGCTGCGGTGCCCGCCGTGGCGCCGCTCGCCTTCGGCGCTGCATTCGTTATGCCGGCCGCTTCCGCTTCCCTGTCAGCGGCCGGCTCCGCCGAGAGCGCCGCCCTGGCCGTCAGATCTTCCAGGCTGTAAGACGCTCTTTTCTCGAACAGCAGCGAGTTCAGGAACCGTAGATCGCCAAGGCTCATCTCCCCGACGCGCCGCTCGAGCACCTCCCGCCTTTGGACGGTGCTGAGGATCGACTGGATCAGCTCGTTTTTGGAATGGCTGCTGCATTCGCATTGATAGACTTCCGCGATGCTGGACAATTGCGCGATGTCCGCATAGCTGAGCATATCCGCCAGATTCATCCGCTTCCCTCCTAAACCGCTGATAGGAGAAGTATCGTCGCGATCCTCGGGGTTTAAACATAGGGTCGGCCTTCGCGCCCGCCTCTTAAATGAAAAAAGAGAGACGCGCGGCAGCGGATGCCGTACGTCTCTCTCATTGATGCATCATTCAGGTCAAAGCCGTAAGATGAGCGGTGCAATTGTGCAGAAGCGGCACCCATCCATCGCCTTCCCGCTCCATAACGGTCAACGATAAATTGGCGATCCGGCTGTCGTCGAGGTCGGCGTTAAGCGCCTGAAGCATCTGCGCCAAAAAACTGCCGTGCGTGACGATCAGCCAACTCTCGCCCGGGTGCGCCGCCGTGAATTGCTCGACGAACGCGAGACCTCTGGCGCGGACTTGTCCGTCGCTCTCTTGTCCCGGCACCTTGCCGCGCCAGTCTGCGCCCCACCGCGCCAAGCGCTCCTCTTCGGTCGTGCCTTCCGCCTCGCCGAAACTGCGCTCGCGCAGCCGGACATCGCTCACGAGCGGAAGCTCCAGCCTCTCGGCGATGAGCTCCGCCGTCCTGCGCGCACGCATCAGATCGCTGCAGGCGATGCCGTCCCACACGGCGGGCTCCCTGCGCAGCCGGTCGGCGAGCAACAGCGCCTGCCGTTCGCCCTCCGCGCTCAGCGGGATATCCGTCGCGCCCTGAATGCGTCCGGCTTGATTCCATGACGTAACCCCGTGACGGACCCAACCAAGCTTCATTTTGCCGCTCATGCTTTTTTCAACCGGGAATACCAGTTCAGGATCAGCAATGCGGCCAATACGCCAAGCACGGACAGCATGATCCAATAGCCGGGCATAGCCGGCGAGGAGTTGAGCACGAACGGATCGCTCATCCGCGAGACGGGCATGTCGATCTGAAGCGCGCCGTACCGGTCCCCGGTGCCGGCAGCATCCATAATGCCTGCCGAACGCGCGCCGTCTCCGTGCATGCGGTCGTACAGCGTGAGCAGCACGCCGCTTGCGCAGAGCGCCACGAGGCATGCGATGAACGTCACGATCCGCCGGCGGAAAGGCCCGGTAATCGTATAGGCCCTGCGCGCGGGAGGCGTCAGCCAGCCGTCCTCCGCATAGATCCGGCTCATGACGCTGGCGTTCACGGCCTGGGCCGCATGCTCCGGCACGAATGACGCTTCTTCTAGGGCGACCGCCCGGATCAACTCCGCGCTTTCCTCCCACAGCCGCAATTCCTCGGCGCATGCGGCGCAGCCCGCCACGTGCGCATCGATCGCCCGGCGCTGCGGATCGCCCGGCTCGAGCTCCCAATATTGTTCCATCTGCTGCTGAACGCGTCCGCACGTCAGGGTCATCTTGACTTCAACTCCTCGTAAACCTTCATCAAGGCCGGCTCCGGCTCGTGGAAATACTTTTCAAGTTGAATCTTAACGCTTGCCCTCGCTCTGAACAGCAGCGACTTGACGGCGCTGACCGTCTGCCCGAGTATGCCGGCGATCTCCTGGTAATCCATTCCCTCGTACTCTCTAAGCACGAGAGCGGATCTCTGCTTTTCCGGCAAATTGTTGATCGCTTCGCGGACGAGCGCGACCTTCTCGTTGCGCAGCAGCGTCTGCTCTGGCGCGGCCTCGTAAGGGGCCAGCGGCACGTACGTCGTATCGTCGAGCGACAGATGGGCCGCCTTCTGCTTGCGCAGCTCGCTTAGCACCGTGTTGCGAGAGATCGTATACAGCCATGTCGAGAACGACGCATCGACCTCGCGGAAAGAATGCAGGCTACGGTATGCCTTGTAAAACGTCTCCGAGCAAAGATCCTCGGCCATCATCTCGAGCTTGGCTCCGCGCAGCATATGATAAATAAAGGACAAGATCTTCTTTTGATACTTGGCCATCAACTCGGAGTATAACTCCGCGTTGCCTTCCTTGATTTCCCGAATCAGTTGAGAATCGGTCATCATGTTAACGCGACCTCCACCTTCCGGGGGGACGTCTTCGGCCTGTATACGGTTATACCGGCATTCAGACATAAAGTTGCGATTGCAGCCAAAAGAATCATGGCATCCCCAGTTTTTTACATAAGATAACATCATTGTATCATAGCAGCCTACTCGATAGAATTAAATTCCCCTTAAAATTTTCTCAATATTGGCATCGGGCGTTTCATTCGAGAGATCGTGTTATTCGTTCTAGCCGAGAAAAGAAGAGCGAAAATGAGTTTCGCAGGGTCAGTCGCGTCAGAACGTTCGGTTGGCCGTCTCAAGTAGAGCGTTCGAAGGTCCGGCCTTATTTGCCAGCTCAACATTTTGGACGGTTTGTCCCTGTCAATGCGCTCCGGCCGATCATAGGTTGCTAAAAAGGAGCGTGTTTGAAATGGGCATTTCCCGCAGGCCCGGCCCCTTGCCGGTTCCGCCGGCGTTTCCGATTCCGCCTGTGTTTCCGCTGCCTCCGCTGCAGCCAACGCCGCCAATTCCGTCGGTTCCGCCGATTCCGCCTGTGCCTCCGGTAACGTAGGCCCCGGCTCGTCCCAGCTTATGTAACAATGGTGCCTGAAGCGGTTCGGTAAAAAGGAACTTGACGAGGTACCATAGTCACCGCTGAATGATCGCCTAGCTAGCGTCCGATAAAAAAGAAAAACACCGTCACAAGTGACGGTGCAGAGTGCACGAGGCACTCAGGATTAGGATAGGAGTGGAGAGAAACCATACTGTACTTTTATTATATGAATCCGTTTTCATTTTGTCAATAAGCGTTTTCATTTTTTTTGCCGCCTTTTTTCTCCAATAAAAAACCGCAGAGCCAGAATTAGGCTCTACGGCAGCATGAGATTAAAAATAAACCGAATAATCAAGCGAGCGAAGAAGTTGTACGGCACGTTCGAGGTCTTCGCCGTGGCGGAACGACAGACGCAGCACGCCCGGTACGTCCTCCCGGCTCTCGATGATGTGCAGGTTGCTGAGATTGATCCTGGCCTGGCCGAGCTCGGTGGCGATCCGCCCTACGATCCCCGGCTGGTCGGGAACGTCGACATAGCATTCGTGCAGCGACGTGATCATTCCCTTGCGCCGTTCGGGCAGCTGGTCCCTGAACCGTCCGGCGCTTCCGAAACGCTCCACGATGCCGTCTCCGTCGCGGACCTGGAGCAGCGCCTCGAACGAAGCGATCTCGCCGCGCCAGTCGGCGAGCAACTTCAGCAGCACTTCGCGGTTGCCGAGCAGAATGTCCCGCCAAATGTACGGGTCGCTGGAGGCGATGCGCGTAATATCGCGGAAGCCGCCTGCGGCCAAACTGCGGTACAGGCCGTTGGTCTCGTTATAGCCCGCCACCTGGTTCACGAGCGCGACGGCGATGATATGCGGCAGATGGCTGATCGCGCCGACGATATCGTCGTGGAGCCCGGCTTCGATCTTGACGATGTTCGCCCGCGTCCAACGGATCAGCTCCTCCAGGCGGGCCACCGCTTCGGGCGGCGTGCCCGGCGACGGGGTCAGCACGTAATACGCGTTCTCGTACAGGTCCGGCGTGGCGGCCTCGACGCCCGATCGCTCGGAGCCGGCCATCGGGTGACCGCCGATGAACACCGCGCCCTTCAATTGAAGCCGCTCCGCATAACGAACGACCGACGCCTTAGTGCTGCCGACGTCCGTTATGATACAGCCGGGCTTAAGCGGCAGCTCGGACAGACGAAGCAAGTAGTCGTCGAGCTTGCCGACCGGCACGCAGAGCACGATGACGTCCGCGCCTGCGGCGGCCTCCTCCATCGATGTCGTCGCCTCGTCCACGACGCCGAGCGACAGGTACTTGTCGACCGATGCCGCGTTCACCGAGTGTCCGACGATCGTAAGTCCCGGCTTGCCTTTCCAGCAGAGCGCCAGCGAGCCGCCGATCAGCCCCACGCCGAAAATGGCGATGCGCAGCGGCTCGCGGCCGGCGCTTTTGAGCGGGTTCAATGATTCGCGACCGTCTTTGCCTTCGATCATTCTTACGCTTGCACCCCGATCTCCTGCAGGACGGCTTCAAGCGCGGCGACGACCTTGGCGTTCTGTTCGGCGCTGCCGACCGTGATGCGGATGCGGGTTGGATATCCGCGCTGGCCTGCCCGGATGATGACGCCCTTGCGGAGCAGCGCCTGGAATACGTCTTGCGAAGGCAGCCCGACGTCTACCATGATAAAGTTGCCGTGCGCCGGGAAGTAATCGAGCCCGAGACGATCGAAGGCGGACCGAAGGTAGGCGAGGCCTTCCCGGTTCGCCGTGCGGCAGCGCTCGAGGAATTCGTCGTCGTTCAGCGAGGCCAGCGCGGCCGCTTGTCCGAATCGCGAGGTGTTGAACGGCTCGCGTACCTGATTGATCGAGCGGATGAGGCTTGGAGCCGCGATGCCGTAGCCGATCCGTAGCGAAGCGAGTCCGTAAATTTTGGAAAACGTGCGCAGCAAAATCAGATTCGGGTAACGCTTCAGGAGCGCGAGGCCGTCCGAATACGACGGGTCCTCCACATATTCGCAGTAGGCCTCGTCCAACACGACCATGACGCGATCCGGCACCTGGTCGAGGAAAGCCGTCAGCTCCTCGTCCGACACAATCGTGCCCGTCGGATTGTTCGGGTTGCAGACCCAGACGATTTTCGTCTTGTCGCCCACTTTGGCCAGCATCGCCGGCAGATCGTGCTTGCCGTCCTTAAGCGGCACTTCGACGCTGACGCCGTTTTCGATCGTCACGTTGTGCTTGTATTGGGGAAACGTCTCGACGGCCATGATCGTCTCGTCGCCCGGCTCAAGATACGCGCGCGCGATCATGAGGATAATCTCGTCGGAACCGGCGCCGAAAATGATCTGGTCGGGGTTCACGCCGGTGCGCGCGGCGATCGCGTTCGTCAATTCGACGGCTGCGCCGTCGGGATAGATGCTGATCTGCTCCAGTTCGCGGCGAATCGCATCCGCCGCCTTCGGCGAGCTGCCGAACGGATTTTCGTTGGACGCAAGCTTAATGACCTCGGACAATCCGAGCTCGCGTTTCACTTCTTCGATGGGCTTGCCGGGCTGATAGACGGGCAGATCGACGATATTCGGTTTAGGCTGCATAGGATGATTCCTCCCTGGCTTCATCATAAAGGACGGAGCGATTGTCCGCTCCGTCCAAAGAACAACATGCCTCTATTGTGACATATCTCTATGTCGCTGTACAGATGCAAAGCGTTCAACCGGTTCAGCCAAGGCCGCCGCGCATCCCGTTAGCCTGCTCCGTTTCCGCTTAACCGTCTGCCTTGCGCGGCTTCAGCGCCGCGATAAATGCCTTGACCTCGGCCAATCCCGCAGCCGTCTTCGCCTCGTCGCCAAGCACGGACGGCGGCAGGGACGCCTCCACCTGCCGGACGATGGCGCTGCCGACGATGACGCCGTCGGCGATGCCCGCGAAGCGCTCCGCCTGCTCGCGCGAGGAGATGCCGAAGCCCACGCAGATGGGCACGCTCGAGGCGCGGCGCACCGTAGCGAGGAACCGGTCGATGCCTTCGTGGAAGTCGGATCTCACGCCCGTCACGCCAAGCGAAGACACGCAGTAGACGAATCCTTTGGCCTTCGCGGCGATCCGCTCGACGCGCGCCTCGGAAGTCGGCGCGACGAGCGGAATGAGATGCACCCCGCTTTGCTCGGCCATCGCGCGTACTTCGGCATCCTCCTCAAGCGGCAGGTCGGGGATGATGACGCCGCTGAAGTCGTGCTGCCGCAGCAGGGCGAAAAAGCGTTCGAGCCCGAGCTGCAGCGCCGGATTGAAGTAGGTGAACAGGATGAACGGCATTTTCACGCCCGCTTCCCGCGCCTTCGTCGCTACGCCGATGCAATCCGTCAGCGAGATCCGGTTGCGGAGCGCCCGCTCCGAAGCCCGCTGGATGACGGGGCCGTCCGCCAGCGGATCCGAATAAGGAACGCCCAGCTCGATCATGTGCGCGCCGGCCGCTTCGGCCGCTGCGATCAGCCTGATCGAGGTGTCGAGATCGGGATCGCCCATCGTCAAAAAGGGAATGAGCGCCGTCTCTCCCTTGGCCGCGAGATCCGCGAATACCGCGTCGATCGCATTTGCGGTAACCGTGCTCATGGCAGATCTCCTCCCAAATATCCGATGATCGATTCGACATCCTTGTCTCCGCGCCCGGACAGATTGATGACGATCGTCGTGTCCTTCGGCAGCGTCGGCGCCAGCTTCAGCGTGTGCGCGACGGCATGCGCCGATTCGAGCGCCGGGATGATGCCTTCCTTGCGGGACAGCAGCTGAAGCGCTTCGAGCGCCTCCGCGTCCGTAATCGGCACGTATTCCGCGCGCTTGATGTCCTTCAAGTAGGCATGCTCGGGTCCGATGCCCGGGTAATCGAGACCCGCGGAGATCGAATGCGCTTCTTGCACCTGGCCGCCTTCGTCCTGAAGGACGTAGCTCATCGATCCTTGGAAGACGCCCGGCGTCCCCTTGGTCATCGTGGCCGCGTGTTTGTCCGTATCGACGCCGCGCCCCGCCGCCTCGACGCCGATCAGGCGCACCGACGTATCGTCCACGAACGGATGGAAAATGCCCATCGCGTTGCTGCCGCCGCCGACCGCGGCGACAATGACGTCGGGCAGCCTGCCTTCGGCTTCGAGGATCTGGTCCTTCGTCTCGAGGCCGATGACCCGCTGGAAGTCCCGGACCATCATAGGGTAAGGATGCGGGCCCGTGACCGAACCGAGGATGTAATACGTGTCGTCGACATGGCTGACCCAGTAGCGCAGCGTCTCGTTGCAGGCGTCCTTCAGCGTCCGCGTGCCCGAGGTGACCGGCACGACCTCGGCGCCGAGCAGCTTCATGCGGAAGACGTTCAGCGCCTGGCGCTTCGTGTCCTCCTCGCCCATGAACACCTTGCATTCGAGGCCGAGCAGCGCCGCGACCGTCGCGGAAGCGACGCCGTGCTGGCCGGCGCCAGTCTCGGCGATGATCTTCTTTTTGCCCATTCGCTTCGCGAGCACCGCTTGACCGATCGTGTTGTTGATCTTGTGCGCGCCGGTATGGTTCAGATCCTCTCGCTTCAGATAGATCTTGGCGCCGCCCAGATGCTCGGTCAGTCGCTCCGCGTAATACAGCGGCGTCGGACGTCCCGAATATTGCTTCAGCAGGTAACGGACCTCCGCCAGGAAGTCTGGATCGTCCTTGTATCGGTTGTAAGCTTCCTCAAGCTCGTACAGCGCGTTCATCAGCGTCTCCGGCACGTAACGTCCGCCGAAGTTGCCGAACCGTCCGTGCATGTCCGGCACTTGTGTCGTCGTCATGATCGTTTCTTCACCCTTTCCGCAAATGCGGCGATTTTGCCGACGTCTTTGACGCCGTCCGTTTCCACGCCGCTCGATATGTCCACGCCGTCCGGCGCATAGGCCGACAGCAGCTCCCTTACATTGTCCGGATCGAGTCCGCCGGCCACGAACAGCTTAAGGCCCGCTGCCTTAGCTGCGCGCTCGTAAGCCGGAATGACTTCCCACGGAAAAGCGCGTCCCGTGCCGCCGCCGGCCGTGTCGATTAATACGGCGGACACGGCGCCGCCGTAGGCCGCGAGTCTAGCGGGTCCCGACGGACTCCCGCCTGCTTCGGCGCCCGGCGCCTCTTCCGTGCCGTCGGCGGACAGCGCCCGCCACACCTCGACGCCGAACCGCTTCGTGACCTCGCGGCAAAATTCCGGCGTCTCGCCCTTGCCGTGCAGCTGCACGACATCCAGCCGTGCGGCCGACAAGACCGCCTCGATGTCCGCCAACGTTGGATCCACGAACACGCCGACCGCGAGCGGCGGCCGGCTGCCGGCCATCTGCGTAGCGCGCGCTGCGCGAATCAACATGCCCGCCTGCTCCGGCGTCACATAGCGGCGGCTCTTGCGCGCGAAAATGAAGCCGATGTAGTCGACCGGCCGGCCGTCCATGCCGCGAAGCGTCTCCTCCTGCATAATGCCGCAAATTTTGACCGCCGGCGCCCGGCGCTCGCCGGCCTCGTCCGACGATGCCGCGGGCGAACCGGTCGGCAGATGCGTATCGTCCAACCCGTTCATCTCCGGACTCCCGTCCCGACGACCGGACCGAGCAGTCCCTCGATCGCGGCGCCGACGTCCTGCTGGCGCATGAAGTGCTCGCCGACGAGCACGGCCTGCGCGCCCGCCCTGCCGACGAACGCAATATCTTCGGGCGAGCCGATCGCGCTCTCGCTGACGGCCGTCACGCCGCCCGGCATCCGTGCAATCAGCTGCTCGGTTACGGTCAGATCCGTTTCAAACGTATGCAGGTTGCGGTTGTTCACGCCGATGAGCGAAGCCAGTCCGACCTCGAGTACGGTCTCGAGCTCCGGCCGGTTATGCACCTCGACGAGCACATCGAGCCCGATGTCGCGAGCGAGACGATGATAGGCATCCAGCTGCCGCTTGTCCAGAATGGCCGCGATCAGCAGAATCGCGTCCGCGCCGATCAGGCGGGCTTCGTAGATCTGACGTTCGTCGATCGTGAAGTCCTTGCGCAGCAGCGGAACGTTCACCGCTTCCCGCACATGGCGCAAATAATCGTTGCTGCCCTGAAAATACTGTACGTCCGTCAGTACGGAAATGCAATCCGCGCCGGCAGCCTCGTAGGCCTTGGCCAGCTGCACGGGATGAAAGTCCGGCCGTATGAGCCCTTTGGAGGGGCTCGCTTTTTTGACCTCGGCGATGAGCCCGACCGGACGGCTGCGGCGTCCGGCCTGCAGCGCCGCTTCGAAGCCGAGGCAGGCGGGCAGATCCGCGATCTCCCGCTCCGCGGCGTTTACGTTCATCGACGACTTCAGCGCGTCGACCTCTTCGCGCTTCGTCGCTACGATCCGATCAAGAAACATGGCTAAGCTCCTCCGTTCGCGCGATCCATTGCGACAGCTTCGCGGCCGCCGCGCCCGAATCGATCGTATCCGCCGCAAGCTTCACGCCGTCCGCAAGCGTGCCGGCCCGTCCCGATACGTAGATGCACGCGCCGGCGTTGGCCAGCACGACATCGCGGTAGGCGCCGCGCTCGCCGGCCAGCACGCGCCGGACGATCGCGGCATTTTCCGCGGCATCTCCGCCGACGAGCTCGCCGAGCGGCACCGTCTTCAACCCCAGGGATTCAGGCGTAATATCATAAGTCGTGACGACGCCGTCCTTCAGCTCCGACACTTGAGTCGGCGCCGACAGGCTGATCTCGTCCAGCCCGTCGTGGCTGCCGACGACCATCGCCCGCGAGAGCCCGAGCCGGCCCAGCACGGCGGCGACGACATCCGTCTTGGTCCTGTCGTACAGGCCCATGACCTGCCGGTCGGCGCCGGCCGGATTCGCCAGCGGACCGAGCATGTTGAAGATCGTGCGCACGCCGATCTCGCGGCGAGGAGCGGCCGCATGCTTCAGCGCCGGGTGATACAGCTGCGCGAACATGAAGGTGATGCCCGTATCGCGCAGGCAAGCGGCGGCTTGGTCGGCGGTAAGCTGAATGTTTACGCCGAGCGCCTCGAGCACGTCTGCGCTGCCGGCCTTTCCGCTCATCGCCCGGTTGCCGTGCTTGGCGACTCTCGCGCCCGCTGCGGCTGCGACGATCGCAGAAGAGGTAGAGATATTGAACTTATGAATGCCCGATCCGCCCGTGCCGCAAGTATCGAGCAGATCCTCGTTCTGCACGGGGATCTTGCTGCCGTACTCGCGCATCGCCTCCGCGAAGCCCGCGATCTCCTCTACGGTCTCGCCCTTGAGACGAAGCGCCACGACAGCCGCGCCGATCTGGGCGGGCGTCGCCTCTCCGCGCATGATCAGGCTCATCACGCCGTGCGCCTCTTCCTTCAGCAGATCGTGGCCCGCCATCAGCTTTGCCATCGCCTGCGGCATCGTTATATTCGCGTCAATTACCGTCATGGTCGTACCCTCCCGAGCTTAATGGTTGGAAACCGTTCAATCGTAGTCCAGATTCGTGCTGCGGTCGCCCGCCATGACGATCAGCCTGCCTTGCTTCGGCTTGGCAGCCGGGGGAAACATCGCCTCCGCCGCGCGGATCGCCTTCAGACAGCCTTTGGCCTTGTTGACCGTCTCCTCGTACTCGCTCTCGGGCACGGAATCCCAGACGATGCCCGCTCCCGCTTGCACGTATGCCTTGCCGCCTTTGAATACGATCGTGCGGATGGTGATGCAGGTGTCCATATTGCCGGAGAAGCCGAAGTAGCCGATGGCGCCGGCGTACGCGCCGCGCGCTTCGTTCTCAAGTTCTGCGATGATCTCCATCGCCCGCAGTTTGGGTGCGCCCGATACGGTGCCTGCCGGCAGACAGGAAAGGAAAGCGTCGAAAAAGGTCTTGTCTTTCGCCAGCTTGCCGGTAACGTTGGAGACGATGTGCATGACATGCGAGTAACGCTCGATCTCCATGTACGAGTCGCAGCGGACCGTGCCGAACTCGGACACGCGGCCCAGGTCGTTGCGCCCAAGGTCCACGAGCATGACATGCTCGGCCCGTTCCTTCTCGTCCGCAAGCAGCTCCTTCGCGAGCGCCTGATCCTCTTCGGGCGTCTTGCCACGAGGCCGCGTGCCTGCGATCGGCCGCGTCTCGACGCGATCGCCGTCGACCTTCACGAGCAGCTCCGGCGAAGCGCCCACGATCACCTCGTCGCCGAGCTTCAGCATGTACATGTACGGCGACGGATTCATCGTGCGGAGCATCCGGTACACTTGAAGCGGGTCGACCTCCGTCTCGATGTGGAACCGCTGTGACAGCACTGCCTGGAAAATATCGCCGGCCCGAATGTAAGCCTTGGCCTCGTTGACGTTCGCGATGAACTGCTCCTTCGTCAGGTTCGACCGGACTTCGCCGAGGTCGGGATCGACCGGCGGCGAACCGGCGGCCGGCGCCGAAGGCGGCAGCGGCTGGCGCATGCGGGCGATCGTGTCGTCCATGCTTGCCGACGCCTTCTGGTATGCCCGCTCGATGTCCGCATCCGTGGCGCCGTCAGGGACATGCACGTTGCCGATGACGAGCACCTGCTGCTTGAAATGGTCGAACGCGACGATCCGGTCGCAGAACATGAAGTGCATGTCGTCCATATTCAAGTCGTCGACGCGATGGGCAGGCAGCCTCCGCTCGTAGTATTGCAGCAGGTCATAGCCGAAAAATCCGATCGCGCCGCCCGTGAAAGGCGGCAGGTCCGGCAGCGCGGGACTGCGGTAGCCCCGGAGACGCTCGCGCAGAAGCTTCAGCGGTTCATCCGTCTCGAACGTTTCCTCCCGTCCGCCCTGCTCGATCGTGATCTTCCGTTTCTTCAGCCTCAGCACCATGAACGGATCGGTCCCGATGAACGAATACCTCGCCCACTTGATGCCGCCCTCCACGCTCTCGAGCAGAAAGGCGCGCCCTCCTTGACCGAGCTGCTGGAATACGCGAATCGGCGTCTCCGTGTCCGCCATGAGCCTCCTCACGACGGGAATGACGTTATAGTCGGCGGATAGCCGAAGAACCTCCTGAAGCTCTTGCCCGCGCTGCTGTTCCATCTCCTGTATCTCCCCTCTCCGGACCCGTATCCGGTACGGATCCGCCGATGCGCGCGGCTGCCGCCGCGGCGATTGTTCACGAGACTGAACGCAAAAAAGTCACCTCTGCGAAGCAGAGGTGACTTTATGGATAAGGGATATGTAGACGCGTCAACCTACGGCCTAGCTGCCGCAAGCAAAACTGCCCATGCCGTCCTCCCGATCCGTCCGGATCGTATACGGCCTCTCCGCTCATCTCGTCTCTGCTCGTCTCACCCGCGCATAAGTCATCGTCCCTCCGGCCGACGGTTCTGCGCCAAGTAATAAATCTACTATAGCATCGCCGGAGGAGACGCGTCAACGGGAAGACGACAGATCGGGGCGAAGCTTAACAGCTTCACCAAGGTAAACGTGGCGGATCTGCGCCTGCGTCGCTTCGGTATTCACGTGCACCATCAGACGGATGCACCGCTCGAGACCGCCTTTGACCGGGATCTCGACCGAGCACATCAACGGCACGAGCTCCCAGCCGGCCATCCTGCGGATCGCGCTGGCCGGGAACGTCGCGTCGAGGTCCGGCGTGACGGTGATGAACACGCTGCATATATCCTCGGGCTTCGTCCCGTTCTCTTCAACGATCGCTGCGAGCAGCTCGATCGTCGCTTCCAATATCGGTCCTGCTTCATTGGCGTCCACCGTAATGGCGCCTCTAATGCCTCTCATCGTCATAGCGCTCGCGCCTCCTCTGTCAGCCCTTCGACGATCTCTCTCACCCAATCGGCGCTTACGTCACGACGAATCTCGACGCTCCCGATCGCCGTAGGTACGACGAATACCATCTTGCCTTCGCTGAATTTCTTGTCGTGCTGCATCGCCTTCATGATCTCGTCGACGTCGAAGCCGGCCGGGATGCGAACCGGCAATCCGAACTTCCGGAAAATCGCCTCTGTCCGATCCGCGATCTCTTCGCCGTATCCGAACCTCGCTGCCAAGCGCGCCGAGCCGACCATGCCGATCGAGATCGCTTCGCCGTGCAGCAGCTCCCCGTACCCGGCCGCCGCCTCGAGCGCATGACCGATCGTATGGCCGAGATTCAGAATCGCGCGCAGATCGTTCTCCCGCTCGTCGCGCGATACGACGATCGACTTCACCTTGCAGCCTTCATATAGCGCGTATCCGAGCGCGTCCGGCTCAAGCGCGAGCAGGCGCTGCGCGTTGTTCTCGCACCAGTCGACGAACTCGGCGTTCCAGATCAGGCCGTGCTTGATGACCTCGGACAAGCCCGCCCGCACCTCCCGAGGAGGAAGGCTGACGAGCGCGTCCAGATCGTACAGCACGGCTTCCGGCTGGTGAAATGCGCCAATGATATTTTTGGCGAGGCTGTGGTTGACCGCCGTCTTGCCGCCAACGCTGCTGTCATGCGCGAGAATCGTCGTCGGCATCTGTACGAAACGTACGCCGCGCATGTAGACGGCGGCCAGAAATCCCGCCAGATCGCCTACGACCCCGCCGCCAAGCGCGACGACAGTTGATTTGCGGTCCAGTCCGCCGTTCAGCGCATCCGCGACGAGCGCGTCAAGCTGCGTCAGCGACTTGGACGCCTCGCCCGACGGCACGACCGAGAGGACGACTTTGTACCCGGCGGCCGTGAGCGAAGCTTGAATCCGCTCGGCGTACAGACCGCGCACGGATTCGTCCGTCACAAGCTGCAGCGGCGAGCCGGTAGGCAGGCCGAGCTTTTTGAAGTAGTCGCCCGCTTGCACCAGAAGCCCCGACCCGATATAGATCGGATAGCTCCGCTCGCCAAGATCGACGTTCAGCTCGCGTACAACACCTGCGGCGGACATCAATAAGCCCTCGTCTGCTTGATGTAATTTTCGTAATTCGCGCGGATCTCCTCCATCGAATCGCCGCCGAATTTCTCGAGGAACGCCTTGGCGACTTCCCAGACGACGACATTCTCCATAACGACGCTCGCAGCGGGCACCGCGCAGGCATCGGAGCGTTCGACCTGGGCCGTGAAGGGCTCCCGGGTATCGATATCGACGCTCTTCAGCGGCTTGTACAGCGTCGGGATCGGCTTCATAACGCCGCGCACGACGATCGGCTCGCCGTTGGTCATGCCGCCCTCGAAGCCGCCCAAGCGATTGCTTGCCCGATGGTAGCCCTTCTCTTCGGTGTACAAGATCTCGTCATGCACCTGCGAACCTGGACGATCGGCCGCTTCGAAGCCGATGCCGATCTCGACGCCTTTAAAGGCATTGATCGACACGACCGCTTGGGCGATGCGGCCGTCGAGCTTGCGGTCCCACTGCACGTGGCTGCCAAGGCCGATGGGCAGACCCGTCACGATGCATTCGACGACGCCGCCGATGGAATCGCCGTCGGCCTTCGTCTTGTCGATCAGTTCGATCATGCGCTGCTCGGTATCGACATCGATGACGCGCACGGAGGACGCCTCCGTCCGCTCGATCAGCTCGTCGACGCTCAGGTCGGCCGGCAGCGGCGGCGCCTTGATGCCGCCGATCGATACGACGTGGCCCGCGACGCGGATGCCAAAGCCTTCGAGCAGCTGCCGCGCGACGGCACCGACGGCAACTCTGGCAGCCGTCTCGCGCGCGCTCGAACGCTCCAGAATATTGCGGAGGTCCTTCTGCTCGTACTTGATGCCGCCGTTCAGGTCGGCATGGCCCGGACGCGGACGGTGAACGCGGCGCTTGGCTTCATCGCTTCCTTCGATGGGCTCAACGTTCATGACGGACGTCCAGTGCTTCCAGTCGTTGTTCGCGACGACGAGGGCGACAGGCGCGCCGGTCGTCCGGCCATGCCGGACGCCGCCGACGATTTGGGCCGTATCTTGTTCGATCTGCATCCGGCGGCCGCGTCCGTGCCCCTTTTGCCTGCGCTGGAGCTGGAAATTAAGCGCTTCGAAGTCCAGTTCGAGATTGCTCGGCAAACCTTCGATAATAGCAGTAAGCTGCGGGCCGTGCGTCTCGCCCGCGGTTAAGTAACGTAATGTCAAGTGAGTTCCTCCCTGAGTCCTGCGGCACCCTCGAATTCTTTTGTTTATTATAGTACAGCGTTAAAGCTTTTGACAAGAAAAGAGCCCGCCCGTACGGGCGGACCGGAAGACGGCACGGCCGCCTCGACCGCGGCTTAGTCGCGGGAGCCGGCCAATCCGCGCGCGGCGCCGTCGCCGCGGCTCTCCCGCTGCATCGGCAGGCGGGCTTGCACGGCATCGGGCACGAGCCCCAGCAGCGCTGGATTTTCCAGCCCGAGAATCTGCGCGCATTCCTGCGCTGTGATGAGCCCGCTTCGAAAGGCTTCGATCGCTTTGCGCTTGTCCATGACAACCTCCGCTGGCCTGAGATTGCTCCTAGTATCGCGCAGCGAAGGCCGGATCATACGATTCGGCGATAGAAAAAGGTATCGGCCGTTTCCAATCCGTACTGGCCGGGAGAAAAGATCTGCTCCGTGCTTCCGACGAAAAGGATGCCGCCCGGCTTCAGCGCCCGCGCGAACTTCTCGTAAAGCTGCTGCTTCGCTTCTTCGGTGAAGTAAATCATGACGTTGCGGCACACGATGAGATCGAATCCGTCCTGGAACGAGTCCAACAGCAGATTCTGCTTCTGAAAGCGCACCGCCCGCTTCAAGCTATCGTCTACCTGGTACGCGTCGCCGCCCCCGCTCAAATACTTCGCGGCCATGTCTTTGGGCACGTCGCGGACCGAGCGTTCGGGGTAGACGCCGTTTTTGGCCTTGGCGAGCACCCCTTCGTCGATATCCGTGGCGAGCAGCATCGACTGACCCAGCACGCCAAGCCGATCGAGTATCATCGCGATCGTATAAGGCTCCTCGCCGGTGGAGCAAGCGGCGCTCCATACCTTGAGCTTGGGCGAGCGCCGGATCATGTCCGGCAAAAAACGCTCCATGAGCATGCTCCAGCGGTTCGGATTGCGCCAGAACTCGGATACGTTGATCGTCATGCGGTCCAGAAATTCGTTGCGCAGGCGCGGCTCCTCCATGATGGCGGCAAAGTACGAGGCAAAATCGGAAAATCCGTTCTTAGCGCGCAGCGTCGTCAGGCGCCTGCGCATCTGGGTCTCCTTATATTGAGACAGATCGATGGACGTGGCCTTCCGGACATTCGCGACAAACCGCGCGAAGTCCTCGTCCTCGGGCGTGCGTCCTTGTAAAAGTTCGTTCATGACTATGCTCCCCGGCGGTTCGTCCGCGTACGTTCAGATCCAAACTTGAATGACTTTGTCATAGGAGAGCAGCTCGTCCTCGGAAAAAAAGATGCCGATCTCGCGCAGCGCGTTGTCGTGCGAGTCCGAGCCGTGAATCAAGTTGTAGTTCGTATGTATCGCGTAGTCGCCGCGTATCGTCCCCGGAGCGGCTTCGACGCCGTTCGTCTTGCCGATGAGCTGCCGGGCTGCGGCCACCGCATCGTCACCCTCCCATACCATGGCGAATACGGGTCCGGAAGTAATGAAGGTGATCAACCGGTCGTAAAAATCCTTGCCCTTGTGCTCCGCATAGTGGCGTTCCGCCAATTCGGGCGTCACCCGCATCAGCTTGGCGGCGACGAGCTTCAGTCCCTTGCGCTCGAAACGTCCGATCATCTCGCCGACCAGCCCGCGTTCGACGCCGTCCGGCTTCACCATCAAGTACGTGCGTTCCATCTTCATAACCCCCTGTCGCGGCAGTCCGCCTGGCGAAATCCGCAGCATTTCCATCATTTTACCACATGAACGTCCATTAATAGCTTCTTTGGGCTACAAATCTCGCGATATCCGCCAAATTTTTGCGTGCGGGAATGGCCGGCAGCCCCTCGAGCAGTTTCAGCGCCTTGGCCATGTAACGCTCGGCGAGCGCTTCAGCCTGTCGAATGCCCGCGCTTCCCCGCACAAGCTTGACCGCCGCGCTCGAATCCGCCGATCCCCCGGCTTCCTGGATGCGCGCGATCTCTTCGAGAAGCTTGTCGCGAAGCCCCGGCTCCTGAAGTGCGTACAGAACGGGCAAAGTGATGTTGCCCTGTCTCAGGTCGCTGCCCGGCGGCTTGCCGATCGCCTTTTCCGTGCCGCACAGATCGAGCAGGTCGTCCGTGATCTGGAACAGCATGCCGACGTTGTAACCGTAGCGGTACAAAATATCGCTATGCCGCTTGGGCGCGCCGGCCGCCATGGCGCCCAGCTGGCAGCTGATGGCGATGAGCAGCGCGGTCTTCCGCCGGATGCGCAGCAGGTAGTTGCGGACGCTCTGCTCCGTATTGAAAAAATCGCGGATCTGCTCCATCTCGCCGATGCACATCTGAACGATCGCGCCGGACAGAATCTGATGGATTCGCGGCTGCTCCAGCTCCGTCGCGATGACGAGCGATTTGCCGTGCAAATAATCTCCGGTGAACATCGCGATGCGATTGTCCCACTTGGCTTTGACCGTCGGCTGGCCGCGGCGGGTATCGGCGTCGTCGATGACATCGTCGTGCACGAGCGACGCCATGTGGATGAGCTCAAGCGGCACGGCGACCCGCTTGAGTTCGTCTAGCGAGTAATGGCCGAACTTGCCCGAGAGCAGCACGAATACGGGACGCAGCCGCTTGCCTCCCGCCTTCAGCAGGTGAAGCGCCGAATCGTTCAAGAGCGGGAGATCGCTGCCCACGCTTTGGGCGAGCGCGTCTTCGATCGCCTGGAGATCGGATTTGAGAGAAGCGTAGAGCTGCATCAACTTCATATAGTCACCTTCGGTTCATTGTGGTGGGGCCGCGGGCGTCGCCGTCAGACCGGCCTTGCTCCATTCCTCGATCTTGACGTCCCTGTCCATGCAGCCCAACTCCCGGGCGTACCTGAAAAACAGCGACAAGCCTTCGCGCTGTCCCGGTCCGAGATCGTGATTCAGACCGGCGAAGTACCCTTTCCAATAGGCCTCGCTCCCGCCGACGGTACTTAAGGCATGCCGGATCACGGGACTCATATCCGCCGCGGATCGGCGCTTCGAGGCCGTCAGCGCTTCATAAATCTCCTCGACGTCCGAAGCTTTGTCAAAGGCCGTCTCCCGTCTGACCGCCCATACCGCGAACGTCATCCACCGCCCCGTAAACCTGTACCAGCTCTCGGAAAGGTCGATGACTTCGTAGCCGTGATGCCGCCACGATGCCCGAATGGCGTGATCTCCGATCAACAGCGCGGCGTCTGCATTTTGAAGCATCGTATCGAGATCGGGCTCCGCCGTCGTATAGACCGGATGTCCGCCGTGGAATTTTTCCATTAAGATTTTTAGCAGGTTGACGGATGTCGCCGAGGTGGTCGTCATCGCGATCCGTCCTCCGTCCAGAACCGCTTCGAGCGGCGACTTCAGGAACAGCAGGATCGATTGGACGGGACCTCGCGCGCTGACGGACAGATCGGGCAAGAGCAGATAATCTTCGCTGCTTAGACCATAGGCGAACGAGGAGATCGCAGCAATGTCGATGGCGCCTTCGCGCAGGCGGCGGTTAAGCTCTGCCGGCATGCCCTGAACGAGCTCGGGCGCGCACGCAAGTCGCGTTGTATCGAAATGGTGGAACACGGGCCACACGTTCGTATAATCGATTCTGCCGATCCGGATCGGCTCCGTCCGCTCAAGATTCATTCTGTTCGCCCCATCTGCTGTATAAATGATGATCCAAACCCATATTGTCCATGATCTTGCCCGCCATGAACAAGACCATGTCGGCGAGTGTCGTCGGACGCTGGTAGAAGGCGGGCATCGCAGGAATGATGCGGACGCCTAGTCGTGCGAGCTTCAGCATATTCTCGAGATGGACGGCATTAAGCGGCGTCTCTCTGGGGACCAGCAGCAGCGGACGCCCCTCCTTCAACGTGACGTCGGCCGCCCGCGTCAGCAGGTTGTCCGAGCTTCCGTGAGCGATAGCGGACAAAGTGCCCATCGAGCAAGGGACCACAACCATGCCCTCGCAGCGGAACGATCCGCTCGCGATCGCGGCCCCGATGTCGCCCGGCGGATAAAAGACCAATTTCCCGCCCTCGATGTCGGCGAAAGCATCGGCGATCGCGACAGCACGCCGAGCCGAATCCCAGCCGAGCTCCTCCTTGAGCACCCGCCAACCGGCATCCGATACGACTAGGTGCACATCGATTCCGGCACGCAGCAACTCCCTGCACAGCGTTACGCCATAAGCCGCGCCGCTCGCGCCGGTGATGCCGACTGCCCAACGCCGAGGTCTGCCGCTCTCCCTTACCACGCGCGCACCACTACGAGGTCGATGAACGTGAAGACGAACAGGACCGTACTGAGCACGCCGTTCATCGTGAAGAAGGCGGCGTTCAGCTTGCTGAGATCGTTCGGCCGCACGAGCTGGTGTTCATAGTACAGAAGCACGGCCGCAATAACTGTTCCCGCCAGATACCACCAGCTGAGATCGGTCAGCGCCAGCAGCCAGATGAAGCCGGCAAGCGTCACGACGTGCATGACCCTGGCGATCAGCAGCGACTTGGCGATGCCGAATCGGGCCGGTATCGAGTGCAAGCCTTCCTTGCGGTCGAAGTCTATGTCCTGGCAGGCGTAAATAATATCGAAGCCAGCCGACCAAAGCGCGACCGAACCGAACAGGACCAGAGAAGGCCACGTGATCGTTCCGGTCACCGCGACCCAGCCGCCCAGTGGAGCGAGTCCGAGCGTGAGGCCGAGTACCAGATGGCAGGCCCAGGTGAAGCGCTTCGTGTAGGAATAAATGACGGTCATGAATACCGCGATCGGCATCAGCTTCAGCGCGAGACTGTTCAACTGCGAAGCGGCCCAGAAAAGAAGGACAAACGAAATGATGACGAAAAGGACCGCTTCCGAGGATTTTAACAAGCCGGCGGGAATCGCTCTACCTGCAGTCCGCGGATTGCGCGCGTCGATGGCTTTGTCGATGATGCGGTTCAGGCTCATCGCAGCCGTCCTGGCGCCGATCATCGCGAGCAGGATCCAGCCGCATTGCGCCCACGTAGGCAGCTCGCGGTTGACGGATACGGAACCGAGAATCGTGCCTACATAAGCGAACGGGAGCGCGAATATCGTATGCTCGAATTTAATCATTTCAAGAAAAATCTTCAACTTCCGAATCATGCCCGTTCATTCCCTTTCTTACCCATATGGAGTGCGGCGACGCCGCCGGCCAGCGGATACGCGCGCACATCCTTCAGGCCCGCTTCGCGGAACATCTCGGCGAGCCTCGGCAGATCGGGAAAATCGGTCAGCGACTCCGGCAGCCATCGATACTGTTCATACTTGCGCGCAACAAGCTTGCCGAGCAGCGGCATCAGTTTCTTGAAGTAAAAATAATAAATGGCTTTAAAAGGCTGCCAGCCCGGCTTCGACATTTCCAGGCATACGACCTGGCCCCCCGGCTTCACGACGCGGTGCATCTCGGAGAGCACCTTGGCATAATCGGGCACGTTGCGAAGACCGAAGCCGATCGTGATGAAGTCGAACGTATCGTCGGGGAACGGCAGTTCCATCGCATTGCCTTGGACGAGCTCGATCTGCTTGTCCAATCCTTTCTGCTTGACCTTCTCGCGGCCGACCGCCAGCATGCCGGCGCTGAAATCCAGGCCGACCGTTCGCCCCGTTCCGCTGGCTTCTGCGAGCGCGATCGTCCAATCGCAAGTGCCGCAGCACAGATCCAGCGATGTCTGGCCCCGCTTGACGCCCATCTTGCGCATGGTGAACTTCCGCCAGGCCTTGTGACGGCGGAAGCTGATAATGTCGTTCATCAAGTCGTACTTCGGCGCGATGCTCTCGAAGACTGAGTGAACGTGGTTCTGCTTGGACTCCGCATCCATCGTTGTTATCCCAACTCCTTGATCGCCGCGGCCGGCACCATCGCCGGCCCGTGGATAAACGGCTCGATTAAACTCTGCAGCTCGGACGCGAGCTTGTCGGACGGCAGCTTGGGCAGCATCGCCTGAAGCTGACCGGCAGACTGCCTCAGCATCGCCACAAGCTTGTCCGCGACGCCGTACTTATCCATCAGATGCCGGAGCAGACCGTGATCGTCCTGGCGCTCTTCCAGCGCCCGACGGTCCTCGTCGCTCCCTTCGCCCATAACATGCCAGACGCCCCAGCTTCCGCTCAGCTTGTCCGGGCGCTGGAGCCTCAGCAGCTCCTGCAGCAGCAGCTCGCAGCGGGCGAACCGCTCTACGAGCTCCGGCCACAGCTTGGCGTACAGGCCGCTCATAAGGTGTCCGAACGACATAAAAAGCACGCCCCTGATGGCGGAGCCGTGCGTGACGTATTCTTCGGCGTCGAGCCGCATCTGCTTCATTTTGCCGTAGAGCGACATCTTGATTCGGTTGACCTCGCACACCGCTTCGCTTAGCCGCTTTACCGTCTCGATCTGACCGGCCTGTGACAGCAGATTATAGAATCGGCTGCTGAAATAATCGCCGGCGAGCACCTTCATCTGCCGGGCCCTCATCTGCCGCGTCTGCGCCTTGGCGCCTTGCTCGTTGTCAACCAGGTCATGGGTATCGAGCCCCATCTGCACGAGCGAAGTCACTAGAGGGTACAGCTCCGCCTGGGCGTCGAAGCCCGGTTGGTCATGCAAAACGGCCTGAAGCAAACGGACGCGCCCCTCGGGAAAATCGGGCAGATCCGTGTGCTTGGAGATCATATCGTATTCCGTATATTTTCGAGCCATTTGCGCGATCGGTTTTCGTGTCATCTTCAGCCTCCGGGAGTGCCATGCGCGGACTAACGTATCCAATTCGATTTCTCAATTATAACATAACCGATTGCACGTCGCATGAGACGCCGCATCCGTTCATGAAAATGCAAAATTTGCGAGCCATTTGCGCCCGTTCTCCGTCCAATTCATGCGATATTTGGCCGATTGCGCCCAATCGTCCACATTCTCTCCCGGTCGCAGGCTGCCATTCAAAGCGACCCAGTCCGAGGCTCGCATATCCGCGGAGGCCAACAGGGTCTTATGTCCGCCATCGGCCGCGTAGAATCGGACGAGCAGCTGGCGAACATTGTTGACCCGCTCGAAGGAGGCTCTGCACAGCTCGTAGGCGTCGCCCAGCAGCGCTTCCGGGCCGTTGCCCGGCGCCAGGACGAGGTCGACGCTCAGAATGCCCGGCTCCCACTTCACCCTGCTGAGCCGCAAGGACAGCGGCAGCGGGTCGATCAGATCGGCGACCCCGTCGTCCATCAGCCGCTCGCTTTGGATCGGAACGAAAAACCGGCCCGAGCCGCTGCTGTCCGTGTGCGGACGAGCCGGCTGAATCAGGCTGAGCAGCACAATGACGCAGACGCCAAACGCCATAAGCGCGACCGCGCTCCACCAATGACGCATCGTCAGTCCTCCCCCGACCTGTCCGGCTTAACGCTCCTTTCCCATTGTATAAACAAAAAGGGCAGGCTATGCCTGCTCCCCGAGACACGCTTCAATTGTCCGTCTCGACAATTCCGTACTTCGTCAGCACCGTAGCCTTGCCTCGGATCTTGATGGCTGAAGTGTGATCGGTAAATTGCGCAATCAGCACTTCGCCTTTGTCCAGCTTCTCGGTGTGATGAAAACGGGTGTCCTGGCCGCGCGTCAATCCGATGACATTCACGCCGCCTTCCTTGGCCTTGACCACGATATAATCCGCTGCTTGATTAGGCACTTCCATACCGGCCTGCCTCCTTCTGGGATGTCTATCTACGGCAATACGTGCGCAAGATCTCTTAACGCCTTGTCAATAAAAACGGCTCCCCGGGACTTAGCCGCGGGAAGCAGTCTTGTTCGTATGTAATGGTCGGAACGGCGGGATTCGAACCCACGACCTCACCCACCCCAAGGGTGCGCGCTACCAGACTGTGCTACGTCCCGGAATAATAGCGAACGTATGTGATTATAGCACGCTCTACGTTTCGCTTGCAAGTCTAACTCGAACGATCCGAAAACAAATATTCGGCCCCCGGATGGTAAGGAGCCGGCGGCTGCAAACGCAGCGCCGGCCGTCTTCTCTCAGGCTTTGGAGGGCTTCAGGTTCAGTCGATAGGCAGGCGCGTCAGAGCCTTCCCTTAAAAAAGCGACCAGATCCTTGTGATGTGCCCTCGACACCGGCGCACTGATGCCGCCTTCGAAAAATACGCGCCCAAGATCTCCGTCGTATCGCTGGATTTTATCCGTCTGCACCAAATAGCCGCGTTCGACTTTTCGGAACCCTTCGCCGGATAAATAGCGATCGAACTCTTCCAGAGAGCTAAGATGGCTGAAGACGCCGTACGATGTCTGAAACTTGATAACGCCGTTCTCGATGAACTGGAACAGTACATCTTCGAGCGGAATCTCGATCACTTCAACCTCTTTGCCGCGGCGAATGGAAACCGGTATCAATTTGCTCATCTGCGGAGCTCCTTCGGCATAGTAGGCTTGTTCAGGAAATAATAGCAGCCGGTAAATGCGAACAGAGATGCGATGCCGACGAGCATAGCACCCGTCACGCTATAGAAGCGCTTTTTCATTGTTCCTCACCTCCTTCGCGAAAAGGCAATAACCCGGCTTGGATGATATATGTGAGTGCTAGGGTTTCCGAAACGAACAAGAAATTCGAAGCGACGATGGCCAGTCCGATGCACTTCAACAGCGGATAGTGCTTTTCGGTAGCCCAGGCGTACTTGTCGTAGTTCGCCGGCGCGAAGACGGCGACCAGCAGGAAGGCGGCGGCCGTTAGGCCGTAGGTCCAGCCTTGGGGCAGCGATATATGGGGAATCACGGACATGACGACCGTGGAGACCGCGATGCAGGCGAACGCGCCTTTAATGTGATACCCGCCCGTCACGAACCGAAGAAGCGCGAAACCGACGAGTACGGCGACCGTCTTGCCGGGCTCCCCCGTGATGACGCCGACGAGCATCGAGAGCGCCGTGATGAGGACGGTATTGAATATGATCTTTAACGCGTATTCGATGACGTCCGCCGAAGGACCTTCGACGCCCGCGGCCGTCATCCTGCCGTTGAGCGCTTCGGAGTATTTACGCAGCATCTTCATTGTCCTTTCGTAGGGAGATATAAAGGAAAGCCGGCAGCGTAAGCAAAAATACGAGGCTGGCATAGATGACCAAAGTCTCGAATTCGTTGCGGAAGACGTAAGTGATGACCGCGATGACGACGATCGTCGACGTAATGACCGCGATCAGCGTAACGTTCGTCCCCCGGAACTGCATGTCGTGGCGCCTGGACGTCGGCACGAAGTCGAACCCCCAGTTGAACCGCAGAATGAGCCGCGCCAAAAAGAACATCAAAATGAACGTGAGCAGTTGGGTCGCCGCGCTGACGAGTCCGTTGTTCTTAATCGTAGTCAGCGAGATGCTGTTCACTTCGGCAAGCGCCAGAATCGTGATGCCTTGTACGACGACGAGCACCGCAAACCCCGCAAAGTTCATGATGACGGAATAAAAAATCGGCACCCGGAACAAAATCCACAACACGGCGACATAAAGCGCGAATTGGATATAAGTGGTCAAGTTTTCCATCTCGGGGTTCAGATGGGTAAAATAGGAGACTTGACTCATCATGAATGCGACGATGGACACGGTGACGAAGGCTCGCGTATTCAGTTGAAACCTGAACAACGAAAACATGACTAAAAAGACGCCAAAACATTCGATCGCGGCTCCCACCACGAATGGTACGTATTGCATTGGCTATGAGCCCCTTTTATCTAAAAATACTACAAATTGATAAATTCATCCACTATTGGAAGATGCAATTCTATAAAATCCATCTCAGTACCTATTCTGATAAAATACTAACATCCGTGTCGATGCGTGTAAATCGCTTTATCGCAAATTCCGGCAGCCCCGCGAACGGAAAGCGCAAACCACAGAAAAAGCCACCTTCGCCGGTTGAACGGCAAAGATGGCTTCCGTGCGCTGCGCCCCTACCTTGCGCTATGTAGCGGACGATCGAACGCGTCGGTCTTATTATTTAATTCCGTCCTTGAGCGCCTTCCCCGGCTTGAACGCGGGGATCTTGCCTGCCGGAATCTCGATCTCGTCGCCGGTTTGCGGGTTGCGTCCCTTGCGAGCGGAGCGTTCGCGAACCTCGAAGTTGCCGAAGCCGACGAGCTGTACCTTATCTCCGGATTGGAGCGCTTCGGAGATGACGTCGAATACGGCGTCGACAGCCGAAGTGGCGTCTTTCTTGGAAAGGTCGGCAAGTTCGGAAACCTTGGCGATCAGTTCGGTCTTGTTCAATGCATTCACCTCCCATACGGACAACTGGCGTAGTATCTGTTTATCCGTTTCAACAGAAATTATACACATGAAAACGGCGGCGCCGCAAGCAGGAAGCGGCGTGCGCCCTCATTTTACGCCTTTTTGCGGCTTAAATGCACGAACGTAACGGTCAAAGCGAGCACGAGAACGGCTCCTTTGATGATGTCCGTCGTGTAATACTGAACGTGCAACATCGTAAGTCCGTTGATCAGAATGCCCGTCAGAACGGCACCTACGAAAGTCCCAATGATGTTAGGCCTTCCCGCGCCGAATACCGAGTAGCCGACAAATACGGCAGCGACGGCGTCCATAAGCATCGGCGCGCCGGCATCGATCTGGCCGGAGCCCACTCGGGCCGTGTACAGAATGCCTCCGATGGCGGCGAACACGCCGGACGCGACATAAGCCCAAGCGCGAACGCGCCGGACTCGTACGCCGGACAGGCGGGCCGCCTCTTCGTTGCCGCCCGTCATCGTCGTCTGGCGTCCGAAGCGGGTATATTTCAGGAATATGTGCGCGCCGATGACCGCCAGGATCATCAGAATGACGGGGAACGGTACGCCAAGCAGCTTGCCCTGGCCGATCCAGAGAAAGTCGGGATTCATGACGCCGGGAGCCTTCGTGCCGTCTTGAAATTGCATGTTGTTGTAAATCGAGTAGCCTTTGGTGTACGTCTTATGCACGCCGCTGACGATGTACATGACTGCCAGCGTGGCGAGCAGGTCGGGGATGCGCACTTTGACGATCAGAAACGCATTGAGGAGGCCGACAGCGGCTCCGATAACGAGGGGCACGATCAGCACGACGGCAAGCGGCAGCTCGTACCAGATCATCATCGTCGCCGTCGCGACCGTCGTCAGCGACACCGTCGAACCGACCGACAGGTCGAATCCGTCGACGGTCAGCGAGATCGTCACGCCGATGGCCACGAACGTCAGGATCGAGATAGACCGTAAAATGTCCAGCAGATTCGAACGCGTAAAGAAGTACTCGTTGTTCAACGAAAAGAACAAAATGACCAGCGCGATGAAAATGAGCGCGCCGTACTTGTAAGAAAACTGCAGCAGCCTGTTGTTCACGACAGATCCTCCTTGCCTGCGCTCGCATAATAAAGAAGCTCTTCCATGGTGACGTCGCCCCGGGCGAATTCCTTGACGATGGCGCCGTCGCACATGACGAGGATGCGGTCGGCAAGTCCGAGCGCTTCGGCGAACTCGCAGGTCAAGTAAAGAATCCCCTTGCCGGCGGCGGCCAGCTCGCCGATGATGCGGAAAATATCCCGCTTCGCGCCGACGTCGACGCCTTTGGTCGGCTCGTCGAATAAAAAGACTTCGGCGTCAGTCGCCATCCATTTGCCGATCGCGACCTTTTGCTGGTTGCCCCCGCTTAAATAGCCGGTCAGCAGGCCGGACGATGCCGTTCGAATGCCCAGCTGGCCGATCATCCCCTCCGCGTGCCTGCGCTCGGCAAGCCGGGAGATAAAGCCGATCCGGCTGAGCTGGCTCAAGATCGGCAGACTCAGATTGTGCAGCACCGAGGAGCCGACGAGAATCCCTTCCTTGCGACGCTCTTCCGGCACGAGCGCGAGCCCTGCGCGTACGGCGTCCGCCGGGGAAGCAGCGTTCGCGGTCTTGCCGGCGAGTCTGACCTTGCCCCTGTCCGCGCGATCCGCGCCGAACAATAGCCGCGACAGCTCCGTCTTGCCGGCGCCCACCAGCCCGACGACGGCTACGACTTCTCCCCGCCTGACGGTCAGATTCACGCCCCGCACACGATGTCCGGCAGCGATGTCTTCCACCTCGAACAGCGTCTCGCCGATCGGCACGTCCGTCTTCGGATACTCCTCCTCGAAGCTGCGTCCGAGCATCGCGCGCACGATATCGCCCGTCGCGACGGAAGCGGCCTCCTCCGTCAGGACGACTTTGCCGTCGCGCATCACGGTGATCCGGTCGCTGATCTGCTTGACTTCGGGCAGCCGATGCGAGATGAAAACGATGCCGATGCCTTGCTTTTTAAGCTCGTCCACGATCTTGAAAAGCCTGTCCGCTTCCTCGAGGCTAAGCGGCGCAGTAGGCTCGTCCAGGATGACGAACTTCGCCTTCTGCACGAGCAGCCTGGCGATCAGCACGATCTGCTTCTCCGCCAGCGTGAGCTCCTCCGCCTTGCGCCTGACGGGGATGCGGGAACCGATCCGGGCCAGCACGGCCTCTGCCTCGCGGCTCATCGCGGACCAATTGAGCCATACCGGTCCTTTGCCGGATGCGATCCGGTCCAGCATCATATTCTCCGCCACGGAAAGATGCGGCACCAGAGACGTATCGACCTCCTGGTACACGCAGTGAATCCCCTCCGCCTTGGCGTCGGCCGGAGACCCGATCGTGAGCTGACGCCCGCCGATCGCGATCGTCCCTCCGTCGGATTCGTACGCGCCGGACAATATTTTCATCAGCGTGCTCTTCCCGGCCCCGTTCGCGCCGAGCAGCGCATGCACCTCGCCCGGACGCACCGTAAAATCGACGCCGCCGAGCGCGCTCACGCCCGCGAACGACTTCGTTATGTTGTTCATCGTCAGCTCACCGCCGCCGCTCATGACCGCCCCACCTCTCGCCTTTGCTTCCGATTACAATACAGGACGGCGCGGTCAGAATCCCGCGCCGTCCTCGTCCCTATCCTATTTTACTTGCCGCCTGCGGATTGCTCAAGCTCTTTCAGGTAATCCGTATTGCCCGTATCGCTCGCGCCCCAGCCGTCCACGTATTGGGACAGATCCGAGGTCGTGACCTTCTTGTCCTTCGGCAGCGCATCGCGGCTGACGTAGACGGAGTCGAGCTGAACCGTCGGCGGCGTCTCGTCGCCGTGCAGCTTCTGGTACAGGTAGCGGACTTGAACCTGGCCGATCGACGCCGGATCGACGGCAGCCGATGCGACCCACGGGCTCGTCGGATCTTGGATCAGCGCGAGATCTTCGTCGCTGAGGTCGATGCCGTAGATCTTGATCTCGTCACGGCCGGCTTGCTTGACCGCGTTGGCCGCGCCTTTGGCGAATTCGTCCCAGGCCGCCCAGATGGCGGTGATGCTTCCCTTTTCCGGATATTGCTTGAGAATCGCTTCGGTCTTCGTTTGCGCATCCAGCTGCGCGCCGTCAGCCGTGCCGTAAGCCGCGATCTCCTTGATGCCCGGGTTCGCGTCCAGGAACGCCTTGTATGCGATTTGACGGGATTCCATCGGAGGGAAGCCGGCTACCCAGATCTTCACGATGTTGCCCTTGCCGCCTGCTTCCTTCCCAAGCGCTTCGAGCGTCTGTTCGGCCATCTTCTGGTCGTTTTGCGCGATGCTCGTAACACCCGTGTTCGTCAAGCCGGAGTCGAACGCGACGACCGGAATGCCGGCAGCGATCGCCTTGTCTACGCCGGCGGTCAGCGCGCCCGCGTCGCCATGGTCGATCAGGATGCCGTCGTACTTCTGCGTGACGGCCGCATCGAGGTTCGTCGCCATGACGTCAAGCTTGTTGTCCGAAGGAATGACGGTCACTTGGCCGCCGAACTTCTCGACCTGCTTCTTGACGCCGTCCACGTATTGCGCGGAGAACGTGCCGGTGTTGAGGCGCATGATGAGTGCGATCTTCTTGCCCTTAAGCGAGTCGACCGCTCCGCTAGCCGCGGATGGAGAAGCGGATTCGGAAGAAGACGCGGACGGCGAAGCGGACTCAGAGGAAGACGCGGACGGCGATGCCGAACCGCTTGGCGCGGCATTGTTATTGTTTTTGTTGCCGCAGGCGGACAGAAGCAGGACAAGCGCCATGACAAGCGCGAGCCAGGTCCCAAAACGTTGGTGCTTTTTCACTAGAATGGCCTCCCTAATCTAAACAAACTATTGAATTAAAAACAATATAATCATTATTTCCTAGTATGTCAATTGGCTTTTATGATTTTACGTGCTAAATTACCGTACAAGAGACTATTTTAGGCGAAAATTGTCGATTAAACAAGAATAAAAATATGGCGAAGTCGCGACGTGTATACGGACAGCAGGACAAACGCGGTGAGTGGCAGCGAGGCGGTGATTAGTTTCTAGGTGAGACTACGCTCGAGGGGAGCAGCGGCAGTGCTTCGATTTATTTCTGGGTGAGACTACTTTTGCGAGGAATCGGCTGCGTTGCGCGGATCTGTTTCTAGATGAGACTACTTTTGCGGGGGATCGACGGTGGTACGCGGACTTGTTTCTAGGTAAGATTACTTTCGCTGGGGATCTCCGGTGGTGCGCGGACTTGTTTCTAAGTAAGACTACTTTCGCTGGGGATCGCCGGCGGAGCATGGATTTGTTTCTAGACGAGACTACTTGTGCTTAGTCACGGCCGCGGTGCACGGATTTGTTTCTAGGTGAGACTACTCTCGCGAGGGAGCAGCGGCGATTCGTGAGTTTGTTTCCAGGCGAAACTACTTCGCAGGGGAGCGTCTGCAGGACGCGGATTTGTTTCTCGGCATGCCCATGTTGCCGGCTCGAACGGCCGCCAAACGACGCAGAAAAACGCGCGCCGCAACCGGCGCGCGTCCCTCATATTGCGATCAGAATTGCGATCAGAGAATGATAGCGATCAATCCGCCCGAACCTTCGTTGATGATGCGGCCGAGCGTCTCCTGGAGCTTGTAGCGCGCGTTGTCCGGCATCATGGCGATCTTGCCTTGAATGCCTTCGCGCACGATCGAGTGCAGCGAGCGTCCGAAGATGTCGGAATCCCAGATCTTGATCGGATCCTTTTCGAAGTCCTGCATCAGGTAGCGCACGAGCTCCTCGCTCTGCTTTTCCGTGCCGATGATCGGCGCGAATTCGGATTCTACGTCGACCCGGATCAGATGGATCGAAGGCGCGGTCGCCTTGAGACGAACGCCGAAGCGGGAGCCCTGCCGGATGAGCTCCGGCTCGTCGAGCTGCATCTCCGCGAGCGTCGGCGCGGCGATGCCGTAGCCCGTCGTTTTGACCATCTCGAGCGCTTCCGAGAACCGGTCGTATTCGCGTTTGGCGTGGGAAAATTCCTGCATCAGCTGCAGCAGGTGATCTTTGCCGCGAATCTCGGTGCCGACGACCTCCTGCAGGATGCGGTCGTACAATTCGTCCGGCGCGTACAGATCGATCTCCGCGACGCCCTGCCCCATGTTCAAGCCGCTAAGTCCTGCGCGGGCGACGAAGTCGTATTCGAGGAACTGGGATACGACGCGGTCTACGTCGCGAAGCCGGCGAATGTCGCGGACGGTGTCGCGGACCGAGTTTTCGTAGCTCGAACGCAGCCAGTGCTGCTCTTGGAGCACCATGACCCAGCTCGGAAGATTGACGTTCACTTCGTGTACGGGGAATTCGTACAGCACCTCCCGCAGCACGCCGAGCACTTCATCCTCGCCCATCGACGCCACGCTCAGCGTAATGGCGGGAATATCGTATTTAGCGGCAAGCTCGGCGCGAAGCGCAAGCGCTTCATCGCTCTTCGGCCTCGTCGAGTTGACGATGAGCACGAACGGTTTGCCGACCTCTTTAAGTTCAGCGATGACGCGTTCTTCGGCCTCGACATAGGAGCTGCGAGGAATCTCCGCGATCGTGCCGTCGGTCGTCACGACGACGCCCAGGGTGGAGTGCTCCTGGATGACTTTGCGCGTGCCGATCTCGGCTGCCTCCTGGAACGGGATCGCCTCCTCGAACCACGGCGTCGTGATCATGCGGGGACCGTTTTCATCCTCGTAGCCTTTGGCGCCTTCTACGGCATAGCCGACGCAGTCGACCAGCCTGACGTTGACTTCGAGACCTTCGCCGACCTTGATCTGAACGGCGTTGTTCGGTACGAACTTGGGCTCCGTCGTCATGATGGTGCGTCCGGCTGCGCTCTGCGGCAGCTCGTCGACCGCCCTGACCCGGTCTGCTTCATGTGCGATGTTCGGCAGCACGACCGTCTCCACAAAACGCTTGATGAAGGTCGATTTGCCTGTCCGGACGGCGCCGACGACCCCGAGGTAGATGTCGCCGCCCGTACGCTCGGCGATATCTTTGAAAATATCCACTTTTTCCACTGAGATTCCCTCCCCTTCGTAATCGCGAAGCCTGCGGTTCCGTCAGCGCGACGGACTCGTACATGAACTTGGACTAGTATCATTCTATGTGCCTTCCTTGCGATTATGACGACGGGCCGTAATTTTTGAAGAGGACGCCCGACGTTCTCTCATCCAACTGATCTTATGATAGATCAGGAGCGCCTATGTCCCGGAGCGACAAAAAAACCGTTCCTAAAAAGGAACGGTTGAGGGGGAAAGCAGGAATTACGGTTATTTGATGAACGCTGGCGGTTGAAAGGACAGCCAAGGCCTTCCGGTTACTTGATGAACGCCTGCGGCGTCCCGTCGACCAGGCGATACACCGGTGACTTGACGGGTACATAGAACGATTCGGCGGTCAGGATGGCCCGAAGATCGTCTTGGGGAGACGGCTTGACATCCGATTTTTCCAGTGCCTTGACGATATCCGCTCCGTAATCGGCATAGACCGTGCTCCCGGGATCAATGAGAAGCTCCATCACTCTGCCCGTGTACATGCTGCGAATCGCTGGATCGTCGATGCCGAGCTTTTTGTAGTCGATCTGCCTGAAGTCCGGGTAGACCTCTTCCCCGACCGGCTGCTCGCCTTTATGCTTAAGCACATAGGCGTTGACCTTCGATTGAATCGTGCCGATCGTCTGATAGACGGGAATGTCGAGCAGCTTGACTTGCGGATCCTTTTCCTCGTCGACGATAAGGAATTGGCCCGAGCCGCCGCGCTCGAACGCTTCCTTCGGAAGATCGGTCAAGTAGCCCATTCGCTTCAGCTTGGCGAGATCGATACGGAATTTCTCGTATGCAGGCGTCGCCTCCGTTGCGTTCTCGATGGGCAGCAGCCCGGTATCTTCCTTATAGTGATTCACTGCATCCTGCACGGTCCTGACTGCCTCTTTGGCCGACACCTGGTTCGAAGGCGTATAGTCGTCCGGGTACATGCAGCCCGCAAGCGGCATCAGCGCGATCGCAATGGCGATCATGGCCGCGCGCCGCGCTGCTCGCAGGCCGCGTTTTTTCCAATTCATATGAATCAACTCCAAGAGCCTCCTGTGTTCGCATTCCTAAGCGGGGTCACGAAATTACCAAAGCTCGTCCGACTCTTGTCGCTCCAGCTGCCTGCGAATAGCGGCCTTAAGCGGATCTTCCGGCACCTCGACGCGAAGCGCGCCGCGTACCCGCGCCTGGCACGACAATCGCATACCTTGCTCCAGCAAGGGGCCGAGCTTGCGCCGCTCGGCTTCCGTCGGGGGCGACAGCGCCCCCGCCATATCGGCGGGCACGGACACCTTGCACATCAGGCAGCCGGCGACGCCGCCGCATCTTGTGCGCACCGGCGCGCGCGCGCGCTTGGCGGCGTCGAGCAGCGTCGTGCCGCTTCTGACGCGAACGGTTTGTCCTTCCGGCTCGAAAACGACTTCGCAGCCGACATGATCAGCCATGCTGCCCGTCTCCTTCTAGCCCGCTTGCGCCGCCTGCCGTCAAGCGCCGCAGTTCCTCGAGCGCCTCCTCTGAAAGCGACTGCCTGGCGATCAAGCGCTCCAGAACGGGCATATGGGCCCCGGGATTCTCGAGAATCAAGCGAGCCGCTTCCCTGGCGCGATCCGGGCGCTCGCGTAGCACGTTAAAAATAAGTTCGTGGCCGAGCGGTACCAGCCGAATGGTCCGGCCAGGCTTGTCCGATCTGGGCTCTGATCCTGATTCTGATTCTGATCCCGACCCGAATTTTGTTTCAGCCCCCGATTTTAATCCGTTTCCCGATCCGCTCGTCCACACATCGCCGTTTTCGTATAAAAATGTGTCCACCTCGGTAATGTACCGAGAGCCCCGCGCATTCACTTCGAAATCGCCGACAAGCTCGATCGAAATGCCGGCCACGCCATAATGAGCGAGCAGCGATCGGTAGCTGCCCGATTCGTCCCAAACAGGGCCGTCACATGCAAACGGCTTCAATCGATCGTGAAGCGACAGCACGGACTCGGCGTCCGCATAGATATCCAGATCCCGCGGAGCGGAGGCGAGGCGCGCGCCGCGAAGCGCGAGACCTGCGCTGCCCCCAAGCACCCAGCGGGCGCCCGAATCGACCGCAAGATCGGCGAAAGCGAGCAGGGCGTCTTCAAAGCGGCTGTGCGCTTGATCTTCGGGCATGCCTTCAGCTCCTTAAAAGTACGTCCGATTCGCGGCCGAGATCATGCCGTACGATGCGATGCGCGCCTGACAGCCGAGCCGGTAGCCCGCTTCGAGCTCGTCCGGGCCCAGACGGTCCCATTCGGCGTCCGTCGATTCCTCGAGATGCTCCGCCCCCTCGGTGACGAGGCAGCGGCAGCGCGCGCAGGTGCCTCTCGAACAGTTGAACAGCCAGTCGACGCCTTCCCGCTGCGCCAGTTCGAGCAGCGTAGCGCCGATTTTCGGTTCCGTCGTCGCTACGATCGTTCTGCCTTTTAAAGTCAGCATTGCCCTTATCCTCCGGTCAGATTCTTAGTTGTCATACGATCGAGATCAATCCGCATATCATCCCGATCAGCAGCATCACGAAGGCGACTGAAGAGAGGGCAAAGCGAAGCGCCCCTCTCGTCTTCGATCGGGCAAGCATAATGAGCACCGCCGACAGCACCATCAGTCCGATGCCCACGAAGGAGACCCACATTTTCATCATCGGATCCATGGCGTCCAACCTTTCTATTCCTAGCTCCGAGTCGCTCTATGTATGGCGAAAATAAAGCCGCTCTCGGCGGCGCAATCGTTAGATGACGGCACGGTATAAAACGGAACATATTATACCACATTCAATTCCGGTCTGTAAAAATAATGAAAGAATCCGCCGATTCGTATCGGCGGATTCGCGTGTATTACGCAGTTCACTTAAAAATACGGATCCGTTCTTCAAGAGGAAGGAATGTCTTCTCCCCTGGCTGCGCGGTCGGCTTGCCGAACGGCATTTGCGCGATGAGCGACCAATGGTCCGGCAGGCCCCAGGTACGTTTGACCTCTTCGTCGATAAGCGGGTTGTAGTGCTGCAGGGACGCGCCGAACCCGTCCGCCTCGAGCGCCGTCCATACGACGAACTGATGCATGCCAGAGGAATGCGCCGACCACTTCGGGAAGTTTTCCTTGTATGCCGCGAATTGCTGTTGAAGTCCTTCGATCACCTTCTGGTCCTCGAAGAAGAGCACCGTGCCGTATCCTGCGGCAAAAGCGTTCATTTTTTCCTGCGTCGACTTGAACTGTTCGGCGTCGCCGACGACTTTGCGCAGCGTCTCTGTCGTGATGTTCCAGAACTTCTTGTGCTCTTGCTTCAGCAGCAGAACGATCCGCGCGCTTTGCGAGTTGAATGAAGAGGGCGTATGTTTGACGGCTTCCCTGATGATCTCCTCGATCCGCTCGTCAGGAACGACAGCCTCGTCGCTGATTCCATAGAAGCTGCGCCGCTGTCTGACCGCGGTTAAAAAATGGTCCCTCAGGACCGAATCCGTTGGCATGCTGGCTAGATCCCCTTCCGGCTCTCGGTTTGAACTTCCCTTTAGGTATGCCCGATTCGCCTTGCAGAATGAGTGGAAAGCTGCGCCAGCCAACAAACCCCCGCTCCGCCGCATTATGGAAGATCCCGATGGTCCATTGCACATGAAAAAGAGAAGCCTCGCTCCTGCAATAACAGGAGGAGGCTTCGCGCGGATTCTTATTTTTTGAGCATCATTTTCATAAGGCCTTCCAGGTTGCCCATATTCATGCCGCTCTTCTTCACCGCGGACACGATCTCCTTGATCGTATCCTCCGATACCGGCACGCCGGCCGTCGCCGAGACTTGCTTGATGAGCTGACGGATTTGCGCTTCGCTCTGCAAGATATCCGGGGATACCTTCTGCGCAATTTTTTTGAGCGAAGCTTCGGTGACGGGCTTGCCCGTCTTTTTGCTCACCGAATTCAGAACATCCTTGGAGATCTTCTTGTCCATGCTTCCCCTCCTCCGCGAATCATGCTCTGTATCCTATGAGATACATCGCCGCGCGGTGTGGGCTGGCGGGACAAATGCCCAGCGAATTAGTTCGGTCGGTTGAAAAGGACGGTCTCTTCGATCTCGTGCGTACGCACTCTTCCCATAAGCGCTTCTACCGCCTGCAGCGGCGGCTTTCCCTCGAAAAGCACCGCGTGAAGCTGCGCCGTGATCGGCATCTCAACGCCGTACTGAACAGCGAGCTTGGACGCGGCCAGCGTCGTACGGACGCCTTCGACGACCATGCCGATCCGCTCCTGGACCTCTTCGTAGCCCAGCCCCTGCGCCAGCAGCTCGCCTGCGCGATAGTTGCGACTATGTCTGCTCGTACACGTGGCAATCAGGTCCCCGACGCCCGCAAGGCCAGCGAAAGTGAGCATATGAGCGCCCATGGCCGAGCCCAAACGACCGATCTCCGCCAAACCGCGGGTCATCAGCGCGGATTTGGCGTTGACGCCGAAGCCTAGTCCGTCCGACAGCCCCGCGCCGAGACCGATGATGTTCTTGATGGCGCCTGCGGTCTCCGCGCCGATGTAATCGGGATTCGTATAGACGCGGAAATAGGCGTCGTTGATAAACAAATCCTGAGCGGCCTCGGCCTGCTTAAGCTCGCTGGCGGCGACGACGACCGTGGTCGGCAGCCGCAGGACGACCTCTTCGGCATGACTGGGTCCGGACAACACGACGATCGAGCCTTCGGGACGACCCAATTCCTCGGAAAGCACTTGCGTCATCCGTTTTAAGCTACCCGTCTCGAAGCCCTTGGTCGCATGAACGATGAGCGCGTTCGGCCGAAGATGAGGCATAGCGGCCTGTGCGACCTCCCGCATGGCCGACGACGGGGCGACGAACACGACGGCGTCCGCTTCGCGGAGCGCTTCGGCCATATCCGTCGTCGCGCGGAGCGTCTTCGGCAGCTCGGCATCCTTCAAATATTTGCGGTTCGTATGGGATTCGTTGATCTCATCCGCCTGGGCGGCCCCCCGCGTCCACATTTTAACTTGGTGGCCGTTGTCCGCAAGCACGCACGCGAGCGCCGTGCCCCAGCTGCCGGCTACCAGGACGGCGACTTGGCTAGATGCCATGCGAATCCTCCTTCTTCTTGGCGCCGAGCTTGTTCTCGGTGCCGTTTAACAGCTTGACGATATTTTTGCGATGACGAAGAATCGCAAGCAGCGCCAGAATCACGGCGCCCCAGAATACCGGACCGATCTCGTCGGCCAGGCCGAGAATGATAGGAACGAGGACGGCAAAAACCATAGATCCGAGCGAGACGTAACGCGTAATGACGATGACGACGATCGCCACGATACCTGCGGCGACGACAGGCAGCGGCGCCATATAGATGAGCGCGCCGACCGTGGTGGCGATCCCCTTGCCGCCCTTAAAGCGGAAGAAAATAGGCCAATTATGGCCTGCGATAGATGCCAATCCGCAGAGCACGGCGAGCCAGGAGCCCTGTTCGCCCGCAATGGCCTGACCTAGCGCCACTGCGGCGATGCCCTTGGCGATGTCCAGCAAAAACACGGCCGCGGCCGGGCCTTTGCCCAGCACGCGGAGCGTGTTGGTCGCGCCGGCGTTGCCGCTGCCGTGCTGACGGATATCGATCTTGCGGAGCCAACGGGCGAACAAGATGCTGAACGAGACGGAGCCGAGCAAATAACTGACGACGATGGCGATTACCTCTGGCAGCACTTCGGCTCTCTCCTATTCCTGATCGGACTTGCGGCGCGTGAAGAGACGCAGCGGCGTGCCCTCGAAGTCAAATGCGGCCCGGATCTTGTTCTCCAGGTACCGTTCGTACGAGAAATGCATCAGTTCCGGATCGTTGACGAAAATCAGGATCGTCGGCGGTTTGACCGATACCTGCGTCGCGTAGTTCACCCGAAGCCTGCGGCCTTTGTCGGTCGGCGGCGGCGTGATCGCGACCGCGTCCGCCACGACGTCGTTCAGCAGATGCGTCGGCACGCGCATCGCATGCTGCTCGGCCACGCGGTCGATGACCGGCAGCAGTCGATGCAAACGCGACTTCGTCAATGCCGAGAGGAACACGATCGGCGCATAGGACATGAACAGGAAGTGGTCGCGGATCGTATTGGTGAAGTGCTGCATCGTCTTGTCGTCTTTCTCGACGACGTCCCATTTGTTGACGACGAAGACGGAAGCCTTGCCCATCTCGTGCGCATAGCCGGCGATATGCTTGTCCTGCTCGATGATGCCTTCTTCGCCGTTGATGACGACGAGCACGACGTCCGCGCGTTCGATCGCCTTCATCGAACGCATGACGCTGTATTTCTCCGTCGTCTCGTACACTTTGCCGCGCTTGCGCATGCCTGCCGTATCGATGAGAACGTATCGCTGGTCGTCCTTCACGAACGGCGTATCGATGGCGTCGCGGGTCGTGCCGGCGACCTCGCTGACGATGACGCGTTCTTCCCCGAGTATCGCGTTCACGAGCGAAGACTTACCCACGTTCGGCCTCCCGATTAGGGCGACCTTAATGACGTCGTCGTCGTATTCCTGATCGTCTCCTGCCGGCAGACGATCCACGCAAGCTTCAAGTAGGTCGCCGATGCCGATGCCGTGAGAGCCCGACAGAGCGATCGGGTCGCCGAACCCCAAGCTGTAAAACTCGTAAATATCGTCCATTCGCTGAAGGTTGTCCACCTTGTTGACGGCGACGACGACAGGCTTGCCCGAACGGAACAGAATCTGGGCGACCTCCTCGTCCGCATTCGTCACGCCCGACTTCGCGTCGACCATGAACACGATAAGGTCTGCTTCCTCGATCGCGAGCTCCGCCTGCATCCGGATCAGACGAAGCATGCCGTCCTCGCCGTCGATTTCGATACCGCCGGTATCGATGACGCTGAAGCTGCGGCCGCTCCATTCGCCGGTGCCGTAGATGCGATCCCGCGTAATGCCCGGCTTGTCTTCGACGATGGCCAGCCGGTCGCCGATTATGCGATTAAAAATCGTAGATTTCCCGACGTTGGGGCGACCTACGATGGCGATGACAGGTCTTGCCATGCTTTCACTCCTTAAGGGGATCTCCCCTGAATCATACAATGACCATCATAACAAAAATACTACGCGTTGGCTAACGGTTCCTGCCAGTTCGTTTTCGATCCCATTCTTCAATGTCGATCCACGATCATATACAGCCCGTCCTTCAGTTTAGCCGCCGAACAATCGAGTATTTTCTCGATCAGGTTCGTCAAATTTTGCAGATCCTCTTCCGACTTCGCGATGATGGCGGCAGATCCATTTGAGATATTGCTTGCGTCGGTCGTCAGAAACATAACGAGTTTAGCCACGGGACTGGTCTCCTTTCGGCTTGTTCGCCTTCGTCGGCTTGCGTATGGCCGATTCCAGCAGCGGCACGTCTTGAATCGCTTTTAACGCCTTGTCGGGGCTATGCTCCCGCGGCAGAATCAATACGCCCAGCGCACCGGTCTTCAAATTGAGCTTCGCGATCGGTACCAAGGCAGGCTCGCCGTCGTCCCTGTAGACCCCCAGCCTCGTCGAGACGTCGTGCAGGATGGCCTGCCGAAGGCCGAGATTCGCTAGCGTAACCTTGGCGTCGTCGCTCACCGGCGTCAACACGAAGCCGATCGCCTGTTTGCGGAAAATGTCCAGATTGGGCTCAAGCCCTACGTTCATCATATAAATATCCCCAACCGTCACGCTTGCGTTTTCCGCGGTAACGGGCGCGAACGACACTTCGGCGATGTCCGAGATCTTCTTGCCTTTCATGAACTGCAGCACGACAGCCACGCAAGCGATACCGAGCAGGATGCCCCAAAACCAGCCAAAAACGGTCGCTGCGAAGCTCACGATCAGCGCGGTGGCGATCGCCAGATAATTCCGGCTTTCGAATACGACGGCGATGCCTTCGATATAGGTCGCGCCCCTGGGCACCAGCTCTTGGTGGTCGATGGCTGTGAGCGTGTTCCGCTCCATGTTGCGCACATCCCTGAACTGCTGCGCGGCGAGCGACAGGAATGTAATCGCTGTGTAGTCCTTGCTCATCAACGCGGGCACCGCGACAGCGCCGAGAGCGCCGGCGATAAGTCCGAGCGCCAGATGAATGATTTTGCCGTGCGGAAATGCGGGATACTGCCTGTAATCGCTGCGCAGCATGACAATACGTGCCAGAAATCCGAAAGCCGCGCCGAGCGTTACCCCGATCAGCTGTTGATGACTGATCAGCCACTTTGCCGTAATCATGCCGTTATCCTCCGTGAATCCGCTTCTGACGTTTTCGCCAAAGCTTAGTATGCACAGGTTCCTGAATTTCCAAATACGAACAGCCCCGCTCCGAAGAGCGAGGCAATTGGGATTTGAATGGGCTGGTCCTAAGGTGACAGAAATGTATCTAGTCAACAATTAGCTCGTTTCGAGCTTCAGCCAAACGATACAGCTTTCCCTCAAGAAATCGTTTTAGGCTGTGGCAATAAGGACTACCGAAGTAATTTAGGCCTTTGCACAGACGATTTTTGTCGTTTTTAATGTATGCGTAAAACGCATTATCTTCCAAGCTTCGAGCAACATCGATATTCTCTTCACTCTCCTCGCACGTGTTTTTCGCGATTTGCGAGTCGAACGAAAAAAAGGACGACGCGGAGATCGCGTCGTCCTTCTATTGATGATAAGCCGTTCGATTACTTGAACTTGCTCAGCTTGTCGCCGAACTTCTCAGCCAGCGTGAAGCTCATGCTTTCAGGAGCCGGGATGTTCGCTTCTTCGCGTCTGCCTCTCGGCTCGCGCGGCGCGCGCTCAGGCTGAGCCGGAGCTTCTTCCGTTTCCTTGATGGAAAGGGAAACACGCTTCTCGGCCGGGTTGAAGTCCAGAATCTTGGCTTGAACTTCTTGGCCTTCCTTCAGCACTTCGTGCGGCGTAGCCACGTGGCGGTGCGCGATCTGGGAGATGTGAACCAGACCTTCGACGCCAGGCGCGATCTCGACGAATGCGCCGAAGCTCACGAGGCGCTTTACGACGCCGGTAACAACGTCGCCGGTGTTGAACTTGCCGTTGACCGATTCCCACGGACCAGGTTGAGCGGCCTTGATGCTCAGCTTGATCTTGCCGATCGACGAATCGACGCTGAGTACCTTCACGTTGACCTTCTGGCCTTCGGATACGACGTCGGCAGGATGCGCGACATGGTTCCAGGCGATCTCGGATACGTGAACCAGTCCGTCTACGCCGCCGATATCGACGAATGCGCCGAACGGGGTAAGGCGTTGAACAGTGCCTTCAAGCACTTGTCCCGGCTGCAGGGAAGCCATGACCGCTTGCTTCTGTTCTTCGTACTCGGCCTCCAGCACTTCCTTGGCGGAGAGAATGACCTTGTTGTTTTCGCGGTCGATCTCTTTTACCTTTACGCGCAGCGTGCGGCCTTTGTAGTCGGAGAAGTCTTCGACGAATTGGCGGGCGACCATGGAAGCAGGAATGAAGCCGCGGACGCCCACGTCAACGACGAGGCCGCCTTTGACGACGTCGGCGACGGTCACTTCGAACGCTTCGCCGTTGTCGAACTTGCTTTGAAGATCATCCCATGCCTTGGCCCCGTCGATTTGACGCTTGGAGAGTACGAGGCTTGCCTTTTCGTCGTTGATGCTGACAACCTTCGCTTCGACTTCCTGGCCGATTTGAACGGCATCGGAAGCATTCTCCAGATTGACGTTGGAGAGCTCGCGAAGCGGGATAACACCGTCGTATTTATATCCAAGGCTTACATAAGCTTGGTTGTCTTCGATTTTAACGATGGTTCCCTTCACGGTATCGCCCTTTTTCAGCGATACGACGTTCTCCAGCGCATCTTGGGTGACCGTCTCGGCAGCGTTGTCGGCAGCGACAGGCTCCTGCGCGGCGGATTCCTGGACATTGATTTCTTCAGACATGGAAATAACCTCCTCAGTTCTACCACAACTTTATTTAAACCCGCAACGCGGGGTTTAAATCACGTAAGTATAAAAATAGGACGAACGAACTTAGTATGCACCATATGGAAAAAATTATTGCGAAGGCTTGCCGGTATTCAGCATCTCTCCGATGCGGGTCATCAGCGACTCGGTCGCAGCTTCCTGCGCTTCCGCCGAACCGTCGCCGGCAAGCGCCGCCATGTCGAGCGGTGCCCCGTATACGGCCTTCATCTTGGTAAACGGGCGATAGCTTCCGATCAGCGCGACCGGCACGACTTCGGCGCCGGCGCGAAAGGCCATGCTCATCGCTCCTCGCTTGCCCATCAGGCCGACGTCCTTGCGCGTCCCTTCGGGGAAAATCCCCATGACCTTGCCTTCGCGGAGAATGCCGATGGCCGTACGGATCGCTTCCTTGCTCACGCCGCCACGCTTAACCGGAAAAGCGCCCAGGTTCGTAATCATCGCTCCGAAGCCCGGTATGCCGAACAGCTCCGCCTTGGCCATATAATGGACCTTGCGGTCGACATAAATGCCGAGGGCGATCGGGTCGAGCAGGCTCTTGTGATTGCTGGCCAGAATGACGCCGCCGCTCTTGGGGATATGTCCTGCGCCGACGGCCTCGAATCTGTACAAGAGCTTGAACAACACGCGCAGCAACATTCTAGCGAAACGGTAGAACATCGGCTAACTCTCCCCTGCGGCCGTCGTATTCGCAGCCTTCAGGCCGCGGTCGACGATCTCGTCCACGATCTCCGCCACCGAGCGTCCCGTCGAGTCGATCAGCGCCGCGTCGGCCGCCTGCCGCAGCGGCGCGATGTCGCGTTCGCTGTCCATCTTGTCGCGAAGCGCGATCTCCCGCTCGAGCTGGTCGAGCGTCACGTCCGGACGATCTCCGAGTTCCAGGTACCTCCGGGTCGCGCGCTCCCTCGGAGAGGCGGTCAGGAAAATCTTGAGCTCGGCGTCCGGCAGAACGTGCGTGCCGATGTCCCGCCCGTCCATGACGACGCCCTTGGCGGCGGCCATCCGGCGTTGAAGCTCGGACATGCGGCTACGGACCGCAGCGTTCGCGGACACGAGGGATACGGCCGACGTCACCTCGCGCGAGCGGATCCGGTCGGAGACGTCCTCTCCGTCCGCAAGCACGATCTGACCGCCCGGTCCCGGCAGCAGCGAGATGTCCACCGCTTCCGCCAGCGCAGCCAGCCGATCTTCGTCATCGAGCGGCAAGCCCCGCTCCAGCGCTACGCTAGTCACGGCGCGGTACATCGCGCCGGTATCCACGTACACGTACTGAAGCTTGTTGGCGACGAGCCTGGCTACCGTACTCTTGCCCGCTCCGGCAGGCCCGTCGATCGCGATGTTGATACGATGAGGATAAGGTACATTCATGAAGTGACTGCAAGCCTCCTGTGAGCGCACGAACCTTTAATGCATCCGGTCAAGTCCGCGGCGGTCGACCCGGCGCCAAGCCCGGAAGTCGATGCCTCCGTCGAAACTGAATTCCTCGAAATATACAGGCCGCGACGCCTGCGCACGAATGAACAAATTATACCACAGCGCATATTCATATGCAAAAATGCAAGCCGGATAGACAAGGTCTATCCGGCTCCGTAAGGGATGCCTTCAACCCGCTCGTGCGGGACGAGCACCGTCCGTATGGCCGGCACTCTGAGGAGCAGCTGAGATACGATCAGCAGGACGGCCCCGGCCACGACCGCCGCGCGCAAGTACGCGTCGATGCGATCGGCGGCAGCGTTCCTCCTGGCGTTTCCCCGACTTTCTTCCTCCTCCACGCCGGCATCTCCCTTCTTCGGGCTTGCTAATCCTTGCGTCTTTCGAGCTGCTTTTCGAAGCAATACCGGATGATTTTTTGCTGGTCGGCGTCCTGTATATCCTGGAATCTCATCATGACCAGATAATGATGCGGCTCGACGGGCACGATCCGGACGACCTCGCCTTCGAACTGCGCATGCGAGACCGCTCCCGACTTATAATTCAATAATAACCAGCAGTTCGCTTTCATATTCGGCACGATCGGCCACTTGCGGTCGCATCGGAACGATACGCCGCCGCCGCCCACGTCGTCCGTCAGCGCGGTGAATCGCAGCTTTTCGCCCAGCCTCACGGCAATCTCGAGCTGAGCTTCCACGCGGAGGAAGCTTCTGCGCTGATCTCTTGAGATGTCGTCCGGATTCGGCTTGGGAATCGCCAGCTGGCTGATGCTGTCCTTGCGGATCGAATGTACCCTGGCCGTGAATTGATGCCTGACGCCTTCGGCCGTAAAGTATGTAATCTTGAGCTCGTCTCCGGGATGGGCTCTGTACAACTTGCGCGTCTGCTCGTCGATCGGAATGTCCACATAAAAAAGCTCGTCGTCCGCGTCGGTCACGCGGGATCTGAGCATGCCGGACACGCCTGTATCGGATGACGCCGCATGGGGCTGGATATAGAGCATTTGACCTATCTTGGGAAGCACGCTGCACCTCCATGCGGCTGCTAATGATGTCGGAATCGTTCGAACTTTGCCGCGAATTCGTTCCGTCCTAGCATTATAGCATGATCGCCCATTCCACGGCAGATGGCAAACCGACAAAATATAACGAAAAACCGCAGATCCGTGTACGGACCTGCGGCTTTATTCATAGGTCTATAAAATCGCTCTTGCGGATTCCGGAATTTGTTCCACCTTTTCCTCAATTCCGGTATTGGCGTTGACGTAGATCCGATATTGGGCGCCGTTTATTTTGCCTGTATACTCGTGGCACAGGACATCCTTTTTATCGTCGCTCTCGATAATCGCCAGGTGGTGACCCTTGACTTCGAAGTTGGGGTGCAGCACGGACTTCGCCTTAATCTCGTCGATCCCCGCTTTACCGACCGCGATGCCCGACTCATGATAAACGTGATCCGCCGCCTGCAGCCCGACGACTTCCCCGTTGTCCAAGGCAATCCGCACCGTTACTTTATCAGGGTAGACCAGCACGCCGTCTTTGTCGGCTACGAAGGTGAATACGGCAACATGGTCGTACTCGTCGTAGGTGACGGGCTGCATAGCCGGATAACCCTTCTCCTTCAAAAACTGGATCGCCTTCTGTTTGGCGACACCCACGTCAAGATTGCGCTTCGTGACGGCGCGCGGATTCATAAACCACAGCAGCTTGCCGCCTTTGGCGGTAAAGTCCATTTGAATCGCATGCGGCCGACCGTTTTTGTCGGCATGGCGCCCCGTATCCAGCACTGCCGTATAGGTCGGATGATCCGTCTTTGCGCCGTTTTCGGTAATCTTGATCGTCCTGCCTTCGGAGAGCGCGGAGATGCCGAGGAACTGCGACGCCTTTTGACGCGCCTCGTCCGCGGAAATTTTCGGGCCTGTCGCATTGCCGTGGGCGCGCTGCAGATGCTGCGACATCGACGAAGGCCCCCAATCGTTTTCCGGGTAGGCGGACACCTTTTTGTCGACGGTCCTAAACCCGTCGATGATCGAATTGTCCGCGGTCTGGTCGGCGCTGGCGACGGCGACCTCGACGTCCATCCAGCGCAGATGATCGGACAGCACGGCATCCTGCACCTTGCCAAGGTCTTTATTAATATCGGCGGCTTTGGCGTACAGCGACTGCATCGTCTGCGTCTCCTGCGCCGAGAGCGGTTCCTTCGTCAGATCCCTGACCGATGTCCGGTACGCGAAGTCCGAGATTCGGGACAAAAAGTTTTCCGTCTGATTAAACGGCAGCAGGGTCAGCGGCAGCTGGTTGACTTCGTTTTGAGCCTGGCTCGTCAGACGCCAAACGTTGACCAGCCCCTTGCGCTGCATACGGTAGGATGCGCTGTTGACCGCCAGTGTCTTGCCGAGTTGATCCTGAAGGCTGCTCATATGATTCGTCAGATCGTGAAAAGCGCGTTGGTACTGGTTTTCCGCTTTGATGAGCACCGCGTTCTTTTCCTGATGCTCCTGGTACCCCCAGAAAAGCGCGCCCGCGAACAACAGCGCACATAAAGGAAACATCACCGCGCTTAGACGTTTGTACATGAAAAACAGCCCCTTTCATTCCCAGACTACGGATTGCCGTTAGTTTGAGTATGAGGAGCCGCCTTTATGCATGGGTCAATCATCGAATGCTTCTTCGATATCGAACCGCTCTGCGTTGCCGCAAATGCACTGCCTGAACCCGGTATCGATCTTCCCGCGTTCGCGCTTGCCGCGAAGGACGAACTTTTCGCCGCAAGCTTTGCACCTGATCGTAACTTTGACGCGCGCGCTATTCAAGAAATTCCCCCACTCCCGCAACTGTTAAAAACAGTATCGCCGAAGCGAACCTCTTTTAACCCCGCTTAACCGCTCTCCTCGCGGTGCATCAGCCGGAAGGGGGACACGGCGTTGGCGTTTTGGACGTAGCGGATCCCTCTGAACCATAGAAGAAGCATGAACGGAACGATGATCCACATCCACGTCCGGGGAAGCGACTGCATCAAAAAGTCGTATATGCCGTGCCACGCAATAGGCAAGACGAACGCCATCGACTGATATAGCCGCGCTTGCTTGCCTTTGGAGAATTTCGCCTTCCCCATGAAGTAACCCATGACGACGCCGAACAAGGCATGTCCGGATACGGGCAGCAGCGCCCTCACAAGCAGCGTGCCGAACGACGAAGGCTCGGCGAAGGCGTACATGACGTTTTCCAGCGTCGCGAATCCAAGGGACACGGCAGTCGCATATACGATGCCGTCGTAGGGCTCGTCGAATTCGGTATGGTTGAACACGATATGATACAGGACGAACCACTTGAAAAATTCTTCTACGCCGGCCGATATGACGAACGAAAAAGCGAACGGCGACTCGCCGAGCCAGATCAAAAGCCCCCGCTGGACGATCATGATCGGCAGCACGATGAGCGCGCCGGTCACGAACATCTTGGATACCATCGACAGCGGCTCGGTATCGTACCGGTCCTTCCAGTAAAAATAAGCAAGCAAGGCCAGTCCCGGCGCCACTGCGGCCGCCAGCACGGAGAAGATCAGCACGGCCAATCCCTCCTTTCGTCATTCGTCTCGTTCGGTTAGATCAGGGGACTTCGGCCTTAGCGCAAAAAAAGGACAGCCGCATTAAAAACGATCGCCGTTTTTATGCAGCATGTCCGTCTGAGAACGCTGAATCACGCGAAATGCTCCGTCAGCACTTGAACGGCGTTCGCCGGTATGACCAGCTGACCGTATTCTTCAAGCACGGCCGGTGTCACGGATGTGGCCTCTCCGTATTCCGCAAGTATCGCGATCAACGCGTTGTCGTTCGTATTTTCGCCGGTTGACGGATCGAAGCACAAAATCCAGTTGTTCTGGTATCTGTACATCCGGCCTTCGTCGGTGATCTGGGACTTCAGCATCTTGGCGGCGCCAATCGCGTCCTCAATATCACGGAACCGATATATGATGGCTTCGCTCTGTTCAAGCGTAACTTCCATTTCGTACACTTCTTCGTCGAGTTCTTCCTCCGAGCTTGTGTCGGAATCCCTCTCCATCTTGCCTCTAGTGACGATGACGACCATGCCCTGCGCCGGCATTGCGAACACTTCCACGGCGAGCGGCCCGGAAGCGTCGAACCCGAGTTCGCTGTACGCCTGGTCCATCATTTCGCTGAACAGTTCGTGAACTTTCGGAATTTCCCGCCACATGTCTTCCTTCTGGATCCCGCGTTCCGACAGATCGTCAAAGGTAAGGAAAATCCTAATCTTGTCTTGGCTAAGCCGCTCCATCCTCATGACAGGATCCTCCCTTCTGCACACGATGGGTGATAACAGCGTATGACGCAACAGGCGATACGTGTGTATTTTGTGCTTTAACATATGTTATCACTTCTACCCTTGAAATGCACTAGCCAAAACCCACAATTTTAAGCGTAATGAGGCGGACATTTCGCTTAGCCGCGCATGGGCGGCTGCTGACAGCAAAAAGCGGCGCCGCACGCTCCCGCATAGAGAAGCGCCTCGCCGCCGCCGTTCGCCGAAAATTAAATCCGGTTCTGCCCGTTCTCGTCGAGAATTTCATTGACGTCTTCGCGCACGCCTTTATCTTGCGAGATCAAGTGCGCGATGTCGCCGAAATCCCCTTCGTCCGACGATGCGGACGATTTTTTGCGCGTCTCCGTGCCGCTTGATGCACGCTTGCGTTCGGAGCCGTCGGTGCCGAAGCGCATGTCGAACATTTTGCCGATCGCGCCTTCCTTCATGCCGAAGGAGCGGTCCTTCATGTTCCGGCCGAGCATGCCGGCTGCCGCGGACCATTTGGGACTGCGGCGGATCGCGACCGTCAGGGCCGCGCCGACGATGCCGCCCATGATGAACGTTGCCATCTTCATGCTGCCGCCTCCGTTCTGGATTGTGTTGACTGGTGGGCCCGTTTGCGGTTCCAACCATAGTGTAGCCTGCGCGCACGCCGTCATCCCGCTCAAATTCAGGAAGAAGAAGATTGGCATCCGGCGGCCGCGGGTATGGTACAATTTTAGAAGCCCCAGCCACAACTGAAAGGATGTCGTTTCTATGATGAAAACAGCAGGCACCTGGTGCGCGATCGGTGCAATCGCAGCTGCGCTAACCGCTTGTGGAAGCGCGGCCGACGATGGCTCGCCGACAGCGTCGTCGCTAGCACAGTCGTCAAGCGCGAATTCGCCGTCCGCGACTGCGCTCGCATCGTCCCCATCGGCCACGGCCACGCCATCGGCCAGCCCGCTGCCCTCCGGATCCGCAGCTCCGTCCCCGTCGGCTTCGCCTTCCGGATCGGCAGGCGCACAAGAAGCCGCTAAAATTTATAAAATGAACAAAAATTACGATATCGTGCCGATCGACAAAACCAAGACGAATGCCAAGGTCGTCCTGCTGACGTTCGACGACGGCCCCAAGGACGAGAAAACGTTGAAGCCGATTTTGGAAACGCTGGACAAGCATCATGCCAAAGCGATCTTTTTCGTCAACGGCTATCGCGTCAAGACTCATCCGGAGTTGCTGAAGGAAATCGACGAACGCGGACATACCGTAGGCAATCATTCGTACGACCATATCCAGCTCGGCAAGGAAAATGCAGCCAAAATCAAGGACCAGATCGGAAAAGTGCAGGATATCGTTCAGGCCACGATCGGGAAGAAGCCCGTCTTCTTCCGACCGCCGAACGCTTCGGCCAACGACGACGTGCACAAGATCGCAGCCGATTACGGCCTGACGTTCATGACATGGTCCAACGGCTCGCTCGATTGGACGATGTCCGGCACGAAAATCAAAGATAAAACCAAAGCGATCGTCGGCAATGTGACCGAGCAGTTGCATCCAGGCAGCAACATTCTGATGCACGAGCTGTCCTGGACCGGCGCGGCGCTCGACGAGCTGCTCTCCACGCTTGAAGGCAAAGGCTATTCCTTCGTGGAACCCGCGGCCATCGACACCGGCGCCTGACAGACGAAACGCCCCGCTTCGACTTCGAGCGGGGCGTTTCGTTTTTTATTTTAGACTTAGACCGTCGAATAGTGCTCGTATCCCCACCACAGCAAAAAAGCGACCAATCCGTAAAACAAAACGAGAAGCGTCCGATAGAACCATTTGCTGTAGCTTCTGCGGGCCGAAGGATGAACGACGGCTCTCGGCGGCATCCCCGTCTCGGGCAGACCCGACGCGGCGGCGGCTTCCGCGATGGCCAGCTCCAGCTCGTCGATCGTCAGCGGCTCCCCTTCGGCGGTCTGCGGTTCGTCCGGCGACAGCGCGTGGCGCTTCGCCTCAACGTACTTGTCCCACGCGGTCAGAGGACGTTCCTCTTTCATTGCTCCTCTTCCCTCCGGTAGCGAATAATAATCCCCATGATCAAATCTACAAGAAAATGCGTGACGATCGGCGCCCAAATCGTGCCCGTATACGTCATGAGCCATCCGAGTCCGTAGCTGATGGCGAATACAAGCCCTGTCGGAATCCAGTGCTTCAAATATCGGACATGAATCGCGGCGAATACGATGCTCGTCCAGTAAGGGCCGAACGCATGCTGGAGCGCGCCCCGGAACAACAGCTCTTCGCAAATGCTGACGACGGCGCACAGCAGCGCGATATGCCAAAGCGGCCGTGCCCGGAAAATGCGTTCGTTGACGCCGCCGTCGTCCTTCGCATCGTCCGGTATCCACCGGGATATCCCGATATCGAAGGCGATGACCGCCGCTGCGAGTCCCGCCGCCCAAAGCAAGAATGCGTATCCGTCCGGGATACGGAATACTTCCAAAATATTCTGCCCCTGAAAAAAGATCCAGGCCAATCCGATAATGAAGGTAAGCGCCTGCGTGGCGTACAAATTCATCAAAAGCATCTTGTCGCTCAGCTCGTCGACGGACACTTTGCGGAGTTTTACGTTTTTAATGTCGAATTTACGCATGTTCCCTCGTCTGATGTAAATTTTTGTTATGTACGTTTAGTAACAATTTCCTTATACTTGATCTATCCATGTCGATCTTCACGAGGAGTTACAAATGGAAAAACGTCTCTCTAGAACTGATCTTGTATTCGCACTCGGCTTCCTCTTCTTCCTGATCGTCGCGATCGCGGCTTTTTTCAGCGGCGTCAAAGTCGGCACACAAAGAACGGAAGCGCTGTACGCCAAGCCTGCCGCAACCCAGATGTCCAAAGCGACCGAATCGCCGAATGCTTATTCCCAGCAGGATCTCGTATCCTTCTATCATAACGTATTTCTGCCGCATCGGGAATGGAAGGCCGAATGGAGCGCAACGCGCACCCGCTGGCAGTCCGACGATTCGGTCGATCGCGCCTCCTCCCTGAAGGAGCTCGCGAAGCTGGCGGCCGCCAAGTACGAGGAGTCGAAAATTACGACCGTCTCCAGCGTATCCCCGCTGCTGATGAACGCTCAGAACAACTATCTGAAAAGCCTGAAGCTGTACGAAAGCAGCTTCACGCAGCTCGCCGTCCACGCGAACGAAGGCTCGCCCGCGGACTTGATCGCCGCCGTATCCAAGAACGCTTATTACAGCGAAGCGCTTCGTCTTGCATTGCTTGCACAAAGCCAGTATTACGACGCGATGCTTAAATGGGGAGCTTCTGTTAATCTGTCCCTCCCCGCTACGTACGAGCTGCCCGGCGTCATTCCGAATGCCGATTGGTCCAAACAGCCGCTGCTCGTCAAGAACATGATCGCCGCGCAGTACATGTTCATGAACAAGGCCGAATACGATTATCTGCCGCAGGACCTGACGGCCCGGATCGATCAGTTCATTTCCTCCGGACAAGCCGACCGCATGAAGCAAAAAACGGTTCGTTCTATCGTCGACATGCTGAACGGCACCGGCGCGGTCCGAAGCGGAGATTATCTGTCTCTCCGGTCGAGATATTACGCCAAACAGCTTCTTCCGCTGCTGCCCTTTTTCTCTTCCGACACGTAATATTACGCTCTGAGACAGCAATTGTTCCACATTTTCCATTGCTTTTACAAGTCGCGTTGCTTTACAATAAGAATCGCCGCTTTTACGAGATCACCCTCAAAACGCTGTTGGTCCGGTAGGGCCGCGGGGGTTTTAGGGTGTTTTCTATATATTCATCACTTCGTAGTACAGGGGGATTACTATGTTTAAAGTGTTGGTATCGGACCCGATCAGCGATTTAGGCATTTCGCTGCTCGTTGAGGCAAGCGACATTTCCATCGACAAAAAGACCGGTTTGTCCGAGGACGAACTGGTTGCCATTATCGGCGAATACGACGCGCTGCTCGTCCGCAGTCAGACGCGCGTCACCGAGCGCATCATGACCGCAGGCAAGTCCCTGAAGGTTATCGGACGCGCAGGGGTCGGCGTCGACAATATCGACTTGGACGCCGCCACCAAGCGCGGCATCGTGGTGATCAACGCGCCGGACGGCAACACCATCACCACCTGCGAGCACACGTTCGCGATGATGATGGCGCTCGCCCGTCATATCCCTCAAGCTTACGCCAAGACGATCGGCGGCGAATGGGACCGCAAGTCCTTCGTCGGCGTCGAGCTTCGCAACAAGACGCTTGGCGTGCTCGGCATGGGCCGCATCGGCAGCGAAGTCGCCGCCCGCGCCAAGGCGTTCGGCATGAAGGTGCTCGGCTATGATCCGTTCCTGACCGAAGAACGGGCTGACAAGCTGGGCGTGACGCTTGCTTCCGTCGACGACGTCGTCCGTGGAGCGGACTTCATCACGGTGCACACGCCGCTCACGCCGGAGACCCGCCATATGATCGGGAAGGCGCAATTCGAAGTGATCAAGCCGGGCGTACGCATCATCAACTGTGCACGCGGAGGCATCATCGACGAGCAAGCGCTCATCGAAGCGATCGACGCAGGCCGCGTTGCCGGCGCAGCATTCGACGTCTTCGAGGAAGAGCCGCCTGCGGCCGACCATCCGTTCCTGAAGCATCCGAAGGTGATCGTCACCCCCCATCTCGGCGCTTCTACGGTTGAAGCCCAGGAGAACGTCGCGATCGACGTTTCCGAACAACTGCTGCACATTCTGCGCAACGAGCCTTACAAAAATGCTGTCAACATGCCCCCTGTACCCGGCGACGTACTGGCGAAGCTTGAGCCGTACTTCGCGCTCGGACGCAAGCTAGGCAGCTTCGCTGCCCAGATCGCGGAAGGCGCCGTCAAGGAGATCAGCATCAGCTATGCCGGCGAGCTGGCGGACGTCGATACGCAGCCGCTGACCCGTCAGATCGTCCAGGGCGTGCTCGCGCACCATCTGGGTTCCGACCAGGTGAACGCGGTCAACGCGATGCACCTGGCCAAGACGCGGGAAGTGAACATCGTCACCACCAAATCCCAGGCAGCCAAGGGCTTCACGAATTTGGTGACCGTCACGCTGAAGACCGGCCGCGAGGAGCGTTCTGCAGCCGGCGCGCTGCTGAACGGCTTCGGACCGCGCATTACGCAGATCGACAAGTATCCGGTCGACGTCGAGCCGCAAGGCCATCTGATTCTGATCTCGCATCAGGATAAGCCTGGCATTATCGGCCGCGTCGGCACCCTGCTCGGCACGAACGATGTCAACATCGCGACGATGCAGGTCGGCCGGAAAATCGTCGGCGGCGCCGCGATCATGGTGCTTGGCGTCGACAAGGCGGTTCCGAAGAGCGTGCTCACGCAGCTCGAAGAACTGCCGGACCTGAACACCGCGAAGGAAATTCAGCTCGTTTAAGTCTATAAAACAGCCATTGACCGCCAGGCATCCGTGCCTTGGCGGTCTTCTTTTTTTCCCTGCCCAGCCTATCGGGCTACGCCAATAAGATTGCCGCGAGTGTTATCGGATGATCGGTGGGCCACTCCACCGGGATCGAGACAATGAATATATAAAAAACCGTTTTTCCGTATTCCGGAAAAACGGTCCTCGAACGATCGCTGTCATTTCACCCTGCGGGCAGCAGCAGCTTGAATTCGGTGCCCTCTCCAAGCGCGCTGGACACGCGGATGGTGCCTTCGTGCGCCTCGACCAAGTTGCGGACGATCGCAAGACCAAGCCCGGTGCCGACCTTGGAGTCGCGCTTGCGCGCCTTGTCCGCCTTGTAGAAGCGCTCGAAGATGTAAGGCAGATCCTCCGTCGGGATCCCTTCGCCTTCGTCCTTGACGACAATCTCGATCTGTCTGGCGCCTTTGTCGCTAAGCTTGGTCCAAGCGCCGAGCGTGATCGAAGCGCCGGAAGCCGTATGCCGCAGCGCATTGTCGAGCAGGTTGGTGAGCACCTGCTCCAGGCGATCGGGATCGGCGCGCCGCAGGAGCAGCCCGCTGTCCTCGCCCGATCGGATCAGCTCGATGCCCCGTTCCTTCGCCAGTGCCGAGAACTTGCGGTGGACGCGCTGCAGCAGCGCATTGACGTCGACCTCCTGCATCGTCATGTCCAGATAGCCTGCCTCCAGCCTCGCCAGATCGAGCAGATCCTTCACAAGCCGCCCCATTCGCAGCGACTCGTCATGAATGACCTGCACCAGCTCGCGCCGCTCCTCGGGCGTCTGGGCGATGTCGTCGAGGAGCGCCTCGCTGTAGCCCTGCACCATCGCGACCGGCGTGCGGATCTCGTGCGACACGTTGGCGACGAAGTCCTTGCGCATCTTGTCCACTCGGAATTCCTCGGTGACGTCGCGCAGCACCGCGACGGCGCCGCCGCCCGCGCTGCCCCCGCCCGATGCGACCGGCGTCATCACGACGGACCAGACGCCGCTCTGAACATGAATTTTGCCGGTGTGCGTCGTGCCTTTGGCGATCAGCGTGTCGTAGATCTCGCGAAGCGGATCGGGCACGGTTACCCGTTCATCCGCCTCGCCGTCGTCCTCCCACTTCAAGCCCTGCCATATTTCCAGCAGATGCTGTCCCTCCGGGTTCGTCAGCTTGACGCGCCCGTTCGCATCGAACAGCAGGACGGCGTCGCTCATGCTGCGCAGCACGCCGTCGAGCTGGTCGCGTTCGTGCTGAATGTCGCGGATAAGCGTATTAAGCTCGGAAGCCATCTGATTGAAACTGTTGGCCAGCTCGCCGATCTCGTCCCACGAACGGACGTTGAGCCGCGTCGAGTACTCGCCCTGGGCGACCCGGTTCGCCGCATGCTTCATCTCGCGCAGCGGCTGCGTGATTTTCGTGAGCAAGAAAAAAGCGAAGAACGTCGTAAGCAAGAAGCCTACGGCGCCCGAGTAGATAAATAAATGCTTGATCTCGGCAAGCGAGTCCTCGCTGACCGTCACGTCGACGATCTTAAGCAAAAACAAGCCTACCGTGGATATGACGACGGCGACGAGCAATATGATCGTCAGCCACAGCTTGCCGACTACGGTTCTCCAGATCGCCATCGCTTACTTGGCGACCTCGAGCTTGTAGCCGACGCCCCATACGGTCGTAATCATCGAGGCCGCTTCGGTGGATACGCGGTTCAGCTTCTCGCGAAGCCGCTTGACGTGCGTATCGACCGTGCGCAGATCGCCGAAGAAATCGTAGTTCCATACGTCCTTCAGCAGGTCCTCGCGCGAAAACACCTTGTCCGGGGAGCTTGCCAGGTAATGCAGCAGCTCATATTCCTTCGGCGTCAGGTTCACTTCTTGGCCGCCCGCGGTGACGCGGTGCGCATCATGCTCGATGACCAGGTGCGGAAATACGATGTTGTTGCTCGTATTCATCTCCTTGGACAAGAACGCCGTGGCGGACGACCGCCGAAGGATCGCCTTGATGCGGAAGATGACCTCGCGCGGACTGAACGGCTTCACGACGTAATCGTCCGCGCCGGCTTCGAAGCCTTGAACGCGGTTCACTTCCTCGCCCTTGGCCGTGAGCATGATGACCGGCGTCGCCTTGGACTGGCGCAGCCTCGCGCATACCTCCATCCCGTCGATGCCGGGCAGCATCAGGTCGAGCACGATCAGATCATACTCCTCCTGAAGCGCGAGCTTCAGCGCGGTCTCCCCGTCTTCGGCTTCTTCGATCGCGTAGCCTTCCTTTTCCAGATACATTCTAAGCAAGCGGCGGATACGCTCTTCGTCGTCCACCACCAAGATCCGATTGCCGGCGCTCATGCAGGGTTCGACCCCTTTCTCCATTTCGTGTCGATTGTCCTATTATAACGTTTATACGCCCGCGTAGGAATGCAAGCCGGCGATGACGAGGTTGACGCCGATCAGCGTGAACAGCACCACGATGAAGCCGATGACCGCGAGCCAGGCCGAGCGCGTGCCCTGCCAGCCCCGCGACAGCCGCAGATGCAGATACGCGCTGTAGAACAGCCAGGTGATCAGCGCCCATACTTCCTTCGGATCCCAGCCCCAGAACCTCGACCAGGCGATCTGCGCCCAGATCATGGCGAAGATAAGTGCGCCGAGCGTGAATACCGGGAAACCGATCGCGATCGCCCGATAGCTGATCTCGTCGAGATCCTCCGGATCGATATCGGTCAGATGCGGATGGATGACGGCGGCGATCGGCTTGCGCGCGGCGAGACGCAGCAGTGCATACAAGATAGCGCCGGATATGAGCGACCAGATGACGGTGTTGAGCTTGCGGCCGGCATTGACGCCGTTCATCCAGGCTGGTGCGTCGAAGAGTGGTTCCTTGATGCCGAGGTAAGTCTGCATAGAGATCTTCTCGCTGTTGTACGGGGCGACGATTGGCGGCAAGCCATATTCGACCGTCTGCGTGACACTCTGCTCGACGCCTTGCTGGTCGATATGCACCTTCTCCTGCTGGAACTTCGCTTCGTAGCCGCCGCCGCGGAAGGCGAACACGGATACGAGGAATCCGATGATGATCACCATGAAGAAGAGGACGAACTCGACCCACTTCTGCTCCCGGCGCCCGGCCTTGTCGGTGCGGGAGAAATCGATGACACGCAGCAGCTGAACGAGCGCGGCGGCAAATCCGACGGCGAAGAATGCTTCGCCCGTAGCAGCGGTCGTCACGTGAATTTTGAGCCAGTAATTGTTAAGCGCCGGGATGAGCGGCTGCACCTCGGATGGGAACACGGCTGCGTACGCGACGATGATGACGACAAGCGGCATCGCGAACGCGCCGAGCAGGTTGTTGCGGTAGATCAGATGCACGATGATGAACGCGAACACAATCGCCATCGCCAGGAAGGTCATGAATTCATACATGTTGCTGGTGGGGATATGTCCGCCGCCCTTCCAGCGTGTGAAGAAGAAGGTTAAATGACATACCCACCCGGCGATCGCCAGCGCGAAGCCGATGCGGCCCCAGCGGCGATTGTGAAGCTCGGGCTCCCGGTTGCTCCAGCGCTTGCCCGCCACCGCGATCGCATAGCTGATGAAGGATGCGCAGTAAAGGTAAAAAGCGGCCTGGAAGGCCGTGCTGCTGATATCAAGCCAGTGGTTCAACGTGTATTCCTCCTGTTATCGAGCGCCTTCGGATCGACGACGATGCCGACTTTGGCAAGCGCGGATGCCGTTTCGTTGCGAATGCCGTACGTATTCTTGTTCGTATGCGCGCCGAGCGTGAGCCGGCCGCCGTCGATGCGCAGCCAGATCCGGCGGTGATGCCAGTAGAAGCCCATCACGAGACCGATCATCGAGATGCCGGCGCCTACCCATACGTAAGGCATCGCCCTGTCGACGCGAACGTTGAGAAAGGTCGTGTACTGCGAGAACGTGACGTTCTCCATCTTGCCGACCTGGAAGTTGAAGCGGCCCGTGTTGCTGCCCAGCTTCTTGAAGCTGGCGTTGATCTGCTGCTGCACGCCCTTGTCGGATGCGCTCGGCATCGGGAAGTAGATATACAGCTCGCCTTTTTCGTCGACATCCGGTCCCGTTATGCGGAACACGAACGCCGGGTTGTTGAAGTCCCGGGACTTGGTCATCGGACGGCCTTCCTCGTCGAGGCCGAAGTCCGGATACACGTCGCGCAGTGTCAGCGTATACGGCCCGGCTTGCGACTTTTCCGCGGGATCGCTCATTTTCAGATCGAACGGCCCGTACGACTTGCCGCTTACGGTGTCTAGGAGCATCGGCTTCACCTCGATCAGGCGCACCTTTTCCTCGAAGTTGTATTGGTAGAGCTTGAGCCCCTTGTACTCGAGCGGCGAGTTGACCTCGATCGCGTGGGATTCGACGGGCTTCAGCACCGGATCGTGCAGCGGATCGTCGTTGCAATATTGCGTACAGGCATACAGCGTGGCCTGCGTCTGGTACAGCTTGGCGCGCGCCGTTCCTTTGAGCTTGTCCGGCAGCTCCTCGTCCTTGTAGTACTCGACCGTGAACTTGTCGTTGCCGATGTAATAATCGGTGCCCGGAATCTGCTTGACCTGATGCTCGTCGATGCCTACGTACTGGTCCATGTGCCAGGCGGGCACGCTTCGACCGAGGACGGCCAGCAGGAAGACGATGAGGCCGATGTGATTGATGTAGGGTCCCCAGCGGCTAAACCGGTTCTTCTCGGCCAGCAGCGCCGTGCCGTCGGTCCAGACGCGGTAGCGCTTGCGCTTCAGCTGGGCGCCGAAGTCCGCCACCCATTTCTCCGGATCTGCGGCGATATCGGTCTCGAGCACCGTCTGCTGGCGCGTGAGAAACGACATATGCTTGCGGACCTGCTGCTTGGACAGCGCTTTGTAGAGCGGCAGCACTCGGTCCAGGCTGCAGATGACGAGCGACGTGCCGATCATGACGAGCAGCCCGATGAACCACCAGGACTCGTATGTACGGGAGAAGCCGAGCGCCTGATAGATCGCTCCCGACGTACCGTACGTTTCTTTGTAATACGACGCCGGATCGTCGAGATTGATGAAGGTGCTTTCCTGCGGGTAGATCGTGCCGACCGCGGCCCCGATCAACGTGAGGATGATGAGCCAGATCGCGATCTTCACCGACGAGAAGAAGTTCCATACGCGGTCGATGACGGCGGGATTTTGCTTCTGCGAGCGCCGGGCGGCGCCGTCGTACCGCATCTCAAGCGGCGTGTCGAGCGGCAGGTCTTCGACCAGCGGCTTGCCGCAGGATTCGCACAGCACGGTTCCCGTCGGATTCTGGTGGCCGCACTCGCATTTCGTATTGTGTATCAACTGTTGCTGCCTCCTGTCAGAGCCCTAATCCGTTCCAAGCAGCCTCTTGATGTGGGATTCGATCGTTTCCTCGCTCATCGGACCGCCGATCACGATGTCTTTAATTTTGCCGTCGGCCGAGATGAAGAAAGTCGTCGGATACTCCTTCAGGCCGTACTTCTTCTCCGTCTTTTTGTTCTTGTCCAGCAGCACGGGGAAGTTGATGTCGTAGGATCGGAGGAAGCTGCCTACGCTGACGCGGTCTTCGCTCAGATTGATGCCGATCAGTTGCACGTCCGTGTTTTTCCACTTATCGTACTGCGCCTGCAGGGCCGGCATTTCGTTCCGGCACGGCGGACAGAACGTACCCCAGAAGTTGACGACGAGCGGCTTGCCTTTGTACGAGTCGAGCGTATGCGTTTGTCCGTCGAGGCCCAGCAGCTCGAACGCGGGCGCGTCGCTGCCCGGCTTAAGCGCTTTATTGGGCGACAAAAAGGACTGGCCGATCGCGTATCCCCCGACAAGCAGTACGACGGCCAGTATGATGTATTGGATCGGTTTGCGATAACGCTTCACTTTGTCACCACCGGCACCTTTTCTTCCATTATAACGAAAATACCGGATTCGCAGGCTAACGCCCAGAGCTCCGGTTTTGAACATTGTGTGACACGCCCGGGGCGCGGACGTGTCGTATCGCTGAAGGCGCTCGCTTAGCCGCCGCGCTCGGCCTTTTTCGCCGCGTCGCGCAGCATTTGCACTTCGCCTTCGGTCAGCTTGCGATACTTGCCCCGCTGCAGGTTGTCCAGCGTCAGGCCGCCGAAGGATACGCGCTTGAGCCGAATGACCGGGTGATGGATCGCCTCGAACATGCGCCTCACCTGACGGTTGCGTCCTTCGCGGATCGTAATCGAGATCGTCGCCTGCTTGCCTTCGGGATCGACGTCGTGATATTCGATCTCCGCGGGCGCGGTCATGCCGTCCTCGAGCTTGATCCCCTTTTGCAGCTTGTCCAGCGCATCGCCGTGCGGCACCCGCTCTACGGTCGCCAGATACGTCTTCGCTACGTGATGCCGCGGATGCGTCAGCAGATTGGCCAGCTCGCCGTCGTTCGTGAGCAGGAGCAGCCCTTCCGTATCGTAATCCAGGCGGCCGACCGGATAGACGCGTTCTTTGACGCCCTTGAGGAAGTCCGTTACGACCGTGCGGCCCTTCTCGTCGTGCATGCTCGTAATGACGCCCTTGGGCTTATTGAACAGCAAATAAAGTTTGCTTTCGGTTTTGATTTTTCTGCCGTTCACCGCGATCGCGTCCTTCGTCGGGTCCGCTTTGACGCCGAGCTCCTTGACGACCTCGCCGTTGACGGTTACCTTGCCGCTCGCGATGAGTTCTTCGCACTTGCGTCTGGACGCGACGCCTGCGTTAGCGAGTATTTTCTGCAATCTTTCTTCCACTGATGGTTCACCTCACCCCCCATCATACTCCGATGGCGGGATTTGCACAACTTGGCAGGAGATCCTGGAGGGACCGGCGCTAGAACAGCAGCCAGCAGGCGAATACTGCGGCGAAAAATCCGACGGCGTCGGAGAACAGGCCGACCTTGAGCGCGTAGCGGGCGTTGCGGATGCCGACGGCGCCGAAGTAGACGGTCACGACGTACAACGTGGTGTCCGTGCTGCCCTGCACGACTGAGGCGATGCGTCCGATCAGCGAATCGGGCCCGTAAGTCTTGATCAGATCCGTGGCAAAAGCGAGCGAGCCGGCGCCCGTGATCGGGCGAAGCAGGCCGAGAGGCAGCACTTCGGCGGGAATGCCGAGCGCTTGAAAAAGGGGAGCGACCCATCCGATCAGCATGTCCATCGCGCCTGAGGCGCGGAACATACTGATGGCGGTCATCATGCCGACGAGATGAGGGATGATGCCGATGGCGGTCTGGAAGCCGTCTTTGGCGCCGTCGACGAAAGTTTCGTACACCGGTACTTTTCGGAAAGCGGCGACCAGCGGGATCAGCACGATGAACATGGGAATCGCCCATGCGGAGAGTGCGTTCAGCGCAGCGACCATGGCGTAGGCTCCTTTCCGAAAAGTAAGCATGGGATTGCAAGCGGGAAACTCTTAAAATAGCCATGCTAGATCATAGACGGCATGAAAACGATCTAAAAAGAAGCCGGCGGAACGCCGGACGTCTGGCGCCCGGCGGAAGACGGAGGCAATACAGGCGGCAATGAAGGCGGCAGCGCGCGATTGCGGCGGCGCTGCCATCGATCCGCCGCTATGGCTGCGCCGGTCGAGATCGCGGTCGCAAGCAGCGTCGGGCCGATAATATCCGCCGGATGCGCAGCGCCGAAGTTCATGCGGATCGCGATCAGCGTCGTCGGCACGATCGTAATGCTCGCGGTATTCAGCGCCAGCAGCGTACACATCGCCGGCGTGGCGGTCGACGGATCCGGATTGAGCTTCTGCAGCTCCTGCATCGCGCGGATGCCCATCGGGGTCGCCGCATTGCCAAGCCCTAGCAGGTTAGCGCTCATATTTGACAGGATATAGCCGAGCGCGGGATGATCCTTGGGCACGTCGGGGAACAGCCATCGGACGATCGGCGCCATCAGCGCGGACAGCCTGCGTACGATGCCCGACGCCTCCGCGATCTTCATGAGGCCCATCCAGAATACGAGGATGCTGATGAGTCCGAAGCAGACGGTGACGCCCGTCTGGGCGCCGCTGAAGGCGGCCTCCGTCACCTGCTGGATGCGTCCGTTCGCTGCGCCGAAGACGACGCTGAGCGCGATCATGCCGAGCCAAATCCAGTTGACCACGGCGTCCGCCTCCCTTCTGTACCCGTTATAAAACGGTATCCGCTATAATACGACCGTACGCCTACTTTCACCGTACAACCGTCTTAAACGGCAAATAATGCCCTGACTACGGTCAGCCAGCTTCCTTTAAGCGTGTTCTTGCCTTCGTCATGGCCGACTGTCTCCGATGTAGCAAGGCCCACGTGCCGGAACACTGCCGGCTGCGACGAAGAAGGCACGGAAGCAGGCGTCTGCGGCAGCAGCTCGACCGCGCCGATGCGCTTGTTATCCAGCCAGAAGGCAAGGCTGCCCCGATACCCCAGCTTGTAATCCACCGTCTCGGGACCGTACATCGTGAGCCGGATCTCGAGCTTGTCCCGCTCGCCTGCGGCGAACGGATACTTGAACGCCTCGGCGGTTATGAACGGATAGCCTTTAACGGGCTCCCCTTTGCCCGCCACCGTCTGCAGCGGATAAGCGGAAAATCCGTAATCAAGCAGCTTCGCATGGTCGTTCCAGTCGTCGCCGTCGTTCAGCGTGACGGCCGCCAGTTGTCTTCCGTTGCGCGTGGCGGAACTGACCAGCGTGCGCAGCGCCTGCTTCGTATAGCCCGTTTTGACGCCGTCGGCGCCTTCGTACATATTGAGTATTTTATTTTTGTTGACCCACCGGTAATCCCATTCTTCGCCGGGATTCGGCGCCGTCTTGACCTTCGTGCTCACGATCTCTCGAAAAGTGGCATTATGCAGCGCGTAGGCGGCCAGGCGCGCCATATCGTTGGCGCTGGCGTAGTGGCCCTTCTGATCGAGTCCGCTCGGATTGGCAAAATGGCTGTGCGTCATGCCGATTTCTTCCGATTTGGCGTTCATCAGGAAGACGAAGCCGTCTAGCGATCCGCCGACATGCTCGGCGATTGCTGTCGCAGCATCGTTGCCCGACCGCAGCATCAGCCCGTAGAGCATGTCCTTCAGCTTCATCTTTTCTCCGGCCTTTAAATAGATCGACGAGCCTTCCTTGCCCGCCGCCCTGCTGCTTACCGTAACCATGCTGTCGAGATCGCCCTGCTCGATCGCAATGATGGCGGTCAATATCTTGGTCGTGCTCGCGATCAGCATAGGCTCGTCTCCCCGGTTGCTGTACAAAATTCTGCCGCTTGTCACGTCGATCAGAGCCGCAGCTTTGGCATGCGTGGATGGCGGATTGACCGGCGAAGCTGCAGACGCTCTGGGTCCGAATAGGGACAAGAGCGCAGCCGCAATCAGGACGATCGTCGCGCAGCGCATGCGCGGTCTGTCCTTCGTTCGAACTTGCATTAACGGTTCCTCCCTGCAGGCTTGTCAGCCGTCCGTCTCTCCATTGTATGCCGGCATGTCCGACGTTATTCGAGCGTAAGAACGGCAGCGGCAATCAACTTGCTTAAGATTAGCCAGGATTACCGCTATGCCAACGACTCTTCAAAAATACGAAGCGCTTTGGAGTGGGTGCCGGTCTACGATTTTGAATCCGGCATCGAGCAAACGATTCGTTGGTATCAATCGAACCGCGCATGGTGGAAACCTTTGGTTTCGGGAGGTGCAACGATTGGAGACGATCGCGAGCCCGAAGCGACAAAAGAGCTTGTACGTTGACCGAATAAAGCCTCTCTTGGACCGAGCCTGGGCTGCGCTATGGATCGTGCTGCTTGCGCTCCCGTGCGCTTTAGCTGCCCTAGCGATCAAGCTCGATTCGAGAGGGCCCGTCCTATTCAAGCAGTGCAGGGTCGGAAAAGGCGGAAAAACGTTTTGCATCTATAAATTTCGCACGATGTATATAGACTCGCCGGACGAATCGCGATCGCCCGAATCGGACAGCGACCCCAGGGTGACCCCGGTCGGCCGATGGCTTAGAAAAACGAGTATGGATGAGCTGCCTCAGCTTATCAACATTTTCAAAGGCGAAATGAGCTTCGTCGGACCGCGCCCCGAAATGCAGGGCGTCGTTCGTACGTGCTACACCGATTACGAAAAGCAGCGGCTGGCCGTAAGTCCCGGATTAACGGGATTGTGGCAGATCAGCGACGTGCGGGATCAACCGATTCACCATAATCTCCATTATGATCTCGCGTATATTCAAAACATTTCGTTCAAGCTGGATGTCGCGATCCTGCTTCGGACGCTTAAAGTGGTTTTTAAAAGCAATACGTATTAACGCAACAAGCGCAAGGCCGAGGCCCTTCGAAAAGGGTCCGGCCTTGCGCTTCGTTTAATGCCTGCAGTCGGGACTTTAATGAGACGAGCCGTCGGAAGGCGTCGGCGTAGGCGTCGGGATCGAAGCCATCTGCTGCCCTTCGAGCATCTCGTTCTTGTCGCCGCGGAACATGCGCTGCAGCTTGTCGACCCAAGTCGGCGCCGCGTCGATCAACCGTTCGAACAGATGCGTCTGGTTGTCAAGCGGAACGACCTTGACGCCTTGCGCGCCGACCACGAGAAAAGCGATCGGGCTGATCGAGACGCCGCCGCCGCTGCCGCCGCCGAACGGCATCTGTACGCTCGCGTTGTGGCCGCCGTCTTGTTGATTGTGGTTTTGCTTCTGTCTGCCCTGCTCCTCCATGCCCTGGAACTCGGAGCCGCCTGCCGCAAAGCCGAAGCCAACCTTGCTGATCGGCAAAATGACGCTGCCGTCAGGCGTTTGCACGGGCTCGCCGACGATCGTGTTGACGTCGACCATTTCTTTGATATTTTCCATCGCGGTCTGCATCAAACCTTGAATCGGATGTTCGGACATGCTCTCGCTCGCCTCCTGAACTGTATGCTGTGCGGCAATCGGATACGATGATGCCTTCCGCCCGGTCATAGGGTAACCTTGTGGCGAGCGGTTTATGTACCGCCTTTAAAAGCTCGCGCAGCCAAATGTACCGTCAGTGCTGCGTCTGCCCGGGGATCGCGCGCCAGTTCCTGTAAGCCCTGCGAAGAGCCGCTCCGTATTGAAGCCTCGGCAGCACGCGAAGCGCATGAACCGCTGCCGTGCCCATACGGATCCTGAAGTCCGCCTCCCACACGACGCTGAGTTCCACGCCGCCGTATACGGGCACGACCTCGCCGTGCGGATGCGTCCTCAGCTTCACGAAGCGGTCGAGCACGCCTGCCGCCAACCCCATCACTGACCAGCATAGCCCGGTCGCGACTCCCGTTGAAGCCGCGTCGCCGGTCCCGATCCGTATGTCCATCCGATAGCGCGTGCATTCGACCTTGCGAAGCCCCGCGAACATCCAGCCTTTCAGCTGTCGCACCGACCGAAGCGCTTCTTTGGCTGCCAGCCTCAAGCGTCGTATGCTGCGCATATTGATCAGTCTGCCCTTTCCGCCGCCCTCCCGGCCCGCTCCAGGCGCGTCCGACTTCTGTTTGAAATCGTATGCGACGCCGGTGGACGAGATCCGGATCGTCGGAATCTCCAGCTTCAAGCGGTAGAGGCCGTAAACCGCATGCACGATCACGATGAGCTGGTCGAGCTTCCCGCTGCGGGAGTAACGGACGCGGATGCGGACGAAGGACATACTGGCGGCGATCGCGACTGCAACAACGCAGGCGCAAGCCGCCGTCCAAAACCAAAAGACCATACGCTCCCCGCCTTTCGCATGGGGATAGTATGGCCTCGGTACATGGGTTCATGCGCATAATACAGATTAGAATTCCCAATCGTCGCTTTGCGGAGCCCCTTCGGGCGATCGCGCCGCCTTCTCTCTTTTTTCTTCCGGCTCTTCCTGCTCTTCTTCCCGATCGAAGGAACGGGGAGAATCCACGTCGTCTCGCTCGAATTCGTCGTCGGCCGGCAAGCCCGACATCAGCGCGCGATCGAGATCGTCGAGCGACAGCTGCCGTCCTTCGATCCGCTCGAACAGCATGCGCGTGCGCTCCTCCATCTCGTCGTCCGCCTCGCCGACGACCGGATCCGGCAGATCCTCGATGCCGGACAGACCGAAGTAGTCAAGAAACGCCTTGGTCGTCCCGTACAAGATCGGCCTGCCGATCTGCTCGGCGCGGCCGACCTCTTCGATCAGGTCCTTGGCCACGAGCGTCTGTAGCGGACGTTCCGCCTTGACGCCGCGAATCTCTTCGATCTCGACGCGGGTGATCGGCTGTCGATAAGCGACGATGGACAGCGTCTCGAGGGCTGCCTGCGAGAGCGGCGTGCGCGCAGGAGAGTAGGCCAGCTTCTCGAAGTAAGCGGCATGCTCCGGCGCTGTCGTAAGCCTGTAGGTCCCGGCGATCTCGGCGATGCGAATGCCGCGTTTGCGGCGAACGAGATCCTTTTGCAAGTCCTTCACGATGTCGGTGACGACTTCGCCGTCGACCTCCACGACTTCCGCGATCGCCTTTTTGGTCAGGCCTTCTTCGCCGGCGACGAACAGCAGGCCTTCAAGTACCGATTTCAAGGTCGAATAATCCATCGTCGTCGGCCTCCCTTCCCGTCCACGTCAGCACGATCTCGTCGAACAGTCCGCTCTGGTGGCAGCTGACCCATCGACGTTTCATCAGCTCGAGTACGGCCAGGAACGTCGCGACGATCTCCTCCCGCACCGGCGCTTCGCCGATGAGCTGGGAGAACATGACCTTGGCTTCGCCTGCAGCCCCGCGCGACTTCAGCACGCCCATAATGTCCCGGATGCGGTCCTTGACGGAGATCTCATCTCTCGAGATTGCGGACACCCGGCTGCGGCCTGCCGCGCGCCGAAGCGCCTTGCGGAAGGCGCGGACCAGGTCGTCAACGTGCAGACCCTCGACCGGGTTGCGTTTGACGTGAGGCTCGAACGGCGACAGGTCGTACGGCTCGCGCGTGAAAACAAGGCTCCGTTCCAGCTCGTGCTCGCGCAATTGACCGGCGATCGCTTTGAACTTGCGATATTCGATCAGCCTGCGGATGAGCTCCTCGCGCGGATCCTCGCCGAAATCGTCCATCTCCGTCAGCCATGGCTCGTCCGTAACCGGAGGCTTCGGCAGCAGCTGCCGGCTCTTCATGGACAGCAGCGTCGCCGCCATAACGAGGAATTCGCTCGTCACGTCGAGCTCGAGCTCGGTCATCGCCTCCAGGTAGGCCATGTATTGATCGGTGATGTCGCTGATCGAGATATCCTCGATCGCAATCTCGGCTTTGTCGATCAAGTGGAGCAGCAGATCGAGCGGGCCTTCGAACGTTTCCAGCTTGTATAATACGGTCGTGCCGATTGTCATTCACCCTTCCCGTGCGAAAAAAAACGAAACTGCGCCGGCAGGCGGCCCCTGCGATAAGAGGGCAATTAGCCCCCGCCTTCCCGCATGCCGGCGACCGTTTAGGGATCAGCCCTGCAGCGCCCGCGTAAGGTTGGCCATCTCGATCGCGGTAGCCGCGGCTTCCCAGCCCTTGTTGCCGGCTTTGGTGCCCGCGCGCTCGATCGCTTGCTCGATGCTGTCGACGGTCAGCACGCCGAATACGGTCGGGACGCCCGTCTTCAGTCCGACGGCGGCTACACCTTTGGCGGCTTCGTTGCACACGTAATCGAAGTGCGGCGTGGAGCCGCGGATGACGGCGCCCAGCGTGATGACCGCGTCATACTTGCCGCTTTCCGCCATCTTCTGCGCGATCAGCGGAATCTCGAACGCGCCCGGCACCCAGGCGACCTCGACCTCATGATCCTCCGCGCCGTGGCGCTTGAACGCATCCAGTGCGCCGCTCAGCAGCTTGGAGGAGATAAATTCGTTAAAACGCCCGACTACAACTCCGTATTTTAACCCTTGGGAGATCAGATTGCCTTCATAAACGAATGCCATTTTTTTCATCCTCTCTTCGGCGCTACGCCGGTCTGTTCGTTTTGCTCGATCGTCGGTATGGCGGGCAGCGGCTGCTCCGCATCTTCAGCGAAGGATAGCAGATGCCCCATCTTCGAACGCTTCGTTCTCAGATACGAACGGTTATCTTCGTTTTCCGTCATCTGAATCGGCACGCGCTCTACAATCTCCAGGCCGTAGCCTTCGAGACCGCGAATCTTGCGCGGATTGTTCGTCAGGAGCCGGATGCGCCGTACGCCGAGATCCTTCAGGATCTGCGCGCCGATGCCGTAATCCCTCAGATCGGGCGCGAATCCCAATTTAATATTCGCTTCGACCGTGTCCAATCCTTCTTCTTGCAGCCGATAGGCGCGAAGTTTGTTCAGCAGGCCGATGCCGCGACCTTCCTGCCGCATGTACAGCAGGATGCCTCTGCCCTCGCGGGCGATCTGGCGCATCGCGGCTTCCAGCTGAGGGCCGCAATCGCAGCGGTGCGAGTGGAAAATGTCGCCGGTAAGGCATTCCGAGTGAACCCTCAGCAGCACCGGTTCGCTGTCGTCGATGACGCCTTTGACGAGCGCGACGTGCTCCTTGTTGTCGACCTCGTTCGAATAAGCGACCATCTCGAACTCGCCGAAGTCGGTCGGCATCCTCACCGACACCTCGCGTTTCACAAGCTTTTCCTTGTCGTTGCGATAGCGGATCAGGTCTTGAATGGAGATCAGCTTAAGATCGTATTCCTTGGCGAAAAGCTGCAGGTCGGGCAGGCGCGCCATCGTCCCGTCCTCCTTGATGACCTCGCAGATGACGGCGGCCGGCTCCGATTCGCACAAAATCGCCAGATCGACAGCCGCTTCCGTATGACCCGAGCGGCGCAGCACGCCGCCTTTTTTCGCGATGAGCGGGAATATATGTCCCGGCTTGCGGAAATCGCCCGCCTTGGCCTCCGGATCGATAAGCCCCTTAACGGTCATCGCGCGCTCGTAAGCGGAAATGCCTGTCGTCGTAGAGACGTGATCGACGGAGACGGTGAAGGCCGTTCCGTGGTAATCCGTATTATGGCTCACCATTGGCGGCAGTTCCAACTGTTCCGCACGTTCCTGCGTAATGGGCGCGCAGACGAGACCTCTCGCCTTCGTAATCATAAAGTTGATGACATCGGGCGTCGCCTTCTCGGCAAGCGCGATGAGATCGCCCTCGTTTTCCCGATCCTCGTCGTCCACGACCAATACCATCTTGCCGTTTTTCAAATCTTCGAGCGCCGCCTCGATCGTATCGAATGCCTGATGTTCCATGGCGTTATTCCCCCTTCTCCAGTGCCTGTCAGAAACCGAATTCTCTTAGCTTCGCCTCGGTAAGCCCGGGCGCTGCGGCCGCAGGCTGGCTTTGATGCCGTTCGTGCAGCAGATGGTCGATATATTTGCCTAAAATATCGTTTTCTACGTTGACCGTATCGCCCGGCTGTTTGTGCGCGAGCGCCGTCTCCCCCAGCGTATGGGGGATGATCGAGACGGTAAGCGTCCCGGATGTCCTGTCGACCGATACGACCGTCAAGCTGATGCCGTCCAGCGTGATCGATCCCTGCGGCACGACGAGTCGCATCAGATGCGCTTGCTCCGGCCGAAGCCTGAACACAACCGCGTTCGCTTCAGGCGTCCGCGACACGATCGTCGCGGTGCCGTCCACGTGCCCCTGCACGATATGCCCGCCGAAGCGCCCGCCGGCCAGCATCGCGCGCTCCAGGTTGACCGGCTCGCCCGGTTTCAGATGTTTGAGGTTCGTATGCCGGTAAGTCTCCGGCATGACGTCGGCGCTGAAGCTGCCGCCGCCGAACGAGACGACCGTCAGACAGACGCCGTTCACGGCGATGCTGTCGCCGAGCTTCACGTCTTCCAGCACCTTGCGCGCCGATACCGTCAGCAGAAGCGCTTCGCCGCGGCTCTCGACCCGCGACAACCGGCCGACTTCCTCTATGAGTCCCGTGAACATTCGCCTAACCCCTTTCTTCCGCCCGCTCCGGGTAGCCGGTTACGCACCAGTCGTCCCCATAGCGCTCGATGGACGCGATCTTGATGCCGGCTGCGTCGCCCATCCGCTCCGGACCGCTAAAGGCGAATCCCGAAGGCGCGCCGTCGCCGACGATCTTCGGCGCATAGAACAGCATGACCTTGCTTACGAGACCCGCTTCGAGCAGGGAGCCGTTCAGAATGCCGCCTCCTTCGACCAGCACGGAGCCGATTCCGCGTTCGCCGAGCGCCTTAAGCCCCGCCAAGAGGTTCACGCGAGGCCCCGGTCCGCAGCGGACGATCTCTGCTCCGGCCGCTGTGAGCCGTCCCGCGGCCGATTCGTCTGCTTCGTCCGTCGTGAGCACGATCGTATGCGCCTCGGCGTTCAGCACGCGAGCGCTTAGCGGCAGCCGGAGCCGCGAATCGACGACGACGCGCACGGGGTTCAGTCCGGGCACCGCGAGTCTCGTCGTAAGCTCCGGATCGTCCGCGAGGACGGTACCCGCGCCGACCATAATCGCCTGATGGCGATGTCGCAGCGTGTGGACGGCTTCCCGCGATGCGGCGCCCGTGATCCAGCGGCTGTGACCGGTCCGAGTCGCGATGCGGCCGTCGAGCGTCAGCGCCGTCTTCACCGTCACAAATGGCATCCCCGTGACGATGAAGTGATTGAACGCCTCGTTGAGCGCGCGCGCTTCCTCGCCGAGCAGGCCGACTTCGACTTCGATTCCGCTCTCGCGAAGCCTTGCGATGCCGCTGCCTGCGACGAGCGGATTCGGATCCTCCGTCGCCACCACGACCCGCCGGACGCCCTCCGCGATCAGACGGTCGCAGCACGGCGGCGTCCGTCCGAAGTGACTGCACGGCTCGAGCGTCACATAGGCGGTCGCTCCGGCAGCCTCGCTGCCTGCCATGTTCAGCGCGTGCACCTCGGCATGCGCCTCGCCGCGCTTGAGATGCGCACCGATCCCGACGATCCGGCCTTCCTTGACGACGACACAGCCGACCATCGGATTGATCCCGGTCTGGCCGGCGGCGCCCGCCGCCGTCTGAAGCGCGAGGCGCATGTAGAACGCATCGTTCAGCAACTCCATCCCCCGCCACTCCCTTTCCACGCTTGCTTGGCAAAACCAAAAAAACCCCGGAGATCCATCCCCCGGGGTCGAATTGACGCACAGCATTAAACAGACCTATGGCGTGCATGGTCGGCGACAGCGCCATCTCAGGCTGCACCCGTTCCAAGATTGTGAATAGATGCACAAACACAATAACGGAATGATGCAACTCGTTACGGACGACAGTGCTTTGCCAAACTCAAATACACGCGGTTGGCCGCGCTGCGCTCCCTTCTCCCATCCAGACTGTAACTGTCGGTCCCGGATTCTCACCGGGTCCACCGCTTCGCGCCTACATCGGTATGGATGGCGCTAATACGGGTCACGGACTGACGGCCGGTCCCGCCCGCATGGGCTAGGGAGAGCCGATCACCGCCGGTGGGGAATTACACCCCGCCCCGAAGGCAAGCTGCGTAACGGCGTATGGCCGAGACGCTGAAAAAAATTGTAACACTCCGTCGCTGAAATAGCAAGCATAATTCTGACAATTCAAGTCGGATTAGCCATTGGACCTTGTCTCATGGGATGGTTCCAGTTGCAATAGGCCCGGATGTGAATCGCTCCAATGCGAATGGCCCCGATGTGCACCTGGAAGGCCCGGAGGCGGATGGCCCGGATCCGATTGGCCGAGATTGGCTGAGTTGCGATTGGCTGAGATGCGATTGGCCGAGATCCGACTGCCGAGATGCGAAAAAGCCCGCGCTCCAGCGCGGGCTTGTCGATTTTATGAATTATTCGGTGACCGAGATCGATTCGAACTTGTCTCCGCCGCGCAGCGCGTCTACGTGCTCCATGCCCGAGACTACCTTGCCGAATACGGTGTGGACGCCATCCAGGTGAGGCTGCGGGGAGTAGACGATGTAGAACTGGCTGCCGCCCGTGTTCTTGCCGCGATGGGCCATGGCGAGCGCGCCGCGCTCGTGCTTGTTCGGGTTGATCTCGCAGTCGATCTCGTAGCCGGGACCGCCCGTGCCGTTGCCGTTCGGGCAGCCGCCCTGCGCGACGAAGCCCGGGATGACGCGGTGGAAGCTCAGATTGTTATAGAAGCCCGTGTTGGCCAGCTTCTCGAAGTTAGCCACCGTGTTGGGGGCGTCTTTGTCGAACAGTTCGATGACGACCTCGTTGCCGTTCGCCAGTTTAATCGTAGCTTGTTTGGACATGGAATCTGCACTCCTTTGTTTGCTCTCGTTTGGACTCGTCCCATCATACTACATTTTGCGAAAAAAAGGAAAAGGCGGCGACGCGGAAGCTTGAACTCCCGTGCCGCCGCCTCGCCTTCGGATATTCGTGCACGCAATACGCGAGCTTGCGTCAGCCGACGACCGCTTGCTTCTTCAGACGCTCGGGCAGCAGATCGTTGCGGGCGATGTCCTCGAACGATTCGCGCGCGACGACCAGATCGGCTTGTCCGTCCTTCACGAAGACGACGGCAGGACGGCGAATGCGGTTGTAGTTGCTCGCCATCGCGTAGTTGTAGGCGCCGGTGCAGAACACGGCGAGCAGATCGCCGGAATTGACGGCCGGCAGCTTGAGATCCCAGATCAGCATGTCGCCGCTCTCGCAGCATTTGCCTGCGATCGATACGAGCTCCGTCGCTTGTTCTTCGGGACGGTTCGCAAGGACGGCTTCGTACTTCGACTCATACAGCGCAGGGCGCGGGTTGTCGGTCATGCCGCCGTCGACCGCCACGTACTTGCGCACGCCGGGGATGTCTTTGCTCGTGCCGACGGTATAGAGCGTCGTGCCGGCATCGCCGACGATGCTGCGGCCCGGCTCGACCCAGATCTCGGGCAGCGGATAGTCGGCCGCCGTGAACGAATCCTTGATAGCGTCCGTGATCGCCTTGACGTACGTGGATACAGGCAATGGCGTGTCGCCCTCGACATACCGGATGCCGAACCCTCCGCCGAGATTGATAACGGAAAATGTCTTGTCCAGCTTCGCGCGCACTTCAAGCGAGAACGCGGCAACCTTTTCGACCGCCATGCGGAAGCCCTCGACCTCGAAAATCTGCGAGCCGATGTGCGAATGGACGCCGAGCAGGTTCAACTGCGGTTGGCGCAGCGCCTCTTCCACGGCGCGAAGCGCCGTGCCGTTGCCGATGTCGAAGCCGAACTTCGAATCCTGCTGGCCGGTCGAGATGTAATCGTGCGTATGCGCTTCGACGCCCGGCGTGACGCGCAGCAGGATGTTCACCTTCTGGCCGCGCTCGGCGGCGATCGCGTTCAGCATGGCGAGCTCCGTGAAGTTGTCGACGACGAAGCAGCCGATGCCCGCCTTGAGCGCCATCTCGATCTCGTCGGGCGTCTTATTGTTGCCGTGGAAGTGAATGCGCTCCGCCGGGAAGCCGGCTTGAAGCGCCGTGTACAGCTCGCCGTCGGAAACGACGTCGAGGCTCATGCCCTCTTCTTCGGCGACGCGGCACATCGCCATGACGCAGAAAGCCTTGGAGGCGTAGGCGACCTGGAATTTAAGGCCTGTCGCCTTGAACGCTTCGACATATTCGCGCGCGCGCTGACGCACGAGCGCTTCGTCGACGACATAAAGCGGCGTGCCGAACTTCGCGGCGAGATCGAGCGTGTCGACGCCCCCGATCTCCAGATGACCTTTGTCGTTGATGCGGCTGGTACCGTGGAAGTACATGTATGCTTTCCCCTTTTCGGACTGGAATTCGGATTGTTCGACGTCGGACGACGGTCAGCGACCGCTCTCCGACTCGTTAATCTGAGTATATCCCAGTTCGCCATCGAGGGAAATGGAGGAATTCGCGCATCATTTGCATTCATTCGCTAGGGCCGGCGCCCGCCTTTACACCGGCTGCTTGTCGGACTGCTTCGCTCTATAGATCGACGGGCGCATCCGGCTCTTCGGCAGCGGCCGCCGCAGCAGAACGTTCAGCATGGCCGGCCCGTTGAACGGGATAAACGGCCACATATACGGCGTGTTGTACGAGCGGATCATCACGAGTCCGATCAGCATCAGCGCGGCCCCGGCGACGAAGCCCGGCAGTTGGAATAGAAAAACGGCGACGAGCAGGACGAGCCGAACGACGCGGTTGGCCAGGCCGAGCTCGTAACTCGGCGTCGCGAATGTACCGATCGCCGCGACCGCCATGTACAGAATGACCTCGTTGATAAACAGGCCCGTCTTGACGGCAATATCCCCGATTAAGATGGCCGATACGAGCGACATCGCGGTTACGAGCGGCGTCGGCGTATGAACGGCGGCGAGGCGCATAAGATCGACGCCGATCTCGACCAACAGGAACTGCACGACAAGCGGCAGGTCTCCGATTTTATCGGCGCCAAGGAACCACAGCCACTGCGGCCGCAGCTCCGGCGACTCCGCGTACATGTACCAGAGCGGCATGAGGAACATGGAAGCCAGCAGGCCAAAAAAACGAATCCAGCGCAAGTACGTCCCGATGAACGGACTCTGCCTGTTCTCCTCCGCATGCTGGATCAGATCGAAGTAAGTGGTGGGCAGCATCATCACGCTTGGAGATGTGTCGACGAGCACCGTCACGCTGCCTTCAAGCAGATGCGAGGCGACGACGTCGGGACGTTCGGAATAGCGGACGAGCGGAAACGGATTCCAGCCCGTCTTCACCGTCACTTCCTCCAGCTGCTTGTCCGCAAGCGGGATGCCGTCGATTTTGACCGCCTTGATCTTGTCCCGCACCGCTTCGACCAGCTTGGTGTCCGCGATGTCGTCGATATATACGATCGCCACGTCGGTCTGCGTGCGCTCGCCCACCTTGGTGATCTCGAAGCGCAGTCTCGGATCGCGAAGCCGTCTGCGGATGAGACCTACGTTCGTCAATATCGCTTCCGTGAAGCCGTCTTTGCTGCCGCGCACGACCTTCTCGAGCTCGGGCTGTTCAGGCTGACGCCCTGGATATTGTTTGGCGTCGAGCAGCAGCGCGCGCGGTTCTCCGTTCACATAGAAGGCCGCATTGCCCATGAGCACGTCGTTCACCATCTCCGTGAACGATTCGCTTTTGCGGATCTGGATCGTCGGCATGTAATAGCTGAAAAAACTTTCGAGTGCGTCCTGATTGACGCTTTCCGGCGACAAGTAGGACAAGCGCTTCAATATTTCCGTCAACGCGGTATCCTTGGCGAAGCTGCTCAAAAACAAGAGCCCCGTACGCCGTGCGCCGAACGTCATTTCTCTTACCTGAACGTCGAACGAGCTCTCCAGTCCGAGCTTCCGCTTGATTTTGTCGAGCCATTCGTCCATATCGGCGGGAATCTCTTCCGCTTCCTTCTGATCGGCGGCCTGCCGCTCGGCTTTCGCCGATTTGCGATCGTCGGACTGCTCTGTCTGAGCCCGCTCCCGCCCGTTCGCGTAACCCTCCTCCTCCTGCTTGCTCGCCTGCCGGGCTTCTGATTTTTGCGCAAATCCGTCAGCCCGGTCTTTCGCGGCGACATCGCCGCTCTGACCCAAGCGTTCTTCCTCTGATTTCGCTTCCTGCTTCTTTTCCTGCTTCTTTTCCTGCTTCTTTTCCTGCTTCATTTCCTGCTTCGCTTCCTGTTCGTTCGCATCCTCATCTTGCGAGTACGGCTTGTCCGCTCGCTCGACTTCGGTCTGCTTCTCGGCCTTCCTTCCGTCCTTCCCGTCCTTGCTGTTTACTTCGTGTCTGGCGAATTTATCCTTACCCGTGCGTTTGCGTCGGCCTTGTTCGCCGGAGATGAGCGGTCTGATCGCCGGAAGCTCCTTAGGCCGATCGGAGGGCGCCGGAACGTCCTCCCGATTCAAATCCATGCTGCCGTGCTCCGTCATATCCACGCCAATTCCCTCCTGTCATTGATGCATCTGTTGAAACAACAACCAATCCGCCAGCGAACCCGCCACCTTGCCCAGTACCATGGCAAGCAGCAGATAGAACAAATACCGACCGAGCTGCAGGCGCTTGGCGACGATGGGGATCACGTTCAGCACTTCGGTGAGCGCTGCCGCCAGCATGCCGACGAATATGCCCTGCAAAATGGCGGGCGCAAGGAGCCAACCCTTTGCCAAGGAAAGTCGCCAGTCGAACATATCCGCGCAGTTGAACCCGATAACGCCGGCAAGCAGCGCCGACTCGAATATTGCAGAGCGGCGATGGGCCCGCGCGAGCTGTACGAGCCGGGGCACGATATCGAGCACGATCAAAAGAGCCACGAAGGCGCTCCCCACCGCGAACCCGCCCGACAGGCCGACTACCGCCACTAAGACTTCGCCGGTAAGCTCAATCATCCGGCCCATCCTCCCGCTGCCTCGTTTTGGCGTATTCCTCCGTGATGACGTAGCGGTTCACGCTTTCTTGGTACATGAACATCTCGACTTCCAGCGGATTCGGCTCGTCGTTCAGCCGCTTGCGAAACACGCGGTTGAAAAAAATAAGCATGCCCAGCCCCACGCCGATCGAATAAGGCACCTCGAACAGCCAGGCATGTCGATCGGGCCGGCCGGTGAGCAGCTCGATGATTCTCCGCTGGACGACCGGCATATCGACGTCCGCATGGAAATTCATGATGGCCATGCCCGAACCGAAAAAGAGCAGCAGCCAAGCCGCTACGAGCAACGCATAACGTGGTTTGATCTTCCCTTCGGGCGACGTTTCCAGCAGAACGTGCGGCTCGCCGAACGTCTCGACCGTTAGCGAAGGTTCCAGCCGGCGAATCAGGCGCACGATCTGAAGCATATCGATCATGAGCAGGTTGCCGTCCTCCGGCCGCATTTTCCATACCGTCAGTTCGCGGATCTTGTCCGCATAACGCCGATCGGTCTCGATCGACGCGATATCTCCCAGTTTAATCAATGCTCCGGGCGGTACGACGACCCGTCTGCGCAAGCGTAAATATACAATTCCCGCGTCCAACCGCCACACCTCCAGCGATCGTTTCCTTGTAGTATGAGGCAAGGATGGACATCCAATCCGCTTAAGTCGCAAATCGGGGCGCCCGTCCAGAACTTCCATTCCGGGCACGCAAAAAGGCCGCGCACCCTTTAAGGGGCGAGCGGCCTCATGCAAAACCATTTATTGCGCGATTTGTTCCTTGATGCTCTGCAATATTTTTTTCTCGAGCCGACTCACCTGGACCTGAGAGATGCCAAGTCTGCCGGCCACTTCCGACTGCGTCTGATCGCGGAAATAGCGCAAGTATACGATCAACCGCTCCCGCTCGGATAACGCTTGAATCGCCTGCGTAAGCGCAAGCTTATCGAACCATTTCTCCTGCGCATCGTCGGAGATCTGATCCATGAGCGTGATCGGATCGCCGTCGTTTTCGAACACCGTCTCGTGAATCGAGGTCGGCGGTTTGTTGGCCTCTTGCGCGAATACGATCTCTTCGGGCGTCACCCCTAGACGTTCTGCGACTTCCCCGATCGTCGGCTGTCTGCCAAGCACCTTCGACAGCTCGTCCTTCGTCTTGCGCACGCGGCCGGCCATTTCCTTGAGCGACCGACTTACCTTAAGCGTACCGTCGTCGCGCAGGAAGCGCTGAATCTCGCCGATAATCATAGGCACCGCATAAGTAGAAAACTTGACGTCGTAAGAAAGGTCAAACTTGTCCACCGACTTCAACAAGCCGATGCATCCGATCTGGAACAGATCGTCCGGATCGTATCCCCGGCCTGCGAACCGCTGCACGACCGACCATACGAGTCTGATATTGCTGGATACTAGCGTATCGCGTGCGGCCATATCGCCCGACTGACTGAGCGCGATGAGCCGCTTGACCTCCGCATCTTCAAGATAACCCGGCGGCGAAGATCGTTTCCATTCGATATCCATGCCCCCAACCCCTGCCGCGGTATTAGTTGAACAATGCTTTTTTGGATTCGATCCGCTTCTTCATTCTGAGGCTTGTCCCTTGATGCGGCGCGCTAACTGCTTCAAACTCGTCCATAAAATTTTCCATGATCGTAAATCCCATGCCGGAACGCTCCAGTTCCGGTCGGGAGGTGAACAACGGCTGTCTCGCGATCTCTAAATCTTCGATGCCCCGGCCCTCGTCGCGGATTAGAATCGAGATGGTATCGCCGGCGATCTCCACTTCCAGATGAACGATCCCGGACGGATCGTTGTCGTAGCCATGGATGATGGAATTAGTGACCGCTTCCGACACGACCGTCTTGATGTCGTTGATCTGATCGAGCGTCGGATCGAGCTGGGACACGAAGGACGCGACGGCGACCCGCGCGAACGCTTCATTCTCCGACCTTGCGGCGAAGGAGAGCTTCATATGATTATCGATGCTCATGATACGACCTCCAGACCGGCTAACGCCGAGCGTTCATTGTCATAGAATGATAGAATTTTGAACAAGCCCGACAGCTCAAAAAGCCGTTTGACATTGTCGTGGGCGTCGCAGACGACCATCCGGCCGCCGCGGCCTTTGACAAGCTTGTAACGCCCGAGCACGACGCCCAGACCCGAGCTGTCCATGAACTGCAGATCTCTTAGACTAAGCACTACGTGGTCGCATCTGCCGCGCAGTATCGCGTCCTCCATCTTGAAGCGAACGATGTCCGCCGTATGATGGTCCAATTCCCCTCTTAAGCGAACGATGAGCACGTTGCGCTGCTGTTCAAGTTCTACCTGCAAACTCATGAACGATTCTCCTCTCATGCGCCTTCAAGTTTATGGTAGATGCATATCATTCTACGGCGGCCCTCTTCATTCCTGCCCTCCGACAAAACTAGAAGAAGCCTTTGAAAAGCCGACAAAATACGCAAAGAAGCGGAGACGAAATTCGTCCCGCCGCCTTGCGTTGCCGTCATTTCCCGCCTAAGAAGAGCTTGCCGGCGGATCGCTTGAGGAGCGTCCAGTACCCCGCTTTGTCCACGTGCTGGGGTGCTTCGATCGGAAACTCGGTCAGCACTTCGTTGCCTCGGTATACGATCAGCTTGCCGACCTGCTGGCCCGCCTTGACCGGCGCAGTGGTCTTGTCTTGAAGCACCAGCTCGTGACGGATATCCTTGCCGCCTTCGCCCTTGCGCACCAGAATACTGTACGAATGCTTCGCGGTTAGCGGCAATTCAGCCGTCTCGCCCTTCTCGATCTTCAGCTTGCCGATCGCATCTCCCGATTTGTAGATCTGTACGTTCGAATATTGGGCGAACGCGTAATCCAGAAGCTTCGAGACCTCGGCATTGCGTGTCTTCGTGTTGGGCTCGCCCATAACGACGACGATCATGCGCAGATTGTCCCGCTTCGCCGTCGCGGACAGACAGAACTTCGCTTCGCTCGTGAAGCCCGTCTTCAAGCCGTCGGCGCCGGGATAGAACCGCACGAGCTTATTCGTATTGACGAGCCAAAACGGCTTTTCCTTGTCTTTACGCAAGTAATCCTGATAGGCGCCCGTGTACTTCGTAATCTCGGGATGCTTCAGCAGCTCCCGCGACATGACAGCGATATCGTGCGCGGAAGAGACATGGCCGGCGGCCGGCAATCCGTTGCAATTCGCGAATCGCGTATCCTTCATGCCAAGCTCCTGGGCGCGCTTGTTCATCATCTTCACGAACTCTTCCTCGCTGCCGGCGAGCTTCTCCGCCAGCGCTACCGAAGCATCGTTGCCCGAAGCCATGGCGACGCCCTTGAGCATATCGTTGACCGTCATCTGTTCGCCCGGTTCCAGAAAAATCTGCGATCCGCCCATCGATGCCGCGTATTCGCTCGTCGACACTTGATCGGTCAGCTTGAGGCGGTCGTCGTCGATCGCTTCCATGACCAGCAGCATCGTCATAATTTTCGTGATGCTGGCGGGCGGCAGCGCCGAATGACTGTTTTTCTCGTAAACGACGGTGCCGCTGTCCGCGTCCATAAGAACGGCCGAGCGCGCGTTCGCGGCCAGATCCGTCTGGGGTCCGCCGGCTTGCGGCGCCCCGTTTTCTTTTGCCCATGCCGATGCGGGCAACAACAGCGATGCCGCGACGCTCAGCGCGATGGCATGTCTTAGGGGTGTTCGAAGAAGCTTGCGTTGATGGTGACTCAAGGATGATGTCCCTCCTGCCGGCCGGCCCGTGGCCAACCTGGAATCGTCTTGAGACCTAGTGTGCCCGCAGCATCTGCATCATATTCCAAGTTGTGGAGAGGAATGTGGGATATCGCTACAAGCCGGTGTTAGCGATGCTCAAAACCTAATCTCAAGTTGGAATATTCTGGTTCCGCGCATGTGGCAAATAGCCTTGCGGACCGTTTCCCGGCTTATCCCGTTCGCTCAATTGGAAGGCCGATTTTGACCAAGGAATCTTGACCGAGGAATCAAATGTTCAAAAACAAAGAGTGAAACTGCAATCTAATGGGAGTTAGCAGTTCGAGGCGAATTCGGATTTGGAACTGCAATCTAATAGTAATTAGCACTTCGAGACATATTCGTTCGTTTGAACATAGAGGATCCTAAGCGAAAAAGGCCCTTAAGCTGCGAAATACCGGACTTTAACCGGCGGCCGAGGCCGCGTCAATTGGCGATATGTGATCGTCATCGTGGTACCGCACAGTCGGAGAAGATCTTGAATCGAACCGTATTTGCCGCAACGGATGTTATGAATATATGATTGCTGATTTAAATAGGCCTGCAAGTGCTTGGGCCCGATGCCTTGCAGCGTATGGTCAAACCAACGCATCGCGTGAAGCAAAGGTTGAGACAGAGGCTTAAAGCTGTTCATGCCGCGATAGGAGAAGGTTTTGACCTTCCTAAAATCCTCGGCTACGTTCTTTTCGCAAAAAATGTCGTATACATACCTGACCAGGAGACGTGACTTCCCTGCAACGTCCAGATCCATTTGCGCCATTTTGATTTCCAGGATCTTTTCTCCCTCCAAGGACGCGCCAATGACGATTGGTTGATCTGTAGGCTCCATAATCAGACTGGAGAAGCACCTCCAGCCGTAAATGCCCCCTGTAACGGCAACGTTACCGGACAGCTTTTGCTCATTCGCCTCCTGCGTCAGGGCGTCTCGCAGCTTGTGGCCGATCAGCCAAGCAGTTTTGTATGTAACGCCTAATATCTCGGAGAGCGATACCGACGTCGCTTCCTCGGCGATCCAAAGCATGGCTCTAAGCCAGGAACGGAGTGGCGTCCGCGTACCGTGCATGACAGTCCCTGAAGTGATCGAGGTCTGCTGCCGACAGGACGAACAGACATAGATGGGATGTTTACGCGTGTTTAATACGGAACAGTAAGCATTGGAACAAGCCGGGCAGCGATAACCATTTGGCCAGCGCGAATGGAACAATGCTTCAATGCACTGTTCTTCTGTCCACTTTTCCCACGGGCCCTTCGGAAAAACGATCGGCTGCATCTTCGCACCTCGAATAGGAACATTTGTTCTTATTCTATCCAACGCCCGGACATAAGTCAATCCGTGTTTGAACGTTCTTTGAGCGAAGGGGATAAGCCGGGAAAGGTGTGCGGAGGCATGTTTCACCAGCTAACCTTCCAGATTTACCCATAAGAAAAACCCCCGTATCCAATTTGGATCGGGGGTGTATAACGGTACCGTTTTATTGAATGATCCCGTGCAGCAGCGGTCTGTCGGGACCTCGCTCGGCGCCAAGGCGGTATGCCGCACGAACCGATTCGACGGCGCTTGCCGACCGCTCGTCGTCTGCACGAACGTACAACACCGCCAGGGGCTCGCCCTCGCGAACGAAGTCGCCGGGCTTCGCCGCCAGCTCGATGCCGACTGCATAGTCAATCCGGTCGTCCTTCGTGGCGCGGCCCGCGCCGAGCGTCATCGCTGCCAGCCCGATCGCTTCGGCTTCAATGCCGAGCACATAGCCCGCTTGCGTTGTTGCGACCGGCAGTTGAAGAGGCGCCTGCGGCAGACGCGACAAATCCTTCGTCACTTCCGGGTCGCCGCCCTGCGCCGCGAGCAATGCCGCGAACTTGTCCAGCGCTTCGCCGGAAGAGATGGCCGCTTCAAGTCTGACGCGCGCGGCGTCCGTATCCGCGGCTACGCCTCCCAGCACGAGCATGTGGCTCGCCAGCACGAGCGATACCTCTCTAAGATCGTCAGGTCCTTCCCCGCGCAGCACTTCGATCGCCTCGCGAACCTCGAGCGCATTGCCGATCGTGCGCCCGAGCGGCTGGTCCATATCGCTGATGACGGCGACGGTGCGCCGTCCTACCTGATTGCCGATGGCGACCATCGCCAAGGCCAGCTTGGCGGCATCCTCCGGCGTCTTCATGAACGCGCCGTCCCCGGCTTTGACATCGAGCAGGATCGCATCGGCGCCTGCCGCGATTTTTTTGCTCATAACGGAGCTCGCGATGAGCGGGATCGACTCGACAGTCGCGGTCACGTCGCGGAGCGCGTACAGCTTTTTGTCGGCAGGCGCGATATTGCCGCTCTGCCCGATGACGGCCACGCCAAGCTCGTTCACCTGGGCGAAGAAATCGTCGCGGCCCAACTCGGTGCGGAAACCAGGGATCGCCTCGAGCTTGTCGATGGTGCCCCCGGTGTGCCCAAGTCCGCGTCCGCTCATCTTAGCTACGGGTACGCCGCAGGCGGCGACAAGCGGCGCGACGATCAGCGTCGTCTTGTCCCCGACGCCGCCCGTGCTGTGCTTGTCCACTTTCACGCCGGCTATCGCCGACAGGTCGACGGTATCCCCGGAGTTCGCCATCGCGAGCGTCAGCGCAGCCGTCTCTTTATCCGTCATGCCCATGAAGCATACCGTCATGGCCCAGGCAGAGATCTGATAATCCGGAATAGAACCGTCTACGAGTCCCTCGATCAAAAAAGCGATCTCGCGCTCGGTCAGTTCGCCGCCGAACCGTTTTTTGCGAATGATGTCTACTGCTCTCATGGCTACAGCGTCCTCTCTTGGTTAAAAGCTGATGCGCGGCGGCTCAAAGCTTGGGCAGCAGGGCCAGTACGAGACGGATGAACTGCTGCTTGACCCGTTCCGTCGTCTCCATGACTTCTTCGTGCGAGAGCGGCTGATCGAGGATGCCGGCAGCCATATTGCTGATGCAAGAGATGCCGATGACTTCGAGGCCCGCGTGACGGGCGACGAGCACCTCGGAGACTGTCGACATGCCCACGGCGTCCGCGCCGATGACGCGAAGCATGCGGATCTCTGCCGGCGTCTCGTAGTTCGGTCCGAGCAGACCCGCGTACACGCCTTCGCGGACAGGAATATCGAGCTCGGCTGCCGTTTGTTTGGCCAGCTCGCGCAGTCTGCGCGTATAGGCGTCGGACATGTCCGGAAAACGAACGCCGAGGGCGTTGTCGTTCGGACCGACGAGCGGATTGCGCCCGGTCAGGTTGAGATGATCGGAAATGATCATCAGGTTGCCCGGTTCGTAGTCCAGGTTGACTCCGCCCGCCGCATTCGTGACGAACAGCGTCCGGATGCCAAGCGCCTTCATGACCCGTACCGGCAGCGCCGTGCGCTCCGGCTCGTAGCCTTCGTACATATGGAACCGGCCGCGCATCAGCGCGACGGGACGACCTTGAAGCTTGCCGATGACAAGCTCGCCGGCATGGCCTTCTACGGTCGACACCGGGAAGTGCGGGATCTCCTCGTAAGGGATCGTGACGGCCTGCTCCATATCGTCCCCAATGACGCCAAGGCCGGAACCGAGAATAAGACCGACTTCGGGGCGGAGATTCGTGCGTTCGGCAATGTAAGCGGCCGCTTCCTCAATGATGTTCATGGATTGATAAACCAACTGAATCCGCTCCTCGTCAACATATCTTCTTAAATCAGCTTGTGCAGAAAGCTCGTCCCGTTCGCCGTCTTCGCGACGGCAAAGTTGTCGGCGATCGTCGCCGCCAGATCGGCATACGTCGCAAGCGTGCCAAGGTCGCCAGGCTGCCGCAGGGCAGGGCTATAGGCAAGAAGCGGGACGTATTCCCGCGTGTGGTCCGTGCCCGGATGAACGGGATCGTTGCCGTGATCGGCCGTTATGAAAAGAAGATCGTCGGGTCCGAGCTTCGCAAGCAGCTCCGGAACGGCCCGGTCGAACGCTTCAAGCGCCCGTGCGTAACCTTCCAAGTCGCGTCTGTGCCCGTATAGCGAGTCGAAATCAACGAGGTTCGTGAAAAGCAGGCCTTCGAACTCGCCGCCGAGCTGCCGAATCGTCGTGTCGATGCCGTCTTGATTGCTTTTCGTCGGGAGCGCCTTCGTAATCCCTTCTCCGCAAAAAATATCGTTGATCTTGCCGACGGCGATCACGTCCCTGCCCGCCTTCTTGAGTGCGTTAAGCACGGTAGGCTCTGGCGGCTTGACGGCGTAATCGTGCCTGTTGGGCGTGCGAGTGAAGCTGCCAGGCTTGCCGATATAGGGCCGTGCGATGACGCGGCCGACGGAATATTCATCCTTGTTGGTCAATCTGCGCGCGATGCGGCACGCTTCGTACAGCTCTTCGAGCGGGATGACTTCTTCGTGCGCCGCGATCTGGAACACGCTGTCCGCGGACGTATAGACGATCCATGCGCCGCTTCTCATCTGCTCGGGGCCGAGCTCGTCCAATATTTCCGTGCCGGAAGCCGGCTTGTTGCCGATGACGCTTCGTCCGGTTTCCTCCTCGAACGCGTCCAGCAGCCCTCGCGGAAACCCTTTGGGGAACGTCCGGAACGGCTTCTCGATTTTAAGGCCCATTAATTCCCAGTGGCCCGTCATCGTATCCTTGCCCGTCGAGACTTCGGCCATCTTGCCGTAATATGCGCCGGGGGCAGGTTCGGGCTGCCAATCGGCCAGTCGGGCGATGTTGCCCAGTCCGAGCCGCCGCAAGTTCGGCAGCTCGAGTCCGGAAGGTCCTGCCGCGATGTGGCCGAGCGTGTGCGCCCCTTCGTCGCCGTAAGCGGCGGCGTCGGGCAGCGCGCCGATACCGACGCTGTCGAGCACGATGACGGTGACTCTTTTAAACGGCATGCCTTCGTTCCTCCCTCGTATACATAGATCGTATCATTCGACTTCGTCGTCGTTGTCCGCTGCGCGGGCGCGGGGGTGGAAGCTGTCGTACACGTCCCTTAGCTTCGCCTTGCTGGAAGGCTGATACACCTGCGTCGCGGTCAGATCGGCGTGGCCGAGTATTTCCTGGACCGAACGAAGATCCGCCCCGTTGTCGACCAGGTGATAGGCGAAAGAATGACGAAGCGTGTGCGGCGTCACTTCCGTGCTGACGCCCGCGGCAGCCGCATACTTTTTAATGATTTTCCAGAAGCCCTGCCTCGTCATTCGGCTCCCCAGATGGCTCAAGAACATCGCGGCTTCGGTTCCGCTGTCGCGCACCAGCTTGGGTCTGGCTTCCTGCAAGTATTTTAACATCCAATCGCGGCACATGGAACTAATGGGGATCATCCGCTCCTTGCCGCCCGTTCCCCGGCAGACGAGCAGGCGCAGGTCTGTCCTTACGTCCTGTACGTTCAGGCCCGTGAGCTCCGTCACGCGCATCCCGGTCGCATAGAGCGTCTCCAGCATCGTGCGGTCGCGCACGCCAGCTTCATCGGACAGGTCCGGCGCTTCGAGCAGCCGCTCGACGTCCGACTGCGACAGCGCCCTCGGAGATCTGCGTACGGCCTTGGGCGCCGACAGCCGAAGCGACGGATTGGCAGGCGTCATCCCTTTTTCCAGCGCAAATTGAAAAAAGGCCCGCATGGAAACGATTCGGCGGGATATCGTCGCGTTAGAGCGTCCTTGCTCCTTCAAGCGGTTGAGGTAGGCGGACAAGTGAAACGGCTTGATATCCCCCGAACGAACGACATTGTGCTCTTCCTCGAGCACATGCGATAAATCCGTCAGATCCCGGCGGTAGCCGTCCAGCGAATTCGCAGCCAAGTGCTTCGTTGCCTTCAGGTGCGACAGAAAAGATGCGATGTCTTGCTTCATGGGGCAGCTGTCCTTCCTCGATTGCGTATATCGATTAATTCAACGCCCCGCCCCGCGAATCCTGCCCGAAGCTACTCGCCAAGCCAGTAGAACAGCTTAAGACGGTCCGCCTGCGAAGCTGGTCCGGCATTCGGGTCGCCGGATTCGAACACTTTCTCCGCCCGCCCCTCGGGAACCCGATAAGGGTCAAGCGGCGACAGCGCCGTCTGCAGCCAGCCGTAAGCATAATGAGCCGCCACCGTCAGCGACAGAAAAAGCAGCGTGAACTGAAGCCGGTCCCACCATTTTCCCATAGATTGATTCATGCCGCACCCCCTCGGAAATACGCTCGTCCGCCTTTACTTTCACCGTATGTCCGAACGCGGACGAAGATGCCGGACGAATGTCCTTGTCGCTGCACCAACCGGCGGCCATCGCCGTAAACTGCTCGCATGAAATGCGGCGGCATGCGCCGCTCTAAGAAGGGGGCCAACCCGCTATGAAAAAGTCAATCAGAAGACTCGCCATGCAACTTAAAGCGGGCGGCTCGCCCGTCCGGCAATCGGAAAGGCGCGTCATCGTGTTCAAACATAAGCAGGGTTTCGATGAATGTCTGCGTCACATGACAGCTGCCGGCATTCGGCCCGTCAAGAAGGTGCCGGGCTGCCGACTGATCGGATGCGTCGCGCCTAAAGGCTTCGACTGGACCGAACTGAAGCGGCATCCGCATGTCGCCTACATCGAGACGGACCGCAAGGTTAAGGCGCACGTCGCGGCCGGACGCCGTACGTCTGAGCTTCGCGCAAAACGCGGGTGCCGCATCGACCCCGCCAAAATTCCTTGGAACATCGCGCGTATCGAAGCCCCTCCCGTATGGCGCCGCACCAAAGGCGCCTGTGTGAGAGTCGCGGTCATCGACACGGGCATCGCGCGCAATCCGGATCTCAAGATCGCGGGCGGCGTCAATACGATCGGCGGCAAATCGTTCGCCGACGATAACGGACATGGCACGCACGTCGCCGGCATCGCAGCCGCGACAGGACGCAAGCGGATCTTCGGCGCGGCCCCTCGCGTACGCCTGTTCGCCGTCAAGGCGCTGGACGAATTTGGCGTCGGATTCGTGTCGGATATCGCCGAAGGAATCGACTGGTGCATCGCGAACCGGATGCAGGTCGTCAATATGAGCTTCGGGCTCGCCGGGGACAGCCGCGTACTGCGGGAGGCGATCGCACGCGCGAGGCGCAGTGGCATCGTCATGACCGCGTCGGCCGGCAACAACGGCCCGGACAACGCGCGGATAGACGCTCCCGCAAGATACCCGGGCGTGCTCGGCATCGCAGCCACGACGAGAAGGAACCGCCCCGCTTCGTTCTCCAGCCGGGGCGCGGGAATTGCGCTCGCGGCCCCCGGAGTGGACATTCTGTCCACGGCGCCCGGCCGCGGGTATGTGCGCATGTCGGGCACCTCGATGTCCGCCCCGCATGCGGCCGGCGGCGCGGCGCTCATCCGCGCATTGGCGCCGAAGCTGTCCGCTGCGTGCGTCGCCCGCAAGCTGATCGCAGCAGCAAAGCCCCTGCCCGGAGGCAGTCGGGCCGTCGGCGCCGGCCTGCTCCGGGTCGCCCCGGCGGCGGCGAAGCTGCGGGGGCGCTGCAAACACCGCGGTACTTAATTGCCGCGGTTTGAATGTTGGCGTGGGGCTGTTGGTTCGCCGTTTATTGGTTCGCCGCTTGGAAACGTGGTTCGCATATACCGAAGCTCGCATACCACGAAAAATGCCCTCGCGATCGTCGCGAGGGCATTTTTCGTGTGCTGACAGCAAGTCTGCCGTCCGTTACTTCGATTAGAGCAGCGACTCGATCTCGGATGCCATCGACTCGGGCGTCTCCTTCGGCTCGAAGCGCTTGGCGACGCGTCCTTCGCGGTCGATGACGAACTTCGTGAAGTTCCAGGCGATGTCCTGTCCGCCGGTCTCAGCGACCAGGTGCTTGAACAGCGGCAGCGCGTCGTCCCCGTTGACGTCCGACTTCGCGAAGAGCGGGAACGTAACGCCGTAATTCAGCTTGCAGAAGCTCTCGACTTCCTCCGCCGTGCCGGGCTCCTGCTCGGCGAATTGATTGCACGGGAACCCAAGTACGACAAGGCCCCGGTCCGCGTATTTCTCGTATAGCGCTTGAAGTCCTTCGTATTGCGGCGTCAAACCGCATTTGCTGGCGGTATTGGAGATGACAAGCACCTTGCCTGCATAAGCGGACAGATCGACCTGCTCCCCACGGATCGACGGAGCGCTGAATTCGTATACGGACATGATGATTAATCCCCTCTCTTATTCGCGCCTTGGGCAGGCTGCAAAGCCGTCATCAGCTCGCCCATCTGGCTGCGGATCTTCATTAGCATATCGACATTAACGCCGGACTGACAAAATACTTGCTCCGGTACTTTAAGCGCGTCTTCCTTGAGCGCCCTGCCACCCTCCGTCAGGCGGATCAGCAGCTGGCGTTCGTCGTCAGCGTCCCTTACCCTCGTCAGAAGCCCCTGGGCTTCGAGCTTCTTGAGCAGCGGCGTCAACGTGCCGGAGTCCAGGAACAGCCGTTCGCCGAGTTCCTTCACGCTCACGCCGTCACGCTCCCACAGCGCGAGCATAGCGATATATTGCGTATACGTCAGCCCGAGGTCCTTCAATACAGGCTGGTACAGCCTCGTAATTTCCTTGGCGCAGGCGTATATGGCGAAGCACGTTTGATTTTCCAACTTCAATGCATCTTCGGCTGCCATAGGTCCTCCTCTCCTTATTTCGAATTATTTCGAATTGCTATTCACACAATTAAATTGCCTGCAATCGAATCTAGTCCAATATTATATCCACTCTAGCGCGCAGTCAACCGCTTGACAAATAAATTATATTGCATACAATTTAATTTGACGAGATTAAAAAGGAGGCGCTTGATCGATGTCTATCTACGATATCGAGGTATCCGACGCCAGAGGCCAGGCGCATTCGCTGTCGGCGTACAAAGGTCAAGTATTGCTCATCGTGAATACGGCGACCAACTGCGGTTTTGCTCCCCAGTTCAAAGGCTTGCAGAAGCTGTACGACAGCTATAAGGCGCAAGGGTTCGCGGTCCTCGGGTTCCCCAGCAACCAATTCGCTGGACAGGAGCCGCTCGAAGGAGAGGCGATCGCGGAAGCTTGCGAGCTGAACCACGGCGTGAACTTCCCGCTGTACGCCAAAATCGACGTCAAAGGCAAGGATGCCCACCCGTTGTTCAGGCATCTGACCCGCGAAGCGCCGGGCTTGCTCGGCACGAAAACGATCAAATGGAACTTCACCAAGTTCCTCGTCGACCGCGACGGCCGGGTCGTTAAGCGCTTCGCGCCGACGGATACGCCGGAAAAAATCGAAGGAAAGCTTCGCGAGCTGCTTCGATGAATCGTCGTCCAAAGCGGCGGAGAGAAAGCAAAAAAAGCGCCGGCGGCGAACGCTGGCGCTTGCTTCGTATATGCGGTTCGGTCAAATTATTATTAGGATATGCCGGAAGCTGCGGCTTCTTCGGAGCCCTTCGCCGCGACGTCGTTCTTCGCTTGGCACTTGGCGCAGATGCCCTGGAAGTCGAGGCGGTGATCCAGCACGGCAAAGCCGTACTCGCGCTCCAGGCGTTCTTCGAGCGGCGTCAGCCAATCTTCCATGATCTCGGACATCGTTCCGCACTGCACGCAGATCAGATGGTGATGGTGATGCTTGTTCGAATCGGTGCGGAGATCGTAACGGGCGACGCCGTCGCCAAAATTCATTTTCTCGACGATGTGCATCTCGCTCAGCAGCTCGAGCGTGCGGTACACCGTGGCCAGGCCGATCTCGGGCGCTTTGTCCTTCACGAGCATGAAGACGTCTTCCGCGCTGAGATGGTCCTCTTCGTTCTCCAGAAGTACCCGGACCGTCGCTTCCCGCTGCGGGGTGAGCTTGTAGCCCTGCGATTGCAGCTGCTGCTTGATTTTGTCAATTCGGGCTTCCATGTCCTTCCCCCTCCGCCCCAAAACACACTTGATTTCATTATAGGGGGAGCCTCTTCCGGAAGTCAAACAGCCGGCGCCCCGAAGCGCCGGCATTTTACAAATTGTGCATTAGATCGCTTACAGCCACCCCGACAACCCTGATACGATATGCGGGACGACGAACGCCTCCCACATGGCAGCGACGCCAAGCACGAGGAATAGCGCCAGCGTCGCGCCCGTATGGGATGCGAGCGGCGGCAGCAGCTTGCCCCTCCCTAGGAACAACCGCTCCCGCCCAACATAATATGCGAAACGAATCGCGGATACGCTGGCGATCGCGAGCGCCGGTACGACGACCAGATTCTGGGGCGCGATGACGGCGAGCGATACCGCGACGCCCTTCCACGCCAGATGCCGCACGGTGAGGCCGATCGCGAAGCCGATCAGCACGCCTTTCAAAAAATCGAGCGCCAGCACGAACGGGCTGCCGACGACCGAGATGCCGAGCAGCCAAAGCAGCCCCAGCCACTTCAGGTGGAAAAACAGTCGTTCCCAGAACACGTCCAATGGGGCGGCCGCGCTCGACGAGGTTCCGCCGAGATAGGCGCCAAGCTCGTCGGTCAGGCTCTGCTGCTGTTCGAGCGACAGCGCGTTGACGACGAGCGCGCCGAAAACGGCGCCGACGGCGATCAGCACGCCGACGAACAAGTACAGATTCAGCTTGCCGCGTATCGGATCCGCCGCTCTCCTCTTCATCGCTCGCCGCCCCCTTGGCATAGGCTTGTTCCAACGCCTATACGTATGCCGGCGAGTCCTAAGATATACGCTTCGTTCCGAATGAGACGGTCAAGAGGCGCTATCCTGGTCAACCTTTGGAGTGACGGTTTGCCTGTATGCCCTTCGCCCTTATAAGCTCAACTGTCGATACGTCCGTACGCGCCGCCGCTGCCCGCGGTCAGCTTCAGCCGGCCTTCCCTGGCGTCCAGAATCGCTCCCGCGATCCGCTCGCCCGCGACGGCTGCGATCGCATCCCGATCGATCCGATGCAGGACGTCCATCTCGGTGCCGACTTCGCGCAGCAGCCGTTCTCGCATCTTGGGCCCTACGCCCGGAAAGAAGTTAAGCGGCACCTGATGGCGGTAAGGCGGCCGGCCGGGCGGCCACGCCGGATTCTCACGGTCCGCAAGCCGGCGGATCCGAACGTCTACACCCGTGACCAAGCGCGGGCTCCCGCACGAAGGGCAGACCGCGTCTGCCGACCCATCCTCAAGCGGCGCCTTGCAGGAAGGACAGTAGCTGGCATGGTACTTGCCGAGCCTCGGATGCAGCCCCAGATTCGCCGTCACGCGCCGTCCTCCCTCGCCTTGCAGAGCGGCAGCGAACTCGGCGAAGGAGGGCTCTCCGATCAGCAGTTCGTTGCATTCGCGGCCGATCATTCCGGTCGAATGGGCGTCCGAATTCGTCAGCACCGCATATCGGTCCAGCTGCGACAAGCGGCCTGCCATCGCACTGTCTGCGCTGAGTCCAAGTTCAATTGCGGCGATGCCTTCGGGATCGAGCCTGTCCGCGATACGGTCGGCGGAGCAGCCGAGCAGACCCCGATGGGGCGTAAAGATGTGCGCGGGTACGAGCAATCCGCCTCGGCCCAGCAGCTCTTGTTGAAGCTCGCGGCCTGTCGCGCGGATCCGCTGGGAGCTTAAGGAGACGTTTTTCATCCGCGGCGCCATCCAGTCCGTCCAAGCCTTCATCGCATCCAGCGTGGGCAGATAGGCGAGCAGGTGGTACGGACCGCCGCCCCAGCCCTCTTCACGCACCTCCATCTCTACGCCCGGCAGGATGACGGTATCCCGGTATCGGATGCCCCCGCCCGGCACCTCCGACATCTCTCCCGCATCCAGCAGGCGATCGATGTCGGCTTGCACGGCGGGCGAATGGCAATCGATTACTCCGACCAGCGCGATGCCCTTGCGCTCGGACGCTTCCTCGGCGATCGCCTGAAACGTCAAGTTGCGGCTCGCGCTGATTTTCACCGGGCGGCCGTCCGAGCTGCTGCCGATATGGACGTGCATATCGGCGAAGCAGGGCCGAAGCCCGGTCACGCCCCGAATTCTCCCGTCTGCCGCCAGTTGCGCCAGATGAGCACGGCCAGCAGCGTTTTCGCGTCGAAAATGCGCCCTTCCTTAACGTAAACGTCGGCTTGCTCCGGCGTCAGCCCCTCGCAGGTCAGAAACTCCTCGTCGTCCAAACGAACTTCGCCCGGCACCAAATCGTCGGCGAAGTACAAGTGAATCAATTCGTCCGCGAAGCCCGGCGAGGTCGAAAAGGTCCGCACATGACGGATGTTCCGCGCCTTGTAGCCCGTCTCTTCTTCAAGTTCGCGCAGCGCGGCCGCTTCCGGTTCTTCGCCGGCGTCCAGCTTGCCTGCCGGGATCTCTACCTGCGCCCGCTCCAGCGGCTTGCGGAACTGCTCAACGACCAGCAGCTTGCCGTCCAAAATCGCGATCACGGCCACCGCCCCCGGATGCTTGACGATCTCCCGCGTGGCGGTCTCCCCGTCCGGCAAACGGACCGTATCGACCTGAAGCGAGATTACGCGTCCGTCGAAATGTTTTTCCGTCGATATCGTTTCCTCATAAAAAGGATGCTTAGCCGGGTTTTCGCCTTCATTGTTCGCGTTCATGTCGTTCGCGTTCATTTCCATATCCTCCGATTCGATAAATTGCAGTCATCTGCCGGCGCGCCGGCGCATAAATCAACCATATAGACTTGTCCGGCCGATTGCAAGACGCGCAAGCAAGTGCCGGCGGCGAACTGGGGAGGAACCGAATATGCTCAAGCGATACGCGGAAGCCGACTACATCAGGTGGGTAGGCAAAGGCTGGGAGATCAAACGATCGCTCAATGTCCTCCGGCAGCAAAAAGGCGGTTCGACCCGGCTGAAGGAGCTGCTCCCTCCGAAAAAAGAGCATGCCGCTCGCTGAATTTAAAAAACGCCGAAGATCCGCCCATTGAGGCAGACTGCGGCGTTTTTTATAGCTGCCGAACGCTGACGGGCTGAGAACGCCATGCTCACGCATATCGGGCCAGCAGTCCGGAGAGCTTGCAGCGGATCGCTTCCCGAAGCGCCTCCGGCCCTTCCACTTCGGCTTCGGCGCCAAGTCCGATGAAAAATTCGGCGTAAAACGGAATATCGCTCCCGGAGACGTCCCGGTCGATGGAACCGGTCCCGTCCTCGCGCACTTCCATCATAGGCGAAAGCCATAATTCGGCTTCGCAGCGCTGCACGCCGGTGCGGCTCAGCTTAGCTTGAAGGCGCACCGGATCCCGCAGCTCGGCGGCCTCCCGGCGACTCATGCGCATGTCGCCCAGCTCGAGCGGCGCCATGCCGGAGTCGTCGATCGCGGCGTCGCGAATCCGGTCGCAGCGGAACACGCGGAAACCCGACCGCAAAAAGCAGTAGGCGGTGCAGTACCACAGGCCGTTGTTCGCATAGATGCAAACGGGCTGGATCAGGCGGCGGCTCTCTCCTTCTTCTTTGGACGAATAAACGATGGAGAGCACCCGCTGCCGTACGGCAGCGTCGAGCAGAACGGCCAGACAGGGCGCATCGCCGCTTCTCGTCGGCGTGATGAAATCCACCCGATGCTTCATGCTGTCGATCCGGTCCCGGACGTCGCCGGGCATATGCAGATAAAATTTGCTGAGGGCAGAGGCGGACTCGGCTTCGAACGGCAGCGACGCATAGTGCCTCAGCGCGTGCACCGCGAAAAACATGGCGACCGCTTCCTCCTCCGTGAAGGCGATCGGCGGAAGCACCCGTTCCCGCACCACCTGGTATCCGCCGTAAGGACCGACCTCGGAATAGAGCGGCACGCCAAGCTCGCTAAGCTCCTGTAGATCCCTTAAAATGGTACGCTTCGATACGCCGAATTCGTCCGCCAGCTCCTGCACCTTGAATCGGCGTTTTCGGTTGACGGTCATCATCAGCTCCATCAGCCGTTTCGATTTGGGCAAGTCGGCACCTCCCGCGATTCTCGTCATGGACTTCTCAGGTTGATGACAATTGTTGTCACCATTATGCCTTACCATGGAGATCGCAAGCAACTTTTTTGACGGAGGCGACCGACGATGTTAAGATTTACCGTTTTGTTTTTTCTTGTGATGTTCATGATCGGAACCGATACGTTCCTCATATCCCCGCTGCTGCCGACGCTCCAAGAGGCGTTCGGCGCTCCGACCGGCAAAGCGGGATGGATGCTCGGCGCTTATACGCTCGGCTCCGCCGTCTTCGCGTTGATCGCGGGGCCGCTGTCCGACGGCTGGAACCGAAGGTACGTCATGCTCGGCGGATTGATCGCTTTTTCCGCTTCGACGATCCTGTGCGGATTCGCCCAGGATTTCTGGACGATGTGCCTCTTTCGGCTCCTCGCCGGGATCAGCGCCGCGTTCACCGCACCGCAGGTATGGGCGGCCATTCCGACCGTCATGCCGGCGAAATCGATCGCGAAGACGATGGGCGTCGCTTATGCTGGACTTGCCGCATCCCAAGCGCTGGGCGTGCCGATCGGCAGCTGGCTTGCCGCTGGAGGCTGGGCGCTGCCGTTCTGGACGATCGGCTGCCTGTCGCTGTTGCTCGCCGTCTTCGCCTACCGCCTGCTGCCCCACATGCGACCGACCGATAGTATGGCAGGACGCCGATCGATTTTTCGCCGATATGCCCCCCTCGTACGCAGCGGCAAAGCCAGCAGCGGGTTCCTCGCTTATTTGCTGCTTCACCTCGGGGGCGGTACGGCATTCGCCTTCGCGGGCAAATGGATGACCGACAGCTTCGGCCTGTCGATCGGGCAGATCGGCGTCGCCATGCTGTGCTTAGGCTTCGGCAACCTGCTGGGCAGCATGGTCAGCGCGATGGCCGCCCGCAAGCTGGGAACCGTCCGCGCTATTGCCGCCGGCATGACGCTGCTCGTTGCGCTGTATGCCATACTTCCGCGTCTGACGCACCTGTACGCTGCAACCGCCGTCTACTTCGTCGTCTTCGCGGTGCTCGGCATACTGTTCCCGATCGTCATGGCTGCCCTCACCTCGCTTAACGCGTCGCTCCGGGGAACGATCTCGAGCCTCGCGAACGCCACGATGAACGGGGCAAACACGCTTGGCGCCTCGCTCGCAGGCCTGCTGTATGTCCATGCCGGCGGTTATTCGGCCATCGGGCTGTTCGCCGCAGCGAGTCTCGCGCTGTCGCTCGTCGCGTTCCTTGGCGGCGGCGTTCTGGGAAGCCGCCATCCGGCGATCTCGGACGATGTTAGTCGCCCGGCGTAACCGTCGGCCGCACCGAAGCCGGCTTGAGCCGGATCGACGCCGTCTCAGGCTTCGTCGGTATCGGACTTCCGCCCTTCGGCTCGATCGTTAGCAATACCGATTCCCATTCTTCCGGTCGGACGTTGGCAGAATATAAGTGCGCGCGCGTATCGTTGAAGCGCAGCAGCCCAAGGTTCGCGTTTTTCCCGCCGGACCGCGACCATGCCTGCACGTCGGTGCGGTCCGAAGGCAGCAGTCCCTCCATCAGCAGAAAGAGCTCGTGCGTCCGCACGTTCAGCCACAACGTCTCCCGCGCGCCGGGCGGCAGCCCCGGATCGAGGGCGCCATCCGCCGAGGCGCCGCCCGAGCGGTATACGATCGTATCGGGCTCGCTCATAACGGCCGCGCCGCCCGGTTCATGCAGCATCGCGTAGCCGGCCGGGCTTAAGCTCCCGCCGGCCGACGTCCCGCTGCGCGCGAACGGGTTGAGCAGCAGAAGCAGGACGGCGACCGCAGCGCCGAGGCCGCAAGCGGCAGCGACCGCCGGACGCTTCGCGACAGTCCGGATCGCAGCCGCCGATCGCCGGGCAAGCGCATACGCGGCGGCACGGCGGCGCAGGCTTCGGCGCAGCGCCGGCGAGAGGTCCGCCTGCGCGACCGCCCGCCCGGGATGCGTCGCGGCCGGCTCGGTCTCGCGCAGCCTTTGCTTGCTCCATTCGCCATGCTCCTCTCCTGGGGCCGCCCGCCTGCCAATGGCCACAAACTGCTCCCTCTCGCGTAACCCCGCCTCGCTCCATTCGCTTCCCGTATCTCCGAGCAGCGCCTGCCACTGTTCGAAGACCATCCGGCAGGCCGTGCAGCCGTCCTTGTGCGCGAGCAGCGCCTTCGATTCGCGCACGCTCAGCCCGCCGCCGAGCAAATCCACCCATCGTTCCTCGGGAACGCCGCACGACCGCTCAGCCATGGCCTTCCCCTCCTTCCTGCGCGCCCCAGCCCATGCGTTCGAGCGTCTTGCGCAGGTGGCCGAGGCCGTATCGTACGCGCGACTTGACCGTACCCAGCGGCACTTCCCAAGCTTCCGCCAGCTCCTTGTGGCTCTGCGGCGTGAAGTATGCCGCAGCGAGCGCCTCGCGCTGCAGCCCGGGCAGCTGCCCGAGCGCGCGGCGCACCGCCTCCCGCTCGAACCGCGCCAACGCGGCGGCCTCCGGCTGGGCGCCGGTCCGCTCCTCCGGCGCGCCTTCCTCCGTTTCCGCCCGCAGCACCGTCCGGCTTCTCTTGCGGAGCCGATCGAGGCATTTGCTCTTGACTTGAACGGAGAGCCATGCCTGCACCGATCCCCGTGACGGATCGTATCGTCCCGGGCTGCGTATGACGGCGAGCAGCACGTCATGGCAGACGTCTTCGGCCTCCATCCGATCGCCCAATAGTCGACAGGCGAGCGGCAGCAGATGCGGCACTGCCTGCTCATACAGCTTTTCGAAGGCGTGCGGGTCGCCCTCCTCCATTTTTTTCAGCCAATCGGCCATCTCCAGGACAGCCTCCGCCGAAGTCCCGTTCATGCTTGTTCTTCCCTCCGGATCGAACCTTTTTTATTAATATAAATAGCAGATCGCGGGCGCCGTGCGAACGGTTTCGAAGCGTTTTTTATCTTCCTTTAAGCTTCCTTTAAGCGATTTTTTATGTGCCGAAACGGCTTTCGCATAAATCCGCGAGACCCCCTCCTGCGTACTCTTGGTGAAAATATCATCTTCAGGGAGGTCTCGTATCCGATGTTCAAGTCATGGTCCAGGAAATTCGCAAGCCTCGCGCTGCCGCTTCTGACGGCATTCGGCATGCTCGCGCTCTCCGCGCCCGCTTCCGCTGCGGGAACGGCCAAGCTGTACACGCCGTACGTGAGTCTGTCCGCCGCGCCCGGCGAATCGATCAATTACGATGTCGATCTCATCAATGACGGGGACGGCATCCAGACCGCCGCGCTCAGCTACACGGCGCCGAGCAAGGATTGGAAAACGGAGCTGACGGCCGGCGGCCATCCGATCGCCGAAGTAGCGGTTAAGCCGAAGGAATCGCAGACGGTCTCTTTGAGCGTGCTCGTGCCGTTCGAGGTGGCCAAGGGCAGCTACGCCCTGCAGTTGAACGCCGGCGCGTTCGGCGCCCTGACGCTGAAGATCAATGTCACGGAGCAAGGCTCCTACAAGACGGAGCTCAGCGCCGCGCAGCCGAACATGGAAGGTCACAGCGACTCGACCTTCACCTATAATCTGACGCTCGCGAACCGTACCGCCAGCAAGCAGCAGTACGCCCTGGCGGCCGAGCCGCCGGCCGGATGGGACGCCCGCTTCAGCGCAGGCGGCAACAACGTGACCGCGGTAGACATCGAGCCGAACGCAACCTCCTCGATCACGCTGACGCTGACGCCCGCCGAAAAAGCCGAGGCGCAAACGTACAAGATTCCCGTCCATGCTTCGAACAGCAGCACGTCTGCCAGCGTCACGATGGAAGCCGTCATCACCGGCACCTACGGCATCGACTTGTCGACGAGCAACCAGGTGCTTAGCACGAGCCTGACGGCAGGCGGCAAGCGGACGCTCGAGCTCCAGGTCAAAAATACGGGCACGGCGGAACTGACCAACGTAAGCCTGACGAACACCGCGCCTACCGATTGGGAGGTCACGTTCGAGCCGAAGACGATTCCTTCGATCAAAGCCGGGGAATCCGTGCCGGTGACGGCGACGATTCATTCCTCCGACAAGTCGTTGTCCGGCGACTATGTTGTCGGCCTGACCGCACAAGCCGCGGAAAAATCGGCCGACGCCGCGCTTCGCGTCACCGTTAAAACGTCGGTGCTCTGGGGCTGGATCGGCGTCGTCATCATCTTGGCCGTTCTGGCCGGCGTCTACTGGCTGTTCCGCAAATACGGGAGGCGCTGAGGCATGGATGACGCGGTAATCGAGCTCAGCCGACTGACGAAGCGCTACGGCGCATTCACCGCCGTATCGGAGCTGGATCTGGCGATCCGCCGCGGAGAGATCTTCGGACTCCTCGGCCCGAACGGCGCGGGCAAGACGACGACCATCCTCATGATGCTCGGACTCGCGGAACCGACGAGCGGGAAGGCGACCGTCTGCGGCATCGACGCCACGCGCAATCCGATCGAGGTGAAGCGCCGCGTCGGCTACATGCCGGACGATATCGGCTTCTACGAGGACCGGTCCGGTCTCGACAATCTGATGTATACCGCCATGCTCAACCGCGTGCCCGAAGCGGAAGCCAAGCGCCGCGCGCTGTCGCTGCTCGAGAAAGTCGGGCTTGGCGATGCAGCCGGCAAAAAGACCGGCGCATACTCGCGCGGCATGCGGCAGCGGCTCGGTCTGGCCGACGTGCTGATCAAGCAGCCGGAGGTCGTCATCCTCGACGAGCCTACGCTCGGCATCGACCCCGAAGGGGTGCGCGAGCTGCTGGCGCTCATCCGCCAGCTTAGCAAGGAAGAAGGACTGACCGTGCTGCTCTCTTCCCACCATCTTCACCAGGTGCAGCAGATCTGCGATCGCGTCGGCCTTTTCGTCGGCGGCAAGCTGATCGCATCCGGCGACCTGGCCGCGCTCTCGCAGCTGATCGAAGGGGAGTCGGCATTCGCCGTCGAGCTGGACGTGGGCGGCTGGAACGATACGCTCGCCGGCACGCTGCGCGGCATGGAACGGGTGACGGCCGTCTCCGTCAAGGAAGCGGACGCCTTGAGCGTGCACGGCCGCCCGGACGGCGTCGTGACCGTCCGCGTCACCGGCACGGACGACATCGCCGCCGAGCTCGCCGCTTCCGTCGTCGGCAGCGGCGCAGAATTGCTGGGTTTAAGGCCGCTTCGCTACGGCCTTGATGAGATATACCACCGCTACTTCGAAGGAGGGGACTCCATTGGCCAACTTCATTAAGCGGCTGCTCCCGGCCGGAGACGGTCCGCGCGAGCGCGCGGCGGCGGCCCGCGCGGACTTGGCGCCTTCTCCCTTCTGGGTGATGGTGCGCAAGGAGTTCGGCGACCATATCCGCAGCTGGCGGTTCGTCATTCTGCTCGCGATCGTCGTCCTGGCGTGCGCCGGCTCGCTGTATGCTTCCATCTCTGCGCTCAAGAACGGTCAATCGGCGAGCGCCTCGTCGGGCGAGGGCAGCGCGGGCTTCCTGTTTTTGCGCATGTTCACCGAGTCGGACGGCTCCCTGCCGGGCTTCCTGACCTTCCTGTCCTTTCTTGCGCCGCTGATCGGCATCGCGCTCGGGTTCGACTCGGTCAACACGGAGCGCAACAAGGGCACGCTGAGCCGTCTGCTGTCCCAGCCGCTATACCGCGACGACTTTCTGAACGCGAAGTTCGTCGCAGGCCTGCTGTTGATCGCGGTCGTCATTTTTTCGCTGGGCTTCCTGGTCATGGGCATGGGGCTCTTCACCATCGGCTACCCGCCGACGCCCGAAGAATTCTGGCGCGTCGTCGTAATGCTCCTAATTACGGTCGTCTACGTCGGCCTATGGCTCAACCTGTCACTGCTGTTTTCCGTTCGCTTCCGTCAGGCGGCGACGTCGGCGCTCAGCGGCATCGCGCTCTGGATCTTTTTCCTCGTGTTCTACGGCATGATCGTAAGTCTCGTCGGCAACGCAACCGCGCCCGCCGATACGGCCGCAGCCGACGTCGTCATCCGTCACCAGAACTGGATGATGCTAATCTCGCGACTGTCGCCGGCCTATTTGTTTCAGGAAGCAGCCTCGACCTTGATGCTGCCGGACACGCGTACGCTGAACCCGTTCATCACGCAGGACCAGGCATATCTCGCCATCAACGCGCCATTGTCCTTCGGGCAGAGCCTGCTGCTCGTGTGGCCGCAAGTCGTGGCGATCGTAGCGGAGACGACGCTGTCGTTCGCCGCCGCCTATGTCGCCTTCATGCGGCAGGAGATCCGTTCGCGTTCCTGAACCGATGATCGGCGGTTCAACGTCAGGGACCTGCGAATCGAGGTCACTGACGTGCGATCCGGAACCTATCCCCGCGATACTTAAACGTCTCCCGAACTGCCCGCAGTCGGCCGCTACGCCCGAAGGCCGGCTTGCAAACGAAAAAAGACTCGAATGAAGCTCAATGCTTCATTCGAGTCTTTTTTGTTTTCGACTTCGCTTCAATGCGCGTCGGACCATTCGTAGATTCGTGCCTCGTGCGGCCTAAGCACCGTGACGTCGCTTAACGCTTCGTCCTGCTCCGGGTAATTCGCGAGCAGCAGGCGAAGCGCCCCGCCTCGCACGCGCTCCGGCCATTTCAATTCAGCCGACTGATCCCCATGATTCAGCAAGACGAGCCAGCGAATGCCGTCCAGCTCGCGCGTATAGACGTACAGATGCTCGTCTTCCATCCACTCCGGCCATTCTTCGAAGGAGCCGTATACCATCACGTCGTTCGCCTTGCGAAGCGCGATCAGCCGTTGATAGTAGGCGTATACCGAATCCGGATCCGCAAGATCCTGCGCCGCATTGATGTTGCGGTAATTCGGATTTACGCGAATCCACGGCTCGCCGGTCGTGAAGCCCGCCTGAGGCGAGCCGTCCCACTGCATCGGCGTACGCGAGTTGTCGCGGCTGAGCGGCTGCAGGCTCGCGAGCACCGCTTCGGGATCTCCTCCTTTGCCGACTTCCTCCGCATAGCGGTTTTTCATCGCGATGTCGTCGTATTCATCGATCGAATCGAACCGGACGCCCGTCATGCCGATCTCTTCCCCTTGATAAATATAGGGGATGCCCGGCAAGGTATGCAGCATCGTCGCGAGCAGCTTGGCAGATGGCTTGCGGTATTCGCCGTCGTTGCCGAAGCGCGTCACTTGCCGCGTATGGTCGTGATTGTTCAGAAATTGGGAATTCGAGCCTTTGCCCCACAGCGCCGTATACCAGCGCCGCTGAATCCGCTTGAAGCGTAGCATGTCCCAAGTCGGCATCTCGTCGCATACTTCGAAATGGAACAGCATGTCGAGCTCGCCGCGATCCTCGCCGACGAACTTCAGCCCCTCCTCCGGCGTCACGTAGGCGGCTTCGCCCACGGTGACGATCTCGTAGCCCGCGAACGCGCGCGCATTCATCTCGCGAAGATAATCGTGCAAGCCGGGATTGTTCGTAAGGTAACGGATGTCCTCGGGCTGCTCCGCGTCGGGATACCCGTCCGGCTTGGCGAGCAGGGCGATGGCGTCCAGCCGGAAGCCGTCGATGCCCCGGTCCAGCCAGCGCCGCATCATCCCGTAGACGGCCTCGCGCACCTCGGGATTGCGCCAGTTCAGATCCGGCTGCTCCACGGCGAAGGAGTGGAAGTAATATTGCTCCGTCGCAGCGTCCCATTCCCATGCCGAAGGCGCGAAGTAGGAGCGCCAGTTGTTCGGCGGCCCTCCTTCCTTCGCGTCCTGCCATATATACCAATCGCGCTTCGGATTGTCCCGCGAAGACCGCGATTCGACGAACCACGGATGCCGGTCCGACGTATGGTTGACGACCAGGTCCATGATCAGCTTCATGCCCCGGCGATGCACCTCGGCGAGCAGCCGGTCGAGATCGGCCATCGTGCCTGCCTTGGACATGACGGCTTCGTAATCCGAGATGTCATAGCCATTGTCCAGATCGGGCGACTCGTAGACCGGATTCAGCCAGACGATATCGACGCCCAGGTTTTTAATATGATCGAGCTTTTGAATGACGCCTTCAATATCGCCCACGCCGTCGCCGTTCGAGTCGTAGAAGCTTCTCCAATAGACTTGATAAACGACGGCCTTTTTCCACCACACCCGTTTGTGTTCAGTCACAGCGCTACCTCCATGCTTTGCGTCTTGTCGTGTTGTTCGCCGCTGCAGCCGTTACTTGACCGCGCCTGCGGCAATGCCCTTGATGATGTACTTCTGGGCGAACATATAGAAGACGACGACGGGAATGATCGTCAGCGTCAGGCCCGCCATCGCGAGATTCCACTGAATCGTGAATTCGCCGAAAAAGTAAAACGTCGAGAGCGGGATCGTGCGCAGCGCCTTGTCCGACAGCGTCAGCGACGGCAGCAGATAGTCGTTCCACATCGCGATGACATCGAGGATGGCGACCGTGATCGTGATCGTCTTCAGCATCGGGAATACGATGCGCCAGAACACGCCGAACTTGGAGCAGCCGTCGAGCGTGGCTGCTTCCTCGAGCGCGACCGGCACCGACTTGATGAAGCCATGGTAGAGGAATACCGCCATGCTGGCATGGAAGCCAACATTCATATAAATAAGACCGCCGCGCGTATTAAGCATCGGGATGTGCAGCGTGCCCCGAATCCAGTCCATGACCTGCATAAGCGGCATCATGAGCGTCTGGAACGGGATCAGCATCGTGGAGACGAACGTCAGGAAGATGATCTGGCTAAGCTTGTTGTCCGTGCGGACGAGCATCCAGGCGGTCATCGAAGCGAGCACGACGACGAAGATGACGGAGACGACCGTGATGAAAAGGGAGTTGCCGAAGGCGGTCGCAAAGCTCATCTTCTCCATCGCCTTCGAATAATACTGGAAGCTGAACGACTTGGGCAGCGCCAGCGCGCTCTTGTACAGCTCCGCCCGGTCCTTGAAGGAATTGACGAGCATCAGGTAGATCGGCGACAGGAAGGCGAGCGCCAGCAAGATTAGCAGCGTGCTCGCGGACATCCGGCTCGTTCTGTTCATCAGTACTGGACCTCCTTCTTCTTCGTGATGATCACCTGCGTCAGCGTGACGGCCGCCACGAGAATGAAGAAGACGATCGCTTTGGCCTGGCCAAGCCCGTAGTGCCCGTAGCCGAATATCTCATTAAATATATTCATGGCGAACAGCTCGGTCGCATTGTTAGGGCCGCCCTTGGTAAGGGACAGGTTGACGTCGAATATTTTAAACGCGCCGGACAGCGTCAGGAACAGGCAGATCGTAAACGAAGGCATAAGCAGCGGAAACACGATCTTGGTCAGTCGCTGCCAAAGATTCGCGCCGTCCACTCTTGCCGCCTCGCCGAGCTCGTCCGGGATGCCTTGGATTCCTGCGATATAGATAATCATCGTATAACCCGCCATCTGCCAGGTGAACACGATGACCATGGCATAGAGCGCGGACTGCGGGTGGATCAGCCAGTTGAAGAACAGCGAATCCCAGCCCGTCTTGTCGCCGAGGAACTTGAACACGTCGGTGAAGATGAACTGCCAGATGTAGCCGAGGATGAGACCGCCGATCAGGTTCGGCAAAAAGAACATCGTGCGCGCCGCGTTGCTTATGCGAAGCTTCATCGTGACGAGGAGCGAAAACGCCAGCCCCAGCACGTTGACGAGCACGAGCGCCAGCACGGTAAATTCGATCGTATGCCAGGCCGAAGTCAGGAAGCGATCGTCCTTCAGCAGTTCGATATAATTGTCCAGCCCGACGAACACCTTCGGATTGGCGGGGATGCCGTCCCACGATACGAAGGAATAGCCGATCCCGATAATAAATGGAATGATGACGACCGTCGTGAAGACGAGCAGCAGCGGTACGGTAAATAAGGCAAACCAGCCTTTGTTGCTCTTGGTCAAGAGAATCACCTCGAATCGAGTAAGTGGCGGCACCGAGATTAAAGCGAAAGCCTAACGCCAGAATTCGGGTTAGGCTTTCGATTCAGCCTTCGGGCAAGGCCGGTTTATTTCGCGCCCTTCGCCCAAGCGGCATCCAGATTTTTCAGGAATTGCTCGCCCGTCATGTCTTGGGAGAGGAAGAACTGCTGCGCGGCCGGTGCGAGATCGTTGACGATGATGCCCTGCGGGAAGTAGTTCAGCGCCCAAGGAATCGTGTTGCCCGCCTTCGTCGCTTCGAATACGGTCTTGGACAGCGGATCCAGATCTCCCGCTTCGATATTGGTCATCGCCGGGATAAATTTAAACTCGTTTACGATCGCGTTTTTGCCGGCCTCGCTCGTGAACATCCAGTTCAAAAACGCGGAAGCGGCTTTGATCTCGTCGGCATTCGCCTTATTGTTGACGACCCAGTTGCTGGCCACGCCTACCGCGATCTTGTCGTTGCCTGCGATCGGCAGCGCCATCATGCCGATATCGAAGCCGAGGTCGCCGTAATCCTTCAGCATGCCGTAGCTCCAGTTGCCCTGGTGGACCATCGCCGTCTTGCCTGTCGCGAAGTCGCCCATCTGCGAATCGTACTTCACTTCCATTGGATTGACGGTATTCGCGCGGATCGCTTCCATGACCTTGGCGAACTCCTGGAACTCCTTCGTGTCCGCCATCTTCACTTCGCCCTTGTTCAGCTTGTCGATGAAGCCGGTCGGATCGGCTTGAAGCGCGAACGGCGTATTAATGATGTGACCGATCAGGAAGTAAGCTTCCTGGGAAAGGCTGAGCCCGTTTTTGCCGTCCGCCTTGAACTTCTCGAGCGCCTTCGTGAGCGAATCGACGTCCTTGACGTCCTTGGGGTCGATCATGCTCTTGTTGTAGACAAGCCCGAAGCCTTCGACGCCGTACGGGACGCCTACGATCTTGTCCCCGTCCTTCAGGGCCATGTCCGGCGCGATATTTTTGGCGAACGGCTCGTTGCTGAGGTCTGCGTAGTAGGACTTGAACTTCTCGGCTTCCGCGCCCGTTCCTACGCTAAAGATCGTCGGCCCCTCGCCTGCGGTCAGCTTCGCTTGAAGCTGCGTCATGTAGGCGTCGCCGGCGGAACCCCATACCTCGACCTCATTGCCCGTTTCTTTTTTGTAGGTTTCGGCCAGCTTTTCCAGCGGCTCGGCGATTTCGACTTTCGATTGGAACAGGGAGATCTTCTTTAATTTCTCAGCGCCGGTCGCGGTAGCCGACGATGTAGCGCTGGACGATGTAGAGCCGGACGCGGTAGCGCCCGCGTTTTTGTTATCGTTCGAATTGCCGCAAGCTGCCAGCATGCCGACGACGGCTGTGGCCGTTAGTAAAACAGAAACATTTTTTACTAATTTCAATTAAAACGCCCCCTCATTCTTCGTGTGAAGAGTAAAATTGATCGACACACCCTTCATATACCCAATATAAAAGCATTTGAAATCGCTGTCAACGTAAAAGAACGCGTTTCCAACAAATAATTTAATAAAATATGAAGTAAAATTAAGTAAAACGGTGTCGTAAAAGCAATTCTTTTACTTTACGGTTTTCCGCCAGCGGATCGATGCGCTGAGCTTGAAAGGCTGTGCGTCCGCAGCTTCTCCGCCGATGAGCTCGAGCAGTTTTCTGGCCGCCAAGTAACCGCTCTCGTATCTCGGAATCGCAACCGTGGTCAGTCCGGCCATCTCCGCCATCGCCGAATCGTCGAATCCGGTGACGGATACCTGTTCCGGCACGCGCACGCCATGCTCCTCGAACGCCTTGATCGCGCCGATCGCCATGCTGTCGTTCGCGCAGACGAGGACCTCAGGCAGGTCGTTGCCCAGCAGCATGAGCTTGGCCGCTTGATACCCGCTATCCTCCCGGTAATTGCCGTGGTAGTAGTATTTCTGGTCGAACGGGATCCGATTGCGCGCGAGCGTATCGGAGAAGCCGGCGAACCGTTCCTTGTTGTCGAGCGTGAAGCCGAGTCCGCCCAGGAAGCCGTAACGTTTGAAGCCGCGGTCTACGAGCCCCTGCACGAGGTCGCACATAATCGGATAGTTGTCGACGACGACGCTCCTCGCGCTTGTTTGCTCGGTTCGCATTATCCGGTCCATGAGGATAATCGGCATCTCCTTGGCGGCGATGCTGGCCAGAAATTCGTCCGACATGCTGCCGTCGAGGCAGATCGCGCCTCTCGCGAAGCTCCCCCGCATAAATTCGTCGCTCGACTTGTTCGTGCAGACGACGAGGTTGAATCCGTTCTCGGTCAAGCAGTCGCTGATCCCCTGGATGATCCTTAAATAAAAATCGCGGTCGAAATCGCTGAATATGAACAGAATCGTATTGTTATGAACGGCACGGGGCTTTTTTCCTGCGCCGCTAATCTCGTAGCCGTGCTCCTCGCAAATGCGCAAAATGCGTTCGCGGGTCTCCTGACCTACATTTTTGCGGCCGTTCAGTACGTTCGATACGGTAGAAATGGATACGTCCGCGAGCTGAGCGATCTCCTTCAAGCCGATCATCGTTGTTCTTCCTCTCCACGCAAGTTTACACATTATCATATAGCAAACGATATTTTTTGTAAATTTTACTCGATCATTTTACCTGAAATGAAAATATGAAGGGTATATTTTCAATTTATATTGACTCGATATATATCGTATCGATATAATAAACCTAGTTCTGAAACGGTATGGGAGGATATGACAAATGAACAGCCAGGACGTCATCTTGGGGCTGCTGCACCGCGGACCGCTATCGGGATACGAGATCAAGCAGAAGCTGGAAATGCCGCTCTCCTTCTTTTTCGACGCCAGCTTCGGGACGATCTATCCGACGCTCGCCAAGATGGAGGCGCTCGGCTATATCGCGAAGGAAAGCATCGTGCAGGACGGACGTCCGAATAAAAACGTCTATTCGCTAACGGAAGCCGGTAAGGAACAGTTCGCCCTTTACATGCATTCCCCCGTCGAAAAGGACAGCTACCGGTCCGATTTCCTGATGCGCATGTTTTTTTGGGAGCATACGGACGAGGAGACGCTGGCCGACTGGATTCGCGACGAGATCCGCAAAACGGAGGCGGGCTCTGCCACAATGATCCGCATGAAGGAGGAATGGGCGCAGGATTTGCCGGCCTCGAAGACGCTGTGCCTTGATATCGGCATCGAGATGACCGCTTCCAAGGCCGATACGCTTCGCGGGGCGCTTAAACGGTTGACCGGCTCGGACGCGTGAGCGTCGGCCACCAAGCATTGAAGCAACGCGGGTTTTAAAGCCAATCACGGAGGGATTAGGGAAATGTCAAATACGTCTAAACGCACGGGACTTATCGTATTGTCCATGGCGCTCGGCCTGCTGATGGCCTCGCTGGACAATACGATCGTCTCCGCGAGCATGAACAAGGTCATCGAAAATATAGGCGGCTTCGAGAAAGTCTCGTGGGTGTTCACCGCCTATATGCTCGCTTCCACCAGCACCATGCTCATTTTCGGGAAGCTGTCGGACTTGTTCGGCCGCAAAAGGTTTTATTTGATCGGCATCGGACTGTTCCTGCTCGGATCGGCGCTGTGCGGGACGGCGCAGACGGTCGACCAGCTCATTTGGTTCCGCGTCATTCAAGGCATCGGCTCCGGTTCGGTGTTTCCGATCTCGTTTTCCATCATCTTCACGCTATTCGCCGATCCGAAGCAAGCCGCCAAGCTATCCGGCGTCATGGGCGCCGTATTCGGGCTCTCATCGGTGGCCGGCCCTCAGCTGGGCACATTGATCTCGGAGCATATGAGCTGGCGCTGGTGCTTCTACGTCAACGTGCCTATCGGCCTCGCATCGATGTTCGTGCTGATCTTCTCCCTGCGCGAGTCGAAGGCCGAGCGGAAGCCGAAGATCGACTATGCCGGCGCCGTACTGCTCGTGGCCGCGACCGTGTCCGCGCTGATGGCGCTGGAGCTCGGCGGCAAGGATTACGCATGGGACTCCTGGCAGATCGTCGGGTTGTTCGCCCTCGGCGCGTTAGCCGCCGCCCTCTTCATCGGTGTCGAGCGCAGGGCCGAGGAGCCGATGCTGCCGCTGACCATTTTCAAAAACCGGCTCGTGCTTGGCATCAGCCTGCTCTGCTTCTGCCAGGGCGTCATCATGTTTTCCGCCATCGCCTACTTGCCCATTTACGCTACCGCCGTGCTTGGAAAAACCAATTCGAACGGCATTTTGACGCCCATGATGGCTTCCCTGATCTGCGGCGCGATCGTATCCGGATTTTTCATCGCCCGCTTCCGTTTCCGTACCGTCCTGTTCGCCAATATGGCGCTTGGCGTCGCCGCCGCCATCCTACTGATGAACTTGACGCCGAGTATGGCGTATTGGCAAGTGATCGGCATCATGATTCTGCTCGGTCTAGGCGTCATCGGTCCGCTGATGAGCCTGGGACAGACGGCGGTCGCGATGTCGGTCGCCCCGAAGTATATCGGCATCTCTTCTTCGGTCGTCGGCTTTTGGCGCAACATCGGCGGCGTCATCGGCGCATCCGTCATGGCCGTGCTCGTCAATGCGAGCCTCAAGGACAGCTCTCGGGAGGCGATCGCAAAGTTTAGCATTCCGCCCGATCGCGCGGGGAAGCTGGCCAATCCCGAATCGGTCATCAAAGGCGCCGCAGGCATGCCGGCCGACCTGCTCGCCTTCATGCGCGGAGAGATCGGCGGCGCGATCTCGCACGGGTTCATTCTGTCCTTGCTTGTCATGATCGCCGGCGCAGTCATCGCCTTGACGGTAGGGGGCGCGAAGTACCGCAAGCCGAACGCAGAAGGCGGAAGCGGCGAACCGCAGCTCGCCGGCAGTCCGACGAGCGCCAGCCATCCGGCTTGATGAGGATTGTACTGTCAACCGATCGAAGGCGGCCAGGCGAGCGCTGGCCACTTGCCTTAAGTCTGCGTGATCTATCGACCGGAATCGGGTAAAATGAGGCGAAGACTCTGTCCGAATCCGAGGTGATCGCCCTCTTGAACACAACTTCGATTCCAGCGGCGATCGCACCCTACCATCTGCGAAGCTGCCTGATCAGCCGGCATGGCCGCTTGATGTTCGAACACTACAGAGAGCCGCATATCGCAGATGAGCTTGCGCGCATCAACTCCTGCACCAAAAGCGTGCTGTCCGCGTTGATCTGTACGGCTGTCGATCGCGGCCTGCTGCCGGATCCGACCGCCGCGCCCGTGTCGCAGTTTTTCCCGCGGCTGGCAGCCGATCCGGATTCCCGCAAGCTCGACATGACGCTGCTGCATCTGCTGACGATGACGTCCGGCATCCGCTGGCAGGAGTTCGGCGGTTTGAACTCCTTTCCCGCCATGACGAAGACGCCGGATTGGATCGCTCATGTGCTTGAGCAGCCTTTGTCCGAGCCGCCCGGCACGATGATGACGTACAACTCGGGCGTTTCCCAACTGCTGTCCGCCATCCTGTCGCAGGCCGCTGGCATGTCGACCGCGCGATTCGCGGAGCTGAATTTGTTCGGACCGCTCGGCATCGAAGACTACGAATGGGAAACCGACCCGCAAGGCATCCATACCGGAGGATTCGGTCTTCGACTGCGTCCCTCCGACCTTTTGAAGCTCGGTCAGCTGATGCTGCAGCGCGGACGATGGGACGGTGCGCGCCTGTTCTCGCCGGTGCTGGCGGAACGGGCCGTTCGTCCCTTCGCAGCGGCAGGCCCACCATACAACGGGGAGTACGGCTGGCATTGGTGGTGCGGCTCCTATCCACCCCCGACGGACGCGCTAGCGGGCACATCGGTCACTGAACGCCAAAAGTCCATCGCCTACTTCTATGCGCAAGGGTTCGGCGGGCAATTCGTGTATGTCGTCCCGGAGGCGGAGCTCGTGGCGGTCGTGACCCAAGACAGCCGCAAGCGCAAGCAGCCGAATCTGTTCGCAGAGCTGATCGCGCCGTTGATCGCCGACAACTGAATATGCACCTATCCAATTTGTTAAGCAATCCGCCTAACGATCAAAAACCCGTCCGGCAGCGCATCTCGCGCCGCTTGACGGGTTTTTCCGTAAATCCGTTCCGTTTTACTTGCTTCGTTCATAAAGTCCGTTCAGCTTGTTCGCCTCAGCCCGGGTTCGGGCGTTTTGCCGCTTGATCTTACGTGCTCCGGACTCGTATTAGCGGTTTTTCGCTTCTTCGACGATGGCCAGCACAAGCTCCGTCACCTTGACGATGTCGTCGGCCTTGATGCGTTCCTTCGTCGTATGGATGTCTTCGTAGCCGACGGCCAGATTCACGGTCGGCACGCCGTTGCCGTTGAACATATTGGCATCGCTGCCGCCGCCGGACGCGAACAAACTCGGCGTCAGTCCGACGCTGCGGATCGCGGCGCTCGCGATCTGGATGACCTCGTCGGCTTCCGTATAGCTGTATGCGGGATAGATCACTTCGCTGACGAATTCGAATGTGGCGCCGGTCTCTTCGCAGGCGCTCGCCACAGCCTGGCGCATCAGCTCCGCCTGCGCTTCGAGCTTGGCATTCGAGCGGCTGCGAACCTCGGCATAAATCTTGATCTTGTCGACGACGACATTCACTTCGCCGCCGCCCTCGAACCGGCCGATATTCGCGGTCGTCTCTTCGTCGATGCGTCCGAGCTTCATTTTGGATACGGCCTTGGAAGCCACCTGGATCGCGCTGATCCCGTCTTCGGGATTGACGCCGGCATGCGCCGCCTTGCCCTGGATCGTGATGTACTGACGCGAGTTGGTGATCGCGGCCGCCGCGATCTCCCCGACCTTGCCGTTGGAGTCGAGCGCATAGCCGAACTTCGCCTTGAGGCGGGAACCGTCCATCGCCCGCGAACCGAGCAGGCCGGACTCCTCTCCGGTCGTGATGACGAATTGAACGGCGCCGTGCGATGCGCCCGTCTCCTTCAGGACGCGAATCGCTTCGAAGATGGCTGCGAGGCCCGCTTTGTCGTCGCTGCCGAGAATCGTCGTGCCGTCGCTGCGGATATAACCGTCGTCGTCCAGACGGGGTTTAATGCCGACGCCGGGGGCCACTGTGTCCATGTGGGAGGTGAACAGCAGCACAGGCGCGGATTCCAATCCGGGCGTGGCGGGCAGCCAGGCGAACAAATTGCCCGAGCCATGGCCGATTTTCGCAGCGACGTCGTCTTCTTCCACGACGAGGCCGAGCGCTTCGAACTTGGCGATCAGCGCCTTGCGGATCTCCTGCTCATGCTTCGTCTCGCTGTCGATGCGCACCAGTTCCATAAACTCTTCCAAAAGCCGTTCTCTTTTAACCATGCGAATCCTCCTCGTAAGCGTTCGTCAAATCGGTTAGAATAGGGATATATGCCTTCAATAAGTCATTCTGCCGCAAAGGATGGTCTCCCTATGAATAATAAGCGCTTGTTCAAAGTCGTCGTTTACGTCATGCTGATCGCCATGCTCGCCTCTACCGTGCTGCTGTCGATCGGATCTCTGTTCCAGTGATCGTACGTATGCGCGCATAACCGAAGATCTCTTGAAAATACGGCAGCACCCGGCCGGCGATCTCCTCGACCTCGAGCGTCAAACCGGTCTCCGCTTCGAGCGAGGTGACGCCGAATTCCTGGATGCCGCAGGGCACGATTCCTTGGAATCCCTCCTGCTCGACGTCCCGCTTCACGTTGAACGCGAAGCCGTGACTCGTGACGAAGCCCCGTCTGCCGCGCGCGCGGTTGAACTTGACGCCGATCGCGGCGATCTTGCGGTCGCCGACCCATACGCCCGTATATTCCGGTTTCCTGCCGCCCGCAATGCCGAACTCGGCGAGCAGACGGATCAACGCTTCCTCGAGATCCCGCAGGTATTTATGTAGGTCCAAGCCTTCGGCATCCAGATACAGCAGCGGATAACCGACCAATTGCCCGGGCCCGTGATACGTGATATCGCCGCCCCGGTCGATCTCGAACACCGAGATGCCGCGCCGGGCCAGCTCTTCGGGCGACATCAGCAGATGCTCGGGATGCCGGTCCGTGCCGATCGTATAGGTCGGCGGATGCTCCAGCAGCAGCAGCGTATCTTCGCGTTCGCCAGCGCCGATGTCCCGGATCAGCGCCTTTTGCAGATCCCACGCTTCGCCGTACTCGATTCGGCCCAATCGGGCCATATCCAGGGTGCTCATGACTGATTCGCCTCCGTTAACCTCCCTATTGTAGCGCATGCCCGGAGCGCTCGCAAACCGGGCATCGCCCGTACAATCATCGCCAGAAAGCGGGGAAAGCTGCGCAATGTTGGCCGTCCTATTGTTCGTACTCGCCGGCCTCGCCGAGATCGGCGGCGGCTATATGGTTTGGCTGTGGCTTCGCGAAGCGAAGCCGCTCTGGTTCGGCGTCGTCGGGAGCCTCGTGCTCGTCCTGTACGGCATCATCCCGACCCTGCAGAGCTTTCCGTCCTTCGGCCGCGTCTATGCCGCTTACGGCGGCGTCTTCATCGTGCTCGCCGTCCTGTTCGGGTGGCTCGTCGACAAGAAAACCCCGGATCTGTACGATTGGATCGGCGCGGCCATCTGCCTCGTCGGCGTGTCCGTCATGCTGTGGGCGCCCCGAGCCGCTTGAAGACAAGCTTGCGAAGAACAAAAAGCCGCCCGCTGCTGCGCAAAGCGCAGCACCGGCGGCTTTTTGCCGCGCATCGAGCCGTATCAGTAAAGCTTTGTCTCGAGGCTGTAGCTCTCCAGATTTTCCTTGACGCGCTGCAGGAAGCGGCCGCAGATGACGCCGTCGAGGATACGATGGTCGAGCGACAGGCACAGGTTCACCATCGAGCGGACGCCGATCATGTCGTTGATGACGACGGGCTTCTTTACGATCGATTCGAACGTCAGGATCGCGGCCTGCGGATAGTTGATGATCGGCTGCGACAGGATCGAACCGAACGAGCCGGTATTGTTGACCGTGAACGTGCCGCCCTGCAGATGATCGAGCTTAAGCTTGCCCAGTCGGGCCCGGTTCGCCAAATCGTCGATCTCGTGGGCGAGGCCGGCGATATTTTTCTGATCGGCATTTTTGATGACCGGGGTGATGACCGAATCCTCAGTGCCCACCGCCAGTGCCATGTTGATGTCGCGCTTCACGATGATCTTGTCCGTCGCCCACACGGAATTCATGATCGGATAATCCTTGATCGCGTTGACGGCGGCCTTGACCAGAAACGGCATGTAGGTCAGGTTGATGCCTTCCGTACGCTTGAACTCGTCCTTGAGCTTGCTGCGGAGCACGACGAGATTGGTGACGTCGACCTCGATCATCGTCCACGCATGCGGAATCTCGGTTACGCTCTGGCGCATGCGCGTGGCGATCGTGTTGCGAATCGGAGTGACGTCGATAAAATACTCGCCGCGGCCCGGCACCTCATGCCCTTCGACTTCGATCGTCGGAATGCGGGGCGACTCGGACAGGTGGAGTCCGCCGGAGCGCACCTGCACGCGCGGATCCATCGGCTCAAGCCGTGCTGCCGGCGATGCGGCAGATGAATCGGCCGGCTTCTGGACGGCCGGCGCCGGTGCGGATGCGGCGGTAGGTTGCGCGGCCTGAACTTGCGCAGCGGGCGCCTGCGATGCGCCGGCGGCTCCGCCTGACGCGGCTGCGGCCAGCACGTCGGCGCGCGTGATGCGGCCGCCCGCGCCGGTGCCCGCGATGCGGCCCAGGTCGATGCCGTGCTCGGCTGCAAGCTTCAGCACGGCGGGGGAATAGCGCTGGCGCATCTCGCCGCCGAAGCTTCCGGAAGCTTGCGGCGCCAATGCCGGCTGAGGCCGCAGCGCTTCGGCCTCG
>Ga0209566_100089_pt1 | contig 142951 bp, 135 predicted proteins | sample Araplavi_mTSA_r2_2_FD_184287 | JGI IMG/M metagenome (GOLD analysis project Ga0209566, IMG submission 184287) | Arabidopsis root microbial communities from North Carolina, USA - plate scrape CL_Cvi_mTSA_r2 (SPAdes) (version 2) | ecosystem: Host-associated > Plants > Roots > Endosphere | place... | reverse complement strand
GCACGCCGCTTGCGCGGCGTGCGCGCCGGCGCGCGCCCATGCTTTGGGCGGCGCTGCTGGTTGCGGGCGCGGCTCACGCGCAGCAACCGCCTTTTACGCTGGACGCCGCGCTGCAGTCCGCCACCGATCATTCCGCGTCGATGCAGGCCGCCCAGGCTTCGGTGCGCGCCAGCTCGGAGGCGGCCGTGAAGGCCGGCCAGCTGCCCGACCCGATGCTCAAGGCCGGCATCGACAACCTGCCGGTCAATGGCGGCCAGCGCTTCACCGTCGGCCAGGACTTCATGACGATGCGCCGCATCGGCATCGAGCAGGAGTGGGTGTCCGGCGACAAGCGGCGCCTGCGTTCGGCACTGGCCAATGAGCAGGTCGGACGCGAGCGCGCCGGCTATCTCGCGCAGCTCGCGAGCGTACGCCAGCAAACCGCAACGGCGTGGCTGAACGCGGTCTACGCGAAGCAGGCGCTTGCATTGCAGCAGGCATTGCTCGATCACATGAACCATGAACTCGACGCGACGAAGGCGTCGTATCGCGGCGCGAAGGCGAGTGCGGCCGATGTCGTCCAGGCGCGGGCCATGCTCGCGCAGACGCAGGATCAATGGCTGAAAGCGCGGCAGGTCTACCAGACCGCGCTCATCGCGTTGTCGCGCTGGACCGCCGTGCCGGCGTCGGACGTCACGGGCACGCCGCCCGCGCCGGAATCGTTCGTGTCGTCGTTGCCGCCGGACGAGCTGCGCGTATCGCAGCCGGCGCTGATCACGGCCGCCGACGATATCGCCGTCGCCGAAGCCGATACCGCCGTCGCGAACAGCGAACGCCGCCCGAACTGGACGTGGGAGGTTGCGTATCAGCAGCGCGGCGGCGCGTATTCGAACATGGTGTCCGTCGGCGTCACGATTCCGTTGCCGCTCAATCGCAGGAACCGCCAGAACCGTGATGTCGCCGAGAAGGCCGAACTGGCGACGAAGGCGCGCCTGATGTACGAGGACACGCTGCGCCAGGTACAGGCCGATATCCGCACGCAGTCCGAAACGCTCGCGAGCGGCCGCGAACGCATCGCGAACCTGAGTACGTCGCTGTTGCCCGCCGCCGACCAGCGCGTGCAGCTGGCCGATGCCGCCTACCGGGCGGGCACGGGTTCACTCGCCGACACGTTCGCCGCGCGGCGCGCGCAACTCGACGCGCAGTTGCAGGTGCTCGATCTCAGGCGCGACGTGTCGCAGACCTGGGCGCAGCTCGAATATCAGGTCGTGCCGTCGACGATGGCCGCCGCGCAGTGAAGGAGAACCTCATGAAAAAGCCATCCCTGGCGCGCGCGGTGCTGTTGACGTTTGCCGCCGCGGCGCTGCTCGGTGCCGGTTACGTCGCAGGCATGCGCCATGCGGCGGGCGGCGTATCGGCCGCATCGTCCGTAGCGCCCGGCGCCGCACCTGCCGGCAAGACCGACCCGAACACGGGCCGCAAGGTGCTGTACTGGCACGACCCGATGGTGCCGAACCAGCACTTCGACAAACCGGGCAAGTCGCCATTCATGGACATGCAGTTGCAGCCCGTCTATGCGGACGAGGGCGGCGGCGCGTCCGGTATCCGGATCGATCCGGGCCTGCAGCAGAATCTCGGCATCCGTTATGCGACCGTGCGCCGTCAGCAGACGGCGGCCGGATTCGACGCGGTGGGCACCACGCAGTTCGACGAATCGCGCGCGGAGGTCGTCCAGTCGCGCGTCACCGGCTACATCGATCGCCTTTATGCACGCGCACCGATGCAGCGCATCGCGAAGGGTGCGCCGGTGGCATCGCTGTTCGTGCCCGACTGGCTCGCGCCGCAGGAGGAATACCTCGCGCTCAAGCGCGGCGGGATGGACGGCAGCCTGCTCGATGCATCGCGCGCGCGGATGCGGGCGCTGTCGATTCCCGACGGAATGATCGCGAGCCTCGACCGCACCGGCCGCGCGCAGACGCACGTCGTGCTGACCGCGCCGGAAACCGGCGTCGTCAGCGAGCTGAACGTGCGGGACGGCGCGATGGTCGCGCCCGGACAGACGCTGGCGAAGATTGCGGGGCTGTCGACGCTGTGGCTCATCGTCGAGGTGCCGGAAGCGCTCGCGCTGAACGTGCAGCCGGGGATGCCGGTCGATGCGACGTTCGCGGGTGACCCGGCGCAGCGTTTCACCGGCCGCATCCGCGAAGTGCTGCCCGGCATCAGCACGAGCAGCCGCACGCTGCAGGCGCGCGTGGAGATCGACAACGCCGCGCTGAAGCTCACGCCCGGCATGCTGATGCGCGTGCGGGTTGCCGGGAAGGCGAGCGTGTCGCGCCTGCTCGTGCCGTCCGAAGCGGTGATCGCGACCGGCAAGCGCACGATCGTCATCGTGAAGAACGGCGACGGCCGGCTCCAGCCGGTGCAGGTGACGACCGGCAACGACATCGGCGGCGACACGGAAGTGCTCGACGGGTTGAACGAAGGCGATACGGTCGTTGCATCGGGGCAGTTCCTGATCGATTCGGAGGCGAGCCTGAAGAGCGTGCTGCCGAGGCTGCGGAGCGACCCCGGCGCAAGCGGGGCGGTGACTGCCGAGCCGGCGCCGAAAGCAGCGGCATCGATCTACGAAACCACCGGCAAGGTCGAACAGGTCACGGCCGACGACATTACGTTCTCGCATCAGCCCGTGCCCGCGCTCGGCTGGGGCGCGATGACGATGACGTTCGGCAAGCCGTCGGTCGCCGCGTTCCCTGGCGTGAAGCCGGGCCAGACGGTGCGTTTCGCGTTCACGCAGACCGACGACGGCTATCGCCTGACGAAGGTCGAGCCGCAGGGAGGCGAACGATGATCGCGCGCATCATTCGCTGGTCGGTCCACAACCGCTTCCTCGTGCTGCTCGCCACCGTGCTGATCGCCGCGTGGGGCGTCCACTCCGTCGGGCAGACGCCGCTCGACGCGTTGCCCGATCTGTCGGACACGCAGGTGATCGTCAAGGCGTCGTATCCGGGCAAGGCGCCGCAGATCGTCGAGGACCAGGTGACCTATCCGTTGACGACCACGCTGCTCGGCGTGCCCGGTGCGAAAACCGTCCGCGCGTACTCGTCGTTCGGCGACGCGTTCGTCTACGTGCTGTTCGACGACCGCACCGATCCGTACTGGGCGCGCTCGCGCGTGCTCGAATACCTGAGCCAGGTGCAGAGCCGGCTGCCGGCCGGCGCGACCGTGTCGCTCGGGCCGGATGCGACCGGCGTCGGCTGGGTGTACGAGTACGCGCTCGTCGATCGCACCGGCCGTCACGATCCCGGGCAACTGCGCGCGCTCAACGACTGGTTCCTGAAGTTCGAGCTGAAGGCCGTGCCGGACGTCTCGGAAGTCGCGAGCATCGGCGGGATGGTGCAGCAGTACCAGGTCGTGCTCGATCCGGACAGGCTGCGCGCGTACGGCATCACGCAGGCGGAAATCGCGACTGCGCTCGGCAACGCGAATCAGGCGTCCGGCGGCTCGGTCGTCGAGCTGGCCGAGTCGGAGTACATGGTGCGCTCGACCGGCTACCTGCGCACGCTCGACGATTTCCGGCACGTGGTGCTGCGCACGAACGATGCGGGCACGCCGGTGCTGCTCGGCGAAGTCGCGCGCATCCAGGTCGGCCCCGCGATGCGGCGCGGGATCGCGGAGCTGAACGGGCAGGGCGAGGTGACGGGCGGGGTCGTCGTGATGCGCTCGGGCAAGAACGCGCTCACGACGATCGACGCGGTGAAGGCGAAGCTGGCCGACCTGAAGCGTTCGCTGCCGCACGGCGTCGAGATCGTCACGACCTACGATCGCTCGCAACTGATCGAGCGCGCGGTGGGCAACCTGAAGGACAAGCTGATCGAGGAATTCATCATCGTCGGCATCGTCTGCGCGGTGTTCCTGTTCCATCTGCGCAGCGCGTTCGTCGCGATCCTGTCGCTGCCGCTCGGCGTGTTGGCCGCGTTCATCGTGATGCGCTACCAGGGCGTCAACGCGAACCTGATGTCGCTCGGCGGGATCGCGATCGCGATCGGCGCGATGATCGACGCGGCGATCGTGATGATCGAGAACGCGCACAAGCATTTCGAGGCGTACGACCACGCGCATCCCGGCGAACCGGTCACGGCCGCGCGACGATGGGAGCTCGTCGCGACGTCGGCCGCGGAGGTCGGGCCCGCGCTGTTCTTCTCGCTGCTGATCATCACGTTGTCGTTCATCCCGGTGTTTTCGCTGGAAGGGCAGGAAGGCAAGCTGTTCGCGCCGCTGGCGTTCACGAAGACCTACACGATCGCCGCCGCCGCCGGGCTGTCGGTGACGCTGGTGCCGGTGCTGATGGGCTATCTCGTGCGCGGCCGCATTCCGCACGAGCACGCGAACCCGATCAACCGCGTGCTGATCCGCGTGTACCGGCCGCTGCTCGAAGCGACGCTCCGGCGGCCGTGGGTCGCGATCGGCGTCGCGGTCGTCGCGCTCGGACTGACGGCCGTACCGTTGTCGCGGCTCGGCGGCGAATTCATGCCGCCGCTCGACGAAGGCGACCTGCTGTACATGCCGACCGCGCTGCCGGGCCTCTCTGCCGACAAGGCGAGCGAGCTGCTGCAGCAGACCGACCGGCTGATCAAGACCGTGCCCGAGGTCGACACGGTGTTCGGCAAGTCGGGCCGCGCCGATACCGCGACCGATCCCGCGCCGCTCGAGATGTTCGAAACGACGATCCGGTTCAAGCCGCGCAGCGCATGGCGGCCCGGCATGACGCCGGAGAAGCTCGTCGACGAACTCGACCGGACGGTGAAGGTGCCGGGCCTGTCGAACGTGTGGGTGCCGCCGATCCGCAACCGGCTCGACATGCTGTCCACCGGCATCAAGACGCCGGTCGGCGTGAAGATTTCCGGGCCGGACCTGGCCGGGATCGACGCGATCGCGAAGCAGGTCGAGGCCGCGGTGAAGCGCGTGCCGGGCGTGACGTCCGCGCTTGCGGAACGGCTGAACGGCGGCCGTTACATCGATGTCGATATCGACCGGCTTGCCGCCGCGCGCTACGGATTGTCGGTGGCCGACATCCAGTCGGTCGTGTCGTCGGCGGTCGGCGGCGACGATGTCGGCGAAGTGATCGCGGGCCGCGAGCGCTTTCCGATCAACCTCCGCTACCCGCGCGAGATCCGCGATTCGGTCGAGAACCTGCGACAACTGCCGGTCGTTACCGCGCGCGGCGCGCAGATCCGCCTCGGCGATGTCGCGCGCATCGCGATCGCCGACGGGCCGCCGATGATCCGCAGCGAGAACGCGCGACTCTCCGGCTACGTGTACGTCGACATTCGCGGCACCGATCTGCAGAGCGCCGTGCGCGCGATGCAGCAGGCCGTCGCGCAACAGGTCGCGTTGCCGCCCGGCTATTCGATCGCGTGGTCGGGGCAGTTCGAGTATCTCGAACGCGCGGCGGCCAGGCTGCGCACCGTCGTGCCGGTCACGCTCGTGGTGATCTTCGTGCTGCTGTTTCTCACGTTCGGCTCGGCGGCCGATGCGCTGCTGCTGATGTCGACGGTGCCGTTCGCGCTGGTCGGCGGCTTCTGGCTCGTGTGGGCGCTCGGCCATGCGGTGTCCGTCGCGACGTCGGTGGGTTTCATCGCGCTCGCGGGCGTGGCCGCCGAATTCGGCGTCGTGATGCTGCTGTACCTGAAGGGCGCGCTGCAGCGCCGGCTCGATGCCGGCGAACCGCTGACCGACGCGCTGCTGCTCGACGCGATCCGCGAAGGCGCGGTGCTGCGCGTGCGGCCGAAGGCGATGACGGTCGCCGTCGTGCTCGCCGGCCTCGTGCCGATCATGGTCGGCCACGGCGCCGGTTCCGAAGTGATGCAGCGTATTGCCGCGCCGATGGTCGGCGGCATGGTCACGGCGCCGCTGCTGTCGATGTTCGTCATTCCCGCCGCCTGGCTCCTGCTTCAGCGCCGTCATGCGCGAAGCACGGGCCGCGTGCGGCATTCCGATGCAGTACCTCACGGCACGAACGTGCCATCCATCCCAACCGGAGAATCACGATGAAGAAGTGGATCACTGTCACCACCACCGCAGCCGTTCTCGCGACCGGCGCTTTCACCGCGCCGGCCTTCGCCGCCGGCGACATGCCCGGCATGGACATGCCGGGCATGAAGATGTCGTCGGGCAGTGCGGCCGAGTCGAACGCCGCGCTGACCGATGCCGAAGTGAAGAAGGTCGATGCCGCGAGCGGCAGGATCACGCTGAAGCACGGCGCGCTCGACAACGTCGGGATGCCGCCGATGACGATGGCGTTCAAGGCGAAGGACGCGGCGATGCTCGAGCACGCGCATGCGGGCGACAAGGTCAAGGTGCGGATCGAGAAGGTCGACGGCACGCTGACGATCGTCAAGCTCGTGAAGGCGTCCTGACCTGACGGCGCGCCGGTGCCTCGCCTATCCGTGAACCGGGGCGGCGGCCGCACCGGCGCCGCGCATGTCGGGCCGGATGCGGCTCGCGCGGCGGCGTTCGACGATGCGCGGCGTTGGGGGCAGCCCGGCTATGCCGTTCGACAGGGGCTCGGCACCTTTATTTCAACAATTCTTGAAATATGGAAATGAAGGCGCTATCCTTCGCGCCATGGACTCCAATCTCGTCGTGCGCGCCCTGGGCGCGCTTGCTCATGAAGCGCGCCTGGCCATCTTTCGCGCGCTGGTCGTCGCCGGGCCGCAAGGGCTGCCGGCCGGTGCGATCGCCCAGCAGATCGGGCTGTCGCCATCGAGCCTGTCGTTTCATCTGAAGGATTTGTCGCATGCGGAGCTGGTCACCGCGCGTCAGGACGGCCGGTTCATCTATTACGCGGCGAACTTCGAATCGATGAGCGGCCTCATCGGGTTCCTGACCGAAAACTGCTGCGCCGGCGCTGCGTGCGGCGTGCCGGCGGCGCCGGCCTGCTGCGGGGATCGCACATGAGCGGCTCTAACGCGGCCCCGTCGCAAGCCGCGGCGGCCAGGCCCGCCATCGGATCATTCGAGCGCTACCTGACCGTCTGGGTGGCGCTGTGCATCGTGCTCGGCATCGCGCTGGGGCTGGCACTGCCGGGGCTCTTTCAGCGCATCGGCCGCCTGGAATACGCTCAGGTCAACCTGCCCGTCGGGTTGTTGATCTGGGTGATGATCGTGCCGATGCTCGTCAAGGTCGACTTCGGCGCGTTGCATGAGGTTCGCCAGCACGTGCGGGGGATCGGCGTCACGCTCGTCGTGAACTGGCTCGTCAAGCCGTTTTCGATGGCCTTGCTCGGCTGGCTGTTCATCCGGCAACTGTTCGCGCCGATGCTGCCGGCCGACCAGATCGACAGTTATATCGCCGGCCTGATCCTGCTGGCCGCCGCGCCGTGCACGGCGATGGTGTTCGTGTGGAGCCGGCTGACCGGCGGCGATCCGCTGTTCACGCTGTCGCAGGTCGCGCTGAACGACAGCATCATGGTGATCGCTTTCGCGCCGCTCGTCGGCCTGCTGCTGGGGATGTCCGCCATCACGGTGCCATGGGCGACGCTGCTCACGTCGGTCGTGCTCTATATCGTCATCCCGGTGATCCTCGCGCAAGCGTGGCGCAGGCTGTTGCTCGCCAGGGGGCAGGCGGCGTTCGACCGCGCGATGGCGAAGATCGGCCCCTGGTCCATCGCCGCGCTGCTGGCCACGCTGGTGCTGCTGTTCGCGTTCCAGGGCGAGGCGATCCTGAAGCAGCCGCTGGTGATCGCGCTGCTCGCGGTGCCGATCCTGATCCAGGTGTTCTTCAACGCAGCGCTCGCTTATGGGCTCAATCGCGTCGTCGGCGAGAAACACAGCATCGCGTGCCCGTCGGCGCTGATCGGCGCGTCCAACTTTTTCGAGCTGGCTGTGGCGGCTGCCATCAGCCTGTTCGGCTTCCACTCGGGCGCGGCGCTCGCGACCGTCGTCGGCGTGCTCATCGAGGTGCCGGTCATGCTGCTCGTCGTGCGCGTCGTCAACCGTTCGAAGGGCTGGTACGAGCGCGCGTGAAACCATTCAGGATTCCGGAAATGACCGACATCACGATCTATCACAACCCCGATTGCGGCACGTCGCGCAATACGCTGGCGATGATACGCAACAGCGGCGTCGAACCGCGTGTCGTGCTGTACCTCGACACGCCGCCCGGGCAAGCGGAATTGCGCGCGCTGATCGCGGCGATGGGCATCCCCGTTCGCGACGTGCTGCGTCGCAAGGGCACACCGTATGACGCGCTCGATCTCGACAATCCGAAATGGAGCGACGACGATCTGATCGGCTTCATGGTCGCGCATCCGCTCCTGATCAATCGCCCGATCGTCGTCACCCCGCTCGGCACGCGGCTGTGCCGCCCGTCCGAACGAGTGCTCGAGATCCTGCCCGATCCGCAGAACGGGCCGTTTGCCAAGGAAGACGGCGAAATCGTGATCGATGCGGAGGGCAAGCGTGTCTGACCGCCTGAACGATCTCCCGCAACTCGACGCCGCGCTGTTTCGCGTGCCGGATGCGAGCCAGCTGCAACCCGCGCGCCCGTCGACGCATCCGCCACGCATCGTGCTGCTCTACGGTTCGTTGCGCGCGCGTTCGTTCAGCCGGCTGCTGGTCGAGGAGGCGGCGCGGCTGCTGACGGCCATGGGCGCCGATGTCCGGATCTTCAATCCGTCCGGCTTGCCGTTGCCCGACGATGCACCCGAGCATCACCCGAAGGTGGCGGAGTTGCGCGAGCTCGTGCAATGGTCGGAGGGCATGGTGTGGTGCTCCCCCGAGCGGCACGGCGCGATGACCGGTGTGATGAAAGCGCAGATCGACTGGATTCCGCTGTCGGTCGGCGCGGTACGGCCGACGCAGGGCAAGACGCTGGCGGTCATGCAGGTCAGCGGCGGATCGCAATCGTTCAACGCGGTCAACCAGATGCGGGTGCTCGGGCGCTGGATGCGCATGCTGACCATTCCGAACCAGTCGTCCGTCGCGAAGGCGTTCATGGAGTTCGGCGACGACGACAGGATGAAGCCGTCCGCGTATTTCGACCGGGTCGTCGACGTCATGGAGGAACTGGTCAAGTTCACGCTGCTCACGCGCGACGTCGGCGCGTACCTGACGGACCGGTACAGCGAGCGCAAGGAAAGCGCCGAACAGCTGTCGCAGCGTGTGAACCAGACGCGCATCTGAACCGCTCGCGGGCACGCGGCGCGGCGGTGCATCGCTTGCGCCTGGGCAGCGTGCCCGTGCCGGGTGAGCCGGGTTAGCGGGCCAGTGTCAGGAACAGATAGGCTGCGTAACCCGCGCCGTTCGCCAGCAACGCCCAGATCGCGAGCCCGCGCGTGCGCGCGTTGACGCGCAGCCATGCGGCCGCCGCGAGCGTGACGATCACGCCGGTCAGCACTTCGAGGCGCGGTTCCCACGGTGTCAGCATGATGCCGATCGCCGGCAGCAGCGTGCCCTGGAACACCATCGCGCCGGTGATGTTGCCGAACGCGAGCGTGTCCTTCCCGCGGCGGATCCACAGCACGCTGTTGACCTTCTCGGGCAGCTCCGTCGCGATCGGCACGATGATCAGCGACAGCAGCAGGGCCGATACGCCGAGCACGTGCGATACGCCTTCCACGCCGTGAATGAAACCCTTCGCCCCGCCGACCAGCAGCGCGACGCCGATGAGCAGCTGCAGCGCGATGGTCGCAAGATTGGTCGGCACGCCCAGGCGCGACAGGAACATCTTGTGCGGCGCCTCGGTGCCATGCCCGGCATCGACGAGCTGGTTCGACGCACGGAACGTCATCACGACATACATCACGTAGATCCCGACCAGCATCGCGGCGAGCAGCGCGCGCACGGCGCTGTTGTGATGCGGGACGAACATCGCGGCGGTGGCCAGCGAGAACGCGGCGAGAAAGTAGTTCAGGTCGCGCACGAAACCCGTCCGTTCGGGCGCGATCGTGCCGCGCGGCCCGCGCGAGCGGATCACCGCGAGCGTCATCAGGAACGTGGTGAGCGTGGCGAGCATCAGCGGCGCGCCGAGAATCGCGCCGACACCGATCTCCTCGTTCACGGCCGGGTTCGCCGTGCCGCCGGCGAGCGCGAGCAGCGGCACCATCGTTTCGGGCAGCGCGGTGCCGACGGCGGCGAACAGCGAACCGGTGACGCCTTCGGAAATCTTCAGGCGTTCGCCGAGATGCTCGAGCGCATTGGTGAAGACCTCGGCGGCGACGAGGATGACGATCAGCATGACCGCCAGTTCGACGAACATGAACGTCATGCGGCACCTCCGCAGGCATGCGTGCGGACGGGGACGGCGGTGAAACGCGGGGAGAGGGCGGCGGGGAACATGGGGACTCCGTGGTCGGACGTTGACGAACCATGGCACATCCGCCGACGTCCGACCAGGAACGACGCGATGTGCCGATGGTCTCGCCAGGCCGATCAGGCTGAACGCGCCACGGCCGCAGGCCGAGTGTGTTGACGCGTTCGCTTTCCGGAGACGGAAAGCAGGCTACTCCCCAAAGACGAAGGGCAGTCTAGCCGAGCGGGTTGCTTTCGACAAGCCTTCATCTCGAAAAAATATACCCCTCTCTCCTATACGGGAACCCTTCCGGATATATACTCCCCCTCCCTATTCAGGAGCCCGTCGTCGATGAGCCATACCGTTCGTGAAAAACAGAAGCTGCTGAACCGCGTGCGCCGGATCAAGGGCCAGGTCGAGGCCATCGAGCGCGCGCTCGGGGAGGAGCGCGGCTGCAACGAGGTCCTGCAATTGATCACGAGTTGTCGCGGCGCGATGAACGGGCTGCTGGCCGTCGTGCTGGAAGACCACATTCGCGAGCATCTGGTCGATGCGCACGAACCTGACGCACACGAAGGCAGCGCGACCGAGCAGCTGATCGACGTGGTGCACAGCTATTTCAAGTAATCGAGGCAGGACATGAACGCTTTCCGGGATGACGCGTTCGGCGCGGGGCACGACCATATCTTCCTCGGTGCGGCGCACGAGCAGAACGAACGCAGGACGTGGATGGTCATCGGCCTGTGCTCGGCAATGATGGTGGCCGAGATCGTCGGCGGCACGCTGTTCGGGTCGCTCGCGCTCGTCGCCGACGGGTTGCACATGTCGACGCACGCGGGCGCGATGCTGATCGCCGCGCTGGCCTATACCTATGCGCGCAAGCATGCCGACGATCCGCGCTTCGTGTTCGGCACCGGCAAGCTGGGCGATCTGGCCGGGTTCACGAGCGCGATCGTGCTCGCGATGATCGCGATCCTGATCGGCTACGAGGCCGTTGCGCGTCTGCTGGCGCCCGTACCCATTCATTTCGGCGAAGCGATTCCGATTGCCGTGCTGGGGCTCGCGGTGAACCTCGCCAGCGTGTGGCTGCTGAGCGGCGGCCATCACCACGGGCATGGTCATGGGCACGGTCATCATCATGGGCACGACCACGACCATGATCACGACGATGATCATCATGCGCATCACGATCACGGTTCGCACACGGCGGCCCATCGCGACCACAACATCCGGTCGGCCTACGTTCACGTGATCGCCGACGCGGCCGTGTCGGTGCTGGCCATCGGCGGCCTGCTGCTCGCACGTGCATTCGGCTGGGTCTGGATGGACCCCGTCGCGGGCATTGTCGGCGCGCTCGTGATCACGAACTGGTCGTACGGGCTGATGCGCGATACCGGCGGCATCCTGCTCGACGTCAACGTGGATCGCAAACTGGCGGCGCGCATACGTGATGCGATCGAGGCGCTGGGCGACACGGTCAACGATCTTCACGTGTGGCGTGTCGGCCCGGGCCACATGAGTGCGATCGTGTCGGTCGAGACCGTCGAGACGGTGCGCGACGCGCGTTTCTACCACGCGCTGATCGAGGGTTTCGACGGCGTGTCGCACGTGACCGTCGAAGTGATGACGCCTGCGAAGGCGGCCTGACCGTGGCCGTGAAATCACCCTGTATCGAGCTGTGCGCGTTCGACGGCCGGACGGGCTTTTGTGTCGGCTGCCTGCGCACGCGCGACGAGGCGCGCGACTGGAAGAAGCTGACCGACCATCGCCGGCACCAGATACTGAACGATCGCAATCGCCGCCAGGCGAAAATCCGGCGCGAACCGGGGGAGTGAAGGGGCGTCGTCGTGCTTCGTCTGGTGTCGCGCCGGCCGTCATGCCGACGCGACACGCGCGGGAAACGCCTTACCCCTCGACGCCGCGCGGAAAATGAAGCGCAAACGTCGTGCGCCCGTCACGGCTTGCGACCTCGACCTTGCCGCGATGCAGCTCCATGATCGATTTCACGATCGCGAGCCCGAGGCCCGCGTTGCGCGCCGCGCCGTGCCGCGACGAATCGATGCGGTAGAAGCGCTCGAAGATCCGTTCGACCTGTTCGGGCGGAATCGCGGTGCCGCGATTGGTGACTTCGACGACCGCATACCCGCCTTGCGTGGACACCGCCAGCTCGATCGTCGACCCGGCTTGCGCGTGTTCGAGCGCGTTCGACGCGAGATTGCTGACGGCGCGCCGGAACAGCGTCGCATCGGCGGCGACGGTCGCTTCGCCTTGCACGTCGATGCTTACGCCGGCTTCATCGGCAAGCGCCTGGAAATACGACGCGAGCCGGCGCAACTCGCCGCCCGCGTCAAGTTCGCTGGTCTTCAGGTGCTGACGCGCATTGTCGGTGCGCGCGAGAAACAGCATGTTCTCGATCATCCGCTGCAGCCGTTCGCATTCCTCGATGTTCGAATCGATCAGCGCTTCGTATTCCTCGGTCGTGCGCGCGCGCGACAGCGTGACCTGCGACGAACTGATCACGTTGGCGAGCGGCGTGCGCATGTCGTGCGCGAGATCGGACGAGAACTGGGAGAGCCGCACGAACGCGCGTTCGAGGCGGTCGAGCATCCGGTTGACCGACGTCGCGAGCTCACGCAGCTCTACCGGGCCGCCACGCGCGTCGAGCCGCGCGTTCAGGTTGTGTGCCTCGATGCGTGACGTCTGCCGGCCGAGGCTCTCGACCGGGCGCAGGCCGCGCGACGCGACCGCGTAACCGAGCGCGCCGACCAGCAGCGCGCCCGCGGCCGCCGCGAGCCAGATGTCGACGCGATAGCTTTCGAGCAACGACTGGCGATCGGTCGCCGTGCGTGCAAGCGCAACCTGGATCGCATCGCCGGACGGCAGCGTGGCGCGCGCATACACGCAGCGCGACGTGCCGATGCCGGGCGGCGCGCACGTGAACGGGGTGCCGGTTGCGCTGGCCGGATGGGGCGCGGCGATCACCGACGCCAGCGTGTGGCCGGCTTCGTCGGAATGTTCGACGAGCGCGCGGTTCCGCGCGTCGTAGATGCCGAGATAGACGCCCGGATGCGACAGCAGCACTTCATGAAACACGGCCGGATCGGCGCGCAGCGCGGCAACCGAGCCGCTCGCGTGCGCAAGCTGCAGGAACTGGTTGAGCTTGCCGGAGATCTCGATGTCGTCGCGCCGCGTCAACTCGGCGGACAACGAGCGATACAGGTACGCGCCGGTCAGCGCGAACACGAGCGCGGCGACGACGGCGAACGCCAGCGTCAGGCGCCGCAGCAGCGAATACGAGGCCGGGCTGCCGCGCGTCACGAACGATCCTCGAGCACGTAGCCCATCCCGCGAATCGTGTGGATCAGCTTCTTCTCATGGGCGTTGTCGATCTTCGCGCGCAGGCGCTTGATCGCGGCATCGACGACGTTCGTGTCGCTGTCGAAATTCATGTCCCAGATCTGCGACGTGATGAAGGTGCGCGTCAGCACCTCGCCTTCGCGTTCGGCGAGCAACTGCAGCAGCGCGAATTCCTGCGCGGTCAGGTCGATGCGGGTGTCGGCGCGCCGCACGCGGCGGCGGATCAGGTCGACTTCGAGATCGGCGACATGCAGGATGTCGCGCACGTTGCGCGGCGCGCGTCGCAGCAGCGAGCGGATGCGCGCGAGAAATTCGGCATACGCGAACGGCTTGAGCAGGTAGTCGTCGGCACCCAGCTCGAGCCCGGCGACCTTGTCCTCGATCGCCTCGCGCGCCGTGAGCAGCAGCACCGGCGTCTGCTTCTGCGCGCGCAGGCGCCGGAGCACCTCGAAGCCATCCATTTCCGGCAGCATCACGTCGAGCACGACGAGATCGAAATCCTCGTGCAGCGCAAGGAACAGCCCGTCCTTGCCGGTTTCCGCGATGTCGACCGTGTAACTCGCCTCCATCAGCCCTTTCCGGAGGTACGACGCCATCTTGGGTTCGTCTTCGACTATCAGTATCCGCATGGTGAGGCAGGCTGTCCGTGATTCCAGCCGGTCAGTGTAACGCGTGAGCATAGGGCGCCGAGCGTGCGCGGAGAATGACCGCCGGATGACGGAATTGTCATGAAGCGCTTGCGCCGCGTCGCCCGCGTTTCATGAAAATCCGGTCATGTTTCGGCCATGTCGTCGTCACCGCGACGGCGATAAGCTGCGGCCGTCTTGTCCCCCGGCACGCGCTGTCACGGCGCCGCGCCGGCCCATCCGGTCGTTGCCTGCCTGATTCCGCATCCATGTCGTACTGGCGCAAATTCCTCCTCGTCGTGCTGCTGGCGCTGAGCCTGCCGATCCAGTCGTTCGCGACTGTTTCGATGCAGTGCGAACGCGTTGCCGTCGCGCCGATGGAAGCGGCGTCGCACACGATGCCGGCCGCGCAGGACGGCCATCACGACGCCGACAGCCACGCCCGGCATGCGCCGGCGTGTTCCGCGTGCGTGTCCTGCTGCCTCGGCGCCGGCATGTCGGGCGCGCCCGCCGTGCCCGCCGCGGCCGGCGTTCGCGCGGCGATCGTCTCGCCACCGCCCGCGGCCGGGGTCGTGTCGTTCCTGACCGGCGGCATCGACAGGCCGCCGCGCCGGCTTCTCGTCTAGACCCCGCCCGCGGCCCCGACCGGCCGTGCTCCGCAATCCGCTCCGGCGGCGGCATCCCGTCCGCCGGACGACACACGACGAGACCCATTCATGCGATTGATTACTGCGGCGCTGCTTGGCGCGGCGGCCATCGTGCCGTCGCTCGCGCCTGCGCAAACCCCGCTGCCCGATCCGGCGGACGCCGCCGCGGCGGTGCCGGACGTCACCGTGACGTCCGCATTCGACGGCTACCGGCCGTATCGGGACGACGAAGGCCCGGGCTGGAAACAGCTGAACCGCGACGTGACGGAACGGCCCGCGAAGGGGCGCACGACCGGTCGTGCGGCTGGCGGCGCTACGCATTCGATGCACGAGGAGGCCGCGCGATGACGATGCTGTCGATCTCGCCGAGGATCGGCGCGGCCGCGGCCGTGCTGGCCTTCCTCGCCGGCTGCACGACGTTTTCGAAGGACGGCGGTTTCGACGCGGTGTCGTCCGTCGCGTCGGAGCGCATCGGCAAGGACGCGGTCGTGGTCAGGACCGACGCCGACCGTGAAGCCGTCGACACGCGCACGAAGGAACTGCTGGCCAAGCCGCTGTCGATCGACGATGCGGTGCAGGTCGCGCTGCTGAACAACCGCGGCCTGCAGGCGTCGTACGCGGAACTGGGGCTGTCGGAGGCCGATCTCGTCCAGGCCGGCCGGCTGCCGAACCCGCGTTTCGCGTTCAGCCGCACGCGCGCGGGCGACGGCGAGCTGACCCTCGGCCGCACGTTCTCGGCGAACGTGTTCGCGCTGCTGACCCTGCCGCTCGCGACGAACATCGAACGCCGCCGCTTCGAGCAGACCAAGCTCGAAACCGCCGACGCGATGCTGAAGGTGGCCGCCGACGCGCGCCGCGCGTATGTCGAGGCCGTCGCGGCCGAACAGGCCGCGAACTATGCAGGACAGGTGCGCGATGCCGCGAGCGCGGCCGCCGAACTGGCGCAGCGCATGCGGCAGGCCGGCAACTTCAGCCGCCTCGATTACGCGCGGGAGCAGGCGTTCCACGCCGATGCGGTCGCGCAGCACGCGAAGGCGCGCCAGCAGGCCGTGGCCGCGCGCGAGAAGCTCACGCGCGCGATGGGGCTGTGGGGCGAACGCACGCAATACGCGCTGCCCGAGCGCTTGCCCGACCTGCCGAAAGCGCGGCCGAACCTGCCCGATCTCGAACGCTTCGCGATGCGCAACCGCCTCGACATCCAGGCCGCGAAGCAGCAGACGCAGGGTGTCGCGTCGTCGCTCGGCCTGAGCAAGGCCACGCGCTTCGTCAATGCGGTGGATCTCGGCTACGTGAACGACTACGAGACCGGCAAGGGTCACGAGCACGGCTTCGAGATCAGTGTCGAGATTCCGCTGTTCGACTGGGGCGGCGCGAAGGTCGCGCGGGCGGAGGCCGTCTACATGCAGTCGGCGAACCGGCTCGCGAAAACGGCCATCGACGCGCGTTCCGAAGTGCGCGAGTCGTATGCGGCCTACATGACGAGCTATGACGTCGCCACCCACTATCGCGACGAAGTCGTGCCGCTGCGCAAGACGATCTCGGACGAGCTGCTGCTGCGCTACAACGGGATGCTCGCGAGCGTGTTCGAGTTGCTGGCCGATGCACGCGAACAGGTCGGCGCGGTGAACGGCTACATCGATGCGCTGAAGGACTACTGGCTCGCCGAAACCGATCTGCAGATGGCCGTCGGGGGGCGGCTGCCGACGCCGGGCGACGTGCCGCGTGCGACGCCATTTGCCCGGCCGGATTCCGCTTCGATCGCCGACGCTGCGCCGCAGCCGGCTTCCACCCCCGCGGCGCCACCGGCGCCCGCGACGCAAACGCATCCAGAAGGTCATTGACATGGTGTCCCGTCGACAATTTCTCAGCCACTCGGGCGCCGCGCTGCTCGGTTCGGCGATGGTCAGCAAGGCCGGCGCCGCGTCGTTGCCCGAAGCGCCCACGATGGCGAAAACCGGCACGCAGCCGCCGCTCGTGCCGCCGAACGGCCGGCCGTACACGCCCGTCGCGACGCTGAACGGCTGGACGCTGCCGTGGCGGATGAAGAACGGCTGGAAGGAGTTCCACCTGACGGCCGAGCCCGTCGTGCGCGAGATGGCGCCCGGCATGAACGCGAACCTGTGGGGCTACAACGGCCAGTCGCCCGGGCCGACGATCGAGGCCGTCGAAGGCGACAAGGTGCGCATCTTCGTGACCAACCGGCTGCCCGAGCACACGACGATCCACTGGCACGGGCTGCGGCTGCCGAACGGGATGGACGGCGTCGGCGGCCTCACGCAGCCGCATATCCCGCCCGGCAAGACCTTCGTCTACGAGTTCCAGCTCGAGGCGCACGGTACGTTCATGTATCACCCGCACGCCGACGAGATGGTGCAGATGGCAATGGGGATGATGGGCATGTTCATCGTGCACCCGAAGGATCGCGGCACGATGCCGGTCGATCGCGACTTCGTGTTCCTGCTCGCCGCGTACGACATCGACCCGGGCAGCTACACGCCGCGCGTGAACGAGATGACGGACTTCAACATGTGGACGTTCAATTCGCGCGTGTTCCCGGGCATCGATCCGCTGCCGGTGCGCGCGGGCGACCGCGTGCGGATTCGTTTCGGCAACCTGACGATGACGAACCATCCGATCCACCTGCACGGCTACAGCTTCGAAGTGGCGGGCACCGACGGCGGCTGGATTCCGCCGGCGGCGCGCTGGCCGGAAGTGACGGCCGATGTCGCGGTGGGCCAGATGCGCGCGATCGAGTTCACCGCCGATCGCCCGGGCGACTGGGCCTTCCACTGCCACAAGTCGCATCACACGATGAACGCGATGGGCCACCAGGTGCCGAATCTGATCGGCGTGCCGCAGAAGGATCTCGCGCAGCGCATCGGCAAGCTCGTGCCCGACTACATGGCGATGGGCAGCACGGGCGGCGCGATGGGCGGCATGGAGATGCCGCTGCCCGACAACACGCTGCCGATGATGACGGGCACGGGCCCGTTCGGGCCGCTGGAGATGGGCGGCATGTTCACGGTCTGCAAGGTGCGGCAGGGCCTCGGCCGCAACGACTATCGCGATCCGGGCTGGTTCAGGCATCCGAAGGGCACCGTCGCGTACGAGTACACCGGCGAACTGCCGGACGGTTGAGCAGCAGCATGCGGCGGCCGTACCGATGCGGCCGCCGGTTTCCATTCACTCACACGGGAGTCGACACGATGAAGCAGGGACTGGTTTTGATGGCAACGGGTTGGGCGCTGGCGTTTTCCGCCGCGTCGTACGCGGCCGGCGACATGGCCGGCATGGACATGAGCGGTGGCGCGAAGCAGGAAGCCGTGGCAAAGCGGAGCATGTCGCACGGCGAAATCCGCAAGGTCGACACGGCTGCGGCCAGGCTGACGATCAAGCACGGCCCGCTCGAGAACCTCGGGATGGACGCGATGACGATGGTGTTCAAGGTGAAGGACCCGGCGATGCTGTCGCAGGTGAAGGTGGGCGACAAGATCGACTTCGTCGCCGAGGACGTGGGCGGCGCGCTGACCGTCGTCGAGCTGAAGAAGCCGTGACGCGAGGCATGAACATGAAGATCACGACTCTCAGGCGGCTGGCCGCCTTCGCCGTGGCCGGCGCGATCGTCGCGGCCGCGCCGGTCGCCGCATCGGCGCACGGCAAGCTGGAAAACGCCGCACCGGCGACGGGCAGCACGGTCGACACGGCGCCCGACACGTTGCGGCTCACCTTCAACGAAGACCTCGAACCGACGTTCAGTTCGGTGAAGGTGTCGGACGCGAACGGCAACGCCGTCACGCAGGAAAAGGCGAAGGTCGATGCGTCGAACCCGCGCGTGATGACCATTGCGATGCCGAAGCTCGCGCCGGGCGCGTACACGGTGCAGTGGGTCGCGATGACGGCCGATGCGCATCGCACCAAGGGCGCCTATACGTTCAAGGTGAAAGGGTGAACGACGGCTTCGTCGGTCTCCTGCGGCTCGTGTCGGTGGCGATCCAGAATGCCGGGTTCGCCGTCGTCGTCGGCGCGCTGCTCGGCAGCCACTGGCTCGCGCGCGGCGCGTCGGCGTGGCAGCACGGCATCGGGCGGCGGCTCGTCGCGACGCTGCGCATCGCGTCCGTCGTATCGCTGCTTGCCAGCATCACCGCGTTCTGGGCGCACTGCGCGCTGATGAGCGACGTGTCGATGCTCGACGCCGGGCCGGCCGTCCGCGCGATGCTCGCGGGCACGGGGTTCGGTCATGCGTGGCTGGCCGGCGCCGTATTCATGCTCGTCGTCGTGCTGCTGTCGTTCGTCAGGCGAGCGCACGATTCGCGCTTTCCGTTCGCGATCTGGGCCGCGCTCGCCTGCGTCGCGCTTGCGCGCAGCAACGGCGGACATCCGGTCGACGCGGGGCTGTTCAGCGTGCCGGTATGGGTCGACTGGCTGCATCTTCTGGCGATCAGCGCGTGGGTCGGGCTCGTGCTCGTGACGGCGTTCGGCGTGATGCCGCGGCTCATCGGCCTGCCCGCGAGCGAACGCACGACGGGCGCATCGTTCGTGCAGTCGCTGTCCGATGCATCGACATATGCGCTGATCGTGCTGTTCGCAACCGGCGCGTACAACGGCTGGCGCGGCGTCGACACGCCCGCCAGCCTGCTCGCGTCGACGTACGGGCAGATCCTGCTGCTGAAGCTCGCGCTGGTGCTGATCGCCGCGGCGCTCGGCGGGCACAACCGCTTCTTCGGGATGCCGAAGCTGTTGGCCGCGCTGAAGGATCCGGCCGCCGCGATGCCGGCCGGCCCGCTGCGGCAATTCGGTGCGGTGCTGCGGATCGAGGCGGTCGTGCTCGGCGGCGTGCTGATGGTGGCGGCCGTGCTCGTGTCGAGCGCATTGCCGGGGACGGTATAGCGCGGCGGACCATGCGCGAAGGCACGCGGGGGAATCGTCGCGAGCACGACGAATTTATTGCCGGACGATTTCCCCGAATTTTCAGGCCAGAACATGCGATCGGTGGCGATCGCAGCGTGATGACGACGATTACATCAGCCTGTCTTTCGATTACCAAAAACTGTCATTGAGCGCCGCTAAGCTTTCGCCACCCTCACAACCGGGATTCCCCGTCATGCGCTCGATAATCCTCCTGTTTGCCCCGCTATTGCTTCTGCCCACGCTCGCTGCCCCGGCGATCGCCGCCACTGCCGCGCCTGTCAGCCCGAACTGCGGCGGCAGCACGACGCCGATCGCCGATATCCAGGGGCCGGGCGCGCCGTCGCCGCTCGCCGGCCAGAACGTGTCGATCGAAGCCGTCGTCACCGCCGAATTCGGCGGCACGGACGGCTTCGGCGGCTTCTTCGTCCAGCAGGCCGACGCGCAGCGCCGCAACCAGCCGGGCGTGTCCGAGGGCCTGTTCGTCTATGCGCCGAAAGTGCGCGCGAAGGCCGGCGACCTCGTGCACGTGACGGGCAAGGTCGAGGAGAAGTACGGGCAGACGCAGCTCACGCAGTCGGGCGCGATCGCGGTGTGCGCGAACGGCCAGGCCGTCACGCCCGCGACGCTCACGCTGCCGGTCGACAGCCCGAACGCGTTCGCCGCGTATGAAGGGATGCTGGTGCGCCTGCCGCAGACGCTGAACGTCACCGACAACTACGAACTCGGCCGTTACGGCAGCGTGATGCTCAGCAACGGTCGCCTGCGCACGCCGACGAGCGTCGTGCCGCCCGCGCAGGCACAGGCGCAGATCGATGCGAACGCACGCAACCGTCTCGTCCTCGACGACGGCTCGAACAAGCAGAACCCCGCGATCGTGCCGTACCCGGCGCCGGGCCTGTCGGCCGCGAACACGCTGCGTGCGGGCTACACGGTGCGCGACGTCGAAGGCGTGCTCGAAGTGCGTTACGGCGCATGGCGCGTGCAGCCGCTGCCCGGCGCGGCCGTGCCGGCATTCGACGCGCGCACGAACCCGCGCACCAGCGCACCCGCGCGCGATCCGAAATCGAACCTGCGCGTCGCGTCGTTCAACGTCCTCAACTACTTCAACGGCAACGGTCTCGGCGGCGGCTTCGACGATCCGAACAACCGCGGCGCGAAGAACTTCCAGGAATTCCAGCGCCAGGAAGCGAAGATCGTCAGCGCGCTGAAGGCGATCGACGCCGACGTGATCGGCCTGATGGAAATCCAGAACAACGGCTACGGCGAACTGAGCGCGGTACGCCAGCTCGCGGCGAAGCTCGGCAACCACTGGCGCGTGGTCGATCCGGGCGTGTCGCGCCTCGGCGGCGATGCGATCGCGGTCGCGCTGATCTACGACAGCCGCAAGGTCGAGCCGGTCGGCCGCGCGGCCACGCTCGCGATCGACGACAAGAACCGCCAGCCGCTCGCGCAGTCGTTCCGGCTGGTCGGCGGCAACAAGCAGTCGCTGACGGTCGCGGTCAACCATCTGAAGTCGAAGAACTGCCCGGACGCCACGAACGACGATCTCGACCAGGGTGACGGCCAGGGTTGCTGGAACCCGACGCGCACGCGCGCGGCGGCGAAGGTGGCCGACTGGCTCGCCGGCAACCCGACGGGCGTCGCAGGCCAGGGCGTGCTGCTGATCGGCGATTTCAACAGCTACACGTATGAAGACCCGATCCGCACGCTCGAATCGCGCGGCTACCGCAACCTCGTCGCGCGCTGGATCGGCGCGAATGCGTACAGCTACGTGTACAACGGCGAAGCCGGTTATCTCGATCACGCGCTCGCGACACTGCCGCTTGCGTCGCACGTGAAGGCCGTGCACGAATGGCACATCAACGCGGACGAGCCGCTCGCGCTGCAGTACACGCTCGCCTACAAATCGGCGGAGCAGCAGAAGACGTTCTACGCGCCGGATGCGTATCGTTCGTCGGATCACGACCCGGTGCTGATCGATATCGCGCTGCCGGGCGGCGGGCATTGAGCGCGGGTTGAACCGGCTTCGCGATGGACGACGTGCGGCACGTGCGCACGTCGTCGCGCGGGCGGCGGCGGATGAATCGCACGCCGCTCGCGCATCGACAAACCCGGCCGGATATCGGGTAAATAATTCCACTGGAACCGAGGCAATTCCGCGAAACCGGTATTTTATGGATGGCGGGGAGGCATAAGCCTCGGATTGAAGAATGATTGAAGTGAATCGAATCTTCGAATCAAGCCTGCATTTCGCCGCAATGCATTAATCGATCGGCGATAATAAAAATGAAAGAAAAATCCTGTCGATCTGAAGGTGTTGAGCGTGCTGCATCAATGCAGTAAAGGCTTCGTCGTTGTTCGCGAAAAAGTAAAATATTCGGCGCGGCATTGCCGACAAGACGCACCTTGCACGAATAATTCCGTTTTCTTTCAAATGCCAGACACTGGCGGCCCTTCGCATCATTGCGGGATTTTTAATATCGGAATGATCTTTGACAACGCGGCGCAGCACCGCCTATTTTGTCGATGTCGTAAATTTCGGTAATCAGAAAAGAAGTCCAAACTGCAGGGGGCGGTTCAAGCACGATTCTCGCCAGCAGTTTGCTGTGTCTGTATCACGTTCAGTCTCTTGAAGCAGTCCGATCCCAACCGCCTTTGCGCGAGTGGCGGGTGTTGCTGCGCGTCTCGCCAGTGAGGGCGGCCTTTGTGAAGCGGTATCCGAACCAGCCACAAGGAACGAGATGAAACCAGACAGGAGCAGTACCGGCAGCCGCCGTGCCCGTCGCGGCCGGATGGCCGGGCTAGGCGCATTGACCGCGATGACACTCGCGCTCTCGGCGTGCGGCGGCGACGATTCATCGTCCGTCGGCGCATCGAGTCTCGCGCAGACAACGGCCAGTCAGCAGGCCAGCGCGCAAGCGGCCGGCAGCCAGACACCGGCGGCCAACCAGCCTTACGTCGACCAGGTCGCCTATTCGTTGAACGCGGGCGACGGCCTCGCGCCCGCACAGGTGTCCGAGAAAGCGGCCGTCATGCATTACCAGTGGAAAAACGGCGGCACGACCGTCAACTACACGACGACCACCGGCCACCTGACCGCGCAGGACGCGAACGGCAATGCGGAAGCGTCGATGTCGTATGTCGCGTACACCGCGCCGAGCACGAACGGCAAGCCGCGCCCCGTCACGTTCGTCTATAACGGCGGCCCCGGCTCGTCGTCGATCTGGCTGCGTCTCGGCTCGTTCGCGCCGACCCGCGTGGCCACGCCCGATCCGGGGTTCGGCAGCAACTGGCCGAACTATCCGCTCGTCGACAACGCCGACAGCCTGATCGACACCACCGACCTCGTGTTCATCGACCCGCCCGGCACCGGGCTGTCGGAAGCCGTGTTGCCGAACACCAACCAGAAATACTGGAGTTCCGACGCGGACGTGAACATCATGCGCGACTTCATCCAGCGCTACCTGAACGTCAACAGCCGCGGCACGTCGCCGATCTACCTGTACGGCGAGTCGTACGGCACGCCGCGTACCGACATGCTCGCGCTGGCGCTCGAATCGGCCGGCGTGCACCTGACGGGCATCGTGCTGCAGTCGGCGATCCTGAACTACTTCGCGGATGCGGTGGAAGCCGTGGCGATCACGCAGTCGACCGAGGGGCTGCTGCTCGAAACCGATACCGTGGCCGGTTACCTGCCCGGTTATGCGGCGGTCGCGGCGTACTTCAACCAGGTTTCGCCGGCACCGGTGAACCAGGATCTGTACGCACTGCAGACGGAACTGTTCACGACGCTGATCTACAACCAGCTGCAGAAGTATTCGCAGTCGTGGGTGTTGAGCCAGCTCGGCATTCCGGACGCGCTCGGCACGCCGGTGTTCCCGAGCGACGCGACGCTCAAGCTGTGGTCGATTCCGTCGAGCCTCACGCAACAGGCGCTGCGCGGCTACTTCAACGCGAATCCGTTCGGCACGAGCCTGCTGCCCGGCACGACGATCGGCCGGTATGACGGACGCGTGTCGTTGCCGAACTCCGATCCGCGGCTGCAGAACGACGGCGACCCGTCCGACATCCTGATTTCGCAGCCGTTTACGAACGCGCTCGCGACGCAGATGCCGGATTACCTCGGCTACACCGCACCGAACGCGACGTACCTGCCGCTGAACGACAACATCATCGGCGTCTGGGACTTCTCGCACGACGGCCAGCCGATGCCCGACACGATCCCCGATCTGCTCGGTGCGCTGCAGCTCAACCCGAAGCTTCGCGTGCTCGCGGAGAACGGTTTCCACGATCTCGCGACGCCGTTCTTCAACACCGAGAAGCAGCTTGCGCGGCTGCAGACGGTGAAGGGCCTGAATCCGAAGCTGCAGGTGAACTTCTTCCAGGGCGGCCACATGATCTACCTGGACGACGTCGCCCGTCCGCAGATGAAGCGGGACCTGAAGACGTTCTACAAGGGCGCGCGGATTCCGACGGCACTGACGCTGCACACGCTGCCGCCGCCGTGGCCGGATGAAAACCCGCCGGGCGTGCCGACCGGCAGCGTCCCGGGCGCGACGGCCGCGACGACGCTGGCGGCGGCCCCTTGAGCGACGGACTCCTTGTCAAAGGAACCCTCTATTCATCCATTGCATGCGAGTGATCATGTCCCTAATCAATTTGATGCGGCGTATGTCCCCGTTGATCGTCCTCGGTGCCGTGATGAGCAGTGCCCACGCGTTGCCGCCGCAGTCGGTGGCGCCGGTGAAGCTGCCGCACGGCGGGCACGGTGTCGACGGTCCGTTCTTTCCTGCCACGCGGGCGGCGCCGGTGCTGCCGTCGACCGGCGCGACGTTGCAGCAGCAGGCGCAGCAGCGTGTCGATGCGCGGCTCGGTGCCAATACGGTGCTGAGCAACGGCGCGGCCGTGACGAAGGCGCAGGCGCAGAGCAGCGGCCTGGGCTTCGTGTCGAAGCACTTCGACGAGATCGATGCGAAGCACACCGGCCGCGTGACGATGAGCGATGTGCGGCAGTTCATCCGGCAGCGGCAGGTGCAGGCACAGCAGGATCAGCAGGACGAGTGACGTAGCGGGCAGGTCGGCGGCCGGAGCGGAATCGTTCGCACCGGCCGCCGGAAGGTGACAAGCGTTCAGGTTGCGTGGCGCGCGTAGCGCTTCGCGATGGCCGACGGCAACTCGCCGGACATCGCGCGATAGTCCTGCGCGAAACTGCTCAGGTGCCGGAAGCCCCATTTGGTGGCCGCGGCAGACGTCACGGAATCGCCGAGCCGAAGCTCGCGGCGTGCGTGATTCAGGCGCACGACCCGCAGGTACGCGACGGGGTTCAGGTTCAACGTATCCTGGAACGCGTATTGCGCGGTGCGCCGGCCTACGCGATCCGCTGCCGGTCGCGCCTCACGCCGAAGCGAGCGCGATAGTCGCGCGGCGAGACGCCGACCTGCTTCGCGAATGCGCGCTGCAACGCGTCGACGCTGCCGAATCCCGACCGCTCGGCGATCCGCTCGAGCGGCCAGTCGGCCCGCTCCAGCAGCGCCTTCGCGCGCTCGACGCGTGCCGCAAGGACGAACTGCGCGGGCGATCGCCCGGTTTCCTTGAGGAAGTTGCGCGCAAACGAGCGTTCGCTCATGTGCATCCGTGCGGCCAGCGCGGCGACGCCGAGATCGCCGGTCGGATCGTCGGCGATCCCGGTGAGCAGCGTCCGCATGCGCGGCGTCGCGTTGGCCTGGATATCGAGCCCGACGCTGAACTGCGCCTGCCCGCCGGGACGGTGCACGAACAGCACGAGTTCGCGCGCGACCGCGAGCGCGGTCGGCGCGCCGCAGTCCGCCTCGACGAGTGCAAGACACAGATCGATGCCGGCCGTCACGCCGGCCGACGTATGAAACGGCGGATCGCTCACGTAGATCGCGTCCGGTTCGATTCGCGCGTCGGGGCACAGCGCCTGCAGCGTCGCACACTGGTTCCAGTGCGTGGTCGCGCGCTTGCCGTCCAGCCATCCGCCCGCGGCGAGCACGAACGCACCCGTGCAGATGCTCGCGATGCGCCGCGTGTCCGCGATTCGCGTGCGCAGCCACGGCAGCACGCCGGCTTCCGACGCCGCGTGTCGCAGTGCCGCTTCATTGCCGCCGGCGACGACGATCGTGTCGATCTGTCCCGGCAGTGCCGCCAGCGGGGCCGTACCGGCGAGGCGCAGGCCCGCGTGCGTGACGATGTCGTCGCCGTGTTGCGACGCGAGCGTGAGCCGGTACGGCAGCGCATGGTCGGGAAGATGACGGTTCGCGACCGCGAACACTTCCATCGGGCCCGTGATGTCGAGCGACTGGACGCCTTCGAAGCCGACGACAACGATGTCGCGTGCCGAACAGGTTGACTGGGACATGGCGGAAAGTGCGGTGGAGTTGTCCTTGTGACCGCGAGCATGATCCTTGTAATTTTCCGGACGTGCAATCGACGGATACGGGTGGACGATGCGGTCAGGGAAGACAGGCGGGGCAGTGCTGCTCGTGTGCGCGGTGCTGGGTGCGTGTGCGGCGGGGTGGCCGGCACCGGTGAGGGCGGAGGACGCACCGCCGGTCGCGCGAGCGCTCACGGTCGGCGCGCCGAAGGCGGGCCGCGTGCGGCCGCTCGTGGCGATCGTCGCGGACAATGCAGGAACGGAGACGACCGATTTCATCGTTCCGTACGCGATTCTGAAGACGTCCGGTGCGGCCGATGTCGTCGCCGTATCGGCCGACGAAGGTGAGGTCGAATTGATGCCCGCGTTGCGCATGCTGGCCGACACCACGTTCGACCGGTTCGACGCGACCGTTCCAGCCGGGGCGGATGTCGTGATCGTCCCCGCGCTGCACGGTGCCGACCGGCCGGCGGTGCTGGCGTGGTTGCGCAAGCAGGCCGTCGGCGGCGCGACGATGGTGGCGATCTGCGATGGCGCGGAAGTCCTCGCGAACGCGGGCCTGCTCCAGCATCGCACGGCGACGTCGCACTGGTATTCGCGCGACCGCCTGCGTCGCCGCTTTACCGGGACGACGTGGGTCGACGATCGCCGCTATGTGATGGACGGCGACGTCATGACGACGACCGGCGTGTCGGCGTCGATTCCCGCTTCGCTGGCATTGGTGAGTGCGCTGGCGGGGCCGGCCGCGGCGCGCGAGACTGCGCGGCGCGTCGGTGCGCAGGCATGGAGCGACGTTCATGACGGCAGCCGGTTCGTGTTGACCGCGCCGGCGGTGGCGGTCGCATTGACGAACCGCCTCGCGTTCTGGCGGCACGAGACGTTCGATCTTCCGGTCGAAGACGGGTTCGACGAGCTTCCGGTTGCGCTGACGGCCGATGCGTGGGCGCGGACCTGGCGCAGCGACGTCGTCGCGACGGCGGGCGCGCGCGTGATCGAGTCGAGGCACGGGCTGCGGTTGCTGGCGCAGCCGGCGACTGCCGGGCACGCGCGCGTGGCGATGCCGGCCGGACGGCGTGGCGAATCGGTGCTTCCGGGTGTGCTCGCAGACATCGCGGCACGCTACGGTGACGCGACATCGGGCTGGGTCGCACTGCAACTGGAGTATCCGAAGTAGCGGCGCGTCGCGCGCGCTTACTTCACCCACTCTGCGAGCTTGGGGTCGGGGTAAGGCAGGAGATCCTGCGACGCGGTGGGCTCGGCCACCCATTTCTTCCCGTTCCAGTGGAAGTCGGCCTGCGTTTCCGACCCGTGGCCGTTCGAGTAGATGACAGCGGTGCAGGCGGCCTGGCCCGGGTAAGTCGGGTTTTTGGCGCCGATGCAGGACCCGAGAAATACCAACACGTCGCCGAGGCCGAACCGCTCCTGCATCGCGTAGGTCGCGTCGAGGTCCGAGAGCCGGTCAGGGACGGGCGTCGCGTCGCACGCGGCGAGGCTCACGGCAAGCAGCAGCGCGGCGGCCCGGCCGGCATGCTGCCGGTTGCAGGGGCTGTCGGGGGAAAGGGCGTCGGCGCCAGCGCGCTTCCGCGCGCGGGAATTTGACGGGCAGGGCATGCGGGTTTCGGGTGACGGACACGACGGGCATTGTGCCGGAATTCGCCGGCGCCCGGGCTTGCCCGAGACGCCCGAGCGCGCGGCATGTTCGCGTCACGCGGCGGTGTGAGGGGTCAGGCCGAGACCGGGGCCGTGCGCCGGGCGCACAAACGATTCCACAGCATGCCGGCCCGGTTGCCGCTTCCGCAGTATGCGAGCACCGGTTTCGGCAGCGTATCGACGAGCGCGCCGAATGCGTCGATGTCCGCCTCGCCGATGCGGTCGCGCTCGACCGGCAGGTAGCGCGCGTCGAGGCCCAGTTCGCGAGCCGCCGCGGCGATCTCGTCGAATGCCGGCTGGTCGACGCCTTCGCCGTCGGGACGGTTGCAGATCACCGAGCGGAAGCCGGCGTTGCGGATCGCCTTCAGGTCGGCCGGCGTGATCTGCCGCGAAGCGGAAAACCCGTTCGCGGCCGTCGCACGACACTGCTCGATCGCGCGGCGGAAACAGGCGATCGCGAAATCGACGTCCTGCTCCGTCGTAAAGCGGCCGAAGCTCACGCGCACGGTGCGGCCCGCCGTCTCCGCGTCGAGGCCGATCGCGGTCAGCACGTGCGACGGTGCGCCGCTGGCCGAGTTGCACGCGGAGGTCGACGACACGGCGAGCGCTTCGTCGAGCATGAACGGGAAGAAGCCGGGCGCATTCACCGTCAGGCTCAGCGTGTGCGGGATGCGGCGTGCGGTGGCCGCGTTTTGCGTGACGTCGCCGAGCGCGGCCAGCGCGTTCGTCAGGCGCGCGCCGAGCGCCGCGATCCGCGCGGCTTCGCCGTCGAGCTTTTCCGCGGCCAGTTCGCATGCGACGCCCATGCCGACGATCTGATGCGTCGCGAGCGTCCCTGAGCGCAAGCCGCGCTCGTGGCCGCCGCCGTGGATTTGCGGGGCGATCCGGTTGGCGATGTCGCGGCGCACGAACAGCGCGCCGATACCCTTCGGGCCGTACACCTTGTGCGCGGACATCGACAACATGTCGATGCCGAGCGTGCGCACGTCGATCGGCGTCTTGCCGAGCGCCTGTGCGGCGTCGACGTGGAGCAGCGCGCCGGCGGCGTGCACGATGCGGGAGATGGCGGCGATATCGGTCAGCGTGCCGAGCTCGTTGTTCACCAGCATCAGCGACACGAGGCCCGTATCGGGGCCGATGGCGGCGGCGACTGCGTCGGCGGTGATCTCGCCGTCGCGCGTGGGCGCGACGAATGTGACCGACATGCCGTGCTTCGACAGGTTCGCCATCGTGTCGAGGATCGCCTTGTGCTCGATGCGGCTCGTGATCAGGTGGCGCTTGTCGGTCGCGTTTTCCGCGTAACCCTTCAGCGCGAGGTTGTTCGATTCGGTGGCGCCCGACGTCCAGACGATCTCGTCGGCATCCGCGCCGATCAACGCGGCAACTTGCGCGCGGGCCTGCTCGACCTTGTCTTTCGCCAGCCGGCCGGCGGCGTGCGAGCTCGATGCGGGATTGCCGAAGATGCCGTCGAAGCCGAGGCAGGCCGTCATCGCTTCGATCACGCGGGGATCGGCGGGCGTCGTGGCTGCGTAGTCGAGGTAGTGCAGCGTGGTGGGTTCGCTCATGTCCGTCTCTTGCTCTGTTCTTTCAGAATGGGAGAAATGATACGGGGGACAGAAGGGAAAAAGGATCCAAAATGGGTTGGTGTTTGGGGCTAACGTGGAATGTGGTTTTGTTTTTGTGGCGATTGGGGGAATTTGTTTCTTGATCAATGGCGCCGCGCGAGATGGCCCCGTCTCTGGGTTGCGGGGGAAACGATGTCCTGCGACGTTTGCGAAACGGGGAAGGGGGCGCGGCGTTTCCCCCGGCTCGACCGGGTGGTCACAGCGGATCGAGTGGCGTGGCCTGTCGGTGAGTGTCGCGCACCCATGCATGCAAGGCGCTTTCGTACCTGGCAGGGATCGTGATCGTCACTGTGGTCAGGCGCGTGTCGTTGCCCGGCAATGCCAGATATCGCTGCCACGCTCTCCGTACCAGCTGCGACATGGCGGAATTGGTGATGCCGAGTTCGGCGGCGAGCTTGCGCTGCGACCGGCCCCTGACGAAGATTTCAAACAAGGCCCACCGGTTCACCGGCTTGATCCGGGTATCGTGCAGCCTCAACAACTGAAACTGTTCGGCTGTCATGCGTCGAATCTGTGCCATTCAGATGCGCCCGGAAGTTTGCAGGGTAGAAATCAATGCCGCGCCGCAGGACGTCTTGTGATTGTGGAATGCGGCGGGGCGGCCTTCGACATCGAATGCCATGTCTCCTTCCGCAATCACGCAGGCGCCGTGAAGCGGGCACGAACATGCATCGCCGACGCGGGCGACCGCGCGTCCCATCACCTTGCTCGTCGCCGCTCCGGATTCGACCCGGCCGCCGTGAGTGTGCAGGTCGCCTGTTCGAATGATGCCTCGCATATAACCCCTTTCCTGTGTGCTTCGGTGTGGCGGTCGAATTCGTGCTCAACGCGCCGTGTGTCGGCATGCATCACCATGAATAGCCCTGCATCCCGTAGTTGGTGTCGTGACGGCGCCCCCACCACGGCAGGTAAGCGTTGTTCCCGCCACGCGCACGGAACCAGTCCTCGTTCGGATCGATCGGCGTGAGATTGGCCGGCGGCATGACCACGACGGCCGCGGGGTGTCTCGGGTCGGTCGTGCCTGCGACGAGCGCGTTGCCGCCGTAGTGATTGATCCGGCCGATCGCCAGCGCAACGTCGGTCAAGGCGCTGCCGGTTCCCATGTCGCCGAGCAAGGCCGCGGTGTTGAACGCCTGATTCTTGTGGTCGTACTCCGGCAGGATTTCGGTGAGTGTCTGCGATAAGCCGACAAGTCGCGCCGATGCGGCGTCGCTACCTGCGCCGGCGTCGTGAACGATGTACTTGATATCCGGAACGGCAATCCCGGCGTTGCGTGCTGCCTGATCGATGGTTGCCTTCCACGCTTGCACCGTTCGTGTCGTGCCGGCCTTCTGCGAAAACTCGGCGGTGTTGCCGGTCGCTGCCTTGCCGATCCACGCGAGTGGTTCGCGCTCGGTGTTGAAGGTTGGACCGGCGAGGAACAGCACGACGAGGTTCTCGTTGATCTGGGCGTCGGTGGGCGGGAAATTAGGCGCGTCCCAATTCATTACCCACACGCTCTTGTCGGGGTTCGCTTGCAGGTAGTCCAGCGCGTTGTTCAGTGATGTGAAGCCGGCGTTTGCACCGCCTTGCGTGATCTGCACGTCAGGGGGCGTACTGCGGCTCCATACCTTCGGAAAATGTGGGTTGCCGATGAAAAACGTTTTTCGAATCGAGTCTTGCAAGTAACTTTGAGATTCAGCTGCGTCCAGCCGATCGGGAATGGCAAGCTCGACACGAATACCCGCCAGTTCACGCCAGTCTTTTCGATCGTCAGGACTCACTGTGTAGAAGTACTTTGAGTTTGTCCCATATCGCTTGAAAAGCAGTAGCGGAAACTTGGTCATGTACTTGCGATAGAAGCCCCTGAACGTCTCTGCCCCTCGGTTGCCGTAGACCAGTGCGCCAATTGACCGAAGTGAAGAGAATTTTTCAGGCTTTGTTCTCACCATATCGTCGTTCTTGTTCGGGGTAACAAGTCCTTGCGCCCACAACAGCTGCCACTCTGTTGGGTAGTCCATACGCTGCAATGGATTCAACCAAATCAGGCCGACGACTTGTGCTACGAGGGGCTTGGCCGGTTCTTCCGTATGGGAAGCTGCGCGAATGGTTGGATTGAGGGGCGTCTCGGCTAGCACCGGCCGCGTCAAGGCTGTGGTGAACAGAAAGATCATGAGCGCCAGCAAGCCGGGCACAGCTACGAATCGTTTCATCCAATCTCCTATTCCCAAGTGTGCCGGGTCTGGTTGTTCCACATGTGCCATCAGTGTGGCCATCAATAGAGCCGCGACTATCCAAACCATAACGGCGATGGCGACGCGTCGAGGCCAAGTACCGATCACGGCCTTCATAGCGGCCCTCCGGCGTTCAGATAGATCTGGCCCTCGCGCTCGTCTACGATCTTTGTCGGTATCTTTCCTTCACTGTTGTCGGCATGTACCCACTCTTGCATCGACACGTCATCAATCACGCCGAGCATGAAATACTGCGTGTACTTTTTATTTGGATGGCCGTCTGGAATGCCATCACCCATCCGCCAATCTGCTTCAATTCGCAAGTCATACATCTGATCAGGCGTCAGATAACACGGACCGATCGCGACGTCATACGCAAGCGCTTTTTCCGCATGTTCCGGATTGGTCATCGTCGTCGAGTGGTTCGTCGGGCTGTTCGTCGTACCGCGATCGAGCCAGTCCACGATCTGCATGTCTCGCCATTCCTTGTAGCCGTCCGGTAGAGCGCTTTTGCCATCCTCACCGAAGACGTGACCGTCGCTGTCGATCCACTCCGTGTTCAACGTGCGGCGCGCCTCCATTCGCATCAGGGCGCGGTCCTCGTAACGCTGCCCGGCTTCACTTGCGGCCGTGCCGTGAGCGTCACCGTCCGTGTTCTTCGCCTTGTAGCGGTCGTAAGGATCGTCGGCCCGTTTGTCCGCATCGGCCTTGCTCGCATCGCGCCACGCGGAGGGCGGATCGTTGCCTTCGTTGAACGTACTTGTCGCTTCGCCGTCCTCGGTCAGAATCGGCTTGTCGAACCTCAACGCCTGCGGCGGAAACGTCTCGTCCAGGGCCGGTGCGTCCGCCAATACCTCCCAGCCCTTCGGCGGATCGGCGTTCACGCGAAACATGTTCATTGCCGAACTGACCGTGGTCGCAAGGAACATGATCGGCGCCGAGAACAGCGTTGCCGCCATTCCCCACACCGACTCATTCCCCTTGAGCGCACCGATCAGATTGAATTTCGCCGGCGGTGAGGGCGGATACCAGAAGCCCCTCTTCGTGCCTTTTTTGCCGTACCGCCAGTCGTCTTCCCAATAGCGGTAGCGCTTCTGCACACCGACATCGAAGCCGGACGCGAACACGCGCTGTGTCAGGACGCCGTGTACGCCGATATCCGTCAGTTCGTGCTTGTCGATGCCGCGCCAGCCGATACCCTGCACGGTGATCGCCGAAATCACCTGATCGTGCGGACAGCAATACGCGGTGACGCGCCCATATGTCGATCCGTTCAGGCCGTGGCGCGCACGGTCGGCCAGTGCGGTATACGACTTGTTGCTCGTCGGCGATACCCGGTTGTTCGCCATGTCGGCGTCGACCGTGTCTGGCGACGGTTCATGGGCAGCGCGATCGCCAATCATCGACAAGAAAGTGCGGAGCGTCTGAGTGCGCGCTGCGTAGGTCTGCCGGCCGCGCTTGCCCTCGGCATCCTTCGTCGCACGTTGCGACCAGGTATCCATGAACGTGTCGGATTTGTGCGGGCCTTCGCTGTTCGCCAGGCTGTACGGGGCATTCGCCAGCACGTAGGCATCCGCGACGCAGCGTCCCTTGCGGCCCCACGGATCTTCCACTTCCGGAAACGCGTCACCGAAGAACGCGCCCGTGAGGCCGACGATATTCCCCTGGCTGTGACACACGACGGTGATCGGCGCGTCGGCACGCATCTTCCGAATCGACTCGATCAGTTTGGCAAGCCGCAACGCGGCAAGCACGCCATAGGCACGCGGCGGCGCGCGATACAGCGGCCGGTTGGTCGGGTTGATCCCTTGCACGGTTATCCACCCCACGGCTCGGTCGTCGAGGCCACCGTGCCAGAGATCGGGCAAGCTCGAACAGCCGTTGGTGAACGGCCCGCCTCCCCAATAATCCTTCTCGTTGAGAAAGATCTTGTCGCCGTATTCCTTCAGTTCTTCCAGTGTCGCGCGGTAGCCCCACCGAAAATGGATGACGGGTGAGAACGACGGATCGGGGATGACGTAATTGTCCGGCAGCAAGTCCGGATTCAGAAACCCCTCCGGCGTCACGCTCTCGGTGTACTTCGCAGGCGTCAACTGCCCGGCGTCGACCCCGTGATACGTCATCTGGTCGTCCAGGCGTCCCAGCCGACGATTCAGGCCCTTGCACAATCCCTCTTCGGACGCCTTGTACCATTCGCCCTCGGAGTTGACGCCGTGGACGAAGATGACGACGCCGGGCAACGGCAGTTGCTTGACGCAGATGAGCCGCTTGTCGTTGTCGAACAGCATCGGCCCCTCGGCTCTGCCGACGACGAGAGGAGGCAATTCGGAGTGCGATGCAGCGGTGACGGGTTCGTCGGTCGTCGTGTCGGGCGCGTCGGCGCGCGCGCCCGCTACTGGCCGATGGTCGAGAATCGAATCGGTCATGGTCTTAGCCGTTCTTCTTGATGAACTGCACCGACAGCGTTTCGAACTGGTCGCCATGCACTGCGGGCAGCTCGCCGGCCGCGTCGGTGGTCAGGTTCGACAGCGCTTCGGATGCCCGCTGCATGTGCCCGTCGAACCCCGCCACCGCATCGCCGTCGGTCGCGCGAACGAGTTTCGGCACACGGCCGAGCGGGGCGTGGTCGAACGTCGGCATGTCGGTGCTCATGCTGGCCGGGCCGCTCCACGCATGGCCTGCCGACTTCACGGTGAACGTGCCGGGGCACCCGAGTTCGATGTCGCCGCCGTTTAGCTTCAGGTACGCACCGCCCGACGTGACGAACACGACCTGGTCGTTCGCCATGCCGGCGAGCTTGCCGCCGGCCGCGGTCAACTGGATGTTCTTCGCGGAATCCACCTGCGTGTCGTCGTCCTGCGACTGGATCGTCACCTTCCCGCGATTCGCGATGGCCGACACGCCGCCGCTGTGCGCGAACATCGCGACGCCATGGCCGCCGTGCAGGTTGATGCGCTCACCGCTCGCGACCTGCACGTGCCGCTGGGCAATCTGGTCGATGTTCTCGCCCGCATACATGACATGCGTCCTGGGCGTGACGTGCAGCGATCCTGCCTGTGCGCCGAACGCCATCAAGGCGGACGTGTCGCCGGCGGAACCGGCATCCGCAAGATCGGGCTTCCAGTGACGGAACGCATCGACGATCTTCTCCTGCCCGGCGGTATCCGCGGCCCGTCCGCCGTGCTGGCCGGCATAGTCGCCGAGCGAGTTGAACAGCATCATGCACTGGTCGAGCAACTGAATCAGTTCGTCACGATCGAGCTGACCACCGGTCGCGCATGTGCGCGCATAGGTCGAGAACAGGATGCCCTGGGCCGCGCGCAAGGCCGCCGCGGCATCGGTGCGCAACTCCGCGCCTTCGCCCCGATCGGCACCGTGTCCATCCTTGCGGGGCTGCGTCAGATAACCCAGGTTCAACTGGGTATGCGCATGCTCGCTCGCCAACTGCGCGGATATCTGCGACGGCGTATCGTCCAGGCGAAGCTGGTTGTACCGAGCGCCCTTGATTTCCTTCGTCTTGATCCCGGACACGTAACGGTTGCCGGGTAGCGCACCGGTATGCGTGAACGTCGCGGGCGGGTTCGCGCCGTTGCTCAGCACGCCGATGATGACCAGGCGGTCCGGATCGCCCGACAGGCAGCCCAGCAAGACTTCCATCCCGACGCGGGGCAGAAAGAGCGTGCCGAAGTTTGCGCCCGCCAGACTCGCGCCGACGCGTATCGGTGCGCTGTCGCCGGCCGACCCGTTCGTTCCGGCGCCTTGCGCGTGTTCGTGATCGGCGGGATCGAAGCCATGAATCCGTACGCGCACGCGGCCGGCCGCGTCGCAGAATACTTCCTCGCCCTCAGTGCCGACGATCGTGCCGGTCAGCAGGTGAGCCGGCGGGAGGTCGATTGTCGGATCGTAGGACGGCGTGAGCGGCACGCCGCGACGCACGCACGTGAAATGGTTCTCGTAGCGCGTATCTGCCTGTTCCGACGCATCGGCCGGCGCGGGTGGGGCGGCTTGCGCGAGGTTCCGGCTGGCTGCGTACAGCGCGATCACGCGGCCGGCCAGGTCTTTGGGAAGATTGTTCCGGATGTCGTGCCGTACCGACGTCACGACGAACTGCCGCTGCTCGGCCGGCTTCATGTCGAGTTCGGGGTCGCCGGTCAGCGTGAACCAGCAGCCGACCGGCATGTCGCGAACGTGGCCGATACCGTCGTAGCGCTCCGCCGCGAACTGGTGGGCGAGTATCCGGTCATGCGTGATGCGGTCGTGATCGTTCCACGAGTCGCCGACGTGCGGAATGTCGATTGCGACATCGGTCAGCAGCCGGGCCAGGTCGTTGCCGGCGTCGCCCTGATCGATGCTCGTCGCGATCGCGGAATCGTCCATGCGCGCCTTCTTGTAGTCCCACGACGGACGGCCGGCTTTGCCGGGAGACAGGCGCTGATGATGGGCAAACAACGTCACCGTATCGCGTTGCGCGGTTCCCGAATCGCGCGGATGAAGGCGCACGGTGCCGGCAGGCGATTCCGGCAATCGCAGCGGGTCGTCGCAGAACACGAGCGTGTGGATCGGCCGCTCGTCGGCCGTGCCGCGCGCATTGCCGACCGCCCACGCCTTTGCAAAGACGGTGATGCCTTCGCGTCGCAACAGCCGGCGCACGAAACGGGCGTCCGACTCGTTGACCTGCCGCGTCAGTTCGCGTGCCGGATAACGTTCGGCTCGCAATCCCGACAGGTCGAAATCGAACGCGCGCGCGAGGGCGGGGCTGCGTTGCCGCCATTCGTTCAGCAGCGTGCCGAGGATGTCGATGATGTTTCGCGACCGGAATACTCGGGAATTGATGCGGCGGTCCATCAACGACAGCGCATCGCAGATGCGCAGCTGATACACGGTCAACTCGCCGTCGGATTGACCGGCCTGCACGTCGTGCACGATCGCATTGATCGCCCGCACGTCGCCCCGGTCGGTCGTCAGCCGGACCGACACCGGCAGGCCGAGAAACAGCGTGGGCGCCAGATGGGCGTGGGTGGATATGCAGGTCAGCTGCCCGTCGATTCCCGACATCAGTCCTTCGCGAATATCGGCGTGATGAAGCGCCAGCAGATGGCCGACCGTGTGTTGCGCCTGCCCGAAATGCAGGGCGACGGGCCGGTTGTTCCAGTCGACCAGACCGGACGCAAAGTTTCGTAATGCTGTTGCTATCGACATAACGGCAATCTCGTTGCTTTTCTGGCTTGTATTCTTTGAGTCGGACTTTCAGTGCGGTAAAGCAGTGGTGATCGTGATTTCGGTGCGCAGAATATCAAACAATGGGGGTTTTAAAGATTTATTGGTATTTTGAGATGAAAATCAATTCACTATGAAACGGTGTTCTACATTTTTATGATTTGGCGGGGCGTTTTGTTTTAATTGGAAAAATCCTATATCGGGTCGTCAGGGTTGGTATTTGTCACTATCCATTTCTGGGCGGTTAGGAGGTGGAGGTTGCGGGCAACTATGCCGAACCGGATTGGATGTTGGTAATTCGAAATTCGACTTGTCCTAATTCGAATATGGGTAAGGCGGAATTGAAATATATAAATCAACGTGTGCACGATCGCGCTCGTGCATCCGGTATGCGTGTCCGCTTGACAGCAGTTTTGCCGTTTTCAGTTTGATAGTGTGGAGGGCCGTTTCCGTCACGGCTCGCCATGGCCAACTGCATAAGCGCGAAGATTCCGGAACGCGAGTCAAAGTCCACCGCGATCGAAGATCGAAAATGCATCTTTTGTCATACGAAATGCGTTACCCGCACGTATCGCCCGGCTTCGCCGGATCGGGTGCATGCCGGGCGTGAACGGGCCAGTCCCCGGTCGCCCGGATGTCCATGAGGGATTTCCCCCGAGACGCACAATCGCGCGTCACTTCAACCCCACGACCGATCTCTCCCCGCCGTCCCACCGACACTTCCCGCCCGTCGCCGCCGATTATTTGCATATCGCGAATGGCGCGTTCGCCGGTCGTTCGATACCCGATTCCCGGCGTTGCACCTATCGTTGTGCCGTCGGCTGGCCGGATTCGATATGTCGAACCGGAACGGCAGCCGGCGCTTCCCGGCGATTCACATCGCACACAAAAACCATCGGACCTGGCTGATGCGCAGGCGCTCCGTCGCGCGCAGGCGAAGCTGTGTCCACGGAGACGGAAATGAAAGCAAACGAGTGGGATACCTCCTATGAGTGGAAGGCGGTCACGCTGCTGGCGCTCGGCTTCGGGCTGGTCGGCCTCGACCGCTGGCTGATCGCGCCGCTGTTCCCTTCGATCATGAAGGACCTCAACCTGAACGCGCAGGACGTCGGCAACTGCATCGGCGTGCTCGGCCTGTCGTGGGGCATCTTCGCGGCGCTGATGGGCGGCATCTCCGACAAGGTCGGCCGCAGGAAGGTGCTGATTCCGGCCATCATCGCGTTCTCGCTGCTGTCGGGCTTCTCGGGGCTCGCGGGCGGGCTGCTCGGGCTGATGGCGATTCGCGGCCTGATGGGTGTCGCGGAGGGCTCGTTCTGTCCGACGAGCTTTGCCGCGACTGCCGACGCATCGCATCCGCGGCGGCGCGGGCTGAACCTCGGCCTGCAGCAAAGCGGCTTCGCGCTGTTCGGGCTCGCGCTGTCGCCGATCATCGCGACGCAACTGCTCGGTTTCGTGTCGTGGCGCTGGGTGTTTGCGCTCGTCGCCATTCCCGGCCTGATCCTCGGCGCGATCATGTTCTTCGTCATCCGCGAGCCGAAGGTCACGCCGGCCGTCGCGTCGGAGCATGCACCGGCATCGCTCGGCCATGTGCTCAGGAGCCGCAACATTCTCGTGGCGATGGCCGCGCTGTGCTGCGCGATGACGGGCGTATTCGTGCTCGGTGCGCTGCTGCCGCTTTACCTGACCGACTACCTGGCACTCGGCACGCAGAAGATGGGCCTCGTCGTGTCGGCGATCGGCTTCGGCGGCTTTCTCGGGCAGTTCGGGTTGCCGGGCCTGTCCGACCTGGTCGGCCGCCGTCTCGCGAGCATTGTCGGTTTCGCGGGGACGGCCGTAATGCTCTATCTGTTTCGCGGCCTCGGCCCGGAGCCGTTCGCATTGTTCGGGGTGCTGTTCGTCGCGTCGTTCTTCACGCTCGGCCTGGTGTCGCTGTTGTCCGGGCCGGTGGCGACGGAGGCTGCGCCCGTCGGGCTCGTGTCGACGTCGATCGGCGTGGTGGTGGGCGTCGGCGAGATCTTCGGCGGCGGCATCGCGCCGGCGCTGGGCGGCTATGTCGCCGCACACTTTGGCATCCAGAACATTCTGTGGCTGCCGATGTGTGCGGTCGTACTGGGCATCCAGGTCAGCCTGCTGCTGAAGGAAACCGCGCCGGCCGTGCTGCAGCGCCGCGTAGCCGTGCAGCCGGAACTGGCGGCCGGCGAGCAATCGCGGTAACGCCCGCGCAGGCAGTGCAAGACAGTGCGTGCGGTAGGCGGCGTCGCCGGCGATTGACATCGATTGGGTGACACAGTGACGCCTCCCGCATGACACAGCCCGATATCCGCACGGGTAGACTGCCGGTTTCGCTGTCGAAAAAGGGCGCGGCATGGACCGGTTTCTGAGCATCGAGGCATTCGTCAGGGTGGCGGAGGCGAGCAGCTTCGCCGAGGCGGCGCGGCAGCTCGGCGTGACCAGCTCGGTCGTGACGAACCGCATCCAGCAGCTCGAGAAGTTCGTCAACGCGCCGCTGTTCCATCGCAGCACCCGCCACGTGCGCCTGTCGGAAGTGGGCGAGGCGTTTTATCGGGAGTGCGCGGAGGTCGTGGGGCGCGTCAACGAGCTGACGGACCAGATGCGCGAGCTGCGCGCCACGCCCACCGGGCGGCTGCGCATCCAGATGCTGCCCGGTTTCGCCCTCGATCACTTCGGCGCGCCGCTGATGGAATTCAACCGGCGCTACCCGGGCATCCAGATCGACGTCATCGTCAACGACCGCGTGGTGGACCCCGTCGAAGAAGGGTTCGACATCGCGTTCCAGATCTTTCCGCCGATCTCCGAGTCGCTGATCGAACGGCGGCTGTTCACCGTCAGGCGCCTCTTTTGCGCGTCGCCCGCCTACCTCGCCGCGCATGGTGCGCCACAACATCCGCGCGACCTGCTGCAGCACACGACCGCGCTGTATTCCGGCTACCCGTCGCGCAACCGCTGGACGATGACGCGCGGCGACGAGGTCGTCGAAATGGAGCTGCCGGGCATGATCCGCTCGAACTCCGTGCACCTGCTGCGCGAGTACGCGCTGACCGGCGGCGGCGTCGTCTGCCTGCCCACGCTCGTGGCGAGCGATGCGCTCGTCGCGGGCCGCCTGGTACCGATCCTGACCGACTATCAGCTCGCGCCGCTGAGCTTTGCCGCCGTTTATCCCGCGACGCAGCGACAGGCGCTGAAGGTGAAGGCGCTGGTCGAATTCCTCGCGGACCATATCGGCGACGAATCCCCGTGGGATCGTCCCCTCCTGGAGCGCGGCTGGGTGCGTTGAACCGCGCGGATTATTCGCGAAACGCAAATGCCGTAATCGCCGTCCGTTGCCTTGTTGCTGCTGTGCGTTGCCCCTAGAGTTGAATCCAACAAGCAGTTCAACTCAGGAGACAGCAATGACCGACACGGCATTCCACACCGTCTTTGGCTCGCTCGACCATTACCGGAAGGGCGAGATCGAAATCACCAGCGGCAGCGCCCGCCACTACGCGTTCTCGAACGTGTTCGAGGTCGCATCGAAATCGGCTCCGTATGAAAAGGTCGTCGCCGGCAAGAACCTCGAATACGTGATCGAAGTGCTGCGGACCGACGGCCAGTCGCCGTGGTTCGCGTGCCCGCACGACGAGTTCGTGATCCAGATGGACGGCGAGGTCCGGATCGACTTCATCAAGCTCGATTCGCCGCCGAAATCGGGGCGCGGCACCGTGAGCGCCGGCGCCCAGCCGGCCGGCCGCAAGATGGGGTATGTCGTGCTGCGCAAGGGCCATCAGGCGCTGCTGCCGGCCGGTTGTGCATACCGCTTCACCGCGAGCCGGCCGGGCGTCGCGCTGGTGCAGACCGTCCTTGGCGAGCTGTCCGTGGAGAAGTGGGCCGAAATCTGCCTGCACTGATTCGTCCGACCTCATTCGACATTCCCAGGAGACACGTTATGGCCACCCTCGACACCCTCGACCTTTCCACGGGCTTTGCCGCCGATCTGGTGCGATCGACCGAAGCCGATGCCGTCACCGGCTACCGCCGCTTCCAGCTCGGCGAATTCGCGTTCCAGCGCGACGAATACTTCGTGAAGATCAGCTGGCCCGCGAAAGGCCGGACCCGCACGCATGCGATGCCGGCGGACGCGTTCCTGCGCGCGATGATGCGCGACGTGGCGTGGGGCTTCTTCTACGGCTGGGTGAATTTCGACCACGTGTTCGGCACGCGCAATCACTACGGCAAGGTGGACGTGTATGCGGGCACGTTCAACGGCATCCTGAAGGACGCCGGAGTCGACTACACCGAGACCTTCGAAACGCCCACGATCATGGCGACCTTCAAGGCGATGCTGCACGACTGGACGAACGAAGGCTTCGATCCGTTCGCGGCGCCCGAGGAAACGGGCACGGCGTTCGGGCGCAAGCACGGCGACAACGGCGCGGCGATCGAGCGCACGCGCATCGCGACGCGCCGCATGCCGGGCCTCGAAGGCGACTCGCCGCTGCGCGACGACCTGCCGGTCAACCGCGCGTTCCTCGACGTCGCGCAGGACGAACCGGAAGTGCATGTCGAGCCGGGCTTCGAAGGCGAACTGCACGCGTTCAACCTGTTCAAGTACCTGTCGCGCTCGGACGTCACGTGGAATCCGTCGGTCACGTCGGTCTGCGGGCGCAGCCTGTTCTGCCCGACAACCGAGGAATTCATCCTGCCGGTGTTCCATGGCAACGACCGCGTCGAATGGTTCCTGCAACTGTCCGACGAAATCGTGTGGGACATCGGCGACAAGAACACCGGCGCACCGCGCGCACGCGTCACGATGCGCGCCGGCGACATCTGCGCGATGCCCGCCGACATCCGGCATCAAGGCTATTCGACGAAGCGGTCGATGCTGCTCGTCTGGGAAAACGCGACGCCGGACCTGCCGCAACGCTACGAGAGCGGCGAGCTCGCGCCGTATCCGATCGCGTTCTGAGCAACGCAGCCGCTTCCGCTTCAGCCCTGTACCGAGGACGATTCATGCAAACCCAACTCTTCATCGACGGGCGTTTCGTTGACGCCGTCGACCGCGGCACGATCGACGTGCTGAACCCGCACGACGGCTCCGTCATCACGAAGATCGCGGCAGCCGACGCGGCGGATGTCGATCTCGCCGTCGAAGCCGCCGCGCGCGCGTTTCCCAAATGGTCGGCCCTGCCGGCCGCCGAACGCGGCCGGTTGCTGCTGCGCCTCGCCGACGCAATCGAGGCCAACGCCGACGAACTGGCGCGGCTCGAATCGCTGGACACCGGCCACCCGATCCGCGATTCGCGTGCGCTCGACGTGCCGCGCACGGCGGCCTGCTTCCGCTACTTCGGCGGCATGGCCGACAAGCTGCAAGGCTCGGTGATTCCGGTCGAAACCGGCTTCCTGAACTACGTGCAGCGCGCGCCGATCGGCGTGGTCGGCCAGATCGTGCCGTGGAATTTTCCGCTGATGTTCACGAGCTGGAAGATGGGCCCGGCACTCGCCGCCGGCAACACCGTCGTGCTCAAGCCGTCGGAGATCACGCCGCTGTCGACGTTGCGCATCATCGAGCTGATGGCCGAAGTCGGGTTTCCCGCCGGTGTCGTCAATATCGTCCCCGGCTACGGGCATACCGCCGGCCAGCGGCTCGCCGAACATCCGGGAGTCGGCAAGATCGCGTTCACGGGGTCGACGGCCACCGGCCGCCGGATCGTCGAAGCGTCGCAGGGCAACCTGAAGCGCGTGCAGCTCGAACTGGGCGGCAAGGGCGCCAACCTCGTCTTCGACGATGCCGACCTCGACGCGGCCATCAACGGCGCCGCATGGGCGATTTTCCACAACCAGGGGCAGGCGTGCATCGCCGGTTCGCGTCTCGTGCTGCACGAACGCATCGCGGATGAATTCCTCGAGCGATTCGTCGCGCTCGCGTCGTCGATCCGCATCGGCAACCCGCTCGACGCCGATACCGAGATGGGGCCGCTGACCTCGAAGCAGCACCTCGATCGCGTGCTGTCGTACGTCGATGTCGCGCGCGAGCAGGGCGGCCGCGTGCTCACGGGCGGCAGCGCGCCGCAGGACCCGGCGCTCGCCGGCGGCTACTACGTGCGCCCGACGGTCATCGAAGCGAGGAGCGCGGCCGACCGCGTCGCGCAGGAGGAAGTGTTCGGCCCGTTCGTCACGGTGCTGCGCTTCGGCAGCGACGACGAAGCGCTGGCCATCGCCAACGCGACGGAATACGGGCTGGGCAGCGGCCTCTGGACGAAGGACCTCTCTCGCGCGCACCGGATGGCATCGCGGATCAACGCAGGCATGTGCTGGATCAACTGCTACAAGCGCGTCAATCCGGGCAGCCCGTTCGGCGGCGTCGGCAAGTCGGGTTATGGCCGCGAGATGGGCTTCGAGGCCATGCACGACTACACGGAAGCGCGATCGGTGTGGGTCAACGTCGACGGCAACGTGCCGCCGCACTTCAAGCGCTGAGGTTTTCCATGGATCGCTTCGTCTATCAGGGCACGCCTTCCCGCGTGGTGTTCGAATGGGGCGCACTCGCGAGGCTGCCGGACGAGCTGTCGACGCTCGGCGCCCGCCGCGCGCTTGTCTTGTCCACGCCCGAGCAGCGGCCGCTCGCCGAGCGCGTGGAGGCGATCCTGGGCGAGCGTGCGGCCGGCATCTGTGCGCAGGCGGTCATGCACGTGCCGGTCGAGGTCGCGCATGCCGCCCGCGAGATGGCCGGCGAGCTGGACGCGGACTGCTGCGTCGCGATCGGCGGCGGCTCGACGATCGGGCTCGGCAAGGCCATTGCGCTCGAGTCGGTGTTGCCGATCCTGGCCGTGCCGACCACATACGCCGGCTCGGAAATGACGCCGATCTTCGGGCTCACGGAAGGCCGGCTGAAGCGCACCGGGCGCGACGCGCGCGTGCTGCCGCGTACGGTGCTCTACGACCCGTCGCTGACGGTGACGCTGCCGCCGGACATTTCCGCGGCATCGGGCATCAATGCGATGGCGCACGCCGTCGAGGCGCTCTATGCGGAAGACGCGAACCCGGTGATCAGCCTGATGGCGGAAGAGTCGATCCGCGCGCTCGGTGAAGCGTTGCCCGTGATCGTGCGCGATCCGGAACACCGCGCGATGCGCAGCCGCGCGTTGTACGGCGCGTGGCTCGCCGGAACCTGCCTGGGCGCGGTCGGCATGGCGCTGCACCACAAGCTGTGCCACACGCTCGGCGGCACCTTCAACCTGCCGCACGCACAGACGCATGCGGCGATGCTGCCGCATACCGCGCACTACAACCATGCCGCCGCGCCCGATGCGCTGCGCCGCGTGGCGCGCGCCTTGGGCGGGAACGACGCAGCCGAAGCCGGCCCGCTGCTGTTCGCGCTGAACGCGCGGCTCGGCATCGCACCGGCGCTCGCCGACCTCGGCATGCCGGAGAGCGGTCTCGACGAAGCGGCCGACCTCGCCTGTCGCAACCCGTACGCGAACCCGCGGCCGATCGAACGCGCGGCGATTCGCGCGCTGCTTCAGCACGCATGGGAAGGACGCGCGCCGCGGTGAGCGGCTCGTGCGTCAACGGAGACAGACATGAGCGATGACCACCATGACGGCGATGCCGGGGTGACCGGGCAGGTTGCCGCAGGCTTCGACGGCACGCCAGGCGCGCGCCTGCGCGTGCGGTGCCTCGTACGGCCTCTTCGCGCGTTCGTCCTCGACCGGAGTTGATCGACATGGCGCGATTTTTTGCGGTGTTTGCGACGGACCAGCCGGGCATGCGCGACGTGCGCGACCGCATGCGGCCGATTCATCGAACCTACCTGCGCTCGGCCGACCAGCACGGCGTGGTCGTGCGGCTCGGCGGCCCGACGCTGGATCCGCACGGCGACGCGATGAACGGCACGCTGCTCGTCGTGGAGGCGGACGACATTCACGCGGTGATGCAGTTCGTCGGCAACGATCCTTACGTGAAGGAAGGGCTGTTTTCGCACGTCGAAGTGCGGCCGTGGGACTGGAGCCTCGGCAATCCCGAGCAGCGGGTGTGAGACATGGAAGCCCGACAACTCTGCCGTTTTTCCGATGTGCCCGACGGCGGCGCGCGGGTCGTCGACGAGGCCTGCATCGGACGTCCCGTGATCGTCGTGAGACGCGGCGGGCAGGTGTGGGCGTACGTGAATCGCTGCCCGCACTTCTCGGTGCCGCTCGATTTCGTCCCGGGCAGCGTTTCCTGTTACCGGTCGCAGGTGATGATGTGCGCCCATCACAGCGCGCTGTTCCGGTTCGACGATGGCGTGTGTATCGACGGGCCTTGCTCGGGTTCGGCGCTGGAGGCCGTGACGGTCGAGGTGGATTCCACCGCGTGGATCGTCCATCGGGGCGCTTGATTCGGGCGCTTCGACGAGTACGAGCGGGGTGGGTCGATGCGGCGGTCATCGAATTGATCAATCAGTCGAGCTAATCATGGTTCAGGCGTTGTTCGATTCCGCCTGAATGAACGCAATTTCCTTTGAAGCACCGAGCGAGCACCCGCCACGTAGCGGGTGGCGGCCTCGCATTTTCATAAAAAAGACGGAGACGACATGAAACTCAGGTTTGGAGCAGTGGTGATGCTTGCCGTGACGCACGGCGCATGGGCACAGAGCAGCGTGACGATGTTCGGTCTGATCGACGCAGGCATTTCTTATGTCAGCAACGAGGGCGGCGGAAAGAACGTCAAGTTCGACGACGGCATATTCGCGCCCAATCTCTTCGGCTTTCGCGGGACTGAAGACCTCGGTGGCGGGTATCGCGCGACGTTCGCGCTCGTGAACCAGTTCTCGATGGCGAACGGCAGTATCGTCGGGACGGGGATTTTCGGCCGCAACGCGTATGTGGGCCTCGAAAGCAACCGGTTCGGCCGCATCACGCTGGGCAACCAGTACGACTTCATGGTGGATTCGCTCTTTTCGAAGGGCAACGCCATCTCTCGGGATATCTCGGGGCTGTACGGCTTTCGCAATGGCCCGTTCCAGCGTCTCGCGCTGCCGGGCAATCCGACCGGTGCGTTCGATTGGGATCGCACGGCAGGCAGCAAGCCGATCGCGAATTCCGTCAAGTACAGCTCGCCGACGGTCGCGGGTTTTTCCGGCGGCGTGATGTACGCGTTCGGCGGGGTGGCCGGCTCGGTCGGCGCGGACAATGCGGTCAGCGCCGGGGTGAACTACGAGATGGGGGCGTTCGGGGTCGGGGCGGCCTACACGAACGAGAAGTACGGTCCCGCGCCCGGCGTGCCGTCCACCAGCGTGCGCAACTGGGGTGTCGGGATGCATTACGACTTCGGTGCCGTGACCGCGAGTGCGCTGGTGACGACCGTGCACAACGCGTTCAACGATGCCGGCGTGTGGATGGCGGAGACCGGCGGGCTGTGGCACATCAGGCCGGATGTCGTGCTGGGCGCGAAGTACATGTACATGAAGGGCAACGAAGCGGTGAACGACAACCACGCGCATCAGGTCAGTGTGGCGCTTCAGTACCTGTTTTCGAAGCGGACGATGGTTTATGTATCGGCCGACTACCAACGCGCGAACAGCGGCGCGAATGCGCAGGTCAATGGCGTGCTGGATCCGAATGGGGCTTCAGGTTCTGCGAACCAGACGGTGGCGCGGGTGGGGCTGCATACGGTGTTTTGACGGGGCGGCGGGCGGATCCGGGGCCAAGGTCGGCCCGCCAATGGACTACTCCGCTGCGGCGGCCGCCTCTTTGGCCTTGTCCTGTTCCGCCGCCAGCGCGGCATCTGCCGCCTGCGCGCGCTGGATGGCCGGGCGCGCAAGCACGCGATCGATGTAGGCGCGAATGCGCGGCGTCTCGGGCACCAGCTTGAACATCGTGGTCCAGTTCAGCGCCGAGCCCCACAGCACGTCGACCGCGGTAAAGCGCTCGCCCAGCAGGTAAGGTCCCTTCGCCAGTTGCGCATCGATCGTGTCGACGACGGTATCGAAGTCGCCATAGGGCGACGTCGAGTAGGCCGCGGGCGGGCGATTCATCGATCGGTCGACGAGGGCCGGCTCGAAGCACGAACCATAGAACGTCATCCAGCGCAGATAGGGGCCGCGCAGCGAATCGCCCGGCGCCGGCGACAGGCCGGCTTCCGGATACAGTTCCGCCGCATACAGGTAGACGGCCGCCTGCTCGGTGACGATCACGTCGCCGTGACGCAGCGCGGGAACCTTGCCCAGCGGATTGATGCGCAGGTATTCGGCGTCGCGGTGTTTTCCGGTGGAAAGATCGAACGCGTGCAGTTCATAGTCGGCGCTCAGTTCATCGAGCAGCATGCGCACGCCGGCCGAGCGGCTGCGCGGAGAGTGGAACAGGGTCAGGTGACGGTCTTGCGGCATGGCGGGCTCCGGTGGGTGCGTTTGTCGGCAGGGATTCGAATGTAGGACGGTTGCGCACCCTCGTCTTGGAAAAACCCGCTGCGGCGGTGCATCATTGCGCCTTCACCTCACCGGTTCCCGACCATGGCCGACCTGCGTAACGTGACCGACACGCCCAAGGGCGTGGTCGGCCCGAAGGCGATCAATCAGCGCTTCCGTCTCAATCGTTATCACCCGCGAGCCGAACTGGCCGGCGTGCTGGATCACCACTGGATCGTCGAATGGGATCTGCGCGGCCAGCCGCCTTACGTGCAGCGCACACTGCCGTATCCGTGCGTGAATGTGGTGTTCGACCGGCGGCAGACGGGGATCTTCGGTGTGGTGTCGGGGGCGTTCGAGACGACGCTCGCGGGCGCCGGCAGGGTGATCGGCTTGCGGTTCCGGCCGGGCGCGTTCCGGGCGTTTTTCGGCAAACCGGTGCATCTGACGACCGACAAGGTGCTGCCGGTGTCGACGCTGTTCGGCTGCGGCGATGCGGAAGCCGAAGCGGCCGTGCTCGACGCCGGGGACGATGCCGGGATGGTGGCGGCGGCCGAGGCGCTGCTGTTGCGGGTGCTGCCGCCGCCCGATCCGCAGGTCGAGCGTATTCATGCCATCTTGCAGATGCTGCAGCAGGACATCGGGCTCACCCAGGTGCGCGACCTGGCCGAGCGTGCGGGGTTGAGCGAACGCACGTTGCAGCAGCTCTTTTCCAGCCATGTCGGGGTGACGCCCAAATGGGTGATCTGTCGTTATCGCCTGCACGAAGCCGCGGACAAGCTCGCGGGCGGCGAGGCGGTCGATCTCGCGGAACTGGCCCAGGCGTTGGGTTATTTCGATCAGGCGCACTTCACGCGCGACTTCCGGAAGCTGGTGGGGAAGGCGCCGGCGGAGTATCGGCGCGAGGACGGGCGGGGATGAGTGTGCGGATTCCTGACGGGGGGCGCTGCGCGTTTCCCGCCGGTTGTTGTCGCCCGGGCAACACGGTAGTGTGTCCGTTGACCTGCCGCCGTGCCGACGACGAACCTATGATGGGCGCGCCGGCCGTCCGTGAATATCAAACGGCGGGTGCGTTGCCGATCATTCCACCCTATAGTGCACGTCGTTGAAAATCAGGAGTTCGTCGTGTTTTACCGGAAATTCACATTGGGTCGCTCGAACTTCGCGTGCATCGTCGCCCTGGCGATGATGCTGGCGCCGGTCGCGGCGCATGCCGCGGCGGAGGCTGCGGACGGCACGGCGCGCGTCGCGTCGGCTGCCCATCCCGACACGTCGCCGGCACGACCGATTGCCGGCGACGACCCGGTTGCAATCCGGGACGCACTGAAGAAGCTGCACATCACTACCCTCTCACCTTCGTTGCGCGACCGGGTTCGCGGCCTGGTCTCCAGCGCGGTCGACCGGCGTGGCCCGAATCCCGACCTGGCGTCCGTCGATCTGGATCGTGACGTGACGTTCGTGGTACCGGTGCGGTACGGGCTGAGGTACTCGTCACGCCGGCACCTGTTGACGCTGGATGTCGACCTGTTCGACGCAGAGCGCAACGACCGGACGGGCATCCTGCTCAGAAAAGTCACGACGGGGCCGCGAGGGCGCGGGCTCGTGATTGCACCGGAAGCGAAGGCGAAAGGGTACATCCAGCACGTCGACATCATCGAACTCGATTCCGGCCAAGGCAAAAAGACCGCGATTCGTAGCCGCATGCGGCTATCGCCCGCCGAGCACGCACGAGCGAGCGGCGAATTCGCACTCGTTTTCTCCGGGCGGCTGGTTCGGCCTTACCTGACGGAACAAACCGAGCATGTCGATCCGAGTATCGACGAGCCGACCGACATCACGACGAGGATCTCCACGCTGCACATGGATATCCATGACATCTCGCTGGTGAGTGAGTCGAGCGGCATCGTCGTGTCGAAGAAGCTGCATTTGTCGAAGTAGCGGGGTTCTCGAACGGGGCTTCGACCGGCCACGAGGCTCCGCATGTGACGGCGGACGATGCTTCGGGGGCGGACGGTTGCGTCGCAGCCGATCTGCCGCCAGGGCATCCGTGAGGCTGCCTCGGCCCTCATGTAAGATGCGCACAGCTTCACCCGGTCTTGAGAGGGGCCGGTTCTCGCGCCACAACGGCAATCAGCCGCACAACAACAAGGAAGCCACGAGAAATGCCGGGGATTCCCACGGAAACCTTTACTGTCTGGCACACGATCCTGTCCGTGGCCCGACACGCACCGTCGCCGCACAACGTTCAGCCATGGCGGGTGCAACTGATCTCGGACGATTGCGCCGAGCTGTTCATCGACGGCACGCGCACGCTACCGAAAGAAGACACGACCGGCGCGTTCCTGTTGTCCGCGATGGGCATGTTCATCGACGCGATCGATCTGCTCGCGGCACCGCATGGCTTGCGTGTCGAATGGCAACTGCATCGCCCGGTGCAGGAATTCGCGGCCATCCTGTCCCGGCCGACGCCGCCGGGGCTGATTCCGTTCGCTGCGCTGCGGCTCGTCGCCAACACCAATGCGGATGCGTCGCGCGACGATCCGTCCGCGCTGATGCTGGCGCGCCGCACGTCGCGTATTTCGATGGACCCGACACCGGTGCCGGATGCCGCCGTCACGCAACTGGCGGCGCTGGCCGACGAATGGGGGCACCGATATACGCATCTGTCGGGTGCGGAACTGATCGAGCCGATCATCGCGGCGAACATCGACGCCGTGTTTCATGACATGAACGTCGCGGACTACCACGACGAGATCACGGCCTGGTTCCGGTTCACGGAACGTTCGACTACCCGACATCGCGACGGTCTCGACTGGCGCTGCATGAACCTGTCGCGCGCCGAGTTCTGGATGTCCGCGCGTCTGTCGAAGATCCTGATGTTCAAGCCGACGCGCTTCTATTTCAAGCGCCGGTACCGGTCGCAGCTCGGCCATGTGCCGGCGATCGGCGTGTTGAGCGGCGATTTCTTCAATCCGGAGATGGCGATCGAGTCGGGCCGCTTCCTGCTGCGCTTCTGGCTGGCGCTGACGAGCCTCGGCCTGTACCTGCATCCGTACGGCAACCTGGTCACGAACCCCGCCGCCGCCGCGTGGTTCAGCACGCATGCCGGGGTCGACCGCGCATGGCTCGTGTTCAAGGTCGGCTACTCGCGTACACCGCCGCAGAGCCAGCGCAGGGCGCTTGCCGACATCCTCGTCGATGCGCCGGTTCCATCCCATTCGCCGCAATCCGCATGAACACGCTCATTCGCCTCTTTCTCGAAGCCGTTCTCTGGACGCTCTGGTTCCTTCGCCGCGTGATCAGCGTCGACGGACGTCTCTATGTGTTCCTCAACGCGCCGATTTTTCAGCCCTATCTGGCTTATGTCGGCCGCATGCGCGCCCGCGTCGCGTTCCTCAAGGCGAGCACGTCGTGCCCGGCCTACATCGAGTTCCTGAAGGCCGAAGGCTACAAGTCCGGCGGCAAATGGCGGCTGGCGGACCTGCCCGCCATGACCAAGGAGAATTACATCAAGCGCTATTCGATCGAGCAGCGCTGCTACGGTGGCGCCATTCCGAAGTCGGGTGTCGTCATCGACGAATCGTCGGGGTCGACGGGGCAGCCGAACAACTGGGTGCGCAGCGCGGCCGAACGCAGCGACGTCAAGCGCATCCTGCAACTGAACTATCAGCTGGTGTTCCGCGACTCCGGCAAGATGCTGCTGAACTGCTTTGCGCTCGGGCCGTGGGCGACCGGCATGAACGTGTCGATGTCGCTCGTCGACGTCGGCATCATGAAGTCGATCGGCCCCGACAAGGCCAAGCTGATCAACACGCTGAAGCTGTTCGGGCCGAAATACCAGTACCTGATATTCGGCTACCCGCCGTTCATCCGCTCGGTAGTCGACGAATGCGATCTCGACCTGAGCGCGTACCACATCGATTTCATCGTCGGCGGGGAAGGGTTGTCGGAAGCGTTGCGCGACCATCTGCTGCGCAAGGCGAGCACGGTGATCTCGTCGTATGGCGCGTCGGACCTCGAGATCAACATCGGCGTCGAGACGCCGACGACGATCGGCCTGCGGCGTGCGTTGCTCACGCGGCCCGAGCTGTGCCGCGAGCTGTTCGGCCGCGATACGCCGCCGATGATCTTCCAGTACAACGCGCTCGATTACGTGATCGAAACGAATGACGATGGCGAACTGCTGGTGACCATCGGGCGGCAGTCGGGCGCCGCGCCGAAGATCCGGTACAACATTCGCGATTCGGGTGGGACGTATCGATTCCGCGAGCTGAACAGGCGTCTGTCGGCGCATGGCATGCGCCTGCAGGATTTTGCCGCGCGGACCAGCCATTTCCCGTTCCTGTTCGTGTACGGCCGCAACGATTCGAGCGTGCCGTTCTATGGCGCGAAAGTGTTCCCGTCCGACATCGAGCAGGTTCTGTCCGCTTCGCCGGTGCTGCATGACGCGATCAGCACGTTCCAGCTCGCGACGACCGAGGATGCGCAGTTGACGAGTTTCCTGCACCTCCATCTCGAACGGGCGTTGGGCAGTGCGCCGATGCCGTTCGACGATGCGGCGCTGCATGGCGAGATGGTCGAAGGCATGAAGCGCGTGAATCAGGATTTCCGCGAAGTGTCGAGGCTGTTCGATCCGAAGCAGGTGGTCGTGCATCTGCATGAGCACGATACGGGGCCGTTCCAGGGGCGGGATATCCGGATCAAGAACAGGTATATCGCGTGAGGGCGTAGGTTTCGGGGTGGTTGGAGGGCGGTGAGGAGGGCTGACACAGCTCTTCCTGTCGCGTCGCTTACAAGGGCTGGATCGGTGAGGTCATCCGGCTAAAGTGCCGCTCTCCCGACACTTCTTGCGCTACGCGTGCTTTTCGATATAATGAACCATCGTTCGGAATGTCGAACGAGAGAAATCAAGCATCCAGAGTCGGGTCATCCGACGCCAACCTGCCCTCCCGGGCAAGGTGGACGCCCTCGAGGCGATGCGGCCGATTTACGGCAACGAAACGGGAGCAGCATGGCTGGCACCGGTTCGATAACCACTCAACCGGAGCAATCATGCGCCAGGATACCGCTGCTTCCCGCCAGACCGTCTGTGAAGACTGGTCGCACCTCCTTCCCGGTTTCACGCTCACGCATACGGTTCATCTCGTTTCGGGATTGAATCCGGGCATCGTGTCGACAGCGGCTGCCGTACTCGAAGGCGAAACCGCCACGGTCGACCGGTGGGCCATCGCCCGCTGTGGCGACGTTCTCGAGCAGAAGATCGTTCTCGGGGAAATGACGGAAGGGCAAGCGGTTCGACTGCGCGACCGACTTGCCGCGCTCGATGGCGTGTTGCGCACGAGGATGGAGCATCATTTCGTTCGGGCTGGTTCGGCTGCCTCCGGGAATTGACCGGAGGGTGGCCGTCAGGCGATGCATGGTCGTTGTCGCCGTTCGGCTGATGTTGGTGCCAAATGAAAGCGCTCTGCGTCGCGTGCACATTGGACGTCACCGGTATTTTTCCCACGGCCGCCCTTTGATCGCCGCGCGGCCAGTGTCAATTCATTGAACATTTCCGAGAGACTTGTGCGGAGCGAAGTCGAGCCGCCTGTTGCTCGTTGCGAGCTTCCCATTGCGCAAGCATGCGACCGACTCAAAGGCCCGCCGACCCTGCACGGTAAGATATCGACGGGCCTGCTGCCGGCTCCTTGGCTGATTGTGGGCGATATTCTCAATCATGAGAGTTAGAAGATGATGGATGATGATTTTGTGCGGGCGCGAACGGCATTGAGATCATTCATGTTGGAAATGAATCATTGGGAAAAGGGTTTTTATAAGCAGAAGCGCAATGCCTTGGAGGGCGGGCTCGACGTATCGGAAGTTGACGAGTGTGCTCGGAAGGCGCTTTCGGGAATTTTCGAGAGATGGACATTGCAGGATAAGACAAACCAAGGTCGTCTGATTGACTTGGGTTGCTCGGATCCGCCGACATACGACCCTGAAACTGACGTTGAAGATGGCGTGGAATCCACCGGTGGAGAGGTGGTTTTCATCATTCGTCAAACCGTCGGGATGTTGGCGATATTCCGAATCACCATGAAGAACGACGCGGGCGAGTGGAGGGTGAGAAAAAAGGAATTCGTCAATTTTAAGGACAAGTGGCAGCGGTCAGTGCTGTAGCGAGCGCTACCCGACCTGCTGTTCCGGTTCGGTGTCGTTCAAACCGGCGCGCCTCCCGAGGTGCGGGAGAACCGGATGAGAAACTGCTTGCAAGGGCAGGTGGTGCTTCAATCGCGTATGGTGATGCGCCATCGTGGAATCGACCGTCGTGTAGAGGAGGTTTGCTTTAGGGTCCGGCTGCGGATTCTCCGGAGAGACTGCTGGCGATCCGCCTGGTCGAGGCCATGGAGACGCTGTTTAATTCCAACCCCCCTGACATCTATCTTCAGTCCGTACGAGATTCACAAAGCGAGCGGTGGCAAGGTTTCATTAAGGAAACAGTCCGAAAGGCTCGCATGCGGTATCGCCGCTCAAACTTTGGCGTTACGCAACCTCAGCGCGTTCGAGATGACAGACGCGGAACTCAAACTCATCGCAAGCGCCGCGATCATCGGCGAGAGCAGCAATCCTGTGAACGGGTAAAGTACCCCGGCCGCCAACGGAACCCCAAGCGCGTTGTACACGAACGCGAAGCCGAGGTTTTGCTTCATGTTCGCGACAGTTGCCTCGGACAGCTCTCGCGCTCGTGCGATGCCGCGCAAGTCGCCTTTGACGAGCGTCACTTGCGCGCTGCTCATCGCCACGTCCGTGCCTGTTCCCATGGCAACGCCGACATCGGCTTTCGCGAGCGCCGGGGCGTCGTTGATACCGTCGCCAGCCATCGCCACAACATGCCGGGCCTGCTGGAGCTTCGTCACCAAGTCGAGCTTGTCGGCCGGCTTGACCTCGCCGTGATATTCGTCGATACCGAGTCTCTCGGCAACGGCCTTGGCCGTTACCACCCCATCGCCGGTCGCCATGACGACTCGGATGCCGTTCTCCTTCAACGTCGCAAGCGCCTCCGGCGTGGTGGTCTTGATTGGGTCGGCGACCGCAAGCAAACCGGCCAAACGGCCATCGACTGACAGGTACATGACGCTCGCACCCTGCGCTCGCATACGGTCTGCTTCCTTGGCTAGCGACTCGACGGACACCTGGTCAGTCTGCATGAGCGCGGTATTGCCCAACGCCAGCCGTCGACCGGCGACCAGCCCGCGCACGCCGATGCCCGTCACGGATTCGAATTTTTCCGCTCGGTCCAGCTGCCCCCCTTTCTCGCGTGCCGCGGCGACGATTGCAGCAGCGAGCGGATGTTCGCTGCCTTGGTCGAGACTGGCGGCCAGGTGAAGCACTTCATCGGCCGAGTGTCCGTTCGTTCCGACAGCCCGCTCGAACGCAGGACGCCCTTCGGTCAGCGTCCCGGTCTTGTCCACAATCAGGACATCGACCTTTCGAAAATTCTCGATGGCAGCGGCGTCCCGAAAGAGAACCCCCGTGGTAGCACCTTTACCGCTCGCCACCATGATGGACATCGGCGTCGCGAGCCCCAACGCGCATGGACACGCGATGATGAGCACTGCCACCGCGTTGATAAGGCCAAACACCCAGCTGGGCTCCGGCCCGAATATGCCCCACAGGAGGAATGTCAGAAACGCGACGCTGACGACCCCGACGACGAATACTCCCGCAACCTTATCTGCCATCCGCTGCATGGGCGCGCGAGACCGCTGAGCCTGCGCGACCATCTGCACGATTTGCGAGAGCACAGTCTGCGAGCCGACCTTCTCCGAGCGAATGACCAGACTGCCCGTTGCGTTCATCGTCGCGCCAATGACGTGGTCGCCGACACGCTTCGTGACCGGAATGGGCTCGCCTGTAATCATGGACTCGTCCAACGAGCTCGTGCCGTCAGTCACGACACCATCCACTGGGACTTTCTCGCCGGGCCGCACCCGAAGCTGGTCGCCGACATGCACGTGGGACAACGGAATGTCTTCCTCGGAGCCGTTCGGGTTAATGCGGCGCGCCGTCTTGGGCGCGAGCCCGAGCAGCGCCTTGATGGCTGCGGACGTTTGCGAGCGGGCCTTAAGTTCGAGCAATTGTCCGAGTAGCGTCAGCGAAATGATGACTGCCGCAGCTTCAAAATACACGCTGACTCGACCGTGCATGCTGTACGTTTCAGGAAACACGCCGGGGAAGATGGTGGCGATGACACTGTAGATATACGCCGCACCTGTTCCGAGCCCGATGAGGGTCCACATGTTGGGGCTGCGGTTCATGAACGAACGCGCGCATCGCGCGAAAAACGGCAGGCCTGCCCACAAGACGACCGGCGTCGACAGAATGAATTCGACCCAGCTCTCGCTGCGAACATCCATCAATTCGAAACGATGGTCGAACATCGCCAGGACGAACACTACGATGGTCAGTGGCAGCGTCCACCGGAATCGACGTCGGAAATCGACCCATTCGGGATTTTCGCCTTCGTCAACGCTGGGCAGAATCGGTTCCAGTGTCATGCCGCACTTCGGACATTGCCCGGGATGGTCCTGGCGAATTTCCGGGTGCATCGGGCACGTGTAGAGGGTGCCCCCGGGAACTGCTTGCGGTTGCTCAATGGTCGAGGGCTCGACGTACTTGGACGGCGCAGCCTGGAATTTCGCCAGGCAAGCCTCGCTGCAGAACGTGTACCACCTGGCATGGTGTTCGCAGCGGAAGCGTGACGTATCGGTCACCGTCATTCCACAGACCGGGTCGCGAAGTGAATCTGCGCGATGAACGTGTTCTTCCTGAACCTGATGGTGATGAGTATGCGCGTCGCGCCCATGCTCGGTGGAATGGGCATGCTTGTCCGTCTCACGAGCGTGAGATTCGTCCGATGCCCCGTGCTCGGAAATCCGTGGGTGATACAGCTTGTCTTCGCCGGATTGGCCGCTCATTTGACGCTCCTTTGAGTACCCGTTCCACTTCCATTGGGGGCCGTTGCCCTGCGCGTTCGATATTGGCGTAACAGCGATGCCGCGAACGGTGAGGCCCTATCGTCAAATCGGGGCACGCCGGCGACGACGCTTCGATGCGTTGAGCGATAGCGCGGAGCAACGTTCATTCCATGCTTTTCCGTTGCAGGAAGATGGGTAGGCGTACGGAATTGCGTCAATTGGGTTCACTCAAGCGGTTGTGTAACCACGCGAAGAAGACGCCGGCTGCAAAGAACCAGACCGCGAACACAAAGGCCGGGTAGACAACAAACCACCAGGACAATGGCTCGCCCGTCTGGAGACGCCGGAAATCGAGTCCGTGAAAAAGTGCGTTCATGAAGTTCATGAACGGTTCGGGAAGTGCCATCCATATGAGCGTGCATAGGACATAGAAGAGCACAACCGTAGCTGAGAGCGTCACGCCAGTCTTGAAGGGCTTCATGCCAGCCTCCTCATCCCGGAAGAGTGCGATTGAGTTCGGCGGCAGCGCCAGCTACGGGGAGCTGTCTGAAATCAATGTACTTGAGCCGGGTGTTTTCCGAACAAGTTCGGCACGAAGCGCGGCGTGTGTGCCGCGTATTCACACCACGCAGCGCCGAACCGTGCCTCCGAATCGCGCTCCTCTTGTATGGCTAGTCGAACGTACATGAAAACCAGAACAGGAAACATGGCCACGGTCACGAGCGTGGGCCATTGGAGCAGGAAGCCCAGCATGATGACGACGAATCCGACGTACTGGGGATGTCGGATCTTCGAGTAGGGCCCGGTGGTGGCCAACTCGTTGTTACGCTGAGCTTCATACAGTACGTGCCATGCGGTGGACAACAAGTAGAAGCCGCCCAATATCAGGAAGAAACTGAGGAGATGCGGAAGTCCGCCATGCGGGTCGCCGTGTCTGCCGGTCAGGGTCCACCAGAGGTGTCCAGCGTCGTGCGACAGCAAATTGGCCTGTGGAAAGCGCGTCTGCAACCAACCCGACAGCAAATAGATGGTGAGCGGAAACCCGTACATCTCCGCGAATAGCGCGACGATGAAAGCGGAGAATCCACCGAACGTTCTCCAGTCCCGCTTTGTTGCCGGCTTGAAGAAGCTGAACGCGAAGATGATGAAGAACAGAGAATTGATAGCAACGAGGCTCCACAGCCCGTAACCGTCACCGATGCTGGTCATGACTGTCTCCCGAATCGGGGCGCCCATCGGTCGATTTTGTCCCATGATGCCCGTGCCCATGGTGCATAAACAGATGCATCAGCGGGCACGAGAGCAACAGCAGATAGGGCAACACGCCAAGGAAATGGGCGCGATGTTCCGTGAGTAACAGGAAGAGTGCGATTGCAGCGAAGCCTGCGAGCGCGATGGCCGACCGCGATTTCCAGAACGACCGACCAGCATGCGGGCTGTCATCCATGGCTGCCTCCTGTTTCGTATCGTCACTTCTCCGCCGGATGCTCCCGAGCAGCCTGACGGTCCATCATTGCCTGCATCATCATTTGCATCATGTCCATGCGCATTTCCATACTGCCCCGCCGCGACGACATCGGCATACCGGACGAGTGAGCACCCATCATTTCCATCATGCCCATGCCGTTTTGCATGACTTTCATTTGCTCGTCCATCAGGGCAGCGCGCTCTTCAGGCGTCTTCGCATTCATCATCTTTTCGTGCATGGCGCGCATGGCCTGCATTTGGTCGTCCGCCTCGCGGTTTGACTTGCCCGGCGCTTTTGCTGCCGCCTTATTCGGATGATGGGCGTCGTGAGCTGCACTGTCGCCGGCCGCCGGCGTACCGGCGATTGCAACGGCACTGGCCATGCCGAGCGCCGTAATTGCGATTGCGAGTTTGCGCAGGAATGCCATCTTGTTCTCCATGAGCATGGTTCTCGAGAGCCGGTCGAGCCCTGAAAGCACTCTATGCTGACGCCCCTTCGATGGCTTGATGTGGCTCAACGAACCACGTGCCGAATTGTTCATACGTAGCAAGCCCCCGGAGCCGACACGCGACCGAGGTGGTCCATCGTTCCCGGCACGCTCGACAGTGCAGCGTTGACATGCGTCAACCCTGCGACCGTCCGGCTACTTACGATAGGCAGTGCACCGGTGAGCGGCGCAATGCCGGGGAATATCGGACAGAGGCGCGTGCATGTTGACAAACTCAGCAGCAATCTCCGCACGGCGCCGTCTGGCCCGTGCACTTCTGACGGGCGCGTTGGCGCTGAGCGTGCTGTCGCTCTCAGGGTGTGGCTATAACGCCATCCAGAGCGAAGACGAGCAGGTGAAGGCCAGTTGGTCGGAAGTTCTAAATCAATATCAACGGCGCGCTGACCTGGTTCCCAATCTCGTCAGCACGGTGAAGGGGTATGCGAATCAGGAAAAGGAAGTGCTCGTAAGCGTGACGGAGGCCCGGGCCCAAGTCGGCTCGATTCGCGCCACGCCGGAAATCATTGCCGACCCGCAGGCGTTTGCAAAGTTTGAAGCGGCGCAGGGGCAGCTCACGTCGTCTCTGTCGCGTCTGCTCGTGGTATCGGAGAACTATCCGCAATTGAAGTCGGACGCGAACTTCCGGGACCTGCAGGCGCAGCTCGAGGGTACGGAAAATCGCATTGCCGTAGCCCGAAACCGATACATTCGGTCCGTCCAGGCGTACAACACGACGATACGATCGTTCCCGGAAAATTTGACTGCGAAGGCATTTGGCTATCTGGAGCGCCCCAACTTCTCGGTGAGCAACGAAGCCGAGATTTCGAAACCGCCTCGGGTCGACTTCGGCTCGACGCCGGCATCTGCGGGCAAGGCCTCCAATTGAACATGTTCCGACTGGCGATGGTCTTCGCCTTGGCCCTCTTCGTCTTGGGAGGACCATGCGCCCGCGCGGACGCCGTTATCCCGCCGCTCACATCGAGAGTCACCGATGTGACTGGAACGCTGACCGGTGACCAGTTGGTCAGCCTCGAGACGATGTTGAGAGCGTTCGAGGCGAAACGGGGAACGCAGATTTCTGTTCTCATCGTTTCGACCACGGAGCCCGAAACCATCGAACAGTATTCGATGCGAGTCGTCGAGCAATGGAAGCTTGGGCGCAAGAACATCGACGACGGTGTGCTGCTGATTGTCGCCAAGAACGACCGAGCGCTTCGAATCGAGGTCGGATACGGCCTCGAAGGCGTGCTCACCGATGCGACGAGCAGTCGCATCATCAACGATGCGATAGTTCCGCGTTTCCGAAACGGGGACTTCTACGGTGGCATCACGGCTGGCCTCGACGCCATCATGCGCGTAACCAGCGGCGAGCCGTTATCTCCGCCGCAGCGGCGAGCTCTGTCAGGCGACGGCGCCGGGCAGTTGCTTCCCGTCCTCTTCCTCCTGACGGTCATGGCAGGCGGGCTGCTGCGCGCCATGTTTGGCCGACTGCCAGGCGCCGTCGTGACAGGCGGCGTCGTTGGCGTACTCGCATGGATTTTGTCGCAGGCGCTTCTTGTCGCCATCGCGGCGGGCTTGATGGCGCTGCTCTTCACGCTGCTGGGTGGCGGTACGAGAGCCGCTGGCGGGCGCTTCATCGGCGGCAGCGGTGGGCGTTTCGGTCGTGATTCGAATCGCGACATCTTTCGCGGAGGCGGTGGGGGCTTCGGCGGCGGCGGCGCATCGGGACGGTGGTGAGCATGGACCTGAAACGTCTGTTCCGGCATCTTTTCGCGACCCACTGGCGGGTCGACAAGGCATTTCCTCGTCAGACGCTAATCTCGATCGAAGAGGCTGTCCGTGCAAGTCATCGCGCGCATGTCGGTCAAGTCAGGTTTGCTGTAGAGGGGGCGCTGCACATCGGAGCCTTGCTGAGAGGCATCTCTGCGAGGGACCGTGCCATCGAGGTTTTCTCGGACCTGCGGGTCTGGGACACCGAGCACAACAACGGCATTCTCATCTATCTGCTTCTTGCGGACCGGGACGTCGAAATTGTCGTCGACCGGGGCATACACGCCAGGGTGGACAGCCGCGAATGGGAGGCGATTTGCCAGGCCATGGAAGCTCACTTCCAGCAAGGCGATTATCAGTCCGGTGTGCTGCACGGTATCGAGCAAGTCACAGTACTGCTGCAAAAGCACTTTCCGCTTCAAGACCCGCGACGCGACGACCTATCGAGTGCCCCCGCCGTGATATGAGTTCCGAAGCTCGACATTAAGTGGGTAGTGCCTGAGCAGGCACATTGCCGTCGTCCGGATGAGACCGTGGACGGTTATTTCGTCGGTAGAAGCGAGCGCCGGCAAGCACGCTCGCGTGTCGACAACGGCTTGGCGCGGCGGCACAAAAGACCCTCGTAACCAAACCTGAATCGGGTGTCTGTAACTGAAATTAATGCACCTCAGCACACCCGGCCCACCTCACTCCACCGTCACCGACTTCGCCAGATTCCGCGGCTTATCGATATCCGTCCCCCGCGCCAGCGCCGCGTGATACGCCAGCAGTTGCATCGGCACCGTATGCAGAATCGGCGAAAGCGGCCCGTAGTATTCGTTGAGCCGAATGACCTCGATCCCGTCGCCCGGCACCAACCCGCAGTCCACATCCGCGAACACAAAAAGCCGGCCGTTTCGCGCACTGACCTCATGCATGTTCGACCGGAGTTTCTCGAGCAGCATGTCATTCGGCGCCACCGCAATCACCGGCATCTCGTTGCTGACGAGCGCCAGCGGCCCATGCTTCAGCTCCCCGGCCGGATAAGCCTCCGCATGAATATAAGAAATCTCCTTCATCTTCAGCGCGCCCTCGAGCGCGATCGGATAATGCATCCCGCGCCCGAGAAACAGCATGTTGTCGCGCCTCGCGAGCAGTTCCGACCACGCCATGATCTGCGGTTCCAGCGCGAGCACCTTCGACATTGCATCGGGCAGATGCCGCAGCGCCCGCAGATGTTCCTTCTCCGCGTCGTCGCTCAACCGCCCACGCATTTGCGCAAGCGATAACGTGAGCAGAAACAGCGCGACGAGCTGCGTCGTAAAAGCCTTCGTCGAAGCCACCCCGATCTCGACTCCCGCGCGCGTGACGAACTGCAGCGCACATTCCCGCATCAACGCGCTCGTCGCAACGTTGCAGATCGCGAGCGTATGCATCATCCCGCTTTGCTTCGCGACATGCACGGCACCGAGCACGTCGGCGGTCTCGCCGCTTTGCGACACCGCGACGACGAGCGTGCGCGGGTTCGGCACACTGTCGCGATAACGAAACTCGCTCGCAATTTCCACGCTGGCCGGCAGCTTCGCGATGCTCTCGATCCAGTACTTCGCCGTGAGCGCCGCGTGATAACTCCCGCCGCATGCGAGCAACAACACCGAATCGACGTCGTTGAAAACCCGCCACGCACCATCGCCGAACAGCTCCGGCATGATCGAAGACACATCGAGAAGCGTATCGGCCACCGCCTGCGGCTGCTCGAAGATCTCCTTCTGCATGTAGTAGCGATACGACCCGAGATCGGCCGCGCCGCTATGCGCGGCGACCCGCTGCACCGCGCGCTCGACGCGCTGGCCGGCGGCATCGACGATCCAGTAGCGATGCAGCTGGATATCGGCAACATCGCCGTTCTCGAGGTACGCGATCCGATCGGTGATCCCCGACAGCGCAATCGCGTCGGACGCCAGAAAATTCTCGCCCTCACCGACGCCGACGACGAGCGGCATCCCGTCGCGCGCGCCGACGATCCGGTGCGGCTCGTCGCGGCACATCACCGCGATCGCATAGCTGCCGCGCAGTCGCGCGACCGCGCGCCGTACCGCATCGAACAGATCGCCGTCATACAGGTGGTCGACCAGGTGCGCGATCGCCTCGCTGTCGGTCTGGCTCGCGAACACGTAGCCTTGCGCCTGCAGTTCGGCGCGCAGTTGATCGCAGTTCTCGATGATCCCGTTATGCGACAGCGCGATGCGCGCGTTCGCGTCGCTCGGCGAAAAGTGAGGGTGCGCGTTGAGCGTGACGGGCGCGCCATGCGTGGCCCAGCGCGTGTGCGCGATGCCGGTGTAGCCCGACAGCGCTTGCCCGGCGATCTCGCGCTGCAGGTTCGCGACGCGGTCGACGCTGCGGGCGCGCGCCAGCGCCCGGTCGCGGTAGACCACCACGCCGCATGAATCGTAACCGCGGTATTCGAGCCGCTTCAGGCCGTCGACCAGGTTCGGCAGGATGTCCCGCTGGGCGACCGCCCCGACAATTCCACACATATCGCGCTCCGTAAATGTCCTGTCTGGATCAGTGAGAGCGATGGTAGAGGTCGTCTGGTGGAATTAAATTTCAAAATACAAGAACAAATGAAATGGATGGTTGATCGTCTATCATGTTGAAATTAAATTTCACGCCCTGACCGGAAGGAGCCGCCGATGGCCGGCATCACCCTCGACGATCTCGACCTGCGCATTCTCGCGATCCTGCAGGACGACGCGTCGGTGTCGAACCTGCAACTCGCCGAGCGCGCGCTGTCGTCGCCGCCCACCTGCATGCGCCGCGTGCGGCGGCTGACGGAGGCGGGCGTGATCCGCCGGCAGGTCGCGGTGCTCGACCCGGTGGCGATCGGCACGGCCGTCACCGCGCTGATCGAGATCAGTCTCGACCGGCAGACGGCGGAAGACTACGACGCGTTCGAAGCGTACGTATGCGCGGAGCCGGCCGTCACGCAGTGCTACCGCGTGTCGCCGGGGCCCGATTTCGTCGTGGTGGCCGATCTGGCGGACGTCGCCGAATACGACGAATTCGCGCGCCGGCTGTTCACCGGCGCATCGAACGTCCGTAACGTGCGGACGTTCTTCTCGACACATCGCGCGAAATTCGAGGCGAACGCGCGGGTCACGCATGCGATGCGCAAGCGCGCGTGAAGCGATCGCACGGTTCACGATGCGCCGGCGATGCGATTACGCGGCCGCGTCGGCCGTTTCGATCAGCTGCAGCGGCTTGCCATACCCGAAGCAATGCGCGGGCTCCGGGAACACGTGCTGCCGCACGTCGTGCGCATACTGGCGGATCGCGTCGCGCATCACGGCGTTCGCATCGGCGTAACGCTTCACGAAGCGCGGCGTGTACGCATCGAAAGCGCCGATCATGTCCTCGGTCACGAGCACCTGCCCGTCGCACGCCGGCGATGCGCCGATGCCGATCGTCGGGATCGTCAGCGTTTCGGTCAGGTGGCGTGCGAGCGCTTCGGCGGTGCCTTCGATGACGACGCCGAACGCGCCGGCCCGTTCGGCCGAGCACGCGGCGTCGAACACCTGCGCGGCCGAGCGCGGGTCCATCCCCTGCGCGCGGAAGCCGCCCGTCGCGTTGGCCTGCTGCGGCATGAGGCCGACGTGCGCCATCACCGGGATGCCGCGCTCGGTCAGGAAGCGGATCGTGTCGGCCATCTCGCTGCCGCCCTCGAGCTTCACGGCCTGCGCACCGGTTTCGGCGAGCAGGCGCGCGGCGGAGCGATACGCTTGCGCAGGCGATTCCTGATAAGTCGAGAACGGCAGGTCGACGACGACGCACGCCTGCGCGGCGCCGCGTACGACGGCCGCGCCATGTGCAATCATCATGTCGAGCGTGACGCGCAGCGTATCGGGCATCCCGTACAGCACCATGCCGACGGAGTCGCCGACGATGATCACGTCGGCCACTTCGTCGACGAGTTTCGCCATCGGCGCGGAGTAGGCGGTCAGCGAGACGAGGCTGCCGACGCCCTTGGTCGAACGGATCGCGGTGACGGTCTTGCGGGTGGTGCGGGTATGAGCGCTCATGGGCTGAAGCCGTGTGAAAGAAGAGCCGCCACGTTAGCATCGCGCTCGTTCGTGCAATGACCTTCGGAGGACGTCTTATGTTGCTGGCGGGACAATCGGGTGACCCTTACGCGGTGCCGCCGATGGCACGCCTGCCGAGGCCGCTGTATGTGCGTGCGTTCGAGATTCCCGGCAACGCGAGCGTCGACGCGCACAGTCATCCGTGGGCGCAGCTGATGTATGCGACGAGCGGCGTGCTCGAGGTGTCGACGCCGTCGGGCCGGCAGCTGTTGCCGCCGCACTATGCGATGTGGATACCGCCGCACGTGCCGCATGCGGTGTCGACGCGCGATTGTGTCGCGTTCCACAGCCTGTATCTCGACGCGGCGATCGCGCGCGACGACGTGCACGACGATTGCGCGATCCTCTGCATGACGCCGCTGCTGCGCGAACTGGTGATCGCCACGGCCGAATTGCCGGTGAATTACGACGAAGCGGGGCCGGACGGCGCGCTCGTCTGCCTGATCGCCGACCGGATCGCACGGATGCGGGCGGCGCCGCTGACGGTGCCGCTGCCGCGCGATCCGCGTCTGCTGAAAATCGCGCGTGCGTTGCATGCGTATCCGGGCGATACGCGCAATCTCGACGAATGGGGGCATCAGGTCGGTGCGACGCGACGGACGCTGTCGCGGCTGTTCCGGCAGGACACGGGGCTGTCGTTCACCGAATGGCGGCAGGCGGTGCGGCTGCTGGCGTCGCTGCCGCTGCTCGATGCGGGCGAGCCGATCGGCGCGGTGGCCGCGCAACTGGGCTACGACTCGACGTCGTCGTTCATCGCGCTGTTCCAGGCGAAATTCCGCGTGACGCCCGGCGCGTATGCGAAGCGTGAAGCGCGCCGGCTCGTGCTGAGCGCGTGACGCGGCTGGCCGCCCTCGCTCAGAACGCGAGCGCCTGCTGTACCGGATGGCCGGTGCCGCGCTCGAACCCTGCGCCTTCGAGCGACAGCAGCGCACGCTTGCGGTCGATCCCGCCTGCATAACCGGTCAGGCTGCCCGATGCGCCGACCACGCGATGGCACGGCACCATGATCGACACCGGGTTCCGCCCGACCGCGCCGCCCACGGCGCGCGCGCCGCTCATCGGCAACCCGACGCGCTCGGTGATGTCGCCATACGTCACGAGTTCGCCGAACGGAATCGCGAGCAGTTCCTTCCATACACGCCGCTGAAACGCGGTGCCGCGCAGTTGAATCGGCACCGAGAACGTTTCGCGCGTGCCGGTGAAATACTCGGCGATTTCTTCCGCAACCTTGCGCGCGATCGGTGGCGTCGCGAGCGCGTCCGCTCCGGTCACGATCGCAACCGGCGGGAAGTATTTCTGGCCGACGAAGTAGAGGCCCGTCAGCGCATCGTCCTCGATACGTACCGCGATGTCGCCCAGCGGGCTCGGAATCAGGTGAGCGGGAGTCATCGCAACATCTCTCCGTGAAGGGGCCGCACGTGCGGCATACGCGCGCCACGGCGCCCGGCGCGCCGCATGCGGCGCGGCGGTTCGGCACTTGCTTCGCCCGACGCGGGGGCGAGATCGTGCGTGGCGCAGCCCGCCAGGCATCCGGCAACGAGAGCAAAAGCGATGGCAGGGCGTTTCATGTGGCTCGCGGGTGGGGTTGTGCTGCGCGGCGTCGCGGCAGGCGAGGGGAATCGACGCGCATGGGGCGACTGTAAACCATCCCGGCCCCGATCCTGGCCGGATTCGGACATGTGCATCCGTGACCGTGCGCTCACCCTGATGGCGGGAAAATCCGGGAAAAACGGTTAATGCCACATTGCAAAACAGTCGTCTCTTTTGCCGCGACCAATTTGAGATGACTCATCGAAATCCCCGACTGACAGGGCGCCGGCTGACGACCTATCCTTTGAAAAACGTTTTCCAGATTGATCGGCGGATTCGGCCGCGCGCGACAGCGCGCCGCCGTCCGCCCCGGCGCCGGTCGCCGGTCAACGAATACCGTGCGGCGCGACGGGCGCGGCCGCGCATCGGAGACATTCATGCAATCTGCCGTCGTCGGCGCCGTGCGCGCGGCCGCCAGCCGCTACCGCTGGACCGTCTGTGCGCTGCTGTTTTTCGCGACCGTGATCAACTACATGGACCGGCAGATCCTCGGCCTGCTCGCACCGATGCTCCAGCACGACATCGGCTGGACCCAGGTGCAGTACGGCCGCATCGTGATGGCGTTTTCCGCGTTCTATGCCCTCGGCCTGCTCGGCTTCGGGCGGATCGTCGACTGGCTCGGCACGCGCGTTTCGTATGCGGTCGCGATGCTGGTGTGGAGTATCGCCGCGATGCTGCACGCGGCGGTCGGCTCGGTCATGGGTTTCGCGTTCGTGCGTGCGCTGCTCGGGATCGGCGAGGGCGGCAACTTTCCGGCCGCGATCAAGACGACGGCCGAATGGTTTCCGCGCCGCGAACGTGCGCTCGCCACCGGCATCTTCAACTCGGGCGCGAACATCGGCGCGGTGTTCGCGCCGGCGATCATCCCGGCCATCGCGGTGGCCTACGGCTGGCGTGCGGCGTTCGTGATCATCGGCGCAATCGGCATCGTGTGGCTCGCGGTGTGGCTCGTGTTCTACCGCCAGGCCGATACGCGCGCGCTCGCCGCGGAATACGACGAGCCGCGCGACGAAGCGGAGGCGCTCGACGCGGCGAACGCGAACGCCGGCGCGCCGCGCTGGGGCGAACTGATCCGCAAGCGCGAAACGTGGGCGTTCCTGATCGGCAAGTTCCTGACCGACCCGGTGTGGTGGTTCTACCTGTTCTGGCTGCCGAAGTGGCTCAACGAATCGCGCGGGATGGACATGCAGCACATCGGCCTGCCGCTCGTCTGCATCTATGCGTTGACGACGGTCGGCAGCATCGGCGGCGGCTGGCTGTCGTCGATGCTGCTGCGCGCGGGCTGGAGCGTGAACCGCGCGCGCAAGACGGCGATGCTGATCTGCGCGTGCTGCGTGTTGCCGATCGCGTTCGTGTCGCAGGTGCAGAGCCTGTGGGTCGCGGTGCTGATCGTCGGCCTCGCCGCCGCCGCGCACCAGGGCTGGTCGGCGAACCTGTTCACGACGGCGTCCGACCTGTTTCCGCGCCGCGCGGTTGCATCGGTGGTCGGGATCGGCGGGATGGCCGGTTCGATCGGCGGCGTGCTGTTCTCGGAAGTGATCGGCCAGGTGCTGCAGCGCACGGGCCACTACTGGGTGCTGTTCGCGATCGGTGCGTCGGCCTACCTGCTCGCGCTGGCCGTGATGCACATGCTCACGCCGAAGATGAAGCCGGCGCAACTCGACGCGTGACGGGGTGATCGCGTAGTCACGTCATCACGTCATCACGTAGTCACTTCATCGCATGTCCGCAAACGAACGCGCCGCCCTTGGGCGGCGCGTTTTCTTTTGGAGGGGCGGGGCAGGGCACTCAACCGGCCGCGGCCGTCGACGCGCGCATGATCAGCCGCGGCTCGAACGTCGAATAACTCGCATCGGTGCGCCCCGCGAGCGCGTCGATCAGCTTCTGCATCGCGAGCTCTCCCATGTTCTCGCTCTGGATGTCGACGGTCGTCAGCGCGGGCGCCGCGTATTCGCCGTACGGCACGTTGTCGATGCCTGCGACCGACACGTCCTGCGGCAGCCGGAAGCCGAGCGACGCGGCTTCCTTCATGAAGCCGAGCGCGATCAGGTCGTTGTAGCAGATCACGGCTTGCGGACGCTGCGGCCCGAGCATCACGCGCGAACACGCCCGCTCGCCGGCCTCGGCGGTCGGCGCATGCGCATCGTGCACGTCGAGCGTGAGCCCGGCTTCGGCGAGGCAGTCGCGCGCGCCCTGGATCCGCTCGTCGTTCACGCGCGCGGTGCCGAAGCCGAGATACGCGATGCGCGTGTGGCCGAGATTGAGCAGATGGCGCGCGAGCATGTAGGTCGACAGCCGGTTGTCGATGCCGACGCTCGGAATCGGCAGGCCGGGGCTGCGGCGCAGCAGCACGAGCGGCTTGTTGAGGTCGAGCATCCAGCCGGCTTCGTCGTCGGGCATCCGCGTGCTGACGATCAGCCCGTCGACGCGCTGCGCGAGCGCCTCGATCAGCGAGCGTTCGCGTGCCTGGCTCTCCTCGGTGTCGACGAGCAGCAGCGTGTAGTCGTGCTGCAGCGCGACGCGGTTCGCTCCCTTCACCACGTTCGTGAAGTGCGGGTTGCTGATGTCGAGGATCACGAGGCCGATGGTGCGCGTGCGGCCGGTGATCATCGAGCGCGCGAGCGGGTTCGATCGGTAGCCGAGCCGGTCGATCGCCTCCTTGAGCCGGGCTTCGACGGTCGGCGAAAAGCGCTGCGTGCCGTTCACGTACTTCGATACCGTCGCGACCGACACGCCGGCTTCCGCCGCCACGTCGCGGATCGTCGGGGAAACTTTTTTCATGCGGAGGGTAACGTTTTCGTTCGATAACGCCGGATTGTGGCAGAAAACGGGGCCGTGCGGCCACGCGCCGATATCGGGAAAGTGCGGATGGCTGCGAGCGGGTTCGGCCATTGACGTTCGGCCGCGCTCCCGCGTATAGTTGGAAAACGTTTTCCGATCCAGTCAGATTTCAGGTCAGATTCAAGGAGATTCGATGAACGCCTCATCCACCGGCGCGCGCAAACCGTTCGGGCGCCTGCTGCTGACGGGCGCGGCCGGCAACCTCGGCCGCCAGTTGCGCGGCGCGCTCGCCGACTGGGCCGACGTCGTGCGCGTCAGCGACATCGCGACGCTCGGCGACGCGGCCGCGCATGAAGAAACCCGCGTCGTCGACCTGGCCGATCGCCCGGCCGTGATGCAGCTCGTCGACGGCGTGGACGCGATCGTCCACCTCGGCGGCATTTCGGTCGATGCGCCGTTCGACGATCTCGTCGGTGCGAACATCACCGGCACGTACAACCTGTACGAAGCCGCGCGCAAGCATGGCGTGAAGCGCGTCGTGTTCGCGAGCTCGAATCATGCGATCGGTTTCCATCCGGTCACGGAAGTGCTCGATGCCGATTCGCCGCTGCGCCCCGACAGCCTGTATGGCGTGACGAAGTGCTTCGGCGAATCGCTGTCGCGCTATTACTTCGACCGCTTCGGGATCGAGACGGTGTGCCTGCGGATCGGCTCGTCGTTCGAAGTACCGAAGAATCCGCGCATGCTGGTGACGTTCCTCAGCTATCGCGACTTCATCGAGCTCGTGCGCTGCTCGCTGCTGACGAACCGCGTCGGGCATGCGATCGTGTACGGCGCGTCGGACAACCCGGTGAAGTGGTGGGACAACACGAAGGCCGGCTTCCTCGGCTTCCGCCCGCGCGACAGTTCGGAGCAGTTCGCCGGGTTGTTCCCGGTGGCGGCGCCGACCGCCGACTACGACGATCCCGCCCAGCGGTTCCAGGGCGGCGGGTTCGTCGTCGGCGAGCCGATGGAGCGCAACGCGTCGTAAGCGCCGCCGGCGTCGCTGCTGCCGCGGCTCAGCGCAGGATGTCGGTCGCACGGTGCCGCGCGTCGACGCCGTCGATCAGGATCAGCGGGCCGCTCGCGTGACGTGCGCGCAGCGGCTGGATCTGGCGGTACGCATCCGATTCGTACCATGCACGCGCAGTGGCGAGATCGGGGAACGCGATCGCGACCAGGTCGCCGCGCCACACGCCTTCGCGCACTTCCGGCCGTGCGCCGTGAATCACGAAATGGCCGTCATACGGCGCGAGCGTGCCGTCGATGCGCTCGAGGTACTCGACGATGTCGTCGCACATCTCGACGTCGTGCAGGTGGGCGATGGCGTAGGCGGTCATGGCGGGCTCCGTGGCGTGAGGTGAGTCGATGGAGCCATGATCGCGGCGCGGGCGGCGCGCGTCGATTACCTGCGACGTAAGGAAATCCGCACGGCCGCTAACGATGGCGCGTGCCGGCAGACACGCCGCCCGTGTGGTGCGGCAGCATCCACGCATATCGCTTGCCCGCAAGCAAGCACGCCCGCATCGTCAGCCGCGCAGCTATGCAGCCGTCAATGCTGCTTGCTGCAAGCCGGATCGGTTCCGCGCCGCTCGGCCGAATCACACCAGTAACCCGGCCGCCACGCTTCGAACGTGACGGCTTTCGCCGCGTTGGCGCGCGTGACGCGCACCGGGTCGGCTTTCAGCGCATCGCCGTTCGGGTCGTCGTTGAGCCGCCAGTTCCGCATGACTTCGCGATGGAATACCCACGTGCGGTGCGCAGCGTCGTAGCGAAACGTCACGCGGTCGCGCCAGTGGCTCGGCCCCGCGAATACGCCCTGTTCGACCGTGAAGGTGCGGGGTTCGATCGTGAGCGCGTTCTCGGCGACGCCATCGAGATACGGGTCGCCCATCCCGCCTTCGTCGGCTTTCATGATCACGGTGTCGTTGCGCGCCGCGAGCCGGTAGTGCCCGTCCTTGCCCGGCAGGAAGATCATCAGCGGACGCGGCGATGCGTTGCGCATCGAATCGTCGGGCTGGTGCGCGACGACGACATAGCCGATGCGGGGGCTTTCGGTCAGGCGCCCCGACGCGGCATCCAGCGCTTCGTAGCCGGCGGGAAGCTGCGCGACGATGTCGTCCGGAAGGTCGGGTGTATCCGGGCAACGGATCGAAGAAGGCGTGTCGCCGCACGTCGCGGCGCAGGTGCCGCCGATGCCGAACGTCAGCAGTGCGGCGACGAGGAATCCTGTGATGCGGGAGATCGTCATGCGGATCGGGTCTGGAGGTCGCGCCGCGAAAGCCGGCGCACACGCGCCGACTCGTCTCGCCGCAGCGCGGGTTGATTGTTCGTCGGGGGGGCGCAGTGTAACCGGTCATGCGCGCTTGCGCGTCGGCCTCGGGACCGGCACGGGCGCGGGCGCCGGCGGTGCGTCGGCCTGTGCGCACAGCCGGTCGAGCATCCGTTGCGCGGTGCCCGCGCAATCCTCGCCCGCCGGCTTGTTCTCGATCTCGTCGATCAGTGTCTCTAGATGTTGCCGGTTCTGCGCGAGACGCTGTTCGAGCAGCACGATTTCGTCGACCTTGTGGCGCAGCGCGACGAGCAGTTCGTCGCGCGGCCACGCGCCGAGATCGGGCGGCAGCAGCGCGCGGATTTCGTCGAGCGCAAAACCCGCGCGCTGCGCGCGGTCGATGATCGCGAGCCGCGTCAACGCTTCCGACCCGTATTCCCGATAACCGTTTGCCTGGCGTCGGGCCGGTTCGAGCAGGCCGCTCGCTTCGTAGAAGCGGATGCGCGACGCCGCGATGCCGCTGGCGCGTGCCAGTTCGCCGATTTTCATGCGGTGCTCCGAGGGGGCTTGACCTTGAAGTTGACTTTAAAGTTATCGTTGGGCATCGTCAATCGAGGGTACCCTCCATGAACCTGTTTACGCCGCTGACACTGCCCAACGGGGCGGTGATTCCGAACCGTCTGGCCAAGGCCGCGATGGAAGAGAACATGGCCGATGCGAACCACGCGCCATCCGACGCATTGCTGCGCCTGTACCAGGCGTGGGCCGACGGCGAGGTCGGCCTGATCCTGACCGGCAACGTGATGGTGGACGGCCGCGCGATGACGGGGCCGAACGGGGTCGTGCTCGAGAGCGACGCGCATCTCGGCCGCTTCCGCCGCTGGGCGGAGGTGGCGCGCTCGGGCGGCGCGCACGTATGGATGCAGATCAATCACCCGGGGCGCCAGATGCAGGCGGCGCTCGGCCAGACGACGCTCGCGCCGTCGGCCATACCGCTCGAGCTCGGTGCGCTGTCGAAGCAGTTCCCGGTGCCGAAGGAGATGACGCAAGCCGATATCGACGATGTGCAGCGGCGCTTCGTGCGCGCCGCGCAGCTCGCGCAGCAGTGCGGCTTCACCGGCGTGGAGATTCACGCGGCGCACGGCTATCTGCTGAGCCAGTTCCTGTCGCCGCTGACCAATCGCCGGCAGGACCGGTGGGGCGGCAGCATCGAGAATCGCGCACGCCTGCTGCTCGATATCGTGCGGGACGTGCGTGCGACGGTGCCGCCGGAATTTGCGGTCGCGGTCAAGCTGAACTCGGCCGATTTCCAGCGCGGCGGCTTCAGCGCCGACGATGCGAAGCGCGTGGTCGAACTGCTGAATCCGCTGGGCGTCGATCTCGTCGAACTGTCGGGCGGCAGCTACGAAGTGCCGGCGATGCAGGGCGAGGCGCGCGACGGGCGCACGCTGGCCCGCGAAGCGTATTTCCTCGAATTCGCGCGCGACATCACGGCGGTCGCGCAGATGCCGCTGATGGTCACGGGCGGCATCCGGCGCCGCGCGGTGGCCGAGCAGGTGGTGGACAGCGGCGTGGCGATGGTCGGCATCGCGACCGCGCTGTCGATCGACCCGAACCTGCCGCGCGACTGGCGGGCCGGCAAGGACAGCGCGCCGGTGCTGCAGCCGATCCGGTGGAAGAACAAGGCACTGGGTGCGCTGGCCAACATGGCCGTCGTCAAGTTCCAGCTGACGCGGCTCAGCGAAGGCCGGCGCACGCACCCGCAGGTGTCGCCGCTGCGTGCGCTGGTCAGGCAGCAACTGGCCGCGCAGTGCCAGACGCGGCGCTATCGCAAGTGGATGGCGGGGCGCGCGGCAGGCACGCAGTGATGTGCGCCGCCGTGCCTGTGCCGGCGGCACGCGCGCCGCGTCAGAACCGGTAGTTCGCGAGCACTTCGAGCCGCCGGTCGTTGCCGAGCAGGTACTGCGTCTCGTTGTAGTACGCGGACTGCACGAAGCGGCGATTGAACACGTTGTACGCGCGCGCCGTGATCGTCGTGTCCTTGCGCGGCTTCCACGCGAGGCCGAGGTCGACGGTGGTGTACGACGGCATCACGAGCTGGTTCGCGGTATCGGCGAAGCGCTTGCCGACGTACTTGACGCCCGCGATGCCCGTCCAGTCCGGCGCGAAGCGCCAGCTCACCCACAGGTTCGCGAGCCGCTGCGGCACCGACACCGGCACGTTGCCCGCGCGCGAGACCATCGTGCCGCCGGACGTCTGCTGGAAGTCGTCGTATTTCGCGCGCAGGATCGACACGTTCGCGTCGACGCGCCAGTCCTTCGCGATCTCCGCGCCGACCGTCGCCTCGAGCCCGCGCGACGACTGCCGGCCGACCTGGATCGACTGGTTCGGGTTCAGCGGATCGGCCGTCAGCAGATTGCTCTTGACGATCCGGTATGCCGCGAGCGTCCATTCCGCCTTGCCGTCCAGGAGCGACTGCTTCACGCCGATTTCGATCTGCCGGCCGGTCGCGAGCGTGAAGTTGGCCTTCGACGCATTCAGCGACAGCAGCGAGCTGATCGGGTCGGCCGCGACCGAATACTGGCCGTACACGGCGAGGCCCGGCTGCACGTCGTACACGGTGCCGATGCGCCAGCCCGTGTTCGCGAACACCTTCGTGAACGCGCCGCCGTTCACGAGATCGTCGCGATTCACGCTCGCGTGGTCGTAGCGTAGCCCGCCGATCACCGACCAGCGCGGCGTGATTGCCAGCCGGTTCTCGGCGAACAGCGCGTACTGGTTCGCCTGGCTGCGGTACTTCGGATAGGTGCCGGCCGTGTTGATGAAGCTGCCCGGATCGAAGCTGAACGGGTCGACCGTCGACGTGCCCGAATAGGGCGCGTTGTTGTCGTGCTGGAACGTCGTGTGATTGAACTCGACACCCGTCGAGAACGTGTTGCGCATGCCGAGCAGCGCGGTGGTCACGGTGGCCGCCGTCACGTTCCCGTACTGCTCCTGGTCGTGGAAGATTTCCGTGTAGCTGCTGCGCCGTACCTGCGCGGTCGACGGCAGGTACGTGTAGTACTCCGCATCCTTCCAGTGACGGTTGCTTTTCATCCGGTACAGCGTGCTTGTCACGTTCAGGCTGTCGCTCGGCTGCCAGTTCGCCGATACCGTCGCCCAGCTGTCGCGGAACGCGATGTCGCTGTCGCCGACGTTGTAGTTCTTCTTGTCGAGCGCGCGATCGCGCGCGCCGTTGACGAGCGGCACGCCGAAATACTGCATCGGATGCTGGAAGCCCTGCGCATACGACGCCGTCACGTACAGGTCGGACGTCACGTCGTAGCGCAGCGCACCGGAGATCGACAGGTTGCGGGAGTTGCCGTGGTCCACCCAGTTCGACGAACGGTTGCCGCTGATGTCGAAGCGGTACGACAGCTTGTCGTTGATCGCGCCGCCGCTGCCGAACGCGACCCGCGCCGTGCCCTCGGTGCCGCCGCCCGCCTGCAGCTCGTTGCGGATCGGGCCGCGCGTCGGCTTCTTCGGGACGATGTTGACGACACCGCCGATCGCTCCTTCGCCGTAGATCACCGAAGCCGGGCCGCGCAGCACGTCGATATGGTCGACCGACCACGTATCGAACGGAAAGGTGACGCCGATCGCGCCGTACGGGCGCACGCCGTCATAGAGCTGCGTGACCGACGACGCGCCGACGAAGCCGCGCGCGCCGAGCTCCGAGCCGCCGTTGCCGGGATGCGGCGATGCGCTGATGCCGGCGGCGCGGCTCACCGCGTCGACGATCGAACTGTCGCCGCGCGTGTCGAGCGTCTTGCGATCGATCTGTTCGACGCTCGCGGGCGTTTCGAGCGACGACAGGCCGAGACGGCTGCCGGTATCGAGTGGTTGCGTGAGCGGCGTTGCCTTCTGTGCGTTGACGCGAATCGGCGCAAGCGTGGCGCCGGCGTTCGCGGCGTCGCTTTCCTGGGCCTGCCCGGCCGGCGCGAAGGCCGCGAGCAAGGCGGCGGGCAGCATCGAACTGAACTTCATGTTTCGGTTTCCTTTGAATCTGTGTAACGGGCCCTGCGGCAGGCGGCGCATCAGAACGCGTACCGCATGCCGGCGAACACGCTGCGTCCTTCGCCCGGATAGAAGATCGCGGTGTTCGCGGTGCGCGCATCCGCGACGGTGCTGATGTCGCTGACGTAGCGCTTGTTGGTCAGGTTGCGCGCGTCGACGAACAGCGACAGTCCGTTGCGGAAGTCGTAGCCGGCCTGCAGCCCGAGCAGCGCGTAGCTCGGCACGCGCAACGTGTTCGCATCGTCGGCCCACGCGCCCGACGGCACCCAGTCGAGCGTGGCCGCGATGTGGAAGCCGCTCGGGCGCGCGTAACCCAGCGTCGCACGCAGCACGTTCAGCGGCACGCCCGCGATCCGGTTGTTGCCGTACTGCGGGTCGTTCTTGAAGCGGAAGTCGTTCAGGTTCCAGATGCCGGACAGCGTGACCTTGTCGCCTACGCCGCGGCCGGTGACGTTGCGCAACAGTTCGACCGACGCACCGGCCTCGATCCCCTGCAGTACTGTCTTGTTCGCATTGAACGTCGCCGCCGGCACGTCCGGGTTCGTCGTGTACTGCAGCAACTGGTCGCGCACGAGCGAGCGATAGGCGGTCACGTCCCAGCTCACGCGCTCGCGCGAGCCGCGCGTGCCGAATTCGATCGTCCATGCGTGCTGCGCCGCGAGCGGCGTGAAGCGCGTCGTGTTCGAGAAGGTCTGAGTGAGGTCGGTGAAGTCGGGCACGTCCTGGCTGCGCGTGATGTCGACGTAGGCCTGGGTGTTCGCGTCCGGCTGCCACAGCAGCCCGAGCTTCGGATTGACGCCGCTGTAGCTCGCGTTCGTCGACCGGTAGTTCGGGTCGCGCGGCAGCCCGCCGTTGTCGATGTACTCGCGCACCGAGTGCAGCGCCTTCACGCCGGTCATCAGCGCGACGGTCGGCATGAAGAACAGCCGGTTCTCGACGTACGCTTCATAGTTGAACGCCGTCTGCGTCGAGTCGAGCGTCTGCGCGCCCTTGTTGCCGTTGACGTTCACGTACTGGTTCGCCTGCGTGCGGCCGCCGAAGAAGCGCGCGCCGACGATCAGGTCGTTGCGCATCCCGCCGAGCGTCAGGCGGCCGGTGTAGCGCGGCGCGAAACCGTAGGTCCAGCCGTCCTGGTCGAGCGCCTGGAAGATCGGGTGATAGAGGCTCTTGTGAATCGCCCACGTGTCGAATTGCAGTTCGCCCGAATCGAGCTTCACCGTCGTGCGGTTGGCGATCCGCTCGGTGCGCGTGTTGCGCGCCTGATCGCCCGATATCGCGTTCGGCGCCGCCCTGGTCGGATTGTTCAGCGCGTCGGACAGCGACAGCGTGCCCGGCAGCAGCTGGTCGACGACGTACACGCCGACGTAGAAGCGCGTCTCGACGGCCGGGCTGAACCGGTAGCCGACGTTCGCATTGAACTGCTCGTATTGCCCCTTCGCGTGATCGCGATAACCGTCCGAATGATTGACGCTGAAGTTCGCGAGGAAGTCGAGCGGGCCGATCACGCGCGAGATCTGCGCGCTCGTGCGCACCGTGCCATAGCTGCCGCCTTCTACGCGCACGATGTTCGGCGCGTCGGCGGTGTGGGCGGTCGGCGTGACGAAGTCGATCGCGCCGCCGAGGGTCGACGCGCCGTACGCGAGGCCGTTGCCGCCCTTGTAGACCTGCACCGCCTGCAGCGCGAGCGGATCGATCTGGTAGTAGTCGCCGCTGCCGTCCGCGAGGTTGGTCGGGATGCCGTCCTGCAGGATCTCGAGGCCGCGCGTGTGATACGAGCGGGCAATCCCCGAGCCGCGGATCGACAGGCGCAACTCTTGGCCGTAGCGGTTCTCGACGAACACGCCGGGCACATCCTTCAGCACGTCGCGCAGCGTGAAGGCGTAGGTGTTCTGATAGCTGTCGGCATCGACGAAGCCCACCGAGCCGACCGTCTGGTCGAGCGTGCGCTTCAGGTCGACGGTTGGTTTCGACGTCAGCGAGTCCGCCGCGCGAGTCGCGTTGACGTTGATCGCGGGCAGCGTAGACGCGGTCGGCGCGTCGGTCGGCGCGGCGCCTTGTGCGCATGCGGCTGACGCGGAGAGCACGGAGATCGCGCCGGACAGCGCGACGGCAATACGGGTCAAGGGAAACATGTCGTTGTACGTATGGTTGGGGTGACGATGATGAAACGGACACGATGCGCGCCATGCGCGGCGCCGGCCGCCGCGCGTGGTCACGCGCGCGGGCTCGGCATCGGGCAGCGGCAAGGCGGGCAGGCGAAGCGGACGGCGCCGCGCGATGTGCGGCGACGCGGTCGCGAGGTGCGTCAGGCGCGGGAGGAGGGCGGCCCGCGGGCGGCGAGCGCGTAGCGCTTCGACGGGGCGCGGCCGGCGGGGATCGGCGGCGCGGGCGGCGCATGCCGCACGGCCGGGGCGGCGGACAGGAACGCCGCGTACTGCAACGGCGGATGGCCGGCGAGCAGGCCGCAATAGCCGCAGCGGTCGAAATGCGCATCGGCGGGTGCATGTGGCTCCGCGTGCGCCACGAGCGTGTTGCCGGTTGCCGAGCAGATCGGCGCGGCCGGCAGGCCGCCAACGGATTCGGATGCGCTCGCGCGCAGTTGCGAGATCAGCGGCGCGACGAGCGCGAGCACGAGCGCGAACAGCCCGAGCCACGCCGTGGCCCGGGCTTGCCGTGTCGGCGCGCGGCGTGCGCCGGCGCGCGACGAATCAGGCTGCCGCGCGTGCCGCACGGCCGAACAGCAGACGGTCGATCAACCAGACCGCGACGATCGTCGCGCCCATCAGCGGAAAGACGATGCCGAGCAGCACGAGCCCCGCGATCCAGCCGTGCATCGGCGGCGTGCCGCGTTCGCGCGACGGCGCGCCGAGCTTGCCGGCCGGGCGCCGTTTCCACCACATCACGGTGCCGGTAACGGCCATCGCGGCCAGCCCGAGCGACAACACCGCGCAGACGATCTGGTTCGCGAGCCCGAAGTAGCGGCCCATGTGCAGCGACGTGCCGTACGACACGGCGCGCGAGACCGCGCCGTAGTCGTCGTAGCGGATGTCTTTCAACACTGCGCCGCTGTATTGGTCGAGGTAGATCGTCCGCTCGGCCCGCGGATCGTCGGGGAAGTACGACGCGGTGAACACGCCGTCCGCGCCGGACGGCAGCGCGAGCGTGTAGCCGCTCGTCACGCCGAGGCCCGCGACGATCGCGATCGCGCGGGCCAGCGGCAGCGGGGCCGGGTTCGGCGCCGACGGCGAATGCGGGACGGGCACGTTGCCGACCGCCCAGGGCGTTTGCGGCAACGGCAGGTCGTCCATCACCATCCCCGGCATCGACTCGCCGGATTCGTGGTGATGGCCGGACGGCGCGGCGGCCTGCGCAGGCGCATGCTCGGGCGCCGCAGCGGCACCCGGGCGCGTCGAGCGCACCGACGCGCCGCCCCATGCGCCTTCCGGCGCGCCGAGGTTCACGGTCGCGGCCAGCGCCTTGAAGTTCTTGCCCCACGAACCCGACCACGGCAGCCCCGTCAGGATGAACGCCACCGTGCCGGCCGCGAGCCAGATGCCGGCCGTCGCGTGGAGGTTTTTCCACAGCGGCCGGCCGCGCAGCGACAGGTCGGGCCGCAATGCGCGCCCGACGCGCGCCGTGCCGCGCGGCCACCACAGTGCGATGCCGGTGCCGATCATCACGAAGGTCCAGCACGCGGCGAGCTCCATCAGCAGTTCGCCCGTCTTGCCGAGCAGCAGCTTGCGATGCAGCATCCGGTCGATCTGCATGAAGCGGTTCTCGACGCTCAGCGTGCCGAGCACGTTGCCGTCGTACGGGTTCACGTACACGCTCTCGCGGCTGCCGTCGCGCAGCCGGAACACGTATTCCGCGCTGCGGTCCGGCGCGGTCGAGACCTGGACGGAAACCGGCGTCGCGCCGGCCGGCATCGCGGTGCGCGCGCGCGCGAGCAGCGCGTCGGGATCGAGGCGCGGCGTGGCACGCGGCTCGACGACGAGCCGGTGCGGATACAGCAGCGGCTCGATCTGCGGCTGGAAGCAATACAGCGTGCCCGTGATCGCGAGGATCACCAGGAAAGGCATGACGAACAGGCCGGCATAGAAGTGCCAGCGCCAGAGCGTCCGGTAACCCGCGTGGGCGGAATGGGCGGGCGAGAGGGCCCGCTCGACGGTGGTCGACATGGTGTCAGCTCCTCGTGTTCGTTGAGCGGCCACGCCGGCGCGTGCCGGCGGACGTCAACGTGCGTAGCGCCCGCCGGCACGCAGCGACGGAGCGGGCGGCGCGGCGCCATGCGCGGACGATGCGCATGACGGCGTCGCCCGCGCGGTGCGGGCAGGCGGATGAACGCTTGAATCAGGTCGTATGAGACGAACGGCGTGCAGGCCCGTGCATATCGATGTGCGCAGGCCGCGAGGCGGAACCGTCAGCAGAACAGGGGAGGCGCGCGGGAAGGCGGGCGATCGTCGAAGATCGATCGCACGAACGGAAGAGGGTCGACGTGAATCCGGAAGCGCCGCGGTACGGCGGCCGGAAACAGCAGCACCAGCAGCACGAACGACGCGAGCGCCGTGAACAACGCGGCGCCGAATGCGCACAGGCTGTCGCCGCCTCCGGCAGAAGCCGGGTTGTCGGCGTGCGCGTCATGCTTGAGCGCATCGGCGAGCGCGAGCGCATCGTTGGCCGGCGTGATCGGCGCGCCGGCATCGAAACGGGCAGCCAGCGCGGCCACGTCGACGATCAGCGGGCCGCGGCCCGAACACAGCACCACCGAGCCCGCATCCGGACCGTCCGGATCGAGCATCACGGCGCCCGACATCAGCGCGCGGGACAGCAGCGTCACGAGGAGGAACCCCCACAGAAGCTGTCGCGCGACGCCTGGCCGGAGCAGGAAGCGGCGAAGTGCGTTCATGGCGCGCGATTGTACCTCCGTTTGCGGTGGGGGGCCGCTCGTCGCGCTGATGCACGGCATCAGCCCGGCGTGCTGCCGGAAGCGGATGCGGCGCGCGCGCGGCGGCTATCCGGAACCGGGCGATCCGCTTTCCAGCGGCGCGTTCGCCGGGCCGTACGACCAGGTGCCGTCCGCGCGGGCAGTGAGCACGTTGCCCGAGCGCCGGTCGTAGAGATGCCACTGTTCGTCGGCCGGATCGTCGCCGTACGGCCAGGTCGTCAGCTTGCCGCCGAGGTCGAAGTCGAACGCCCACGAGCCCGGCTGGGCGCGCGGCGCGATCGATTGCAGGATCTGTCCGTCGAGACGTTGCGCGGCGGCGGCGATGTCGCCGGAGCGGGATTCGCTGTGCGCGAGTTCGAGACCGTCGAGCGCGATCGACCAGTGGCAGTAGCAGATCCACAGATGCCCGCTGCCGGCGACCGTCACGTGCCGCGACGCGAGCCTGTCCCGGGATGCCGCGGACAGGCCGGGCGAGCCGGCGAGCGGCTCCCTGACATGCAGCGCGGGCTGCCCGAATTCGAACGTGAGAAAGCTGCCCTGGCCTTTCGTCACGGACCAGGCCGGGGTGTTGCAGATGGCCGGCCAGATCCGGTCGAAGTCGGCGGCGTTCACGGCGTGCGTCTCGCGTCGGCGAAACCGGCCCGGGTGTCGTTCGCGGTGTCGTCATCGCCGGCGAGCAGATCGGACAGGTCGGCGGGCGACATGCGCCGCATCGCCCGCTCGACGTCGCGATCGTAGCGGCGATCGTTCGGGTCGAGATGCTTTTGAGCCTTGCGCCCGTAGCGTTTCACGAACACGCCGAGCGCGCCGGCCAGCCGGGATGTCCGGTTCCTGATGCTCATGCGGCGAGATTATCGGGCATCCGCGCGAATCGGGAATGGCCGCCGTGGCCGTGCTTGCCGCCGGCGGCAGCCGCTGCGTCGTGCCGGCTCAGGCCGGATACGCATCGTCGACTTTCAGGTTCGCGAGGCGGAACAGCGTGCGCAGCGTCTGCGGATGAATGTCGCGATGCGCGGCGAGCGACGTCAGCATGAAGTCGAGCACCTTCGCGTAGCGGAGCAGCACGAGGCAGCGCGCGAGATCGGGCGTGCGGCCGCGCATGTCCTCGGCGAGGTGGACCATTTCGGTCGACAGCGAGCGCGCCATCTCGAGTTCCATCTGCTGTTTTTCGGTCCAGTCGGGCAACGGCTGTTCGAGCAGTTTCGCGAGAAAGAGCTGGAACGACGTGTCGGACGAATTGGGCAGCGCATCCATGAAGGGCCTCGTTGCTTGCGCGAATCGTTCGGGCGTATCCGCTGGACGCGCCCGAGGGTGGGTTTGTGTCCGCGCGATGACCGGCGCGGCTGTCTCGCCCGAATGGAACGCAGGTTCCGTACCAGCTCGGCGGGGCGATTGTCGAGCAATGTCGAGCGACGGGGCGATGCAGGGCGGCGAGTCCCGCCGGTACTGGATCGTGGCGGCGATCGAGGAAGCCATCTATCTGCGCGGCGCGATGCATGTCGGGTGCGCGGGGCGGTCCGGCGAAGCGAAATGCTTCACGGATGTAACGTAACGCGGGGATAAATTGCGTCGCGCGTTCCATGGCGGGCCGACGAAACGGGCAGCCGCGCGCCTGCCGCCTGCGCCTGTCAGGCGTTCGGCCGGCCGGAGGCGGCGCAGCGGGGTGGCCGCCGCGGCCGGCGAAAACCGGCGGCGAATGTGACGGGTGTTTCAAAACCGAGACGGATTCGCCCACGGCGAGCCGGCTGCACGACCTGTCCAACTGGCCCAGCGAATTGCCGGCCAATTGTCCATGGGCAGACGGCGCGCGTTTGCCAACAATGCGCTGATCATCCCTGCGAGGTTCGACATGAGCGTCCACGCTTTTTTCTCGGCCAACCTGCTGTTGGCCTACACGGCCTATTTCATCGGGACGGCCAGCCCCGGGCCGAGCAATCTCGCGATCATGTCGGTCGCCGCGAACCAGGGCCGCAAGGCGGCGCTCGCGTTTGCGCTCGGCGTGATTTCAGGGTCGATGGTCTGGGCGACGGTGGCGGCGCTCGGCGTGTCGGCCGCGCTGCTGGCGTGGTCGAAGCTGCTGGTCGCGATCAAGATCTTCGGCGGGTTGTACCTGATGTGGCTGGCATTCAAGTCGGGGCGCACGGCATGGTCGGGCAAGGCGGCGACGTCGCTGAACGCAGCGGGCGAGCAACGGCTGTCGCGTTTCTACGTACGCGGCGCAATGCTGCACCTGACCAATCCGAAGGCGATCCTCGTGTGGGTGTCGATCGTTGCGCTGTCGTCGAATGGCGCGGGCGCGTCGCACGGCGCCGTCGTGCCGGGCTGCCTCGTGATCGGGTGCCTGGTATTCGGCGGTTATGCGCTCGTGTTCTCGATGAACGGCGCGCGCCGGCTGTACGTGCGCGGCCGGCGCGCGATGGAAGCGTGTCTCGCCGTCGTGTTCGGCGTGGCGGGGATTCGGCTGCTGGTGTCGAACGTGTAGCGCATGCGGCGGCCATGCGGGCGCACGGCCGGCGCATGCGGCTCGCGAGTGAGCGAGCCGTGCCGCGCGGCCGCCGTACTCAGAAAATGAAGCCCGTGTTGATGAACTTCGACGTGTGATCCGACACGATCGAATCGAGCAGCTGCTTGCTGCTGTCGGTCTGCTTCGCTGCGACCATCGAGCGGATCGAGAACGCGCGCAGCGCGTCGCTCACCGACAGCGTGCCTTCCGCCGAATCCTTGCGGCCCGCGAACGGGAACACGTCCGGCCCGCGCTGGCACTGGCAGTTGAGGTTCACGCGGCACACCTGGTTCACGAGCGGATCGACGAGCGCGCCGATCTGCACCGGATCGGAGCCGAAGATGCTGACCTGCTGGCCGTGATCCGACGTCGTCACGTAGTCGAGCGCCGTCTCGACGTCGTCGAACGGCGCGACCGGAATGATCGGCCCGAACTGTTCCTCGCGGTACAGTTTCATCCCTTCCGACACCGGGTACACGACGGCCGGATAGAACAGCGTCTTGCTGAACTCGCCGCCCGAATGGTTGACGACCTGTGCGCCCTTCGCCTTCGCGTCGTCGATCGCGTCCGTCATGTAGGCCGTGCGATGCATGCCGGGCAGCGGCGTGATGCTGACACCCTTCTCCCACGGCATGCCGATCTTCAGCTGCTCGAGCGCGGCGGTGAAGCGCTTCAGGAATTCGTCGACGATCGAGCGGTGCACGAGCAGCATCTTCAGCGCGGTGCAGCGCTGGCCGTTGAACGACAGCGCACCGAGCAGGCACTCCTTCACGGTGAGGTCGAGATCGGCGTCGGGCAGCACGATCGCCGCGTTCTTCGCATCGAGGCCGAGGATCGCGCGCAGGCGGTGCGACTTCGGGTGCTGCTTCTTCAGGTGGTCGGCCACCTTGCTCGAGCCGATCAGCGCGAGCACGTTGATCTTGCCCGACGCGAGCATGTGCGGCACGACCACCGCGCCGGGCGCGTAGATCGTGTTGATCACGCCCTTCGGGAACGCGTCGCGGAACGCCTCGAGCAGCGGCTCGAACAGCAGCGTGCCGTATTGCGGCGGCTTGAACACCACGGTGTTGCCCATCAGCAGCGCGGGGATCAGCGTCGCGAACGTCTCGTTCAGCGGATAGTTGTACGGGCCCATGCACAGCACGACGCCGAGCGGCGTGCGGCGGATCTGGCCGATCGTGCCTTCCGCGATCACGAAGCGCGAGTTCGCGTTGTCGAGCTCCTTCAGCGCGTCGATCGTCTGCGTCATGTACGTGACGGTACGGTCGAACTCCTTCTGCGAATCGGCGAGGCTCTTGCCGATCTCCCACATGATCAGGTTCACCACCAGTTCGCGCTGCGCGACCATCCGCTTGATGAAGTCCTGCATGCACGCGATGCGCTGCTCGACCTTCATCGTCGGCCACTCGCCGCGGCCCGAATCGTACGCGCGCACCGCGGCGTCGAGCGCCGCGTCGCTTTCCGGCTCGCCCATCACGGGATAGCTGCCGATCTCGACCTGCTCGACGCTGCCGTCCGCCTGTCGCACGCACACGGGCGACAGCACGGTCTTGGTCGCGCCGTCCCACGGGCGCAATTCGCCGTCGACGAGCGACACGCGCTGGTGGATCGGCGAAGCGAGCCGGTACTCGGCGGGAATGTCCTGAAAGGCGGGAAACAGCTGTTGCAGGGAAGCGGAATCGGGCATGACGGTCTCGTTTGACGGGGTGTCCGGGAAGGACGGGCGATGCGAATCCTGAGCTGAGCGATCCTCGATCCTGAATCGGCATGATGACGCGCGCACGACGAAGCGTCACGGGGAAACATGGCCGAATCAGCGAATGGAACCAGTTCCATTAAAAAGGAACGCCGGCATGAATGCAAGATTTGCCGAATCGTGCCGCATGCCTTGAAAGCATCCGGAAAGACTGTTGCCGAATGCTTGGTATAAGACGCCACAGGCACCCGCAAACGTTTCCCTGTGGCCGGATTGCGCGGATAATGGCTCGGCGCGGCGAAGAAAAAAATGAAGTGAACCTGAGAGCACACGGAGTGAAGAACAAAAGAAAATCCGCCGCACTGCCGATGCGAGGTCGGCTGCCCGGAGCGCCGGGTCGGGGTTGCCCGGTCCGGCGCGCACCGGACTTTGAATGCATGCCGTCTGCTTCGACGGATGCTTCGTGATCCTCTCCAGTCTCTTCGTCGTCAAATCCCGAATTCCGCCTGGCCACCGGCCCTTCATCGCCCGATGGGGGAGATGGAATTCTTTCGTTTCAATTACGCTCGGGCCGCACAAAAGCTCGAAACGGAAAGGTATTCGTCAGGAATACGGAGCGCCGGGCGCATGCACGTTGCGGGCAGGCGACACGTCGAAAAATTACTAAAAACACGAATCATTCTCGTTTAATATTTCGCTCCGTTACAAGTCGCGACAGAACGTCGCGGCTCGTTTCGAGCCGGTTCCGCCGGCCGGCAGCCACCCGCGCCGGCTGTGCGTCGGCCGGCGGATGCGACGGGGAGATCCCCCGCGCATCGTCTCCTTCACGGAACGCTTCGTCGGTCGATTCGCCGCGTGATGCGCGCGTTGGCCGGATGCGTTTTCGTTCGCCGTTTTTCCTTCAGCCCCTACGTTCACGATGAAACTCAACAAGAGCGCCTGCCATGCGCTTCTGATCGCCACGTCGCTGGCCGGCGCACGCACCTCGTTCGCGCAGGCGAGCGACACCGCGGCGACCCTGCCCGCGATCTCCGTCAATGCGGCTGCCGAGCATGCGTCGTACGACGGCGGCCACTCGCGCGCGGCGACCAAGACCGACATGTCGCTGATGGACGTGCCGCAGACGGTGAACGTCGTTCCGCACGCAGTGATCGAGGACCAGAACGCGACGTCGATGCAGGATGCGCTGCGCAACGTGCCGGGCATCGGTTTTTCGGTCGGCGACGGCCAGCGCGACCAGATCACGATCCGCGGCTTCAACAGCATCACGGACCAGTACGTCGACGGCATCCGCGACGACGCGCTGTACTACCGCGACCTGTCGAACGTCGATCGCGTCGAGGTGCTGAAGGGGCCGGCGGCCGTGCTGTACGGGCGCGGCTCGGCGGGCGGCATCGTGAATCGCGTGCTGAAGCGGCCGGAAGCGAACCCGGTGCGCGACGTCGGTGTGACGCTCGGCACGCGCGGCGAGCGGCGCGGCGAATTCGACCTCGGCTGGAACGCGAACGATGCGGCGCGTTTTCGCATGACCGGCGCGGCCGAGAACTCGAACAGTTTCCGCGACCAGTTCCAGCTCAACCGCCAGGCGATCGCGCCGTCCGCGCAGTTCAAGCTCGACCGCGACACGGTGCTGAACGTCGAATTCGACTACCTGCACGACCGCCGCACGTCCGACCAGGGCCTGCCCGCGTATCGCGGCCGGCCGGTCGACGTGCCGATCAACACGTATTACGGCTCGGCCGACGCGGCGAACAGCTCGTACAACGACATCTCCGCGAAGAGCGCGACGGTGTCGCTCGATCACCGCTTCAGCGATTCGCTGTCGTTTCACGGCGCGATCCGCGCGTACGACTTCTCGCTCGAACGCAAGAACTACGTGACGTACGAGCCGATCAAGATTGCCGCGCACCCGGTCGTGACGCTCGACCAGTCGACGCGCCAGCGCACCGACCACGGCATCGACGGCCTGTTCGAGCTCACGCAGAAGACCTCGCTGTTCGGCATGCGCCACGAGCTGCTGTACGGGCTCGAGCTGTCGCAGCAGCAGAAGTTCGACACGATCTACAGCGTGTCGAAGGTCGCGACCTACGATCTGTTCAATCCGCAGCAGGTGATCCTGCCCGGCGTGCCGACCGGCGCGCGGGCGAAGACGAACGCGTCGACCGTCATCGGGCTCGCGGGCGTCTATGCGCAGGACCTGATCTCGCTGACCGAGCACTGGAAGGTGCTCGCGGGGCTGCGTTTCGACTACCTGAACCAGATCCGCCACGACTACACGTCGTCGAACGTCAACCTCGACCGTACCGATCACGCGTGGAGCCCGCGCGTCGGGCTGATCTACGAACCGCTCGACTGGCTGACGCTGTACGGGTCGTTCAGCCAGTCGTTCTCGCCGCTCGCCGATACGCTGATCAGTGCCGGCGCGTTCGCGAACGGCGCCGCGCTCGCGCCGCAGAAGACCACCGCGTATGAAGTCGGCTCGCGCTTCGACCTCGGCGGCAAGGCGACGGCGAGCGTCGCGCTGTTCGACATGCGCCAGACCAACCAGCAGATCGGCGACCCGAACAATCCCGGCTACGCGCTGCCGATCGGCACGCAGCACGTGCACGGGATGGAGCTGGGCTTCACCGGCGAGATCGCGCCGAAGTGGTCGGTATATGCGGGTTACGCGTACCTGAACGGGACGGTCGACGGCTCGGCGCAATCGACGGCAGCGGGCGTCACGGTGGCGAGCAACACGCCCGGGCTGATGCCGCGCCACAGCGCGAACCTGTGGATCAAGCGCGAGCTGCCGTACGGCTTCTATGCGGCGGCCGGCATGCAGTTCCAGTCGGCGCGTTATACGTCGGCGAGCGATCTCGTCACGCTGCCGTCGTTCACCACGTTCAATCTCGGTGCCGGCTATCGCAGCAAGAAGGTCGACGTGACGCTCACGCTCGACAACCTGTTCGATCGTCGCTACTTCATTGCCGCGCACGGCAATGCCGACCTGTACAACATGCCCGGCGACCCGCGCACGCTCACCGCGACGGTGAAGTGGCATATGTGACGCTCGTCACGCGCATCACGCGGGCGTTGCGCGACAATGCGGGTCGTCGTCACGATGGCCCGCCTTTCGCTCCCCATGATCCGCCAAGCGCTTGATGTATCGAACCTGACCGGCCGCGCCCGCACGTTGTGCGCCGTATTGTTGCTGGCGTGCGGCCCGGCCGCGGCGGGCGAGCAGCCGATCCTGGCCGATGCCGAGCCGGAATGCCATGCCGTGCATGTCGACCGGACGATCACGCTGTCGGGGCGTTACGCGGTCGATTACGACGATGAAGCGATCGGGCCGGACGTGTGGTTCGAGGACGACGATGCGTCGGCGATGCGCTTGCCCGACCGCTCGCAACGTGCGGGCATGATCGTTTTCACGAACCAGGACGTTGCGCGGCGCGGGCTGCGGCTGCCCGCCGCGCAGCCGCACGGCGTTTGCCTGCTCGACGGGCGCGCGACGCTCGTGATCCGCGATCTGTATACCGCGTGCCCGGGGCTGGAAACGCCCGATAGCGCGCGGCTGGTGAAAGTCGTCAAGGCCAGCGTGCCGGCGCGGCACGCCTGCAACGCCACCGCACGCTGACGCCACCGCGGCGTTACTCGACGTCCTCGTCATCCTCCAGATCGGCATCCTCCTCCACGCGCTCCGGCGCCGCATACGCGCTCGCCTGCTCGAGCAGCCAGCCGCGAAACAGCTCCAGCGGCTTGCTGTGGCTGAACTCCGTCGGATACACGAGGTAGTACGCCGAATCGCCGACCGTCGCCGCGTCGCACGGCACGACCAGGCCGAGCTGCTGCAACTGTTCCTCGACGAAGAATTTCGGCACGAGCGCGACGCCGAGCCCGGCCGCGGCCGCGCTGATCAGCATCGTGTGCAGCTCGTAGCGCACGCCCTGCATCGTGCGGATGTTCTCGACGCCGTGCGTCTCGAACCACTGCGCCCACGCGCCGGGGCGCGTCGTCGAGTGCAGCAGCGGGTAGGCGAGCAGATCCTCGACGCGCTCGACGGGCCGGTCGAGCAGCGCGGGCGAGCAGATCGGCACGACTTCCTCGCCGAACAGGTAGTCGGACGACGTACCGGGCCAGGTCGGCTTGCCGTAGTGGATCGCGGCCTCGAAGTGCGTGTCCTCGAACGAGAACAGGTCGGTGCGGCTGCCCATGTTCACGCGCACGTCGGGCGTGCGGTCGTAGAAGCTCTTGATGCGCGGGATCAGCCAGTGCGACGCGAAGGTCGGCAGGACCGCCAGCTCCAGGTAGCCGCCGCCGCTGCCGTGCGCGATGATCGACAGCGTGTCGCGGTCGAGCGCCTCCAGCGCGCGGCGCACCTGCGTGCCGTAGAGCTTGCCGGCGCGCGTCAGCACGACGCGCTGCTTCACGCGTGCGAACAGCCGCACGCCGAGGCTGGCTTCCAGCGTCGCGATCTGGCGCGAGACCGCGCTTTCCGTCAGGAACAGCTCCTTGGCCGCGTGCGTGAAGCTCTCGTGGCGGGCGGCGGCTTCGAAAGCCACGAGCGCGCCCATGTTGGGGATCTTGAATTTGCGCATGATGTTCGATTCGTCTGACGGTCAGGCCCGCGCGGCGTCGGGCGGAAGGCGGGGCCGAGGAACGGCTGATAATTCCAAAAACTCATCACGTATCAATTTAATCTCGCTTTACGCCCGGCTGCAACCCTTTGAATAATGCTCCCCACGCAAGGTCAGGCGCCCGCTGGGCAGCCGGCCGACGAGTTGCCGGCACGTTTGCCGGCGGTCCCCCGAGACGAGAATCCTGATGCGCAATCCGAATATCGAGAGCTTGCTGACGAAGCTGCTGGGACAGGCGAAGACCGACGCCCTGTTCTCGACCCTGAACATGCCGGCCATCCTCGAAGAATGGGAGGACGGCGTCGTGACGCGCGCGGAAATCGCGCAGGCGATGAACATGGCGCTGTTCGAAGGGCTGCTCGAGCGTTCGGCGAACGGCCGCGCGTACACGGCCGACGCGATCGAAAGCGGCGGCTCGGTCTATTTCGACCACGGTGCGCTGCGCACGGTGCGCTGGCCGCACACGGGCGCGCTGCCGCCGGGCGAGGCCGCGTTCACGCGCATCCTGCGTCCGCTCGGCTTCCGCCTGAACGGCCGTTACCCGCTCGACAAGCTCGGCATGACGGGCCGCGCGTATGCGCATGAAGACGCACCGGACGAAATCGCGCAGTTCTTCGTCAGCGAACTGCATCCGGAACGTTTCTCGAAGGAATTCCAGCAGGCCGTGACGAACGTCGTCAGCTCGTCGCGCGATCCGCTGTCGCCGGCGGCCGTCGCGCTGCTGTGGGAAGTCGAGCGCGAAGGCTGGCTGTCGCTCGACGCCGCGCACGCGCTGCTGCCGGAGATCGTCGGTGCGTTCGCGCGCCAGCACGATGTGCCGAACGAACTCGATTACGAAACGCTGCTGATGGAATCGGCGGAAATGGCGTGGATCGCGACCGAAGGCAACGCGTTCAACCATGCGACCGATCGCGTGGCCGACGTGTTCAAGCTGTCCGACGACGAGAAGGCGAAGGGCCGGCCGATGAAGCCGGAAGTCGAGCGCTCGCGCTCGGGCCGCGTGTTCCAGACCGCGTATCGTGCCGACACCGTCGAGCGCGAGTTCCGCACGCGCGACGGCGGCACGGTGAAGCGCAACGTGCCGGGCTCGTTCTACGAGTTCATCACGCGCAAGCGCACGTTCGACCAGGCGGCGCGCCGCTGGGTGACCGACCTGCGTTTCGATGCGGGCAACGCGCAGGGCATCTTCAAGATGACGGCGAACGCGGCGAAGTAACGAAGCGAAAGCGGGGTACGCCGCTTTCGGATGAAGTGAGCCGATCGGGCAGGGCGCAAGGGCGTCCTGCCCGATTTGCGTTGGGCGGCGGCTCGCGATGCAACGCGATACGCGCGATCGGGCGAATGCCGGATCGCGGCGTCAAGGTCATCGATGTGGTTGGGGAAAGTGGAAAGTGGAAAGTGGAAAGCGGCAAAGCGGCCGGCCCATGCCGCGCCCCGTGCCGTCAGAATACGTGCGTGATCAGAAAGAACAGCACCAGCAGCCCGACCGGCACGCCGAGCAGCCAGGCGATCAGGTATTTGCCCATGTCGTAGGTCCTGGTGGCCGCGACGCCGTCGGCGCCGCGGCGGTTGCATGAATGTGCTGTCGCGTCACAGCTCGCGGTCGAATTCCTTCAACTGCTTCTCGGCCGCGTCGCGGGCGATCCCGTACCGTTCCTGGATCTTCCCGGCGAGATACTCGCGATTGCCGTCCGCGACGGCCAGATCGTCGTCGGTCAGCTTGCCCCACTTGGCCTTCAGCTTGCCGGTGAGCTGCTTCCACTGGCCCTTGATCTTGTCCTCGTTCATCGTGTGCTCCTTGTCGTGCAGGGATAAAAAGCGCGGCGGCGTGCCGCGCCGGGAGGTCAGGCCTTCGCCTTCAGGCCGGATGCGTCGACGTGCTTCACGCCCTTGACCGCGCGCGATACGGCGATCGCCTTCTTCACGGCGATCTTCGTCGGCAGCACGCCGGTCAGCGTGACGACGCCGTCGACGGTCTTCACGCTGATGTCGACGCTCTTCAGGCCGTCGGTGGCGGCCAGCTCGCCCTTCACCTTGGTCGTGATCCATGTGTCGGTGACGGGCTGATTCGATTCGGTCTTCATGCCGTTGTTGGTGGATGCGTCCTGCGCAACCGCGTTCGTGAGCGGCGCGGCGCCGAGCAGGAAAGCCGCGCTGACGGCGAGCAGTGTCGAAAGGTGCGAGATTTTGTTCATTGATGTTCTCCTTCGATTGATGGGGTGAGTGGACCGATCGTCGAGCACGGATCGTGCCGCGCATTACCCGGCGATCGGCGTGTCGTAGCCGGGCTCGCGCGGCGGCATGTCCGGGCGCGGCACGTCGGGCGGCAGCGGAACCGGCGGATCGGTGCCGGGCGGCGGTTCGGGCGGGTTGTCCGGAGGCGGTTCGGGCCGCGTCGGATCGGGTGTCTGATGCAGCTTCATCGTGCTTCTCCTCTGCGGTTCGGATGGCAGCGCATGAGCGCCGATGCAGAACCAGCGTACCGGGTCGAACGTGCACGGGCATCGCGCAAATTCACCTGATCGGCTAGTGCGTTTGCACGGGGGTGTCGTGAAGGGGAGGTGGTGCGCTCGCGAGGTGCGGCGCGCGCAAAGCAGGCGCGGAGAATGCTTCCGGGATCGGCGGGATGCCGCACGGTGGCGGCACGCGGTGCGAATGTACTATGGCGATTAGTGCATCCGCGCCTGTCGCGCACGGATGCGGCGCGCGATCATCGCCACACGCGCCGGCCGGCGCGTGTCGACGAAGCGGCAACCGGGCCGGCGGTCATGCGGACGACATGGACAAGCATTCGATGAACGAACAGGTAAACGAACAGGTGCTGAAGTCGCATACCGACCGGCGCCAGCTGCACCAGATCATCGCGGGGCTCACCGAGGGCGTGATCCTGGTCGAACCCGACCAGCGGATCGTCTGGGCGAACGAGGCCGCGCTCGCGATGCACGGCGTGACCGAGCTGAAGGCGCTCGGCGAGACCGTCACCGATTACCGCGAGCGCTTCCGGCTGCGCTACCGGAACAACCATCCGGTGCGCGACGGCCACTATCCGATGGATCGCGTGATCGCGGGCGAGGAGTTCAGCGACGTGACGGTCGAAGTGGAATCGGCCGCCGACGAAACCGTGAGCTGGGTCCACCGCATCCGCAGCCTCGTGCTGACGAACGCGGCCGGCGAGCCCGACTGCCTCGCGCTGGTGCTGCACGACGCGACCGAATGGGCGAGCGCCGAGGAGCGCTTCGAGCGCACCTTCAACGCGAACCCGGCGCCGGCCGTGATCTGCCGGCTCGACGACCTGCGCTACGTGAAGGTCAACCAGGGTTTTCTGGACATGACCGGCCACGCGCGCGACGACGTGCTCGGCCGCTCGGTGTACGAGCTCGACGTGCTCGAACAGGCCGAACGGCGCGAGCTCGCGATCGAGCGGCTCGGCGAAGGCGCGACGATTCCGCAGATGGAGGCCGTGCTGAAACTCGCGGACGGCAGCACGAAGGCCGTGGTCGTCGCCGGGCAGCCGATCGACATGAACGACGAGGCGTGCATGCTGTTTACGTTCATGGATCTCGAGCCGCGCAAGCAGGCCGAGCGCGCGCTGCGGCAGAGCGAGGAACGCTTCGCGACGGCGTTCCGGATGGCGCCGGTCGCCACCGCGATCGTCACGGCCGACCGCTTCGAATTGCTCGACGTGAACGGCGCGTTCGCCGCGATGACGGGCCATGCGCAGGACGACCTGCTCGGCAAATCCGCGGAGGAAATCGGGTTGTGGGCCGAACGCGGCGCATGGCAGCGCATCGAAGGCCGGCTCGCGCGCGACGGCAACGTGCGCAACGCCGACGTGCAGATTCGCACGCGCGACGGTGACGTGCGCGACTGCGTCGTGTCGGCCGACCCCGTCGCGATACACGGGCGCGACTGCCTGCTCGTCGCGCTGCTCGACATCAGCGATCGCAAGCGCACGGAGATGGAACTCGTGTACGCGATCGAAACGGCGATGCAGGATGCGTCGTGGTTCAGCCGCACGCTGATCGAGAAGCTGGCGAACGTGCGGCGCGCGAACGCGCCGGATGCGGGCGCGCAACTGTCGGACCTGACCGCGCGCGAGCGCGACGTGTTCGACCTGCTGTGCCACGGTCTCGCCGACAAGGAAATCGCCGGCCGCCTCGGGCTCGCGCCGAACACCGTGCGCAATCACGTCGCGACGATCTACGCGAAGCTCGACGTGCACAGCCGCGGCGAGGCGATCGTATGGGCGCGCGAACGCGGAATCGTCGGCGCGGCCGACGCGAACGGCACGCGCGGCGCGAAGGCGGGCGAGAACGGCAGGGACTGACGCCGTCGGTACGAATGCACCATGCGCGCTGGTGCATCCGCATCTGCCGCGCGCGGCGCCCGCTTGCGATCCTGTCCATTCGGCGGCGCGGCGCTGGCCGTCATGCCGCCGGTTCTCCCCAACCATCGCAGGAGACGACCATGGACAGGAATCGGATCGAAGGCAAGCTCAAGCAGGTCAAGGGTTCGGTCAAGGAAGCGCTCGGCAAGGTCACGGGCGACCGCAAGACGGAAGCGGAAGGCGTCGCCGAACAGCAGGCCGGCAAGCTTCAGGAGCAGGCGGGCGAGGCGGCGGATGCGGCGCGCAAGCAGACGGGCGCCGATCGGCACTGACCGATAACGCGGCGCCGCGGGCGTCGCGGCGGCCGGCCGGGCCGTCATCGCAACGATGATGCGCTGCCGGCATGACCACGACCGGCCTTGATGGACGGGCGCCGGCGCAGCTTCCCATGAAAACTGCCGGCCCGCGGTTCACGGCTGCGCGGGCCGCGGGCAGGCCGCGCATGCGGAACTTGATGACAAATCCTCACTACATAGTTCCGATATTTCGTTTGCTGCACGGGTATTGGCTACCCACAATCCATTCACCTCTTTCGCGATGAAAGGCTCTTCGGAGACGGAGCCGCGGCGATCGACCGGCCGGGTGCGTTGCACGACGCCCCGGTAGCGGACGAGACGACCGGCACGCGAGAGGGTGTCGACGCGCGGTGGTCGCGCGTTGCATCCCGGCCCCCAGAACAAGGATTGTCATGACGTTCCGCATTCGTTCGCTTTCCGGCGTCGCATTGACCGCCGCGATTCTCGCGCTCCAGACGGGCGCGGCCCACGCGCAGGAGACGGTCGTCAAGGTCGGCGTCGCCGGCCCGCTGACGGGGGGCGGCGCCGCCTACGGCAAGGACATCGAGAACGGCGTGCGCATGGCCGTCGACGAAGCGAATGCCGCGCATCCGACGGTGGGCGGCAAGCCCGTGAAGTTCGTCGTCGCGTCGCAGGACGACCAGAGCGATCCGCGTACCGGCGTGCAGGCCGCGCAGCAGCTCGCCGACGCGCAGGTGGCCGTCGTGATCGGCCACTTCAATTCGGGCACGACGCTGCCCGCGTCGAAGATCTACGCGAAGGCCGGCATTCCGATGATCACGCCGTCGGCGACCAATCCCGACATCACGCGTGCCGGGCTCGGCACCGTGTATCGCGTGATCGCGACCGATACGCAAAACGCCGGCAACGCGGGCGCCTATGCGGCGAGCGTGACCAAGGCGAAGCGCATCGCGATCATCGACGACCGCACCGCGTTCGGCCAGGGCGAAGCCGACGAATTCGAGAAGGCCGTGAAGGCGAACGGCGGCACGATCGTCGCGCGCGAATTCACGAACGACAAGGCGGTGGATTTCAGCGCGCAGCTCACGAAGATCAAGAGCACCAACGCCGATCTCGTGTTCTTCGGCGGCCTCGACGCGCAGGCCGCGATGCTCGTGAAACGCATGCGCCAGCTCGGCATCCGCGCGCAGTTCCTCGCGGGCGGCGGCGTGATGAACGCGAACTTCATCAAGCTGGCCGGCAACGCGGCGGAAGGCGCGGCCGTGTGGGAATACGGGCAGCCGCTGTCGCGTCTCGCGAAGGGCAAGGCGTTCGAAACGAAATTCCGGCAGAAGTACGGTGTCGACATGCTCGCGTACGCGCCGTTCGCCTACGACGCGACGTGGATCGCGATCAACGCGATGCAGAAGGCGAACTCGACGAAGCCGGTCGATTTCAACGGCGCGCTGAAGGGCACGCGCTACGACGGCATCACGGGCACGATCGCGTTCACGAACACGGGCGACCTGAAGAGCCCGAGCTCGACGCTGTACGAGGTGAAGAACGCCGCGTGGCAGCCGGTCACGACGAAATCGGCGGATTGAACCCAACAGGCGCGCGCGGACTTTCGCGGCGCTGCCGGACGTGCTGAAATGCCATCGGCGATCGGTTGCGATCGCGGCGCACGCCGGTGCGGCAGCCGCACGAGTCCGCCCGCGCGACGCCGCGTGCGACGCGGCACGAACAACCCACGGGCGCGGCCGGGTGGCCGCGCCCTTCATGTGCAACTGGAGTCAGTCGTGAGTTCTCAAGTCGTCATCGTCGGCGGTGGTGTGATCGGCAGCTCGATCGCCTATTTCCTGCGCGCCACCGATCCCACGGTATCCGTGACCGTCATCGAGCGCGACCCCACCTATGCGAGATCGTCGTCGGCGTTGTCGGCCGCGTCGATTCGCCAGCAGTTCTCGACGCCGCTGTCGATCCAGATGTCGCTGTTCGGCATCGACTTCCTGCGCACGATCGGCGAACGGCTCGAAGTGGACGGCCACCAGCCGTCGATCGACCTGCACGAAGGCGGCTACCTGTTCCTCGCGACGCCGGCCGGCGACGCGACGCTGCGCGAGAACCATGCGCTGCAGACGAGCCTCGGCGCGGATATCCGGCTGATGGACCGCGATGCGCTGCGCGCGAAGTTTCCGTGGCTGAACGTCGACGATCTCGTCTCGGGCGCATATGGCGTGAGCGGCGAAGGCTGGTTCGACGGCTACGGGCTCGTGCAGGCATTGCGCAAGAAGGCGCAGGCGCTGGGCGCGCGCTACGTGCCGTCCGACGTGACCGCGGTGGTGCGCGACGGCCGCAAGGTGACGCATGTGGTCACGGCCGACGGCGAACGTTACGCGTGCGACACGCTCGTCAACGCGGCCGGTGCGTGGGCCCGCACGCTGTCGTCGATGATGGGCATCGACATCCCCGTCCATGCGCGGCGCCGCAGCATCTTCAACGTGTCGTCGCCTGCCAGGCTCACGGATTGCCCGCTGCTGATCGACCCGACCGGCGTGTATTTCCGGCCGGAAGGGCGCACGTACATCTGCGGGACGTCGCCGAGCCCGGATCGCGATCCGGACGACCTGCCGCTCGACGAAGTCGACCACGACCTGTTCGATGAGGTGATCTGGCCGACGCTCGCGAACCGCGTGCCGGAGTTCGAGGCGCTGCGCGTGGAAAACTGCTGGTCCGGGTACTACGAGTACAACGTGTTCGACCACAACGCGATCATCGGGTATCACCCGGACCTCGACAACGTCGTGTTCGCGAACGGCTACAGCGGCCACGGGTTGCAGCAAGGGCCGGCGACGGGGCGCGGGGTCAGCGAACTCATTCTGGGCGGGCGTTACGACACGCTCGACCTGTCGTCGCTCGGCTGGGCGCGGGTGCTGGAAAACCGCCCGATCGTCGAAAAGAACGTCGTGTAGCGCGGCGTACCCCGCCCGGTGTGGTGGGCGGGATTCTCCTTGTGTCTCGACTCATTGGCCCGACCGTGTCGGGCCTTTTTTGTTGCGCGTGTCAGCCGGCGCCGTAGATCGCGTCGCGCAGATCGATCGTGTACTGGCCGTTCATCCCTTCGTAAAGCGTGTTCGACAGCGACACGACGGTGAGCCCGCGGGCGCGGTCGACGAACCACGAATGCCCGTAGACGCCGCCCCAGCGCCACGTGCCCACGGACTCCGGCGATGCCGCCGCGAGCGGGTCGCGCAATACGGAGAACCCGATGCCGAACCCCGCGCCGGGCAGGTCGGGCAATTCGAGGTTGCCGGTGTGGGCGCGGCCCATCTCGTCGACCAGGTCGGCCGGCAGCAGCGAGCCGCCACCCGCACGCAGCGTGTCCAGCACGTTCAGCACGTCGCCGGCGGTGCCGACCATCCCGGCGCCGCCCGACGGGAAGGCATCCGCGTCGAGCGCGCGCGACGGCGAATACGTCACGCCGACGGTTCCGTCGAAGATCGGCACGGTTTCGTTTTCGGCGAGCCGGTGCGGTTGCGGCGTGTCGTTGACGTAGGGCGTCGCGAGCCGCGCGGCGTCGCGTGCGACGAATCCCGTGTCGCGGGCGCCGAGCGGGCGGAGCACGAGCGTATCGACGGCGTCGGCGAGCGGCAGCCCGCTGACGGCCTCGATCAGCGCGCCGACCACGTCGATCGAAAGCGAATAGTTCCAGCCGGTTCCCGGCGCGAACTGCAGCGGCACGCTCGCGATCCTGCGCAGGTTTTCGGCGAGCGTGATCGATGCGGCATCGAGCCCGTCGGAGGCGCCCGCGCGCGCATAGGGGCCGGTCGCGTCGGCTTCCGTGAAGCGATAGCCGAGGCCGGCCGTATGCGTGAGCAGGTGGCGCACCCTGATCACCGGCACGCTGCCGTCGTGCAGCGCCGGGCGGAACCCGGGCAGCCAGCGCGTGACGTCGTCGTCGAGCGACAGCTTGTGTTGCGCGACGAGCGCCATCGCGGCCGTCGAGACGATCGGCTTCGTCACCGATGCGAGCCTGAACTGCGTGTCCTCGCGCATCGGCGTGCGCGCTTCGCGATCGGCGAACCCGGCCGCGCGGCGATAGACGAGTTCGCCGTCGCGTGCGATCAGGACGACCGCACCAACGAGGCGATGTGTTTCGAGTTGACGGGACAGTACCGCATCGACGCGCTCGGCGAGTGCGGGATCGGTCGACGGCTGCCGGGATGATGCGCGGTTGGGGATCATCGAAGACTCTGTCGTGAAAGGTGAGCCGACATGGTAGGCGGCATGCCCGGGAAGTGGCGTTTATCCATACGTCGAACAGGGCTTCGTGCGCCGCACCGGCCGACGCGGGCGGCCACGGGGCGGGGGATTCGACCGGGCGCCACGGCAGCCGCGTTGCGGTGCGTCATGCCGGACCTGCGCCGGGCAGCCGCCAAAATATGCCCCAAGCGGCGGGCGGCGTTCGTTAGAATCTGCTTTCGTCGAGGAAACAGCGCAATTGCATTGGGGCAGGGCGGTATCGCGTCACGGACACTGCCTGCCCGGAATCGATCGTTCATTTTTCACCGGAGGCGAGCATGCCAGGTTTACTTCCCGATGTTGACCGCGAGGGGCTCCTCGAATATTCGGTGGTGTACACCGATCGCTCGGTCAACCATATGTCGCAGCGCTTTCAGGGCGTCATGCGCGACATCTCCGGCACACTGAAAAAAGTCTACAACGCGAAGTCGGTCGTGATCGTCCCGGGCAGCGGGACGTTCGGCATGGAAGCCGTCGCGCGGCAGTTTGCAACGAACAAGAAGTGCCTGGTCATCCGCAACGGCTGGTTCAGTTTCCGCTGGTCGCAGATTTTCGACATGGGCAGCATTCCGTCCGAAACGACGGTGCTGAAGGCGCGCCCGGTCGAAGCGGGGCGGCAGGCCGCGTATGCGCCGGCCCCGCTCGACGAAGTGGTCGCCGCGATCAGGGAACACAAGCCGGATCTGGTCTTTGCGCCGCATGTCGAAACCGCGTCCGGGATGATGCTGCCCGATGCGTATCTGCGCGCGGTGGCCGACGCCGTGCATGCGGTCGGCGGCATGTTCGTGCTGGATTGCATCGCGTCCGGCACGGTGTGGGTCGACATGCAGGCGAGCGGCGTCGACATCCTGATCAGCGCGCCGCAGAAGGGCTGGAGCGCGTCGCCGTGCTGCGCGATGGTCATGCTGAGCCCGCTCGCCCGCGAGCGCATCGATGGCACGACCAGCACCAGCTTCGCGTGCGATCTCCGCAAGTGGCTGCAGATCATGGAAGCCTACGAGGGCGGCGGGTTCGCGTACCACGCGACGATGCCCACGGACAGCCTCACGACGCTGCGCGACGTGATGAAGGAAACCGAGGCATACGGGTTCGCCAAGGTGAAGGCGGAGCAGCTCGAACTCGGCAAGCGCATTCGCGCGCTGCTGGCCGACAAGGGTTTCCGGAGCGTGGCGGCTGAGGGCTTCGAGGCGCCGGGCGTCGTGGTCAGCTACACGGACGACGACGGGATTCGATCGGGGAAGAAGTTCGCCGACGTGGGCTTGCAGATCGCGGCCGGCGTGCCGCTGCAATGCGACGAGCCGGAGGATTTCAAGACCTTCCGCCTGGGGTTGTTCGGTTTGGACAAGCTGCATGATGTCGACGGTGCGGTTGCGCGGTTTGCCGACGCGCTGGAGCGGATTCTCTAAGCCGCTTGGCGGACCTGGGCGAGGCCGTGGGCGGTGGGTGGTGAGTGGTTGTCCCCGCGGCTTGCCGCCTCGCCCGATTCGTCGTCATGGTCTCGTTTGATGCGTGCGTTCGGGCGCCGGGTTCGACGGACTCATCCGCAGCGGGGCCGATTCATCCGCCTGTATGGCTTACCTGAAAGGCTCGCATGGCATACATCGTTCGACACGAAGTTCCGCCGGTATCCACCTACATCGACATTCGTCTTGCCGCAGGGTTGAGCAGGAAGTCGGAACAGGCCGCAACGATCGGGTTGAAGAACGGGCTCTTCAGCGTCGTGGCGTACTGCGACGGTGTGCCGGTCGGAATCGGCAGGGTCATCGGCGACGGCGGCTGCTTCTTCGAGATCGTGGACATCGCGGTGTTGCCCGCTCACCAGAAGAAAGGCGTAGGTGACCTGATCATGCGGGCGCTGATGGGCTACGTTCACGAGAATGCACCGCCGACCGCGTATGTCAGCCTGATGGCCGATCACGGCACACCGAAGTTCTACGAACGCTATGGTTTTCAGCCGTCGTCGCTGCCGGAGAAGGCGGGGATGTTCCTGCGGATTGCGTAGCGCGCGGGAGGCCGATCATCGCGGGTGATCGCTGGCCGTCGACCGTGCCGGAAACGGCAGACGTGCACGCTCACCGCCGCTCATCGTGGCGACGGTTCGGTCTTCCTTGAGTTTGTCGACACGCGTTTGCATTGAGCGCGCCTGCTTCTCATTGTCATGCTCACGGCCCCAGGCGGCGACGCGTTTGCTGCCGATGGCAAGCCGGTCAATTTCCTTTTGTTCGGCGGCGCGGCGCACCTGCGCCGCCGCGTCGGCATCGGCGATCCGAATGGACCACAGGTCGGCTGGCGCCGTGCGTTCGGCAACACGCAGCAATACGCAGCCGGGCTCGACTTTGTCGTTCGTGAGCGGCGGGCCGCCGTTCCGCACGGCCACCGAGGCTTTCGTTGCGCTTCCAACGACCTCGGCGGAACAAGTCGGCACGACGCCGGCAGCCGAAGCATTCAGTGAACGCAATCAACGAAATCCGGAAGTTGGATTGCGTTGCTGGCGTGCAGCATCGAAACCGCTCGAGGTTGGTCGCCAGTTGAAGCCGATTTTGCCCCGGCAATGCACGCCAATCCCACTTCATTCGTCGCAATCAATTCGCCAGGATTGGCAATATCGGACTCGCCGGCCAATCGATGACTAATATGCGTGGCGACTTAGTGGAAGACGAAAAATATATTGGACGTCACGAAATGGATGTTGCATTGTTCACGCATTCGATGCGATCGCAGAAAATGAGCTGAGCGGTGTAGCGCCGCGAAAGCAGAGAACGTCATATGCGATTGCGGTCGTGGCTCCTGTTCCCGGAGTCGTGGCCTGGACGATCCGTGGCGTGCGCGACGCATGTGCGCGCGCGTGTGCAGGATCGGCGCAACAGACAAAGAAAAGCGGCGAAAAGGACCTGAGAAGATGAAGGAGACGCGACGGACGCGGGCGGCATTCCGGATCGGGCGCAAACCCGACCCGGCTTCGCCGCTACGCCCAGATCGAGATCTGTTCGACCGACAACGCGGTCGCGACGGCAGGGCGGCGGAGCATGCGCTCCGTATGCGCGGCCCAATGTTCGAACCCGCGCATGTCGAGCTTCAGCATGTTCCCCCATTTGAAAAATATCAGCAGCATCGGATCGACGATCGAGTAGTGCTCGCCGAGCGCCCAGTCGCGCGCCGCGAGCCGTTCGTCAATCTGCGCATACGCAGCGAGGATGCCCGCGCGGCCTTTCGCGCGAATGCCGTCGTGCGCGGCCGGGTCTTCGCTGAAACGCGACGGATGGAAGTTGAGCGCGACCGTTCCGGGCAACACTGACGCCAGCCAGTTCATCCACTCGACGGCACGTGCGAGGCCCATCGCGGTATCGGGCACGAGCCGCGCCTGCGGAAAGCGCAGCGCGAGATAGAGCAGGATCGCCGACGACTCCGTCAGCACTTCGTCGCCGGTGTGCAGCACGGGCACCTTGCCTTTCGGGTTGAGCTGCCGGAATTCGGCGCTCTGTGTCGCACCGTCCTTGATCGAGACGAGTGCGAGTTCGAATGGTTCGCCCAGCTCGCGCAAGATGACGTGCGGTGCAAACGAAAGATGGCCGGGGCAGTAGAACAGCGTATGAGTTGTCATATTGATTAAGTCTCCTATTTATCTCTGGTGGAGATGCTGACCGGGTTTGTCGTGTCGACGCGTCGCATGGTGCATGACGCCCGATCGAAAGTCAAAAGCGAAGGACGATGTGAAGGATCTTGCGGTTCGGTGAAGACGAAGCCGGCCAGTGCGATACGCGCGGGCCGGGATGAACGTGCGTTTCTGGAGCGTGATCGTGATGCGGATGATGAGCCTCGACGAATTGATCGACAGCGTGAAGACGTTTCTGGCCGGGATCGACCCGGGCGCGCCGGCGCGCGTAACCGCGCAGACGAACCTGCTCGACGCCAACCTGCTCGACTCGCTGTCGCTTGTGCACTTCGTGCTGTTCATCGAGCAGACGCTCAGGATCGACATCCCGATCGGCGACTTCGTGCTCGACTCGATCGCGTCGGTCGCGGCGATCTACGACCACTACGTGCTCGGCACGCCGCATGCCGCGAGCGCGTCGTGATGACGCCGGACGACCTGCTTCGTGACGAGCCGTTCGCGTATTTCGCATACGGCTCGTGCATGAACCTCGCGAGCCTGTCGACGTCGCTCGGCTGCGACGCGGCGACGTACTTCGCTGGCGCGGCGCGCCTCGACGGCCATCGCCTCGCGTTCAATTACGCGTCGCTCAACGAGCCGGTCTGCTGCGCGAACATCGAGCCGGCTGCCGATGCGATCGTCGAGGGCGCGCTGTACCGGTTGCCGATGCGCGTGCTCGACGCGCTCGAGCGTCGCGAAGGCGTGCATCTCGGCCGCTACGTCCGCTACGCGGTCGAGGTGCTGGCGCCGGGCGGGCAGCGCGTACATGCGCTGACGTATCGCGGTGCGGTCACGCTCGATTGCGACGCCGCGCCGAGCGCGCGCTACCGCGACCTGCTGGTTCGCGGGCTGGCCGACGCGGGCGTGTCGGCGGCGTATCGCGACCGCACGGTCGCCTACATGGCGGGGCTGCGCGATCGGCCGCCGCGTGCGGCATGACGGAATCAAGGCATCGAGCGCTCCACAAGAGCGCCCGATCCAGCGGTGCGTTCGCGACTTCGAACGTCGACGAGCGTTTTAAAGGCGCCCTAAGCGGGCATGTGAGCAAAAGGTTGAACATGAACAAGGCTTTCGACCATCCGCGCGTTTTGCGCACCTTGCGCGTTGCCTGCGACGCAGCGCCCGGGCACAACGACGTACAACGAGCCCCCGGAACCGCGGCAACGCCACGAACGGACCTCGCGAGGCCGATGCGCACCTGATCCGCGCCCGCGAGCCGGATCGACACCCGCCCGGCGTGCCGCACACATGCGTGCGGCACGCGGCACCCCGCATGCGAGAACGAGCCGACCGGAGGAGGACGGCTCGCCGCCTTGTGCGCCGGATCGCGGGTGCCGCCGTCGGGCGACGCGTGCAGTACGCCGTGCGCAACGAATGACAATCGATCGCAAACAAGGAAAAAAATCATGGAGACGCTCGTATCGACCGTATTGCCCGCAGCGCGGGTGTCGGAAGACGCTGCCTATCGCAAGGTCGCGTGGCGGCTGATGCCGTTGCTGCTGTTCTGTTACCTGGTGTCGTATCTCGACCGCGTGAACGTGGGCTTCGCGAAGCTGCAGATGGCGGGCGATCTCGGGCTGTCCGACGCGGCCTACGGGCTCGGCGCCGGCATCTTCTTCTTCGGCTATTTCATCTTCGAGGTGCCGAGCAACCTGATCCTCCACCGCATCGGCGCACGCGTCTGGATCGCGCGAATCATGGTGACGTGGGGCGCGGTGTCCGCGCTGACGATGTTCGTCACGACGCCGACGGCGTTCTACGCGATGCGATTCCTGCTCGGCGCCGCCGAGGCCGGCTTCTTTCCGGGCGTGATCCTGTACCTGACCTACTGGTATCCGGCCCATCGGCGGGGGCGGATCACGACGGTGTTCATGACGGCCGTCGCGCTGTCGGGCGTCGTCGGCGGCCCGATTTCCGGCTACATCCTGAAGGCGTTCGACGGCATCAACGGGTGGCACGGCTGGCAGTGGCTGTATCTGCTCGAAGGGCTGCCGTCGATCGTCGCGGGATTGCTCGTCTATGCGCTGCTCGACGACCGGATCGCGCAGGCGAAGTGGCTGAACGACGAGGAGCGCGCGCTGCTCGAACGCAACGTGAATGCCGAGGACGCGGTCAAGTCTCACCTGTCGCTCGGGGCGGTGCTCGCGAATCCGCGCGTGTGGCTGATGTGCGCGATCTACTTCTCGTTCGTGATCGGCCTGTACGGCGTCGGCTTCTGGCTGCCGACGCTCATCCATGCAACGGGCGTGGCCGATCCGCTGACGATCGGGCTGCTGTCGACGGTGCCGTATGCGCTTGCGGTGGTCGCGATGATCGCGATCGCACGCAGTTCGGATCGCCTTCGCGAGCGCCGCTGGCATCTCGCGGTGCCCGGTGCGATGGGCACGGTGGGGCTCGTGCTCGCGGTCGGCTGGGCGCATCAGACGGGGCTTGCGATCGCGGCGCTGACGCTCGCGACGATGGGCATCCTCACCGCGATCCCGCTGTTCTGGAGCCTGCCGACCGCGTTCCTCGGCGGCACCGCGGCTGCCGCCGGGATCGCGATGATCAATTCCGTCGGCAATCTCGCAGGCTTCCTCGGCCCTTACCTGATGGGGCTGCTCAAGCAACTGACCGCATCGAACGACGCGGGCCTCTACATGATGGCCGGCTGCATGGCGCTGGGCGGACTGCTCGCGCTGTCGCTGCCGAAAGCGCTGGTGAACCGGTAGCGATGCGCGGCTTTTCCCCCATGCACGGAGACAGGACATGATCCACAACGAACCCGCACTGTTCCCCGACCAGTCGATGGGCGCCTCGCCGCAGCGCTTTCGCGACGCGATGTGCCGCGTGGCGTCGGCCGTTCACGTACTCACGAGCGACGGGCCTGCCGGGCGCTGCGGCATGACGGCGACCGCCGTGCTGTCGGTGTCCGATGCGCCGCCGACGGTGCTCGTGTCCGTCAATCGCGGCAGCGTATCGGCGCAGCGGCTGATCGCGAACGAGGTGTTCTGCGTGAACACGCTCGGCGCCGCCGACCGGTTTCTCGCCGACGTGTTCGCGGGCAGGACCGCGCACGAGCGCGACGCGCGCTTCACGGTGGGCGAGTGGGGCGAGCTTGCGACGCGCGCGCCGGTGCTGGCGAGCGCGCGCATCGCGCTCGACTGCCGGCTCGTTGCGTCGATGAGCGCGGCGACGCATGAGCTGCTGGTCGGCGAAGTGGTGGCGCTGCACTGTGCGGCGCCCGACGACGACACGCTCGTCTATCTGCAGCGGGAGTTCCGCGTCGTGTGACGACGCGTGCCGACAGGATGACCGACATGAAACGCGAAATCGTACTAGCCACCAACCGCTGCCGCGGCGAGATCCTCGCCGGCGGTTTTCGCACCGACGTCGCGCGCATCGCGCAGTGCGCACGCACGCATCTCGGCGACTACGCCGACAACCCGCATGTGCGTGCGCTGCTCGTGGCGCTGGAGAACCGCTGCCTCGCATCGGGGCGCCTGCTCGATCTCACGTACTCGGTGGACCCGAGCTTCATCCTCGGGTTCTTCGACGTGCCCTACAACGCCGACGCGTTCCTCGAGGCGGCCGCGATCGCGCCCGTGCCGATTCCGCCGAGCGTGCTCGCGATCGCGCCGGACGGCAACGCGCTGCCGGTGCAGATCCGCATGTGCACGGACGGCTTTCTCAATCCGCTCGCGGTCGCGGTATTCGGCGAGAACTTCATCGACGCCGACCTGCGCGCGTATCACAAGGCGTACTACTTCATCGACAAGTTCGTCGAGCGCTTCAAGCGCCATACTCGCCCGGCAATCGAAGCGAACTGGTCGCCTACCGCGTTCCCGGATCTGCTCGCGGCGGACGACGAGCTGCTGACGCAGGCGAGCGCGATCTGGGTCCACCTGCACGAGTACCACCATCGCACGGGCTTCCTGCCGATCCCGGAGTACCTCGATGCGAAGAGCACGCGCAACGGTGCGGGCGCGGAGGAGTTGCGGGTCGACATCCTGTCGATCCTCGCGCTGTTCCGGCTGCGCTCGGACGACCGCGTGCTGCGCGCTTCGATCCAGTACATCCTGGCCGAGCGCCTGATCCGCTACCCGCTGCAGGCGCCGCCGCTCGACAACTACGACGCGCGCTCGTCGGTCGCGCTGTTTCATTACCTGTCCCGTCACGGCGTGATCGCGCAGCGTGGCGGCTCACTCTATTTCGAAGGGGGCTACGAACGCCTGACCCAGGCGCTCAGGTCCATCGTGATCAAGCTGACGGCGCTCGAATACAAGCTCAGCGTGTCGTCCGATCTCGACCGGAGAAAGATCCTGTCGTTCGTGCTGCCGACGCTCGCGAAGAACGACAACAACTGGGGCGCGGCCGGCCGGCCGCATTGACGGCAACCCGCCGCCCGCCCCCATTTCGCAACGAATCAACCGAGGATCACGATGCCCACCTATCGTTCACGCACTTCCACGCACGGCCGCAACATGGCGGGCGCGCGCAGCCTGTGGCGCGCCACCGGGATGACCGACGCCGATTTCGACAAGCCGATCATCGCGGTCGTCAATTCGTTCACGCAGTTCGTGCCCGGTCACGTGCACCTGAAGGATCTCGGCCAGCTCGTCGCGCGCGAGATCGAAGCGGCCGGCGCGGTCGCGAAGGAGTTCAACACGATCGCGATCGACGACGGCATCGCGATGGGCCACGACGGCATGCTGTACAGCCTGCCGTCGCGCGAGCTGATCGCCGACAGCGTCGAGTACATGGTCAACGCGCACTGCGCGGATGCGATGGTCTGCATCTCGAACTGCGACAAGATCACGCCGGGGATGCTGATGGCCGCGATGCGCCTGAACATCCCGGTGATCTTCGTGTCCGGCGGCCCGATGGAATCCGGCAAGCTGACGTTCCGCGGCAAGCGCCGCGCGTTCGACCTGATCGACGCAATGGTGGTGGCGGCCGACTCCCAGGTGACGGACGACGAGGTGCGCGCGGTCGAGAACGTCGCCTGCCCGACCTGCGGCTCGTGTTCCGGGATGTTTACCGCGAACTCGATGAACTGCCTCGCCGAGGCGCTCGGGCTCGCGCTGCCCGGCAACGGCTCGGTGCTTGCGACGCATGCCGAGCGCAAGCGCCTGTTCATCGAGGCCGGGCGCACGATCGTCGATCTCGCGCGCCGCTACTACGAGCAGGACGACGCGAGCGTGCTGCCGCGCTCGATCGCGACGCGCGATGCGTTCGAGAATGCGATGACGCTCGACATCGCGATGGGCGGCTCGACCAATACGGTGTTGCACCTGCTCGCCGCTGCGCACGAAGGCGAGGTGCACTTCACGATGGCCGACATCGACCGGCTGTCGCGCCGCGTGCCGGTGCTGTGCAAGGTCGCGCCGTCGGTGCAGGACGTCCACATGGAGGACGTGCACCGGGCCGGCGGCGTGATCGGGATCATGGGCGAACTCGATCGCGCGGGGCTGCTGAACACGACGCTGCCGACCGTCCATGCGCCGAGCGTCGCGCACGTGCTCGCGCGCTGGGACGTGATGCGCAATCGCGTCGATTCGGTGTCGCGCTTCTATCGCGCGGCGCCCGGCGGCGTGCGCACGCACGTCGCGTTCAGCCAGGACAACCGCTACGACGAACTCGATCTCGACCGCGCGAACGGCTGCATCCGCGATGCCGAGCACGCGTTCTCGCGCGACGGCGGGCTCGCGGTGCTGTTCGGCAACATCGCGCGTGACGGCTGCATCGTGAAGACCGCGGGCGTCGACGGCGGGATGCTGAAATTCACCGGCACCGCGCGCGTGTTCGAAGGGCAGGAGGAGGCGGTCGAAGGCATCCTCGGCGGTGCGGTCGGCCCGGGCGACATCGTGATCGTCCGCTACGAGGGGCCGCGGGGCGGCCCGGGCATGCAGGAGATGCTCTATCCGACCAGCTACCTGAAATCGAAGGGGCTCGCAAAGCAGTGCGCGCTGATCACCGACGGTCGCTTCTCCGGCGGCTCGTCGGGGCTGTCGATCGGGCACGTATCGCCCGAGGCGGCGGAGGGCGGCGAGATCGGGCTGCTCGAGAACGGCGACGCGATCGAGATCGACATCCCGAACCGCTCGATCAACGTCCTCGTGTCCGACGACGAACTGCGGCGGCGCCGCGCGGCGATGGAGGAGCGAGGCGCGCGTGCGTGGCAGCCCGAGAAGCGGCAGCGCCGCGTGTCGGGTGCGTTGCGCGCATACGCGGCGATGACGACGAGCGCGGCGCGCGGCGCCGTGCGGATCGTGAAGGGCTGACCGTGCGGCCCGCCCCGAACCACCCGGCGGCCGATGCGCAGGTCGACACCGTGCTCGTCACGGGCGGCCGCGCGCCGGCCGCGCATCACGGCTTCGTCAACCCGCCGGTGTATCGCGGCTCGACGGTGCTCGCGCCGAGCGTGGCCGACCTGCTCGGCTACACGCAGCCGTACGTGTACGGCCGGCGCGGCACGCCGACCACGGCCGCGCTGCAGGACGCGGTGCGCGCGCTCGATCACGGCGCGGGCGTCGTGCTGTGCCCGTCGGGGCTTGCCGCGATCACGACCGCGCTGTCGTCGTGCCTGTCGGCCGGCGACCATCTGCTGATGACGGATGCGGTGTACAAGCCCGCGCGCCAGCTGTGCGACGGCGTGCTGCGGCGCGCGGGCATCGAGACGACCTACTTCGATCCGCTCGCGTCGGTTGACGCGCTCGCCGCGCTGATCCGGCCGAACACGCGTGCGCTGTATCTCGAAGCACCCGCGTCTCAGAGCATGGAGCTGTGCGACGTGCCGGCGTTCGCCGCGCTCGCGCGCGACCGCGGGCTCGTAGTGCTGTTCGACAACACGTGGGCGACGCCGCTGTTCTTCGACGCGTTCGCGCACGGCGCCGATCTCGTGATCCAGGCCGGCACCAAGTACCTCGCCGGTCATGCGGACGTGATGATCGGCATGGTGTCGGCGTCCGCGCGCGCGCTGCCGGCGCTCGAACAGTATCAGCGCGACACGGGGCAGTGCGTCGGCTCGGACGACGCGTTTCTCACGCTGCGCGGCATCCGGACACTCGGCGTGCGGCTTCGCCAGCACCAGGCGAACGCGCTGCGCGTCGCGCGCTGGCTCGCCGCGCGTCCGGAAGTGCGGCGCGTGTGCTATCCGGCGCTCGAGGACGATCCCGGCCACGCGCTGTGGGTGCGCGACTTCGGCGGCGCGACGGGGCTGTTCTCCGTCGTGCTGCGCCCGGCGCCCGCGCAGGCCGTCGCCGCGCTGCTCGAGGGGCTCGCGTATTTCGGGCTCGGCTATTCATGGGGCGGCTATGAAAGCCTCGCGATGCCGTTCGACTGCAGTGCGTACCGCACCGCGTCGCACTGGGACCCGGGCGGCCCGTGCGTGCGCTTTCACATCGGGCTCGAAAACGCCGACGACCTGATCGGCGACCTCGAGGCCGGCTTCGCCCGCTTCAACGCCGCGCGCTGACGCCGACACGAGCAGCACGCGCGGCCCGCACGTTTCGCGCCGCATTCCAATGACGAGGAGCCCCGTATGACGAAGCAACTCTGCCTGGGTGGATTCATGCGCCCCATCTGCCTGCACACGGCGTGGTGGCGGCACCCGAGCGCGCCGACGCTCGCGAACTTCAACTGGCCGGTGATCCGGTCGCTCGCGCAGAAGCTCGAGCACGCGTGCTTCGACGCGGTCTTCACCGCCGACCACCTCGCGGTGATGCCGATGCCGCCGAATGCGCTCAAGCGCAGCGGCACGATCACGTCGTACGACCCGCTCGTGATGCTGTCGGCGATCGCCGCATGCACCGACCGCATCGGCCTGATCGCGACCGGCACGACGAGCTACGAGGATCCGTACCTGCTTGCGCGCCGCTTCGCGTCGCTCGACCACCTGAGCGGCGGCCGTGCGGGCTGGAACATCGTCACGACGGTGAACCCGGAGGCTGCGCTCAACTTCGGTCTCGAGACCGCGCTGCGCCATGCCGAACGCTACGAGCGCGCCGAGGAGTTCTTCGACGTCGTGACGGGGCTGTGGGACGGCTGGTCCGATCACGCGCTCGTGATGGACAAGGAGGCGGGGGTGTTCTCCGATCTCGACAAGATCCGGCCGCTCAACCACAAGGGCAAGTTCTTCTCGGTCAAGGGGCCGCTGAACATCGCGCGGCCCGTGCAGGGCTGGCCGGTGATCGCGCTTGCCGGTGCGTCGGAGGAAGCGCGCGACATGGCCGCGCGTTCGGCCGATCTGGTGTTCGGCAACGCGCGCAGCATCGAGACGGGCCGTGCGTTCTATCGCGACGTGAAGTCGCGCGCGGTCGCGGCCGGGCGCAACCCCGATCACGTGAAGATCCTGCCCGCCAACCAGGTGTATGTCGGCCGCACGCGCGCGGAGGCGCTGGCGAAGAAGCGCTACATGGACGATCTCGTCCACGTGGACAGCAACATCCCGAACCTGTCGATCCGGCTCGGCGTCGACTGCTCGAAGTTCGATCCCGACAAGCCGTTGCCCGAGCTGCCGCACACGGAACAGGGGCAGGGCAACCAGCGCGAATGGGCGGCGCTCGCGCGCCGCGAGGGATTGACGGTGCGCGAGCTGGCGAAGCGGGCGGCCGAATCCGGCACCGGCGAGATGGTCGGCACCGCGTCCGAGATCGCCGACCAGATGGAGGAGTGGCTGATGACGGAGGCGTGCGATGGTTTCATCGTCGTGTTCTATACGGTGCCTGACGGCTACGACGACTTCGTGACGATGGTGGTGCCGGAACTGCAGCGGCGCGGGCTGTTTCGCACCCGCTACGAAGGCACGACGCTGCGCGAACACATCGGCCTGCCTCGGCCGAAGAGCCCGCTCGACTGAGCGGCGCGTCGCCAGATTTCGTTCCGGGAGACCGCAATGACCCACGATTCACCCCGATCCACATGGATGACGACGCCGTACCGCCGCCGGCTCGGCGTGCTGAGCGACGCCGCACACCTGCCGCTGCTCGGCGACGGGTTATGCGGCGTCGAGCGCGAGACGCTGCGCGTCGATGCCGCCGGCCGGCTCGCGCTGACGCAACACCCGCACGCGCTCGGCGCGGCGCTCACGCACCCGTCGATCACGACCGACTACGCGGAGCCGCTGCTCGAGTTCGTCACGCCGCCGCAGCACGATGCGGCCGACGTGATCGAGCGGCTCGACGAGCTGCACCGCTTCGCGTGCCGCGCGATCGGCGACGAGCTGCTGTGGAGCCAGTCGATGCCGTGCCCGCTCGACGACGACCGCCGCATTCCGATCGCGTGGTACGGCACGTCGAACATCGGCATCCTGAAGCACGTGTACCGGCGCGGGCTGGCGTTCCGCTACGGCAAGGCGATGCAGTGCATCGCCGGGATCCACTACAACTATTCGCTCGCCGATGCCGTGTGGCCGCTGCTGCGCGACGTGCGCGACGGATGCGAGCCGGCCGGCCGCGACGTGCGCGACATGCGCTCGGCAGGCTATCTCGCCCTGATCCGCAATTTCCATCGCTACGGCTGGCTGCTGCTGTATCTGTTCGGCGCGTCGCCGGCGCTGTGCGCGGGTTTCGTCGCCGGCGACCGGCACGGGCTCGACGCGTTCGATGCGCAGACGCTGTACCTGCCGTACGCGACGAGCTTGCGGATGAGCGACCTCGGCTACCAGAACCGGGTGCAGGGCGCGTTCGCGCCGTGCCTCGACAACCTGCCCGCGTACCTGGACGGCCTCGCGCGAGCCGTCGCGCAGCCGTGCCCCGAGTACCAGGCGATCGGCGCGAAGCGCGACGGGGAATGGCTGCAGCTCAGCACGCACTTGCTGCAGATGGAGAACGAGTTCTACTCGTCGATTCGCCCGAAGCGCACGGTGCGCAGCGGCGAGCGGCCGATCGATGCACTGCGCAGCCGCGGCGTCGAATACGTCGAGGTGCGCTGTCTCGACATCGATCCGTTCGCGCCGCACGGCGTCGCCGAGATGACGCTGCGCTTTGTCGACGCGTTCCTGCTGTTCTGCGCGCTCGACGACAGCCCGTGCCTCGCAGGTGCCGAGCAGGACGTGTGCCGGCGCAACTTCGCGGCGGTCGCGCGGGAGGGGCGGCGCCCGGGGCTGGAGTTGCAGCGTGGCGGCGAGCGCGTCGCGCTGCGCACGTGGGCGCACGAGTTGCTCGCGCGAATCAACGAGGCGGCCGGCGTGCTGGATCTGCAGCGCGGCGACACGCGCACGACCGCCGCGCTCGACGCGCAATACGCGAAGCTCGACGATCCGCAGGCGACGCCGTCGGCGCGCGTACTCGATGCACTGCACACGCTGCGCGACGATCCGGGCGGCGCGTGCTTCGCGTTCGGGATGCGGCAGACGCTCGCGCATACCGGGGCGTTCCGCGCGCGTCCGCTGCCGGCCGACGTGCAGGCGCGTTTCGACGCGATCGCGGCCGATTCGCTGAGCCGGCAGGCCGACCTGGAGCGCACGCAGATCGGCAACTTCGACGCGTTTCTCGCCGCGTATCACGCGGGAACGCTGAACCAGGAGTGCGGCGAGCCGACACATGGCGCGCACTGATACGGTCGCCGCCGTATCGAATCCATCTCACGGAGGACAGATGAGCAGTATCGCGGAAATGAAGACCGATCGCGGGTTCTCGGCGCGGGCGGCCGGCGCGGGCGCGCTGGCGTCGTTCGTCGGCTTTGCATCGACGTTCACGCTGATCGTGAATGCGCTGACGAACGTCGGTGCAACGCGCGCGCAGGCCGCGTCCGGCCTGATGGCCGTCTCGATCGTGATGGGGCTGGCCGGCATCGTGCTCAGCTACCGGACCCGGATGCCCGTCAGCGCTGCGTGGTCGACGCCCGGCGCTGCGCTGCTGCTCGGCCTGGGCGCCGTGAAGGGCGGCTATCCGGCCGCGGTCGGCGCGCTCGTGCTGACCGGCGTGCTGCTCACGCTGGCCGGGCTGTGGAAGCCGCTCGGCCGCGCGATCTCGAAGATCCCGCTGCCGATCGCCAACGCGATGCTCGCGGGGATCATCCTGAACCTCTGCGTCGCCCCGGTGCATGCACTCGAGCAGTATCCGCTGTACGTCGCGCCGATCCTGCTCGTCTGGGTCGTGATGATGCGGGTTCGCAAGATTCTCGCGGTGCCTTGCGCTGCGGTCGCGACGCTGGTCGTGATCGCGTTCATCGCGAAGACGGGGGGCGTCGGCGCGACCGGGATGTTGCCGCACCTCGCGCTCGTCGGGCCCGTGTTCTCGGCATCGACGATGGTGAGCGTCGCGGTGCCGCTCTTCATCGTGACGATGGCGTCGCAGAACATCCCGGGCGTCGCGGTGCTCAACGTCAACGGCTACCGGCCTGAAGCGTCGCGGCTGTTCACGGCCACGGGGCTGTGCAGCCTGCTCGCGGCGCCTTTCGGCGCGCCGCCGATCGGGCTGGCCGCGATCACCGCCGCACTGTGCGCCGGCGAGGAAGCCGGCCCCGACGAATCGCGGCGCTACTGGGCCGGCATCGTCTGCGGTGCCGCGTACATCGTGTACGGGTTCGCGGCGAGTGCCGCGACGCTGTTCATCGCGGTCGCGCCGCCGGTCATCATCGAAGCGGTTGCCGGCCTCGCGCTGATGAACGCCCTCGGCGGCGCGCTGCTCAACGCATTCACCGACAAGGACGCGCGCGAGGCCGCGATCCTGACCTTCCTCGTGACGATGGCGGGCCATGCGTTTCTCGGCATCGGCGGCGCGTTCTGGGGCCTGCTGACCGGCATCGGGCTGACGTTCGTGCTGCGTCGCGAGAAGGGCCGGTGACGCCGCGCGACGACGCGGCCCCCGCAGTTCTGCCATTCCCTTAAAAAAACGGAGAAGAGATGCAGCACAACATCGTGAAAGTGACCGCGACGCCGGTGTTCGCGCGCGGCGACGCGGAGATCGCCGGCGTGCGGTTGTCCGGCAGGCTGTCGGGCGTCATCGTCGAAATCGAGACGTCGCAGGGCGTGGTCGGCCACGGCTTCACGGCGATCACCGACGAGGCGGTCGTGGCCGCGGCGATCGATCACGTCGCCGCACCCAACCTGGTCGGGATGAACGTCGTCGAGCGCGAGCGGATTCTCGACAAGCTTTACTGGTTGTTATGCCCGCGCGGGCAGACCGGCTATGCGGGGCACGTGATTTCCGCGATCGACATCGCGGTCTGGGATGCGATCGGCAAGATCGCCGGGCTGCCGGTATGGAAAATGCTCGGCGGCGCGCGTCCGGTCGTGCCGCTGTATACGACGTTCGGCTTCGCGTCGCTCGAGCGCCCGGAGCTGATACATGCCGCGCGTGCGCTCGTCGGCGCCGGACATCGCCGCATCAAGATGATCGTCGGCTATCACGCGCTTGCGCGCCGCGATGAAGGGCGCTCGCTCGACCAGGTCGTCGCGGACGACGTCGCGCGCGTGCGCGCGGTGCGCGATGCGGTGGGCGACGCCGCCGAGATTTACATCGACGCGAACTGCGGGCTCGACCACTATCACGCGCTGCGGCTTGCCGAGCGCGTGGCCGATTGCGACATCGGTTTCTTCGAGGAGCCGATCGCCGAGAACGACCCCGCGAAGCTCGCCGACCTGAGAAAGCGCGGCGGCATTCCGGTCGCCACCGGGCAAAGCGAGGGGCAGTTGTTCCGGTTCAGGGATTTCCTCGTGAATGACGCCGTCGACATCCTGCAGCCAAACGTGTGCGTGTGCGGCGGGTTCTCCGTCGCGGCGCGCGCGGCCGCGCTCGCGCAGGCGTTCGGCGTGCCGATCGACAATGGCGGCACGTTCCCGTTCCACAACATGCATCTGCACGGCGGGCTCGCGAACGGCGGCTCGGTCGAGTGGCACGTCGTCGCGGTCGAGATCTGCCGGAACCTGTTTACCGGCCTGCCGGCCGAGCAGAACGGGACGCTGGCACTGCCCGACACGCCGGGCCTCGGCTTCGGCATCAATCGCGACGGTGTCCGCGAATTCTCGTCGGGCCCGGGATCGCAGGGGCACGGCAAGGCGTGAGCGTCGGCCGGCGCGTCCGCGAGCGAGGACGCGCCGGCCGTGCGTCGACGGCTTCCCGCGCGTCGTCGCGCGGCAAGTGGCTTGCCAATCCGCCCGGACATGCCAAAGCGGATCTGCCTGCGGCCGGCGTCATGCCGAGGCCAGTGTTCGCACGATATTGATGAAGCTGGCAAGGACGTGCCCGATATCGCCTTTGCGCCAGACGAGGCCGGTTTCAACGACGAACGAGCCGTGTGCGAGCGGGCGATAGACGACACCGGTACGCCGCAGATTGCGCAACGATTGCGGCACCAGGGCGACGCCCATGCCGGCGGATACAAGGCTGACGATCGTCTGCATCTGGATTGCTTCCTGGCCGATGTGCGGGATGACACCGACGTCGCTGTAGCACTCCATGATCGCGTCGTAAAACCTCGGGGCGAGACGACGCGGAAATATCACGAGCGGAAGGTCTGCCACTTCCTTCAGGTGAATCGGCACGTCGTCGGGTGCCGTCGACGCGGCGCTCGGCATCGCGAGCACGAGCGGCTCGCTCAGGAGCGGCAGATACGACAGCTCGGCCACGTAGCGCGGCGGCAACGGCGGAATGATCAGGCCCGCGTCGATGTGGCCCGCGACCAGCTCTTCGATTTGCACGTCGCTCGTCGCTTCGGTCAGTTGCAATCGCACCAGCGGATAACGCATGCCGAATTCGCGCAGCAGCGAGGGCAGCAGCCCGTAATCGGCAATCGAGACGAACGCGAGCGACAATCTTCCGGTCTCGCCGAGGGCGAGGCTCTTTGCCAGCGCGGGAAGCTCCTCGGCCGCGGCAAGCAGTTTCAGCACCGTCGGAAGCAACGCCTCGCCGACTGCCGTGAGCGCGACCGCACGCTTCGTGCGTGCGAAGAGCTCGACGCCGAGTTCGCGTTCCAGGGAGCGTATTGCCTGCGACAGCGGCGGCTGGGTCATCGAGAGGCGTGCGGCCGCACGGCCGAAGTGCCGCTCCTCGGCAACGGCCGCGAAGTAATACCACTGGCGAAGATCCGGGGGGAAGTTGGGCATTCGTTCGACCTGAAGCGGCTGAATGGTGATGAATCATATATTGGACCAGCGGCCTGTGGCGCATCGGAAGCCGGTTCGTTCTTGTGTGTGCGGGACGCATGAGCCGATGGCCGGGGCGCCGCTTTATGCGACGCAAATGCCAGGAAAGCCAGCCGGCAATTGACGGACCGGCGACGTGGAGCATGCGGACGGAAGCTACCGCGTCAGGCAATACAACACATCGGGACAACCTTCCTCGTTCCTGCTTCCGTCGTTATATGCAATGGCAACGAATCCATGCCGCTCATAAAACGCGGCAGCATCGCGATTCATCTGGAACGTATAGAGTTGGAGCTTGCCAACCGTCTGCGACTTCACCGATTCCAGGAGGGCGGAACCGATCCCTTGTCGTTTGAATTCGGGGCACACGTACAACTGGTCGAGCCATGCCGCACCGTCAGCGATGACGTGTGCGGCCATGCCGACGATGCGATCGTCGTACATGGCAACGGTCACGTTGCCCGACGGGACAAGTACGTCGGCAATCCAGTCGCGGACGGCCGCTTCGGAGTGCGCGAGCGGCGCGTAGGATGCGAGCGCGTTGCGCGACCGCAGATACACGTCAGCCACCTCCGCGGCATCAGCCGCCGTCGCTCGGCGCAAGATCAAGGGCATGGATCGGCTGCTCCGGAAAATTAATTGCGTGCACAACGATAGCAGCACGGAATCGAACTTCCAAGTTCGTGCGGCATGCTGCTGAAACTGCCGACATCGGAAGTCCGGCGCTGCTTGTCGAGTTTGCGCTACAGCGGTGAGATCGGGTTGCCGATTTGCTGCTTCATTCCGACATTCCCGTATCATCCGTCCGGTTCGCCGGGTCCCACGCGCCGGCGATTCCGCACACATGAAAGGACGAGCGATGAAGGTCGAAAGGCGCGGCCACGGTAAAGCGATCGGGCACGGCGACGCGGCAGATCCGAAGCGGGCCGGCATCGCACCCGTCACGAAGAGTACCGACCCGCGCGACTACCAGAATGCACCCGCCATCGCGGCCGTCATGCCGAAAGCATTTCCCGACGGCTTCGTCGTCGCGGAGCATCGGCACACGCGCGCGCAACTCGTCTACACCACGACGGGCATCGCCGAAGTCATCGCGTGCCGGTCGCTGTGGATGATCCCGCCGCATCGCGCACTCTGGATTCCGCCCGACCTGCCGCACGCGATGCGCGCACACGGGCAACTCGAATTGCGCACCGCCTACGTCGACCCGCGAGCCTGCCGATCCGCGTACCCGGATCAGCCGGGCCTGGTCAACGTTTCGCCGCTGCTGCGCGAGTTGATCGTGCGTGCGTCGTCGTTCCCGGTCGAGGTCGATCCCGACGGACGCGACGCGCTCGTCATCCAGCTCATGCTCGCCGAAATCGAGTGGTCTCCCGAGCAACCGTTGCGGCTGCCGTCCGGCCAGGACCGGCGTCTTGCCCGGGTCTGCGACGCGATGCTCGCGAATCCGGCCGATCAGCGAACGCTGACGGAATGGGCCGACGAAGTCGGTGCGTCGAGCCGGACACTGGCCCGGCTGTTCACTGCCGAAACCGGGCTGTCGTTCAGCCAGTGGCGCCAGCAGGCGAGGATTTCGGCCGCGCGCCCGCTGCTGGCCTCGGGGCGCTCCGTGATCGCCGTCGCGGCCGAACTCGGCTACGAAACCACGAGCGCCTTCTCGACCGTGTTTCGCCGGTTTTCCGGCATGACGCCCAGCGCGTACGCGAAACTGTCCGATTCCGCGTAGCAAACGTCCTTCCGGCAAACGCGGGGCGCGGCGTGCACGCTTATCGTGTCGGTCATCGAATCCACCGACCGAACGAGGCAAACCGACATGACGCGACACGACATCGAATTCCTGTCCGAAGCCGCCACGCTGCGAGGCTGGTACTACGAACCGGCGCAGCCCATCGCCGGCACGCAAGCGTATCCGGCCATCGTGATGGCGCACGGCTTCTCCGGCGTGAAGGAACAGTATCTGGACCGCTACGCCGAGGTATTTGCCGCCGGCGGCTTTGGCGTGCTGCTTTACGATCACCGGAATTTCGGCGCGAGCGACGGGTATCCGCGTCAGGAGATCGACCCCGTGCAGCAGAAGCGCGGCTATCGCGATGCGATCAGCTATCTGCTGACGCGCCCGGACGTCGATGCCGCACGCATCGGCATCTGGGGCACCAGCTACAGCGGCGGCCACGTGCTCGAAGTCGCGGCCATCGACCGGCGCGTCAAATGCGTGGTTTCGCAGGTGCCGACGATCAGCGGATATCAGTCGGCGTTGCGCCGCACGCGTTCCGATCTGGTGCCCGCGGCGCTGGCTCGCTTCGATGAAGATCGCCGGCAGCGATTCGCGGGCGGCGTGCCGGCGATGTTGCCGGCAGTCAGCGCGGACCCCGCGACAGCCTGCGCGATGGCGGGCGCGGATGCGTACCGGTTCTTCACCGAGTCGGCGGCGCGGTGTGCGCCGAACTGGAAAAACGAAGTGACGCTGCGCAGCGCGGAGATGTCGCGCGAGAACGAACCGGGCCAGTATGTCGACCGCATCTCGCCAACCCCGTTGCTGATGATCGTAGCCAACGAGGACCTGCTGACGCCGACCGACCTGTGCCTCAAGGCGTGGGAAAACGCGCTGGAGCCGAAGCGCCTGCTGCAGATCAAGGGCGGGCATTTCACGCCGTATATCGAGCATTTCGACGAAACGAGCCGGGCGGCGGTGGAGTGGTTCACGCTGCATCTGTCCGGCGCGCGCTGACCCGTTGCAGCGCGTGCGTGCGGTGTCTACGGCTTGCACGAATGGCGATACCGCCAGCTTCGATGGTGCCCGCGTTTGCGGGGAAGGCGGCAAGGCATTCCGAGGCGCGACTACATCCGTCGCTCGCCCGAAGCAACACCGGCGAACGGCACGCCGTAATGCCGCACGCGCTCGCGGACGATGTGTCGCCCCTTGGCCCGCACACGGCGGCGGCCGATGCTTCGTTATATGGAGTAATAGCTGTAATGTGGCCTGAAATTTTCTTTCCGGCGACTCGGGCTAGACTGGTCTCGCCTTGATACCCCCCCAAGGTGTTGTGTGTTCTCGGCTTGGCCCGTGCTTTCAGGTTTTCAGGTGCGGGCCAATTTTTTCGGGCGGGCGCCACCGGCCGTTCCGCTCCCGACCCTGCCGGCGAATGCGTTATCCGGCACCCCCGTTTCGCAATAGCCATTCTTTCCGAACCCTTTCATGGAAGCCTGACGATCGACAATCGATCGTAACGTCGTGTGTGATCGTCGGCTCTTGCCCGGATCATCATGACGTCAGCCAGCGCGGTATGACCGCTCGATGAGGGGTGAGCGGGATTCTCCTTGTATCTCGCTCGTTGGCCCGACCGTGTCGGGCTTTCTTTGTTCGAGGGCGGGCAGGTGTGCCACCGATCGCTGCATGTGGCAACATCGCGGTGATTTGCACATCCGATCCGGGTGCCGGCAGACCCATCCATCCGAAGGGGGAGTCATGTTTGACCATGTCAAATTCGGCGTGAGCGACTTTGCAGCCAGCAAGACGTTTTTCCTCAGCGCACTTGAACCGCTTGGCGTCGTGGTGGTGGGTGAGGGCGATCCGTCGTACGGCATCGAGATGTCCCCGCCTGGCAAACCATCGTTGTGCCTGTTCCAGACGTCGGAGAAGCCGGCGCATCTTCACATCGCGTTCGTGGCCGACGACCGGCAGCAGGTCGATGCGTTCTATCGCGCGGCGCTGGAAGCGGGCGGGAAGGACAATGGTGCGCCGGGGCTGCGGCCGCATTATCACGCGAACTACTACGCGGCGTTTGTCATCGGGCCGGATGGGCACAATATCGAGGTGGTGTGTCATCAGGCGCAGGGGTGATGCCCTGTCGGGCAGCATGGGGCGGCGAGGCGGCTTGCAAGGTCATGTGCGGAGGGACGGCGGTCGACCGATGCCGTCGAATCGATGAGCGAACGCTTGCTTCATGCGAGCAACGGAGCTTTCCGGGATGAGTGACATCGCCATTGACCTGCCTTTTCCCGTCATCGTGATTCTCATGGGGGCCATCTACTGGCCCGTGACGCTTTGCGTCGGTGCTGTCGGGCTGTATGTCGGCGTGACGCGTCTGCGCGGTATCGGGCGCGTTGCGTGCGTCGCCATTGCACTCCTGTTCATCGTTGATGCCGGCGCAGGGATCTATGAGGCTCTCCGGCAGGGCTTGAATGCTTCCCACTAGAGGCGTGTTCGGCGTGCGTGCGTGTACGCGTCTGAGGCGATTGCGGATGGACTACACTCGGCCGAAACTCGCTGCGTCGTGAGATCGACAAGCGGCAAATACGATACGAACACAATCCGGGGCGGGGAGCGCAAGCTTCCTGAAAGAGACGATGCCAATCGGCAAGTTGAAGGCCATGCCGGCGTTTCGCGCCGACGCACCGCTGCAGATCCGTCACGCCATCGCGCTCTTCACGATCGTCTGGCTCATCGAGGCCGGATTCGCCGTCTGGCTCACGATGCTGGGTTTCGACCAGGCTGGCGAAGTCCCCGCGGCGAAAGCCGTGCTCATGCGCAAAGGCGCTGCGATGATCGGGATCATCCAGGCCTTCTGGCTTTTGCTGAACGCGAGCCTGATCGTGGGCCTCTGCCAGCGACAAAAGCTGGCGCGTGTGCTGGAACTGGGGCTCACGGTCGTCACGACGATGGCCCTTCTCGTGATGGGGCTCCCTTTCAGGTTGAGCCTGATCGAAGTGGGCTTTCTCGCCAATGCGATCGCAACCGTGCTCATTTACACGGGCCCGTGTACGCGCTGGTTCCAGGCGGCAGCTTCATGAGAGCGTCGTGCTTTCGGCTGACCGGGCGAGTGCCCGCTGTCGAAAATACGGCTTGGCGGGATGACGGCTGTCGAGCCGCGACGTGAAGACGCCACGGAAAAACGGACGATGACCTCGAAAAACATCCGCAGGGCAACGGCAGACGACGTACCGGCGCTGACCCGGATCCGGAACGACGCGCACGCGAAGAAGCTCACGTACGGCGACCATGTGTGGGGCAAGGAAGGTGACGGATTTTCCGAGCGGTGGGTACGGAGCAACGTTGCTGAAAAGGACGTGTATGTCGTCGAGCTGGACGGCGCGTTGGCCGGAACGTTCTCGCTCGGCTTCGGCGAAGACCGGCACTGGGGGCCGCAGGCGCCGATCGCCGGTTACGTGCACGGGCTTTGCGTGCGGCGAGGCTTCAACGGGCTCGGGCTTGGCGGTTTCATGCTCGACTGGTGCGCTCGCAAGGTGAGCAGCTTGAACCGGCGTTATGTCCGGCTCGATTGCGCCGTCGAAAACGTGACGCTCTGCGCTTACTACGAGTCGCTTGGCTTCATTCGCGTGGGGTTGAAATCGGACGGGATTGTCTGGTCGCTGTACGAGAAACCCGCTGTTTAGCGTTCAACTGGAACCTCGGCAAATCCACCTGGATACCTCAACCAACCGCCGTACCCCGAGAACACGCATGCGAGCCGAACTGCGCGACCCCGTCGACCACGACAAGCTTCGACACCTGCTGCCGCTGACAAGAGCCGTGTTTCAACTGCACGAGAACGGACGCGGTTACGTAGCGGAGTTGCAGCAGATTTCCCGATTGCTTGGCGAGGACGTCGATCAAATCGACGTGCTCGGCGCGTTTGGCTCGACGAGTGCCGACGGATTTGCGAAGCGACTGGCAATCGACTGGCATACCGTGCCGACCGATCTGTCGGAACCGGAGCTGCTTGAATTGCTGGATGCCGTATGGGGATCTCGAGGCGACGAGGCGCTTGTCGATTACTGGGTTCGATGTCTGTCGGTCAACACTGGCGATGACCGCATTTCGGACCTCATCTTCTGGCCCGAGGCCTACTTCGGCGCCGGATACGACGGGCGGGAGCTTTCGCCGGCCGAGATGCTGGAGGTTGTTCTCCGCAAGCGGCGCAGGGAATGAAACCGGCGCTGATCAGCTGGCTCGGCGTGACGATGTATCTCGACGAGGCCGCGAGCCTTGCCGCGCTGGGCTTCAGCCACAGCAACACATGGACGCCGGACGAGTTGAACCGGCGCTACCTCGCGAATCGCGCCGACGGGCTGCACATCGGCGCGTCGCCGGGGCGTCTGGTTCTGGCGACGGTCTGACGAACCGGCGCGAAGCGCATCGTCGGCCGCAACCGCCCGTTCGACAGAAGCGGCCGGATCATCGACAATTTGCGGCTATCAAAACATGAGAGAGAGGGCAGGTGCATGCGCAGGGTCGTCAAGTCGCTCGGGGTGATCCTGGGCATTTCCGTCGCCGGCATCGCGGGTGCGCAGGCCGCCCCGAGCGAACCGGCATTCCCGCGTTTCACCCAGGCGGAGGGCCGGCAGGATTCGGACGGGCTCCCGCTGTCCGGCGTGAAACTCTGCGTGCTCCCCGATCGTGCGCCGTGCTTCGAGATGCCGCCCGTGCCGGTTCCCCATTCGTCGAAGGAGCTTTACCAGTTCGGACTGATGCCGCGGTCCGAGCGGTTGCCGATTGCGTCGGGCGGCTCGTGGGTGTTCTTCTCGGGGATGTTTTCCGGCGGTGGCAGCGGGATGCTGGAGCGCGTGGCGATATTGCGTTATGGCGCGAACGGCAAGATCGAGAACCTGATGCCGGAAGTCACCCAGACGGAGACGGCCGATCGCGCGATGTGGAAGGTGCCGGACGTGTCGCCCTATCCGGTGTTCGTTCGGGCGGACTTCGTGTGGGCCGACGACGAGGATCATTTCGGCAAGCACTTTTTCGTCGTCGACGCGTGGACGTTCGATCCCGCCATCGGGCAGTACAGGAAGCGGTTTTCCTACCGCACCGCGAAGCGCTATGACCGCGGCGAGGGCTCGGATCATGTGTTGAGCGCCGAGCGTGCGGACATTCTGCGTCACCTCGCCGCCAGCAAGTAGCGCGCTGCCGGTGCGGCGCGCCTCCGCCGCCACGCGCGTGGGTTGCCGGCGGGGGCGAACCGCCGTTCAGGCGGCCGCCCGCAGCCTCATCGCTGCGCTTCCCCGTAAGTTTCCCTGCATACCTCGCGCAACGCGTCGACCAGGAGATCCCGCGCCGGCGAGCGCGAATCGGCGGCGCGGGTAAAGAGCGCGATGGGCGGAAGCGTCCAGACCAGCGAGTACGGCACGATCGCCACGCCGGCGATCCGCACCAGTTCTTCCGCGATGTCGGCGGGCACGATCGATACGGCCTCGTCGCTCGACGCGATCATCTCGCCGATCAGCTTGGACGAGTAGCTTTCGACGATCGGAACGGGCGGCGGGATGCCGGCCGACAGGAACAGGTCGGTGACCTGCTCCCGCATCGGCGTATGCGGGGCGCCGAGAATCCAGTCGAGCGCGTGCAGCTTGTGCCAGTCCAGCGCGGTGCGGGCCAGTTTCGCGGCAAGACGCCGGCTCGCGATCATGCGCGGCTGCTGCTGGTACAGCACTTCGAAGGAAACCTGCCCCAGGTCGATCGCCGACGACGCCCGCCCGATCACGATGTCGACGCTGTGGTCCTTGAGCTGCAGCAGGAGCTGATCGCTGGTGCCTTCGTGAATCGTCACGGTCAGGCGCCGTTCCATGCGCGCCTGCAGCCGCTTGAGCGCCGCCGACAGCATCTGCCCGGAAATGAACGGAATCACGCCGATGTGCAGGTGGGCCGCATGCCCGGCGGCGACGGCCTCCATTTCGCGGGCGAGGTGGTCGAGATCCTTGATCATCGCCTTCGCCCGCTCGAGCACGACCGCGCCGAGCGCGGTAGGCCGCATGCCGCGCGACGAGCGCTCGAAGAGCGGCGTGCCGAACATGCTCTCCAGCTCGGACAGCGCGTTCGTCACGGCCGGCTGGCTGCTGGCCATGTGCTCCGCGACGCGCGTCAGCGACCCGTGCTGCTGAATCTGCAGCAACAGCACCAGGTGCCGCATCTTCAGGCGCGCGCCCAGCCGCCTGACCACGTCGTTCGCGTCAAAAGTCATTGACTGGTCACGTATTCATCATGAAAAAGTGATGGAGCGATATTAAAACAGAATCATCACCTTATGGCGGATCCCTAGAATCACCTTCATGGATCGCGCCGGGACTGGCCTGGCGCCCGTGCCCGGATCGAAAAACATGAAACAGACTGAGACACAGCAGCAGGCAGCGTTCGACTATCACGAATTTCCGGCCCCGGGAAAGATCTCGGTCGTCGCCAGCAAGCCGCTCGTGACGCAGCGCGATCTCGCGCTGGCGTACACGCCGGGCGTGGCGGGCGTGTGCGAGGCCATCGCCGCCGATCCGCTGCAGGCGCACCGCTTCACCAGCCGCGGCAACCTGGTCGGCGTGATCACGAACGGCACGGCCGTGCTGGGTCTCGGCAACATCGGCCCGCTCGCGTCCAAGCCGGTCATGGAAGGCAAGGCCGTGCTCTTCAAGAAGTTCGCGGGGATCGACGTCTTCGACATCGAGATCAACGAAACCGATCCGGACAAGCTGGTCGACATCATCGCGGGCCTCGAGCCCACCTTCGGCGGCATCAACCTCGAGGACATCAAGGCGCCCGAATGCTTCACGGTCGAGCAGAAGCTGCGCGAACGCATGAAGATCCCGGTCTTCCATGACGATCAGCACGGCACCGCCATCACCGTGTCCGCCGCGTTCATCAACGGGCTGAAGGTCGTCGGGAAGTCGATTTCCGAAGTGAAGGTCGTGACGTCGGGCGCAGGGGCCGCCGCGCTGGCCTGCCTGGACCTGCTGGTCGACCTCGGGCTGCCGGTCGAGAACGTCTGGGTGACCGATATCGAAGGCGTCGTCTATCGCGGGCGCACCGCGCTGATGGACCCGGCGAAGTCGCGCTTTGCGCAGGAAACCGATGCGCGCAAGCTGGCCGACGTCATCGGCGGCGCGGACGTGTTCCTGGGCCTGTCGGTCGGCGGCATCCTGAGTGCCGAGATGCTGAAGGAGATGGCGCCGCGCCCGCTGATTCTCGCGCTGGCCAATCCCACGCCGGAAATCTTCCCGGAACTGGCGCACGCGACGCGCGACGACGTCGTCATCGCGACGGGGCGCTCGGACTACCCGAACCAGGTCAACAACGTCCTCTGTTTCCCGTACATCTTCCGCGGCGCGCTGGACGTGGGCGCGACGACGATTACCCGCGAAATGGAGATCGCCGCGGTGCACGCGATCGCGGGGCTGGCCGAGGAGGAGCAGAACGAAGTCGTCGCGGCGGCTTATGGCGCGTACGACGTGGCGTTCGGCGCGCAATACCTGATTCCGAAGCCGTTCGACCCGCGCCTGATCGTCCGTATCGCGCCGGCCGTGGCGAAGGCGGCGATGGAAGGCGGCGTGGCGAAGCGCCCGCTGACGGATCTCGACGCGTATGTCGAGCAACTGCAGCAATTCGTCTACCACTCCGGCGCGTTCATGAAGCCGCTGTTCGCGACGGCGCGCCGGCTGGTGCGTGACGGCGGCAAGGCACGGATCGTCTTCACCGAAGGCGAGGACGAACGCGTGCTCCGCGCGGTGCAGGTGATCGTCGACGAGAAGCTGGCGCGTCCGATCCTGGTCGGGCGCCCGGAAGTGCTGCTGGCGCGCATCGAGCGGTTCGGCTTGCGGATCCGGCTCGGCCAGGATGTCGAGGTGACGAACCCCGAGTACGACGAGCGGTTCCCGCAGTACTGGACGACGTATTGGGAGCTGCGCTGCCGGGACGGCATCTCGAAGGAAATGGCGCGGGTCGAGATGCGGCGCCGCCTGACGCTGATCGGCGCGATGATGGTGCGGCTCGGCGATGCGGACGGGATGATTTGCGGCACGGTCGGCGAATATCACAACCACCTGCGGTTCGTCGACGAGGTGATCGGCAGGAAGCCGGGTGCGTCCACGTATGCGGCGATGAACATCCTGTTGCTCGATCAGCGGACGGTCGCGCTGGTGGACACGCACGTCAACGACAATCCCGATGCCGGGCAGATCGCGGAATTCACGATCGCGGCGGCTCGTCAGATGGAATGGCTGAACCTCACGCCGAAGGCGGCGTTGCTGTCGCGGTCGAACTTCGGGTCGGGGAGTGCGGCGTCGGGCGTGAAGATGCGCCGGGCGCTGGAGATCATCCGGGAGCAGGCGCCCGATATCGAGGCGGACGGCGAGATGCATGGCGACTGTGCGCTCGACGAGGGCTTGCGGTCGAGGCTGCTGCCGATGTCGCCGCTGAAGGGGGCGGCGAACCTGCTCGTGTGCCCGAACGTGGATGCGGGGAATATCGCTTACAACCTGCTCAAGACGGAGGCGGGCAGCAATGTGGCGGTGGGACCGTTCCTGTTGGGCGTCAACGCGCCGGTGAATATTCTGACGTCCAGTGCGACGGTGCGGCGGATCGTCAACATGACGGCGTTGACGGTGATCGAGGCGAACCGGAACGCGTCCGTTTGAGCGGAAACCGGAAGGGGGCGAGTTCACCGGACGGGGTGTGGTTCGGGGGGATTCGCCCCTTCGGCGATTGATTTCTAGTCGCGTCCGTCGACGTTGACTTCATCGAGGCCCCATGTGGCCGCAAGATGATCGCGCAAGGTCGCGAGAATCTCGTCCGATAGCGCCGGCAATCCCCGCGCGGTGGCTCGGGCGAGGATCAACCCGCCCACCATTGTCGACAGCATCGAAATTGCGCGAACCCGGTCCTCGGGTTCGATCTGCGCAGCCTCGGTGCCATCGGGCCTCCGCTGCGCGAATAGCGTCATGTAGCGCCCGATGCCTTGGGCGAAAGCGTCCGCGATCGCACCCGTTTCGCGTGCCGCGTCTGCCGCGAGCGCGGCCACCGGGCAGCCCTGGCCGATGCTGTCGCGATGCTGCGGCGACAAGTAATTCGCGACTCCGGTTCGAAGGAACCCGTCGGCGTCGGTGTTCGCATCGGCATCCGGTGTCTCCAGCTCGGAGAGTTTCCACTCGAACGCGTATTCCGCGGCCTCGGCCGCCAGCGCGTCCTTCGATTCGAAGTGCCGGTACAGCCCGCCGTGGGTGAGCCCGGCCTCGCGTGTGATGTCGGCCACCCCCACGCCGGTGAAACCGCGCTCGCGGTACAGCCGGGCCGCGGCCTGCAGGATGGCCAGGCGGTTTTCGGCCACCTGCGTTTTCGAGACTTTCATGAAGATCCTTTCGTGCGCATGGCATTGCGTGTTGATGACAATCATACTCAATACTGTATGATGTCGATCATCATCAATAGATCGACCAGGACAGAATCCATGCACATCACGCCCACTGCGAACCGCCGAATCGTCGTCACCGGCATGGGAATGGTCTCGCCGCTGGGTTGCGGAGTCGAACTGGTGTGGCAGCGGCTGCTGGCCGGCCAGTCAGGCTTGCGCCTGCTGCCGGATGCGATGACGGCGGACATCGCGGCCCGCGTGGGCGGTGTGGTGCCCGATGTGCACGAGGATGCGTGCGGCGGCTTCGACATCGACCGCTTTGTGTCGACCAAGGACCAGCGCAAGATTGACCGCTTCATCGCCTTCGCGCTCGCCGCCGCGCAAGAGGCACTCGCGCAGGCGCAATGGGCGCCGGCCGACGAAGCGTCCCGGCAGCGCACGGCCACGGTCATCGCGTCGGGCATCGGTGGATTTCCGGCGATCGCGGGCGCGGTGCGGACGACCGAGATGCGCGGACCGAAGCGTCTGTCGCCATTCACGATCCCCTCGTTCCTCGTCAACCTTGCCGCGGGCCACGTGTCGATCAGGCACAGCCTGAAGGGGCCAATGGGCGCCCCGGTGACGGCTTGTGCCGCGAGCATCCAGGCCATCGGCGACGCGGCGCGGCTGATCCGCTGCGGCGAGGCCGACATCGCCGTGTGCGGTGGCGCCGAGGCCGCAATCGATCGCGTCAGCCTGGGCGCCTTCGCCGCAGCGAAGACCTTGTCCACCGGCTTCAATGACACGCCAACCCGCGCATCGCGGCCCTTCGACCGGACTCGCGACGGTTTCGTGATGGGCGAAGGTGCCGGCATGCTGGTGATCGAATCGCTCGAGCACGCGCTTGCGCGCGGCGCCGCCCCGCTGGTCGAACTCATTGGGTATGGCACCAGCGCCGACGCGTTTCACATTACCTCCGGCCCCGAAGACGGCAGCGGCGCGCGACGCTCGATGCAGGCGGCGCTGACGCAGGCCGGCCTGACCGCGTCCGACCTGCAGCATCTCAACGCTCACGCGACCTCGACGCCGGTCGGCGACCTGGGCGAATTGGCCGCGGTGCGCGACCTGTTCGGCGTCGGCGTCCCGCTCGCCATCACCTCCACCAAGTCGGCGACGGGCCACTTGCTGGGCGCGGCCGGTGGCGTAGCGGCGATCTTCACCGCCCTGGCCTTGCGCGATCAGGTCGTCCCGATGACGCTGAACCTCGAACAGCCGGATGCACTCGCCGAGGGCCTGGACATCGTGCACGATGCGCCGCGGCACATGCCGATCGTTCACGCGATGGCCAACGGTTTCGGCTTCGGCGGCGTGAACGCCAGCCTCGTCTTCAAGCGTTGGGGAGCTTGATGTCGCACGCGTCTGCGAAGCCTGCCGGGCGCCAGCGGCCCGGTCGGCTCCTCGATCGGCGATCGGTTCACGGTCAAACGCTCAGTGGACGCGTGAAGTCCGGGCCATTCGGCGAAACCCTTCGGTACACGGTCTGATCGGAACATTCAATTGAGCTTCTGCTCTCGGCATCGGCGAATGTGCCGGCGTACGTCGGCTTCGGGTCGATCACGGCCCGTGGTGGCGTGACGGCGAAGCAATCTCAGGCCTGATCCGACGCTGGCCGAGAGATCAGGGTTTTGACTTACTCGCCTGATCTGACTCTGGCGACGGACGTTCCGACGCGGCCCCGGCGAGCGGCTCCCTTCACGCTGCCGCGCTTGTCAGTCGAAATCCGTTGCTGCCGGCTCGGGATGTCCGCAATCGTTTGCAAGCAACCACCCGGACATCGGCTTTACCCTTGGACGCCTCTGTCGCGTCTCCGCACCCCGCGCCGATTTAATCAGTATTTCGTAACAATCACCCGTCGCGACACTCCGGATAGCTCGCTTTCGATACCAATCCTAACGAAGTTTTAGGGCTCGCTACTTCGCGTATCGTCCGATAATTATCTTTTATTTTCGTCTAAAATCGCGCTTCCTCTTACTTTATAACGGAAAGCGTTTTGAAAGGACTGACGAAAAATCTCTCGCGCACGGCCATCGCCGCATGCGTCGCTTATGCCGGGCTCATGCCTTTATCCCGGCCCGCCGAAGCCCAGGTCGAACCTCTGAAGAATCCCGTCTACGGTGTGACCCTCGACGACCTGACCAAACTGGACGCCATCGTCGCGTCGCTGCAGAACCTGCCGTACAAGCCCACCGTGCGTGTCGTGTTCGATCCGGGTACGTCGGCCGCCGACTACTACGCGCCTCTGCTGCGCCTGCACGCAGTCGCGTACGTGATGGGCGAAGTCTACGATTCCTACTATTTCCCGACGGACCTCACCACGTACAAGGCAAGAACCCAGGAACTGGTGTCGCAGCTGAAGAACACCGTCGACGTCTGGGAGATCGCGAACGAAATCAACGGCGAATGGCTGCGTAACAACCCGAGCGGCACGAATTCCGTGGTCAACTCGCAAGAGCAGCAGATCGGCCAGATGGTTGCGGCGGCCAACCAGATCGTCAAATCGAACGGCGGCAAGACGGCCATCACGCTGTACTACAACGACGACAGCAAGGGCAACAACTGCTGGGAGAAGCCGCAGGATTACTGGAAGACGTGGCCGACCGCGTTCCTGTCCTCGACGGTCCGCCAGCAGGCCGACTACGCGTTGTTCAGCTACTACCCGTATCAGGATTGCCCGGGGCTGAACCCGACGTGGAAGAACGATTTCGCGGCGCTGGAAAGCATCTTCCCGAACGCGAAGGTCGGCTTCGGCGAAATCGGCACCTCGGATATCTCCGCGCCCGCATCGGTGCAGCAGAACCTGATCAAGACCTACTACCCGATGGTCAACAGCATGGCCGATCCGCGTTTCATCGGCGGATTCTTCTGGTGGAACTACGCCGAGCAAATGCTCCCGTATTCGACGAGCTCGTACTTCCAGCTGTTGCGTCAGACGATCATCACGCTCAAGGCGCCCAACTAAGCGAAAAGCGCCATCCAGGAGCAAGCGTCAGCGTCGTTGGTTAGAACCACAATGTCGCGCGTACCACGAGACCACGTGCGCGTGCCGCTGACGTCAATCCGAACCGGTATTGCACCGTGACATCCAGATAGCTTGCCGGCGCGCTGTACCGCCCTTCGCGAAACCAGTACCGCAACTGGATGCCGGGCCCGGCGCCGATCGCCGTCTTTTCCGGCTGTCGATTGTCGTGATCGCCGGCCACCGCGGCGTGCGGGTAGATGGTCAGCCGATCGCTGATCATCGGCAAACGCCAGGTGTGCCCGTACCGCAACTCCGAATAAATGATGTACCGGCCCGCGCTGATGAAGTACGCGCCTTCGACATACGCCTGCCAGCTGCGCCAGCTCGGTTCGGTCACCCGCAGGTCGGTCCCGGCCTCCGACGAATAACCCACGCGCATCAGCCAGTCCGTCATCGACAGGCTGCCGACGTGGAACAGCCGCTCGGCGGTCAGCACGACGTTCTGGTCGGGCAGCGGCTTGTAGCGCGCGCCCACCGAACCCTGCACGGTCGGCATGCCGGTCACGTTGCCCGTCCCGTCGTAGGCCGTGCCGTATCCACGCACGAAGAACTGGAAGATGCGGCCGTTCTGATAGCCGATCTTCGGCGGCTGCCAATACGCTTCGATACCCGGCTGCAACACGCTGATCGTGCCTTGCGGGCCGAACGCGGCCGACTGGTACGGCGCGCTCAGCACGAACCCCCAGGTGCGCTGAAGCTGCTCGACTTCCCGTCGATAGCCGAACTTGTGCTGCGCATCGAATTTGTGTTCGTTTTCATCGGCGTCGAGGCTGTGCTCGAACAGGTCGATGGACTCGTCGTTCAACCCGATCCGCTTGGCGGCATAACCCGCGTCCGCGTAGTTCATCGCGTTGCCGGCGCCGCCGGCGAATCCCTCCTGGAATGCGTCGAGTGCCTCGCGATCCTTGTGGTCGCGCAGCAGGTCATAGGCTTCCTGCAACTTCTGTTGCGCGGTATTGTCCACGGGCGCCTGGGCGGGCTGGTCTTCCTGCCGCGCCTGCGCCGCGATCGACGCGGCCATGTTGCGCTCGCCTTCGGTCGTCGCATCGCCGGCCGCGAGATCCGCCATCCGGATCGCGGTATCGCGGTCGCCCGCCTGCAGGCTCAACTGCGCGATGCGCAACTGCACCACGGCCGATTTTTCATCGGCGAGCGGTGCCAGCGCGATGCCGGCTTCATGCGGACGATTCGCCGCGAGCGCGCTGTCCGACCAGGCGAGACGCAGGTTGCGCTGCTGCTCCTTGCTCCATTTCCCGGTTGCGACGGCGGCCGAGAAATCGCTGCAGGCGACGTCGTAGTGCATCTGCCGCTGCGCCAGGTAGCCATGCTGCGCACGCACCGCCGCACTCTTCGGAAAACGAACCGTCAGCGATTCCACCAAGGCGTCCGCTTCGTCGACCTTTCCTTCCCGCCTGTATACGTCGACGAGCAGCAGCCCGAGCTGTTCGCTACCGGGCTGAATCCTGATGGCGCGCGACGCATACACTTCCGCGAGGGGCAGGTCGCCGACATTGATCGCCTTGTAGGCGCTGTCGGCGAGCCGGTAGGCTTTGGGCGTCAGTGGCTGCGCGGCGAAGGCCGGCGCCTGCCACGCCAGCGACACGGCGATCGCCAGTGCGCTCAACCGTGCGCAGCGCTTGAGGCCGGCCGCGATCGGGGGTTTCGAATGCTTCATGCCTGTTCTCCCGACGGTTTCGTCACGAGGGCGCCTTGCTGCGCCGCCGGGTCGCCGTCGCGTACGCGGGCGAGTTCGACGAAGCGCGAGTGCCGGGAGAGTTCGGCGGCAATCTCCGCATCGCAGGCGATGAAGTAGGCCACGTTCGATCGGGCGCCGCGCCGCACGACGTCCTGTTCGTCCGGCGTGAGCGGTCGCCCGACCGCGACGTTCAACGTGCCGTCTTCCGCGGTCGAAAACGGGACGGCGTGGTATGCGTACTGGAGCTCGAATGCCAGCGAATCCGCGAAGTGGCCTACCGCGACGTTGCCGAGGCTCACCCGGGGCAGTTCGGCTTGCTCGGCGATCGCATCCGCGAGCGATTCGGCGGATATCGCGCAGCCTTCGACCAGCAGTTCACCCAGCCGTTTGCCGCAGGTCAGCTGCTTGTCGAGGCTCGCCTGCAATTGCTCCAGCGTGACCACGCCCCAGCCGACCAGGATCTCGCCGACTTTCATGCGTGCTTTCCCGAGCGCTTCGTTCGACAGGTAGGTATGGCTGGTCTTGTCCCAGGCGATGGGCTTGCCGGTCACCAGGTGGCCGATATAGATGCGCCACGCGCGGCAAACCGCGTAGAAATTGATCAGGTTGTTGACGAACATCCGCGGGATCGACAGCAGCCCCTGGGTCGGGCCGTTCAGCTTGCTGACGAAGTGGAAACGCTGCCCGGCCCGCGCGAACAGCATGGCGGTGTTGATCCACAGCAGCGGCGCGACCCAGTGGCTCGCCATGACGAGCGGGGCGCCGACGGGGATGACATGGATGGATCGCTGAAGTGCGCCGAGCAACAGGAAGTTGATCAGCACGCCATAGGCAATGACCGAAAACAGCGAGGTCACGATGCCCTTGCGATCGTGGAAGAACATGTATCGGGTGAGAAGATTGCCTTTCCAGCCGAGTTGCTCCCAGCCCTGAAAGGCGATGCCGAGGATCCAGCGCGTGCGCTGACGGTACGCGGTACGAAATGTTTTCGGAAAATACTCGCGCGTGGCCAGCAGGTTGCGATCGGCGACGCTACCCGTTGCGCGTCTTTCCGCTGCATCGCGCGTGATGCCCGTCAATGGAATGCATGCAAAGGTTTCCTTCATCCCCAGGTCTCTCAACCGGAAGCTGAAGTCGTAATCCTCGGTCAGCGAACTGGTGTTGAACGGCGCGCCGTTGCGTTCCTTCATTGCCGCTTCGATCGAGCGCCTGCTATAGCACGATGCAACGCCCGCGCCCGGGACGATGCCGGTCAGGCGGGCCCGAACGGGCACGTCCTTCTGGTGCGTTTCGCTGAAGTCGTCCAGGTAGCATCCGGCGACGAACTCGTTCCATTTTCGCGGCAAGGACAGCACGGGAAGCTGGACCAGGTCGCTATCCGCGACCGCGTGGTTGAGATACTTGAGTTCGACCGGATGAATGACGTCCTCGCAGTCGTGCATGACGACGCCCGCGAATTGAATTCGGTGGACCGCTTCGTAGCGCAGGATCGCTTCGACGATCCAGTTCAGGCAGTCCGCCTTGCAGGTCGGCCCGTCGTTCATGACGGTCGCGCGCGTGACCCTGCCCGGGTACCGGCGGACCATCCGCTCGACCTCGGCCGTGGTTTCGGCATCGTTGTGATAGGTGCCGACGAATATCACGTAGCGCTCGTACTCGAGGGTCGCCAAGGTGTTTTCGATCATCTTGGCGATCACGTCGTATTCCTTCCAGGCCGGTACCATCAGCGCCAGATGCCGTTCTTCCAGCGCGCGCAGCATGCCGATATCGATCGTTTGCGATTTTTCACGACGCAGGATGCGCCGGATTTCAAACGACCAGTAACAGGCATCCAGCGTGAGGTCATCCAGTGTGCTTACCAGGATGACAATTGCGGTCACAATGGCGACAAGGTTAAGTGCGTATAAGTACGCACTCCAAATCATGTGATCCATCATTTTTTCCGCGCTTTATCTTTTATTTGATTATTTCCCCTCGTATCGACGAAAGACGAAAGTTCCCCGTCCTCGCCGGCCCCGTCACGTCCACTCCGTGGCTTGCGCCGCGCGAATTCCCGCCGATCGAAAAAGCCGGCAGCACGCGAGCTTTCTCGATGTGGTCACGTTGCATCGCGAACGATGCAACGTGTTCAGTGGATGACTTTTTGACAGCCCGTTTCCCGCTTGCCTGCCTGCCTCCGTCCCTGCATTCCTGATCGCCTGCCGCCGCTCTCCACCCGACGCTTGCGCAGTGCCCCCGCGCACCGACTCCGCAGCACACAGCTCATGTAGCAAGTCGTGCGCCATCGCTGCGCGACCCTTGACGTTACGTGCGTCGCAGGGGGCCGCACGGGATTGGCCTGCCGAATCCGAGCCAAATGTTTCAGTGCTGAAACACGCCGTCGATCGACCGGATGACACATCGTTTTCCGACCCTCTGCCGGGCTCCGATCGTCGCTTTCGGGAAATCGCCACACGATTCCGGCGGTGACCAGCCGGATAAACAGGCGTCGAACCGGAAAGCCGGTGCTTCAGTCGTCATTGCACATGCATGTCACCGGAGGAAATTTTCGCGTTGCGCTCAGAGAAGCTCGGCGATTGACTGGTTTTCCCTGAATCGTACGAACAGGGTTCGCGCGTTTGTCCGATTAAATTCATGACACCGCCGCGTTGCATGCCTGAAACGTTTTATCGGCCCAATTTTCGAGTGGCGTCGATGCGTGAATTTCACTCCCTTGGCGCATGCCCATTTGCGACCGATGGTACGGATCTAGCTTGAAAGTAAAGCCATCTCCTCCCGGATTTATTTGTCTGGTTTCAATTGCGCAGCAAAAATTAACGACATGGCGCCCCGATTCCGGAGGGTGATTCTCCATGCTCGTCTCGCGAGCGAGATGAACTTATTTTGCATATCAAAGGATGAAAATCATGCCTTCGCATCGCAATGAATCTTTTCGAAACGGGTTGAGCATCGCCGGATCACTCGTCGCATTGATCACCACGTTCGCCATCGCCGTCGGCGTTCAGGATGCGAATGCGCAGGCGACAGGCAACGCTTCCGTCACGAACATCAAGCCGCCTCCGCTGCCGAACGGCTCGGCCCAGGTCAACGTGAAAGCAGGGATGTCCGACGAGGATTGGGAGAAGGCATACAAGGAAACGGGGCGCCCGAAGTTCAGCAAGAATTCCGTCAAGAAACTCAACGGCAATGTGCAACGTGACTAGGGAGAAACGGCCATGAAAAAGATCTTGCTCGTCATCGCCCTGCTAGCGGGGCTCGCGCAAATGACATTGCCGGGCACCGCGCACGCGCAGGCCACCACAGCGCATACGCTCGTGCTGTACGACAACCCGGCCAACAACCCGTATTCGAAGCTCGGCCTGATGTACAGCATCATGCTGAGAAACCTGCTTGGCCATTTCAATGCGACGATCGATCTGGTTCCGATCCAGAACTACACGTCCGGCATGGTCGGGAGCCACGACGTCACGTTCTATATCGGCGACTACTACAACAACCCGATTCCGACGGCGTTCATGAGCGACGTGATGACCACCAAGAAGACGGTGGTCTGGTTCAAGTACAACTTGTGGCAACTGGCCTGGAACACGGCCTTCACGTTCAATCAGACCTTCGGGTTCAGCTTCGTGGGCCTGGCGGGGATGAACGCGACGCCGTCGGCGAGCAATCCGAATCCGGGCTTCTACGATACGGTCACGTACAAGAACCTGTCGATGGTCAAGTACTACGCCTATAACGCGTCGACGGGCGTCATCAGCGCGGATCCGGACATCGGATTGACCCAGGTCGTCGATTCCACCAAGGCGCAGGCGCTCGTCACCATCAAGAACAGCCAGAGCGGGGCAACCGCGCCCTACATCATGCGTTCGGGCAACTTCTGGTACTTCGCGGACATGCCGTTTTCCTACATCGGCCCGACGGATCGCTACCTGGTGATCTGCGACATCCTGCACGACATCCTGCAGACCAATGCACCGGTGAATCACCGTGCGCTCGTCCGTCTGGAAGACCTCGACGCGTATACGACGACGAGTTCGATGCAGCAGCTGACGAATTACATGTACTCGAAGCACATTCCGTTCACGATGGCAACCATCCCGTTGTATACGGACCCGAACGGCTATTACAACGGCGGCGTGCCGGAGACGATCCATCTGGCGCAGGCAACCGGCCTCAAGAGGGCGCTGAACTACGCGCTCGCGCGCGGCGGCTCGATCGTGATGCACGGTTATACGCACCAGTACGATTCGACGCCGAACCTGCTGAATGCAGTCAGCGGCAGCGACTACGAGTTCTGGTACGCTGTACAGAACCGGCCGGTTGATGAGGACTCCATCCCGTGGGCGGAAGGCAGGATGGCCGACGGCCTGCTCGAGTTCACGCTCAACGGCTACAAGATCGTCGGCTGGGCCGCGCCGCAGTACCAGATGTCGCCGGCCGCGTCGTCGGCGACAGCCCTCACGTTCCCGACCACGTTCCAGCGGGCCGTGTACTACACGTCGACCAAGCCGCAACTCGGAACGGGTGCCGCCAACCAGGACTTTTCGGCCGGACAGTTTTTCCCGTACATCATCAACGCCGATTACTACGGGCAGCGGATCGTTCCGGAGAACCTGGGCAGCGTGCAGTACAACATCTGCAATGTCGACCCGTTCTCGTGCATCACGTACACGTGGCAGCAAATCGTGACCAATGCCCAGTATGGCCTGGCGGTACGCGACGGTTTCGCGTCGTTCTTCTTCCATCCGTACTGGCTTGAACCGGATCTCGGATTGCCGGCGCTCCAGGACTTCCAGAGCATGATTACCGGCATTACGAATCTCGGCTACAAGTGGGTGGACGGCACGACGGCCAAGTGACGCAGGCGGAGCGACAGCCCCGTGCGACCCGCATCGGCAAGGCGGGTCGCACGTTTGCGTTCGATCGGCTACGATGACGCGCAGGCATGCTTCCGGAGAGCCAGCGATGACCCCATACGCGATCCCGGCCTGGCGCAGGATTCAACGGCGTATGGGCCGGCTTCGGCTCGCCGCGCGACCGGGCCCGCTTTCAGTCGCGCCGCGTTCGCCCCGGGCGGCGACGCTCGCGGCGATCGGCGCCTCGCTCGTCGTGGCCGCCTGCAGCTGGACCGCGCACGACGTGCACGCGGACGGCATCGTCTGGCAGGTGGACAACTCGACGACGAATCCGGTCGGCAACTGGCAGATGCTCGGCATTCACGATCTGCTGATTCAATGGACCGTCGTCGACGATACCGCGTTCATCGCCAGCACCTCGATCCAGCCTGCCGCGCATCTTCCCGACTGGGAGCGCATCGGTCGTGAGCCGTGGGCCAGGAACGTCATCCTGGGGCTGGCCGGCTACCAGGACGAAAAACGGGCGCGCACCCATCTGTCGACGCTCGCCGACCAGTCGCTGGAAGTGGCGCGCGCACCGGTTCCGCTGCATGTCGCCGGCTACTACTTCCCGGTCGAGATCGATCCGACCTGGCAGGACGCGCCAAAGCTCGCCGCCGTCCTGCAACGGCTGCCGCGGCCGCTCTGGGTGAGCGTGTACGACCAGACCAACATCGGTGGAAAGGCGCTCGCGGACTGGCTCGCGGCGTGGCTGCCCGCGGACGTCGGCGTGTTCTTCCAGGACGGCTGCGGTGTCTATGCCCGCGAGCCGTATGTCGCGCGCGCCTACCTCGACGAACTGGTTGCAAAGTTGGGAAAAAAACGCGTGCGGGTCATCGCCGAGGCGTTCAGGCCTGCCGAGCGGGGCGGATTCCGTTCGGCCAGCGCCGACGAGTTGGGCAAGCAACTGCTGGCGTATCGCGGTTATCCGGTCTACCTGTTCGATGGCCCGCACTATGTGTCGGACGACCTCACGCGCACGCTCTCGACGTGGAAGCCCAAGCCGCCGCCGGCCGTGCCGGTGGGCACGGCGCACTGACTCGGCCCGGTTCCGGCGAACCGGGGGCAAGGGAGCGTGCGGCGAAACAATCGGGCGGATTGGCTTTCCGGCGGCAACGCGTGCCCGGCACCCGGTGCCGGCACGCCGGCGTACGGGGCCGACCGTCGATTTGCTGCTCCCGCCCCGCGCCCCATTTGATGACCAAACCGCAAGACCTAGTGCATAGATATCGTTTGCCGCAGCCTTAATGACTATCGACAATCGTGGCTCGATTTCGCCGCCGTGGCGCCAGAAGCGCCGCGGTGGCCGGTACCTGGCGGCTATCCCGGCCGTCCGCGCCATCCAGCTCACGACGACATGTACGCGTTCACCCCTTCATTCCAGAATCCCGCCGGCTCGCCGATCCGCGAACTGTTCAAGTACCTGTCCGAACCGGGCATGATTTCCTTCGCGGGCGGCTATCCGGCCAGCGACCTGTTCGACGTCGACGGCCTGAACGCGGCCGCCGGGCGCGCGTATGCGCAGCCGGTGCGCTGCCTGCAATACGGCCCGACCGATGGCCTCGCCGAACTGAAGCAGCAACTGATCGCGTTGATGGCGCGTCGCGGTGTGGCGTGCACGGCGGCAGAACTGCTCGTCACGACCGGTTCGCAGCAGGGGCTCGACCTGTTGCTGCGCGTGATGGTGTCGCCCGGCGACGTCGTGCTGACCGAGCAGCCGGCCTATCCGGCGACGCTGCAGGCGATGCGTCTGCAGCAGGCGCGCATCGTGACGATTCCGGTCGACGGCGCGGGGCTCGACGTCGATCGTCTCGGCGAACAGCTTTCATCCGGCGCGATCGCGCAGCCGAAGCTGCTCTACACGGTCCCGACCTTCGCGAACCCGACGGGCGCGACGCTCACGCGCGAACGACGGCTGAAGCTGCTGCGTCTCGCGGTGCAATACCGCTTCCTGATCGTCGAGGACGATCCGTACGGCGACCTGCGTTTCGCGGGCGAAGCCGTGCCGTCGATGCTTGCGCTGGCCGACGAAGTGGACGGCGCACGCGACTGGATCGTGCATTTCGCGAGCCTGTCGAAGATCGTCGCGCCGGGGCTGCGCGTGGGCTGGACGATCGCGCCGGCCGAGATCGCGCGCCGCTGCGTGATCGCGAAGCAGACGGTCGATCTGTGCAGCACGCCGTGGACGCAGGCCACTGCCGCCGAGTATCTGGCCGACGGCGCGCTCGAACGCCATCTGCCGCGCATCACGGCCGCTTACCAGCGCAAATGCGATGCGATGTGCGACGCATTGCGCGACGGCCTCGGCGATGCGATCGAATTTCATCGTCCCGAAGGCGGGATGTTCGTGTGGGCGCGGATCGGCGCGGTGTCGTCGGACGTGCTGCTGCAACAGGCGATCGCGAACAAGATCGTGTTCGTGCCGGGCAAGGCGTTCTTCGCGGACAACGTCGACGCGGCATCGCTGCGCCTGTCGTTCGCCGCGCCGGACGTCGATGCGATCCGGGAAGGCGTCGCGCGCCTCGTGCGCGCGTATGGAGCGGCGCTCGCCGCGTGAGGAGACAACAACGTGAATATCACCGTCAACGACACCGTATCGATGGGCGCAGCACCGGGCGCGGGCGATAACCGGCCCGTGGCGCACCGCTCGTCGCAGATCAGCGCAGGGCCGCAGTATGTGGCCGACGTGCTCGGCCGCTTCGGCGCCCAGCCGGCGGACGACATCGGCGACGCGGCGCCGGTCGTCCTCGGCTACAACTGAGCCGCACGGCGACGGCCGGCGTGCGGCACGCGTGCCGGCGCCGCCGCAAGCGGTTAAGCTTGCGCGACCGCAACACGCACGATCGCCGCTTCGCCATTTCCGAATCGCTCGCGCAAACGTACGAGCGTCTCTGGTCCTGCCTCGAATCCGGCGTGAGCGCGCAGCGTTCGCCGTTCACGATGCTGCAGGCCGCGACGCTCGGTATCGACGGCGCGCCGAAGGTACGCACGATCGTGTTGCGTCAGGCGAGCCGTGCCGATCGTGTGCTGTCGTTTCATACCGATGTGCGCTCGGAGAAGGTCGCGGAGCTGTGGCGCGATCCGCGCATCGCGCTCGTCGCCAGCGATCTCGATGCGCTCGTGCAGATTCGCGCGGAGGGCGTTGCATCGATCTGCGACGACGAAGCGCAACGCCGCGCGATCTGGCAATCGAGCCGCCCGCATACGCTGCTGCTGTATCGCGCACCGTTGCCGCCGGGTACGCCGGTCGAGTCGCCTGAGGCCGCGCATGTGTCGGCGAGCCCGCGCGCCAATCCCGACGACGACGGTTACGACAACTTCTGCCTGCTTCACGTGAGCGTGACGCGCATCGACTGGCTCGAACTCGCGCGCGCCGGCCATCGCCGCGCGGTGTTCGACCTGCATGAAGGCGGCTACGAAGGCCGGTGGGTCGCGCCCTGAGCCGGACTGCTCACGCGCCGCTTTCGACGTGACGGGCCAACGCCGCGGCGAGGTACTGCTCCCCGTCATCGATCGACCCGACGATCGCGGGCGCGATGACTTCTCCCCAGAACGGCAGACGCCACTGCGGATCGGGATGATGCCCGAGGACGACGGCCCGATACAGGCCATCGGGCCGTTGCACAATCAGCGTGACCAGATGCCGATCGGCGAGATGCGTTTCGTCAACGGGTTGCTCGCCGGGCATCAGCACGCCCGTCCAGATGCCGCCGTATCTTTCTTCCCATCCCATCGGATCATCTCCTCGCGGCATATCGCCCGTTGCGGGGTTGGCCGCCGGCTGCCCGGGATCGCACACGGCGCCTAAGCGCTGCTTCCCGCGCCACGGCTACCCGGCGAGTCGGGCGGCCGCCCGTCCGACGCCGCCTGCGCGGTCATCCACTCGCGCATCACGACGATGGCGTCGTCATCGCGCCGTTCGGCCGGATACACGAGATAGAACCCCATCGACAGCGGAAACGCGAAATCGAACGGCTTGCACAGCCGGCCGGCGGCGATGTCGCGCTCGACGAGCGGATCGGTGGCGAGCGCGATGCCCTGGCCGGCGACGGCCGCATCGATCGCGAGCGACGTCTGGTTGAAGCGCAGCCCCTTGTGCGGATCGAGGTCGACGGGCTCCGGCATCGCGGCGAGGAACTCGGGCCACAGGTCGTGCGCGTCGTGCAGCAGCACATGGCTTGCAAGCGCGCGCGGCGACGCCGGCGCGGCCAGCAGCGCGGGGCTGCACACGGCACACACGTCGAGCGGGAACAGCGCATGCGTGGCGAGATGCTTGCCGAACGGCGGCTTGCCGTAACGGATCGCGAGATCGACGCCGTCGTGGCGGAACGTCGCGATCTGCGGGTCGGCGATCACGCGCACGTCGTAGTCGGGATGCGCGTCGGTGAACTGCGCGAGCCGCGGGATCAGCCACTTCGACGCGAACGAGGGCGTCGTGCTGATGGTCAGCGCGGCGCGCCGCTTCACGAGCTTGTCGGTCGCGTCGGCGATCGCGTGCAGCGCGCGCTGGACGTCGGAGAAATACGCGGCGCCGTCGTGCGTCAGCGCGAGGCCGCGCGGCAGGCGTTCGAACAGCTTCAGGCCGAGCACGTCCTCGAGGTGGCGCACCTGCTGCGCGACGGCGCCCTGCGTGACGCCGATCTCGTCGGCGGCGGCGCGGAAATTGAGGTGCCGCGCGGACACTTCGAACGCGCGGAGCGCATTCAGCGGCGGCAGGCGGGAGGGGCGAGGCGGCATCGTTAGACTGTAGAAAAACTATCGGCTGGAGGCAGAAATACTGGTTCGACAGTGGGTATCGATGCGCCTACATTACCACCATGGCGCACCGAACGGCGGTTGCGCGGCGGCAGGATTCGAATGAGGAGCAGATCGTGACTGTAGAAAAAGTGGCGTTGATCACGGCGGCGGGCAAGGGCATGGGCGCGGCGATCGCGCGCGAACTGGCGGCGACGGGCTATCGCGTCGCGCTGATGTCGCCGTCGGGCAGCGCGGTGGCGCTCGGCGAGGAACTGGGCGGGTTCGGCATCCAGGGTTCGGTGACGGAAGAAGCCGACATCGACCGGCTCGTGCAGGAAACGCTCGCGCGCTACGGCCGCATCGATGCGGTCGTGAACAACACCGGGCATCCGCCGAAGGGCGAGCTGCTGGCGATCACCGACGACAACTGGCATGCCGGGCTCGACCTGATCCTGCTGAACGTGGTGCGCGTGATGCGCCGTGTGACGCCGGTCTTCCAGAAGCAGGGCGGCGGCGCGGTGGTCAACATCTCGAGCTTCGCGGCGGACGCGCCCGAGCAGCCGATGCCCGTTTCGTCGGCACTGCGCGCGGCGCTGAGCGCATGGACGCGTCTTTACGCGGAACGTTACGCGGCCGAGCACATCCGCATGAACGCGGTGCTGCCGGGCTTCATCGACAGCTGGCCGGAAACGCCGGAGATCGTCGCGCGCATCCCGGCCGGCCGCTTCGGCAAGACCGGCGAGATCGCGAAGACGGTCGCGTTCCTGCTGTCCGACGGCGCGGGCTACATCACCGGGCAGAACATTCGCGTCGACGGCGCGATCGTCAAGGCGCTGTGAGCGTCGCGCGGGCGAGCGGCCGCACCGGCCGTGCCGCTCGCCGCGCCGCCGCTACAAACGCGTACAAATCAGACAAATCCGGGATACATCAGACCTTTCAAATGGGCGACGCCGCGTGAGCCGGGCGCGCCGGATTTGAAAGCGAAGGCGCGGCCCCGCGCGCGGCATGTTCACTTTCCACTTCACGAAAGGAGATGCCGAACGATGTCTTCCACACCGTTTTCCCCGATGCGTCGCCACCTGCTTGCCACGTCCGTGGCCGCCGGGGTCTCGGCGATGCTGCCCACGGCGCTGCATGCCGCGACCGGCGCGAGCGGCATACGCCCGTTCACCGCGCACATTCCCGACGAAGCCGTCGCCGACCTGCGCCGCCGCATCGCGGCAACACGCTGGCCGGGCCGCGAGACCGTCGCCGACGAATCGCAGGGTGTGCGGCTGGCGCGCATGCAGGCGCTGCTGCGCTACTGGGGCACCGATTACGACTGGCGCAAGGGCGAGGCGCGCCTGAACGGTTTCCCGATGTTCATCACGGAAATCGACGGGCTCGACATTCATTTCATCCACGTGCGCTCGCGGCACGAGAACGCGATGCCGATGATCATGACGCACGGCTGGCCGGGTTCGATCTTCGAGCTGCTGAAGGCGATCGGCCCGCTGACCGACCCGACCGCGCACGGCGCGAGCGCCGACGATGCGTTCCATGTCGTCGTGCCGTCGTTGCCGGGCTTCGGCTTCTCGGGCCGGCCGACGCAGACCGGCTGGGGTTCCGACCACATCGCGCGCGCGTGGGGCGAGCTGATGGCACGGCTCGGTTATACGCGCTTCGTGTCGCAGGGCGGCGACTGCGGCTCGGTGATCTCGCACCGGATGGCGATGCAGCGCGTGCAGGGCCTGGCCGGGATTCACGTGAACATGCCGGCGACGGTGCCGCCGGATATCGCGACGCTGCTCGCGACCGATGCACCCGCGCCGGCGTCGCTGTCGCCGAAGGAGAAGGCCGCGTACGAGAAGCTCGCGACGTTCTATCGCGACAACTGCGGTTACTCGGCAATGATGGTCACGCGCCCGCAGACGGTTGGCTATGCACTCGCCGATTCGCCGTCCGGGCAGGCAGCGTGGATGTACGACAAGATTTCGCAGTGGACTTATAGCGGCGGCGTGCCCGAGCGTTCGATCCCGCGCGACGAGATTCTCGACGACATCTCGCTGTACTGGCTGACCAACACCGCGACGTCCGCCGCGCAGATCTACTGGGAGGATCACTCGAACAACTTCAACGCGGTGGATATCGCGTTGCCGGCCGCGATCACGGTGTTTCCGGGCGAGATCTACCAGGCGCCGCGCAGCTGGACCGAGCGCAGCTATCACAACCTGATCTACTTCAACGA
>Ga0209566_100088_pt1 | contig 143821 bp, 114 predicted proteins | sample Araplavi_mTSA_r2_2_FD_184287 | JGI IMG/M metagenome (GOLD analysis project Ga0209566, IMG submission 184287) | Arabidopsis root microbial communities from North Carolina, USA - plate scrape CL_Cvi_mTSA_r2 (SPAdes) (version 2) | ecosystem: Host-associated > Plants > Roots > Endosphere | place... | reverse complement strand
CCGAAGACCGGCTTCATGGCGGGCTGGACGCTGCTGCTCGCCTATGCGATGATCTCGCCGATCACGTACGCGGGTTTCGGCGAGATGCTGTCCGAATTTCTGGAGCGGCAGTTCGACGTGCACGTCTCCTGGATTCCCTTCTTCATTCTGATCGCCGTCGTCGTCAGCGTGCTCTCGATGTTCGGCGTCAATCACTCGACGATTACGACCATTATATTCCTCGTGCTGGAGCTCGTCATCGTGCTCGCGGCCATCGTCAGCGTCTTCATCGGAGGCAGCGAGCCCACGCTCGCGCCCTTCAATCCCGCGAACGCCTCGGGCGGCTTCTCATCCGTAGGCTTGGCCATGGTATTCGGCATTCTGTCCTTCACCGGCTTCGAGGCCGCCGCCAACCTTGGCGAAGAGGTGAAGGATGCCCGCCGAACGGTACCTCGCGCCATCATTCTGTCCGTCATTTTGATCGGCATCTTCTACGTGCTCGGCGCATACGTGGTCAGCATTTTCTTTAACGACCCGGCAGCCGTGGCCGGCAACGACGCGCCGTTCGATACGATCGCCCGCTCGCTCTGGGGCGACAAGTTCGCCTGGATCATTACGCTCACAGCTTTGAACAGCGTGTTCGCCAACGCAGTGGCCGGCCAAACCTCGGTCGTACGCAATATTTTCTCCTTGGGTCGCGAAGGCATCCTGCCCCGCTCGCTGGGCAAGACGAATTCGAAAGGCGCGCCTGTCAACGCCATCGTATTCGACCTGATTCTGTCGGCGATCCTCGGTCTCGGCGTGGGGCTCTGGAAGGACGGCTGGGCGGTATGGGGGCTGCTCGGCAGCATCATGGCGCTCGGACTGATCGTCGTTTACGGCATCGTAACCTTCGCGCTGCCACGCTACTATCTAAAGAAGCACCGGAGCGAGTTCTCGGTATGGAAGCACTTGATCTTCCCGATCGTCGGCATGCTGCTGCTCCTGCTCCCTCTCTATTCGAGTTTGTACCCGGTTCCGGACTTCCCGAACAATCTGGCGCCGTACATTCTGATCGCCTGGATCATCGGCGGGTATCTGTACCTGCGCGGCATCAACCGGCGCAACCCGGAAGTCGTCGAATCGTTCGGCTCCGTCTTCCGCGAGGATTCGCACAGCGGCGGAGGTTCGCTGCCGCTGGTCGGGCAAGAAGCGGCGGTTCCGGTCAAATAAAGCAAGGCACGTTAAGCAGGCACGTTAAAGCAAGGCGCGACGAAGGCCCCGTCCCATGAGGGACGGGGTACTTCTCGCGTTTAGGGGTATGTTCGAGATCGGGAAAAGCAAGTTCAGACCGGGACGCCGCCGGGGCCGAGGGGATCGGCGCTCTGTACGAGCGTCTTCAGCTTGGATAAAAGATCCGCCAGCTTGTGGTCGCCCATCGAGGCGATCCGCAGCTCGTAGCGGTCGAAGACGAGCCCCTCCGTGACGGCGTTCGGCACGATAATGCAGTGAAGCCCGGCCGCCTTGGCCGCCTTCGCCCCGTTCACGGAGTCTTCGAACGCGACGGCTTCCGACGGATGGACGCCGAGCGCCGCCGTAGCCCGGAGATAGAGCTCGGGATCGGGCTTGATCTTCGTCACGTCGTCCTTCGTCATGATAGCATCGAAGTATGGCAGCAGGCCGAGCCGCCCCAGGAAACGGTCGATCCACGCCCGATTCGAGCTGGTCGCCAGACCGATGGCAAGGCCCGCGGCGCGGGCATCCTCCAGGAAGCTGCGTACGCCGTCGCGCACGTCGGTGTCGCGCATCTCGTCATCGTGCAGCATAGCAGCGCGGGTTCTAATCCTCGCGAGGCGCTCGTCGCTGCCCGACTGCTCGGCGATATAGGCGACGAGCTCGTCGTCATGGGTGCCGACGCATCTGCAGAACAGTTCGAGCGGGAACGTCAGGCCTTCTTCTTCCATCGCCTGCAGATAGCTGCGGTACCAGGCCGTCTCGGTATCGACGATCAGGCCGTCGAAGTCGAATACAAGAGCTTTAATCAAAAGGGTTTCCCGCCTTTCGTGTGATATAAAGAAAGGTTAACCGGAAGGAGGCGAGCCTCGCTTCTGATTAACCTACAGTCGGATCGAACGGACGGACTGTCCTGCCGATTAATATTGGATTCTTCTATAGTATCTTCTCGTCGTCAGCGGGTGTTTGCGCACGTGCTCGAGATGGGCGCTGACGCGTTCCAGCAGCGTTGCGAACACGATCGGGGAGAACCAGCCGCGGAATGCTTCATCCACGCCGGGCAGCTCAAATTCCTTCGAGTCGAACACCGTCAGTTCGTCCGTGTACTGGACGGCGAACCGTTCGACGCGCTCCATCATCGGACGCGTCTCGTCCTCGCCCTTGAAGAGGATGACGCTGACGCCATTTTCGACGAGCTCAAGCGTGCCGTGGAAGAAGTCGTTGGCGCTGACGGCTTTGGTCTTGATCCACTGCATCTCTTCGAGAATGCACATCGCGTAGTAGAACGTCTCGCCCCAGGAAGTGCCGGAGCCTACGAGGAGGTGGTAAGGCGTGTCCTTGTGCTTGTCCGCCCAAGCCTTCGCCCGGTCTTCGACCTGCTCTTTGACTTGGAGCAAGCCTGCCGGCAGCTTCGCGATCGAATCCGCGAAAGCTTCGTATTGCGGGAACTCTCCGCGCTTGCTCATGATGCGGGCGATTAGCAGGTAAAATTGCATGAAGAACGATTCGCAGGAAGTGTCGTCCTCCGCGAAGTTGACGAAGGTGTAGTCGGTCGCTTGGGCAAGCGGCTTGTCGCCATGGCCGACAAAGCTGATCGTCGTGGCGCCCTTTTCCTTGACAAACTTGGCCGCCTCGATCGTCTCGGACGTCGTGCCCGACAGCGAAGCCATCACGACGAGCGAGTCCGGACCGAAGTGCTTGTGGTCCATGACCATAAAGTCGGCCGCCGCCTCCCGGTACACCGGGAGCGTCGAGTGGGTCTTCATGATGTATTCGGCAGGCATCATCAGAATGCCCGCGCCGCCGGAGCCGATCAGGAACAGATTTTTGAATCCGCCTTTGGCTTCGATCTCGTCAAGCGCCTTGTTGATCGCATCTTTCTGGGAAGCCGCGCCGTTCTGAATCTTCAAAAAGCGTTCTACGTCAAAGTTAAACATGCGTACGCCTCCATTCAATTTATATATTACCAGAGGTTATTATTTTAAATTCCACTGGTAATGTACCACTGGTAACAATATAACATCCGATAAGACCATTGGCAAGTGGGTGATGCAAAAAATTTGCGGCTCGTTTTAAAGACGCAACGCCGGCGGTAAGCGGACAGCCGTCACCCGCCGCCTTACGTCGCTCGGGAGCTTCGCGAGTGCCGTTCGGCTCCATGCGAAAGAGCCCCCAAGCGTCGCTTGAGGGCTTTTCTAGGTTTCATTCTACTTAAAAGAAGGCGTTACATTAATGATATACGTCCATCGGTTGATGGTGCGGCACTTCCCGATAGATCTGGGAGACGGTCTCCATCAGGTTGCCCGTAGCGGCCGTAATCGGGTACCAGCCTTTGCGGCCCATATAGGACCATACCTCGTGCGCCTGGTGCGAACACATCCGGAAGGCATCCTCGAGAAAGATTCTGAGCTGCGGCGTTCCGCATTCGAACGCGGCCCAGGCGTACTCGCGTCCCGCCCGTTTGAGCGTGAGCAGATAGGAGGTGGCGATCGCGCGGTCATCGAGCTCCGCCAGCTTCACCTGCGGCTCGATCGACGGATAAGGCGGCGCGGCGACGGGAAGATTGCCTGTCATCGATAGGCCGGGCACGTTCAGCTTGTCCGTAGACCCCGCCATCTTCGTGACGAACTCGATTTTCATATTATAGTCCTGCACATGTGCCGGATAATGCCTCGCAATCATCTCCCGAAGCTGAACGTCCTTGGCTTGATTCAGGAACAGGGCCATCGATTGAATGGAATTGGTGCAGCTCATCAGCAGTTCGTTCAGCTCGAGCGCCTCATGGGTGCCTAGGTTCAATTTGGCGGATCCTCCTTCGATTGGTTATGTCGGGAGTAGTATGCCAATTAGGACGTTAGGTATGCGAATAGATCTAACATCAAGGCCTTTCGATTCAAAATAGGCCGTATCGTTTGCGCAAACCTTCCAGTTATTTCTATACTCAAATCGTATATTCGTAAATGAATGCCGTGGGAGCGTGAACAGATTGAAGAAAAAGTTGACTGCAGCCGTCATCGGGCTGTCCATGGTTGCCAGCATGGGAGCAGGCGCCTATGCCGCTTCGAACCTGACGCCGATCAAAGCCTATTTAAATTCTGGATTGAGCTTCAAGGTGAACGGCAAGCCGTTCCAGCTGCGCGACGGCAACGGCGGCACGCTGGCGCCTATCACTTACAACAATACGACCTACTTGCCGATTCGCTCGGTATCGGATGCGCTCGGCGTCGCCGTGCATGTGGACAACAAGGGCCTCATCCAGCTCGGCGAGACGGTCGACGGCATCTCGATTGCCACCGGCTTCGATGGCGACTTCCATACGAAGGACCCGTCCAAGACCGTCTATGACGGCAAGGACTACAAGGAAGTCTACCTGAACAACGCCAGCGGCACGCGCGGCGCTTCGTTCATGCTCTATCCGAAAAAGAAATATCAGAAGCTGTACATTCAGATCGCCGCGATCGGCAAAGACATCAAAGAGTTCGCCGTCCAGGACAGCGACACCGATGTCGAGCTGAAGACGACGCCGATTGCCATGAGCGACGGGCTCGTCACTGTCGAGGTCGATATCGGAGGCTCCAACGCCCTCTATGTGAGAGCCGAGGCCTCCGACGGCGGCTCGGTATTCATTCCGCTCACGACGTCTTATTTCAAGTGAAGGACGCGACAACCCCAGGATTGCGCCCCAAAAACGTCGGAGCCTTTGCTCCGACGTTTTTTAGGCAATCGTTTTTTGGGGCGAACGCTTTTGCAATCGTTTAGCTTCGCCGTTTAACCCAATCGCTTCGTCCGTTCGTTCGGCCATTGCCATTCGACCAGGTCGTCGCTCCACGCGATGCCGATGCAGGCGTGCGTATCGAAAATGACCTCTTCATTTTCCGGACCCGTTCCGTGGAAGAACAGCAGATACTTCCGGATGCCTTCGATGTCGGTAGCGTCCAGCAAGAATCCGGCTGTGATCCTCCCTCTCGCCCATGTCCATTCCGCCTGCCCGAGCGTGAGCAACTGACCCTCTGGCGTCCAGTTCGTCAGATTCCTCGAGGTCATCATGCCGATGCCGTTCTCCGGCGAATGAAGCATCAGATAGCGATCGCGGAACCGGACGATGCATACATTCTCGCCGGCCGAACGCTCGTGACCCGCGTACGTCCATTGCTTGAGATCGTACGAATACGACATGCTGACGCCGTTCTGCTTGTAGAAGCACCACCATTTCCCCGGCTCCTCCGCGCTTGCGATCAGGTAAGGATCGATCATCCGCCCCATTTGCTCGGCCGGAACGCGATCGCCCTTCACCCGAAGCAGCTCGGGCTGCGTCCATTGAAGAAGATCGGTGCTTTCCATCGTATAGACTCGCGCCGTCTCGTTGGCGTATTTCTCGCCGCCAGGTCGAGGATAAGTCTGCAGGCACAGCACCCAGCGGTCCTCGAAGTGCACGATATTGCCTGGACTCGAGTAATTAAGGTTTGCATTCCTCGGCGTCAGCTTTCTCGGTTCGCTCCACCGGATCAGATCCCGGCTCTCGCTCACGGCCGCGTACATGAAGACGCGTCCGTCGTCCTCCGTCTCCACGACGGTGCAGAACAGCCGAAAGACGCCGTCGTGATACAACGCCGCCGGATCGCGGTAAGCGACCCGGCTGCTCCCTCGGAGCAAGACCGGCGACGGAATTTGGCTCAAGTAGTCCATCGGCGCCATCGGTATAACCTCCCCTATAGAACGAACGCTCGCCCCTTATCCCTCGCTATCGATCCACTCGGCGTCCCGTATCAGGTAGCCGGCAGCCTCTGTCGAGATATGCTTGCCGCTTTGCGCCTGCACCTCGTGCCGTAACGCTGCGAGATTCCCCTGTTTCAATTTCGCCAGCAGACTGTTCGCGATTCCCTGGCTGTCGATCCATCCCTGATCCGTAAACCGGTCGACCATGCCGGTCAGACCCTCCACGGTGGCGGCTTTACGAAAGGAGGCGGCGTGCGTTGCCGTATTGCCCGCCAAATCGGACGCATCCACAGTTAACGTATGCGCTTCAGGATCTAACGTATAGAGCGGAATCGCCGCCCCCGGCGCAATCTCCAGGCCGTCCAGCCTCGTCGTCGTCCGGTTGTGGTCCACGCCGGACAAACCGTCCGCCGGCGATATCGCAAGCGCCAGATCGCCGGCGCCGCTGTATGTCCTCCCGTCATAGGCGGCAAGATTGACCGTGGGAGCGGTGCCGTCGATGCGGAAGCTTATGGACTGCGGCAGCTCGACATTTCCTGCAAAATCCGTCGACCGGTAGCTGATATCGTATAACCCGTCCGTATCGAACGTTAACGGAGCCGTGTAGAGCTGCCACGAGGTCCCCCCGTTCAGGCTGTAGACGGTCTCCGCGACGCCCGACACGTCGTCCGTCGCTTGCAGCGCAACCGTAACAGGGCTCGCGTACCACCCGTCATCGCCGTCGGGCTGCTCCGGAGATAGCGACGCCGTCGTGACGGGCGCCGCCGCGTCGATTGGCAGCCGATAGACGCCGAACTGCTTGATCGTAAACGGCGGCACATCGCCGAGCTTCGTATTGATGCCCAGCTGAATGCTGGCGATCTGGTCCAAGTCCAGCCGGGTAACGGGGTCGTTGCCCCCAAATAGAGAGAAGTCGCTGAACGGCGCCCGGATCTGGTTCCAGCCCTGCTTGATCGCGTATCCGGACTGAGTAAAATAGCGCGCGCCGGACGTTTCGTTGATGAACATCCGCAACGTCGTATCCGGGATGTCCGCATCCGCATAGAGATAGAAAGCAATCCCGCTCTCGGCCGTATAATCGATCCCCGCCGGCAGATTCAGGAACGGATACGCCCACTTGTCTCCGCCATCGGCGAATTGGTAGTCGAACCGGATCTCTCCGGGCGCGGAGCCGGTCGTCACGGTGCCCAAACCCACCGGCGCGATGGCATTGGGCAGATCCAATCGCCAGCTTGCCGGGTCGGCTGCACCGGGGACCGGATCGCCGATCTCGACTTCGCTCAAGGTGATGACGTTGGCGACGGATTTGCTCGTCCGGTCGTCGCCGAACTTTCCCTGAAAGCGAACGGGCGACGAAAGATTCGCGGTCACGTGCGGCCCCGCCGAGAGGGTGAACGTAACGACTGCCTTGCCGAACGGCGCCACCGTAACCGGCTTGGACGTTTCGCTCAGCACCCATCCGCCGAGCGCTTGGCCTTCGATCGTGCCGGTCATCGGCTGGTCATTGAAGTTGTAAACGTCGACAGACAGGGTTACCGGCTGGTCCGGCTGCAGAATATAGCCGTTCTTCTTGCTGTTCGCTTTGACGTCCGCCGGGTAGCTTTGCGACAAGACGACGCGCTCCGCGGCCGTCAGCGACCGGACAGCCGTACCGGCCCCTGCCTCCGGACCGCCGGCTGCGGCTTCTCCGGCAATCAACCCGTCAGGCTCGCCCTGCATGCGTACGTAGACCGGATCCGGCCCGACTTCAACCGAATATGCAGCGCCCCCCGCTGCTGGAGAGAGCGTCTCTTTCCGTCCCATCAAGTCGGTCAACTCGGCTTCTTCCGCTTCTGCATGCAGCGTCACAGCTTGGGCCGACGGCGACCAGAGCACCGACACGGTATCGGTGCCGTCCCGGAATACATAGCCGGTCACGCCTGCCGGCAATCCCTGCAAATGACCGGCATATTGGGCGCGGCCCATGGCATCGGTCATAGCGGACACGGCGGCGTAGGATGCGTACGGCGTGAAGGCTCGGCTGAAAAGCCCCCAGAAGTTGGCGCCCTCCTGATAAGGCGGCGTCACGAAGATGAACTGCCGGTCCGCGCCTTGGGACAAGGATGTGACGGTCGACGTGACAGCGTAGCGCGCCTGCGCCCGCTGCGCTTCTGCCGTCAGCTCCGCCGGCGGCGCCGCGGGAATACCGAGACCGGCCTCGGTCACCCACATGGGCTTGTTTTCGCCGCCGAATTGATCCTTGAACTGCTCATGCGTGACGACGCCTTCCGGGTATGGAATCACCGGCGTGTCCGTCTGGTATTGCTGATGGATATGGAAATTATAAATATCGATATAAGGGAAAATCTCGTTCTGCAGCATCAGCCTCGCATAATTGCCGGGCAGGTAGGCGAGCCCGCCCATGGAGACCATCGGCTTCGCAGTGGAATCCGCATAACCGATCGCGGCGGCCTTCAGAAAAGCCGCATATTGGTCCGCCGGCTCGCTGTCGGCCGTAAAGCCGTGATTTTGCTCGTTCCACACCTCCCATGCCGAGACTTGATCGCCGTAATATTCGGCGGAATCATGGGCGAAACGGTAGGCGGCCAGCAGATCGGTCGGCAGCGTGCCCGTTCCGTTCCGCGTCCAGGAGGGAGCGCTCGCATACATGTCCAGGATGCGGATGCCCGCGTCGGATATCGCCTGAATGAACTTCTTGGACGGGTCTGCATCAAAATGGTATGTTCCCGAAGCCGGATTGACCGCATCGTTCCAACGGAACCGGTCGCGGATCCAGGTCACGCCGGACAGCTTCAGCGCGGACACGAAATCGTCCATCTTCGCGCCCGGCACGAGCCAGGAAGCCGCCGTGTCCATGGCAAACGGCGTATCGGACAGCGCCGGACGCTCGGCAAGCGGTGCGACAACCGCAAAATAACCCGTTATCCGACTGTTTGTACCAGACAACTCGGCATTTACCGTGTAATGTCCCGCGGGAAGTGCACCCAGGTCGATCGGCGCGCTTTTCTCGCCGACAGGTACCTCTGTCGTTTGCTCCGCGATCACATTTCCCCAGTAATCCCGGACCGTGCAGAAAACCTCGTCTCCGGCGCCTGCCGTGCCGTTCAGATTGACGGTGAACCTGGCGGACGTCCCGGCCTGAAAGACGCCGAGCGGCGCTTCGAACGATAGATCCTTGAGCTGCAGCGGCACGGGCGTCAGACGGAGCCAGTCGATAAACATCGTATACCGCTGGTCGGGCTGCTCGCGCCGTTGTGTCACGCGGAAGGTGAGTCCTATGGGGAGCAGCAGGACGATCATCAGCAGACAGACGGTTGGTCCCGTTCGTTTCTTGAACCTCTTCCCTCTCATCAGTGCTTCCTCCTCCCGATTTATAGGGCGAATGCACTACTGCTTCAGGTTTTCCCGCAGCAGCTGATCGCGGTATTCGCCCGGCGTCTTGCCTGTCTCGAGCTTGAACGCTTTGGTGAACGATTGAACGGTCAGGTAGCCGACCTCGAGAGCGATATCCCCGATTCGGATCTGCGGATCGCCGAGCAGCGCCTTGGCCTTCGCGATACGCCTTTGGCCGATCATCTCCTTAAGGGTCGTGCCGGTCTCTTCCTTATAAATTTTGCGAAGATGCGACGTGCTGATCGCGAACGTGTCGCTGAGCTTCTCGATGGACAGATCTCCGCCGAGGTGCGCTTCGACATAGCGGTTGATTCCGTCGGCCAGCTCCTTGTTCTTGCGGTTGCGCTTCTGTTCCAGCTGGTCGAGAACGGTATCGTACAGCTTCTGCATATAGCCGACCATGCGCTGCATCGTCTCCAGCTCGAGCAGATCGGTGTGCCGCAGCTGCTGGATGACGGGTTGAAAGCCCAGATTGGCGTCGATCTCGTACACGCTTCGGAGCGAAGAAGAAAACAGCTGTAGAAAATAGTGCCTGACGACCTCGATTCTCCCCGCGTGATGCTCCAGCATGTAGGCTTCGAAATCGCGCAGCCCGCGGGATACGCCTTCCCGGCTGCCCAGCTTGAACTGGGCGAGCAAGTTCCGCTCGATGCCGAGGGGATAAAGGGCCGCCCCGCCTTCGGTTCGGACGGCGTCATAGAAGATGACGTTGTTGTAGCCATAAACAAGCTTCTGTCTGACCGCCGCCTCCGCCTCGCCATAGCATTCGCTCAGCTCCTGCAGTCCTTCGTGCAGGGTGCTCACGCCAAGGGTAAACGTCATTCCGGCGAGCGCATAGAGCGATTCGTGAAGCTGGCGGAACCAGGAACGAAGCTGGCTCATCGACGGTCCCGCTTCGGCGTTCGCGCTGCCGGGCTGCAGCACGAGCGCGATCTCGCCCGGTTCGGTCTCGACCAGGTACCCCTGCCAAGACATCTTTTCGAACGCTTCCTTCTGCAGCCGCTCGAACAACTGAAGCAGCAGCGTATTCCGCTCAGCCTCGTTCGTCTCCGCGCTGAACCGCGAGAAATCGTCCATGGAAACGATGGCGACGATAAAAGATCCCCTTTCCTCCAGGCGCACGCCGTAATAAGCCAGTCGCTCCAGCGTCTGGGCCGACACCTGCTCGCCGCCGTCGGCAAGCCGCAGCAGAAACGTGTTGCGGCTCTGAATCTCGTAATCCTTGAGCATCATCGACAGATCGCGATTGCGGTCGATCAGACGCCCGACGTTCCGCTCGATCTGCGTCATCTCCTTCTCGCTCTCCCGCTCGAAACTGGGAGTGTCGGGATGCGCGCCCCGCAGCGTCGACAAGAGCCGCTCCAGCGGATGAAAGACGCGGCGCGACAGCAGCGCGGATCCTGCCAGGCTTAGCAGGATGGCAATCAGGCAAATGACGACGGTCGCGTTGCTCCACAAGCGCAAGCTGTGCGTGACCGCCGATTTGGGGACCGTGTAGATGTACATCCAGCCGCTGGGCTCGGACGTCACGTAACAGACGAGCGACTCCGTTCCCTGCACCCTGGCGAAGAGGCTGCCCGACGCGCCGTGCATCCGGGATACGTCGAACGTGCCGGGCGGCCCGCCGAACGATGGCGCTTCGTCCGACGACTTGTGCGATAAAATCGTACCCTCGCGGTCGGTGACGACCAGGTGCGCGTCCTTGTTCGTATTCAGCGAATTCATGATGCGAACCAGATAATCGCCCTTGATGTTGATGACGACGTAGGCGGCCGGCTGTTTGCCCTTGTAAATGATCGGCAGCGTCTTCACGATCGTGATGACCGGCTCCCGCTGCGCCGACGAGATGCCGGGCAGCGACCGCGACCGGACGATCGACTTGGGCGACGGCTCGCCGGCGAGCGACTCGGCAAACGCCCGGTCCTCGAAGCCGCCCAGCGGCACCGGGCCCTGAACCGAGGAGAGCACGACCCGAGGACCGGTATAGTAAATGTACAGCGAATGAATATGATCGCTCGCCAGCACGACGTTGTCCAGCCTGTGCTGGTACTGCAACCGGCCGTAAATATCCGACTGCCTGTCTTCGTCCGTATAGTTGAGGAAAGAGGAGTCCAGCAGCACGTTCTCCATCGCTTTGTTCACCTCGGACAGCACGATCTCCTGTCCGTTCTTGAGCAACTGAAGCGTATTGCTGTTGTTCTGGATCGCGTCCTTCCACAGCAGGGACGACGAAGACGAATACAGGGCATACCCGGCCGTGAACGCGACCAGCAGGGACAAGGCGAGAAAATAGTAGAAGTATTCGAACCAATTGCTTTGCATGAAGCGCGGTTTTTTTCTCTGTCGCACAAGACCCCCTCCTTCATGCAGCCGCAGGAGCCGGTCGGCCCGGCTCCGCCTACGACCATGCGCTTAGATGCCGGCTGCGACCTGGGCCGACTTCAGCTCGTTGTATGTCTTGACCTTCGCGTCCAGGATCGACTTGCCGCCCTTCTTCTTCCACGTCTCGACGTAGTCCTCCCACTTGGAGAAGGGTTCGGCGCCGGTGACGAACTTGATCAGCATTTCTTCCTCGTACTTGGCCACATCCGGTCCGTACGTCTGCTCTTCCTCTGTAAGCGGAATGCCATAGAACGCATCCTGATAAAGCGTATACTTCGAGGCTGCGTCGATAAATCGACTGTTCTCGATCTGAACCGGATCAGTCGTCGCAGCGCTCGCCTTGCTCGTCAAGTCCCCTCTGGAGACGAGCTGGCTAAGCGGGTCTAGCCACTTTTCGTCAAAAGCCTTCTGGCCTTCCGGCGTACGCGGCTCTGTGACCGACGTATAGTGGGTGCCCTTGATGCCGTAGTGGCTTAGCTCCCACCCTTCGTCCGTCGCGAGATAGTCGAGGAATCTGATGGCCGCTTCGGGATTTTTGGCCTTGGCGGAGATCGCCACGGCTGCGCCTACCGTTCCGAACGAGTACATGCCGCTCTTGCCGTCCGGGCCGGCGATGCCCGGGGAGATCGGATCCCACTTTGCGTTCGGCACGATTTCCTTCATCTTCAGCTGCTGCATCAGCTGCTGCGGCGCGATCGACCACCAGGCGTTGAAGTAGCCGATTTTGCCTTGCGCTAACTTCTGTTGGGCCTGGTCCGGCTTGATCGTGAACAGCTCGGGGTCGATGACCTTGTCGTCCCACAGCTTCTTGATATATTCGAGCGCCGCTTTGTATTCGGGCGACACGGCGACCGGCGTGATCTTGTCGTCCTTCAGATAGCTGGCCATCGGCGTACTGCCGCCGATGAAGCCCGGCGCGACGCCATAAGCGCCGAACATCGGCATGAACGATTCGGCATAGGTGTTGGCCGAGCCCAGTCCATAGGTGTCGTTCTTCCCGTTCTTGTCCGGATCGTCGAACGTAAACGCTTTCAGCATCGCTTCGAAATCATCCAGATTGGCCGGTATCTTGAGGCCGAGCGCTGCTAGCCAATCCGCCCGCACGACCGGCACTTCCTTGCCCGCCACGTTCTCGTAAGGGATGACATACTGTTTGCCCTTGTACTTGGTAAGCTCCCACAATTCCGGCTTGATCGCCTTCTTGAGATTGGGGCCGAATTTGTCCACGTATTCGCTCAGATCGAGAAAAAGTCCCTGGTCCACGTATTTCTGATAATCGAAGGAGCCCAGCCGGCTGATGTCCGGAATATCGTCCGAGGCGGCAAGCACGTTGTATTTATTGTTGAAGTCGTTGTTCGGGAACATCGTGACGTTCAGCTTGACGTTCGCCTTCTTTTCCAGCTCCGCGGTGACGGGGTTGTCGTTCTTCCATACCCGGCCGAGGTCGGGCTGGATGAGCGATACCGTCACGGGGGACGATGACGCCTGCTCCGCTTGTGGCGATGCCCCCCCGCTCGATGGCATATCGTCCTTGGCGTCGCCTTCGCCGCTGCATCCGGCAATAAGCGTTCCGGTTAAGGATAGGACGGCGAGCGAGGCGGTGAAGCGAGCGTTTTTTTTCTTTTGCATTTCGATGATCTCCCTTTCATAGCTGGTTTATATTATAAGCCATCGGGGGCCCATAACCATAGGGTTAGCCTTTCACGGAACCGACCATGACGCCCTGGACGAAGTACTTTTGCAAAAATGGGTAGACGATCATCATGGGCAGCGTGGAGAGGATGACGGTGGCGGCGCGAATCGAATCGACCGGCGGCGGCAGACTGTCCCCGTCGAGCTGGTCGAGGGAGAACGTGTACATTTTCCGCAGGATCAATTGGAGAGTCGACAGCTTCGGATCGTTGATGTAGATGACGACGTTGATGTACTCGTTCCAATGGCCGACCCCGTAGAAAAGCGACAACGTCGCGACGATCGGCAGCGACAGCGGCAGCATGATGCGAACCAGAATGCCGAGCTCCGAGCAGCCGTCGATGCGGGCCGACTCCCGCAGACTCGCGGGAATGCCCTGGAAGAAGTTGCGCATCAGAATGAGCAGCCAGGCGTTGATGGCAAAGGGCAGCATTAACGCCCATACGGTGTCGACGAGATGCAGGGCGCGTACGACCAGGTAGGTCGGAATCAGGCCGCCGTTGAACAGCATCGTCACCAGCACGATCGCCATGAGCGCGTTGCGCCCCGGCAGATCTCGGTTCGACAGCACGTAGGCGCCGAGCGACGTCATGACGAGGTTGATCAGCGTGCCGACGATCGTAATGAAAATGGTGACGCGGTATGCCTCCGGAATACCGGAGAATCGGAGCACGTACCGGTAGCTGTCGAGATGAATGGAATGCGGGAACAGGAGCATGCCGCCCCGCTCGACGATATCCTTCATGTCGGCGAAGGACGTGAACAGGACGTTCACGAACGGGTAAAGCGTCGTAACGCCCAGCAGCAGCAGGACGGTCAGAATGACGACGTCCGCCGTGCCCGGCTTGGTAAAGCTTGTCGTTCGTTTCACCAGATACCGCCCTCCTCATCGAATTTTTTGGCCAGACGGTTGGCGATCAGCACAAGCGCGAGCGCGATGACCGAACGGAACAAGCCGACTGCGGTCGCATAGCTGTAGTTGTTCGTGTTGAGCAGTCCGACGCGGTAGACATAATAGTCGATGACCTCGGCGACCGACGAGACCTGCGGATTGATCATGACGAGGATCTGTTCGAAGCTGACGCTCAGGATGCCGCCGAGGCTTAGAATGAACATAATCCCGATCACGCTGCTGATGCCCGGCAGCGTAATATGCCAGAGGCGTTGGAACCGGTTCGCGCCGTCCATCGCGGACGCCTCGTGCAGATCAGGGTCGACCCGGGTAAGCGCCGCGAGAAAAATAATCGCGTTCCATCCGATCTCCTTCCAGATCGCGCTCCCGACGAACATCGTCCGGAAGTAATCGGTCGATGACAGGAAAGGCAGCGTATGACCGGCCGCGCCCTTGATCAACGCGTTCACGAGCCCGTTCTCGGAGAAGAAATTGTACATCAGCGCATAGACGACGACCCACGATACGAAATGAGGCAGGTAGGAAACGGTCTGAATGACCCTTTTCCACCGGGCGAAGCGCATCTCGTGGATGAGCAGGGCGAACAGAATCGGCGCAGGGAAGCCGAACAGGATCCGGTAGAACGCGAGCACGAGCGTATTGCGGAAGATCACCCAGAAATCCCCGTTCTCGATAAACCGCCGGAAATGCTTAAGTCCCACCCAGTCGCTGCCGAATATCCCTTCCCGGAAGTTGTAATCCTTGAATGCGATGATCACGCCGACCATCGGCGCATAATGGAAGATCGCGAAGTAGGCGAGCACCGGCACGAACAGCGCGTAGATCGGAGCGTATCGCTTGATGCGGTTCCAGGATCGCCTTCGGGCGGCGGCCGCAGGCTCATAGGGATGAGGACGGGCCGCTCGCAAACGCACGGGTACTGCCATTGGGGTTTCACTCCTTCGGTTCATGATGGTCTATGTTGGTTTTGCCTTGAAGCCGCCGCTCCCGATGGTGAAGCGCTTACCTCAGTTGCCGCAAGGGAATTAGGTGCATTTTCACATGAGGTCGGCCCATCCGACAACGAACCAAATCGCTTAATCCGGCGGATTGGGAGGAATAAGCGTTTTGGATAAAAAAAATCGTCAGGGGTTAACACCCCCTGACGAAATCAAAAGCATATATTAATGCGCTTTTCCTTCGGCATGCAACCGCGTCTCGTATTGCATTTGGAGATTGCGCAGAGGCCGAACGCTGTCGACGCTAGCTGCCTCAACAGCGCGTCGCCCAGACTGTTCACAGCATCGCCTGTACAAAAAGATATTTTAAAATATCTACTTCTGTTGCCTTGTCCTGCCCGTGAGCATCAGCACAAGCTCCAGCACGACGCCGATCGCCAGCCCGAGCCCCAGAAGCTCCAGATAAACGACCAGACTCGAGAGATCCTCCCAACCTGTGTTGCCCCGCGACACGAACGCCATGCACAGCAGGCCGAGCAAATTTCCGGACAGGATCGACAAGGCGAGCCAGCGCGCGCCGAGCCAACCGGATATGGCGGCGAATGCGCTCACGACGAGCGCGACGAGCAAAAAGCGGAAAGCGTGCACGGTTGTCCAAGTCTGTCCCAATACGACGAACCGCACGAGCCAAAACAGTAACGTCGTCACGAACCAGGATGCTGCACCCCAGGAGAGCCACTGCTTGCTTCGAGATTCGGGAATGACGCGCATGTCGTTCCTCCTTTCGCCGGCGACAACCGCATCCTGCCGGCAGCGTAATCAGCCTATACGCTCATTATGGCATAGAACGAGGCTTCGGCGGAACCTCCCGGCATCATCAATCATGCCCGCTTACAGAAGGCTCGACAGACAAGCCCGCGGCTCTCTGCCCATAACCAGACGCCCGTCTTGAACGTAGCCTTCCTCCCGTCCCTCCAGCTCTTGGACGAGCCGCTCCCGCCACAGCGCTACGCGGTCCGCCCGTGCGGGGTCGCTCGACAGGTCGACGAGCTCCGTCGGATCGGCCGCCAGATCGAAGAACTGCTCCTCGCCGCTCTGCGAGTACCAAATATACTTTTCCCGGCCGTCCGTCACGAAGTGGTTGGATCGAACGCCGTAGGCATGCTCGCCGTGCAGGTAGGATCGCCAAGCCGCGGACTCTCCCCTGGCTGGCGAGAGCAAGCTGGCGCCTTCGACGGAGGGCGGAATCGGAGCTCCCGCTGCTTCAAGCAGCGTAGGCATGATGTCGCGCAGCTCGACGACGGCCTGCGGACGGCTGCCTGCGGCGAGGCCATATCGTCCGCCCGGGTCCCAGAGAATGAGCGGGATCTTGGCGCTACCCTCGTAAGGGAGCGACTTGCGGAACGCATCGTGATCTCCCATCAGCTCGCCGTGGTCGGACGTGAAAACGATGAGCGTGTCGTTTAGCACGCCGTACTCGCCCAGCGCCTGAATCAGCCGGCCGATCTGATCGTCCAGATGCGTAATCAGCGCGTAATAGGCAGCACGCGCGCGGTCGAGCCTGCGCTTCGGCAGGCGGCCGAAGGTCGTTGTCGGGTCTGCTCCGCCCGCCCGCTCGGCGGCCTCCTCGTCTACCCAGTCGCCGACCGGCGGCTCCGGCATTTCCCTGTCCTTGTACAGATCGAAGTACGCCTGCGGCGGATCGAGCGGGGAATGCGGCCGCACAAAAGACGACCAGAGGAAAAAAGGCTTCGACGGGTCGCGCCGCCGGAGGAAGTCGATCGACTCCGTCACGCACCAATTGGTCGGGTGCATCGCCTCCGGCAGATGCCATGGGCGACCGACGGTCGACGCATTGCAGTCGAGCCCCAAGTCGGTGAGATCCGCGGATGCTCCAACCTGGCGCCGCAGCCATTGCAGGTAATCGTCCGCCTGGTCGAAGTGCTCGGCATACGGGGTGTCGCGTTTGTCCCGGTTGTGATGCAGATAGCCGTCGTGCAGCACGATGTTGTGAAAGCCGCACAGGTTGCGCGCGGGATATACGTGCATTTTGCCGACGCATTGCGTATGATAGCCGGCTTGCGCGAGCTCGCCTGCCAGCATGTGAGGATACCGCCAAGGCACCCGGTCTTGATAGCCGACACGCCCGTGCGAACGCTGGCTCATGCCGGTCATGATGGCCGCCCTCGCGGGAATGCACGACGGCGTAGCCGAATACGCATTGGTGAACAGAACGCCCCTGTGTGCCATCGCATCGAGGTTCGGCGTTTCGACGACGGGATGCCCGAGCGTGCTTAGACAGTCGTAGCGCATCTGGTCCACGGTGATCAGCAGGAGATTGGGCGGATTCATTGAAAAGGCTCCTCTCTTGGATACTGGTCCGGCTCTACGCGAAAAACCCCTACCCTCATGAAGAGGATAGGGCGGCATCGCCTGCGAGATAGATTTCAAACGCTGCGATCGTAGGTTGATAGCGAGACTCGTCGATTACAAGTCGAAGCTTGGACGCGGTCGTTGCGGGCACGCGGCAGATGCGCTTGGCACCGATGACCGTACCTTCGGCGAGCGGCTGCCAGCCGTCTTCACGCCAAGCCTCGAGGCGGAAGCGCTCGACGCGCTGGCCCTCGCGGATCTGCTCGCGCAGCACGATCCGATCGAAGCGGCGTTCGGCGCCGAGATCGAGCTCGAGCTTCGCCTGTTCGGTGCCTGGAGGCGGGCACCAGTGCGTGTCGGCCTTGCCGTCGGTCGCGCGGGCGGCCGCGTGCTCGGGATCGGCTTCGGCGGAAGCCGTCGCTTTCGCGTTTGCCGCCAGATTGTCGCCGTAGGCAGACGCGAGCCAGGCGCCGAGCTCCGCGAGGCGCGCGGCATCCCGCTCGTGGATGAGGCCCCGACGATCCGGCGGAAGGTTAAGCAGGAAGGAGGCGTTGCCGCCGACCGTCCGCTCGTACAAATCCGCGAGCTGCGCCAGCGTCAGCACGCGGTCGTCCTCCGCGGCGTGATAGAACCAGCCCGGCCGGATCGAGGTGTTGACCTCGGCGGGGTACCAGACCGCCTCGTCTGCCTGGGCAAGGACGGCGCGGCTGCCGAGGTCGTCGTCCTCGCTATTGATGCGGCTTGCGAACGCACCGCCGTCGTCCTCCTGCTGCGACTTGGCCTGGATTTTCTCGTTGTCCCGCATCGATGCGGGAACGACGCTCCACTCGGATGGCCGGGTGTGACCGGCTTCGTTGCCGCACCAGCGCACGTCCGGGCCGCAGACGGAGATGACCGCGCCGGGCTGCAGCTCGCGGATCAAGGCGTAATAGGCATCCCAATCGTACACCTGGCGCTTGCCATTGGGGCCCTCGCCGCATGCGCCGTCGAACCAGACGCAGAACACGTCGCCGTATCCGGTGAGCAGCTCGCGCAATTGATTCAGGAAGTAGGCGTTGTACGCAGGCGAATCGCCGTACGAAGGCTCATGCCGATCCCATGGCGACAGGTACACGCCGAACTTAAGCCCTTCCTCGCGGCAGGCGTCAGCGACCTCGCGCACGAGATCGCCGCTGCCGCCGCGCCACGGGCTGCTCTTTACCGAATGATCCGTATACGCGCTCGGCCACAGGCAGAAACCGTCGTGATGCTTGCAGGTCAGGATAAGCCCTTTCATACCGGCAGACTTGACGGCACGGGCCCACTGCCTGGCCTCAAGTTCCGAAGGATCGAACAGCGACGGCTCCTCGGTCCCGTCCCCCCATTCCTTGTCAGTGAACGTGTTCATCGTAAAATGAATGAAGGCGTAGAACTCCAGCTCCTGCCAAGCGAGCTGCCGAGCCGAAGGCCGCACCTGCGCAGCCTCAGTGGCGGATACGGGCATCTGTTACTGCTCCTCTCTAATGGCGTCGAGATTCGTAGATATATCATCGAAAAACGAGGTCGCAAGGTAGCGATTAGCTAGCGCATAACACAAAATGACGCGATTCTTCCGGCCTAGCAGCGGCTGTCGGACACGCCTCGACGGGGATGAGCAGCAAACGGCGGCCTATGCTAAAACACTTTGCCCGTCAGCCCAGGTCGGCCCGGTCCGTCAGCGTCGCGACCGGCGCGGCGGTGCCGTGCAATTCAAAGACGATCAGCTCGTTAGCCCCTTCGCGCAGAAGCGGCGCTGGCACGTACAGCGTACGCGTCGGTCCCGCCTCCCAGTAGCGGCCGAGGTTGAAGCCATTTAGGAACGCCTGCCCCTTGGTCCAGCCGTCGAGGCGCAGGAACGTGTCCGCGCGGCTGTCGACGTGGAAGGTACCGCGATAAAAGGTCGGCTGGGACGGGTTGCCCCGCGACGCTTCGCTCGGCCCCCGGTCGCCCTGCGCCTCCGAAGATGCCAAACCTTGCTCTTGCGCGCCCTGCAAATCCCGCAAGCCGCGATCGTCCGCCTCCGACGCCGCGAACTTCAGTCCGCCCAGCTCCGACAACGGCAGACAGCGAATCGTCCAGTCGTACAGGAATTGATTGCCCAGCCGCACGCCTTCCGTGATGCCCTTCGGATCGCGCAGCAGCGGGCCGTAGTTGACGCGCCCCATATTCTCCACGAGGATGTCGAGCTGCAGGCCTTCCGCAGGCACTTCCAAAGGAATGCCCGCCGGCGCCCAGCGCTCGACCGTGCCGACATAGGCGCCGTCCGCGAACACGAGCGCGCGGTCGCGCACCTCTTGCAGGACCAGCTCCATGCCGCTGCGCGGACCCGTCACGCGCACCGAATACAGGATGAAGCCGTAAGCCTGCCCGAGCTTCTCCATCGGCTCCGGACACGGCCGCCGCACCGGCTGCGACAGCGCATCGAGCTGCGCGAACAACGGCGCCGTCTCCGTCATCGCGACTTCGCCGTATGCCCGCTTCGGCAGCGGCTCCGGCAGTTCGAGCGGCGGCAGCTCGAAGTGCCGCTCCAGCACCTCGCGTACCGCGTAGAACTTCGCCGTCGGCTCGCCGGATTCGCTCAGCAGCGTGTCGTAGTCGTAGCTGTTAACGGTAGGCTCGTACCGCGCGATATGGTTCGCCCCGTTCAGGAAGCCGAAGTTCGTCCCGCCGTGGAACATGTAGAAGTTGACCGAAGCGCCCTCGCCGAGCATCTCCTCGAGCGCCTCCGCCACCTCGGACGCCGGGCGGGACTGGTGCGGCTCCATCCAGTGGTCAAACCAGCCGTTCCAGAACTCCATGCACATGAGCGGCCCTTCCGGCTGATACTCGCGCAGCTTGGCGAACGCTTCCGCCGCCCGCGAGCCGAAGTTGACGGTCTCAAGCACGCCGTCGATCATGCCGCCCTGAAGCATATGGTCCTCCGGACCGTCGGACGTGAACAGCAGCACATCCATGCCGCGCGCGATCATGCCGTCGCGCAGGTATTCAAGGTACTGCTTGTCGTTGCCGTAGCTGCCGTATTCGTTCTCGATCTGCAGCGCCACGATCGGGCCGCCGTTCGTACAGAGCAGCGGGCGCAGCCGAGGCAGCAGTTCGTCGAAGTAGGCGTCCACCTTGGCGAGATACGCCTTGTCGTAGCAGCGCAGCCGCATATTGCCGTCCGCGAGCAGCCAGGCCGGAAGTCCACCGAACTCCCACTCCGCGCAGATATAAGGGCTCGGCCGCACGATGACATGCAGCCCCAATTCGCCTGCGAGCCGGATGAACGTCTCCAGGTCTGCGATGCCGTCGAAGACGAAGCGTCCTTCTTCGGGCTCGTGCACGTTCCAGGCGACGTAGGTCTCGACCGTATTGAGCCCGCATGCCTTGAGCTTCAGGAGCCGGTCCCGCCAATATTCGGGCACGACCCGGAAGTAATGGATCGCGCCGGACAGCAGCCTGACCGGACGGCCCTCGTACACAAACTGATCGCCTGATACTGTAAATGTCGCCATCATACACCTCTTTTCATTTATTGACATCAGTTTATCATCTCGCCGCCTCACAATCAGCCCTTGACGCCGCCCATCATCATGCCTTCCGTCAGCTTCTTCTGCAGCAGGCCGTAGACGACGACCGTCGGGATCAGCACGATGACGAGCGCGGCGAACAAAGAACCCCAGTCTGTCGCGAACTGCTGAATCTGCATCAGGTTGGACAGGCCGATCGGCACCGTCTTCTTGGCGTCGTCGGAGATGAGCGTCATCGCGAGCACGTACTCGTTCCAGAAGTCGAAGAAGCTGAACACGAACAGCGTGATGATCGCCGGGCGCGTCATCGGCAGAATGACCTTGAACAGGGTGCCGAAGTAGCCGCAGCCGTCGATCATCGCCGCTTCCTCGAAGTCGTGCGGGATCGCCTTCATGAAGCCGGTCATCAGGTAGACGGCGAAGGGCAGCGTGCCCGTCGCGTAGACCGCGCTCAGCCAGAAGCGGCTGTCGAGCATATGCATCTGATTCATCAGAATGAACAGGGGCACGATGATGTAGACGCTCCCGATGAACAGGCCGGCCATATAAAAGTTTGTCAGGAACGCGCGGCCCCGGAAACGCATGCGACCGAGCACATAGGCGGTCGGCATGGCGGCCAGCAGCAGAATCGCGATCGACAGCACGACGACAAACGCCGAGTTGAACAGGTAGTCGCCCATTCGCGCCGCCTTGAAGGCCCGGGAATAGTTATCCCACTGCAGCGAGGTCGGCAGCTTCCAGGGACTCTCCATCACTTCCTCGTTCGTCTTGAAGGAAGCGAGCACGTTCCACAGGATCGGATACACGACGGCGAGCGCCTGGACGATCAGGAAGACGCGCAGCAGGAGCCGTCCGAAGGAAAAGCCGCGTTTGCGCGGCGGTTCATAGGCAGCGGGAGATGCGGAGGTAACGGAATAGCCCGCCATTTAGTGGGACCCCCTTTGCGTCAGGCGATTGCTAATGAAGGCCAGCAGGATCGAGACGACGAAGATGAACACGCCGATCGCCATCGCGTAGCCGAAGTTAGAGTTGGTAAAGGCCTGCCCGTACAGATAGGTCATGACGACCTCCGAATGCCGGTCCGGGCCGCCCGCCGTCATGACGGCGACGAGGACGAAGCTGATCGTGAGCACGCCGTTGATGCTGAAGATGATCGTCACGCGGATGATCTCCCAGAGCATCGGTACGGTGATGTGGAAAAATTTCTGGAACGCCGTCGCGCCGTCGATCGACGCGGCCTCGTACAGATCGGGCGAGATGCTGTCGATGCCCGCCATGTACATGACCATGTAATAGCCTGCGGCCTGCCAGACGAGCGTTACCGCAAGCGCCCACAGCACCGTACGCTGATCGCCGAGCCACGGCAGCGCCCAATCGCCCAGTCCGAGCATCTCGAGGCCCGAATTCAGGAAGCCCATCGTCGGGTGGTAGATGAACGACCACAGAATCGCGATGACGACGAACGAGAGAATGCTGGGAAAGAAAAAGACCGTGCGGTAGAAGCCGCGTTCGCGCAGCTTGCTCTGCGTGAGGATCGAGGCGTTCACGAGCGCGATCAGCAGCGTCACGATCGGCACCACCAGCATGAGCAGCCCCGTATTGCGCACCGACAGCAGAAACGCGTCGTCATGGAACATGTCGCGGAAGTTTTGCAGCCCGATAAACTTCGGCTTGTCGGCCACGCCGGTCCACAGGTACAGCGACTTCTGGAACACCTGAACGGCCGGATATACTTTGAACAGGAGGTACATCGCGAGCCCCGGAACGAGGCAGGCGGCGATGAACCATCCCCGTCTTGTTTTCATCGTCATGTTCGAATCCCTTCCTTTCCGCCCCGCAGAACGGGGAAAGCCTGCCGGTCGAAACGCAGCAGGCTTCCCGCTTCATTCATCCGGAGTCTGCTTGACCTTGCGGCGATTACTCGGTGCCGGCGGCCTTCAGTTCCTTTTGAATGTTTTCGTAGATTTTGAACAGCTTGTCGCTGTATTGGTCCACGGTCATCTGCTTGTTCATGATGGAAGAGATCGGCTTGTAAACTTCGTCGGACGGGTTATACTTGCTGCCCTTGGCGACGGCTTTGAACGTGCCGTTCACGGCGACCATGCCGCCGTCCACTGCCTTGTAGACATTGTACGTCGTCTCAGAAAGCGACGCCTTGCCGAGGTCCGGCGCGCCTTTGACGGCGAGCACGCCCTTGGACGTCTCCGCGTTCAGCTTCACGCTGCGGTCGGTGTAGAGATAGCGCAGGAATTCCTTGGCCAGCTCGGGATTCTTCGCCTTGGCCGGGATCGCCATCTGCTCGACGTTCGTCATGGCGAGCGGCGGTTGGCCGGCTTGGCCGGACGGTACGCCGAGGAAGCCGAATTGGAAGCCGTCCTCGCGAGGCGCGTCCTTCATCTCGTCCTCGAACCAGGTGCCGTTCGGGATGAACATCGCCTTGCCCTGGAGGAACGCGGTCTGCGCCTGCGTATGGTTCAGCGCGACCGTACCCTTCATGAGGGCGTTGTCGTCCGTCGCGATGCGTTCGAGGATGCCCCATACTTTCTTGAACGTCTCGCTCTTCCAGAACTGCGGATCGTAGTTGAAAAATTGATCCAGCGCTTCTTGCCCGCCGTAGCTGTAAATCGAAGGAACGATAATCTGCTCCAGGTAGCCCGGGTACAGACCCTGGTAGGTGAAGAGCGCGCGGCCGTTTTCCTTGGCCGTGGCGTTGGCGGCGAAGAAATCGTCCCACGTCTTCGGCAGCTCGATGCCCTTCTTGTCGACGAGATCCTTGTTGTACCAGAAGCCCAGCACGCCGAAGTTGTACGGCGCGAGGTAGACCTTGCCGTCGCCGTACGGCGACATGGCGCGGGATTCGAGCACGCCCGGCAAAATCTTGTCCTTCAGCGGCGCTTCGCCGTCTGCGGCGGGTTCGTTGAACAAATCGGTCAGGTCGAGGAGCGCCTTGTCCTTGATCAGGCCGTTCAGGAACGGCACGTTGTCGCCGCCCGCCATGTAGAGGAAGTCCGGCGGATTGCCGGCGACCGCCTTCGGGCGTACCAGCTCGGCGATCTTCGGGCTTGCGGTAATGTTAATCTTCGTGCCGGGATAGTCCTTCATGAAGTCTTCGGCGATCTTGTCCCAATATTCGCGTCCGTAACCGCCCTGGAATACGGCGATGTTCAGCTCCGTATTCTCGAACGTCTTGGTGCCCGCACCGCTCGGGGAGGCGGATGCGCTCAAGCTCGCGGATGCGCTTGCATTCGTGGTCGCGCTGCCGCTAGGCGAGGCTGCCGCGTTACCGTTCCCGTTGCCGTCGTTGCCGTTCGAGCCGCAGCCCGCCAGCACGGATATCGCCAGCGCCGACGCGCCTGCGGTGGCCAACCATTTCTTTGGTTTCATTTATGGACCCCCTCGGATGAGATGGCTTCATTATACGTGCAAGGGGTTTCATGCCATATGAACAAATCGCATGAGGAGCATGGAGAATATTAAGCATTTTAATTGTCGCATGCGCTGACATAGATGATTTTCCGACGGGCGATTCTTAAAATCGTCCAGGTTTGCAAGCGCTTAAGTCGTAGACCGGACTGCGGGACGCGACGCTCCCAGACGTTCCGAGCCATATGCTCGCTGTCGCGCCGGACGACTCGCTCTTTCGCGCTGACCTCGCGGCCTAATCCGCCGGCTTCACATTCTTCGGCGCGATGCCGAAGCGCTTCTTGAACAGCCGGTTGAAGTAGAACGGATCGTGGATGCCTACTTCCGCGGCCGCCTGCTTCACGAGGTAGCGGCCGGTCTCGAGCAGCGCATACGCCTTCAGCATCCGGATCTCGTTCAGATGCGTCAGCAGACTGCGGCCGGTCTCGGCCTTAAAAACGTGACACAAGTAAGGCTCGGACAGGCCGACATGCGCGGCCACGTCCGCGATGGCAAGTCGCTCCGCGTAGCGCTCCTCCAGATAACGAAGCGCCAGCCGCACCTCTTCCCGCACCGCGGGATACGCCTCGCGCCGGGCGTCGGCCGGCTCCGCCGCATCCTCGGCAAGCTCGCGGACCGCTTCCTTGAGCTGCGTATCCGTCGCCGCCGCAGAGACGCGGGCGAGCCAGGGCGCCTCGTCCCAATCCCGGCGGATCCCGAAACCCTGCGCATGCGCGAGTCCAAGGATGCTCCCGCCCAGCGACCGCTTGAGCGTGCGAGCCCGCACGCGCCGCTCGGCTGCCGTCTCGATCAGCCGCAGCGCGGCTTCGACCCACAGGTCGATCGAGCCCGACTGCGGCTTGCGCCGCAGCGGTTCGCGCAGCTCCGCTTCCGCCAGCCGGTAGTCTTCGTCGTCCTCCGCCGGCAGCGTCCGGTTCGACAGCCCCGATGCGCTGAGCTGCGCGTAAAAAAACAGCCGCTCCGCCCGTCTGCTGCGGCGCATCTGCTCCAGCAGCGCGCCGTCGTCCGTCGCCGGCTCCGCATACACGACGCCTACCTGCACGTTGTAATACATCGCGCACAAGCTGTGTATGCGCCGCGCCGCCTCCTCCGCTTCGGGCACGGCCTGCGCCGCCGGGTAGCCCGCCGCCAGCACGAAGCGGCCGTCGTCGGTCCGGACCGCATGGGCCCACCGGCAGCCGGGGAACAAGCTGCTGGCGAGATCGCCGAGCTTGTCCTCGAACCGCTCTACCGGAGGCCGGGCGGCATCCTCTTCCCGCAGCCGGACGAGGAAGGCCAGCACGCGCTCGCCTTTGCTCGGCCACATCTCGCGCACCGCGGCCGACTCGTCCGCAGGCCCGCCGGCATGCTCGGCGCCTCCCCCCGCGCCGGCCGCTCCTCCAGCAACCGGCCCCGTCTTCGCGCCAGCCTGCGCCAGCTGCCTCCCGGTCCCCCGCGGTCCCGCGCCGCCCTCCAGCCTTGCCGCCGCGTCCATCGCGGCGAGCCGCGCCTTGATGCGGGCTGCGCGCTCCTCGCCCGCTCTCGCTTCTCCCCCGGCAGACTGCCCCGAATCGGAGCCTTCCGGCAAGCCCCGGCGCGCGTCCAGCTTGGCCGCAATCTCCTCGAGCGACTGCATGAAACTCTCGCTTTTCAGCGTCAGCTTGAGCATATAATCGTGCGCGCCGCACTTCAGCGCCTCGCGGACGAGGTCGAAGTCGTTGTAGTTGCTCAGGACGAGCACCTCGCCGCCGAAGCCGTCCGCCATCAGCTGCTTGATCAGCCCGATGCCGTCCAGCTCGGGCATCTTGATGTCGGTGATGACGATGTCCGCCCCGCCGTCCCTCGCCAGATCCAGCGCCGCCCGGCCGTTCGCCGCGGAGCCGACGTATTCGAACCGGCTTCCTTCCCACCGGATCATCGATTTGACCGCATGCCGCACGATCATCTCATCATCCGCGATCAGTATCTTGTACATCGTCCTTCTCTCCTTTCAGCACGATCGGCAAGGCGATGACCGTCTCCGTCCCCTCCTGCACCGCGCTTCGCGTCGCCAGCCCGAACGGGGCGCCGAAGTGCAGCCGGATCCGCTCGTCCACGTTGCCGATGCCGATGCCCGACAGCTTGGCGTGCGACGCGCCTCGGGTGCCCGCTTCCGCCATATCGAAGCCTTTGCCGTCGTCTTCAATCCGCAGCCGCATCCGCGCCCCGTCCCGCTCGCCGATTACCCGAATCCGGACTCTCCGCCCGTCCTCGCCGCCGTGCAGGATCGAATTTTCCACGATCGGCTGCAGGATGAACTTCGGCACGAGGCAATCGCGCAGATCGTCCGCGATCGCGATCTCCAGCTCGAACGAGTCGCCGTAGCGGATACGTTGAATAGTGGCGTAATGCGACAGGTTGTCAAGCTCTCGGGCGAGCGGGATCAGCTCCTCCTTGACCAGAATCGTATTGCGCAGCAGCTCGGACAGCGACCCGATGCCCTGGGAGACGGCGTCGTTGCCTCCCATCATGGCGCTCCACTTGAGCGAGTTCAGCGTATTGAACAAAAAGTGCGGATTGATCTGCGCCTGCAGCATCATGAGCTCCGCGTCCCGCTTGGCCTGCTGCTCCGTCTCGACCTGGTCGATCAGCTCCTTCAGCCGCCCGACCATCCGGTCGATCGTCTCCGTGAGGATGCCCATCTCGTCCGGGTAGGACGGCCCGAGCTTCTGCCGCAGCTGCCCCATCCGCACCTGGTTCGCATACTGCAGCAGCCTGCGCACGGGACCGCTGATGCTGATATAGATCCACATGCCCAGCATGCCGGCCAGCAGCAGGGTCATCAGGCAGATGAGGACGACGTTCTGGCGCAGCACCGAGAGCTCCGACACGAGGAACGACCGCGGGATCATGCCCACGAGATACCAGTCCGCCGAGCGGATATACGAGCTGGTCACGAGCGTCCGGCTGCCGCCGACATCCGCGTAGAACGCGCGCGAGGTACGAGGCTCCGTTCTGCGCGACTTCACTTCCGCGAACACCTTTTCCTGGTAAAGAGAGCCCTGTACGATGGCGGGAGAGAGCGCGGAGACGACGGTCCCGGCGGCATCCGACAGATAGATGGTGCTGCCTTCGCCCAAGTCTACCGATTCGTATGTATTGCGCGAGAAGACCTTCTCGTCGATGGCGATGATCAGGTAACCGATCTGCCGGTTCAAGTTGTTCTCGGCGAACACCCGCCTGCTGAGCACGATCCGGTTGGAGCCGCGGTTGTTGCGGATGCCGGTCCAGTAGGCGTTGCTCTGACTGCCCGCGACAGCCGCCGTCAGCTGCTGGAGCCGGTTCTCCGGGTACAGCTCGAAGCCCAGGTCGTAGAACATCTCGCCATCGTTTGTGAGCAGGATGACGTTCGTCAAGTTGCTGAGACGGAAAATCTGCTGGCCGAGCTCGTCGTTGATGTTCGTCCTCAGCTCGCTTTTCTCGGAATCGGACATCCGGGAGAACTTCGGCAGGCCGCCTTGAATGGAGCTGTTCATGATGATGGTCTCGCTGAGCGTCTCGTACTGCGCAAGCTCCCGCGCCGTATTCTGGGCCAGCTGATCCAGCACCTGCGTCGACGAGACGCTGAGCTTGTCGGTGATCGCGGCCTCATACTTCTGATTGGAGTAGATCGCGACGAAGACGACCGGCAGCATGGAGGTGATCAAGAAGGCGGCGAGCAGCCGCCGCTTGATGGACAGCCGCCGGAGCGAGAAGGCGGATCTCAGCGTCGCCGGCAAGGAAGAGAGCCGCGGCATGCCGTTCACCTGCTTTGCTTTTGTTTTTCCTAATCTTATACGCAAACGGAGCTTCCGCCAACCGGCAAACCCAGGCAAGCTCCTGAAGCCGAACCTCTTCCATGCACGAACAGACCGCCCTCCCCTCAAAGGTATTGCGGCCTTGAACCGGTATGTCTGCGGCATAAACGCCCGTTTTCTGATCGAAGATCGTATCGCAACTCACGACGTACTGCATGACTCGAATCGCAACGAACGGCTTAACGCGGTCGCCAGGAGAGGCACGCGTGCCCGGAGCGGCGTGTTATTTGAACGGCGGGCTTCACGGCTGTAACTCTCGGCGGCATCCGGCATACGATAGCGAAGCGGGCTTTTTGCCAAGGCTGAAAAACCGCCTATGCCCCTCGTCGGGATATCTCGCTGCAAGGGCGGAATATGAACGGCAAGTCTGCCTTCGCGGACCGTCTGACGGCCGGCGCCGCTACAGGCAGGCTATGTATCCGATAAATTCGGCAGTGCACGCCGCCTGAGGGCAAACCGCCGCCGGCCGAAGCCGGCGACAGCCTGCCGTGCGGCGGAAGCCGAACGCCCCGCCTTTCGAGGGATTAGATGCCGAAGCCGGCGCGCAGAATGATGACCAGCAGGATGAAAAGAACCAGAACGAATGCAGCACTGCTACCGTAACCTACACCTGCACAGCTACCCGCGTATGCCATGTCTCTCACCCCCTTTCGACGAGCAAGTCGGTGAAGTTCATCGTCGGAGCGAAAATGGGCATCAGACAAAGAAGAACGGAAGCAAGAACAGCCCAGCGATCAGTCCGAGGCTGAAAGCGGCGACGCCCCAGCCCCAGCCCCAACCCCAGCCACGGCCGTAGGGACCTCCCCAGAAAGCGGTCGTTTGCGCCTTGCTTTTTTTCTTCGTACTGCGACGGTTTTTTTTCGCGGCGGAGAGCGTTAAATCCCCATCCCGCTCCAAATAGAGTTGGTCGTCTCCGAATCCTCGGAGAACGCCGACGTGGCGGGTGCCGTCTTTCATAACGACACAGACGCGTCTGCCGATGTGGGGGTTAACCGTCTCGGCGCAGATCGGTGATAGGGGGTACAAGAGAACCCTCCTTCCTAGGGGGACCGGGAAACGCACCATCGCTTCCCTGAGATAACATATGGCCTGTTGCTCAGTGCCGTCTGTACAAACACCTAGAAACGGCATTTTTTTCTTGAGGCTTAGCCGTCTTGTCGAAGAGGAGAGGAGCCTGGCATCGCGATGGATTATATGGACTTGCTGGCCAGATCCGGCGAGGGTAGCGCGCACCCCGGCGGATTCGAGGCGACGAGGCGGCTGCTTCGCCGGATTCGGCTGCCGCAGGGGGGACGCGTGCTGGAAGTAGGATGCGGTACGGGCAGATCGGCTTGCTATCTGTCCCGGTTGGGTTACGACGTGACCGCCGTGGATCGCAATCCGTTAATGCTGGAAAAAGCGCAAAGGCGCGCGCAGCGAACAGGCAGCCGCGTGCGCTTCATGTATGGGGACGCCGCCTCCCTGCCGTTTGCCGACGCCTCATTCGATGTGGTCTTCGTAGAGTCCGTCAGCGTGTTCGTCGACGGAGACGCCGCGTTCAAGGCGTATCATCGCGTGCTGAAGCCGGGCGGCGTGCTGTTGGATCGGGAACTGGCATTCACGCGCAGCACGAAACCGTCCCAATGCCGCGACTTAGTCGACTTTTACGGACTGCGGCATCTGCGGACACCGCGGCAATGGGGGGCGTTAGCGAAGCGATGCGGCTTTAGCAGCGTCAAAGTGCCGTATCGTCAAGGCGGCCTTGTCCCCGTCAGTGACGCGGACCCCCATCAGGAGATCGATCCGTCTCTGTTCGAGGATCGCCAAGCGGCCGCCATGTTCGAGCTGAACAGGCGGCTGCTCCACAAGTATCGCAAGCGTACGGCAACCGTTCTGATATGGGCGACCAAGTAGACCTTAGGGCGAGAACCCGCAAACGCCGCTCCGCTCGCGCGGAGCGCTGCGCGAGGGAGCGTCCGTACGGAACGCGCTACATGTTTTGCCCGCCGGTCTCTTTGATTTTCCGGTTCATCTTCACGATGCCGTACCCGAGCAGGGCGAACAAGATCGCATAAATCGCGAGCAGCGGTCCCACGATGCCCCAGCGCATCGTGCCACCGAGCCTGGTGAAGATATTCGCGAAGTTGGCGAACAAAATGATGAGATTCGCGAGCAGCACCACGGCCAACACGCGCTGGATCTTCCTGTAGTGCTCGACGAGAGACTCCCGGTCGGTATACAACTTAGGCGTCTCGCCCGGTTCCCACGGCCTGCGGAAAAAATGCCAGATGCCGCTGTACGAGCACACGTACTCCCACCCGATATCTCCGTACAGCTCGATGTACGACTGCAGCTTGCCGTTTTTCATCGTCAGGCCGCCTTGATAGTCCAGCGCGTACGTATATCTGACCGTCTCGTCGCGCTCGAACTCGCTTCTGAACGCGCCGCCCTTTGTCAGGTGCAGTCCACGGGCCGACAGCTCGTTCAGCCAGCGCTCTACCTTCTCGTAGTCCCAGCTCATCCAGGCGTGCCATCTTTTTTCCGTCCCCGCCATCGTTAGTCCCTCCCCTTCAAAGCTTGACGTCCCGCCTCGAGCAGCTCCTCGAGCCTGCCGATCTCCGCCGTCAGCACCGCGCGCCCCTCCGTCGTAATCGCGTACATCTTGCGCCGGGCGTCCGCGCCCTCTGCACCCGGATGCGGCTCGATGAGCCTCTTGCCCTGAAGGGTGTTCAGCGCGGTGTACAGCGTGCCCGCTCCCAGCTTCAGCCGGCCGCCGCTCATCCGCTCGACCTCCTGCATAATGCCGTATCCGTGCGACGGCTCCGCGCAGAGCGTCACGAGGATGTAGTAGAACGCCTCCGTCAGCGGCAGCATCTGCCTGGCATGGTCCAAGTCGAACCCTCCGTCTCTCTTCTAGATCGAACTCCGATATATCGTATATCGATATAATATCTAACGATATATCGGGTGTCAATATAATTGATGAACGAATCCTTCCGGAATGTTCGCAAGGCAGGGGCACTGTCGGAGACGGCGCAGATCAGTAATGACACGGCTGGCGCGTACTCTCGCAGAGCTGTTATAATCGCCTCATTCACCGAAGGAGGGATCGCTATTGATCGTGTTGGAGACAGAACGGCTCGTGCTGCGCAGACAGACGACGGCGGACGCCTCGTTCATCTTGACCCTTATGAACGATCCGGACTGGATTCGCAACATCGGCGACAAGGGCATTCGCAGCGTGGCGGACGCCGAGGACTATATTCGCAACGTGCCGCTTGCCAGCTATGACCGGTTCGGTCATGGCTTCTACCTGATGGCGCTCAAAGACGGAGGCGCACCGATCGGTATCTGCGGGCTCGCCAAGCGGGATTTCATGGAGGATGCGGATATCGGTTATGCGCTGATGCCTGCATATCGGGGCAAGGGCTACGCCTATGAAGCATCGGCGGGCGTGCTGGACTATGCCCGGTCTGCGCTCGGCATGAATCGGGTTGCGGCAATTACGGCGCCGGACAACGAGGCATCGGCGAATCTGCTGCGAAAGCTGGGGCTACGGGAGGAAGGTCTGATTCCGTTCGGGAATAGCGAGGAACAGGTACGCCTGTTCGCGATTCGATTCGGCTAGCGGCTTGAACGGACGGCTGAAATGCAAAAGGGCGCCTCGCGGCCGGAAACCGGCTTTATGGCGCCCGCGCGCATGCGTGTTTGTGCGTCAGGCTCGCGTGCACGCTTTTCTTCAAAGTTTCACGAGCGAATGCGATCGGGTTATAACGTGCAATCTGCTATTCGCCTCACGTGTGCGTATGTCAGCGCTGCACGTGCGCGTCCGGCGCCTTATCGGCGACGACATTCAGCGCGATGCCGTGCTCGAGCAGCGCCTTCAGCGCGCAGAGCATCATCGTGAAGCCTCCGGTCGAATCGAGCGCCTGGGCGACCTGGGCATCCCCGTTCCCCTGGAACCCCGAGTTCACGACGCTGACGAAAGTTTCGTTTTCCCCCCGCCGCGTGAAGGTCCATTCGACCTTCGTGAACCCGTTCGCTTCATCGCCCCAGCGGATAACGAGGCGATGATTCGGCTCGAGCTCGACGACCTCGACTTGCGCGGAGGCGCCATACATTTCCCACTCCCACCGCACGCGCGCGTCGGCAGACAGCCTGCCGCTGCTCTTGGTGAACCAGAATCGCGTCGTGACGGACGGATCCACGAACGCTTCAAACACTTCTTCAGCCGGCCTGCGGACGAGCATCTCGGCTTGGGCGACCGGTTCACGGCTCAAGTTCAGGTTCAGGGAACTCACATCGATCTCTCCTCGAACAAAAGGATGCTTTCTCTTCCCTCGTTTAGCATGTCCAGGATTACGCCGCGCTTAGCGGCCGCCGAGCTCCCGCGTCAGCGCTTCAACGGCGCCGGCAAGCGGACGCAGCGGATGCCCGATTGGCATACTGCGCGAGGATTCCGTCCGCTCGGCTGCATCGACCATCGACAGCTGCGCGACGGAGACGGGTCTCTTGGGATCGACATCCAACAGTCGATTCAACTCCCCCTGAACGACATCGTGATACGCTTCCTTTTCCCCGCGCATGATGAGGTCGAACGCCTCCGTCAGCACGATGGTCTCGATCTGCGGCCGGCCGAGCCTCCCGCGCGCCGCATAATCGTACAAGCGGTTCATCGTCCCTTCCACCGTCGCCGGGTTGGTGAAAAGCAGCGCTTGCGGTACTGCCCGCCTGCAGATCTCCTCGAAGAACGGCTCGTCGATCTTGAGGATCGGCAGCTTGACCGCCAGCCGCTCTTCGTCCAGCAGCGCGATATAGTTCGTGCAAGTGATCAAGATCGCGTCCGCTCCGGCCTCCGCCATCCAATCCAGCTGCCTCGCGACATGCGTTCCGGCTTGTTCTTCGGCGAATGACGCGTCCGCAGCCATGCGGGCGATCAGTCCCGGATCGACGTAGTGGGTCCAAGTCGTTCCCTCGGGTACACGAATTCGATTGATATAGGCGATGTTCGATTCGTGCGCGTGCAGACAGGCCATTTTCAGCTTCATTTACGGATCCTCCGTTCTCATTAAGGCGAGCCGCAGGGGAAAGGAGCACCTGTGCGCGATAGGCGCGTCATCGCGGCTGCGCCTCCCGAACCGCATCAGAATCCGCGCGCCAGTCGATGCCGTACATCTCCGAAAGCCACTTTTCGCCATCCTCGGTGACACGCAAGGCTCTCGTCCCTGCCCTGCGTTCGACCCATCCGTTCGCGAGCGCCGCCGAAGCCATTCGGGCTCCCAAATAACCGCCGATATGGTAATACCGTTCACTCCAATCCAGGCAGCGCTTCGCAAATACGCGTCTTCCGGGAGAGGCCGCCTTAAGGTCGACTCCCCACTTCAAGAGGTGCGCGGCACCTTCATCCGTGACGCCGAATTCCCGGTCGGAGAGGACCGCCAGGTATCCTCGCTCCAGCCACGCGTTCGTCACAGCCACGCCCAACCGGCCGGCCAGATGATCGTAGCAAGTACGGGCGGCGCGCACTTTGACGAGCTCCTCGGATTGTCTTAGCGACTTAACGGGACGAGTAGGCGACAGGGTCGCCATCATCTCCATGAACTGCGCCACCTCCGCGTTCGACAGACGGTAATAGCGGTGTCTTCCTTGAGATTCGACCGCCAGCAAATTTCCTTCTACCAGCTTCGACAGATGCGCGCTTGCCGTCTGAGGCGATACGCCCGCGATATAAGCGAGCTCTCCGGCAGGCAGCGCTTGGCCGCCCATCAGAGCGTCCAGCATGATGGCACGGCTCGGATCGCCGATCAGCGAAGCGACGGATACGATGTTCTGATATGCATTCATACTTCCATGCTAGCCGAAACGTCGTCGTACTACAATAGGGTGAAAACGACGGCAAGCGCCGATACACCAATAAATGGAGGCATACTTATGGACGCCAAATCGCTTATCTTGCTCGACCTGCAGGAAACCCGCAGAAGATTCATCAAGGTCGCCTTGGGCATTCCCGATTCCTATATCAACTGGCAGCCCGATGCCGAAGCCCTGTCCATCGGACAGATGATTCGGCATGTGCTGCAGCACGACTACGATTGGCACCTGATCTTGACCGAACAGAGGCTGCCGACCGACGAGGAACAAGCAGCGATGCGGGACGTACCCTACACGCGCATTCAGGACGAGATCGAAAGAAACGAATCGCACCATGTTCGGTTCCTGTCCTACGTGGAATCGTTGGACGTCCGCGACTTCGGCACCGTCCGGATTCGATGGCCGCATCGTCCGATCGAACGTAAGCTCGGCGACGTGCTTGAACGCAAATCCTACCATGACGCCGTCCATACCGGGCAGCTGCTGCAATATATGCGCATGCTCCGGATCGGCCGGCCTGAGATTTGGGACTGAACACTCGCCGTCCCGCCGGACGCCCGCGAATCGCAAAAAAAGGCCAAGCGCATTCGCTTGGCCTTGTCTCGCTTGCATCTGCAGGCCGAGATCCGTCAGATCTCCAGCCGCCAGTCGTTGCACCTCATCATGTTGCCCGGCGGATACTCGAACTCGATCTCGCCGAGCAGCGTGAAGCCGAGCTTGCGGCATACGGCGTTAGACGCCGGATTGTCGACGCCCGGATACGCATGGATCACGCGGCGCGAGCCCTCCGCCCGGGCGTTCTCGATCGCTTGGGAGACAGCCGCCGTGGCCAGTCCTCTACCCTGGTACGCCGGCAGGATGCCCCATCCCATTTCGTAGACTTCCTCGCCCTTCCACGTCCGGTTCCAATAACCGACGCTGCCTGCGAGCTCCCGCTCGGGGAGCAACACGACGGCGAACATGCGTCCCGTGCCTTTTCCCGCGATCCGCAAATACCGTTCGTGACGATCCGCGACCTGCGCATCGGTCTCCGGCCCGCCGAGATGCTCCGTCATCTCCGGCGCGTTCAGCTCGTGCAGCAGTTTCAGATGATTTTCGGACCAAGTTTCGATGGTTACGCTCGCTCGTTCCTGCATTTGCGGCACTCCCTTCCGTTTCTCCCATTCTATCAGCATGCACGCGATTCATCCATCCTACTTAGGGATACCTTCGGCGACCGAATAGAAGCGCAACATCGCAAAAGGGCCCCCATGCTATAACTGGACTTGTAAAAAACAAAGGGAGCTGATCAGCATGGGTAATCTGCAAGGGAAAGTCGCGTTGGTGACGGGGGCAAGCAGAGGGATCGGGCGCGGTATCGCGCTGCGTCTTGCTGCGGACGGCGCGACCGTCGCAGTGCATTACGGAAGCAACCAGGAACGCGCTGAGGAGGTCGTTCGCTTGATCCGTTCCGGCGGCGGCTCGGCGTTCGCGATCGGTGCAGACCTGGTCCACGAAGGAGGCATCAAGGCACTGTTCGAGGAGCTGGACGGAAGGTTGGACGGTCCGGCGGCAGGTACGAGGCTCGATATCCTCGTCAATAACGCCGGGATCGGCCAGCAGATCGGCATCGAGGAAACGACGGAGGCGTCGCTCGACGAAGTGCTGAATATTAACGTCAAGGCACCGATTCTCGTCATTCGGGAAGCGCTGAAACGCATGAACGACGGCGGCAGCATCATTAACCTCTCTTCCGCCGTCACGCGGATCCCGCTGCCGAATCTGCTCGGCTACAGCGTGTCCAAGGGCGCCATCAACACGCTCACGCTGAACTTGGCGCAAGAGCTGGGAGGCCGCGGCATCCGGGTCAACGCCATTCAGCCCGGCATCATCGACACCGATATGAACGCCGGTACGCTGCAGGATCCGGGTGGACGGGCGTTCGCCGCCGGACTCTCGGTGTTCGGCCGGTGGGGACAGCCCGAGGACGTCGCCGATATCGCCGCGTTCCTCGCTTCTTCGGACAGCCGCTGGGTGACCGGCCAACTCATCGATGCCAGCGGGGGCTCGAGACTGTGATTTGATTATCGCCTTCATTTTGTTATGGTTGAGGCATATGCCTCAATCATGACAGATGGGGGTTCTTGACGATGACTCATGTGCAGCTCCAAGCAGCTCCATACAGAGCCACTTTTACCGCCTAAAGACACAAACACGCCAGACAGCTCTATACAGAGCCACTTTTGCCGCCTAAAGACACAAACACGCCAAGCAGCTCTTTACAGAGCTACATTTGCCGCCTAAGGACGCCAACACTCCAAAACAGCTCCATACAGGGCTACATTTGCCGCCCAAGGGCACCGACACCCTAAAGTACCTCCAAACAGAGCTACATTTGCCCATTTGCCCGCTATCGCACCAAAGTAACTCTCATTAGCGCCACTCTCTAGCAAACGCCCATGGATACGGGATAAATTTAGATTGTCCATATCGCAGCCTGCCCCGCTACTCTCCCTCCAGCTTTAGCACCTCGCGCAAGATCGGCATCGCCTCATCGTAATCATTCGCGTACGATCCGAACGTCTCGCCGCGCACAATCTCGAATCCGAACCGGCTGTAGAGCCGCACGGCCCTGTAACTCCAGGTCTGAGTGTGCAGGTAAATATCGCGGTCGCCCTCCAGTCGGACCATTTCCCGCAAGCAAGCTGCCACCAGCGCCTTCCCCAGTCCTCGTCCTTGATATTCGCGCTTGACCGCGAACCAGTGAACGGACGGATCACGTCTGTCTCCCGTATAGTCCCACCAGCACGTGATGGTGCCTACCGCTTCGCCCTGCTCGTTTTCCACGAACAGCAATCGCTTCTCAAGCTCGTCGGCCAACGGCAGATACGTTCGCCTGAAGTATCGGATCGCCTCCGCCGCGCTGTCGAACTCGCCTACGGATGCTTCGATCTCGGCCCAGCTCTCCTCTCTTCCGGGCGTGAACCGGGTGATCGCATACCCATCCGGCATTCGAATATCCGGAATCGGCTCCCCGGCAGGACGCTTCATAATCACGTTAAAGTAAGGCAAGGATCGGTCCAGCATCGTTTCGTACGAACCTCCCCGCTCATAGCGAATTTAAATCCGTTTTTTCTATTCTATTATACCTTTCATACAAATTTCCGATATATTTACATGATTTATCCATAACTAGCAGGAGGGTTTGTATGAGCAAAGAAGAGAGATCCGCCGCCGGCAGCATCATCTATCGGCACAAAGTTCCTGAGAGCCCGCCTGGCTATGCCGAAGAAGACAGCGCCTATCTTGAACTGGTCACCGGGCATGTCGAGACCCATATCGGTCCCGTCCGGAATGTCTTCCACGAGATCGTCTCCACGCATATTCATCTCGACATCCTGGTCGTGGATCCGACGCCGCAGCGGAACTTCTACACGCTCGTCACCTGCGGCATGGGCATGCAACCGATGACGGTACCGGAAGGGGCAGAAGCCTACAGCTATGCCGAGCTCATGCTGTGCCTTCCCGCTCATTGGCCGATGTCCGAAGCAGCCTTTCAGCATGAGGAAAATTACTGGCCCATTCGCGCGTTAAAAACCATCGCCCGAATCCCGCACGAATACAACACCTGGCTCTATCTGGCACATACGATCCCGAACGGCGATCCGGCCGAGCCCTACGGCGACAACACGAAGCTATCCGGCGCGATTATATCGGTTCCGTCGACGGTTCCGGCCGCCAGAGAATTTTTTACGCTGACGGCAGCGCCGGGCAAGGACGTTCATTTTTTCAGCCTGCTCCCCCTGTACAAGGAAGAGATGGACTTCAAGCTGAATCAAGGCGCGGAGCCGTTGTTCGAGAAGCTGGAAGCGGCCGGGATCGACGAGCTGCTCCGTCCCGACCGCAAAAACGTGTGCAAAAAACGGTTTGGCCTGTTCTGAACGTTAACGTGCATCCGAGTTAACAAAGAGGCGCATTGCCCGCTTCCAATCGACAAGATATACTAAATGGATATCACGATCGGTAACGATTCGAAGGAGATTGCCCTCTATGTCCGACCTGCCTCTCGCCGAAGTGGCCTACCAGGAGATCCGGCAGCGGCTGCTCAGCGGTCAATATCTGCCCGGCCACCTGCTCTCGGAGAGCGAGCTGGCGAGCGGACTGGGCATGAGCCGAACGCCCGTCCGGGCCGCGGTTATGCAGCTGGAAAAGGAAGGATTCCTGGAGACGCTGGTCAAGCGCGGGATCCTCGTCAAAGGGATCGACGTCAAGGAACTGTACGACATGTTCGATCTGCTGAACGCGCTGTATCTGTTCGCCTTGGAGCGCATGGAGCAGGATCAGTACGAGCCCGACTTCGAGCGTCTGCGCCACTATCTGGATCAGCTGATCGAAGCCAGCGAACGCAAGATGCACCGCGAGTATTACGAATCCGGCCTGATGTTCATGAGCACGCTGCTCTCCACGATCGAGAACCGCAGCATCATGGAGACGTTCGACCGCTACAAGGACAAAGTGCTGTACTTCGTCGTCGCCTATCGGTCGACGCAAGGCTCGAACCGCCCTTACACGGGCAAAAAGCTTTACGCCGAAATTTACCGCCACTTAACCGAAGGGAACTTCGTCGAGGCGAAGGCGGCCATCCAGGCATCCAAGCGGAACTCGCGCGAAGAGCTGCTGCGCAACGGCTATAAGCTCTGAAAAACAGCGGCGCGAGGCTGTTTCTTCTCTTAAACTTATATCCGATCCAAGCCCCGGGGCCAATGGCCGCCGGGGCTTTTTGACGCGTCCGCACTTTTTACACAATACGGAATGCTCGTTTATACCCATCTTACATACAAGATCAATAATTCTTGTATACAAGATAACGTTCCACAAACCAAGGAGGCTGATTGAAGATGAAAAGCATGAAATTCGTCCACCTGACCGACACGCACATGAACGCGCCAAGCTCCCAGGGTCCCTTCGCCAAGTTCCGGCTGGCCGAGAAGGTCAAGCGGACGTTCCGCCATCTCCATGACGCTAAAGTCTCGCCGGACTTCGTGCTCATCACGGGCGACCTGTCCCATGAAGGCGACGCGGCGGACTACGCCTACATCCGGACGGTCCTCGACGAATGCGCTGCGCTGATCGGCGCGCCGGTGCATGTCGTGCTCGGCAATCACGATCATCGCTCCGCGTTCCGCCAGGGCTATCTCGGCGAAGCGCCGTCCGAGGAGGCCTACTACTACGCGCTCGACATCAACGGACTGCGCCTGATCGGCCTGAACTCCCAAGCGCCCGGCCGTCACGACGGCGAGCTTGACGCCGCGCAGCTCGCCTGGCTCAAGAACGAGCTCGCGACGCCCGCGCCGCTCGGCACGATCATCGGAATTCACCATCCGATGATGAGCGTGCGCGGCATGCCCGGCGACCACCTGCTGGCGAACCGCGCGCAGCTCGGCGACGTGCTCGCGGGCACCGACGTCATCGGCGTCATGGCCGGACATGTCCACTCCAACAACGTAGGCACCTACCGCGGCATCCTCAACGTCGCAGCCGCAGGCACGGCGTTCACCGGAGAGCTGGCGGATGCGGAGAACTACAAGATGGTCGACTTCTGCGGCTTCAACATCGTCGACGTGACCGAAGAGGGCGTCTCGATCCAGACGACCGTACTGCCGACTTCGGGCGAAGAATATTTCCGCTTCCCGATCTCCATGCTCGTCGCCCAGCATTGATTCCACCGGATTTCACCCCGATCGACATCGATAACCGAGGAGAGACGCATCATGACGACGATTCAAATGCCGGCTTGCCTGCTGCCGCTGGAAGGCGCCTTTAACTTCCGCGACATGGGCGGGCTGCGCACGACAGACGGCCGCATGGTCAAGAAGGGACTGCTGTTCCGCGCCGCCGAGCTGACCGGCCTGACGGACGCGGACCACGAAGCGCTGCGCGCCATCGGCCTGAAGCATGTATTCGACTATCGCAACCGGACCGAAGCCGAAGAGAAGCCCGACCCGGTCATCGGCGAAGCGATTTACGTCCGCGTGCCGGCCAACGAAGCCGCCGAGAACGCACCGCACGTGACGATGGAGCAGCTGTTCAAGAGCGGCATGCACAAAGCGTTCACGGACAACATGCTGGACAGGCTCTATGCCAGCCTCCCGATTAACAACGCCTCCTACAAGCAGCTCATGTCGCTGCTGCGCACGCCGGAGACGAGCCTGCCGCTCGTCCATCACTGTGCGGGCGGACGGGACCGCACGGGCGTCGGCGCCCTGATCATTTTGCTCACGCTGGGCGTGCCGTACGAGACGATCATGGAGGATTACTTGCTGTCGAACGTGACGCTTGAGAAGTTTCATGAACAGATGTTCGAGATGGCCGCCCAGTACCTCGACGAAGAATCGCTCGAGACGATGCGCCGCACGATGGCGCTGCAGGAACGGTACCTGGACGCTTCGATGAACGCCATTTTGACCGCTCACGGTACGTTCGAGCAATATCTGCTCGCCGAATTCGGCATCGATGCCGAGGATCGGGCGTGCATACAAGCTTACTGCCTGGAAGCTTAGTCCAAGAGCCGAACCGGCATCCACTATTGAAAAGGGGGACTCACGATTTTATGAAACCGCTCATGAAAGGCACCGCCCTGGCACTCGCCATCGCATCCGCAGCCAGCCTGTCCGCCTGCGGCTCCGCCGCAGAAGGCGAAACGGACGCCGCTGCCGCCACCGCGCCTGTCCAGACGGAGCTCGCCAAGCTCGATCCCGCGAATCCCACCAAGGTCACGTTTTACTCGTACAGCCTCGCCTACCCGACGATGAAGCCCGGCATGGAGCAGCTGATCAAGGAATTCAACGACACGGTCGGCAAGGAAAAGGGCGTCGTCGTCGAAGGCGTCGCGGACACGACGATGCAGCAGTACAAGGCGGACATCTCTGCGGGCAAGGAAGTCGACGTCGTGCAGCATCCGTTCGGCACGCTTGACGCCTCTCGTCTCAGCCTCGGCTTCAAGGCTTACGAGGACGTGTTTCCGAAGGCGGAGCTGGACGCCCACCTGCAGGGCATATCGCCCAACGCGCTTGAGCTCGGCAAGATCGACGGCAAGATGTACGGCCTCGCCTTCACGTTCAGCACGCCGATCATCTTCATCAACGGCAAGCTGTTCGAAAAGGCCGGTCTTGATCCGGCGAAGCCGCCGAAGACATGGGCCGAGATCAAGGAAGCTTCCCTCAAGATCAAGGCGGCCACGGGCAAGGACGGCTTCGGCCTCACGCCGACCAACGGCTGGATCACCGAAGGCCTCATCCTGAGCAACGGCGGCAGCGTGCTGTCGAAGGACCGAAAGTCGGCGGAATTCGCAAGCCCCGAGAGTGTCGAAGCGATCGAGACGTGGAAGGATCTGTACCAGAACGGCGCATCCGCGCCAGGCACGGAGACGGAGCTGGTGGAACAGTTCATGGCGGGCAACCTCGGCATGTACGCCTCATCGACCTCGCTCTACAGCGGCATCAAGAAGGCTTCTGAAGCCGGCGGCTGGAAGGTGTACGGCGCAGGCATACCCCAGTTCGGCGACAAGCCGGCCGTCCCGGTCAACTCGGGCAGCGTGCTCGCCGTCCGTTCGGACAGCCCGGAGAAAAGCGCCGCGATCTGGGAGTTCATCCGCTTCGTGACCGGCGACCGCGGCTATACGATCATCACCTCGCAGATCGGCTACCTCCCGCTGCGCACCGCGCTTGCAGACGATCCGAACGGCCTGAAGGACTTCGTCGAGCAGAACCCGCTCTACCGGATCAACCTCGAGCAGCTGTCCCGTATCCAGCCGGTCGCCATCTGGCCGGGCGAATACGCCACCGAGGCGGCCACCGCGTTCACGGACGCCATCGTCAAGTCGGTCATGACCAAGGACGGCGACGTCAAGGCGACGCTGCAGAAGGCGCAGGACGACATCAACCAGATGATCCAGTAACGAACTGAAAGGAGCCGTCATGAGCCAAGCGATCGAAAACGCCTATGCGCCCCCCCTTGCGGGGAAGCCGCCCGTAGCCTTGGACCGGCCCAAAACCCGCTCCAGGGCGCTTAGCATGCTGAAGCCCTGGCTGTACCTGCTGCCTGCGCTGGTCCTGCTCGGCATCTGGATGTACAGGCCGCTGCTGTACACGTTTTATCTGGCTTTCCACAAATGGAGCATGGTGCCCGGCACTCAGCCGCTATACGTCGGATTCGACAACTTCTCGCGCTTGCTGGCGAACAAAAGCTTCGCCGACTCGATCGGCAACACCGTGTTCTACACGGTACTGCTGCTGCCTTTTTCCATCGTCATTCCGCTCGCGCTGGCCGCGGTCACCTATCACATGGAAGGCCGCATGAAAAACGTGTACCGCGCGCTGTTCTTCATCCCGATGATCCTGGCGCCGGTATCCGTGAGCGCGATCTGGCGCTGGCTGTTCCATCCGTCCGGCGGGCTCGTGAACGTCGCGCTGATGAAACTCGGATTCATCGACGCGCCTATCGCCTACTTCTCGGATCCGTCCTGCGCCAAGTGGATCATCCTGCTCATCACGGGATGGAAGATGATCGGCTTCAGCACGATCATGTTCTCCGCCGCGCTGACGGGGATCAACAGCGAGTACTACGAAGCCGCTTCGCAGGACGGCGCGGGCAGCATGCGCCAGTTCTGGAGCATCACCGTCCCGCTCATGTCGCCGATGATTATTTTCATGCTGACGATGAGCATCCTGTTCTCCAGCCAATGGACATTCGCGTACATCGACATCCTGACGACCGGCGGTCCGTACGGCACGTCGACCAACGTCTATTACGAGATGTACAAGTTCGCCTTCTCCAACCTCAACGCGGGCTTCAGCTCGGCGGCGTCGCTCCTGTTCTTCGTCGTCTTCGGCGTCATCTCGCTGCTGCTTAATTCGCTGTCGCGCCGATTTTCCTTTTACGATAACTAAGACGGGAGGAGCCGACCATGAAAAGAAAACCGCCGGCGGTCTCGGTCCTGCAGCACGGCCTGCTGTCGCTCATGTGCGTGATCGCGCTGTTCCCGCTGTACTGGATGCTGAATTCGTCGTTCAAAAACGAATCCGATATCTTCAAGTCCGACTTCCTGCCGCCGAGCCCGATCCTGAGCAATTACAGCTACGCGTTCGAGCAAATGCCGATCTTCCGCATGATGTTCAACTCGTTCGGCGTCTCAATTCTGATGACCGCACTGCAACTGTTCACCGGCCTGCTCGCCGCGTACGCGCTCGTCCGCTGGCGCTTCCGCGGGCAGACGCTCATCTTCACGCTGCTGAGCCTGACATGGCTCATCCCTTTCCAATCGATCATGATCCCCAACTACGTGCTCGTCAACAATATGGGCTTGAACGAGTCGCTCATGGGCATCGTGCTGCCGTTCGCCGTGTCCACCTTCGCCATCCTGTCGCTGTACCAGAGCTTCCAGGCGTTTCCCAAGGTGCTCATCGAGGCGGCTTGCATCGACGGACAAAGCGACTTCGGCATCCTGACGCGGCTCATCCTGCCGAACATCAAGTCCTCGGTCGCCTCCCTCGGCATCATCCTGTTCATCAACGGGTGGAACGAGTACCTGTGGCCGATGCTCATCACCAAGAAGATGGAGAACGCGCCGCTGCAGATCGGACTCAAGCTATTTGTCAACTCCGACTCCAACATGTGGGGCTCGCTGATGGCGGCCACGACCGTCTCCTGCCTGCCGATCCTCCTCATCTACCTGCTGCTGCGCCGCCAGATCGTGGACTCTTTCGTGCGGTTCGGGATCAAGTGATGGGCGTGCGCGAAAAGAAAAATCGCCCTCTTCGGCTGCGTGCCGGGAGGGCGATTGGTTATTCAGACGATTAATTCGATGCGAGTTTGCTTACGTCAATGTAGTTGAAATCTGGAATAGGCGTGCGGGCGGCATCCGACAGGATGGATGTATATGGGGAGTTCTTATAAAGGTTCGTATATTTGATCCGAACCGCAGAACCCTTTTCGACCGCTTGCTTGATGAAAGCAGCATATGCGTCGTTCAGATTAATCATAAAGGAGTCGGACGCAGCTGCTGTACTATAATCTCGCTCCACGATGAAGCCCCGAAGCGCATATTCTTTGCCGTCGACATCAATGACCAGACCAGCTGCCGTGAAGCTCGAGTTATACGTCACGAATCCGTCGGCAAACTTTAGTTTGATCATACCGTCCCGATACGTAGCGGTGGGCGTGCCGGGAGCGGCGATCTCCTTGATATTGTCGAACGCGATCGCATCCGGGTATGGCTCGTACGCTACGCCGGTCAGTCCCGAGGCGTCCATCACAGCCGTCACCTTACCTGCAGGCAGTGGCTCGTCGAATCGGAGCGTATAGCCGGCCTCATTTTCGTTATAGCTCCAACTCGAATCTTTGGGCTTGTACGTGCGGCCGCTGACCGTAACCGAGAAGCGGTTCGTCATATCCGTATCGGCATTAACGTTCGCGCCCGGGTTCCAGCCTGGCTTTGTGGACAGTAGGACGGCTTTGCGGTCGGAGCTGATCATGGCTTCATCCGCTCCATACTCCGCGTACATGATTTGACGATGGTCGAACGGTCGCGCTTTGTTTTTGGCGTCGCTCGCGTCTTGAATGGTGCTGCCCGAGTAAGACAGCGACAATTCATTTTTGCGCGCTGCTGGAATGCCGCTCACGTCCAGCTTGATGTACGAGGCCGGATGGCGGTTCATACCTTCATAGTTAACCAAGGATACACGGTCGATGGAACCGTAATTAAGCGCGAAGTCGCTTGGCGCCGGCACGCTGCCGGCATCCAGCTTTTCGTCGAAGTAAAGGTATACTGCGCTTAATTCCTTGTTCACGAAGAACTCGAAGCTGGAAGGCGGATACGTATCGAGCGCGCTGGTGACTTCCGGTTCGAAGCGAATCGTCGTGACTTTATCCGAGAGATAGTCCTTGCCGCGATCCTTGACGACGAATTCAATGCGCGCCTCGTTGTCGTTCAGCGTGCTGTGCGTATTGAACTCCTGCTCGATGCCGACCTGCGATTCCGTCACGGAAAAGTACGGCCACTGGTTAACCCAGATGACGTCTTTCTCCCCTGCATGGCCCTCCAGAACGGAATCGACGTCGGACTTCCAAAATCCATTGATCACATTTACGACCATATAGACCTCAGCCGGCTTGTTAAGCATAAACTTGACCCATATCTCTCCGTCCTTCACATACGCTCGCGGATAGTCGGCGGTAAAGTACGGATCGATAAAGTCGGACACTTCTACCGGGCGGGCAGATGGTTCGATCGGTCCGAAAGGTGCGCTGACCGCCGAACCGGCGACCGTTCTCCCATCGGCCGTCGCTTCTACGCGAAGGTAGCGGCCGCTGTCGGCCTCCGTCACTGTATATTTCTCGTTGGTCGCGCCGGAGATCGCCGAATAGGGTCCTTCCGCTTGGCTGGAACCGTACCACTGGTAACCGACAGGACCGACTGCCCCCTCGCCTTCATAGACGACGGTACCCGCGGTCAACTCGGAGCCGACGGCTGCTTTGCCTGCAATTTGGCCGATTGTCTTGATATAAGAAGTGCCCAGCGGCGCTAAGTCGATAACAAGTGTCGATACGATGTTTTCGCTGTCCTTGCTGTTCTTGACCGTGACCGTATAGCGTTGAATCGACGCCGTGTCTCCTGCATCGAGCTTCAGGACGACGCTGCCTGCCTTGGCACCCTCGGCCAGATCGGCGCCGAACGCCGGCTCGTACGAGTAGGTGGCGCTCGATACGGTGACCTTGACGTTCGAGACGTCGGCCAGCGGCGCGCCCTTGTCGTCCTTAAGCGTAGCGATCAGATAGAAATAATGGCCGGCTGGGGTCGCCGTCTGCCGCAGCTCGTCCTGCGCGGAGACGATCGCCTCGTAGTAGGCGCTGCGCAGCACGGACTTCTCGAACTTGCCGATCGAGAGCGCGCCGCTGTTTGCCAGCACGTCGGCATCAACCTTCGCGGAGGCTTCTGCGTCGGCAGCACCGAACTTCGAAAGCGACAGCGTCACAGCTCCGATCGGCTTGCCCGAATCGGGTGTGTTGCCTCCCGGTGTGTTTCCTCCAGGCGTGTTGCCTACAGGCGTGTTGCCTACAGGCGTGTTGCCTCCAGGCGCGCCACCGCCCGACGTGCTACCTCCTGGTTGTACTGCTTGATCGTTGACGGTCGTCTTAATGCCTTCAGCCGCCGTTACCTTGGTGATCTCCACCTTGCCCGTCAGCTTGGTCTCGACCTGTGCGACCAGCTCCTTAATGGTTCCGTTCGCCGTGATCTTCGCATCGGTAGACTGATTCACGACCTTGTTGAACGTTCCGTCGAGTACGATCTCTTGGCCTGCCGCAATATCGGCCGTGATCTCGACCATCTCGAAGCCGCCACCCGTCAGTTCCTTCGTCACAAGCAGACCGCCGCTCTCGAGCCGCGTGACCGCGACGGAGGTCGAACCGGTCGCCAGAATTCGAATTTTACCGTTATTCTTGTTGACGACGAGCGCGCCTTTGACGTCGACGCTATTGAAGATGATCGAATGCTCGCCGCCGCCGCGCACGTAGACGGAACCCGCCACGCTCACATTGTTCAGCGTAACCTCGCCTTCCCCGACGCCCTGCGTGATGTACAGGTCGCCCGAGATCGCCATATCCTTCAATACGGCGCCGGGCGTATTGACGACCAGATTTCCCTGGATATTCTTCGAGTAGTCTCCCGCCTTGGAGACGAGATCCTGCATGAAGTTGCCGAAAAGCGTGACGGCCTGCGCCCTCGTCAGGCTTGCAGTCGGCTTGAACGAGCCGTCCGGCATGCCGCCGATGATCTTCTTGGCCGCAAGCGCATGGACATAGCCCTTGGCCCATCCGGCAATCGTTCCTTCGTCCGTGAAGGCGGCGCCCGCTGCGGACTCCGAGATCTTGAACGCCTTGGCGACCATGACGGCCGCTTCCTGACGGCTGATGGCGGAGCCCGGCAGCGCTTTGCCGTTCGAGCCGTTCAGAACGCCCGCCTTGCTCAGCTTCAGAATTGCACCATAATACCAATTAGAAGAAGAGAGATCGGAGAACGTGTTGTCACCCGTTTCCGTATACTTCACGATGTTGTCGATCATCGTCGCGAACTCGGCTCTGGTCACGGCGTCATTGGGCCTGAATGTCCCGCCGCTTCCTTTGACGACGCCTGATTCGCTCCATTTCTCTACAGCCTCTTGGGCCCAATGGCCCTGCGTATCCTTGAATACAGCCGCCGAAGCTAACCCCGACCAAGCGGTCAGCAGCATTGCGACGGCCAGAAAGAAACTGGTAAAGCGTTTAACTGACAGCTTCATCCGACAGACTCCTCGCTTGAAATTGGTCTCTCTAAATCCCCGTTAAGCAATAAAACAACTCTATTAAAATACTAATTATTCAAGTATGATTCAATATACCTAATCGGATTTAGGTAAATTTTAGGTGGAGTGCAGTGATTCGACAGCCAGAAACATGCCCGAAGCAATACTCGACATCCGCCTCTAGACCCTATTAGACACATTCAAGCAAGTAAATAATTTCTCATATCATTAACTTAATACCATTATTCGGTATAAAAAAGTAGGGCACCTTGAATGCGCCTGCTTCAAGGTACCCTGCTCGACAATTGCTTCGGTAGAGAAAAGAATGCGCCGTACATCGTGCAAATAAAAAATAAACGCTTTATGGAAGATGGGCAGGAAGACTAACAAAATCGCATTTTCAACTGCTGTAATATGGTCAGCATGCCAATAGCCGAGCCGCCGAGAGGGCGACTCGTCGTTGCGATCAGGTGACGCGAAAATAGTTGCCAATTTGCAATTATTTTCTTCCAAGAGCCTGATTGATAGGGTGTTAAGTGCTAAAGTGCAACTAAAATGCAGCTTTTTGGCCAAAATGCGCGGACTGGAGAGAAATAGATGCATTTGGGCAACTATCCGCCTCGTAGCGCCGTTACTGGACAAATTAGATGCATATTAGCAACTATCGAGTCAGGGGTGAATGCTGAGGCAGCAAGCGGCCGAGGGAGGCAGCGGCTGAGGATTAGGCGTTCGGCACAACGACCGCAACTAGCTGCGCATAACTGCGCAGCTTGGCGCATGGCGCCTGCGACCGCAATTCGGCTTATGTCGCTGCAGAAAAGCTTGGCGCACATCGCTTGCGACCGCCTCGGCGCCGCACGCCAGTGTAGCCTGGCGCGCGGCCCGACTATAAGCAGCTCGCGCCATACACAGGCCGCGACCCGGCACGCACAGCGCGTGTCGCCTCCCCCCGTCATTGCCCCGCCTTGAACACCTTGCCATGCGCGGCCGCGAATTGCTCCGGCGAGACGGCCTTGCCGAACAGCGCCTGGATCTGGTTCAGGTGCGTCTCGGCGGCGCCCGGCTTCATCTGGACGTCGGCGAACAGCGTGATGCTCGTCGCCTTGTTCATCTCGTTGAGCAGGTCGACGTACAGCTTCGGCAGCTTGACGGACGCCGTGTCGACCTTGGTCGCCGGGATGACGCCGGCGTCGGCGACAGACTGCTCGCCCCAGCGCTTGACGAAGTACTGAACGAACGACTTCGCTTGCTCCTTGACCTCGGAATTCTGGGCGACGAACAAGCCGACGCCAGGACCGCCGACCCAGCCGTCGATGTTGCCCTTGCCGCCTTCGACCGTCGGGAACTTGAAGAAGCCGACGTTGTCGCGGAAGTCCTGCGGGATGTCCTGGTTCGTCGTGAAGTTCGGCAGCTCCCACGTGCCTACCATATACATCGCGGCTTTGCCGTCCAGAAACGCCGCCTTCGCCTCGTCGTTGGACAAGCCGTTGAATCCCGGGTTGAACGCGCCCGCGTCCACCAGGTCCTGCACGTTCTTCGCCGCTTGGACGAGGCCCGGATCGGCGAAGGAGATCTTGCCGGCGATCGCGTCCGCCAGCTTCTGCGAGCCCGCGATGCGGTCGGCCATGTACATATACCACAGGGAGCCGGTCCAGCGATCCTTGTTGCCGAGCGCGATTGGCGCGACGCCGCCGGCAGCCAGCGTCTTTACCACGTGCTGGAACTCGGCATAGGTCGCCGGAACCCCAAGATTAAATTTTTTAAACAGCTTCTTGTTGTAGTAGATCGGAGCGATATTGAATTCGAGCGGCAGCGCGTAGGTCTTGCCGTTCACGGAATAGGCTTCGGTCGTCCCCGCCACGAACGAGTCCCGCAGCTCGCCGTTCAGCAGATCGTCGAGGGGCGTGAACAAGTCGCCTTCGACGAAGGGCTGCAAGTACCCCGCCGCCCACGTTAAGCCTACGTCCGGCAGATCGTTGACGGCGGAGAGCACGCGAATCTTGGCTTTATACTGCTCATTGTCGAGCACTTCCTGCTTGACGGTAACATTGGGATGCTCCGCCTCATACTCCGTAATGATCTTGTTGACGATGCGGTGCTGGCCGAGCGCGCCGGCTTCGGGCCACAGATGCATCAACTTGATCGTCACCTGATCGCCGGTCTCCGGCTCCGTAGCCAGTCGATCGTTCGTGACGTTTGCGCATCCCGTTAGAAGAAGAGCCAGGCCGACCGCGAGCGCCGATGCCGACCGAATTTTTGTGAGCACGTTCGTATCCTCCACCGGGCATCTTGCTCGTCCGCCAAGATGACTCCGGACAATATGAGGCGCTTACTCTTTTACGCCGCCAAGCGCCACGCCTGCGATAATATACCGCGACAACAGGAAGTATATCACGAACAGCGGCAGCGCAGTCAGCGCCAGCCCCATATAGATCGAACCGAACTCCGTCTTGTAAATATCCCCTTTAAGCAGGCTAACCATGATCGGCAGCGTGTATTTGTCCTTCTGCGTCAGCAGGATGAGCGGCATGAACAGGTTGTTCCAGCTGGCTACGAAGGCGAAGATCGCCTGCGTCGCGATGGCCGGCACCATGATCGGCAGGACGATACGGTTAAAGGTGTAAAATTCGCCGGCTCCGTCGATGCGCGACGCCTCCACCATCTCGATCGACAGCGTGGCGAGCAGGTACTGGCGCATGAAGAATACGATCGCCGGCGCCGCAATCGCGGGCAGGATCAGCGGCAGCAGGCTGTTCGTCCAGTGCAGCTGGTACATGAACTTGTAGAAGCCGATCGCGCTCGCTTGCGCCGGAATCATCATGACCAGCAGGATGAACGTGAAGAAGGCCTGGCGCATTTTCCAGTTGTAGACGACGAGCGCGTAAGCGGTCAGGGACGAAAAGTAAACCGCGCAGATCGTCGAAAATCCCGAGATGATAAGCGAGTTGAAAAATCCCTTGAGCGGGTCGAAGCTCTTGCTCAGCAGCACGTCCAGGTTCGTCTTCATGTGGGACGACGGGAGCAGCGACAGGCCGCTCTGAATCTCCGCCGTCGAGCGCGTGGCGTTCACGAACATGATCCAAAATGGCAGAATGCTGAGCAGCGCCAAGGCGATGCAGACGATGTAGACGATCGTCCGGTTGACGTTCAGGGAGGCTCTGGATTCCGTCCGAAGATTTGCCATGAATCACAGCCCCCTTGCCGCCGCTTGCGCAGCTTTTTTCATTCTTTTGTCGGCTTTCTTGCGTTTCGATGCGTCGCGATCGCGCATGAAGTAGAACAGCAATCCGGACAGTATCGCCGCGATCGCGAACATGATCATGCTCGCCGCAGCCGCCTTGTTGAACAGGTACCCGCCCTTGAACGCCTGCCCGTAGATGAACACGGACGTGGTCAGCGTCGCATCGTCCGGACCGCCGTACAGGAACAGCTGCGGGATGTCGAACAGCTGCAGGCCCCCGATCATCGACGTGATCAGCGTGTAGAGCATGATGGTCTTCAGGCTGGGCAGCGTGATGCGCATGAAGGTCTGGAAGCCATTCGCGCCGTCGATGGAGGCCGCCTCGAACAACGCGGGATTGATGCCCATGACCCCCGCGATCAGGATGATCATCGTGTTGCCGTACCACATCCAAAATTGGATAAAGGCGACGATGCCCCGCGCGGTCGTTTTGTCCTGCAGGAAGTTGACGGGCGCATCGATCCAGCCCAGGCTCTCGAACAGGCTGTTCACGGGGCCCATCGGGTAGGAAAACAAAGAGTTAAAAAGCACGGCGATCGTGCTCGCCGTGATAATATTCGGCATGTAGAGCAGCACTTTGAACGCGCCTTGCCCCCGCACTTTGAGACGCTGGTTGGTGAACCAGGCGGTGAGGAGCAGCGCAAGCCCGATCTGCGGGATAAAATTGAGGATCCAGATCAGCGCGGTATTCGTCAGCGAGATGCGAAACGACGTGTTGTGCAGGATGAGATCCGAGAAATTGCCGAACGGGTTGTCCAAAAAGTGGACCGGCTTCGGGATGACGCCTTTCATATCGGTGAATCCGATGACTGCCGTATACAATACCGGGTAGAACGAAAAAACCAAAAACGCGAGCAGAAACGGCAAACTGAAAATGTAGCCGAACTTCGAGTAGTTGACGCTCTTGCGGCGCATGGCTACCACCCCATCCATTAAGATAAAGGGGCGGGATCAAGAGCCCGCCCCTTCGGGCATAATGCCGTATTATTCGCTGTCGATGCCGAGCTGGTCCTTGACCTTCTGCTTGAAGTCGGCGATCGTCTTGTCGCGGCTCTTCGTGCCGTTCGCGTATTCGCGCACCTGGTCGCGCCAGATGAGGTTGATCGACTCGTCGTACTGCGTCAGGTTTTTGCCGGTCGCGTTGGCGTTAGCCGGTACGAACACGTCGAACATGTTCTGTCCGCCCAGCAGCGCGACTTCGCCGTTCGACTTCGACATGACGACGCTCGACGCGACGCTGTCCTTCGTGCCCTGCTCGCCCGCCTTCATCGTGCCGTTAGCCCAGTAGTATTGGAGACCGGTCTCGGAAGTATCCAGCGTCACCCACTTGACGAAGTCGGCGACGGCGGCTTTCTTCGCTTCGTCCTTCACGACGTCCTTGTTCGCGAGCAGCCACGTGCCGCCCCAGAAAAAGCCGGTCGGCGATTCGGTCACGGCCCAGTCGCCGTTCGTATCCTTGACCTGGCCGTTCATGACGTAGTTGATGAGCCATGCGGGACCGAAGAAGCCGAAGATCGGCTGCTTGCCGGTGCCGGACATGTCCGCGTACCAGGCTTCCGTCCAGTCCTTCGTATCGTTCGAATAACCGTTGTCCTTCAGCTTCTTGGAGAGATCGAGGAATTGCTCGCGCTTCGGATCGATATGCAGCTTGCCGTCAACGATCCAGCCCTTGTCGGAGCTGTTCTCGATCGGGTGCCAGATGTCGCCGTCGCCGGAGACGATGCCGTAGCCTTTAGCCTTCAGCTTGGCGGCCGCGTCGAAGAACTTGTCCCAGCCCGGGCCGACCGCAGTCTTGATCGTCGCCGGATCGTCCGATCCGAATACGTCCTTGGCGATCGAGCGGCGGTAGATGAAGGCGCCGCCGGTTGCTTGGTAGGCGAGACCTTTCAGCTTGCCGTCCTTGCTGCCGATGTCGACCGAATATTGAGCGATGCCGGCGTCCTTGACCATCTGGTCGTCCAGACCCAGGTCGGCATAGTTGGCGGCATAGTCGGAGGCGTCGCCTTGCGTATACTTGAGGACGAAGGCGGATTCGGCCGCGTAGAGGTCCGGAGCGTCCTTGCCGCCGCCCGCCAGCGCCTGGTCGAGCGCGGGTTGATACGCGCCGTCGGTCGTCGCGATGACGGTCGTCTTGAACTCGACGTTGGCGTCGGGGTGCGTTTCGAGGTATTTTTTCGTCATGTTCGGAATTTCGTCCGTGAAGCTCCACAGGTTAATCGTGACTTTTTCCTTGGATTTGCCGCTGTCCGGAGATGCGGCGCCGCTCGAGGCGCTAGCGCTCGGGCTGGATTTGGAACCGGCATTGCTGGCGCCGGCATCGTTGGACGCATTCGATCCGCACGCTGCGAGCACGGAGGACAAGAGAACGATGGCAGTGCTTGCGGTTAAAGCGCGTTTCATTTTTTTAGCCTCCCTTTTTTGCGACACCATCACTTTGTAATCGCATACACAGTATAAAACTAGAAATGTAAGCGCAACAGTGAACGGCCGTTGGGAGAAATTCCACTTTTATTGGATCGACGGATCGCTGTCCGTCGTTTGCTGCCTGTATTGTCTGGGACTGATCCCCTCGTTGTCTTTGAACACCTTGATGAAGTATTTTACTGTCTGATAGCCGACTTTTTCGGCGATCTCCCAGATCGGCAGCCGGGTCGCGACGAGCAGCTCCTTCGCCTTTTGCAGGCGGATCCGCGTCAGATAATCGCTGAACGTCACGCCCGTCTGCTCCTTGAACAGCACGCTGAAGTAGCTCGCGTTCAGGTGAAGCTGATCCGCCACTTGCTTCATGCTGATCGCTTCATGCAGATGACGGTAAATCAAACCGATCGCGTCTTTGACGGCGGCGCCGTAGCGCGCCTCGTCGCGGCCGACCTCAAGCAGCTTCGGGTCGACGAGCTTCTCCATCGCGTCCAGGCGGTCACGGCCGCTGTCGCGCTCGAACGCGCGCTGCACGGTATCGATGAGGATCGCTTTGTCGATCGGCTTCAAAATGTAATCGAACGCGCCGAGCTGCAGCGACCGCTTCGCATAATCGAATTCGGCATGGCCGGAGATGACGATGATGACGGGCAGCGGTCCGCGCGCCGCCAGCGTCTCCAGCATCTGCAGGCCGTCCACCTCGGGCATCCGCACGTCCGTGATGAGGATATGGACCGGATTGGTCTTCAGCCACTCGAGCGCTTCGACGCCGCTGGCGGCGCACTCGATGCGATATTTGCCCGCCGCCCAAGCGACGAGCGTCTTTTGAATCCCGAGGCGCGTGCGCGGCTCGTCGTCGACGATCAATAGCGTTTTCAAGACGGTTCGACTCCTCCCGGGGGAATGGTGATATCGAAACGGACGATCGTGCCGACGCCGGTCCTGCTCTCAATGCGCAAGCCGCTTCGGCCCTCCGCCGCATCCGGATAATAAAGCTTGAGGCGCCGCTGCACGTTGGACATGGCTACCCCCGTTCCTTTCTTGGAAGGCTGCTGCGGAAGGGTGCCTTCGATCTTCTGCAGCAGCTTCGCCAGCGTCTCATCGTCCATGCCGATTCCGTCGTCGATGACGGCGATCGTAGCCAAGCCCGGTTCGTCCGAGTAGACCCGGATCGTGACCGAGCCGGGGCCGATGCGGCTCTCTACGCCGTGCAGAATCGCATTCTCCACGAGCGGCTGCACGATCAGCTTGGGAATCGGCACATGCAGCAGTCCCTCGTCGGCGTCGATGCTCCAGTTCAGCCGATCGATGAGCCGCATTTTCATGATTTGCAGATAGCGCTGCGCATGCTCGAGCTCGTCGCGTACGGTGACCCATTCGTCGCCGCCGCTGGCGCCGGCGCTGCCGATGACGTACCGGAACAAGCCGGACATGGCGACGACGATGCCCGCGAGCTCCTCCTCCCCCTTGTCCTCAAGCGACCAATAGAACGCTTCCAGCGTGTTGAACAGGAAATGCGGATTGATCTGCGCCTGCAGCGCCTTGAGTTCGGTGCGGCTCTGGGTGATTTCCTTTTCGTACACGACCTGGATCAGCTCGTTCATGTGCGTCACCATCTGGTTGTACGTATGGTTCAGCTCCCGGATCTCCAGGGAAGCGATCGGCGGAGAAGGCGACAGGTTCTGCTTAAGGCCGCCCAGACGGGCGCCCCGCATCGTCCGCATCAGCTTGAGGATCGGCCGGGTGATCAACGTGGACAACAGCAGGGTCAGCAGCAGAAAGGCGACTGCGCCGATGCCGATGGACAGCAGAATCGCAGTTCGGAGCACCGAGATCCCTTCGGTGGTCGCGCGCACAGGCGTCAGCAGCACGAGCGTCCAGCCGGTCGCCTTGGACCGCTGCCGGACGGACAGCAGCTCCTCGCCTCCGACCGAGACTGTCGGCCCCTCCTGCGACAGCACCTCCTTCGCGTCCTGCGCCGCGAGGTCGGAGAGGATCGGGGCGCCGCTCGCGTCCGCGAGGAGCATATACTCGTCGCCGCCATCTCCGGCCTCGCCGGCGAGCGGTTCGTTCATCGCGAAGTAATCGCGGCTTAGATGGACCGCGAGATAGCCGCCCCCCGCGTATCCGCGATCGATCAGGCTGACCCGGCGCATGGCGAGCACGGTATCCGGCTGCGCCGGGTCAAGACCGAACCAGACGAGCCGTCCTTTGACGCGTTCGGTCTGCCAGATCATCTCCTGCGTGACGCGCGCATTGAGGCTGGTATCGTCGAGCGGAAACAAGCGGCGATAGTCGTTCGTATAGAGCTCGAGCGAGCGGATGCCCGTCGAGTAGGCCGTGTAGGTGCTCGCGATCTGAAGCAGCGACTGGCGCTCGTTGAATTGGGCGCGCGTGCCGCCCGCTTCCTTCAGCAGGAGCTTCTGCACGTAATCGTTGGTCGCCACCTGCGTCGTCAGCGAGTCGATCTGGTCGAGCAGCGCGTCGAGCCGCCCGTTCGCCTGGACGGCCGTCTGCTGGATATGCTTCTCCGCGCTGTTGCGGAGCAGGCCGGATACTTGACCGTAGATATAGATGCCCGCAAAGGTAAGCACGATGATCATCGTCAACGTAAAGACGGCGAAAATCTGGTTCCTTAACGTGTTCATCTCGCTCAGCTTGACCATTCGAATCGCCCGCCCGTTTTTCGCATGTATCCAATCCCGTCTACTGTATCACAAAGAACGATTTATCAGCCAACCGTTCGCCGGAAGCGGCAAAGACCTAAAAATTGTAGGTATAAAACCTAAACGTTGTGAGGTATCGACAAGATTTTTAATTTGATAAGATAGGGGGAAGAATTAAGGCAGCGCTTACAAAGGAGGGGCCGGAATGACGACCGAATCGCGGGGCAACGACCCGTTGGTGACCCACATTTACACCGCGGATCCTTCCGCGCACGTATTCGAAGGCAAGCTGTACATCTACCCTTCTCACGATCTCGATCACGAGATGACGTCCAACGACAACGGCGACCAATACGACATGGAGGACTATCACGTCCTCTCGATGGACGAGGACCTTGAGCAGGCCTTCGATCATGGAGAAGCGCTGCATCTGAGGGACATCCCGTGGGCGAGAAAGCAGCTGTGGGCGCCGGACGCTGCATACCGGAACGGCACCTATTACCTGTTTTTCCCGGCGAGAGACCGCCATAACATATTCCGCCTGGGCGTCGCGACCGGCATCAAGCCGCACGGTCCGTTCCGCGCGGAGCCCGACTATATTCAAGGCAGCTTCAGCATCGATCCCGCCGTGTTCGTCGACGACGACGGCAAGACGTACGTCTACTTCGGCGGCCTGTGGGGCGGGCAGCTCGAAAAGTGGCAAACCGGCGAGTTTAAGCCGGATGCGGAAGGCCCTGCGAGCACGGCGCCCGCGCTCGGGCCGCGAATCGCCGAGCTGAGCGACGACATGCTGGCCTTCGCGGAATCTCCCCGCGAGATTCGCATCGTAGACGCGGAAGGGCAGCCCATCCTGGCCGGGGACGAGGAGCGCCGGTATTTTGAAGGGCCTTGGCTTCACAAATACGGCGGCCGCTACTACCTGTCCTACTCGACGGGAACGACGCACAAGATCGTCTACGCGGTAGGCGACAACCCTTACGGCCCGTTCGTCTTTCAAGGCACGATCCTGACGCCGGTCGTCGGCTGGACGACGCATCACTCGATCGTCCAGTACAAGGACAAGTGGTATTTGTTCTATCACGACAGCTCGCTGTCCGGCGGTGCGGACAACAAACGATGCGTGAAGATGACCGAGCTCCGCTATCGCGACGACGGCACGATCGAGACGATCGATCCGTATGCGGGGGAGCGGGAGTAAGCTGCGCGGCGGGAGTGGAGTGAGCGGCGCGGGATGCAGCACGAATCGGCGCATAGGCATTAAACAACGAAAAGAACCGCACTGGCTGCGGTTCTTTGTCGTTTTTATCCAGCATAATCGCAGGGGAGCCAAGTGTGTGCTCACGCATCACGTGAAAAAGTAACATACGAATCGCAGGTCGAGCGTAATTATGATTAGCTTCGCCTTGCAGAGTTGTCTCGTCGTGGATGCACAAATTTGCCAAGGGGGTTGATGCGGGATGAAAACGCTAAACGTTGTCGCGCTCGCACTGCTGATCATCGGAGGCCTTGATTGGCTGATCGTCGGCGTATTCAAGTATGATGTGGTCGCCGAACTGTTCGGCGGGCAAGAGGATGTCGTTTCCCGAATCATTTATATTATCGTAGGCGTCGCCGCTCTCTACTCGATCCGTTTCTTCGGTCAGGTCAGCAGCAATCGATAAAGAGGCGTAACGCAAAGAGCCTGGCGGCTGCCGATGAGGGGCAGTCGCCAGGCTTGCCGCGGTTCGGGTGGCGCGGGTGCTCGTCGGCCGTGTTCGCACTATAGCGCCTCTCCGAGCTTGTCCAGCAGCGCGTTCGTGCCGTGCTCCCGCTGCGCCGGGGTATCGAGGCCGTCGAGGAAGACGCCTTGCTCGGTGAAGATCAGCTTCGTACCTCCCGCTTCGGCGGCCTGGATATCCACCGTCGTCACCGACACCGAGATTCTTTTTCCGTCCATGTCCATGACGTAAGAATACACGATGCGGCGATTGGGCACGATCTCTTGATAGCAGGCATCGAACGTATACACCGGGCCGCCCGGTGGCCCGCCACGGTTGAACTCTCTCCCGCCCACTCGGAAGTCGAACGTCTCCGCTCTGGGGAACCAACGCGCTTTGGCGTCTGCGTCCGACCAAGCGGCGTATACGCGTTCAGGTGTTGCCGAGTATACTCTTTCCACAGTAAACGTGCCATGATTAACAGATCTTTCTTCCATTCTTTACGCCTCCTCGTTTAGGGCTCGTCCGGCATATCGGCCAAAAAGCGGCCCAACTGGTCGAGCGTGTTTTCCACGGTTGCCTGGCGCTCCCAGAAGTACTTCTCGTGGCTTTTTTTCATCATGCGCAGAAGTCTCGTCAGATCGTCGACCGTCAGCGTTTCCTTCATGCGCATGAGCGCCGAAGCCTGCTCCAGCTCGCCCAGCAGCTTCTGCTGAATGCGGATGTTGTCCTTCAGACGGGCAATCTGCGCGGAAATAATCTCCGACGGATCGCTTGTGCCGCGGGTTAGGACCGACTTGATCTCCTCCAGCGTCAGTCCCAGCTCCTTCAGGGCTAGCACTTGGTGGAGACGCTCAATATCGCCTTCGTCGTACAGCCTGTGCCCGGACTCCGTCTGTCCAGTCGGCGAGAACAAGCCGATCTGGTCGTAGTACCGCAGGGTCCGGATCGTCAGTCCCGTCAGCTTGGCAATCTCGCCGACCTTCCATTGCCGCTTCATCCTCGACTCCCTTCCCCCAACAGACCATCCATCCGCTGCCGGTATCTCTATCATAAAACGTGACGTAACGTCATGTTCAATAGCGATTTTTCCGTTTCCCGATATATTCTACATGTTGCTTCTGTGTCCTTTGACGTTGAAGAAAATGCAGGCTGCTTTTGGGCTGTCTTTTAGACGAGTTGCAGCGGGGAATGCCGCATCACGGGAAAACGGCGATTGGGAAGGGAGTGACGAAGGCGGGCGGGATGGAGAGAGTAGCTTGGAGTCGCATAGGTGGGGAGCTAGAGTGGTGGCGGCTGGAGTTGCATGGGGTTTGGAAGAGCGAGAGACGGTGGCGGCTGAAGTTGCATGGGGTTTGGAGGAGCGAGAGACGGTGGTCGGAGTTGCACGGGTTAGGGGAGCGAGTGGGACGGTAGACGACTTGCTCGGGCTAGGAGGAGCGACAGGGGTGGCGGCTCGAAAAATAGTTGCTAAAATGCAATTAATTTTAGGGAGAAGGCTGCTATTGGCGAGATAGTTGCCAAAGTGCAATTAATTTATCACTTGGGATGCCTTTTGGATGATTTTTCTTGAATTAGTTGCACAATAGCCACTATTACCGCACAATCCCCACTTTTGAGCCGAAATAATTGCAGTTTAGCAACTGTTGGGTACTGTCAGCATGTTAGGCGTCGGAGAACCGAGAAAAATAGTGTGTGAGGTGCTGGCAGAGGCTGTTGGTGGAGGCTGTTGGCGGAGGCTGTTGGCGGAGGCTGTTGGCGGAAACTGTTAGCGGGGTCTATTAGCGGAGGCTGGCCGCGAACAGCGGGCGGCGGGGTCTGCGGTGAGCGCCGTTAGCAGGAGCCGGGCATGTACGCGGAAAGCGTCGGGCGAGCTGCCTGACCGGCAGGCAGCCTCCCGACGCGATCAGCCAAGCGTCGCCGCGAAGCCCGAGCGCCAATCCGCGAAACGCGGCTGCCAGCCGAGTTGCTTGGCTTTGGCGTTGGACGCGCCGCGTTCGCCTCGTGCGGCACCCGGCTGCCGAGCCGGAGCGGGCGCACCTAGCAGCGCAGCATAATGCGGAAGCCATTCGCTGCCGGGCGCCGGATGGTCGTCGGCGATGTTTACTGCACCGGACGGCCAGTCCAAAGCGAGCAATGTGGCATATGCCGCGTCGTCCACATGGATGAACGAAGAGACGCCGTCCGTCGCTGGCAGCGCGCCTTGCCGGACTTGTTCGGCCATAAAGCCGTCCGCAGCGTACCAAGTGCCCGGACCGTAGAACAGCCCGTAGCGGAGAATGACTGCTTCCGGCATCTCCGCCGCGGCGGTCTCGAGCGCGTGCACGCCCCGGATCGTGCCGCTGCGAGGCGCGGGAGCGTCAAGGTCCAGCGCCTCTTCCTCGCGCGCCGGACCTTCACCGGGAGCGTATGCCCACGAGATGCTCTGAGCGACCATCCGGCGAACGCCGGCGGCTAACGACGCATCCACGAGGTGACGCGTGCCTTCGATTCGGATGCGCGAATTGTTCGCGAAGTCCCGCTCGCTCAGCGACGTCAGCTGATGTATGACCGTCTCCGGCGCCGCTTCGCGAATCGCAGCGAACACCGCCTCGCGGTCGAAGATATCGAGCAGGACGGCCCTCGCGCCCTGTCGCTCCAGCTCCGCCGCCTTTGACGCATGGCGGGTGAAGCCTGTCACTTCATGCCCGGCCCGAACCAACATCGGGATGAGCGGCCTTCCGATGGCGCCGGTCGCGCCTGCAACTGCGATTCTCATCCGACTTCAACCTCCTTGCGAACACGGGGTTCGCTCGTTGTTTTTGTTTCCATGCCGGCATCTGTCCTCGATTCCGCACTCAATGCAATTCTCATCCGACTTCAACCTCCTTGCGAACATTGTGTTCTTTCGCTGTTCTTGTCTCTAGTCCTGCATCTGCGCCGGATTCAGCATTCGATGCGAGCCTCACATCTGCTTCAGACTTCGCACCCGCCTCGGACTTGGCGCTGCGCTCGAATTCGGTGTTATCCGGAACCTTCCGGCCGCGGTAGTTCGCTCCGATCACGCCCGCCAGCATGCAGATCGAGCCGATCGTCTGAGCCTGGCTCCAGTGATCGCCCATCAGCAGCACCCCCGAAGAGATCGAGATCAGGTTGCCTAGATTGACGAAAAGACTCACCTTGAACGCTTCGAGGCGGGCCAGCGCGGCATTGGACATCCACGACGAGACGAGCGACGACATGATCGCGATATAGAGCAGCGGCAGTCAGAGTCCCGGCTCGGCCAACGGCGCGAACAGGTCGGGCATCGTGCCTTGAACCGCGTGTCGCACCAAAGCGAGCCCGACGAAGAATACGCACCCGGTGCGCATCATCGCATAGCTGAGCTCCACCGCCGAGAAAGAGGTCCTAAGTCCGCGAGCAAGCACGCCGTACAGCGCCAGCGCGGCCGCCGACAGCAGCATCATGGCGCCTCCGAAAGCGGTCGTCCCCCGCAGCGCATCCGCCGAGACGCCGGTCATGTAAGCCAAGCCGCCCGCCGAGACGAGGACGGACAGCAGCTGCAGACGGCTCGCCCGCTCCTTGAGCAGCAGCGCTCCGAGCAGGAGCGCGAAGATCGGCGCAGTCGCCGAGAAGATTCCGGCTGCCGACGTCGTCGAAGCGTCCAGCCCGACCGATTGGAAGCCGAAGAAGGCGCTCGGATAGACGAGGCTGATCAAAAGCAGAGGCCATCGCTTCGTCCCCTTCCGAGCCTTCGGCATGCGAATCCAGCCCAAGCGCACCGGAATGGCAAGCGCGGCGAACGACAGCACGAAGCGGTAGGCAAGCATGTCGAACGGATCGGCGTATCGCAGGGCGAGCTTCGTGAACATGAAGGCGAATCCGATAATGATCGCGTATAATAGAGCCATCATGTAGATGGCGGCAGTTCCTTTTGCGGGTGCAGGCGAGTTGTTCATGCGACTTCCTCCCGTTGCTCGAATGCGGAGCCGGCCGGCTTCTGATTCCAGCATAAGGGAAAGAAGCGCGCCCAGCCATCTCGTTATCCCTAATCTGTACCGGTACAGATCATGCGCATAGGAGACCGATATGACGAGATACGAAGAGCTCATGCACGATATCGAGCGAAAAATCGAAGACGGCCGAATTCGCGGCGGGCAGAAGCTACCCTCCATCCGGGAAGCGTCCGTCTCCTACGCGTGCAGCGCCAGCACGGTCATTCGCGCCTATGCGGAGCTGGAAAAGCGCCATCGGCTCTATTCCATTCCGCAAAGCGGCTATTACGCCGTGCTGCAAAGGCCGGAAGAGACGGTCGAATCCAAGGGGTCAGCGCTCAACTTCGCCTCTGTGGCACCCGATCCTGAAGTATTTCCTTACTTGGACTTTCAGCACTGTATAAACAAAGCCATCGACCGATACCGCACGCATCTGTTCACTTACGGCACGCCCCAGGGGCTTCCCTCCCTCCTGCAGGTGCTCAGCAAGCATCTGGCGTCCTATCAGGTGTTCGCGCCAGCGAACCGGATCGCGGTCGTCTCCGGCGTTCAGCAGGCGCTGTCCATCCTGACGACCATGCCGTTCCCCTCCGGCAAGCAGGCCGTGCTGGTGGAGCAGCCGACGTACGCGATTTTTGTTCAAATGCTGGAGCTGTTCGGCATTCCTGTGCGCGGCATCGCCAGAACCGACGCCGGCATCGATCTGGACGAGCTGGAGACGCTGTTCCGCACCGGGGACATCAAATTTTTCTACACGATCCCCCGATTCCAGAACCCTCTCGGCGCCTCCTACCCGAACCGGACCAAGAAATCGATCGCCGAACTGGCGAAGCGTTATGACGTCATCGTCGTGGAGGACGATTTTCTGGCGGACCTGGAGACGGACCCGAAGGCCGATCCGATCTACGCTTACGCCCCTTCTCACGTGGTCTATCTGAAGAGTTATTCGAAGATCGTGTTCCCCGGTCTGCGCGTCGGCGTCGCGGTGCTTCCGCCCGACCTGCAGGAGACGTTCAGCCTCCACAAGCGCTTCTCCGACATCGACAGTTCCATGCTCTCGCAGGCGGCGCTGGAGATCTACATCCAGAGCGGCATGTTCGAGCGACGCAAGCGGAAAATATCCGACACGTACCGCAGCCGCATGCTGCGGCTGGCGCAGGCGCTCGACGCGTTCAACGATACGGCAGATGCGCGGCATTTGCGGTTAGAAGCCGGCATGCATACGCACCTGGAGCTGCCGTCATCGATCCGGCAGCAGACGCTGATCAGCCGGCTAGCCAAACGGAAAATCGAGGTGAGAGGCTCGGAAGGCTGCTTCCTGCCTTCGTTTGCGAATCGCTCCATTCTGCAACTCAGCGTCTCGCAGCTAGATGAGGACCGAATCGAAGAAGGCGTCGCCGCCATCTTCGCGGAGATCCGAGGCATGCGACGGGGCTGACGGTTCTGATGCACCAGCTCTGTTCCCGTCTGCTCATAGAGGCGGCATCGCAAAGTACGCTTCCGCCGCTTACAGCGGCCTTTCGCGGCGCGCTATCTCGCCCCAAAGCGCGCTCTCACTGCAATCAGCGGCCTTTCGTGCCGTTATCGCGCGCCCCCGAGCATAGCTTCCGCCTGCCCAAATCGGCCTTTGTCCCCGCTATCCTTTCGCGCTCACCGAACGTCCCATTCCTGCACGTCGATGAACATGCCGTAGTCCTTCGGCGTCGCGCCGATCACGCGCTTGTTCATGGCGCCGAGCGGCTTGGCCGCGTAGAGGGCCGTCATCGGGACGTCTTCGGAAAGAACCAGCTGCAGCCTGTCGTACAGCTCCGCGATCTTGGCGTCGCCGACCTCGGCGCCTATTGCGGCGAGAAGCTCGCGCGTCTTTTCATTTTTGTAGCCGTTCGGATTGCCCGCGCCCAGGAAGTACAGCAGATCCGGCAGCGGGTTGACCGGGGAGAGCGACGCGGGCATGAGGCCCAGGTCATAATCCTGCCTCACGAGCTTGTCGACGAGCGTTTCCCTGTCATACGTGTGGACTACGACTTTCACGCCGACGGCTTTGAGGTTCTCGGCGACCACATGCGCAGCTCGCCCCAGCGTGTCGTCTCCCGACGGCACGGACAGCTCGATCGTCTTGCCGGCACTCCAGCCGGATCGCTTGAACAGAAGCCTCGCCGCATCCGGTGCATAGGAGACGGTCGGTACGTCTTCATTGCGGTAAGGGCTCAGGCTGCTGAAAAAGCCGTCGATGACTTCGCCCGCGCCGCCCAGCACCTTGTCTACGAGCAGCCGGCGGTCGAGCGCCCGGGAGAGCGCCACGCGCTGCCGCGCGTCGGGCATCGTTTCCTCGTTGATGTACAGGTAGGGCGTTGCGACGGACTGTAACTCGGACGTCTCGATGTTCGGCAGCCTTTGAACGGAATCGTAGTCCGCGACCGGAATGACGCCTGCGGACGGAATATTCATATCGATCTCCCCGCTCTTCAACTGCGCAGCAACGGCGGTCTCCGGCAGCACCTTGAAGTTCAGCCGGTCGAGCTTGGGTGCGCCTTTGAAGTAGTTCTTGTTCGCAGTCAGCAGCGCGAACCGCTCCGGATCGTAGTCGGCCAGCGCGAACGGTCCGAATGTCGGCACCGCCATTCGCATGAACCTGTCTCCGGCGATCTCCTCCGGCGCAATGCCCGCAAGCGCGGAACGGGGCAGCGTGAGCAGGTTGCGCCCGATCGTATCCTCGAAGACGGTCAAGGTCGTCGGCGCCTTCGTCTTCATCTCCAACGTGCGATCGTCGACTTCGCGTACGCCCGAGATGTCCGTCTCGCCGTCCGGCAGATGGCCCGATGGTCCGAGTCCCTCAAGGATGGCGAACAGATAGGCCAGGCTGGAAGCGACGTTGGGATTCGCCATGAGCTTGAGCGTAAAGATCACATCGCCGGCGGTGACGGGTGTGCCGTCGGTCCACTTGGCATTGGGGTTGAGCATGACCTTGAACGTGCGGTTGTCGGAAGTCGTGATCGAGTCGGCGAGCATCGGCTTGAACCGCAGATCCGAATCCAGCTCGACCAGGGGCGGGAACAGAAGGCCGGCGATGTAGGCGGATACCTGACCGGCCGGTGCGAGCGGATTGATGCTGCCCGGCGCCTGCGTGACGCCGATCGTAACCGTCTTGCCCACGTCCGCTGCACCGGGAGAGGCGCTGACAGACGGTGCTGACGGTACGGACGGCGCAGGCGGCGAGATGCGGGCAACCTTGTTTTCCGGCTGAAAACAAGCCGTCAGGAGGATCAGCGCGGCAACGACGTAAAGCGTGTAGATGCGTTGTCGGAATCGTTTAACGTTCATAGAAGTACTCCTTATCGCCGGGGCGATACGAAAATTGCAGGTATATCAAATAATATCGGATTTTGTCGAAAATTTTACAGATGCGTAGGCTGATTTTCCTATAAAAAAGAATAACCATCCCGAGGAGGAGCCGCTCGGACAACGCCGCGCTGCTTCGCCCCTCGCCTTTTCTGTTTAATAATAAAGTAAAAAACGCGTGCCCCCGCGGGATAGCAAGGAGGAAACCGAATGGATATCAAGGGAAGAGTAGGCGAGATCGCAGCGCGATTGAAGCACGACAAAGACTTCTCCGCGAAGTTCCATAAAGATCCGGCCGCGGCCATCGAATCGGCGATCGGCGTCCGTCTGCCGCACGACCAGGTCAACGCGGTCATCGCCAGCGTCAAGGCGAAGCTCGCCACGGACCATGCCGGCGACTTGCTCGGCTCGTTCAAGAAGATCTTCTAAAGGCGCGAACGCCAAAAAGGTAGCCTCAAAAGGCTACCCTTTACTTCATATTATCGACGCCGGGCCGGGATTGCCGCCTTCCAAGGGGTCGGATCCCGGCTTTTTTCATTACTCCGATTTTTTCGATTTATGAGTCCGATCTATTTATCACGATCTATGAGTCCAATTTACAAGCTCGCATCGGCATGCGGATCGTTGTCATAACGAATCAGCGTGCCGATCGTTCGCGACGGCTGCCTGTAATTATCGTAGGCTTCGCTGGCCCGCTCGAGCGGATAAACGTCGGTAATAAGCGGCTTGACCCCGATTCTCCCGTCGGCCAATAGACGGATATACTCCTCCTGATTCCTGCCCTCCGTCCACCGCACATAACCGATCGGATAATCGCGGTTGTCCCGCTCGTACGCCGGATCGTAGCGGCCCGGACCGCCGGCTCTGGAGATCAGCACCTGCGCTTCCTTCGCGAACATCAGCCCTCTGTCGAAATTCATCGTGACGTCGCCGACGATGACGATCTTGCCCTGATTCCGGATCCATTGCAGCGCCTTATTAATGAGGGGCTCGCCTGGACCGCTGGCGCACAGGATCACCGCATCCGCCCCCGCGACGCCCACAGATGCCGGCAGCTCCTTCTCCAATTCGGCCTCGTCCGAATAGACGCGGGCGATCCCCTGCCTTCGAAGACCGGCGGCGCGCTCGGCGCTCAGGTCGTAGCCGATCGTCCGGTAGGCGGCGGCATGGGAGATTTGCGCAACAATGTTGCCGAGGATGCCGAGACCTACGACGATCGCCGATTCGCCGAATCGAAGATCCGCGATCCGAAGCGCATGAACCGCGATCGCGCCCAGACCGCCGAAGGCGGCCTCCTCCGGCGATACCCCCTCCGGCACGACCGCCGTCAAGTTGGTCGGCACGGCCAGCCATTCCGCATGACGAACGTAAGGAACGCCGTAGCAGGCCACGCGGTCCCCGATTCGGCGGTTCGTCACGCCTTCCCCGACTTGTTCGACGATGCCGACCGCGCTATAGCCGAGCTGAGAGACTTCTTCGGTCGCGCGGCGGACGAAGCTCATCTCCGTACCGGGGCTGATCGCCGAATATTCCGTCCGTACGCGCACGTAGCCGGCCGGCAACTCCGGCTTTTCCAGTTCCGCAAGCGATATTTTCCCGTACTGGGTGACGATGGCCCGCATGGTCGCTCCTCCTTGCGTTAAACGATATTTTGTTCGTTTTGTCGGCGATAGTCGCTCGGCGAGATGCCCAGATACTTCTTGAACGTCGTCGTGAAGGTCGACGAGTTGAGATAGCCCGTCTTCTCCCCGATCTCGGCGATCGACAGATTCGTGCTCTTAAGCAGGTCTCTCGCATGCGACAATCTGACTCTGTTCAGGTACTCCACATAGTTTACACCAAAAGCTTTCTTGAAGTAATTGGAAAAGTACTTGGGCGAGGTCTCCATGACAGCCGCGATCTGGTCCAGGTACAAGTTCTCCATGTAGTGCAGCTCGATGTACTGGGAGATGAACGTCGTGTTCAATTTGTTCTTTTGCTCGCTCCTGCCGTGGACCAGCAAGCGCCTTGCAATCTCGATCAGCGCCTCCTCCATGTCCCGATAGTCGTAGGTCTGCTCGAGCTTGCGGCAGCATTCGTTTTCCAGCCGGTACAGCTCCTGCTGCCTGCCTGCCGAACCGCCGACGTACCGCAGCATGTAGAAGAGCATCGTCTTCGCGATATGAACCATCTGATGGCGGTGAATGTTGCGGTCCAGGTTTTCTTTCATCGTTTCTCTAATGATCTGTACGCTCTCGTCGAGCTTTCCGTTCAGCAGATAGTTGGAGAGCTTTTCCAGCTTCTCGAAGGGAAGGTAGATGTTCCAGACGTAATCGATCTCTTCCACGTCGAGCACCTTGACGCCATCGTTGACGCTGCGGTACAGCAGGCCGTTCGCGACGTCCCGGTAACCCCGGTTGCAATTCCGGATCTCGGAGGCATAGATGCTGCTCACGCACGACCACAAGTCGTAGCCGATCAGCTCCTCTTTCTCCGCCCGCGGCAGATAGGCGCGCAATCGCCTGATCGTCCTGCTCCGTTCTTCCGGCTTGGCCAGCCCGATGACGGCGATAAAGTCCGTATGCGAAGCGTGGAAAACGTGGGCCGCTACCCCTTCGCGCCGCAAGCCGGATTGGAGACGGTCCGCGACGGTCTCGACGGGAAGCGCGAGTTCGGAATCGGGAGAGCCAAAGCTCGCCTGGAACATCGCCATGACGAAATAATGCTCCCCGAAAAACTCGGGATAATAGTTTTGCAACTGGATATCGTGCGCCTGTGCGTGCGTATTCTCGTCCACCGCCTGGAGCAGCACGCCTCTGCGCAGCTCCTTCTCGGCGAAAGACAGCTGATTTTTGTACATCTCGTTTTCGGCCTGGATCTTCACCACGCCGCTGTATATTTTGCGAAAATCGTTCCCTCTGCTTTGTCCGCCCCCGAGCAGGCGAATAATTTTTTTGACCGGCCTGTTCAGATAAATGCTGAGGAACAAGGACAAGACGACCGCGCAGATCACGGCGATGAACAGAATCGAATCGTTCGCCTGGGTGACCGGATTCAGGTTCTGGAAGTGGTACGGCACCTTGTCGATATAAATAAATCCATTGTAATCGGACTTGTAGAAGTTATATTCGTAATTCGCGCGCGTCAGGGAGGCTTCCCGGTCCGTGTTGAAGTAGACGTCGTTCAGCACGTCGACCAGTCCCCACTGTTTGTCCGTACTGTAGACGATATTCCGGTCCTGATCGAGCAAGATGATGGATGCGCCGGGAATGATCGATTGCTGGTTCACGTGCTTCATCAAGGCGGCGACGTCGATCATGACCATCACGTTTTTGCTGGACGTGGCGATCTTGTTGCCGCCGAAGGCGATCATCAGATTTTCGGTTCGCGTCCGCTGCTGGCTGTTGTCCAGCACCCGGAACGTATCCGCGGGGAACATCTTGAACGCATGCTTGGTCAGCGCGTACGTTTTCCAATAATTCGCGTTATACACGTCGTGCTTGTATTTGGTATCGAAAAATAAGGAAAAGCTGCTTGTTCCCTGCGAGGTGATCGCCAGATTGGCGTCGTTGTAGAATACGACCACCTCTTCGATATAATCCACCGTCGAGATGAGCGTGGACAAGTTTTTCACCAGGGTGTACACCTTCGTCATATCCAGACTGTCGTCGTCCGGCGATGTCAGATCGTCGTAGGGCGGCAGGCTGTGGACCGAATGGATGATGTTGTCGACCGTACGGAAGCTGTCGTCGAACGATTGGACCACGGACTTGAAGACAAGCGCGTTGTTCTGCGTGACCTTGTCGTAGATGCCGGTGATGGAGTTGCGGTAGATCATATAAGTGGATACAAACATAATGGCGATGACGAGCAGCAGCGAGAAAAAGATTTGCAGAACGCCCAGATTCGTAACGATCCGTTTCATGGTTGGCCATCTTCCTTCGCATCACAGTTGTATCCGCTTATTCTACCATGATCCGATCAACCCTTTTCGGCTCCCAGCATAACTCCTTTGGCAAAATATTTTTGGGCGAACGGGTAAATGAGCAGCACCGGGATCATCGCGAGGATGATCGTCGCGTTTTTCTTGGCCTGAGGCGCCAGCGCGGATGCGTCCACGAGCGAGGACGAATTCCCTTCGTTGAAAATCAGCATGCCCCTGAGCACGACCTGCAGCGGGTATTTAAGCTGATCGTTAAGATAGATCATAGGCAGGAAAAAACTGTTCCAATGGCCGATGAAAAAAAACAGGCCGATGGACGCCAGCGCCGGCTTGGACAGCGGAAGCACGATGTTGAACAGAATCCTGTACTCCGAAGCGCCGTCGATCAGCGCCGCCTCGCGAATTTGAGACGACATATTTTCGTAGAAGCTCTTTAATATAATCAATTCGAACGTCCATATCGCGTTAGGAATGACGAGCGCCCATACGGTATCGATCATGCCCAGCTTCTGAACGATGAGGAAGTTGGGAATGATGCCCGGCTGCAGGAACATCGTCAGGACGATCGCCAGCATCCAGAACTTGCGGCCGACGAACTGCGGCTGCGACAGCGGATAGGCCGCCACGGCAGTGAACAGCAGATTGATGAACGTGCCCAGGAACGTGTAAAAAACCGTATTCAGGTAAGCCCTCGGGATCTTGTTGTCGAACAGCACTTCCTTGTACGCGCCCAGGTTGAAGCCGTGCGGCCATAACACCACCTGGCCCTTGGTCACGCTGGCGGTATCGCTCACCGATACGGCCGTAATATACAACAGCGGGTAAATGGTCGCCACCGCTACGCCGATCAGAATCAGCGCGTTGACGATCCCGAAGATCGTGAATCGGCGTTGTCCTACCATAGTCCTTTCCCTCCAAGCCGTTTGCTGATCAGGTTCGCGCTCAGCAGCATGACCAACGCGACGAGCGCTTCGAACAGTCCGACCGCTGCGCCGTAGCTATAGTTGGATTCGAGCAGGCCCTTGCGGTACACGAACGTGCTGAATACGTCGGCGACATTGTAAGTCATGGAGTTATAAAGGAGCAGCACCTTCTCGTACCCGATCCGGAACATCGAGCCGGTCTTCAGGATGAACATGACCAGCACCGTCGGCATCAGGCTCGGCAGGGTCACGTGCCACATCATGCGCATCCGGCTGGCTCCGTCCACCCGCGCCGCTTCGTACAGCGTCGGATTGATCCCCGCGATGGCCGCCAGGAAGATGATCGCTTCATAACCCGTATTGGCCCAGATGTCCGAGAGCACGTAGATCGGCCGGAACCATTCGGGATCGATCAGGAAGTACTTGGATTCGAAGCCGAACTGGTTCAGGAGCTTGTTGACGATGCCGTTGTTCGGGGACAGGAAGTCCGTGATCATGCTGCTGATGATGACGACGGACAAGAAGGTCGGCAGATAGCTGGCCGTCTGTACGAACTTCTTGAACCAGCGCACCCGGACCTCGTTCAGCAGGATGGCCAGGATGATGGGAAACGGAAAGGAAAAGATCAAAGAGAAGAAACCGAGCAAAAACGTATTGCGGAACAAAAGGAAAAAATCAGGCCCCGAAAAAAAGCGTTCGAAATGCTTGAAGCCGACCCACGGGCTGTTCAGAATGCCCGTATAGACGCTGTAGTCCTTAAAAGCGATAATCAGGCCGTACAACGGCCCGTAGCGAAAAATCGCATAGAATACGATGCACGGGACGAAAAGGACCAGCAGTTGTCGGTCTCGCGCGATTTTTTTTAGCAGCTTCTGCATGTACCGTCCCTCCTATCGACGGTCATGGCGCGCGAAGTCCCTCCGGACTCCGCGCGCGATGGCCTTAAGTCGCCTGATGAAGCGGGATTATTTAGCGCTGTCGTAGCGCTTCTGGGCATCGTTGAAGATCTGGGCGAGCTTGGACGCGCCGAGCTTCTCGGCGTTCGCCTTCCAGGCTTCCCATTCGGCATCCCCGTATTTTTTATCGAGTACGTAGCGGGTGTTGAACTCCTCCGCCGCCTTTTGCAGCGAGGTCTGCAGCTCGGCGATCGTGGCCGTCTCTTCGTCTGTGAAGTTCAATACGGGATCGAGCGGCTCGAATTTATCGCCTTTCGTGATCTTGTCCTGCGCCTCTTGTTCCTTCTCCGTGAAGTTGTAGTAGACGCTCCGGTGATCCGGTCTCAGGTAGGCACCCTCCAGCCACATGCCGTACTTGTTCTCGAGCACCTTGATGTCGACGGCGGGCTCGCCGGCGAGCTCCGGATAGACCGGCTTGCCGTTCGCGTCGAAGTTGAACGTCTCGCCTTCGACGCCGAGCGTCATGAGCGCAGCGCCGGACGGGCTGGTCAGATAGTCCAGCAGCTTGAGCGAGGCTTCCTTGTTCGCGTTGTTGGCGACCGTGATGGACCAGCCCGCTTCGATCTTCGGCAGCGATCTGACATGGCCCGTCGGGCCGACCGGATTGCCGTAGCGAAGATTGTACTCCGGATTCGTTTCCTTGACCTGGTTGTAGAAAAGGTCCAGACGCCCGATCCAGTCGAAGGTGACGAAGGATTTGCCCGACGTCATCTTGGCCGTCCAGGAGTCTTGCGTATCGGTGATGAACTCGGGATCGAGCAGCTTTTCGTTGTACAGCTTTTTCATGAAGTCCAGCATGGCTTTGCTCTCCGGCTGCGTGGACGCGAATTTCCACGTCTTGGCGGCTTCGTCGTAATAGATCGGATAGTTCGCGCCGCCGATGCCCCAGCCGTAAGCGAAGTCTTTGAAAATATTGACGTTGTTTTTGGACGCGTACGGGTACGAATCCGGATAGATTTCCTTGAGCTTTTTAAGCGCTTGGTAGAAGCTCTCCGTGTCCGTCCATTCCGGAATGTTGTTTTTGTCGAAGATGTCCTTCCTGTACATGAAGCCATGGTTCACGGCGCGGTTCATGTCGTAGATCGGCCAGGAATACAGCTTGCCGCTCTCGTCGCCGTAGGACTTGATGACCCAGTCGTTCTCCTCCATGTACAGCTTCTTGAAGTTCGGCAGCATGTCGGCATAATCGTTGATCGGCACGACCGCGCCCTGCTGTCCCAGCTTCTTCAGCTCGGCCGACGTAAGACCATGGAAGATGTCGGGAAGCTTGCCGGATGCCACGGTCACTTTCAGCTTGTCCTGGAAGGTGGAAGATGCATACGTTTGAAAATTCACGTGGATGCCGGTGCGCTTCTCGAGCTCCTTGACGATCATCTTGTCGTTCACGGGCGCGTCGCCGACCAACATCCAGTTGATCGTCGTCGGCTTGTCGACGAGCGGGAGCTTCAGGCCCCCCGTATCCCCGTACTGAGCGGATGTATCCGCCGAAGCGGAAGATGAAGCGCCTGCCGCAGGCGAGCTTGCGGCAGGGGAACCCGATGCCGCGCCGTTCCCGTTGTTCTCTCCCCCGCACGCAGCCAAGGCTGCGGCCATCAGCGACAGCGTCACGCCGCTGCCAATCCACTTCTTGACCATTTTCGTTCCTCCCCAGGATGGTGTGTTAGCTTGCTTCACATTCCCATCTTACGAGACCGTCCTCCGCGTCGTAAATTCAGCGTTTTTTCAAAGGTCGCGTTTTTCGGTGGGCCCAATCCTTGAAAGCGCTAAAATGCACTTCTATCAAGGGTTTGGGCATTGTGGAAAATGCTAAAGCGATAGAAAATCGTAAATAAAAGAACGATTTTCCGCCTGTAAGCGCCATCATTATGCTTCCATGTTTGCGTCGTCCCAGTCAAATGATCGTTGTCATGGACTAGATCGCAGACTACGCCTTTTAAAGGCGAACTCAAATGTGAGGCTATATAACAATTGTACACCTTGCTCATTTTGCGGATAAGCCGTTCCCCCTTCCTGCAGCCGACATAGGGTAGAGGGACAACATATGCGGACAAGGAGGGCGATCGAGGTGGGGACTGGCTCTAATGCGGCTCGACAGAGGGGTGTAACCATCGTCACCTGCACGAACCGCCGAGGGTATCTCGACAGTCTGTTCGCGAACTACAGCAGACAGGCTCATCGCGACAAAGAACTGATCGTCGTGGTAAACAACGATCAGATTCCGCTGGCGCCCTACCGGCGCCTGGCGAAAAAATTCGCTTCCGTCCGGGTGTACCGCATGCCGGAGCGCCGCTCTCTCGGCGCATGCCTGAACTTCGCCGTCGGCAAAGCGAAATACGATTATGTCGCCAAATTCGACGACGACGATTATTACGCGCCCCATTATTTGACCGACAGCCTGCGGACGCTCCGGAAGACCAAAGCCGATGTCGTGGGCAAACGCGCGCACTATATGTATCTAAGCGGGTCCAAGGCGCTGATCCTTCGGTTCGCCCGCGACGAGAATCGCCCGGTCGCCAAGCTTCCGGGCGCTACGCTGTTGTTCAGGCGGCGCGTATTCGATAAGGTCCGATTCCCGAACCGCAGCGTCGGCGAAGACGATCTGTTTTGTCTGCGCAGCAAGCGGAAGGGGTACAAGGTCCATTCGGGCGGGCGGTTTAATTTTGCGGCTATTCGCAGAAAGAACTCCCTGAACCATACATGGATCATCGGGGATAAGGAGCTGCTCGCGCATCATCGGCGAATCGGAAACGTGAAGGATTACAAGCGCTTCGTACAACGAAAACCGGCAGGCGGAGTCTGATGGCAGCCGGCGCCCCGCGGGAGTCGAACGGGGTCTCCATCGTCACCTGCACGAACCGCCCCGCATGCATGGACACGCTGCTGCGCAACTACGGCAGACAGCGGCATCCGCACAAGGAACTGATCGTGATTCTAAACGGCAATCAAGCGATCGATGCGTACGTCAAAGCTGCGTCCGTTTACAGAAACGTACGCGTCTATTCCTTGCCGGCGCAAACCACGCTCGGCAGCTGCCTGAATGTCGGCGTACGCCTGTGCAGGTATCCGCTGATCGCCAAGTTCGACGACGACGACTATTACGGCCCGGACTATCTGACGGACAGCGTGCGCACGCTGACGGCGACCGGCGCCGATATCGTGGGCAAACGCGCCCATTATATGTATCTGAGCGGCAAAAGGCTGATGCTGCACCGCTATTATACGAAGGCGAATCAGTACGTCTCCATGGTGCAAGGCGCCACCCTCCTCGTCAAGCGGCACGTATTCGGCCGGGTCCGCTTCCCCGACCGCAATCGCGGGGAATGCGTGAAGTTTTGCTCCGATAGCCGGGCGGCGGGCTTTAAGATTTACGCGGGCGATCCCCGGCATTTTATCGCGATGCGCAGAAGCGGCTCCAAGGACCACACCTGGATCGTCAGCGACCGCTCGCTGCTGACCAGGAACGCGAAGGTGCTGAAGGTGAGGGACATCCGCAAGTTCGCTTGCCGAAGCTGACGGGCGGAGAGGGCGGGTGCGCGCGGCTTGGACCAGGCGTGCGAAGGTGCGGGCACGTGCAGGTGCAAGCAAGTGCAGACGCAAGCAGGTGCAGACGCAAGCAGGTGCAGACGCAAGCAGGTGCAGACGCAAGCAAAAAGCCGGCCCGCGCGGGCCGGCTTGCTTTGGCGCTTCGATCACGTGTAGTTGTCGATCGAGAACTTCAGGCGGTACTCCTTCGGCGTCACGCCGTACCGGCGCTTGAACAGTCGATAAAAGTAGCTCTCGTTGCCGAAGCCGACCTTCTCCATGATCTCGGCGACGGTAAAGTCCTGCTGCTCGAGATACAGGCGGGCGCGGGCGAGACGCGTCGTGTTGATCAGATCGACGACGGTGCCCCCTTCCTGCGCCTTAAACGTCTGCCCCAGATACACGGGATTCATTTTCAGCATATCCGCAATCTTCTGTACGTTGAGATCGGGATCCGCAAAGTGCTTGTCGACGATCTCCTTGATCGTATCCGCGATCAGCCGGCTCTTGTCTTCCTTGCCGCTCTTGCGCTGATCCAGCACCTCGTCCACGACCTCGGACAGCACGCCGCCGATCTCGTCCAGCGTCTCCTTGCCGAGGATACGGCGGTTGATCGCCTGAAGATCGATCGAGACCGGATTCGGCTGGTAGTGATTCATCTCTCCGAGCGTGTTGCTGAGCGTGATCGCCATATGCAGCAGGGCCGCGAACGCATTCTCGAAGCTGAACGCGCCGACGGCGGCCTTCCACCTGGCGATCGCCTCCTCCGCCCGCTCCCTGTCACTGCTCCGAAGGCTCTCGGACAGCTGACGCTCAAGCTCCGCGGGCACGCGGAACGCCGCGTTCCGCTCATTGTCCCGGACCCTGTCCGGATCGACGATCGCGCCTCTGCCCAGCAGCAGGCGGTAGTCCGAATGCCGCAGCGCGAGCTTATAGCGCGACGATATCTCGCGGTAGTCGGCGAATACGCCGCTGAGCGCGACCGTGAACGACACCCGGTAATACTCCCGGATCGTCCGTTGAAGCTCCGCGAACCGCTCGCGCAGCTCTGCCGGCTGCATGCCCGCCGCCCCGCTGCCGACGAGGAAAACGAGATGGCCGCTCTTCATATCCGCCGCTTCGCAGGAGAAGGTTCTGCGCAGCAGCTCCTGCCCGATATTCGCGATCGCGAAGCTGAACAGCGACTCGGCCTGCGGCCCCTGGCCCGCGGTCAGCTCCGCCAGGCCGTCGAGCCTGGCGACAGCCACGCACAGCGCGCCGGTCACGGCGATGTCCAGCCCGTATTGCGCGATGTTGCGCATCAGCTCAGTCTCCGCCATACCCTCGCTGTCGGCGATCAGGCTTCGCAGCTGGTACGCCTTGGCGATGTTGGCCTGCGAGGCCTGCTCCAGCTCAAGCGTGTTCAGCTTGTCCAGCATGCCCTTATAATTGGCGGCGATGACCGTCATCTCGTCGTTCGCCGCCGCCGCGCCTTTGCCTTCGTCTCCGACGAGACTGTAGAGCTGGCCGACTGGCTTGTACAGCCGAAGCGAGAAATATACGGACAGCAGCACGGCAAGCAGCACGACCGACAGCGTGACGGCGATCTCCGTCCATTTCATCTGCCTGACGCTGCCCAGCACGACATCGTAGTCGCGCAGGCTGACGATATTCCAGTTGTTCGACCCTTTGCTCAGATAAGTAACCTTGTACTTGGTTCCGCCGTAGGTGGACGTGAAACTGTCCAAGGTTCGCGACGAGGCGCCGATCCGCTGCAGCAGCGCGTCCTTCATGCCGGCCAGGTCCTGCTGCCCGCGGTCGCTGGAGATCAATACGTTGCCCTCGCCGTCGGCAATGAACAGACCGTCGTTCTCACGCTCGGCCAGACGGTTCAGCGTCTTGATGTTGTCCAGCATCCAGCCCGGCTTGACCGTCAGCACGAGCACATTTCCGTTGACCGAGCCGAGCTTAGGTCCGTCGAACAGGAACAAGGCAAAGACGTCGATGCCGTCCTCGCCCTTCAAGCTCATCGGCAGCAGCTGAAGCTTCGGCAGGTCCGGATGAGCCTTCATATAGGCGCTCAGCTTGCCGTAGAGCTGATCGTTGCCCAGATCGTGGTTGAGCGACGAGAAAAATCGCTTCTGAGCCGGGTTGTAAAAGACGACGGCATGCAGATAGGGGGACTCGGCGACCGTGCGGTCGAGCCGGTCCACCTTGAGAATGCTCTGCTCGAAATCCGCGCCCGCCCTGAGCGCGATCAGCTCGTCGTCGTTGTAGAGCGAGACGGCGAGGTCTTTGACGATGCCGTTCATGTTTTCGATATTATAGTTGATCTGCGCGAGCAGCTTGAGATCGGCCTCGTTCTGCATGTCGAGCACCTTGCCCCGCGCGCTGACGTTCAACAGGTAGGAAGCGACCGCCAGAATGACGACGACGGGAATGAAGCTCAGCAATATGCGCTGCAGGTACTTGCGCCCGCGAAACGTCCGGAATACATTCATGGCGGCTCTCTCTCCCGTACCCTCACTTGGTGGTTGACCCGGTATCTCGGTGCCTTAACTATAAATGCGCCGGATGCGATGGATCAAGCCCCGAATCTCACGGTTTGTATTCGAGCGCCACCATCTGATGGTTATGCAGCTTGTCGATCTTGTAGCGGATCGCATCGCCGTCCAGCTCATAAGCGAGATCCGTGCCTTCCGGCGCGAGGTAGACGCGCACGACTTCCTTGCCGGGCACGCGCACCGCGACGTCGATGTCGTACAGCGGCACGATATCCTCGATGACCTCGACGCTTTTCCCTCTGCGGACGGGGGACGCGTACAGCGCATGCTGGATGAAGCGATGCGCCTTCTCCTGATGCTGCAGCGTCGCGACGCCCTGAGCCGGCAGGCCGATCTCGAGCGTCGGAGCGCCGATCAGCAGCCGGAGCGCATGCGCGACCGTCTCCTTGACGGGAAGCGAACCGTGCTCGGCATAATCCTCGAAGACATTCCAGGCGATGTAGATGCCGTTCGCGCTGCGTACGATGCCGGGTCCCCCGTCGTTGAGGCTGCTCGGCGTGTGCTGGTGCGAGCAGAAGGCGAAGACATCGCGGTTAAAGTAAGGGTCTTCACGGTGCCCCAATGCTTCGCCGCCCTCGGCGAGCGCGATCCGCTGGCCGTCCGCGTAGACGACGAAGGCGGTCTCTCCGAGCGAAGGGAGCGGGAACGCCGGTCGCAGGTAGTCCGGCTTGAACGGATTGGGCCCCACGTAGCTGGCCCCGAGATCGACGGCGAAGCCCGTCAGCTCGGGGTTCAGGCCGGACTGCCCGGTCGCGAGCAGCCTTCCGCCACCGCGTAAGAACGCGTCCAGCTTCGCGGCGAGCTGTTCGTTCACGGTCACCCGGTCCGGCAGGATGATGACCTTGTACGAACCAAAATCGGAAGCCAGGTCGAGCACGTCGAACAGGATATGGCTCTCGAGCAGGATCCGCACGGCGCCGACGTCCGGCTTGTCGTTGCTCTCCCGTCCGCCTTCGCCGGCGTCGGTCGCCGCCTCGACCGACAGCAGCCCGACATCCGCCACGTTGCGGACGTCCGAGCACCAGGCCTCCTTGCGGGCTACTTCTTCATAGGCCGCGCCGATGAGCCTGTAGGTCGCCGGGTCCATACGGCCTTCGGGATGCAGCTGGTCGCCGATCGAGCAGCGCGCCCCGTTGGCAAGGCTGAGCGCCGTCTCGTAGCGAAGCGCGTTCGGATGCTTGAAGCCGCCGAATTCGCCCCAGGACTTGTGGAACTTGCCGGTCATGCCGAGAAAATCGAACCCAAGCTGCTGCGCATAACGCGCCGACAGCGGGAAGTGATCGTAGCCCCAGCCGCCGGTCGGCAGCGATTCGAGCTCCAGATGGGTGTTCATCGCCGCCAGATCGCGCCGCCCCCGCCGGATATGGCCGCCGTTGTGGAAGATCGGCATGCCCGGCTTGACGGCATGGACCGCCTCCTCGATCCGGCGCGTGTAATTCGCGTAGACCCGTTCGGCCAGCTCCAGTACAGCCGCTTTTTCGCGCGGGTCCTTTCCCTCGCTCCGAAGCTGATTGACGCAGGTATGGCAGTAGCAAGGTCGGACGCCGACGATATCGAGAAAAATGCCGTCCCCGTCGTACTTGCGCGCCGCCTCTTCCGTCTGCCGGACGATGATGTCCAGATACGGCGAGTTCAGGCAGAATACGTGGTAGCCCGCCTCCATGAAGCCCTGCACCCAGCTCGTCCGGTCATCCGCGTCCCGCGCAAGCCATTCGGGATGCAGGCGGGCGAGCCGTTCGTCCAGTCCGGCAGACAGGTACACGGGCGTCTTGACGCCTATCTCGTGCGCCGCCTCGATCTGCGCGCCCAGCAGGTCGAAGTCCAGGTGCGGGTGCATCTCGTTCTCCTCCGACGGGAAGTACGCCCATCCATGATGGCACTTCGCGAACACCGTGATCGAGTCGACATGCCCGAGCTGCAGCATCTCCTGGAACTGCGCCTTGGAAAAGTCACGACCGATCCTTTGAATATTTTCCGACGTATGAAAATCCAAGTGTACCTGTCTGAATCGCATCGAATCGGGCTCCTTTGTAAAGAAGGACTGGTATTTGTTCCTTAGAACGCTTTCTTTATTGTATGATGGAAGCAGTAGACCGTCTTTGAAACGCATTCCGCTATTTATAAAATATTCCGGTGGTGATGAAGATGGCGGACCGTTCGCGGGCCCCTAAAAAGCTGGCCGAGGCCTCCGTCTACATAAAGGACGCCCACCGTTACACGTACCGAGGGGATGTGCATGAGGAGACGCGCGTGGGATACATGTTCGCGTTCCATCTGTTCGTCCACGGCCGGGGCGGCGTCATGGTCGCAGGAAGGCGATATTCCGTCGGCGCCGGTTCGCTGATCTTCATCCGGCCCGGCGAGGCGCATTCCTTTCATTTGTCGGCCGACGCGCCGCTTGAGGCTTACAACATTTATTGCGATCTCTGGGGGAAGCCCGACCGGACGTTCTCCCACTTTTCCTTCCAGACGAGCCGGCCGGAACCGCAGCTCATGCCGCCTCCGGTCTTGTGCCCCGAGCTCGAAGACTTGCCCACGCATGCCAGCGTGCCGGCCCATTCGCTGCTGAGAGACTGGTTCGTCCGCATCTGTCAATGGCACGGCTCGTCCCACGACAACGCCGAAGCGCTCGTCTCCAGCCTGATGAAGGCCTGGCTGCTGCATGCGCATAGCGAGCTGCGCTCGGATGCTCCGTTCGACCGCCGCATCGCGCTCATCCTCAGGCGTATGGAGTGGGAGCCCGAAGCTCGTCTGTCCCACGAAGAGATGAGCCGCGAGTGCGGGCTGGAGAAATCCCGTTTCTACGCCTTGTTCAAGAGCGCGACAGGCTTGACGCCGAAGGCGTACCAGCTTAGGCTCAAGATGAAAAAGGCCGCGGCCTTGCTGCTCGAGAGCGACCAATCGGTCACGCGGATCGCCGAGCTGCTCGGCTACGACACCGTACACTATTTCTCCAAGCAGTTCTCGGACTACCACCACCTGTCGCCGACCCGATACCGCAGCTTGCGGCGCGGGGGCGGCACGATGCCGGATTCGCCGCTGACGCCCGAGTAATCTGCATGTCGATGATCAAGGAGGAAAATAATATGAAGCTGCGCTGCGCGATATTGGACGATTATCAAGGAGTAGCTCTATCATCGGCCGACTGGTCCGTAATCCAAGACCGCGTGGAGCCCGTCGTGTTCCGGCGGCATTTCGAGAGCGAGGAAGAGCTGGCGGAGCGGCTGCAGGGCTATCCGATCGTGGTGATCATGCGAGAGCGAACGCCCTTCCCGGCGTCGCTGTTCGCACGCTTGCCTGCGCTTCGGCTGCTGGTCACGACCGGCATGCGCAACGCCTCCGTCGATACGGCAGCCGCGGCCGCGCACGGGGTCGTCGTGAGCGGCACCGGAAGCTCCGGCGCAGGGACGGCGGAGCTGACCTGGGCGCTCATCCTGGGCCTGTCCCGATCCCTCGTTCTGGAAAATCAGGCGCTGCGGCTGAACGGAAGCTGGCAGAGCACCGTCGGCGCCGATCTGCACGGCAAGCGGCTCGGGCTCCTCGGCCTCGGGCGCATCGGCAGCCAAGTGGCCAAGGTAGGGCAGGCCTTCGGAATGGAGGTGTCGGCATGGAGCCAGAATCTGACCCGCGAGCGGGCCGAAGAAGTCGGCGTCCGGTATGCGGCAAAAGAGGAGCTGCTGGCGGAATCCGATTATGTATCGATTCATCTGGTGCTGAGCGATCGTACGCGAGGCTTGCTCGGGGAGCGGGAGCTGTCGCTCCTGAAGCCCTCCGCGTACTTGATCAATACGTCGCGGGCGCCGATCGTCGATCAGGCGGCGCTTGTCGACGCGCTGCAGCGGCGGGCGATCGCCGGCGCGGGGCTCGACGTCTACGACATCGAGCCGCTGCCGCGGGAGCACCCGTACCGTTACTTGCCCAACGTGCTGGCGACGCCGCACATCGGCTACGTCACGCAAGCCGCCTATCGTTTGTTTTTCGAGGATGCGGTTGAAGATATCGCGGCGTATCTGAACGGAGTGCCCGTGAGGGTGCTGAATGCGGTGCAATAGGATGGACCATGCGGGCGCCGCTCGAAAGCGTGTAGGCAGCAAGAAACTCGCCGTGGAGACAGAGCAAACGAAGGGGTGGAGACGCGATCTCGCGTGCAATAGCGGCATGGAAGGCCGTTATCCATAGGTGGGGACGCGATCTCGCGTGCAATAGCGGCATGGAAGGCCGTTATCCATAGGTGGGACGCGATCTCGCGTGCAATAGCGGCACGGAAGGCCGTTATCCATAGGTGGGGCGCGATCTCGCGGCAATAGCGGCATGGAAGGCCGTTATCCATGGGTGGGGACGCGATCTCGCGTGCAATAGCGGCACGGAAGGCCGTTATCCATGGGTGGGGACGCGATCTCGCGTGCAATAGCGGCACGGAAGGCCGTTATCCATAGGTGGGGCGCGATCTCGCGTGCAATAGCGGCACGGAAGGCCGGTATCCATGGGTGGGGACGCGATTTCGCGTGCAATAGCGGCACGGAAGGCCGTTATGACCGTGCCGTGACACGCTCTGACGCGCATTAGCGGCACAAAAGGCCGTTATGCGCGAGGGTGATGTCACGCTCTGGCATGCAAATAGCGGCACGTTAGGCCCCAGACGCCAAAAAGGAACCGCCGGGCTCCCGGCGGTCCTCTTTTTTTCATAGGCCACTACGCCTCCTGCAGCCACCGCTTCAGATCTTCAGTCGTGCGCAGGATGTCCTGCCGCTGCGCCTCGCCCGTGATCTCGCGCTCGATGATGTACTCGCCCGCGAAGCCGATCTCCTTGAGCCTGCGCACAAACGCAGGGAAGTTCACCTTGCCCGTGCCGGCGCGCACTTCTTCGCCGAGACTGTCGCCGTTCGTCGGGTACAGCCCGTCCTTCACGTGAATGTTGCGCACGTAGGCGCCGATCGTGTCGAGCGCGTCGATCGGGTTTCCTTTGCCGTACAGGATCAGGTTGGCCGGGTCGAGGTTGATGCCCAGGTTGGACGTGCCCACCCGCTGGATCGTGCGCAGCAGCACGACCGGCGTCTCCTGCCCGGTCTCGAACCAGAAGCCGATCCCCTTGCTCTCGCAGTATTCGGCGACCTCGCGAATTGCGTCCACGACCGGCGGATAGGCCGGGTCGGTCATGTTTTCCGGGATGAACCCGACATGGGTGATAATCGCCGGCGCGCCGATCCAGGCCGCGAAGTCCGCCCATCCCTTCAGCGCCTTGATCCGCTCCGCCCGGTACGCCTCGGGCACGAGTCCGAGCGTCAGCGGTCCCTCCGTGAAGTTCCACTGCGCCGGGCCCGGCACGCCCGCCCATACCGCGCATACGCGCACGCCCGCCTCGCTCGCGTCCTTGACGACCCGCTCGGCCACCTCCGGCGTGCAATCCGCCATGTTCCAAGAGCTCAGCTGACACACGCTGAATCCATATTCGCTGACGACCCGGAACATATTCCCCTCCGCGCCCGTATCGATCGTATGAATGATGCCGATCTCCATCGCTAACCGCCTCCTGTTCGCCCTACTTCATGACTGGCCCCGCCCATGCCTGTCGGATGGGCAGTCCGATAGCCCCATCATATCCCCTTGCGCCACACCTTGATTTAGAGAATATGTCGGTTTATTTGCACATTCATTTGCAGAATCGAACGGAATATTTATACTTTAATTCAGAGGAACGGAAATTCGGCGAGAAGGAAATTCGGAGGGCGAACGATGGACTTCATTAAATACAGTCTTCGCGAACAGCTTGTCGTGAACGATATCTATACCTGCTTCTACTTCGAACAGTCCAACCGCGAGCAGTATGTGGCGGAGAGCCACGATTTCTGGGAGATCGTCTACGTGGACAAGGGAGAAGTCAATGCCAATACAGGGTCGGGTTACTACCGGCTGAATCAAGGGAATATTCTCGTTCACAGCCCGAACGAGTTCCATCAGCTGGAGAGCGCCGGCAGCAGAGCGCCCAATCTGTTCATCGTCACCTTCCGCTGCGACGGCGAGGCGATGTCCTTTTTCGACGAAAACAAGCTGTTCCGCATCGGCAGGGACGAGCATGCGGTGCTGGCGCGACTGATGAAGGAAGGCTTGGACAGCTTCGGCCTCAACCAATACCCGATCGTGCCCCGGGACGGGGCCCCGTTCGCGTCCGAGCAGCTCTTCAAGCTCTATCTGGAGCAGCTGCTGATCCTGATCATCCGCAATGCCCGCTCGGACAAGCAGCAGACCGAAGGTCTGCTGTCGACCACCGCCGCCAATCAGAGCGAGCATATGGGCAGACGGATCATCGCGTACCTGGAGCAGCATCTATCGAGCAAAATTACGCTGGACGGGCTGTCCGCGCAGTTCAATATGAGCCGGACGCAGCTTAACATTTTGTTCAAGCGAACCGTCGGCACGGGGATCATCGCTTACCTCAACCAGTTAAAAATCGAGCGCGCCAAAACGTATATCCGCGAGGAGTTCTACAATCTGACCGAGATCGCGAACCTGCTCGGGTACAGCAGCGTCCATTACTTCTCGCGCCACTTCAAGCAGGCCGTAGGCATGACGCCGTCGGAGTACGCCAAGACGATTAAGGCGCGCAGCGACAAGTAGGATCCTCGCGCGGGATCGGCGCGAGTTATCGAGCGTCAAGCCCGTGCTGCCGCGGCCGTTCTAACAGACAAGCGCCTCCGGACGAATCCGGAGGCGCTTGAAGTACCGCAGCTAAGCGGAAGTCCGATGCATTATTGGGCGAATGACTTGGCCGTGATATAACCCTCGGCCTTGAGCAGCTCCGCGATGAGCACGGCGCCGCCCGCAGCGCCGCGCAGCGTGTTGTGCGAGAGACCGACGAACTTGTAGTCGTACAGGGAATCCTCGCGCAGTCTGCCGGCCGAGATGCCCATGCCGCCTTCGATGTCGCGGTCAAGCTTCGTCTGCGGCCTGTTGTCCTCTTCGAAGTACGTGATAAACTGCTTCGGCGCGCTCGGAAGGCCCAGCTCCTGCGGCCGCCCGCGATAGCTCTGCCAGCGCGAGAGAATCTCTTCCTTGGACGGCTTCTGCTCGAACGATACGAACAGAGTGGCCAGATGACCGTCCGTTACCGGTACGCGAATGCACTGCGTCGTGATCTGCGGCTCGTTGGCGGGCACGATCGCGCCGCCCTCCACGCTGCCCCAGATGCGCAGCGGCTCCTGCTCGCTCTTCTCTTCCTCGCCTCCGATGTACGGAATGACGTTGTCGAGCATCTCCGGCCAGTCCGTGAAGTTCTTGCCCGCACCCGAGATGGCCTGATAGGTCGAGGCGACGACCGTCTTGGGCTTGAACGCTTGCAGCGCGTGCAGCAGCGGCACGTAGCTCTGGATCGAGCAGTTCGGCTTGACCGCGATGAAGCCGGTCGACGTGCCCAAGCGCTCGCGCTGCGCGGCGATCACTTCAAGATGCTCCGGGTTGATCTCCGGAATAACCATCGGCACGTCCGGCGTCCAGCGATGGGCCGAATTGTTTGAGACGACCGGCGTGCCCGTCTTGGCGTACGCTTCCTCGAGCGCCTTGATCTCTTCCTTTTTCATATCGACTGCGCAGAAAATAAAGTCTACGCCAGCGGCGACCTCCTCGACCTTCGAGGCGTCCTGCACGACGATGGACTTGACCCCTTCCGGAATCGGCGTCTGCAGCTTCCATCTTCCCCCGACAGCCTCTTCGTACGTCTTGCCCGCCGAACCCGCGCTGGCCGCGATGGCCGTTACTTTAAACCAAGGATGCCCATCCAGCAGCTGAACGAACCGCTGCCCGACCATTCCCGTTCCTCCGACGATACCTGCTCTCAGCAATTGCGACACAAGATCGATCCCCTTCCCAAGTCGTAGTCAATCCGATACGCTATAAGAACATTAAATGTGAACCGCGATTCCTCGGGAACAACAAAAAAATCCCGCTCTCCAAGACTAATATCAGCCTCAGGGACGAGATCAGACGCTCGCGGTACCACCCCGGATTCGCGGACACGTCGCCGTCCCCGCCTCTTCAAGTACGACGCGGTCCCCCGCGCATACTCTAGCTCTATAACAGGAGCTCCTGTCGCACCACCCTCCGCGTTCTGACCGCGGATTCCGGCGCGCTGCTCAGAGTCTTTTTTCGATAAAGTCTTCTTTGCCCCTTTTCAGCTGCCGGGGCTCTCTGTCAAAGAATCCGTTTATCTACTCTTCTCTTCATCGCATTTCGTCGTGGCACTACTTTACCGGATTACAGCCTAAAAATAAACCCTTTTCTGCAAAAATAAAAATAGCAATTTTTCGAAACCCGGCTACAGCTTGAACTTGGCGACCGCGTCTTCCAGGACGGCGCCCCGCGCCTTCAGATCGGACGTCGTGTCGGCGATCCGCCTGGCGGCCTCCAGCTGGTCTGCCGACATGCGCCGGATCGCCGCCGCGCTCTCCGCGCCCGTCGCCGAGATCTGCGACATCTGCTCGGCCGAAGCGGCGACCTCCTCAGATCCCGCGAGCACTTCCTCTGCCGCCGCCGAGATCTCCTGGATGTGGCCGTTCACGAAGACGAACCGGTCCACCGTAGCGTCGAACAGCGACGCCACCTCGCCGGACAGCGCCGTGCCTCTGGACATCTCCTGCGCCTCCGCCGCCATCCGCTCGCCGATCTGCGCCGACTCGCGCCGGATCTGGTCCAAGAGCGAGGTGACCTGCGTCGCGGATGCGGCGGCCGCCTCCGCCAGCTTGCGGACTTCGGCGGCCACGACGCCGAACCCCGCCCCGTGCTCCCCGGCCCGCACCGCCTCGATGGATGCGTTCAGCGCGAGAATCTTGGTCCGGTCGGCATTGCTCGCGATCGACCGGAGGACCGGCTCGATCTCCTGCATATAGCCGTTCAGCGCTTGCACTGCGTTCGCCGTCTGCTCTACCACGCCGGACATCGAGCCGACCTGCTCCCTCAGCCAGCGAATGGAGCTGCGGCCCTGCTCCGCCGTATCCAGCGCTTCCGCGGATGCGGCCGAGACGCTTGACGACGCTTCGGCCACGCGCTGAATGGCCAGCGTGATCTCCTCCATCGACTTCGCGCTTTCCTCCGCGCCCGTCCGTTGATGCGCCGCCCCGTCGGCCAATTCCGCGATCGACTGCTCGAGCCGCTCGTTCAGCGTCACCATCCGGTCGGCCTCGCTGCCGAACTGATCCGTCGACCGCACGAGCGCCTCGGTCGTCGATGTCACGTCGCGCACCACGCCGCCAAGCGTAACGCCAAGCCGCTCGGTCATCTTGGTCATCGCGGCATACGCTTGCCCGATCTCATCCCCGGACTTGACGCGCCGCGCCCCCAGATGCCGCTGCGCCTCCGCGACATCGCCGCTTGCCATGGCCTCCGCGCCGCGGACTATCGTGCCGAGCGGCCGGAGCGCGCGGGACATGAACCAGGCGATCAGCAAAAAGACGAGGAGCGTAATCGCCCCCATCAGGACGAACGCCGGCATGCTTTTGCCAAGGACATCCCGATAGATCGTATTCGACACGGCTACGTCCGTATCGATGCCGAGCGCGCCGATCACGGTTCCTCCCGCATCGCGGAGCGGCGCGAACGAGGAGAGATAGTCGCCGTATTCGGGATTGTGAATAATGCTCGTCTTCGCCGTCCTGCCCGCCAGCACGTCGGCGATCGCCGCCTTCGGCATGTCGGTGACCTCGCCGATCGGAGACGCCGTCTTTTCGTCCTTCGGCTGTCCGTCGATCAGAATGATGGGCTGACCCTGGCCGTCGAATTTCACCGTATATACGTACAGCGCGCCGATCTCCTGCCGGTAGCGGTTCAGCACGCCGCGCAGACGCCAATAAAGATCGTTCTCCTGCGCGTCCTTCGTAAAGGTTTCGTAGGTAGCCATGTCGAACTGCCCCGCGTAGGCTTCGGCGATATGCATGCCGATGCTGCCGATCGCCTCCTCGCTGGCCTGCTTCGTGCTTCGAATTTGCAAATAGATCAAAGCGGAAGACAGAATAACGAGGATCGTCAGAATCATGACGGACAGCTTGAATACGAGACGGCTTCTAAATCTAAACATGCGGGTCCATGCTCCCTTATATGGTTTGCGACAAGTTTCCCTAATTTTCCTGAATACTCGACATCATTAAGTTCGCTTTATTGTTCGGCTTATCCTTCTTGAAGGAAGGCATTTACGGATAAATATAAACTTAGCGCGGCAAGCGCGAAGAAAATGACCGCAAGCTGCCGGTTGCGCCGAAACTGCAAGCCCCACATGCCGAAAAAGACAGCCGCTGCCAGCTTGGCCCCTCCCTCGTAATCTGCGCGATCTCCGAACGACGAGCTGCTCAAAATGATCGATGCAAGCAAGGCTGCGGGTGCCAAAATCTTAAACCAGAGCGGTTGCATGAGATAAAAACGGTAAATAAACTTCAGTCGCTGCATGCTGTCGCGGCCCCTCTCTTATAAACCTTCCTTATAAACCTTACTACTAGCATATCGGCGGCTTACTTCCGCGAGTGAATCGGTTTTGGTCCTGGTGAGGCGAGCGGACGAAAAAAAGTGCCCAGGGCCGCAGTTGCCTCAGGACACTTTACTTTTATTGTACCGGTTGACCGCCGAAGCGCGCCGGCGCGCAGCCGCGTACCGCGTCCCTGGGCTAAGCGGGCATCCATCCGAGCAGCATGCCGCCAGCCGCCCCTGCCAATACGACCGCCCAAGGCGGCAGCTTCCAGAAGGCCAGCAGCAGGAACAGCAGGGCGGCCAGGGCGAAGTCCGCGGGCTTCGCGACAGCCGTCGTCCACAGCGGATCGTACAGCGCCGCGAGCAGGATGCCGACGACGGCTGCATTGATTCCGGCCAGCACGCCTTGAACCCTCGGGCTCCTTCTTAATCCGTTCCAAAAGGGCAGCGCGCCGACGACGAGCAAAAACGCGGGCAGGAATATGCCCGCCGCGGCGATCGCCGCTCCCTTAACCCCGTCAGCCATCGCGCCCAGATAGGACGCGAAGGTGAACAGCGGACCCGGCACGGCCTGCGCCGCGCCATACCCCGCCGCGAAGTCCGCCTGGCTCACCCAGCCCGTCGGCACGACTTCGCGTTCCAGGAGCGGCAGTACGACGTGGCCGCCGCCGAACACCATCGCGCCAGACCGGTAAAAGCTGTCGAACATCGCCAGCCAGCGTGCGTCTCCCAGACCTCGAAGCAGCGGCAGCCCTGCGAGCAGAACAAAAAATAATACAAGACAGACGATCGCGAAGGATCGGCTGACCGGAATGCGCAGCTCCGGCGCTCCCTCCGCCGCATCCGGGCGATAGAGCCGCCACCCGACGATCCCCGCGGCCGCGATCACAAGCACCTGGCTATAAGCCGTCTGCCAGGTCAGGGCGACGACGGCAGCCAGGATGGCCAGGGTCGCCCTTCCCCGGTCCGGCGCCAGCTTCTGTCCCATGCCGAGTACGGCATGCGCCACGATCGCGACCGCCACGAGCTTGAGTCCGTGAACCCAGCCCGAATGGCCGACGTCGTACCCTTGAACCACATAGGCGAACGCGAATAGCGCCAGGGCGGAAGGCAAAGTGAAGCCGAGCCACGCGGCGACGCCGCCGAGCAGACCCGCCCGCGACACGCCGATGCCGATGCCGACCTGGCTGCTCGCCGGACCCGGCAGCAGCTGGCAGAGGGCCACGAGATCGGCGTAGCTTCGCTCGTCCATCCATTTCCGCCTGCGTACGTATTCGTCGTGAAAATAGCCCAGATGGGCGATCGGCCCGCCGAAGGCGGTCAGTCCGAGCTTCGCCGATACGCGCAGCACCTCGAGCAGCGCCCCAAGCCTCCCCCGTTGAACGTTGTCTACTTCCCCGTTTGCGTTCGACTGCATACCGTTTCCATGGCTCCTCGACCTGTGTTTCCTTCTTTATAACATATGATTGTTGTCTCTGTGTTGCCGAGAGAAGAGCAGCCGGCCGCCGATCTGCAAGGTCTCCTGCAACGCTTGGAAGGATAAACGGCCGCCTGCAACGAATAGGTAGACTAGCAGTATGAAGATCGGAGCATAGATTCATGAAGCCGTCCATAAGTTCTAATCAGAATGCCATAGTACGGATGATGAGGGGGCATTGCGGTGTATGTGAGCAAAAGAACCATTTTGATTGCGGCGAGCATTCTTATTCTGCTTCTCTCCGGCGCAAGCGTGTATGCGGCCGCAGCCGCGAACAAACAAACGAGTACGATCTACGCTTGCGCCAGAAACGACGGGCAGCTTCGGATCGTCAGTAGTCCCTCCGCGTGCAAAAAGAGCGAAAAATCGATCTCCTGGAATGTGGTCGGACCCAAGGGGGATAAAGGCGATCGCGGCATTGCGGGGCCGCAAGGTCCCCAGGGCGTGAAGGGCGATACCGGCGCGACCGGAGCAACAGGCGCAACCGGGCCTACAGGCGCGACCGGGTCCCAGGGGCCACAAGGGGCGAAAGGCGATACCGGTGCGACAGGTGCTGTCGGAGCAACAGGCGCGACTGGACCTCAGGGGCCGCAAGGGGTGAAGGGTGACACCGGCGTCGCCGGCCCAACAGGCGCGATCGGGCCCCAAGGGCCGCAAGGGCCCAAGGGCGATACCGGTGCCGCCGGCGCAACGGGCGCGATCGGGCCGCAGGGACCCAAGGGCGACACCGGCGCCGCAGGCGCGACGGGCGCGACCGGGCCTGAGGGACCGCAAGGGCCCAAGGGCGACACCGGCGCCGCAGGCGCAACAGGCGGGATCGGGCCCCAAGGGCCGCAAGGGCCCAAAGGCGACACTGGCGCCGCAGGCGCGACGGGCGCGATCGGGCCGCAGGGACCCAAGGGCGACACCGGCGCCACAGGCGCAACCGGTCCTCAAGGACCCAAGGGCGATACCGGTCCTCAAGGGCCGCCCGGAACTTCCGGACCGATATTCGGCCACGCAAATATACCCGATGGATCGGGAAGCGACGGAAACGCCAGCGGCTATATCGGCGAAGTGTGGCTGTTCGCAGGGAACTTTGCTCCGGCGGGCACCCACGTATGCGATGGCGCAACCCTTTCGATCTCACAAAACACAGCGCTGTTTTCGATACTCGGAACCCAGTACGGCGGCAATGGACAAACAACCTTTGCGCTGCCGGATCTGCGAAATTACGCGCCGGCAGGCGTCAGTTATGTCATTAACACAACGGGCATTTTTCCGCCGCGCTAAAGCCGGCGGCGGCGAACAGAACCATTGACGCAAAAGAGGCGCCCCGCGGGGTTTCCGCAGGGCGCTTCTCTTCTCGAATTAAAATACTATGGTCGGGTCGGACGCGGCTCGATTCCGCCTCGGTTTCTTCCGGGCGTTCAGCTTGCTCAGGTAATAAGCACGGATGACGAATACGCCCATCATGCCGAAGATAAGTCGCCAGCACGTTCAGCGGATTCGCACTCCCGCCCCGGCCGCCTTCGCCGGCAGCTTCCGTCATGGAAAAACTACCGGACCGATTCCCGCGTCGCCAGTGCCAGCTTCCCGTCCTCCATCCGATAGACCTTGTCACAGTATGCGAGCATCCGCTCGTCATGCGTGACCATAATCGCGGCCTTCTGCCGGGCGTTCGCCTCTCTGGCGATCAAGGCAGCCACCTCGTGCGCCCTTTCCGTGTCGAGGCTGGCCGTCGGCTCGTCCGCAAGAATCACATGGGGATCGTTCATGAAGGCTCTTGCGATGGCCACCCGCTGCTTCTCCCCGCCGGACAGTTCTTCGGGATAGCTCTTCAGCTTCGAGCCAAGCCCGAGCTCCTTCAGCAATTGAGCCGCAAAGGTCTTATCCGCAGAAGCGACCCTGCCGGACATCTTCTTCACGATCAGCAATTGCTGCAGCGTATTCAGATACGGAATCAAGTTGGACGTCTGCATGATAAAACCGATCTGATGCAGCCGAATCTGCGACAGCTCCCGGGCCGAAGCCCCCGACAGGCTTTTCCCGTTCAGCGTCACTTCGCCTTCGGTAGCCTGAAGCAGAGCTCCCGCGATCGACAAAAACGTGCTCTTGCCGGAGCCCGAAGGGCCGATGACGGCGACGAACTCGCCGGGGCGAACCGAGATCGACACTTCTTTGAGCACGGCCGTGCGGTCATGACCTTCGGCATAATAGTGGGTAACGCCATTCATCTGCAATCCCGCAGCCATTATTCAGTCCTCCCCAGCGCGATGAGCGGATCGATCTTCGTAATTCGACGGACGGAAATCAAGGAACTGAGCAGCGCGATAACCAGAAGAACAACGGAATAAACGATGACGAGCCGGGTATCGAGCATGAACGGCATCCCCTTCGCAAGGAGAGCGGCCACTGCGTAAGTCAGGGCAATGCCGATCGCGATGCTGATCGTCGACAAGATCAACACCTGAGAGACGACTGCGCTTCCCAAGAAGCGGCTGCGGGCGCCGATCGCCTTCAGGATGCCGAATTGGTTCGTCTTCTGCATCGTGAAGACATAGAAAAAGACGCCGAGCATGAACGCCGATATGACCAGCAGGAACGCAAGCATCATATAGATGGAGCTGCTCTCTTCCTTGTAGCCGGGCATGCCCTGTACGGCCGCCGCCCGCGTGACGGTGTCCGTAGACTTCAGCTTGTCGTCGATATCGCCGGGCCGAATCTCTTTTCCTTGAAGCATGATTGCGTTGACCGGTCTTTGAATGCCGTTGTCGGAGCCAGGCGCCGCGAAGGCGATCTTCCTCCATTCCTCAATCGGCGTGAAAACCGAAGCCACATGGTTGTAGGTTTGATTTTCAACGAAGCCGACAATTGTCAACGACTGCGTGGAACCGTCCAGTTGGAAGGTATCCCCGAGCTTAAAACCGTCGTCCTTCATCGTTTTATTCACGATCGCCTCCGTCGGCCGATCGCTTGACAGGCCTCTGCCCTCGACGACATGCGGTTCGAGGAAGCTTCCCGCCTCAATGCCGATAATCGCGATGTCGACTTTATTTTCGTTGTCCGTGGACGGCCCCTTCAAGGCCGTCGCCATCGAGCTCCCCATCGGCGAGGCTGCCTGCACCCCCGCTGTCCCGCGGATCGCCTCGATGCTGTCCGCAGATAGCAGGGATTTGCTCATCGAGTTCTGGGATCCCTTTTCGAAGACGACATAATCGGCCTTCATGTTCTTGAACGTGGATGCCGCCAGCGACTCCAGCCCGTTGCCCAGGCCGGTCAGAATGAACACTAGCCAAGCGATCAATACAAAGATAATGCCGATCATGAGGAATCGCGTTCGATTTCGCACGAGTTCCTTCACTGCCAAGTACATGATTGATTCCGCTCCTTTTTTGATTTGTGACACATGTGTCCCTTTTGAGCCAACACCAGCGTTTTGCTAAGCCAATCCTATTAAACCTCATAGGTGACACATGTGTCAAATTAAAAAGGACTGCGTTTATTTCTTCGCAGTACCTTGGAGCCATAATTCGAAAAGGAGCTCGCTCCACCGATCGGCCGGCAAATTCAGCATATTGGGTGCGTTAATCAGGTTGAAGAACACGCTGATCTGCGCGGGGATCGGAATATCTTGCCGAAGCCGCCCCTCCTGCGATGCGCGCTCGAACAGGCGGGACAGCTGCACCTTAAGATCCTCGTGCGCCTGTTGTACGTAGGCCAGGTCCACGGCGGCCGCCGCGGAATTGGCCGTATTGATCTTCTGTGCATCGCCAAGGAGCTGGTGGAACTCCGATTCCGCCACGTAAATGCGCAAAATCCGCCGGAGAGCGTCCATCGCATCCGTCTCGTCGACCTCGGAGGTCTTCGCCGCCAGGTTGATGATGACGCGCTTCATGCAGGCGGCGACGATCTCTTCCTTGTTCGAGAAATACTTATAAATCGTACTGCGGGCGCCGGCCAGATGCTCCGACAGCAGCTTCAAATGAAAGCCTTCGTAGCCGTGCTCGAGCAGCAGTCTTTTCGTCACGTCGAGCAGCTCGGATTCTGCGTAGTTTTTTCTCCGTCCCATTACATCCATCCTCGGTTCAAAGCCAATACCGATAGTGTATCAAAGGTTCCTTCCCGTGTCATCGCATCCCGGAGCTCGCCAAGCACCGAACAAAGGGGTGAAGCGAAAGCCATCGAACGGAGCAGGCGGGGGTTCCGCTTCGGCCGCTGGCGCATGCTTAACTTATCCTGCCTGCTGCACATTCACCTCATACAGCGTCGACCCGAACCCGCCGAAGCCGCCGTTCGCCCGGCCGCCACCGGCTTGGGTCTGCGCGGCTGAGCCGCCCGCCGTCCCCGACTGCCATTCGGAGGCGGGAACCGCCGTGCCGTGCTCCTGAATCCATCGCGTGACCTCGGAGCTGCCACCGCGGCCTCCGCGGCCGCCACCTCCGCCGCCGAATCCACCGCCGCCGATCAGAAAGTACTTCACTTCCCCTTTGGACACCAACGCTTGCAGCTTCTCGGGCGTGTAGACCTCGTCCGAGGCGTTGAACCCGTTCAGAATCACGACCGATTCGCCTTTGTCGACCATGTACGGCGCAGCGGTGCCGTAGTCGGATACCGCGAGCAAATATTTCTGGCCTGTATTGTGCTGCTTCAGGTAGGCGTACAGCCCCTCGTCCACGCTGCCGGAGGGCTCTCCCGGTCCGCGGCTCATGGCCCCGCCGCCTGACGGCCCGCCTGCCCGGTCGGATGCGCTCGGCCCGGCGATGGGCGTCATGCTGCTGACACCGTACGTGATTGGGGTCAGCGACCAATACATGGGGCCGATGAGCAGGAGCAGCAGTCCCGTCAGCGCCAGCAAGCGCGAGGAGTGGATCTCCTCTCTCGTTCGCCATACAATCAGCAAGCCTGTTAGGGTCAGGCCTCCGAGGGCAATACCCGCAGACCAACTGCGGCCGATCGTATCGTCGTATGGATGCATGATGAACCATGCGAACAACGCCGTGGACAAAAGGGCCGCGGGGAGCAGCCAGGACGCCCATCCCTTCCGACTGCTGTATGCCCGCCACATCTCCGCGAATCCCGCCCCCGCCAGCGCCGCGATCGGAGGAGCGAGCATGATCAGGTAGTATTGGTGGAAAAACCCGGCGATGCTAAAGAAGACCGCGGCGGGGAGCAGCCAGGACAGCCAGAAAATCGTTTCCTTGTGCTTGTCCGTCCAATTCCTTCTGCGGATGCTGCCAAGCAGGGCGACCGCTCCGATCGCCGCGAACGGAATCAGCCAGCTCGCCTGGTCGGACAAGGAGGATTGGAACAGACGGAGCGGTCCAGCCTGGCCCGTGCCGAACATCCCGCCGCTGCGGCCGTTGTTCGGACCGCCGGCAAATCCGCCGCGGCCGCCATCCTGCCGGAAGCCGCCGAACCCGCCGTTGCCGTCGCCCTGCGGCATGTCGCGGAAGCCTCCGCTTTGCTGGCCGCGCGCCTGGTTCTGACCCGGTGCCTGGTTCTGCCCGGGCGTTTGGTTCTCGCCCGGCGCTTGGTTCTGACCCGGCGTCTGACCTGGCGCTTGGTTCTCGCCGAAAGCCAGGTTCTGCCCGGCCATCGGGAATCCCTCGCCGTTTCGCATGTTCGGCGCGCCGCCGCCCGTCCCTCGGTCTCCTGTCAGCCGGGACACGCCGTTGTAGCCAAACGCCAGATTCAGTACCGAATTCGTGCCGCTGCTCCCGATATAAGGCCGTTTGTCCGCAGGGATCGAGTCGACGACGACCGCCCACGATACCGAGATGACGAGCATAAGCGCCGTAGCGCCGGCGAGAATGCCCGTTTTCTTTTTCCATGGCTTGCCCGACGCAATCCAGTAAAACAAGTAAAAAGCAGGGAGAACCATGTACGCCTGCAGCATCTTCATGTTGAATCCGACGCCGACGACGGCGAACGCGCCGACGACGCTCCAGGCGCTCCCCTTGCGCACGCCTCTAAAAAGCAGAGACGCGGCAAGCAGCAGCGCGAAGACGAGCATGCTGTCGATATTGTTGGTCCGGCTGACGGCCACCGCGATCGGCGTGCACGCCATGACGAGGGCCCCGATGCGCGCCGCTGCAACGCCGAAGGTCGGCTTGACGAGCTTGTAGACGAGCAGCACCGAGCCGATGCCGGCCAGCGCCTGCGGCAATATGACGCTCCAACCGTGCAGTCCGAAGAGCTTGGCGCTGATCGCCTGGATCCAGAACGTAACCGGCGGCTTGTCGACCGTGACCGAACCCGCCGAGTCCAGCGAAGCGAAGAAGAAATTGTGCAGATTTTCCATCATCGCCGCAACGGCGGTCGTATAGTAGGTATTGGCGTATTTGTCAGTCCAGATGCCGTATCCGTTCAAAAACGCGGACAAAAGGGCAATGAACAATAGAGGGATATCTACTTTCAGTTTAGCGCGAGCTTCCATAAGCCGGCCCACTCCTTCGATCTGTCGCATACCTCCAACTATGACGACTGAAGTTAAGCCTTATATGAATACAAACTGAAAGTTTTCTGAAAGTGCGGCAAGTCATGATCAACAAAAAGACCGTGTCCCCAAAGGGGGAGCACGGCCTAGCTTGCATTGTTCTGGCGAAAATGTCACTTACGCTCCTTGACTTGGAACAAGAGTTCGACGAGAGCTACGCACTCATGTCCGCTGCAGCAAGTTGGCCATCATTTGCGCGCTCTGAGCACGAGTGCCCGTCCCCGCCGGTCCGAAAACGCCTGCCGAAATGCCCTGGACGAGACCAAGCCCGCTGGCTGCTTGTATCGCCTGAACCGCCCAAGCCGGAGACTTGGCGATATCCCCGAACGTCGCCGCCCCGCCGGAAGCCGCCTTCTGTCCGGAACGATATTCGTACGCTCTAACGAGCATGGCGGCCATCTCTTGCCGCGTGATCGGACTCATCGGCGAGAAGGTCCCGCGCGCGTCGCCCTTGACGATGCCGGCCTGGGCCAGCAACGCCACTTCGTCCGCGAACCATTGGTCCGGGGAGACGTCGCTGAACGAAGAAGCGGCCTCTCCCTTCAGATCCAGCGCGCGAGCGAGCATCGCGGCGAATTCCGCCCGCGTCACCTGCCGGTTCGGCGCGAACGCATCGGCCGATACGCCTTCGATCACATGCTTGGACGCGAGCCATTTAACGGCTGCCGTGGCCCAATGCGCCGCGGGCAGGTCCTGGAACGTCTTGTCGTATTCCAGCAGCGCATAGGTGCTGAAGTGACTCAACTTCGCCGTAACCTGCGCGCCCTTGGCAGTCCCTCCGACGTATTCCGCTTTTCCGTCATCCGTCAAGTAATAGAGCCCTACCAACTGGCCGTTCACGCCGCTCGGCATCGGCAGCGTAATCTCGATCGGCCGATCGAAGACGTTAAGCCGCGCGATGTTTCCTGCTTTGGTCGTAATCGTCAGCGCAAAGTCGTAGGCCTGGCCCGCCTGTTTCAGCGCCGCCCCGCTCTGCCGTCCCGCGAGGGTCAGCCGGTCCCTTAGCTTGTCCTCGGCTACGGGGGAGACCTTCAGCGTTATCTTGCCGTCCGCTGACTCGCCTTCTTTCACGAGTCCGGCCAGCGCGCGGAAAACGTCCGTCGGGATAGAGAGCGTCAAATTACTCGCTTCGACGACAAGCTTCTTACCTGGAGCCAGCTGTCCGGCACTGGCCGGAAGTATGAGCTCCGTCAGCGCTTCGGACAACGGGATTCGCACCTCTTCGCCATTCTGGAATCCGCTGAGCTGAGCTTCTTTCAACTCCAGTTGACCCTTTGGCGCGTTCGGAGCGGCGCCATTCCCCAACCCAGGCGAACCCGGTGTCGGCGTCGGTGTCGGCGTTGGCGTCGTTGAATCGGCCAATACCAAAATCTTAGCGTTCGCCGTTTTCTCACCGTATACTGCCGAGATGACGCTCTCTCCCGCACTCAAAGCCTGAAGAAGACCCGTCGTCTCATTGACGGAGACGACCGCCGGCGCGCTGCTCGAGTAGGTCACGCCATCCGCGAGGATGAGCTTCGAACCGTCGCTGTACACCGCCTGCGTCACAGAAGTAGCATGATCGCCAACATTCAGTTTTTCCGGCACGGACAGCTGAAGCCGTTCGAGCTCGACGGTCGGCTGTTCCTTCGTAACCGTCAGCTCATACGAGTCCGTCAGGCCCTGATATGTGGCCGATATCACGGAAGTCCCCTCCTTCAGCGCCTGCACTAGCCCATGCGCAGTCACTGTCGCGACCTCGACATTGCTGCTGCTGTATGCTGCGCCTTCGGTGATCGGAAGTCGCCGTCCGGATGCATAGACCGCTCTCAGCACAGACGCATCCGATTGCCCCGGCTGCAGATTCGACTTGCCCGTCAGCTTAATGCCCGTCATTTTGTCCGTCTTGTTGAGAATGAACGTATCGACCACGCGACCGTCGATCGTCTTCGTCTGTACCGTCAGCACGTTACCATTGACTTCAACCGTCGAATACATTTGAATGTCCTGATCGTCCGTGATCTTCTGCCAAGGTCGAGGCGTCAGTTCATAGAACTTCGGTCCCGTCGCGCCAGGGATAATATAAGTCGTCCCCTCGCCGTCCGCGACGGGCTGATTGCCTTTCATTGAATAGGTCCGCAAGTAAATATGATCGTGCCCGTTCATGACCAGGTTGACGCCGAATTCGTCCAGCACCGGCGTCCATTCGTTGCGCACTGACTCCGTGTCATAGATGCTGCCGTACGGCCCGCGGTGGAAAAAGACGAATTTCCACTTTTGATCTGTTTTCGCAAGGTCCGTCCGCAGCCATTCCTTCTGCTCCGCATAATCGTATTCGCTGTTCAAGACGGCCACGTGGATATTTTTATAATCGAACGAAAAGTTCGTTCCCTTCTGCCTGTCCGTTCCGTTCTGCGGGTTGTTGAAGTGGGCGAGATAGTCGCCGTTCAGCTTCGTTCCCATGACTTCGTGGTTGCCGACGACCGTCACGGCGGTCGTGCTCATCAAGGACTGCTGCGCTTGCGAGAACCACCAGTTCCATTCCTGCTCCTTGAAGCCGCTGTCGACCATGTCGCCGAGATGAACGATAAACTCGGAGTCCGGATTTTCGCCCATCGCCTGCTTCAACGTATTGCCCCAGATCGTAAAACCGTTCAGATCGCCCGCCTGCGAATCGCCGAAGACGAGGAATTTAGTATCGTCTCCCGTCAGAGATGCTGTCTGGAACGTGCCTTGCGCGCTGTAATGGCCTTCGCCGTCGCCGACGCGGTAGATGTACGCCGTACCCGGTTCAAGTCCGTCGGCCGTCGCTTTGTGAACGCGGATGGTGCCAATGTCGAGCGTATTAAAAATCGTGCTGTCGCCTATAACACGGCGCACGCTGGAAGACGCGAAGTCCGTAAATCCTTCGGCCTTGGCCAGCTCGACCACGGTCTTGTCCGTGTTCGGATGCGTATGCCAAGTGAATCCGCGCGACGTCGCCGCATCCTGTCCCATCGTCACGCTGATATTGTTCGGCGTCTCCGCGCCGGCCAGCTTCAGGGTCGTAAAGGAGGTAAGCGGGCTGTACTGGATGTCGCGCACGGCTTGAAGGGCGTAGGTCTTCACCTCGGCAGTCAGCAGGTTCGTACGAATCTCGCCGTTCTGATCCGTGGCGAGCGCGCCACCTCCGATCTCCGTCCCGCCCGCATACAGCTTCGCGCCTTCGACAGGTCTCCCGGTCTGATCCGTCACCGTGAACGTCGTCGTAAAGCCTTGGCCGATATAATCGTCCCAGCTTAGCTTCAGCTCATGGGCGATGCCGGAAGACAGCGGCGCACCCAGATACGGCTTAGGCGTGCTTGCGCCCTTCAGTTCAAGCGCCGAGGACTTGAACGAGATGACGTTTTTGCCCGCTGCCGTACCTTTTACCCGATACGAGATCCGCGCCAGAATGTCGGCGTCGGCCAGCGTTGACGCCTCCAGCCGGGAGAAGGTCACGCGCACGGCGCCCGTGTCCGCATCCACTGTATTTGCGACTTGCTCCGCCGCCAGCTTGTCCCCCCTTGACACGGACAGGTCGGCGACGACGTTCGGATCGAAGCCGAGCTCCAGATGGCCGCCGCTCAACTGCTTCACTTGATCGGCCGTAATGTCCACGCTGTACGTGTGACCGGCGTACACCTCGGCCGGGGTATTGTACTTGAACTTCGCCGTGCCGGTATCGACGGTAAAGTTCCATTCCTTAATCGTCTGGTTGCCCGACAGGTCGCGCACGGCCAGCTTGAGGCGATGGTAGCCGTCTTCAAACGGAACGGCGGGCTTATATGTGATTCGCCCTTCCGGCGGATACAGCCCGTGCGTCACGAGAGCCCCGTCGACGTACAGCCGGATCTTGGCCGGATCGATCAAGGTCGTGCCCGGATGCGCGGCCTTGTCGTAGCCGTCGTCTTCCGCATACGCGTAGATGCCCGGATCGCCCGCCTTCACGACGGCGTCTTCCTTCGGATATACGTCCTTGATAATCGGAGGAGCATGATCCTCCTGAAGCGGTCCGTAGATCGCCCGGATCTGATCGATATAGATCGCGCCGGACGTCTTGTTGTTGTTGCTCGTCTCCATGTAACGAACGGGCAGGTCCATCGTCAGCGGCGTCTGTTTGCCCTTCGGCACGATCGCCTCTACGTACTTCCACCCCGTCCAATCGACCCCGGTCGCGGAATCGGTATAATCGATGGCGAACGCCGCATTGTTGGCGTCCCGCATCTGTCCGCGAAGCCAGTGCTTCTTCCCGTCTCCGTATACCCACATGCCGATCTTCTCCGGATACCCCGGCACCTGGATGCGCGTATCCGTCGACTTGGCGGACACATAGGCGCCGGACGTCCCCGTCTTCCCGACGAAGTCATAAGAGAGCTTGATCGACGCATCGCCGGAACGCACATAGTCGGGATCGGTCTCCAGCGCGATGTTGACGGTCTGGAACGCCGCTCCGGACGCGGTATAATTGCCGACGCTCTCGAAGTCCTCCAGCACCACCGGCGGCAAGCCGACGTTCACTTCCATATGCGTCTCGATATCGCCATGCTTGACATAGATTCGGCCGCTCTTGCCGCTCTCGGCCGTGGCCGCGAACACGCCGTCGGCATCGATCGAGCCGATGTCGCCTTCGACCCGCCACTCGAATACATGGTTGTCGGCCTGAATCTTCTGACCGTCGCGCAGGGCCGTCACGGAGAGCTTCGTAGAGGAGCCCGAATTAAAGGTTTTGATCGTGTCGGGAAATTGGAGCTCGGTCAGCCGGTCGACGACCTCGATCTCCGCCGAGCCCTGCAGGGCACCCGCCGATACGGAGAGCCTGCCGCTCGCGGCAGCGGCGGCTGCCGTAAACGTACCGTCCGCCGCTACCGATCCCAGCGCCGGGTCAACGCTCCATTGCGACGCGTCGCCGAATGCCGCGGGATGACCGTTGTCATCGACGCCCGCGGCCCGGAATGCGAGCGAAGAGCCGGCGAGAATCCGCTCTTCGTTCGGCGTCACGACCAGCCTCGAAGCCGCTTGCTCCGGCGCCTTGTTGACGAGCAACAGGCTGTTGCCTGTCGCGCGTTCGCCGCCGTCCGAGCCGTGGTTCAGCATCTGAACCTTCGAGGTCCCCGGCAGCCGCGCCACGAAGGTGGAGGAGCCGCCGCCGTCCAGATTCATGGCATCGACGACGCCGATGTCCTTCAGAATTTTCGCCAGCTCTTCCGTCGTGACGCCTTCGCTGAAGCCTGGCGCCCGTCCATCGATCTCGAACATCACGACGGTGCCGTCGGCCTTCGTGCCGATCGCGGTGCGCGGATGCACGCCCTCCGGTCCTACATTGGTCTGGACGACGCCGCCCTTGACCAACGGTCCTTGGCCGCCGATCGCGACCTTGACGTCCTGCCATTCCCCATCCAGCGCGAAGGCGGCCGACAGCTTGTCCCCGGCTTGAAGGCCCGAGATCGCCGACACGGCCGTACCCGCTGCGGACAAGACGACCGTCCCTGCCGCCAGCGGCGCGTTGCCCTTATTCGCACGAACTTCCAGCACCTCGAGCGCCATCGTCTGCCCGCTCTTGACCTCGCCGCTCAATACTTTCATCACGACTTCGGTGCCGAGGTCCGTCGTCTTCGTCGTGCCGGCATAGTCCGGCGTATACAGGACAAGCTGATTATTCTCGCGATAACGGTTAATGCTCGTGAGATTCGTCGTCTTGTCCTGGATCGTCACTGACTTCGTCAGCTTCGGCGAGCCGTAGATCGACGAGCCGTCGCTCTTCAGGCCGAAGGCGAACGAACTGCTGTTGCTGTTCAGGATCCGCCCGTCATCCATGAAGATGCCGTTCGGGACGCCCGAAGCATACCCCGTCAGATCATAGAAGTCGCCGTTGATGCCCGCGATCACCCGGCTGCCCGGCGCATCGACGTACGATGCCATCTTCGTAACGCCTTCCATGCCGTATACGTAACCGGACTTAGTCCCGGCTCTAAGTTCCAAGTTAGGGTTGCGAGGATCGAAAGCCACGAAGTGCATGTTTTCGAGGCCGCGATCGATTCGCATGTTGTACCATGTATAGACGGCGCCCGGAGCAAGCTCCGATTTGCGGGTATCCACCACCGAGCCGAATTCGGTCGCCGGCGGGGCGGAGACTGCCGCGTAAGTACTCGAATAAGATTGAAAAAGCATGACGACCAGCAAAAGATACACGAAGAATATCCTCGTGCGGCGAAGCTTCGTTAGCATGTCTAGCTTGTCCTCCTTGCAAGTGAAATACAAATTCTAACTGCGATGGAATCTACCATCCTCCCTTGTAAGCTTAAAGAAGAAGCGTAAAGCTCGTTGACGATGTTTGTTAGCCGACATTCAAGCGAAGATTAACTTTGCGGCGAAACGCCAAAAACAAAGCAGAAGATGTCGGGGATCCGCATCTTCTGCTTTGAAGGTTGCTTTCTATATGATTTCGAGATGAAATAGGAGAAGCGAAGTTCCCGTAGGCGTTATTCGGCGACGATGCTCCGCATCCGGGCTTCCAGCTCGGCTCTCGCCCCGGCGCCCGCCAGCTCTTCGAACACGGCCATGCCTGCGCTTAGATTCGGCTTCCGGTTCACGTTGTGGGAATCGGTCGCGATCGTGTGCGCTAGGCCCGCCTGAATGAGCTTGCGCCCGTACTTTTGCGCATCGGCCCCGAAGTTGCCGACCAGGCTGTCGGCGGACACCTGCGTCCACATGCCGAGCTCCACCAGCATCGGCACCAGCTCCGGGTCGTCCCTGAAGAACGCATGCCGCTCCGGATGCGCGAGCACTGGCGTCACGCCCGCATCCAGTAGCCGCTCCACGATCTCCGGCGTGGCCGGGTCGTAGTCGCTCCAGCGCTGCTCGATGAGCATATGCGTGCCCGGCCTGCCCAGATAGGCGAACGAGCGCTTTTTGATATGCTCGGCGACAAAGTCCGCGTTGACGAGTTGAACCTCGTTGCCGGGATGCAGGCGAACGCCGATGCGCTGCCGCTCCAGCTCTCGTTCGAGCTCCTCCAGCTTGCGGTGTACGACATCCGCCAGCGTGAGATACTCCATCTTAAAATGCGGGGTCACGATGATATCCCGAATGCCGTCCTCGTAGGCAATCCGGGCCATGGAGACGGACTCCTCCAGATCCTTCGCTCCGTCGTCCACCCCGTGCAAGATGTGGCAATGAATATCGATCATGATGACCGTCCCCTCTCGGCTGTTGTTTCAACACATGTTCTGATTATATCAATCTCTGCGAGCGAGGGGGGAGGTTCTTCTGGCGGAAGGAATGGATCGGATGAAAATAGAATGCCAGACGGAAGAAAGTGGAGCGACAGACGAGTAGAACGAAGCGAAAGCCAAACGGCGGACGAAGGCACAACGGCAGACAAAAATAGAGCAGCGGACGTCAAGCCACCGCTGCTCTCGCCGGTATCCTTATATCCGTTTCCCGTCCGCCTTCATACGCTCGCCTTCGTCTGATAAGACAGCAGCCTGCCGAACATGCCCTCCCGTTCGACGGAGAGCTGCTCGTATCCCCCGCGCTGCACGATCGATCCGCCCTCCAGAACGATGATCTGGTCCGCATCCCGAATCGTGGACAAACGGTGGGCGATCACGATGATCGTCATGCTTCCCCTCAGCCGTTCTAGCGCTTCCTGAATGCCGGCTTCATGTTCGCTGTCCAGCGCGCTGGTGGCTTCGTCCAGGACGAGGACCGAAGGCTTGCGCAGGATCGCCCGCGCCAGCACAATACGCTGGCGCTCGCCGCCGGACAGACGGACGCCCCGGTCGCCGAGCACCGTATCGAGCCCCTGCGGCAGCCGCTTCACGAACGCATCCGCCGCGGCAAAGCGAAGCGCCTCCCACATCTGCTCCTCGTTGGCATCCGGCGCGGCGATCGACAGATTGTCCCGCACGCTCTCGTGGAACAAAAAGGGGTCCTGCGAAACGTAGCTGACGGTCTGCCTTAATTCATAGGCTTCGGCCGCGCCGAGCGGTTGGCCGTCCACGAGTACCTGTCCGCGCTCGGGCTGCACGAGCCCGATCAGCAGATCGATCAAGGTGCTCTTCCCCGCGCCCGACCGGCCGACGATGGCCGTCATCCGGCGGGATGGTATGCGCAAATTCACGGCCCGAAGGGCATAGGTTTCCTGCTCAGCGCCATACCGATAGTAGACGTCCCGCAGTTCGAAGCTCCGCGCGGCGCGCTGGACGCTCCGTCCTTCCGGAAGCCCGGCCGGCTCCGCCTCCTGGGCGCGCTCATACGCCTGCTCCAGCTCCAGCAGTTGCCTGAAGGCGGGAACCGACTGGGCCAGTTGCTCCAGATTGGACTGCAGCGCCGAAAATTTGGGCCACAGGCGCGAAAATATGAGGACGATAAAAACAAGAGTCTCGGCCTGGACATGGAGTACCGCAAAAGCGAAATAGACGAAGCCGGCGATGAGAAGGCTCGCGGCCGCTTTGTAATGGAACTGGGAAGCCGACTGCAGCCTCGCGAACTGGACGACATTGCGCTCCAGCCGATCGCAAAGCGCGCGGAACCAGGTCAGATGCTGCCCCTCCATCCGGTTGCTTTTAATGTCCTTGATGCCGTTGAAGTGATCGGTCATCCCGGCTACGTAGCGCTGCATGAGCTCGGTCGTGTCCTTCCCGATCGTTCTTGATGCGCGCACCCGGGTGCGGGAATAGACGGCGAGCGCCAGGCCGCACGCCAGGACCGCGATCGTGAGCGGCGCGGAGAGCCACAGCGCAAAGCCGATCTGGATGAGCGTGAAGAGCACGGTCGTAGCCAGCTGCAGGCACATGAACACGCCGAAGCTGACGCGAGGCAGCTCGATCGTGGCATGATGGACGAAGTCGGACTTTCTCCTTTTCAGGAAAAACGCCCAGTTCGACTGCAGCAGACCCTTGTAGAGATCCAGCCTTAAGCGCCGGATAAAGCCTTGCTCCAGCTCCGCGCTCCGATTGGCCAGCCGACGCTGCAGCAGCCCCTGGCCCAGCAGCAGGATCAGGAACGCGGCAAGCACGACGGGCAGTCTCCAATCGGGAGACAAGCGCCGAAGCGGCTCCGCGGCGGCGGACAGGAACGGAATGCCTCCCGAGGACGCATCGAGCAGCCCGATCAGACCCAGCATGGGTGCCAGCAAAAAGATGCCGATCCCCTCCAGCATGCTGACGACGATCGTCCCGAACAGATTCCAATACAATGCGCGCCCGGCGAACGCGTGGAGCTTCCTAAGATAGAAGAGTACGGGCGCGATGCCTAGCCGCTCTGCCACGCTCACCCCGGCACGACCCTCTCTCCTTTAAGTACGGCGCCCAGCACCGCGTCGACGAGCTCGTGCGCCGAGAATCCCTCAGACGGCCGCTGCAAGCGATGCAAGCTGATCCGGCTCGCCATCCCGGTAACCGTCGAAAAATGCCATTGCTCCCCCGCGAGATGCGGTATCAAAAAGGCGCGGAACGTGTGCAGGCGAAGGATCGCCAGCCGTTCGAGACCTTCGTAGCGCGAGAGCGCCACGGCGTCCCCCTCCGACCGGTTCAGCTCGAACAGGCCCGCCAGGGGCACGGCGTCCGCGGAAAACCCGGATGCGACGGGAATGGCATACTTGGACAGATACAGATGGCGATAGCGGCCCGTCTCCATGCCGAGCTGCTCGATCGTTTCCTGCCACAGCTTCTGCTGCGGATAGGCAGGCAGGACGACAGGCGCGCCGTCGCCGCCGGCCGATACAGCGATTACGTCGTCGGTCAGCATCCGGTAGCCGCGGCTTAGAAAAGCGGCAGCCAGCGTCGATTTCCCCGCGCCGGACTCCCCCACGAACGCATAGGCCCGTCCGCCGATGACGACGGCGCTGCCGTGGAGCGGGAGCGTCTTGCGCTGAAGCAGGATCGCGCCCATGCAGGTGCCGAGCAGGTAGAGCCGGATGCTCTTGTCCTCCGACCCGGGAAGGGGAGACACGACGATCTGCTGCCCGCCGCGGATGCCGAAGATGGCCACCTCGGGCACGTAGAACAAAAAGAGATCGTCCTCGAACGCATAAAAATCGTCCTGGACTTCGGCTGCGCTCCAGTCTTCCGTTAAGTCGCCGAGCCGAATCCCGACGTCCGCCTCGCCGGCTGCGGCTGGCGCCCGCATCAGTTCCGGCAGCGGGATCTCGCTTGCTATATAAAGGCCAAATGCCTGGTATAACAGGGGCACGACCGTATTCATCATGGATGTACACCTCGACTCTGCTAGTAAGTGTCGCCTGCCTTCGGTATAGAAGGGCCCCATACGTCCGGTTGTATGGGGTCCCTTGTGCGTATGCCGACGGTCACGAAGCTTGCGGGGCATGAGGATGGCCCTTGTTCGTGCCTTTGCCGTTGCGGTCCGGGTACAGGCCGTTCGGGCCGCCGAACGTCTGGTTGACATCAAGCACTTCAAGCGAAGGTTGGCTCCACTCTTTCTTCATCTGGTCTCACCTCCTCTCAAGCGGCTGCTTCAGGCGCATTGCCGGAGAAATCGGTATACGATCAAACTCTGCATCAGCACTCGCGCATGCCGGTCAAAGGCGCGCGCGGGATCGGGCGAATCGCCCATCTCCGCCAGCGACGCCTCGATCTGGTTCGCGTTCAGCAGGCGCGATGCCCGGGGATCGCGGCATAGCTCGCGCAGCTCCTCCGCGATCGCCCCCCACGAGGGGAGCACCCGCTGGATCCAGTCCGCCCCCTGCACGCCGCGCACCCGTTGATTGAGCCGCACGGACTCGGGCAGATAGCGTTCGGTCGCCCTTCGGACGAGCGCGCGATCCATGCCGTTCTGAACGTACTGCTCTACCGGTACCGACAGGCAGAAACGAACGACCCTCGGATCGCAGGTCGGGTCTCTCTCCCGGACCGCATATCGCAGCGACAGCTTCGTCGACGACGTACCCTGGTGGTTCAGGATCGAGAGATTGTCGAATTGGTACGTCCGGGCGTCGAACTCGTTCATCCAGGCGTCCGTCAATCCGACATCGTGATGCTTCAGTTTGTCAAACACGCCGGTTCGCGCTGCCAGCTCCGGGTGGATTAACAGCGGAATATCCGGCAGCGGCTTTGCCGTCCGGGACGATGATGCGAACGCCAGTCGGCCGATATAGGGAATTAATCGCCTTCTCCCGATTCGCATCCGTCCGCCGTACTGCTTCAGCTCGCGGTATAGGCGCACCCAGCGCAGCCTTTTCAGCAGCCGGGCATAGTAATCCTCCGCCGGCCCCCACGAGATGGTGTAGTTGCCGTTTCCGCCATGCAGCAGGATGCCGACGTCGTGCTTGCTCGCTTGCGCGAGAATGCCTTTAAACCAGTAAGAATTTTCAAAAAATTTATAGGGCGCTTCTATCAAATCCAGCAGCTCGTCGATCTCTTCAAAAGAGTTCCGATCTGCGAAGTCCATATAGCTGTGCGATAAATCGCCGACATGGTCCACGATATCCCGGATGTACGGCGTCTCGTCCGCCGCCATGCTCCCGGGCGTCCAATCCGCGAAGTCCGGCCGCGGGACATAGCTGTACGTGTACAGCGTCTTGCCTGCCTCGCGCAGCGGGGCGGCAGCGAAGCTGACGACGGCTCCCGAATCCAGCCCCCCGCTTAAGCTCGCGCCGACGTTTCGGCACGTCCGGAGTTTCGAGGCGACCGCCTCTTGGAACACTGCGCGGAACGCTTCTTCATAGTCGCCGCTCGACTTAAGCTTCAGCTGCGGCACGTCGGCCGCCAGCGATCCGTAGCGCCGAACCTTGAGGCTCCCGGCCTCCACCGTGAAGGCATGCGCCGGCGGGATCTGCCCGATCGCGCGGTAAGCCGCGGAGCGGACGTCGATCGTATCCAAAATGATCGGGATCGCGAGGAACTCGGCCAGCCAGTCTTCGTCGAGCTCCCGGCCGACGCCCGGCAGCGTGAGCAGCGGGTTCATCACCGTGCAGAAGGCGAACTGGCCCGGCCGATGAACGTAATACAGCGTGCGGGTCCCCGCCAGATCGCGTGCCCCGAACAAGCGGCGTCTTCGCTCGTCCCACAGGACGAAGGCAAAGTCGCCGATCAGATAGTTCGGCGCGTCCTCCCCCCACTCGCAATACGCCGCCATGATCAATTCGCTGTCCGTCATCCGCTTCCGGGCGGCGCGCTCGACCTGCAGCCGGCCGAACAGTTCCTCCCGGTTGTCGATGATCGCGTCCGCCGCGATGACCAGCCCGTACCGCTCGTCGCGGCAAGGCTGCCGGTCATGCACCGATTCGGCGGTGAACCACTGCGCATGGCAGCCCATGAAGACGGACCGGTCATGCCAGGTTCGCACATGATGGGCGGGATATTTCTCCAAAGCCTTCATCATTCGTCCCGCCGCTTCGATCGAGACGGGCTCCTGATCGTTAAGTACGCCGGCTATCGCGCTCATAATTCTCCAATCTTAGACGTAGTCCGCTTGCCTTGGGGACTATTATAGCAAGATCGACAAAAATTCAAATGCCGCGGGAGGAGTAGTCGGGGATAGCAGAAAGGAGTACAGGCATGGCAAAGGTTGCGACAAGCATTGCCATAATCGTATCTCCAAACAACAAAAAAAGGAGCGCCGGAGGAAGCCTCCGACGCTCTGTCCATAAAGTTCATTCATCCGTTGCGCTCATTGGTCCGGGCAGCCAACGCTTGCAGTCCTCAGCCAACGCTTGGAGGTCGTTAAATAACGCACCTGCATGGTAGCCGTCGCACACCGCATGATGGAGTTGGGCCGACAAAGGCAGCAGCAGCCTGCCGTCCTGCCTGTCGTATTTTCCCATAGTAAATATAGGAAGCAAATAGGTGCCATCGCCATAAACGTTCAGATTGAACCCCGTGAAGTTGACCCACGGGATGCTGGAAATCGGGAAGGTGTTCGGCGGTTCGTCCGTGCAAGGGAACAGCTGCTTCGCGTCTTTGTATCGATCCGTCTCTTGCAGGCAGCGATCGTAAAAGGTCATAAAATGCTCGCTATACGGCGTCCAAATGCTCGAGAAGGTCTTGCTCTTCTCATGAAAGATGGTGAAGCTCGGCGACATGCGATCCCATATGCCCGGTCTGCCTTCTGCGTCCAGGCAAGTCCTGAATTCGGGATAGCGATTAACGACCGTCGCGATCATGTGGATCAAGGCCGGATATAGCTTAACGCCCCTGCGCTTAAGCTCCGCGTGCAGAAGGGTGATATCAAGGTTCGCGGTCATGCTGTACGTGCATTTGACCCGGTTTAAATAATGCTCGAAATAAGGTCGTCTGCTCCAATTTTCCATATCGATCGGATTAAAAATCAATTTTTTCGCCCTCCTAAAATGTTTTGAATTTTAGGAGGGAACATCCACCGCTTTGACCATACCCAGTCACGTTCCTCGTCTTTATTTCCGTGCTTTTATTATAAACCGCTTTGCGTTCGTGCGGATGCCCTTTTCGGTTTGATTCTCTTGAATGAATTCGCGAAGAATCTCGAAGTCCCTCGGGTTCTCTCCAAATCGGGGGATGATAGGCGCGTGTTTGAGCAGGAATAGCAAATCCTCCGGCGTCCGATAGTATTCGACCGTGTCATATTCAAACGACTGTATCGCACCGAACCCGGCTTCCGCTAATTCCGCCGTGTATTTCCGCATCAGATCGCCGTCGGTGTCGCCGTAGCTCTGGCCTCGGCCGAAGGCTTGCTTCAAGTTGTATTTATCCCCCTCGGCTACCTGCTGCGTGATGAACAGGCCGTCGGCCGCCAAGACCCTCTCTGCTTCACGCGCGCTGAATCCCGACTGCCGACAAGTGACGATATCAAAGAACCGATCGGGAAACGCAAGCTTTTCCGCGTCCATCTCAAGAAAGCGCACATTCGTCGCCCCAGTACTCGCCAGATTAACCTTAGCCGTCTGGATCATACCGGGCGAACGGTCGATCCCGACTATGAGCAGCGCTGCTTCGCGGATGGCAAGGACCGCCTCGCCCCCGCCCGTGCCGATGTCCAGCAGCAGGTCGGATGTCCGGCAGATCCTTCCGACTTCTTCATACAAATTGGCCTGCTCTCCCTTCACTTCCACCTTCAGCTCGCCGAAGTTCCATCCGTTCGCTTGCCCGACACTATCGTAGAACGCTTTGTATTCTGCTTCATTCATGAGCGGCAGCCGCCTTTCGCAAGCTTTTGTTGTTGATCCTAAGGAATCAAGAAAAACAGGCGGATCCGCGATACCGCGCCATCCTTGACTTCAAACTCAAGATTACGATAACCCTCTTCGTCGCTTAATCTGTAGAGCGTGTTGTCCGCGTTCGCCTCGTCCTCCGAGCGGATCGTCGGATACGTCTTTTTCACCTCTGCCGCCGAGCTGCCGACCGCGATCCCGCCTGACGTTTCGTAAGGACCTTCGTAGGCCTCCATGGATTGAATCCAGAAGGTTTTACCGTTTTGCTTGGGAGAAAACAATTCCATATTCAACCCTTTGTAGCGCAGCGTCTTCGTAAACGAACCGGTCATCGTATCCGCGTCCTTCAGCGTCTCCGTCTTCTCCGAGATCGGCTTGCCCAGAATGCCTTCTAGATCGATGTTGTTATCCCAGTCCTGCAAATGAATCAGCTCATCCCCCGCCTTAAGGGCAAATGGCGACGACGACTTCTGCCCTTCTTCTGAACCGTCCGATGCCGTGGGCGTCGGCGTCTTCTCCCCTGCCTGCGAAGCTTGCGCGCTTCCCGCTTGTTCCGTACTATGCGAACTCGGCATCATCGATTCGGAAGCATTAGCAGAACCGGTCGAACGCTCCCCATCCGAAGACGCGCACCCTGCTGCGATCGCAAGGAGAACCGCTAGGATTGTGCAAGCAATTGTTCGTTTTGCCCCGCTCTTGCTGGAAAACCTCATATTGAAGCCCCCCTCTCCTCATACCTGCCAACGCTCAAAACTGACTTACAGGAATTGACGTTTTATAGTAATAAATGTTGCCGGAAGGGGAGGCGCAAATAGATATTCCACCAAATCGCCCCCGCCGCGCCCGAATAAGAATGTGCCACATCGCTATTCCGCCAAATCGGGCACCGCCGCGTCTGAATATGGGTGTGAGACAAGTGCTTTGAACTATGAAATCCGCTCACGTATACTGGGAATACAAATTCGAAGCAAGGTGTGATGGAAGTGTCTCCCCGCACGAAGGAACAGAACGCCCTTATTCGCGAGCAGCGCAAGCAAGAGATTTTGCAGTCGGCCATCCGCGTGTATGTCGAAAAGGGATATGCCGCGACGAATCTAAACGATGTTGCCGCGCAGGCCGGTCTTGCGCATGGACTCGTGTATTACTATTTCAAAAATAAGAGACAGCTTTTCCGCGAATTGTACGAGCACATGATGGACCAGTCCCTCCGCTATACGACGGCTTACTTCGAACAGGACCTGCCGGTTCTGGATCAATTCAAACAATATGCCGCGATCGTCTGCGAGCGCATCGTCAAGGATCCGCAGACGCAGCGCTTTTACATGCGAATCAGCCTCGATCTGCATCATCTCTATGAACCCGGGGAGGTGTCCCCGTTCGATTGGATGAAAAACTTCATCCGGCCGATGGCGCAGGCGATCGAGCGTGGCATTCATCAAGGCGTCATTCGAAAGGGCGACGCGGGCCTTATGGCCATGCAATTCTGGGGGGCGCTCTCGCAGGGCACGAATTACCTGGATCAGCAGCTGCAGGAGCTTACCGCTCAAGGCCTTACGGCGTCGGAGATCGACGTTGCGATGCGTGAGAAATTCGGCCAAATCGCCGAATCGGCCATTTCGTTTTTCAAGTCGGAATGAGCCTTTTATGTTTTATGGTTGACTTATAAATCAATCAAAAATATAATGGCCGCAAGGAGCGTGATGTTTTTGTCAACGATTCGCAAGGAAATTTGGATCGACGCGTCGCCCGAGCACGTATGGGACGCCGTCAGCGATGTAGGCGCCGTCCATACTCGACTGGTTCCCGGCTATACCGAGAACACGTCGCTGAACGGTCACGAGCGGACGCTTTATCTGCCGAACGGCGGCATGACGCGCGAGTACATCGTTTCCATCGACGACGAAGCGCGCCGCATGGCTTACGCAGTCGTAGAAGGACGCATGCCGCTCCTGCATCACCATGCGTCGTTTCAAGTGTTTCCCCACGACGGGGGCGGTACAAAGCTCGTTTGGATTACGGATTTTCTCCCGGCGGACCTGGCGCCGGAGATTCAGGCGCGCATCCATCGCGGCGCGGAGGTGATGAAGGAGACGATCGAAGCGGAAGCGAAAGGGGGAAATCGATGAAAGTTCTGGTCATTGTCGCTCATCCGGACATCCATCGGTCGCGCGTCAACAAGCGCTGGTTGTCGGAGCTGCGCCGTTACCCGGATCTAATCACGGTTCACGAATTATATGAGGCCTACCCTGATTTTGCCGTCAATGCGTCAGACGAGCAGCATCTTGTCGCATGTCATAACCGGATCGTACTGCAGTTTCCCATCCAGTGGTACAGCATGCCGGCGCTGCTCAAGCAATGGCTCGACGACGTATTTACGACCTCATGGCTGTTCGGGACCGGGGGCCGTGCCGTTGCCGGCAAAGAGCTTGTTCTGGCTCTATCCATCGGAGGCGAGGAATCGACTTACCAGTCGGGCGGGATGATCGGATTTACGATCAGCGAACTGGTCCGTCCTATTCAGGTTTTTGCCAACCAGGTCGGCATGGTCTTCCTGCCGCCTTATAAATTCCATGGCGCGCTCAAGGCGGAAGAGGACCGCATCGACGACAGCGCTCTACGTTATGTAGCGCACGTCACCTCTCCCGACCTGAACCCGATCGTCGTCCGCCAGCGGATGCTGGATAGCATGTTGTCCCAGCAGTAGCCTATGTATTAGGGTGAAACGCTGCTGCTGTTGACACGGGCTTGGGCCTGCGCCCGAGACGGTTGCTTGGGGACGACGAAAGAGACCGTCGTCCCCTCCCCGCTTCGGCTGCGAACGAGCAGCCCCTTGCCGTAGATCTGCTTCAGACGGCGGTCGGTGTTGGCCAAGCCGACGCCTGCAGGACGACCGCCGACTTGGCCGTCCCGATGCGGCGGCTGCGATGCGCCCTCTGGCTCCAGGCCGACACCGTCGTCCTCGATCGATATTTCCGCCATGTCCCCCAGATCCTGAATCCGAATCCGGACGGTGCCGCCCTCGGGCCGTCTAAGCACGCCATGCCGGACGGCATTCTCCACGAGAGGCTGGATGGACAGCGGCGGTAAGAGCAGTTGGAGGCGGTCGTCCACCTCCCACACGACCTGGAGCCGTTTTTCGAACCGTGCCTTCTCGATGTACAGGTAAGCCCGTACCAGGTCTATCTCCTTCTGCAGCGGCACCAGCCGCTCCGAATTGGTCGAGTCGAAGCTGGCCCTCAGATAATCGCCGAAGGCGGACAGCAGGCCGCGCATGCGGTCGGTATCCACATCCCCCAGCGCAGCGATCGAATTGAGCGTATTGAACAGGAAATGGGGCTGGATCTGCGCCTGCAGCCAGGCAGCTTCCAGGCGCTTCTGTTCACGGGCGGCCCGGGCGACGTCCGTCAGCGCCTTCACCCGCATCCGCAGCTCTTGCGCGTCGACGGGCTTGACGACGTAGTCGTTGGCCTCGGCCCCGAAGCCCGCTTCGATATCCTCCGCCCGATGGCGGGCCGTGAGCAGCAGAATCGGCAGCTCGGAAGGAGAAAAGATCGTGCGGACGGCCCTGGCGACTTCATAGCCGGAAATATCCGGCATCATGACGTCCGCGATCAGCAAGTCCCACGTTCCCGCATTCAAAAGAGACAGCGCCTCGGTGCCGCTCGTCGTCGTCGTGATCTCGTATCGTTGCGCATCGAGCACGTGCCTGAGGATGCGCAGGTTCACGGGATCGTCGTCGACGGCAAGTACGCGCGAGCGCTCCTCGCGCAGGGGAGGTGCCGGCGCCAAAGGCTCGGCAGACCCTCCTTCGATCGCGCTAGCCGCCTCCTCGCGGAGCAGACTTGCCGCGGCGACCTCGCTCGCCGTAGTACCCGCAGTAGACTGGCTCGTGCCAGGGCTCGCGATATCCTCGCCCGCCCTAGCGCCCGCGGCGACCTCGCTCGTCGCAAGGCCTCCTGCAGTCTCGCCTGCCCCGTGACCTATGGCCAACTCGCCCGCCTCAGGATCCTCGGCTTCCACTGCCGCCGGCAGCGTCAACGTGAATACGGTCCCGACGTTCACCGTCGAGCTGACCGTCAGTTGCCCGCCATGAAGCTCCGTCAGACGCTTGCTGACCGCAAGGCCAAGGCCGAACCCCGCCGCATTCGTTTCCGCCTGACTCTCCCCTTGTTCATAGGGCCGGAATATGCGGCTCGCCGTCTCCTCGTCCATCCCGATGCCCGTGTCTGCGATTCGAACGACGATGCGGCCTGCATCGGCCTCCGCTTCAATCCAGACCCGCCCCTCCTGCGTGAATTTAACCGCGTTGTGCAGCAGATTGAACAAGATCTGCACCAGCCGGTTCTCGTCCGCCATCACCGCCGGCAGCGAATCCGGAACCCGGTTCTCAAGCCGAACCGGCTTGCCGACGGCCATGAACCGGACAAGGTCCAGCACGCCCGCCGCCTCCGCCTGCAGCCGGAGCGGACGGGGATTCACGCGAAGCCGGTTTTCCCGCAGCCGATTCAGATCGACGAGATCGTTCAAGAGAAAGGACATCCGCTTGCCCACCGAGACCAGCAGCTCCAGTCGCTCCCGGTTGGCGGCCTCGTCTGTCCGCTCGCCGCTGTCGAGCACGGACTGGGCCATGTTCAGGATGCCGTGAAGCGGATTCCTGAGCTCGTGCGAGGTCTGAACCAGGAATTCGTCCTTGCGGATGTCTGCCGTCTGCAGCCGCTCCGCCAATCGGACGGTCTCGGCGGCATTGCGGAAGTAGCGTTTAAACCAGTACAGCGCAAAGGCGACAAAAAACGCCAGCATATCGAAGGGATAATAACCGTCGTCAAGCGAGAACGAATAGCCGATCAACCCCCAGCAAAGGTTGGATGCGGCCGCCACTGCGCCGAGCAGCAAATAGATCGCGTCCGGCATGCCCCTGCGGACTGCCAGATAGATGAAGATGGGAGCCGCGACGAACGGGATCAGCAGTAAAACCGTATGTAAGCCGTCCGCCAAAACATAGGTCATCGTCTTGACCGGCGACGCCAGCACGAACAACCCGAAGAGGGCGCATGCGGCGAGGTGCCAGCGGGAATGGCGAAGGATCTTGAATTCGGGCAGCAGGCTGCTAATGTATTGCAGCAGCAGCGCGGCCAAACCCAGATAGGACAGATAGAAGACTTTGTAGGACGCCTCGAAGCCGACTCCGAACCAGACGGACAGAAGGCGGTCTTCGTTGGTAAGAATGGACAGGGCCCCGCATATGCCCAGCAGGGAAAAGAGCAAGAGCGGCCTCTGCCGGCTGCCGATAAAATAGAGTGCGAGCGCGTACAGCGCGTGCATAAGCGTCAACAGCATAAGGGCTGCCTGCGCTCCCGCGGACAGCCAGTATGCCCGGCTCAAGGCCGCGGCGGTGCCGAACTTGACGGGCTCCGTCAGTCCGCCTCTGAGGCGGTCGTCGTAATTGGCCGCTTGCAGCACGAGCTCCAGCACGTCGCGATCCGCGTCGAACGTGACGGAATAAGGCGTAACGCTCGCCGAATAGGCCGATGCGCGATCCGCCGGATGTCCGGCGCCGCCCATCAAGCGCCCGTTCACATACAGCGCCGAAGACGCGGAGATTCCCGGCACGCGGATACTCAGCTCCGGCAAGCTTACGGACGGCAGCAGGATGCGCAGCCGATAAGTCCCGTATCCCAGGGGCGAATTCCCCGACGGATGAAGCGTCCCGTTCCAACTGCCGGGGACCGTCACCGGTTCGCCGAGGACGCCGTCCGGCTCGAAGGCACCGTCGGGCGCGGGCGCCGCCAGCCGGGACGGGTACAATTCCCATTTTCCGGAGAGGGAGAGGATCGGGTTGGAAGCGGGGTCCCACCCCCTAAGGTCCAGCAGACCGTGCTTCGCCTCTACGTTTTCGGTAGTCGTCTGTACGCCGATCCAGACCAGTCGTATCCCCGTCAGAACAAGCAGGAACAGCCCGACGACGGCTGCGATTTTTCTTCTTTTCATCATAATCATACGGGTTCGACAAAAACGTCGGAATTCCTTCGCGCCTCTCCGTCGCGACTTGCTGTCGGGCACGCGAATTTGGGATAATAACAAGAGATGACCGTCAAAGCATGCGATCGATTCGCAAAAAGAAGGAGTGTCTACCGTGGCGCAGACGATTAAAGGGAAAGTAGCGATCGTGACCGGAGCCGGCAAAGGAATCGGCAAAGCCGTCGCGCTCGAGTTGGCCAGAGAAGGCGTGCATGTCGGCCTGATCGCCCGAACGGAAGGCGACCTGCTGGAAGCGGCGCGCGATATACAAGCCTTAGGGGCCATGGTTGCCTATGCGGCAGCCGACGTATCCGACTTGACGCAGGTCGAGCAGGCGATCGACAAGCTCACCCGCGAGATCGGTACCGCGGATATTCTGATCAACAACGCGGGAATCGGCACCTTCGCGAAATTGAACGAGATGGACCCCGAACACTGGAAAAAAATCATCGACGTGAATCTGATGGGCACCTACTATGTGACGCGCACCGTCCTCCCGCAGCTGATCGCCAAAAACAGCGGAGACATCATCAACATCTCTTCGACAAACGGCTTGAACGGCGCGCCCGGCTCCAGCGCCTACAGCGCTTCGAAGTTCGGCGTCATCGGCCTGACCGAGTCGCTGGCACAGGAAGTCCGCCGCAACAATATCCGCGTCACGGCCCTCGCGCCAAGCACGATCGCGACCGATCTCGCCAAGAGCTCGTCCCTGATCGCGGAAGGCAAAGAGGAGCAGTACATGCATCCGGAGGACATCGCGGAATACATCGTAGCCCAGTTGAAGCTGTCGCAGCGCATGTATATTAAGACGGCGAGCTTGTTGAATACGAATCCCTTTTAAGGAACCGATCAACCGCATCTTGGCAACAACAGCAGCAGAGGGCGCCGGGATAACCCGGCGCCCTCTACGCGTGCCTGCACCTCGCGCAGCTCCCCGCACGAAATGCGGCGGCGCGTCGGCTGCCAGTCTCGCCCCAACTGCTGAGGCTTATGTCCGGCTAGGTGTTAGCAGAACTTATGGGCCGCTTATTCGCCCGCAATCCCCGCGCCTTTGATCTCCTCCGTGAAGCTCTTGTCCATAATATCGAGCGCCTTCTGCGGCTCAAGCTCTCCCCGAAGCACGGACTGCACCGCGCTCTCCATGATGTCGTTGAGCTTAGGCGAGATGTACGGCACATCGGGATCGGCCATAATCTTGCCCTTCGTGAGCGAATCCAGCAGCGTCTGGTACATCGGGAATTGCTGCTGAAGCTCCGGCCTCATATAGTTCGAGGTGCGCGTCGGGTCCATTTTGTCCTGGATCTTCAGCACCTCCAGGTCCTTCGAGGTGACGTACTCGAGAAATTTATACGTCAGCTCCGGATTTTCAGTGGAAGCGGTCATGGCGATCGACCAGCCCCCCATGGTCGGCGCGCCGCCCGGCGTCACGCCATACCCGACTTTGCCTTTAACCTTGGAGCCTTCCGCTTCGACCGTCTGGATCAATCCCGGCCATTGCTCCATCATCGCCACCTCGCCGTTCGCGAACAGCGTGTTGGCTTCGTCCCAGCCAAGCGTGAGCAGCTCCTTGGGCGCGTAACGCGTGAGGTCTTTGGCGAATTCCAGCGCCTTCAGCCCTGCTTCGTTGTTGAACGCGGGCTTGAAGTCCTTGTCCACGTCCCTGCCGCCGAAGGCGGCAAGCCGGTTCGTCCATATCCAACGGCTGGATGTATTGTCCGCCATCGTGCTGTATCCGTAGGTCACCGGAGAATCCGGATTGAGGCTCTTGGTGAAGAAGGCAGCCGCCTCGGCCATTTGCTCCGGCGTTTCGGGAACGGTCAGCTCATGGCCCGTCTTGGCCTTGAAGCTTTCCTTTATTTTCGGATCTTCGAAAAGATCCTTCCGGTAGAAGAAGATTTGAGCGTCGGGTTTGTAAGGAAAGGCAACCAGCTTCGATTTGTAATTCCCGTATATATCGAGCAGACTCGGTATGAAGTCGTCCAGGCCGAGATTCGGGCTTACCAGATCCTTGTTATCGATATAGGGCTTCAGATCCTGGACCAGTCCGCCTTCCGCATACCCGTGGATCAACGCGACGGGCATGACGATCGAATCGAAGGAATGGTTCGTCTGCAGGTCCAGTTGGATTTTCTCCATATACGACTGAGCCGGAAAGCTCTGAACCTCAACCGTAGCTCCTGAAGCCTGCTCGAAGTAAGTCGCCGCATCCTTAAGCGCCTTCTCCGTATCTCCCGCCATCGTGGCGACGACGATTTTTTTGCCTTTGTACTGCCCCTTAAGCGTGCCTCCTGCATCCATGTCCTGCAGCTTAATCCCGTATACGGTCGGCCCTTCGACCTTGACGGCCGAGCCGGCATCGGCAGTCGGAGTTGCCGACGCGTCAGCCGAAGCCGTGCTGCTGCCGCTATTATCGTTGCCGGAGCAGCCGGATAGAACCAGGGATATGGCAAAGGTCAAACCGAGCGCCGCGCGGACGCTTCCTTTGTTTGCGTTAAGCATGTAGAGAACCCTCCCGTATGATTATAAGATCCATCTTCGTCCGAAAACAGTCAAGCGAGCCCGGCTCTCACCCCTTTCCCCGTCTCCCTGTCGTTCATCCTTTGACGGCGCCGGCGGTAAATCCCTCCACGATATACTTTTGCGTCGTCAAAGACAGCACGACTGCGGGAATCATCGCGACCGTGCCCGCGGCGGCAATCTCGCCCAGCGGCGTATCCTTCTGGGTCTGGACCAGGCTGCTGATCGCCAGCGGCAGCAGCTTCTTGTCGTCCGAAAAGGTGAGGATGAGCGACAAGGAAAATTCATTCCAGGCGCCCATGAACACGAGGATGGACGTGACGACGATGCCGGGAACGACTAGCGGCAGCGCGATCCGGCCGAAGATGCCGTACTCGGAGCAGCCGTCGATCCGGGCCGACTCGAACACTTCCCCGGGCATCTCGCCGTAGAAGCCCATGAACAGGTAGATCGCCAGCGGAATGGCGGCCGTGACATAGACGACGATCAGTCCGGACAACGTATTGAGCAGACCGGCTTTTTGGAACATGAGATAGTACGGGATGATAAGCAATAGTCCGGGAATCATCCGAACGATGATCGTCGTGTAGATCCACAGATTCCGTCCTCTGAACTTAAACCGCGAGAAGCCGTAGCCCCCGAGCGCGGTGACGATCACGGTAATCGCCGTCGTCGCCGACGCGACCCACAGGCTGTTCAGAAAAACGCGGCCGATGTGGTTCTGCGAGAATACCTCCGCGTAATTGGACCAGGTGAAGTGCAGCGGCAGCCACTCCGGCGGCAGCTTGATGATCGAGCCCTTCGGCTTGATCGAAGTCGTAAGCGTCCAGTAGATCGGAAAGAGGAAGAAGAGGGTGAACAGTCCGAGCAAGGCGGAGACGACCGTTTTTTCTCTGGCTATCATAGGGGTCAACTCCCTTATATGGAATTCGGGCTGCGCCGCAGGAAGACGAACGCGAGCAGCGAAAAGACGACGATCAACAAGAAATAGAGAATGGAGCCTGCCGAGCCGGCGCCGATGTCCGCATAACGAAACGCGGTCTTGTAAGTAACGGTGGCGAGCGTCTCCGTCGTCTCTCCCGGCGCTCCGTTCGTCAAGGCCACCACGCTGTCGAACACCCGGAGGGCGTCCATGATGCGAATCGATACGACAAGGGCGATGAAGTTGCGGATCATCGGAATCGTGATCTTGAAGAAGCTCCCGACCCGACCCGCTCCGTCGATCGCCGCCGCCTCGGACAATTCCTTCGGCACCGTCTTGAGCGCGGCCAGCAGAATCAGCATGCAGAACGGCGTGGCTTGCCAGACGTCGACGAGTATGATGGAGATCTTCGCCGGCAGCGTCTCCCCGCTCCAGCTCACCTTGTCGAAGCCGAGCGCCGAGATCACATAGTTGATCGGGCCATAGATGACCTGGAACAGCAGAGACCAGATCTTCGCGGATACGATCGGCGCCAGCATAAGCGGCATGATGAACAGGCTCTTGAATACGGCCGTCTTGTTGCCGAAGGCCTTGCTGTTCAGGACTAGCGCCATGATCATCCCGATCGTAACCTGAACCGCGACGGCGATCACGGCGAACGTGAACGTCCAGGCGATGGCATGCAGGAAGCTGTCATTGTTCAGCATATAGCGATAATTATCGAGACCGATGAAGCGTCTGCTCGCCGCCGGCAGCGTCAGTTTATATTTGAGCATGCTTAGATAAATGGAATAAAAAAACGGGAAAACCATCAACGCCAAAATAACCAAAACGGTCGGTGCCGTAAAAACGATCGGCGCCCACCGATCCAATCGTGCCCTAACGGTGCTTCGGTCTGCGCGCATGCTGGGTGCCTTCCTTTCTGCAATGCTTATCATGCGTTCATCTTAGCATCGCCAAGACGCCGCCATAATCCGACGCTATTGCTAAATGGGGTGCAACTTTTTGCGTCCCGCCGCAAAAAGAAGCCCCTCTTCCAAGGGGTGCTTCCCGGGAGGAGGGGCTTGCGATAGACGCGCTTTACGTCCGGTTGCGGTATTCCGTCGGCGTGAGGCCGACATGCTTCTTGAATACTTTGAAAAAATACTTCGTCTCCTTGTACCCGACCATAAAAGCGATATCCTGAACCGGCATGGAAGAATCCCGCAAATAAGCTTTGGCCTTTTCCATCTTGAGATCTGTCAGGAACGCGTGGAAATTAACGTTGAATTCGCTCTTGAACATCCGGCAGATCTGATAGATGTTCATCCCGAATTTGGAGGAAAGCAGCGCCAGCGTGATCTCCTCGGACGCGAAGTGCCGGACGACGAATTCCCTCAAGTCGCGGATCAACGACCGCGGATCGGAATAGACCGGGTTCCCTCTCCTGTTCAGCGTGCGAAGCTCCTCGGCGATCCAATCGCGAATCTGTTCCAGATCGTCCAACGCGCATAGCCTAGCCCTCTCGAAAATATAAGGATCGTCGCGGCCGATACCGGAAGCGGCGTCGCGGGAGAGCCGGTCCGCCCATTCGAGCAATCGCGCAGCCGCGTCGTACACCTCGCCTCGCGTTGCCTCTCGCGCTTCAGGCGTCCGCAGCAAGGCGTCCAGCATCGCGGCCGCCTTTTCACCGTCCCGCTGCTTGCATGCGGATTTGAACAGCTCCGCGAATCCGGGAGACAGCAGCGGCTCGGACGCTTCCCGCTCCGCAGCCTCTTTCCTGCGAACGAGGCGGTAGCTTTGTTCGAACGTCGTCTGCTCGACGGCCTCGCAGGCTTCGATATACGAATCATGAATGCCTGCCCATCCCGCATGCTGCCCGCCGACGCCAAGGTTGGCCTTAATCTTGCCGAAGCGCTTGAAGTTCGCCAGCAGACCGGCGCATTTCAAATGGAACTGCTCGGCGGCGAAGTCTTCCTCATTCGCGGAAAACCCCTTCAGAAGCGTAATCTGCTTCTTCAAGCCAAGCTGACGGAACGTGACCGTGTCCGGGCCCAAGGACTCCTCGCATATATTAACGACAGCGAACAGCAGCGCTTCCTCGTCGCCTGCATATTCGTCCCGCACAAGCTTGTGATAGTTATCGATACGCAAGACGGCTGCCGCATACCCTTCGAACGCGATATCCTGCAAGTAGGGGTCTGGCATCCACTCCTTAAGCGGAGACAGGTCCCCTGCAGCGAGCCTGCTCAGCAGGACGTCGTGCAGGACGCCCTCGCTTCTGCGAATACGGGAATGCGTTTCGATCTCCCTTCGCTTTTCCGTCTGGCTCTGGTCGATCTTGCGGACGGCATTCTCCACGACGCGGATCAGTTCATCCTCGTCAACGGGCTTCAGGAGGTAATCGAACAGCCCCAATTGGAGCGAATGCCGGAAGTAATCATAATCCTTGTAGCCGCTGACGATGACGATCTTTGTATCCGGCAGGAGGCGCATGGCGCGCTCGGCAAATTGAAGCCCATCCATCCCCGGCATCCGGACGTCGGCGAAGATCAGATGCGGCCGATGGATCCCGGCCAGAATCAGCCCTTCCTCCCCGTCCTTCGCTTCGCCGACGATCGTAAGACCGTACCGGTCCCACTCGATCGTCCGTTTGAAGCCTTCCCTGATGAGCTGCTCGTCCTCCACGATCAGCACGCGATACATCGGCCTCACACTCCTTCCTCCCCGAATTCGAGCGGCAGCGTCAGTTCAATCGTCGTTCCCTTGCCCGGTGAGCTGGACAGTCGCAACGCCGCTTCATCGCGGTAAGCGAGCCTTAACCGGTCCTTCACGTTGAGCAGGCCGATGCCTCGCGACGACGGGACGCGTTGGGCGTCCGCCTCGGCCGACAGCAGCCCGTTCAGCTCCATCAGCTGGTCGGTATCGATCCCCACCCCGTCGTCCTGAACGACAAGCCGGAGCCGATTCCCCTCTCCGATCGCGGTCACCTCCACTTTACCGGGAACCGTCTTCGGTTCAATGCCGTGCCGGATCGCGTTTTCCACGAGCGGCTGCAAGATAAGCTTCAGCACCTTGGCGCCCTGCAGCGACGCCGGCACTTCGATCTCGAACGACATGCGGTCGCCGTATCGGATCTGAATGATACGCAAATAGTGCTCCACGCTGCGAATCTCGTCACGGAGGGGAACAACGTCCTCTTCGCCCGTGATGCTGTAGCGGAAGATGTGGGAGAGCGACGACGTCATCTTGCTGATGTCGCGCACGCCGTGAATTTTGGCCAGACTGGAGATCGTCTCCAGCGTGTTGTATAGAAAGTGAGGGTTGATCTGCGCTTTAAGCGCCTTGATCTGCATCTCCTGCTTCACGACCTTCTCCCGGTACAGCTCATTGATCAGGTCGTTCAACCTGTCCACCATCCTGTCGTAAGTCGAGGTCAGCCGCTGAATTTCGTCCTTCCCGGCGTGCTGGACGTTGGTTAGCTTGAAGTCACCCTTTTCCAGATTGCGCATCGAGCTCATCAGTCTGTAAATCCCGCTGAAGATGCTGCTAAACACCAGCATGGCGACATAACCGGACAGCAGCATGAAGAAAACCGCGATCACGATCGTGAAGGTCAGTATTTTCCTCGTGCTCTGCATGAGATAGTCATAGGGAATCTGGTTGACCACCGTCCATCCGGTGTACTTCATTCGGGTGAAGGACATCAGATACTTGTGTCCGTCGCCGGCTTTGTAGTCGAAATGGCCGCTGCCCGAGTCCCGGTCCGCGATGGCGGAGATCAGCTTCGGGTCGTTCAGCGGTTCCCCCCACTGGGCTTCGTCCTCGCTGTAGATCACCGTGCCGGATTCGTCGATAATCCAGACTTGTCCTTGCTCCGCTTCCCCAAGATTGGACAGGATGGGATGGAACGCGCTGGGCTTGACGGCGAGTGCGGCCAGCCCGAAGTTCGTGCCGCGCCAGCGGTCCTTGATCGGGACGGACAGCGTCAGCACCTTTTCGCCAGTCTGAAAGAAACCTTTTACTTCGTTCAGATGGGGCGCCTCCCATGTGATGCCCCCGTCGGCGCGGCCGAGTGTCTCCCGATAAAGGCGGGTTCCGCTGTACGCGGGCGGAATCATGCGATTGCCGACGAACATGCTGTATTTGTCGTCCAGGAGGGCGACGGTCATCCCCGATACCGCCAGGTTGCTCCTCATTTTCACGTTAAGCGTCCGCTTGATCTCGTCGTCCAGGCTGTACTGTCCCAGCTTGTCGAGCTTGTCGGCGTTCTTCATGTCCGTCTGCACGACATCCTCGTTCACGATCGTCTGCAGCAGCGCCTCATAATCGGAGACGATCGCGTTCGCATTGATCTCTACCTGATGGATGACCTGCATTGAGAAGGATTCGATTTTTTGCGTCGCGTCCTTGTAGGAGTAATAAAAAGACACCGTTGCCACGATCGCAAGCGGTGCGATGGAGATTAACAGAAAGGTCAGGAAGAGCCTTCGCTTGACCGTGAAGCGCCGAAGGAAGCGAATCTGATGTTGAAAAAAGGCGTTGACGAGTCGGCGCAGCATGGGCGGCATCCCCCCGGAGTCTAATAGTTTACGATCTCTCCCTCATTGATCCGGCGGATGAGGTCGAGCGGGATCTTGGGCTTGCGCTCCCAAGTCAGCAGCCCGCAGATCTCCGTCTCGGTATCGGTAAGCTGCGTATAGCAATAGCCTTGAACGAGACCGGAGACGACCATCGGATGGATGACGTCCACCAGCTGCTCGAGGAATTGCCGCTCGTCCCGGGCGGCGGGCGTCACGTCGGGAGACTCTGCCAGGCTTCGCAGATTGACGCCTCCGAATTCGGTGTTCATGATCGGCTCTCCGTTGTATTGATAGCCGGGCGCATAGACGAACTTGCGCCCCGGCATGTCGTTCAGGATACGCCCGACATCCGCGTACCGATCGAGAAGAACCTGACGATCTCTCGTATAATCGTGCACCGTGCACAGATCGGACAAGCAGTGCTCCCAGCCGTCGTTCGAGATCACGAGTCTCGTCGAATCGATCGACTTGGTGAAGTGATAGAGCGCCATCGCATGATGCCGCTGCTTCGGATCGATCAGGATGTCAGGCACGCCCCAGCTCTCGTTAAGCGGAACCCATGCGACGATGCAGGGGTGGTTATAATCACGGCGGATGATCTCTCCCCACTCTTGAGTCATCCGATAGGCGTAGGCCTCGGAATAAGCGTAGGCATTCGCCGTCTCGCCCCATACCAGGACGCCAAGCTTGTCGCACCAGTACAAGTAACGCGGGTCCGCGACCATCTGGTGCTTGCGCATTCCGTTAAATCCCATTTCCTTGCACAATTCCACGTCCCGGCGAATGTCCTCGTCCGACGGCGCGGTCAGTATGCCGTCATGGAAGTAGCCTTGATCCAGCACGAGCTTCATGCGATACGGCTTATTATTCAGGCACACCTTGCCGCCCTCAATAGAAACTTTACGCATTCCGAAGTAACTTGTCACGCGGTCCGTGACGATCCCGTCCGAGGAGAGCGTGAATTCGACGTCATACAGGTTCGGATTCTCCGGGGACCACCAGCGTCCGAAGCCGTGATCGTTGAAGTCCTTCAGATGGATTCGCCGTGTCTCCAGCTCGCCGGCCCACAGCGTCTCCTTGGCGATCAATTGGCCCGCGAACGTGATCTTCACCATGAGCTCGGCGCATGCCTTCGGTGCCAGACCTTGAATATGCGTCTCGATCTCGATCTCGTTCGTATCGAGATGCGGCGTGAAGCGGACCTTCTCGAGCGCGAGCGGATGAATCCACTCGAGCCATACCGATTGCCAGATGCCGGTCATGTTCCTGAACCACATGACCTCGCCCTTCTCCTTCCAATACTGCTTGCCCCGCGGCAGCGTCAGATCTTCGAAGTAGTCCTGGGCGCGGACGACAATCGCGTGCGTATCGGCGCCGGCAGAGAGCGCATCGGTGATATCGGCGGAAAAGGAGGCCTGGCCGCCTTGATGGCTGATCACGTGACGGCCGTCCACCCAGACCTGCGCATCGTAGTCGACCGCTCCAAAATGAAGAACGACACGATTGCCCTTCGCTTCCCGTGGAAGCGAAATCGTCCTGCGATACCAGACGACGTCGTGGAATTCCGTCTCTCCGATGCCGCTAAGCGGGCTTTGGTAGCAGAACGGGACCGTGATGGTCCGGTCGAATTCGCCGTTCTCGTACCATTTTTCGGCCAATCCCTCATTTTTATCGTCCATCCGGAATTCCCATTCGCCATTTAAGCTCATCCACGCATCTCTTACGTATTGCGGACGAGGATATTCTGTCCTGATCATGAGTTCTTCCCCTGCTTTCGAATAAAAGTCGATCGGAACCCCAGTGTATCACCCCGTCTTTTCGTGCATAATCCGATGCGTTTGACGCTTTGGGTATAACTTTTTGCGCATGCAGGCTGAGAGCAACTTCACCAAAGTGAACTCGATTACCGATATTGCGCAAGTTCCCTGGAACATTAAAAAAGCAGCTCCTTCCTCTTCATAGAGGACGGCTGCTTTTAACTCGCTCAGTTTCACCCGGCCGAACTAGAACGGAAGAGCCGCGCAGGCGCGACGCCTAAATGCTGCCGAGAACCGCCGCCCCGCAAGGCCGTCCCTACGCCGACCGCCTCCCGCTCAAGCGACCCGCCTGCGCACCAGCGAAGCCGCGTATACGATCAGCAGCGGCACCGTGCCGCAGGTGAAGACCCATAGCGGGTGAACGCTGGAGACCATAAACCCCCAATACGCTTCGCCGCGAATACCGACGGCTAACGAGATCAGCGTCGTCAATAAAGCAAGCGGAAAAATCAGTTGGCGGTTGTCCCGCGGCAGCCGGAGCAGGCTGTTCAGCGTCAGATGCGCGGAGAAGAGCGCGATGGTCGCCTTCATAAAGGAAGCGACGATCATGGAATAACCCATCAGCGCCTCCAGCCGTTCGAATATTTCGGTGATATAAACCGTCCGGGCCACCTCGAACATCGAATATTTGCGCTCCCCCGCGATCGGACCGAAGGTGAGCACCGTAGCCATCGTGACCACGATCAGGGAAGCCGCGTTCAGCATGACGGCCAGCGCCATTTTCGACCCCATGCGTTCCTTGGCCCTGGCCCGGACATACGGCAATATCATGCAGAACAACACCAGCTCCCCATAAGGAAAGCCATAAATAAAATAAATGCCATGCCAGATCGGCCCGAAGCCTTGGTCGAGGATCGGGAGCACATACGGCAGATGGAAGCCCGGAGAGGCTAGCAAGATATTGAAGACGACGAACAGCATGACCGAGAGCATCAGCACGCCGAACATCCCCGCGAACCGGCCGATACCGACCCGGGCCGTTAGCGCCACGGCGAGCGAGGTCAGAATCGTAAAGTAGGTATAGGATGTATTGCGCATCATCGAGCTCTTGAGGAACATGGATATGTCCATGATGACGCCGGCTACGATCTCTAACTGCATCGTTAGGAGCAGAATGCCGAACACGACGACTACAGGCCGGGTCGTCAGCTTGGCGCCGTACTCGATGAAGTCCATACCGGGAAATCTGCGGGCGAGACTGACGAGCGGAATCAAGAACAGCATCCCGAGCGCGGCAGACGCCAGAAGACAGATCCAAGCCTCATTGTCGCTGATCAAGATGAGCGGCGCCGGAATGTTGATGATGGCCGAGCCCGTTAAAAAGACGAACAGCAGCACGGCAATCTGCGTGGGCGTTATCGTATTTTTCATGGATTAGCCCCCTCCCTTCGGATCCAGATAGGCGACGACGCGCTCTGCGACCCCGCCGTATATGTGCATGAAGAGATCGTAATAGGATGCAGCGGAGATCGTCCTCGTGACGATGAGCAGGTGGTAGCCGACAGCCAGCAGCAACAGCGCGTAGACGATCTTGATCCGGAGCTTGGCGCCGCGCAGCCGGCCCGCGGTCCAGTCGTAGGCCAAAAAAGCGATCGCCAGAAAAAAAAGCAAGGCCACCATTACGAATCACCCTGTCTTTTGTCGATCGGCTTGCCGACGTTGGTGCCCGAGGTGAAAATGGTGACGTCGGCGTGCACTTCGTAAGTGCTGCGCGCGAACCGCCGCGGCCATTGCGGCTTCCATTGCCGCCACAGCTTCGTTTGACGCTCGAACAGCCTGTTCCCCGCCCCGATCGCGTCGACCTGCTTTTGAAGCAGCCAGTCCATGCTCTCGCTCATCATGTGCTCCAGCTTCATCTCGATCCGCCGCCGGAGCTCCAGCTCCCCCTCCTTCTTCAGAGACTGCCCGCAGACCAGCTCGGAGAGCGCAGTAGTCGCTTTAAGCCGGAAGATCAGATGGAGACGGTCACCCGCAGGCAGCACCCGCATCGCCGTCCTGGTCGACAGCACCTCCACCGTATCCTCATGCAGCAAGCGCTCGCCGGTCGGGTTCGCGGAGCAAGGAACCTCGATAATTCCGTTCTTGTAGCGGTTGTTCAGCAGCTGAACGCCTTCGAGCAGATTGTCGGGGACGATCTCCTTCACCCGGCCGTCGACGAGCAGGGCGGCGCCGGCTGCGGCAGGAGCGGTTTCGCCTCCGGACTTTTGCTCGTACAGGTAAGGGATCATCGCGACAGCCGATGGGCTGCGGGATTGCAGCGCGAGCTCCAGCAGGTTGGTGGTAACTGACTTGCCCGTCATCTCGTGCGAGGAGTGCTCGCTTAAGAAATATTGCTGGCTGACCGAGTTCTCGATGTAAGGCGCGATATCCATGTAATGCGCCGCTTCTCCCTTGGTGACGAACATATGGGTGGTTAGCCGGGGCTCGTGATCCCGGTAAAAAAACTCGAGCAGGCTCAGCAGCGAGTGCTTGCGCGCCACCTGCTCGCTGACCAGCATGATTCGCATATGGCTCCACTGCGCTTTTCGCCCAAGATGAATCGTAATGTCCCGCACGGCCTCGATCACCGATTCGTCGTCGGTATGAATGTTGATGTAGGATTTTTCCGGCTTGCCGCGACCGGTGACGCTCTGGGAGGGCTTGAAAATTTGCACGGTCAGCCCGATTTGCCCCTCGGGCGCCTCGTCCAGGGCGAGCCCCATGACAAACCCTTTCTGCGGAAGCTCTGCCCGGTCGCCGCAGCCCGCCAGCAGCGCGCAGAGCAGCGCAGCCACGAGCACGAGCCGGCCTACGATCGCATATCGGGACATCTTGGCAACACCTCTGCAGCTATCGTTTAGGTGGAGCGGGGCGGCCTCGGCCGCCGGATCAGCGCGGGCAGCCTGTTGCGGACCAGCGTATCGCGGAATTGTTCTGCCTTCCACGGCGCGAGCGGCGTCAGGTAAGGCACGCCGAGCGAAGTGAGCGTGACCAGATGGAGCCAAATAAACAGATAGCCGAGCAGGATGCCAAAGCCGCCGAGCAGCGAGGAGAGCGCCATCAGCGGGAACTGGATCAGCCGCAGGGCGATGGATAAGTTGTACTGCGGCAGCGAGAACGAGGCGATCCCCGTCAGCGCGACGATGACGACCATAATCGGCGACGCGATCCCCGCATTGATGGCGGCTTCGCCGATGACCAGCGCGCCTACGATGCTGACGGCGGAGCCTACGTTTCTCGGCAGACGAATACCCGCCTCCTTCAACAGCTCGAAGAAGAACACCATGATGACGGCTTCGACAAAAGCGCCGAACGGAATGCCCTCCCGCGAGTCCACGATGGCGAGCAGCAGGACGGTCGGAATGAGCTCGGTGTGGAACGTCGAGATGGCAATATAAATGCTGGGCAACGAGATCGCAATCAGGAGAGCGACGAAGCGAAGCCAGCGGATAAAATTCGATACGAGCACGCGCTGGTAATAGTCCTCGCTGGACTGGAGCAGATCGAACAACAAGCCCGGGCAGATCATGATCGAGCCCGAACCTTCGACCAGAAGCACGATCTTGCCGTTTATCATCGAAGCTGCGGCCGTATCCGTCCGCTCGGTATATCGGAACTGAGGAAACGGGGACAGCGGCTGATCTTCGATCAACTCTTCGATATAGGAAGTGTCGATGATGTCCCCCTTTCCCTTGCAGCGTTCAAGCCGGCGCTCGAATTCGGCCAACACCGCGGGATCGACGACGCCGTCCAGATAACCGTAGGCAATCCTCGTATTGGAATGTCCGCCGGCTCTGAAAAATTGAATCTTAAGCGCCGGCGTCTGCAGCCGTTTGCGAATCATGCCGACATTTTTATTCAGATCCTCGACCGTGCCTTCGCGCGGCCCCTGGACGACCGGTTCGGTCTCCGGCTCGGCGACCGGGCGCGTCTCCAATCGCTTCGACTCGAAGCAGAGCGCCTGGTCCCAGCCGTCGATCAGCAAGACCTTGTCGCCTTGCAGCAGGAACCGGTCGACCGCCGACCATTCTCGCTCCAGGCTCGCGCTTTCGGCGGACACGCCATGCGCGCTGAAGAACACGCGGACCATCTCCGGCGTGACGTTCAATCCCGGGCCGACCACATGGTTGGTCAGGTCCTGCAGGGCGCTTTTCATATGGTTCGTGCTGCTGTCGGATAGCGTATTGAAGTATGCGGAGACCGCGCGATGCTTCAGGTTCGGTCCGTACCGCCAGTCCTTGATCTCCAGATCGCCGCACTGCTTGTAAACGGCCCGCAGCCGGTCCAGATTCGCGGACAATGACTTGGACAAATGTTCCGCAGCGATAGCCGCCACCTCCGTGCAGTTAGTCGGGCATTTGTAAGGTTTTCCAACATGACCTCGTTTTTATGCAGCGAGCGCGGTTCAATCAAAATAGTTGAGACGCATAGCTTCCCTAACTTCTCCATGGTCTCTATAGCGATTTCGCGTGCACGCCGGGTTCCTGCGACCAGGATGTCGTCGACGACATCCGGTCTTGCCGCATAGTAAGACCTGCGCTCGCGCATAGGCTCAACGAGCTGCTCTAATGCCGCGATCAACTGCCCCTTGCATCCGGAACAACCCATCGTTCCTTTTTCGCAACCTTCGCGAATTTCCGGCGCTTCGTCGGGACGGAAGGCTTGATGATAGGCGTAGATCGGACACACATCCGGGTGCCCGGGATCGTTTTTATGGATGCGGGCCGGATCCGTCGTCGCCCGTTTGATTTTAAATGCGATCTCATCCGTTGAGGAGTCCAGCGCAATGGCGTTGCCCTGACTTTTGCTCATTTTCCCTTTACCGTCGGTCCCCACCAGTCTCGGCATCTCGCTGATCAGCGCTCTCGGCTCCACAAATACAGGTTTATACAATTCGTTAAACCGGCGAACGATTTTGCGCGACATTTCCAAGTGAGGCAGTTGGTCGTCCCCTACCGGCACGATCGTGGCTTTGCAAAAGGCGATATCGGCCGTTTGGCTGACCGGATACCCCAGAAAGCCGTAATACATATCGTCCAGCCCGCTGTTCTTGGACTCCGACTTGATCGTCGGGTTGTGTCGCAGCGCATTGACCGTGACGAACATGGAGAACAATACGGTCAGCTCCGCAATCTCAGGAATCATGGATTGAACGAAGATCGTCGCGCGGTTCGGATCGATGCCGACCGCCAAGTAATCGAGCGCTACCTCGCGCAGATGGCTTCTGATCAGATCCGGCTTGTCGAAGTGCGTCGTCAGTGCCTGCACATCCGCCAGAAGGATGAACGTTTCATACTGTTCCTGTAGCGCTACGCGATTTTTAAGACTGCCGACGTAATGGCCAAGGTGAAGCTTGCCGGTCACGCGGTCGCCTGTCAGTACTCGTTCTCTCATGGCTTAACACGCTCCTTATTATGAATCTTGCAGTTCGGAACCTTCGAATCGTCGACCGCCGCCACCAACCATCTTCCATGGCCATCACCCCCTTTAAAAAACAAAAAAACTCCATCCAATAAGGACGAAGTTGTCGTGGTACCACCTTAAATGAACGTACCGCTGCGCGCTGCGCGAACGATCCGATCGGCTCTGTACGGTGCGGAGATCGATAATGCCCGATCTCGATACCGCTCCCTTGGTAACGGCGGGATACCCGGCATCCCCTACTGCATCCGGCTTCGCGGCGGTTCGGGGAAGCAACTCTGAAGGCCATTCGAACATACGCTGGACACCGGTTCGCAGCGACCACCGGCTCTCTGCAAGTCCATGCCTGTATGCCTACTTACCCTTCTTCTGCGTTGTTGTGAATATTGGAAATACTTTACCATATGGAGACGCAGCCAGCAACCGCAATTATTTAACCCGCTCGGCCATCTCCTGCCGCTCCTTCTAGGACGTATAATGCCCCAGACGCTCTACAAAACTAACTTCTTGACCTCCCCACGTACGGATAAAACGGATCTCTCAATTCAAAATCATAGGTATCCCCATTCACCATGCCGACAACTTTATCACCATCGTAAAGTTCGAGCATAAAGCCCGCCATTTCTTTGGCCGTATGGTATTTGGGGACGACGCCTTCGTAGTGAAACGCCTCTAAATCTAACGCGCTTTTAATGAACTCGGTCGCCGTTGCGGCAGGAGCGAGGACTTTTACTTGCATGGCCGCTCCTTTTTCCTTCAATTCTTGCGCGATGCCCTCCGTAAAGGCACTGACATAGAACTTCGACGCACAGTAGGCAACGGAATTGCCGACAATCTGGTAGCCTCCGCCCGAAGAAACATTGATGAGCTGCGTCCCTTCGACATTTGCATAATCGCACACATAGAGAGAAGTCAGCACAGTTAAGGCTTCTATATTCAAGTGAAGCATCTTCGTCACTTTATCTAGATTTTGCTCCCCGACAGATGCAAAGCTTCCCGATCCGGCATTATTGATCCAGGTCTCGATCCGATAACCACGAAGACTATCGTAGAAGGAATAAACGTTGGCCGCAACGGATAAGTCAACGGTTCGAATGACGACATCCAGCGCGGGGGCGAGGTCGGCCACTGCCGATTTTAACTTCTCCAGCTCCTCCGTTCTACGAGCAGCTAAGATGAGGTTTTTCCCGCGCGCCGCAAAAGCGAGTGCCGTCTCATACCCGATTCCCGAGCTGGCCCCCGTAATCACTGTGTATTTCATAACTTTCCCTCCCGAATTTTAATCGAACGTTTTACCTCGATTCATTCATGGGGTGCATCCGCAGACAAACTCCGGAAGTAAAATTCTTGTTGTTTACGCATATAATCCGAGACTTTCTTCATCATCTCGGCAAAGCGCACGCTCTCTTCTTCTCCGAGATGATCCACGAGATCAACGAACATCTGAAGGCGCGCCTCATTGATGCGTTGAATATACAAATTGCCTTTCTCCGTAAGCCGGATTCTGACGACCCGCCGATCGGTTGGATCGGCCTGGCGCTCGACGAGCTCTTGCGCTTCCAAGCTGTTGATGTGCTGCGTTACCGTCGGCGAAGTCACATTCAGTTTTCCGCTGATCTCCGACACCATTAATCCCGGACCGTCGTCCTTGACATTCATGCGGATGAAATAGAGAACCATAATCTCGCCCGGCTTTTTATTGTGCACGGCGCGGTTCTGCATCATGTTGCCGCTGGCTTGCGATTCGAAGTACGACTCCATCAAGCGCTTTGCGATTTCCTTTTGCTCGTTCGACAACGCCCTCACTCCTCGATTAGGCTCTTTATAACATATTGGCCACTAAATAATTTAGTTACCAATTAAATAGGTAACCTAAGTATATACTCTCCATTGATTTCTTGCAATTATCGTTGATCCGTATTGTGTTTTTATCCCCGCCTTCCCCCTACAATTAAATGCAACGACCGGTCGTAGATCATTGGGGAGAGGGAGTCCAGCCATGTTCAAAAAGTCCGCCAAGCTCGGCTTGGCCTTGGCCGCCGTCTTGCTGGCCAGCGGTACCGCTATTCCGGAGAAGCAGTCGGTCCAGGCCGCGAGCGGCGCGTTCGTGACTGAAGTGATCGTGCGGACCGTCGAGAATTTTCACAACCATGCGGATGTCGTGAAGTTCATGAATAGCGCGGCAACCCGGCATGTCTCGGTCATCAACCTGAACGTGAAGGAAGACGAGGACGACGCGGTCCCTTCCGGCTATGTGTTCTACAATAGCGCGATCGCCCCGATCGCGCCGGGCTACGAACAGTTCGACGCCTTGGCCGACGTCATCGCCGAGGCACACGCCAAAGGCATTCAAGTCCGCGCCTGGATTCCCCAATTCCATGACAAAGCCGCTTTCGACCATGACGCGTCGTGGAAAATGATGGCGCTTAAAAACGGCCAGATCGCGCCGTTCACGGGCGCGAACGGCAACGAATACTTCGTGAATCCGATCCATCCCGGCGTCCAGGCTTACGAGCGCTCGATCATCCGGGAGATCGTGACCAATTACGACGTAGACGGCGTGGTCCTGGACTGGCTTCGCTTCGACGACTACAACATGGACATGGGCACGTATACGAGGCAAAAATACAGCGCCCTCTTCGGCTATGATCCCTCCACCATCGACTTCGCGACCGACAATGCCAAGCGACGGCAGTGGAACGACTGGCGAACGACCCAGATCGGCAACTACGTCAGAGACGTGGCCGCCGACATCGACGGCATCGTGCCCGACCTGTTCACGGGCGTTTACATTTTGCCGCCCGAATTCACCGAGGTCGGCCAGGACGCGGCCAAATTCAAGAACTACGTGGACTTCGTCTCCCCGATGGCCTACTTTGCGGACTGGGGCTTCACGCCGTCCTGGGTGTACGACGGCACGGGTATTCTCTCGCAGACACGAGCCAAGATCGGCGACAAAGAGATCATCCCGGGTCTCGACGTCTGGTGGTCCAACGCGGAGTACCACCAGATCTATGCCGGCATCCGGTCCCAGCAGCCCGAGGTCCAGAACCTGGCCTTCTTCCTCTACGGCAAGTGGACGGACAACGACCTCAAGAAAATAGACAACCGCAAGAACTGGTAACACCCATCATCGCAAGCAGCGCATCCTGCGCGCCGGCCGCCCGGCCGCGCGGATGCGCCGCTCAAGGAGGCCCCGCCGCCGTGAAGAGACTGCTGCTCCGTCAGTGGGACCTGCAATTAATGGTCATCCCGGCTCTGATCTTTATTTTTATCTTTAGCTACGTCCCGATGTACGGAATTGTAATCGCGTTCAAGGACTACGACATCTTCCAAGGCTTGAACGCGAGCCCCTGGGTCGGCCTGGACAACTTCAAGGAATTCCTCCACGCGGAGGAATTCAGGACGGTCATGCGCAATACGCTCGCCATCAGCTTCCTGAAGCTGGTGATCGGCTTTCCCGCTCCGATCCTGCTGGCGCTCATGCTGAACGAAGTCCGGATCCCGATCTTCAAGCGGCTCGTCCAGACGATCAGCTACCTGCCCCACTTCCTGTCTTGGGTCATCGTGTCCGGCTTCGTGCTCACGATGCTCTCGTCCGACTACGGCAGCCTGAACATCGCCCTGGAGAAGCTGCGCCTGATCGACGAGCCCGTCAACTGGCTGACGATCCCGAACTACTTCTGGGGTATCCTCATCGCGACCGGCCTCTGGAAAGGGATCGGCTTCGGGTCTATCGTCTATCTCGCCGCCATCTCGGGCGTCAATCCCGATCTCTACGAGGCCGCCGACATCGACGGCGCGGGCCGGCTCCGCAAGATCTTCTCGATCACGCTGCCTTGCATTCTCCCGGTCGTCTCGATCTTCCTCATCCTCGCGATCGGCGACCTGCTGAGCGCGGGCTTCGAGGACATCCTGCTGCTGCAGAACGACATCGTCCGCGACGTCTCCGACGTGCTGGACACCTACGTATACCGGATCGGCATCAAGAACTCGCTGTTCTCCTATGCCGCCGCCGTCGGCCTGTTCAAGGCGATTATCAGCGTCATCCTGCTGACGTTCGCGAACGCCCTTGCCCGGAGATCCGGCAACAGTCTATGGTAGAAATACAGATGCGGAGAGCTCTCTATGAAAATATCCTACGGTGACCGCTTAACGTCCGGCATCATCTACGCGCTCCTGGCGCTGCTTGCGTTCGTAACCTTTTATCCGTTCTGGAATTCGGCCGTCATCTCGTTCAACACCGGCGCCGACACCTCGCTCGGGGGCGTCACCTTCTGGCCGAGAGCGTTCACGCTGGATAACTATGAGATCGTCTTCCAGGACAAACGCCTGGTTCACGCCTTCCTGATCTCCATCCTGCGTACGGTGATCGGCACGGTCCTATCGATTGCGGCGACCGCCGTCTTCGCTTACGGGATGTCCAAGAAGGAACTGGTCGGGCGCAAGTATTACATGATTTTCTGCATCATCCCGTTGTACTTCGACGGCGGACTGATCCCCTCCTATATGCTGATCCGGTCGCTTGGCCTCATGAACTCGTTCTGGGTCATGGTTATCCCCGGCCTCATCAGCATCTGGAACATGATCGTCTTCCGCACTTTTTTCCAGCAGCTGCCGCACAACCTTGAAGAATCCGCTAAAATCGACGGATGCGGGTACTGGCAGACGCTGTTCCGGATCGTGCTCCCGCTCTCGGGACCGGTCGTCGCCACGCTGGCGCTCTTCTCGGCCGTCGGGCATTGGAACGACTGGTTCACGGCGACGCTGTACATCTCCGATACGAAGCTGCTTCCGATCCAGACGCTGCTGCAGCAGATTCTGAGCTCGAACATCATGTCCGAGCAGATGATGCAGACCAGCGCGGCGGCGCAGAGCCATATCGCCTCGGCGCGTTCGGTCACGACCAAATCGCTCACGATGGCCACTATGATGGTCGCCACAATCCCGATCATTCTCGTCTACCCTTTCGTGCAGAAGTACTTCGTGAAGGGCGTTATGGTCGGCTCGTTAAAAGAATAATAACCTAGAGAAACCGAGGGGATCGCTGTTGAAGAAAAATAGAATGATGGCCGGCGTGCTGGCCCTGACGCTCGGCGCCGTCGCCGTCACAGGCTGCTCGAACGACAATAAAAAGGAAACTGCCGCTTCCCCTTCCGCTTCCAGCGGATTCGTGTTCGGCGAGACGCCGGTGAACTTCTCCTTCTACGGCAACTATGACTGGTACACGATGCAGCCGTGGGGCGCAGACCCCGCCACCAAGTGGATTCAGGAAAACAAAAAGGTGACCGTGACACCCGTTGCGGCGCAAGGCGCCTCCGTCCAGAAATTCAATACGATGGTCGCCTCCGACGATCTGCCGGACGTCCTGTTCATGGACCGCGGACCGCTCGTGGAGAAGCTGCGCAAAGCCGGCAAGCTCGTCGCGCTCGATCCGTATCTCGACAAGTACCCGAACCTGAAGAAGTACGCCGGCGAAGAGACTCTGAACATGCTGCGCTCCGAGGACGGCAAGCTCTATCAGTTCCCGAACTGGTATACGTCCACCCCGATGGGCAACGGCGGCTATATGATCAACAAAAAAATCTACGCGGCGCTCGGCTCGCCCAAGCTCGAGACGTTCGAGGATCTGCGCGGCTACCTGAAGCAGGTGAAGGAGAAGTTCCCCGAAGTGGTGCCTTTCGATATCGGCTTCGGCACGCAGGGCATCAGCATCCTCTTCTCCGGCTTCGGCGAGGATCGCACGGGCGCCTTCACGTCCTACGGGTTCGTACCGAACGGGGACAAGCTGACTTCGCTGTTCTCCGACCCTACGTTCAAAGAGACGCTCACGTTCGCCAGCTCCCTGTTCCGCGACAAGCTCATCACGCAGGATGCGTTGACCCAGACGAAGGATCAGGTCGTGGAAAAGCTGAACACGGGCAAGGTCGCGGTCTACGCCTCCTACGACACGTCGGACCTGGGCAGCCAGGCGACGACCGAGCTGAAGAAAAGCGATCCCGAAGCAGGCTACAAAATGATCTGGCCGCTGCATAAGGAAGGCGTCGATCCGAAAAAAGTGTATCCGAACAACTATGACAGCATCGGCTGGAACGTCAACGTTATCACGACCGAAGCCGAAAATCCCGAGGGCATCTTCGCGTATCTGGACTGGCTTACCGGGGAAGAGGGCGAGCGCGTCATTTTCTGGGGACCCGAAGGCCTGTACTGGGACGGCGTCGACGAGAACGGCGCGCCGAACTGGACGGAGAAGTTCAAGACCGACGTGGAAGAGCGGACGAAGTTCATGGCGATCACGGACAGCTTCCAATGGGCGGGCAATACGAGCTTCATCGACGGCTCGAAGGCGGCCAACAACATGAAGCTGCCCGAGGATCAACGGGATTGGGCCGCCGAAGCGCAGCTGACGATCGCGTGGAAGACGTCGTACAATACGACACAGTTTTCCAACCTCGCGCCGGATTCGTCGACCGAGGAGGGCAAGGCGCTGCAGAAGGTCGCGGACATCGAGACGAGCGTCATCGCCAAGGCGCTCTACGCGGGCAGCGACGCGGAGGTCGAGAAGATCATCGCGGACGGCGAAGCCTCGGCCAACAAGGCAGGCTACCAGAAATTGCTCGAATACGAGACCGCCAGATGGCAGGAGAACCTCAAGAAAATCGACGGACAATAAAACCCAATCGCAAGCCGGAGAGAGTATACTGAAAAAACAGTGTACTCTTTTCTGCATCATCATGGACGGGGGAAGCGCGAATGTATAAGGTGCTGTTGGTGGACGACGAGGATCTTGACCTGGAGGCGCTGCAGCGCTTCATCCCCTGGCAGCGGCTGGACATGCAGGTCGTCGGCGCGATGAACAGCGCGGTGGCCGCCGCCAAGTACGCCGCCGAGGCGGAGCTCGACGTGCTCGTAACCGACATTCGCATGCCGCGCATGTCCGGGCTCGAGCTGGCGAAGCTGGCCCAGGAGAAGAACGACGGCCTGCGGATCGTCTTCATCAGCGGCTACGAAGACTTCTCCTACGCCAAGCAGGCGCTCAGCCTGAATGCGTGCTCCTACATCCTGAAGCCGGTCAACGACCATGAGGTGTACGATGCGCTGGCCAAAGCGAAGGCGCAGCTGGACTACGCGCGCGGGATGAAGGAGACCGAACAGGCCTATCTGGAAATGATCAAGCGACGGGACGCTCAGTCGGAGACGGCGACCGCCTCTGCTTCGTCGCTGCAGCCGCAACCGGACGACCGCGGCAACCGGCCTTTTAAGAAAAACCGCAAGCTCGCCCAGGATATCATCGCCTACATCCACGCGCACATGCACGAGGTGATCACCTTGCGCAACGCGGCCAACGCTTTTTCCTATACGCCCAACTATCTCGGCCTGATCTTCAAGGAAGAGACGGGTATCTCCTTTTCCGATTATGTCGTTCAAGCGCGCCTGGAGAAGGCCAAGGAATTGCTCAAGCATACGAACCTCAAAATCTACGAAATCGCGGATCAGGTCGGCTACCGAAACCTGAACTACTTCAGCAAGCAGTTCAAGGACGGCTTCGGACTGTCTCCCCTCGAATACAGAAGGCTCAGCTAAGCGGAGGAAGGCGACGCACATGACCGATAAACCCAAACGCTACATTCCCTTCGGCTACAAGCTGCTGGTCTCGTATATGCTGATCTGCCTCGTTCCGATCATCGTCATCGGCCTGGTCTCCTACTTCACCTACGTGAGCTCCGCGAAGGAGCAGGCCAGAGACAACATGAACGACACGCTCCGGCAGATCGGGGACAACGTCTCCATGAAGCTGGAGGACATCCGCCGCATCTCCGATCTGCTCTACAACGACTACACGCTCGCCTCCGATATTCAGAACTTCAATATGGGCTGGGAGAGCTACGAGAGCACCGTCAAATACGTCATTCCCAAATTCCAGAGCGCGATCAGCGCCACCGGACAGGACATCAAGCTGACCGTCTATATCAATAACCCGGCGTTTCCCGAGCTGTACGGCAAGTCCGACTCGAAGATCGATCCCCTCGTGTCGCAGAAGAAGTCCTTCGAGATGTTCAACCTGAGCCGCATCGAAAACGAAGCGTGGTACCGCGATTTCCCTAAGGAGCAGTACGGCGTCACTATGTCCTGGCAGCAAATCGAAGACGACCGCACGCACGGCAACATCTCCTTCCTTCGGCGGCTCGTCGATTCCAGCGACCCCTTCGCGCCGGAGCAGATCGGCTTCATCCGCATCGCGACGAAGATCTCCGGCATCTTCCAAAGTCTCGACTATCGCAAGCTCGGAACGGGGACGGTCGTGTATGCGGTTAATGACCGGGAGCAAGTCATGTATTCCTCGGACGACGGGGTCATCCAGCGCGACTGGCGGGACGAGTCCTCGCCGAACAAGATCGTCATCTCCCAGTCGCTGCCCGGCATCGAGATGAAGCTGATCGCCGTCGTGCCGACGCATGCGCTGGAGAATAAAGCGAAGAGCCTCACGAACCTGACGATTCTCTTAAGCCTCGTCAGCATCGTCATCTGCGTCGTCGCCAGCCTGTTCATCTCTCGCGTGTTTTCGAAGCGCGTCGGCAAGGTCGTGTCCCAGCTGCGCCTGTTCCAAGAGGGCGAGTACGACCGGCGGATTCGGTACCGGGGCGAGGACGAGTTCGCCTTTATCGCCTCCGCGCTCAACCAGCTGGGCGAGCATATGAACCGGATGATCAAGGAGACCTACCTGACCAAGATCGAGGAGCAGGAGCTGGAGCTGAAGCTGCTGCAGGCGCAGATCAATCCCCATTTCCTGTATAACACGCTGTCCTCCATCAGCCGGCTCGCCCAGTTCGGCGAGGTCGACAAGCTGCAGCTTATGGTCATGGCGCTTTCGAAGTTTTACCGCAATTCGCTCAATAACGGCGAGACGTTCATCTCGGTGGAAAACGAGCTGGAGCAGGTGAAGGCTTACATCGAGATCCAGCGCATCAAGTTCAGGGACCGGCTGTCGGCCGAGTTCGACATCGATCCGTCCGTGCGCCGCTTCCACACGGTTAAGCTGATCCTGCAGCCCTTCGTCGAGAACGTCATCGAGCACGCCTGGAGCGGCGAAGGCGTTATCCGCGTCACGATCCAAGCCGCCCTGGAGGACGACCACGTCGTATTCCGCATTCTCGACGACGGCTGCGGCATGACCGAGGAGACGATCGCCCAGATCTTCACGCCGAACGACGGCGTGTACCTCGGCTACGGCATCCGCAACGTGGCGCAGCGCATCAAGCTCTATTTCGGCCCGCAATACGGCGTGCGCATCACGAGCCGGGTCGGGGGCGGCACATGCGTGGAGATTCGCACGCCCGCGGTTGGCGGGCAGCGGCTGGGGGCTTGATTCGGCTTCGTCTCTCCGTTACCGATCATGGAGGACAAGGCGTCGGGATGGCCAACTTCAGCGCGTATCCCGCTTGCCGTGCGGAGCTTATTTATCCAAATGCTTCGGTTTAGGAGATGGTAATGGTGTATGGATAATGAGGAATCGAAGTCACGTCGCCATGAATGCCGCTCACCGTCACCTCCGTCCTGAAGATATCGGCTTTCCTATCCGATCCTAACCACACTCTTTGTTTGGCGGACAGTATAAACAACCCGTCTTCTGCACCGACCGCGGCAAAATTTTCACTGCTATCCTTATAACCGTCAATAAGCAGCGTCGTTTTAAGATACGCCATTGTGCCTGGAACATCGTCGACCACAAGCCCGATCTCGCTGATATTCGTGATGTTTGCGGCGGAGAAGGGAGACGCGCTTTCATTTCCTAAAGTGTGTCTGGCTATGAATTCGACAACATTATTCGCGGGATCGTAAAAATAAATCGAAGTCGCGTTCCAGGTATGCGAGTAATGCGTATACGCATGGTTTGGCAGCAAACGAAGCTGCACGTCTTTGGCGCCCAGCCAAGCGATTGCTTCTTCCACTCGATTGCCTGGTATGTCAAAGGCAAAGTGGTAGAACGGTTTTTCTTCCGGATGCGCTGTTTGTTCGAAAGTTAAGTTCGAATGCCCTGCTTTTACAGTAAATGAATCGTTGCGATCTTCCAGTAGCGGAAATTCAAGAACAGTGGTATAAAACGTCCGCAGTGCATTTAAGTCGCCGGTAAGCAGCCTTAAACTGACGATTCGCATTCGGCACCTCCTGCTGTTTTTATACAGAATACCCAGCGGTGCTCACGGAGTCTATAGCCGAATTCATCGGGTGGAGTTAAAGCTGCTGCAACACCTAAAAGGGCCATCCCGCTAAGGGAGGCCCCAATCGTTACTATAAAAGCGAAGACGACTCGCGGTCCAGATACAAATCCCAGCTCGCGTGCGACTTAAGGATGGATGCCGGAATCCAGTTCGTGACCCCTTCGGCAAGCGCGAGCTGAATGGCCCGCGCCTTGACCTGATGCGGTACGCAGGAGATGATATGCCGGCTCCTCAAGATCTGCCGGACCGTCATCGTTATCGCCTGGCGCGGCACGAGCTCCACGGATTCGAACCAGCCTTCGCGCACCTGCTGCGCCTTGCACGCCTCGTCCAAATCTACGACTTTGTACGCCGCTTCATCGTCGAAGTCCGCCGGCGGATCGTTAAAGGCGATATGCGCATTCTCGCCGATGCCGATGAGTGCCAGATCGATCGGCGCGCTCGCGATCTCTTCGCCGAGGCGGGCGATGGTCGCGTCCAGGTCGCCTTCTCCGTCGATCAGGTGCGCGCGGCGGACCTTCGCGAACGAGAGGAACCGCTCCCGCAGGTACAGGCGGAAGCTGGCCGGATGCGTGTCCTTCAGCCCGACGTATTCGTCCAGATGGAACATCTCCACCTTGCTCCAATCGAGCGATTCGGCGGCCAGCGCCTGGAAGAAGGTGAACTGCGAAGCCCCCGTGGACAGCACGATTCTCGCATAGCCCTGCTCGCGCAGGCAGTCTTCTAGAATACGGACGCTCTGCTTCGCGGCATCCCTGCCGAGCGCTTCAGCGGTGTCGCACACATGCAGACTCAACTCGGTCCCCCCATTCCTCCTGTTCCTTCTGCCCCTTCTGTTCTTCTGTACCTTCTGTTCATCTGTGCCTTCTGTTCATCTATGCCTTCTGTTCCTTCCGCCCCTACAGATCCTGCAGATCGAAATGGCGCAGCATCCCCGGAATAATGAAGCCGATGTGGTTGTACTCATCGTAATAACGGGCCTTCACCCAGGAGCTGAAGTCGGAAATTCCGCCCACCGCTTCGACGCGGGCGATGCGCGATTCGATCGCATTGGCAAGATGGGCGTACAGGCTGAACCGGCCGGTCGTAAAGATCTGGATATCTCCCTTGTTCGCCGGACTCAGCCCCTCGGCCACCTCGACAGCGCGGATCACGTCATAGACGCGCATGGCCGCCAGGCTGTCGCCAAGCCAGAACAGATCGGTGGTCAGCTTGTGCAGGGTGCCGTAGAACGCGTACAAATCGTAGCGGTTGATCGGGTTCGGCATCAGCGCGCCGCTGCCCGACACGTCGAGGACCATCAGCTGTCTGCCGTCGTCGCAGATCCGGCGTATCGTCTGCGCATGCCGATGCAGCTCGCGGGTCCCCTTTTCCCATAAAGCGATCGTGACCGGCCCTTCTTCGCCGGCACGTCCCGTATCGCCGAACAGAAAGGCATGTCCGTGCAGACCCGCCTGACTCCACCAGACGATGCTTCGGACGCGCAGACCGTTCCAGAGCCCGAGCTCCGTGACGCGGGGGTATAGCGGACTCTCGCTGCGCGCCGTCCATACCCGCTCCTTCAGCCAGGCTAGCGCGCCGGCCCTGCGAGCTTTGGCCGGCAGCGCTTCGCGTGCTTGCTCCAGCTTGCGCAGCCGGTCTACGGCTTCCTCATGAACGCCTCGCGCATCCGGGATGTCGCCGCGAACCTGCCCGGATACGGTACACCACAGCTGCCGCGGGTCGATCGTGGCGGATTCCCGGATCGTCCGCTGCTCCGTATCCGCCAGCAGATGCTCGCGGAAGAAGCTCGCTGCGGCTTGCGCCAGCGCGACCGTGTACTTGTGTTCAGAATCGTCCTCGACGAAGCGGAGCCGATCCTCGCAGCCGTACATCCGCCAGAAACGCCGGACTCGCTCGACGGTCCGGTGCGTGCCTTCGATCGGGAAGAAATCGTTCGTGACGGCGAGCACCAGGACCGGCTTCGGGGCCATCGCCATCAGAATATCTTCATGGTCCAGCCCCAAGGCGCTCATGCCGAACCAGATCTGCTCTGCGTCCTGGGCTTGGCCCGTGACGAGATAGCTCTCGCGGCTCATGATGAAGGTAGCCGGGGCAGCCGCGGCGATGCGACGATCGGTCAGCATCATCAGGCTCGTCTGCGTGCCGCCCCCGGAGTTGCCCGTGACGCCGATCCGCGCCGGATCGACCTCGGGGCGGCCGGCCAGGTAATCGACGGCCCGCATCGCATCGTGAAGGAAATACCGGGCAAGACCGTCCCCGAGCGGCAGGCATTGCTGGCCGACGTAATCATGCTCGACGATGCCGTCCGTCACGGACAGCGACCCGGAGGAGGTGTCGTAATAGCTGAAGCGCTCGCCCTGCCCGATCGGATCCACCGCCAATACCACGAGGCCGGCTTTGGCCAGGATGCTGCATACGGTCTGGTATTCCTCGCCGTGCTTCGCCTCCCGGTCGTGCCCGCACAGGAACAGCACGGCTCCCCGCGGAGACGAGACGCCGTCCGGCAGATACAGATTCGCCGTCACGAAGGTGCGGGGCCTGGATTCGAACATCACCTTCTCGATGACGAAGCCATCGCGGACGACGACGCCCGTCGTTCGCGGGTTTAGCGGCGTATCGCCGGGAGGCAGCCCCCCGATCGCTTCGATGAGCTTCTTCCGCAGCATCTCCCGCCGGGCCTCCAGCTCATCCTGTCCCGCGATCGCATCCCTGTCCCGCTCGCCGCGCGCGAAGGCCGCGAGGGAACGATCGTACACCAGCTTTTTCAGCTCGTCCCGGACATCGTAGTCAATGAAGTAGTTTTCCAGTTCAAATAGGTTCAGCGTTGCCTACCTCCTCGCCTCGATGCCGCACCTCGATGCTGCCGACCGCGTACCAGCCGTCCGGGCCTCTGCCTTCGACCGCCAGCTTGATGGCCGGCGCCGGACCGTTGGGCAGGGGCTTGCTGAAGAACACGCTGTTGCCCGATTCCTTCTGGTCCGGCGGTTGCCAGTCCCAGGCGAGGACGGCAGTCCGGTCGCCATCAGTTGCGGCCATGACCTTGTCGTCGGCGCTCGGAATCTCGTCGCCGCGCAGCGCGTGC